>TARA_R110002072_G_scaffold1989_5_pt1 | contig 218541 bp, 191 predicted proteins | sample TARA_R110002072 | Tara Oceans TARA_R110002072 (sample SAMEA4397118) | marine metagenome | biome: Polar Biome; feature: [SRF] surface water layer (ENVO:00010504); material: water (ENVO:00002006), including particulate matter (ENVO:01000060) such as... | depth 5 m | reverse complement strand
TAATGAAAAATATAAAAAGCCCTTCTTACGAAGGGCTTTTTTTTTGCCTTTTTTCTAAATTAGAATATGCTTTGCATTGAGAAATGTCGCAAGTTACAATAGATGAATGATAAATAATAATCTCGTTGGAAAACTATTAAAAATCGAACTATTTTCACTATTTATACTTACTTTATTAAGTATTCTTGCCTTCTATTACTCTGAATCTATGCCGGATAACTTTTTATCTGTAAGTAGTTCAAACTCAGATATTAATTTTCTAAGCTATTATTCAACCTCACTGGTGGCCCTCGTTGGTTACTATACTGGCCCTTGGGTTATATTTCCGTTTATTCTGTTTACGTTGTTCTACACTCTTCAGTTTTCTAAAAGAGAAAGCGTTTTTGATTTATTGAATGTGGTCTTTTTAATCTTAGGAACTGTTTTTACTTGTTATTTCTTCTGGCCATCATTTCTAGGTGAGGGAATTAACTTTTTTATTAAGGATTATTTCAATCCGTATACTGCACTATTTCTTGGGGTTTCTTTTACCATTTGTTTCTTTGCAGGATCATTAAGAGGAACATTTAAAGATGCAGCCGTTAAGTTTTTTACATTTTTAGGGATGATCCCAGGTCGAATTTTTTATGTCCTTTCATTCTTTAAACCATCTTATATTGTAAGTGGTTATGGCCGTATTAAGTCGTTATTTAGAAAAGTTACGCTGATAAAACTTCCAACTGCTTTGAAGGGAATTCCTCAAAGAACTCAGCAAAAAGAAATTGAAAAGCCTGTTCGTTCACTTAGGGAAAGATTTAGAAATAATAAGGCCAATGAAACTGAGTCTTCTTTTCAGTATACGCCTGTGATTGAAAATAAAATTGAGTCAGCTGAAGAAAGCTACAATAATGAAGAAGAGTTCAATGAATCAACAACTCAAAGATCAGTTGAAGAGGCGTCAGAGGACGGTGCTGAGCAAGCGGCTAAAGCACAAGAAAGAAGAGTTGCTCAAATTAAAACTCGCGGAATGAAGAAAACAGCAACAAACGACAAAGAATATTATCAGATTGTAACAAGTCTTGGTCAGACAAGAGGCGAGAATAAAAACGTACACCCTGATGATAAGTATTTCGAAGATATTATTCAAAGAATTGAAGATAAGCTTGCTGAGTTTAAAATTGATGCTGAAGTTATAAATATTTTAAAAGGTCCTGTTGTAGATACTTTTGAGCTCGACCTAGGTATGGGTGTAAAGGTTTCCAAAGTTACAAATGCCGAGAAGGACCTGTCCATGGCCCTTTTGGGTGCACCGATTCGAATTGTTTACCCAATGGTTGGTAGAGCAACTGTTGGAATTGAAGTACCACGAAACCCTAGAGAGATTATTTATTTAGATGAAGTTTTAAATACAAACGAATACCAGTCGAGTAATAAAAAACTTCCTATCGCTATGGGGAAAGATGCTTTTGGTGATACTTTCGTTGTGGATCTTGCGAGTATGCCACATATGCTAGTGGCCGGTGCAACAGGTGCTGGTAAGTCGGTTTTTATTAACACGCTTCTTGTTTCCCTTCTTGTTAAGAAGTCGCCGAGCCAAATGAAACTGATTCTAGTTGACCCAAAACAACTTGAACTTGCTCTTTATTCAAAGCTTCCTCATCTGGTTATGCCAGTTATTACAGACGCAAAAACTGCGAGTATTTCGCTTCTTTGGGCCTGTCAGGAAATGGAAAGAAGATACTCAATTTTAAAAGAATTTGGTGTTAGAAATATTGAAGGTTTTAATGAAAAATTAAAACAAGCTTCACCAGAGATGCTTGCCTCTATTCATCAACATTATGAAAATGAGCCTGAAGATCATTATGAACTTCCTTATTTAGTAATTATAATTGATGAGTTTGCAGACTTAATTCTTACAAAAGCTGGAAAAGAAATTGAAAACAATATTTGTAGACTTGCAGCAAAAGCAAGAGCTGCTGGAATTCATTTAGTACTAGCAACTCAGAGACCTTCAGTGGACGTGATCACAGGTCTAATTAAATCAAACTTCCCAACGAGAGTTTCTTTTAGGGTTACTTCATCAGTAGATTCAAGAACTATTCTGAACTCTGTTGGTGCTGAAAAACTCCTTGGAAAAGGGGATATGCTCTATCGTCACGGAACTGAGAATCTAAGAGTTCACAGTTCTTATGTTGATGAAAATGAAATTGAAGCACTGACTGAAAAGTTGACTGATATGCCACAGGAATTTCATGAAGGTGCTATGGATTTCCTTGAAAATGGCGGAGAAGAAGAGAAGGATCCATACGCATTTGGAAGCCATATTTCTACACCTTCTGATGGTGGAGATGGGAGTTCAGATGATCTCTACACTGAAGCAGTTAGAACGGTTGTGAAACACAGAACGGCCAGTGCCTCGATGTTGCAACGCCGCCTTAGGATTGGTTATAACAGAGCTGCGAACTTGATCGAAGAGATGGAATCTAATGGCGTTGTTGGGCCAGCCGAAGGCTCAAAAAGAAGGAAAGTTCTTATCGCTGATGAGGAAATTTAGCAGCGCATAAAAGACACATAAATGTTGCCCCTTTTGTCCCCCTATGTTATCAAAGACAACACTAATAATGTCCCTAAAAAGGGGTAAATCAACAATCACTCGGTTGATGGTCTGAACTGTGTTCAGCAACGGGTGATCTGATTAACCATCAACATCGAAAGGAGAAATGTGATGAGTAAGGAATTAAAGTTAAAAGAATTGTTAGAAGCGGGAGCTCACTTTGGTCACCAGACACATAAGTGGAATCCAAAAATGAAGAAATATGTTTTCGGTGAAAGAAACGGAATCTATATTATCGACCTTGCGAAGACTATTCCTCTTGCAAAAAAAGCTTATGATTTTATGAAGAAAACAACTAGCGAAGGTAGACCAGTTCTTTTCGTAGCTACAAAAAGACAAGCTGCTGAAACGATCAGAAATGCTGCTGAAGAGTGTGGAGCTTTCCACGTAACTCACAGATGGCTTGGTGGGATGCTTACTAATTATAAAACAATTAATCTTTCAATCGATAAGCTTAGAAAAGTTGAAAAGATGAAAGAAACAGGTGACTTTGGTCTTCTTACTAAAAAAGAAAGAAGTAAAGTTGAAAAAGATGTTGCTAAGTTAGAAAGAAACCTTGGTGGTATCAAAGATATGAGAAAACTTCCAGGTGCTCTTTTTGTTGTTGATCCAAACAACGAAAGAATTGCTATTCAAGAAGCTAACGTTTTAGGAATTCCTGTTGTTGCAATTACTGATACTAACTGTGATCCAGAAGGAATTTCTTATGTTGTTCCAGGAAATGATGATGCAATTAAATCAGTAAAACTTTTTGCTGAGTACTTTGCAGACTCAGTTAAAGCTTCAGGTGGAGTTAAGAAAACTGCTAGTGGTGAGCCTGCTAGAGATGCTTCTTTAGAAAAAGAAATTATTTCTAAATTTGAGCAAGATATCGACCTAATTGAAGAGACTGAAGAAGAAGCATAATACTTCAACCATAAAAAAGGATTAATAGAAATGTCTTTTACTGCAAGTGATGTAAAAAAATTAAGAGAAATGACTGGTGCTGGAATGATGGCTTGTAAAAAAGCTCTTACTGAAAGTGAAGGTAATGTTGAAGCAGCTGTTGACCACCTAAGAAAGAAGGGTCTTGCAGCGGCAAAGAAAAAACAATCAAGAATTGCTGCTGAAGGTGCTGTTGTTACAGCGACTGAAGGTAATAAAGCAGTTGTTGTTGAAGTTAACTGCGAAACTGATTTTGTTTCTAAGGGTGATGACTTTCAAAATTTTGCAACTCAAATTGCAAACGATATTCTTAAAGAAGGTTATGCAGATATTGCAGCTCTTAAAACAGCAAAAGAAGAAATTGTTAATGAGTTAACTTTAAAAATTGGTGAAAAAATTGACCTTCGTCGTTTTGAAGCTCAAGAAACTACAGGTGCATTCGGTACTTATAACCATGGTGGAAGAATTGGCGTAATCGTTAATGTTGAAACTGCTGGTGATAAATCAAGTGCTGAGTTTCAAGAACTACTAAAAGATCTAGCAATGCACGTTGCTGCTGCTGATCCAAAATTTGTTTCTGCAAATGATATTGATGAAGATTTCAAAAATAAAGAAGCAGAAATTTATAGAGGCCAGTTAAAAGAAGAAGGGAAGCCTGAGAATATGATTGAAAAAATCGTTCTAGGTAAACTTAATAAGCTAGCATCTGAAGTTTGTCTTCTAGAGCAAAAGTTCATCAAAAACCCTGACTTTACTATTAAGAAATTAATTGAAGAAGTTGGTGGTAAAACTGGTGGAGCGATCACTCTTAAAGCTTTCTCAAAATTTAACCTCGGAGAGGGAATTGAGAAAAAAGAAGACAACTTAGCTGATGAAGTGGCTAAGATGACTGCCGGAAGTAACTAAGTAAAAAAAAATCAAATCTTAAAGGGGACTTATTAGTCCCCTTTTTTATAGGGTATTTATGAAATATAAAAGAATTTTGCTTAAACTATCAGGTGAAGCCCTGGCCGGAAAGAAAGGTTCTGGTATCTGTCCAGAAACTCTAGGAAATCTATCTTTAGAAATTAAAAAACTTGTTGAGTTAGGTGTTGAAGTCGGCATTGTTATTGGCGGGGGAAATATTCACCGTGGTGTTGCCGGAGCAACTGAAGGGATGGATCGAACTTCTTCTGACCATATGGGTATGCTTGCTACAATTATTAATTCTATCGCGCTGCAGGACCATCTCGAACGTGCAGGTGTTTACACAAGGGTTTTATCGGCGATTGAAATGAAGAAAATTGCTGAGCCTTATATTAGAAGAAGAGCAGTAAGACACTTAGAAAAGAAGCGTGTTGTTATTTTTGCAGGTGGGACAGGAAATCCATACTTTACAACAGATACAGCGGCAGCTCTTAGAGCAAGTGAAATTGACGCAGATGTCATAATGAAGGCGACAAAAGTAGATGGTATCTATGACAAGGACCCTGAGACTCACAATGATGCTGTCAAATTTGATACTTTAAGCTATATTGATGTGATTAATAAAGGCTTAAAAGTGATGGATTCAACTGCTATTACTTTTTGTATGGATAATAAAATTGATATAATTGTTTTCAATGTTTTTGAAGAAGGGAATATTCAAAAAGTTACTCTCGGGGAAAAGATAGGAACAATTGTCACTAAGGCATAGTTTGGAGAAAAGAAAATGATCGATGATATTAAAGCTCAATTAGAAACTCAAATGGGTAAGTCATTAGACTCTTTAAAACATCAATTAACAAAAGTTAGAACTGGTCGTGCATCTGCATCTGTTCTCGACGGAATAAGTGTAAGTTACTATGGAGCACCAACTCCTTTAACTCAAGTTGGTCAAGTATCAACACCAGAAGCTCGCTTACTTCAAATTCAACCATTTGATAAAACTTTAATTGCAGATATTGAGAAAGCAATTTTAGGTGCCAATATTGGATTAACTCCTTCAAATGACGGAAATCTTATTAGAATCCCTTTTCCGGCAATGACTGATGAAAGAAGAAAAGATCAAGTGAAGGAAGTTAATAAATTAGGTGAAGACGCGAAGATTGCTATTCGAAACGCAAGACGTGATCAAAATGATGTAGTTAAAAAAGCAGAAAAAGATAAAGAAATTTCAGAAGATGATTCAAAAAAATTTCAAGCTGAAATTCAAACAGTAACAGATTCATTTGTAAAAATGGTCGATGAGATTACTGACGTTAAAGAAAAAGAAATTCTTACAGTATAGTTAAGAAAAATAGGAAGAGTATGTCCGTAGAGTCGAAAATTAAACATGTGGCCATTATTATGGATGGCAATGGGAGATGGGCAAATGGCCGATCACACCCTCGTGTTTGGGGACATGTTCGAGGTTCTTCAGTTGTATCCAATATTGTTGAAGAAGCTGATAACGTAGGAGTTGAATCTTTAACTCTCTACGCATTTTCTACTGAAAACTGGAGTCGACCACTTCCAGAAGTAACAACTCTTTTTAAATTATTGAAAAAATTTCTTTTAAGAGAACGTAAGAAAATTATAAAAAATAATATTCAGTTTCGAGTAATGGGCGATACTACTAATTTGCCTGAAGACACTAAGAAACTAATTAATGATTTAACTAATGAAACAGAAAACTTTAAAGGATTAAAGTTAACTTTTGCATTTGGTTACGGCGGAAGGCAAGAAATTGTAGACGCTGTAAACTCATTTACAAAATCTAACCCTGGTAAAATGATTACTGAAGAAGATATGAGTAATCATTTATATTGCCCAGTTTTAGGTGATGTAGACCTGCTTATTAGAACAGGTGGAGATCAGCGGATCTCGAACTTTTTGTTATGGCAGATGGCATATGCAGAACTCTATTTCACTAATACTAAATGGCCTGATTTTACACGGAAGGAATTTCGCCAAATTCTACAAAACGTATGTTCAAGAGAGAGACGATTTGGACAAGTTTGTGAAAGTGTAAGTCTTTACGAGACATCATCTATGGCCGATAAGAATAAAAAGATTCTTGAATCAGCTATGGGGAAATAGATGTCACCAAATACAGTTAAAAGAATTACGAGTGCATTAGTCCTTATCTCAGTGGTTTGTGCATGCTTCTACTACGGACCTAAACCAACTTTAGTTTTTACATTTTTTGCGGGCTTAATTGCCTTAGATGAAATTTATTGTAACTTCTTTAAAAAAAGAAGAGCACACGTAAATTACTTTTTGGCCTTAGCTATTTATATAGTTCCATATGTATTCTTTAACTTTATTTCAGTAGGAGATGCTTGGTTTAGCATTTTTATTAATGCAGGCTTACTTTTAAACGCTTTTCTTTTTGTTTTTCTCTTTTATTTAGATATGGAATCAACGTTGGTGCTAAAGTTGGGAGACAAGATCCCTTTCTTTGCGGCACTCTTTATTTTAATTCCGATGATGTCTTTAACTTCTCTTTTACATTTAGATGGTTGGAGAGCTTTCGTAACGGTTCTGCTCTTTGTTAATTTTGGAATGGATACCGGTGCTTGGTTCTTTGGTAAGAACTTCGGAAAACATAAACTTTGGAAAAAAGTAAGCCCAAATAAAACAATTGAAGGGTTGATTGGTGGAAGTATCACTTCTGGCCTCGTCGGCTCATTAATCTGGTTTATCGCTTTCAAAAATACAAGTTTAAAGATGTTCGGTCTTTTTTGTATCCTAGGTGTTCTTTCTCAAATAGGAGACCTCGTTCAATCTAAGATTAAACGTCAATTTGGCGTTAAAGATAGCTCACAGCTCATTCCAGGGCATGGTGGAGTTTATGATAGAATAGATAGTCTCATATTTTTAGCACCATTTTATGCGACTATTATTAACTACTTTTATTTTCAACGTTAAAAGATGTATTTATGATTTTTGAAAAATTTGCGATCTTTATTTTATTTCTTGGTCCTCTCGTGTTTTTTCACGAATTAGGACATTTCTTATTTGCAAGGTTCTTTGGAGTAAGAGTTGAAACTTTCTCTATTGGTTTTGGACCAAAACTATTTAAGTTTAAAAAGGGTGATACAGAATATGCACTTTCACTAATTCCACTTGGTGGTTATGTGAAAATGTTTGGAGACAATCCTTTAAATAAAGATGCGATTCCCATGGAAGAAAGAAAGTACTCATTTACCTTTAAAGGCAAGTGGGCTCGATTTTGGATTGTTATGGGTGGACCGTTGGCCAATTTTATTATGGCCTATTGTATTTTCTTTGCTCTTCTCCTTGCAGGAGAAAGAATTCCAGAATTAAAAATTGGTAGTATTGAGAAATCATCATACTTTGCACAGAAGGGATTCGTTCCTGGGGATATTATTCAAAAAGTGAATGGTACTGAAGTAACAAGTCCAACTGATTTTGCAGTAGCTGGTGACGGCATGATTAATAGTCTGACCGTTGGCAGAGATAATACTTCTCTTAAAATAGATGTAGGCTTAGATGGGCATGACTTTTTAGAGAGATTTATGAAGTATCCTCCTACTCTAAGAAAGCCGGTTCTGGTTAACAAAAATGGAGTGAAGTATGTGGCTTCTGTTAATCAAGAAAATGTATCTTTAGAAGAGAGTATTGAAGAAATTGTCTTTGATAATGCTGGCAAGGAATTACCTCTTTATTTATTTAAAGTTACATCACAAAAAGAAAACGAAATTCAAGATACTGTTTATAGTTTCGAAAAATATCCTGCTAATAAAATCATTTTAAAGTTTAATGATCTAGAGAGTTTTGGAAAAGAATTGGCCAGAAATGGATTTCGAACTATTGATGTTATGGTTAACACTGTAACGATGAAGTCTGCTGCTGATGAAGCCGGTATGCTTGGTGGAGATGTTATTACTTCTGTAAATGATAAAGAAGTATATCGGTTTGAAGATCTACGAAAAATTATTGTGGATTATCCAGCGAAATCAGTTGCATTAACTTTATGGAGAGAAGGTAGTGAAAAGAAAATTTCATTAACTCCGAAGCTTACTAAAATTAACGGTAAAGAAATAAAACTGATTGGAGTAGAGTCTGCAGTTGATTTTGTTAAGATTAAGTTTATTGAAACAGAGTCTAAGGGATTATTTCATTCAATCACGACAGCAGGTTTTAGAACTTGGGATAGTATTGAAAAAACTTTTGATGGTTTTGCAAAATTATTTACAGGTCAAGTGGGGCTGAACTCTATTGGTGGACCTTTGTCCATTGGTAAGGTTGCTTCTGATTCTTTCAATACAAGTCTTTCATACTTCTTTCAATTGATGGCGCTGATTTCAATTAATCTAGGGCTTATCAACTTATTTCCAATTCCTGTTCTAGATGGTGGGCATATTCTTTTCATCTTTTTAGAAGTTGTGAACCGAGGTCCAGTTTCTCGTAAGAAGATGGAAATTGCTCAACAGATAGGTCTCTCTTTATTACTAATGCTAATGGTGGGAGCAATCTTTAACGACGTTACAAGATTACTATTTTAATATGAGTTCAAGATACTTATTTCTCGATACATCTTACTTTGTAACAATTGGTTTAATTGATGAAAACTTTGACTTCATTAATTATCAACTTTTTGAAAATCGTAAAGGTAGCACCATCCTTCATAAAGAAATTTATCTGATGTTAAAAGAAAATAAGATGAAGATTAAGGATATTGATGCCTTGATTATATCTTCAGGTCCCGGCTCCTATACAGGTATGAGATTAGCTGAGGGGTTTGCTCAAATCTTAGAAATTGATAAGTTAAAAGTCTTTAGTTTCTATCACTTTGAAGTTCCTAAGATGATCGGAGTGACGGAAGGTTGGTGGTGTTCTGAAGCTTTTAAAAGTGAAATTTTCGTTCATCGATGGAGCGGTGAGGATAAGGAGCAGAACCTAGTGAAAGAGGGTGAGTTTGAGAGAAAAGTTGATATAAATTCAGATAATATCTTCACCCATACTGGTACCTTACTCGAAAATCACTTTCAAAGTACAAATGATCTTATCAAGAAACATAGTAAAACAATCTTTAAGCAAGTCGTTGATAGGGCAGAGCATCTAGAAACCTATTATTATAGGCCTCTTGAGAAAGAGTTTAGGATGTCAGGACAATAAAAAGTTGTTATAATTTCCCTATGACTTTTAGAAATTATCTTCCCAAATTCTATCATTATGTATTTATCTTTTTATTGATATTTTTTTGGCAATTTAACCTACCAATCTTAATTCCATTAACTCCTTATGCAATTATTTTATTTCTAACGAGAAAAAAGAAAGACAATTATAGAGAAGATGATCTCATTAAGAATGACATGGTTTATAGCCCTGTAAATGGAAAGGTTCGTTCAATAACAAAGAACGTTGATCATAAACTTTTTGGAAGTCAATTAACACAAGTTGAGATTGTGATCCCTTTTTGGAAAGAGACGGGTTTATTTTTACCAATGACTTTAGAGATAAAAGATATGATCGTTGAAAAGGGTCGTGAAAGATGGAGGTGGACAGGTTCACCTTTACCAGACCAGAAGGATCAGTTAAAAGCAGGATTGGCCGTAAGTTGTTTATCTGTGAATGGAACTCAACTTGGTCTTCAGTTTTTCAAGTGCTACTTAGGGTTTTGGCCGGAATTAAGGGTCATTCCAGGTGATAGAGGAAAAGTTCAAGTTAATTTTGGCTTTTTTCCGTTTGGTGGAACTGTTGTCTTATATCTGCCATCAAATTATGAGATACTAATTGATAGAAACACTGAAATGATTGCAGGCCAAACTATTGTTGCTGGCTTGCCCGAAGATATAGAAGTTGGGAGCTAGCTGAAGATGAATAACTCTAGAAAATTTGCGTTCTTTTTACCGAATATATTTACGGCCTTAAATATGGCCTGTGGTTTTGCTTCTATTGTTTTCTCTATAAGAGGACAGTTTTTTGAAGCAGCGATGGTCTTAATTTTAGGAGCAATATTTGATTCTGTTGATGGAAGAGTTGCAAGACTAACAGGTACGCAGTCAAGCTTTGGTGAACAATTTGATTCTATTAGTGATGTGGTTTCCTTTGGGGTTGCTCCAAGTATGCTTATTTTTCATAAGTACTTATCAAGCTTCGGAAGAATTGGTGCGGTTGTCGCGTTTATTTTTCTTTTGTGTGGAGCTTTAAGACTAGCAAGATTTAATGCAAACATAGAAAAAGTTTCGAGTGACTACTTTCAGGGGTTACCAATACCAAGTGCTGCAACAGCTATCATCGGTTATATTTTATTAGCAGATAAATTTCCTGTTATTGATAATTATCCAGTGGTTGCTCTTTTTTACACTTTGTTTTATGGAATTTTGATGATTACAAATATTCCATTTAATAGTTTTAAGAACTCAGAGTTAGTGAAGAAGCATAAGAAAGCTGCACTCTTTATTTTGTTTGTTCTAATTGCTTTAGTGTTTAGCTATTATAAAATAATGATTGCTTTAGGGATTTCTGTTTATGTAATTGGAAGCCTTTTATATTATCTAAAACGTAGGAGAGATTTTGGAGATGCAATTCAATGGAGTGAAGAACAAGAATAAATTCTTTTTTATTCTTGCTTGTTTTTTATTGATGTTTAGCTCTTTTTCAAAAGATGGGGGAGTTGAAGTTCCAGGTCAATTACAAATAGATACTTATGCGGGTGATACCCCTGATAAGGACTCCTACCAAAATAATCACATTTTTAATTCTCCGATTGAAGAGTATATTGGTAAAGATGGGGCAGATGCTTCAAGCAAGGGACACCTTATTGATACAAGCGAAACTCTTGATGACAAAGTATTAAGCGACAAAGAAAAAATTCTCGATAAGGGTGTAACCGTTCCTTTCAGCTTTGATAAAAGTCAAAATTATTTAAGTATCAGTCACACAGATTCATTTAAGAATCTCTATGATAAAGGTGATGCTGTAATATCTTTTTCATATTTAAAAGATGATTTTACTGTTGCCGACCCTGATGGAATTTATAATAAAACTTTTGAAACTGGAAGTCAGTCTCTTAGAGCAGGGTACTTATTATTTGCTAGTGATAATTATTTTTATAAGGATTGGGTTAATCTTTATTGGAGTGCTGGGGTTGGTTTGAGTTATTCAAAAGGAAAAGGGGTTTTCCTGTCTTCACAACAAAGCTCAAATGCAACATTCTCGCTTTACACTGCACCTCTTGATTTAGGGCTTGGTTTAGAATTACCTTTAGGAAAAGTTCTTAACCTATCCGTTGTAGGAGGCCCAAGTGCAATGCTTCTCTACCAAAACAGAAGTGATATGGACCAAGGTGATGCCTTAAAAAGAAAAAGACAATTTAGTCCAGGTTATTATGTCACTGGTAAGATGAGAGTAAGTTTAGGAAATCTATTTAGAAAGTCTGCCTTTGGGTATTTTTCAAAAGATAAGATTACTAATTATTATTTAAATCTTGAAATGCGACAGCACTCATATGGAAGTTTTCAAGATCCTTTAGAAATTTCGGGATCATCTTATGGAATTGGTTTTTCTTTTGACTACCTTTAGTAATGACTTTTTATAAAGCAATAATCTCCTACATTGGTTCTGATTACTTTGGTTGGCAAGTTCAACCAAATGCTAGAACTATTCAAGGGGAAGTTAATAAGGCTCTTGCTGTTATTAATCAGTGTCAGTTATCAGAAATAAAAACAATGGGGTCTGGCAGAACTGATGCCGGAGTTCATGCCATCAATCAAGTTGTTAAAATTGAAATGCCACTTAATATTCCATGTGATGGTTTAAAGAAAGCTTTAAACTCTCACTTACCTAAAGAAATAAGGGTCGAAGAAGTTGAGCCGTCGCACGAGGATTTTCATCCTGTGCGTGATGCAAAAATTAAAGAATATAAATATTTTTTCACAGTTGGTGAAGATTTGAGGGGGCCTCATTTGGTTCAAACAGTCTCACACTTTAGAGGAAATATTGATGTGAAGCTCATGAAAAAGGGAGCAAAGCATTTCATTGGCAAGCATGACTTTCAAAACTTTAGGACGGTAGGAACAGATGTAAGCTCAACTATTCGTGAGATCTATAGTTTAGAGATTACATCACAAGTTATTGAGTTTCAGCGTGTTGCCCCGTTGGAGGTCTACTGTCTTACTGTAAAAGGCGAAGGCTTTTTAAAACAGATGGTTAGGCTTATTGTGGGCACTTTAATTAATTATGCACAGTGTAAGATTACTGATGAGCAGATCACTGAGCATCTATCTGCTAAAAAAGAAGACAAGCTAGGCCCCGTTGCCCCTGCAGAAGGTCTATTTCTATATAACGTTACCTACTGAAAGCCCTCATCTCATTGACTTTTAAGGCCTTTTTCGCTATTTTTTGCCATCTTTAAATTAATTATATCGCTATGCGAAAATCTGTAAAAAAGGGAAGTTGAAAATGTCATACAGCTTAGAAAACATTAATGGTTGTACTAAAAAATTAGTATTTAAATTCGATACACTAGATCTTTCATCACAAATAAAAGTTGAGCTATCTAAAAAACAAAGATCAGTAAGTCTTAAAGGTTTTAGAAAAGGTAAGGCTCCACTTGCAATGGTTGAGAAAATGTATGGCCCACAAATTGAGAACGAAGCACTTAATAGCTTTATCCAGTCACAACTTTATGAAGCAGTTAGTAAAGAAGAGTTGAGAGTTGTTGGATATCCAAAATTTGAAAACATGAAATATGAGTCAGGTAACTCTGTAAGCTTTGATGCTTTAGTAGAGATCTTCCCAGAAGTTGAATTAAAAGACATGAGTGGTCTTTCTTTCACAGAAGAAAAAGCTGATGTTGCAAAAGAAGATATTGATAATACGATCAAAGGTTACCTTGCTTCAAAAGCAGAAATGAAAGAAGTTGAGGGTGGAGCTCTTGCAAACGGACAATTCGCTGTTTTAAATTTTGAAGGCGAGAAAGAAGACGGAAGTCGTCCTGCTAATATGAAAGGTGAAGAATTTCTTCTAGAGATCGGTTCAGGTCAATTTATCCCAGGTTTTGAAGAGGGAATGGTTGGAATGAAAAAAGATGAGGAAAAAGTTATTGAATTAACTTTTCCAGAAGACTATCAAGCTCAGGACCTTCAAGGTGCAAAAGTAAAATTTCATACTAAGCTTCTTGAGATTAAAGAAAAGTCTTTTCCAGAAATGACTGAAGAAATTGCTAAAGAGTTAGGATTTGAGTCTGTTTCAGACATGGAAGAGAAAACAAAAAAGAATCTTCTTGATCAAAAGCAAAGACAAAGTAAAGAAAAGCTTCATCAAGAAATTCTTGAAACACTAGTGAAAGAAAATGCATTTGATGTTCCACAAACATTAATCGATCAGCAGAAGAATCATATCCAAGAAGATGTAAAAAGAAATCTTGCTCAACAAGGTTTCAATGAGCAAATGATGGATGAGTACTTTGCAAAGTGGAACGAAGATATTGATGGTAAGGCCGTTTTCCAAGTAAAGTCTGGTCTAATTCTAGACAAATTAGGTAAAGATTTTGGTGTAGAAGCATCTGAAGAAGACTTTACAGCTAAGCTTCAAGAGATCGCAGATAGTTCAGGAATACCTCTAGAGCAAATCAAAGGTTATTATACAGGTGATGCTAAGATGAAGAACAATCTTATGTATGCTGTAAGAGAAGAAAAAACTTTTGATAAAATCAGAGAAAAAGTTACAATAAAATAAATAAAAAAGTAATGAATACTTAAAAAGACCCTTATGGGTCTTTTTTTTTGTGTGGATATTTGGAAAGTGAAAAACTTAAAACCATTTTATAATTACATTAATGAAAAATATGGTTCTTTAGTGAAGCTTTCGAAGAATCATCCAATTTTTCCTTTTAGTAAAGTGAATGTCTTAATTACAAGAAAGTGTAATGAGAGATGCTCGTTTTGTCGGGTGTATGACGATTTAGGAGCTCCACGTCCGGATGCTTTGACATTTGATGAATGGAAAAAAACCTTACTACCTCTTCCTAAGTTCACAACGGTTTCTTTTTCAGGTGGGGAGCCAACAACAGTACCCTTTCTTTTTGATCTTATTAAAGAATTATCTGATGCAGGAAAGTACTCAGCTATTGTGACGAATGGAACTTTTATAAAACCTGAGGACGCAAAGAAGATATGTGATTCAAAACTTATGTACATGATGATAAGCGTGCATGGTACGCAAGAAATTCATGATAAGGTCACAAATTTAAAAGGCGGGTATCAGAAGGTTGTTGAAAATATAAGAGCAATAAACAAGTACAAAGCTGATAATAATACAAAGTATCCTATCATCGGTATTAAATCTATTGTGACAGAAGAGAATTGCAAAGAACTTGAAAAGTTTTGCGACTCTTTAGATGAATTAAACATAGCAGATCTTCACTTTAATATATTAAATGATTCTGTTTTACAGCATCGTATAGAGACTATTGATGATTTATCTGAGGCTTGTGAAGATTACAAATATCATCAATATGATAAAGATAAGATCGACACAATTCGGGAAAGTGTGAAAAACATTTTAGAAAAAAAATATAATTACACAGTCGGCTTTAGTAATGATTTTCAATCAAATAGAGAGTTAGTAGATTATTTTGGTAATGAAGATCAATATCAAATTAAAAAATGCACCATGCCCATGGTGGACTTAACTATTCACGAAAATGGCGACGTTTCGCCATGCCACTCAGTTCGTTTAACAAATATGAAAGAAATTGATTACGATGTTAGGAAGATCAAAAAAATTAAAAAGTATAGAGACTATGTAAATAAAGTCATGTCTTCATTTCCAAACCCAAAGGTCTGCCAAGGCTGTAACTACGGCTCTTTGTCAAAAATATAGTTTAGCTTCTGAGCGATGGTTATAACTTCACTATTTGAGTAAGACTCATGTAACGGAATGAAAACACAGTTTTTCTTGATTCGAAATGCGTGAGGAGTTTTAGAGTGAAACTCTTTGAAAACTTCCTCTTCCGTACAAAGATTGAGACCATAGCCATCATTATCTAAGCCTGCATGAAACATTAAACTTGATATGTCAGCGCTACTTATTTGATCTGTATAAATAGGAAGATGATAATAACAATTTGTCTCAAAATCATGAAAACCTTTTGGAATATGTTCAATAACATTAGAATGAAGGTGTTCAAATAAAAGCTTTGAGAGCTCTATTCTTCTCTTAGATATTCTTGTAAGTTGGTGACAACAACTGAGTAAGACACCTGATTGCCACTTTGAAAAATAGGTAAACCATGACTTAGGTAGGCTCTTTCTCAATATAGGTAAATCATCAAAGAAAACATCTTTGTCTGGGCTTCTCGTTAAAAATTTAGTTTCATGAATCTTTTTAAAGAAGTTAGGTCGTATGCTAAGGATAAGTTTTAAAATATTGAATGTGAAATAGTTAAAAATCAATGAGTTCGTGGCCAGTAAAATTTTGAAATTATCGAAGAGCTCAAACAAGAAACGAATTTTTGGAGGAGGTAAGAGGCTTTTGTATTCTTTATCATTCTTAATGTTTTGATAAGAAGATATTTGATTAGTAGAAAGAAAACCTCCGGTAAAAGAAGTGAGAGCTTTACCACTTGATAAGGAACCGATCATCACATCACTACTTGAGTGGAGATGAGGAATACCGTAGACTTGAGAAATATCCTCAATAACAAATAGCTCTTTTTCTTTAGCGTAAGAAACAATGTCTTCACCTTTACTGTAACAGCCTGATAAAGGAGTAATGATAAGAACCTTGCTTTTATTACTAATATTTTTGTCAAGCGAGTTTATGCATAGGGAGTGATTTTCTAGATCCATATCACAAAAAACTGGGACTAAGTCTAAGTTCAAAATGACATTCACAAGATCGGGGATTGTGATTGGTGTTAAAAGAACTTCCGTACCTCTAGGGAGTTTAAGAGACTTAAGGTAGAAGTATACACCCATGCGATAAGAAGAAAAGAAGAGAGTATGATCACGATTTGTTAAAGATGAGAGAAGAGTTTGTGTCTGTGATCCATATGAATCATTTTTATTCTTTGTTAAAAGTAATGTGAAAAGCTTTTTAAATAAAAAACTAAAACCTATAAAATATTTAAATCGTGGAAATTTATTTATCATCTTTTAAAAAAGTGTTTAGGTATAATGTGAATTGTGCATCACCGTGATGTTTAAAATAATCAAACAAATTTATATCCTGCTTGTTAATATCTTTGAGTGACGTTTCTTGATATTCTTTTGCCAGCTTCAGGTACCGCACCGTTTCTGAATTGTTTTGTCTTTGTTGAGCAGATAGATAATAGAGTCTTTCTAAAATTGAGCCCATATTTTCGTAGTACATAAGAACATTCATGGAGTCAGTCTCAATATCATGAGTACTGACCTTATCTTTTCCTCTTTTGTAATCGAGACTTATGATCGTCAAATTTAAAACAACTACTATATAAAGCAAATACCTTAAACGATATTTGAGCTTATAAATAATAAAAATAATAAAAAATAATAAAAGAGAGTAGTTAACAATAATATTAAGAATTGAGTAGATATGAATAACATTATTGAATGTGAAAACTTCTGTGATTCCTTCAAATGTTCTTTTAAAAAATGAGAAGTAGGTATCATCAACTTGAAAGAAGTTTACTTTGGTTATATGGGCACTCTTATAAACTAGGCCTAAGACAAAATTCCATAGAGCGAATGGTATTATCCAGAGTACGTTTTTTTTCTGGCCACAGAGGAGCATTGAGGCGAATAGTGAAATAAGAAGGTAGTCTTGAATGACTTGTCTGCCTCCAAGAACTCCACCATTATGCGAAAATGTGAGACCTAGTAGTGCTGTTTTAATAAAAATAATTAGAAATGCAGCGGCTAGTTCGAGAGTTTTATTTTGAGTTCGGTCTTTAGAAAAATATATTCCATATATGGCAATAGAGATAACAATCAAGAAGGCTGGATGAACAAAGAAAATGCCACCATAACTAGAAAAGAGCATGTCTGAAAGGGTTGATAAGTTAAAATAGAATGTATCCAAATAACCAAAGTGGAGATGCCCAAGCTTATTATATTCAAATATGAGAGCAGGTATCACAATTGAAAAGAGTCCAACTGCCTGCATTAGTGCTTTCTTTATTCCAGGTTTATAGATTGTCCACCATAGAAGGATAAAAATTCCATAAACAGCAAAATCATGTCTGATGGAAAACCCTAGTCCAAAGGAAATACCTAGAAGTAGGTTATTTTCATATGAATCCAATCTTCTTGAAAAATAAAAAATAAGAAAGAGAGGCAGCAGTGTTGTTAAGTTTGGTGTTGATTGAGCATATAGAAGATAATGTAGAGCTGGACCGGAAAGCAATAGCAAAATATTTGCTAGTTTGAAGTTAAATGGATTTTCTATCTTATAGCGACCTGTGAACTCTTTGATAAACAAAAAGAAAGCCAGTAGAAAAATAAAAATATTAGCGACTGATGCACTTTCTTGTTCAAAGTCTTCTTGAGTTCCGGGACGAAAGTGAAAGCCCTTCAGGCCAATTCCCGTTTTCTCAGGCCTTTCCTTTATAGAGAGAGGGAAAGTTCTTTCTAAATTATTTATTTTTCCTAGTTGTGAAGCGTAAACAAAGAAAGGGGTTTGCAGGAGAGCCGATCCATAATTGTGATGAGTATAAAAATATCCATTTGGAGTCACTATTTTTTTATCATCTTCAAAGAAGAATTGATTTTTGATATTTAAGTCTAAGTCATAAACAATAGAACGATTATAGGACTCATAAACAGTAAATTCGGTATTAGTAAAATTAAGCTGACTAAAAATAAGAAAGAATAAACTCGTTATAAAGATTAGTTTATATTTTTTTAAAAAAAATAGAGCTTTTTCCATATACTATTTCTGTATCTGTGCCTTCATTAGCCTTTCCATTGTAAACGTATGGTCACATTTAAACCAGTCATTACCTGCACCACGGCCAACAGGAGCTAGTTTTTGAGAGTTTATACGGCCCTCTTCATAAACTGATTCTGAAACATGAACTTTAACAACCTCTCCAGTAATAATTTGACCACAACCTGGTTGATCACCATAGCTTAGATGGTCACGATACTTACATTCAAAGTGAATAAGGCTTTCTTTTATTCTTTTTGGGCCAATAATTTCAGAGTCAATGGGAGTGAGACCAGCATACTTAAATTCATCTTCTCCGTAAGGAAGCTCTGTTGAGGAAAGATTAACTTTATCAGCGATTGATTCAGAGACGATATTAATAACGAACTCTTTATTTTCGAGAATATTTTTTGGTGTATCTTTCATTTCTCCAGTTGCTGATCTAATAAGGGGAGAAAAGGCAATAATCATTGGCTTAGCAGAAACCGCAGTAAAGAAACTGAAGGGAGCTAAGTTGTTGGTCCCGTCGCTGTTGAGTGTAGAGACAACAGCAATTGGCCTAGGAAGAATACTTCCAATGAGAAATTTATAATTTTGTGAAAATTCACCATTAGTATCAAAAGAGAGCATATTCTATCCTTACATCCAAGATTTCCAGTAGTCTTTATTTTCAGTTTCACTAAACCATTTTGTAGGTTTTAGTGGGTAGCGAGTATCAATCATAACGGCGTACTCATCAGTATAGAGTTTGTCGTCACCCTTTTTGAAAGCTTTAGGGTGTGGACCGTGATGAATGCCTTGTGGGTGAAAAGTTATGGCACCGGCATCAATATTGTCACGAGAGAAGAAGTCACCTTGATGGTAGAAAAGCACTTCATCGTAGTCGATATTTGAGTGATAGAAAGGAACTTTTAAAACACCATGTTTTGAATCCTCTAGAGGTCTTTCAACAAATGAGCAAATGACAAAATTATTTGCAACAAAAGTTGTATGACCGCTTGGTGGAATATGGTAACGATGACTCATGATTGGGCAGTAGTCATAGATAGAAAGTTTCTTTGGATATAAACTTCCTTTCCAACCTTTAGCATCAAGAGGATTGAAAGGGTAAGTAACTGTTGTTACTTTTCCTAATCTCTTAATTTCAACTTTATATTCTTTTTGATCCTTGTCACTACCTAGAGAAACTTCAGGAGTTTTAATGGCCGTTTGATCATAGAGGGCATTAGGTCCAAGAATTCCTCTAGATGGTTCCTCAAACTCTGAAGCAGATTCCACTTTTAAAATTTTAGAAGGAGTATCTACAAAGACTTTGTAAGTCGTTCCTCTAGGAATATTAACGTAATCACCTTTTTGATAATCAAGAACACCGTAGATCGTTTCAAATCGACCTTCACCATCGTGAATAAAGTAAAGCTCATCAAAGTCAGCATTTCGATAAAAATGTTTGTAAGAATCGATATAGTGACCAACGCTGATGATGCAGTCGTTATTTTCAAGAATAGGCATGAAGTTATTTTTTTTCAGTTTTTCTTCAAAAACAGGAGGAAGACATTGTGGTTTTAATTCACCATCAATATCAGTCCAGTTCACTGGAGGATTTTCGTGATAGATTTGGCTTACTCGACCAAAGAAACCTTTTCGTCCATGCTCTTCTTCGTAAAGACCTTCTGGGATCTTAACATGAGCTTGTTTAGTAACAGTTCCGCTAGATTTAAAGCTCTCCATAATTCAATTTCCTTTTTTTACCAACTTTATTTTTAAGAGATCCAATGTGTTCAACAATAAGTTCAACTTCATCGCCCTCTTTAATCCACTTATCTAGTTCAAGTCCACAACCTGTTCCGACTGTGCCACTTCCGATTAAATCACCTGCATTTAAAAATTCATCCATGCTTGCATGAGCAATCATTTGAGCAAAGGTATAGTGTGAGTCGCCTGACTGACCGTTTGACCATTCTTTGCCATTAATTTTAGCGACCATATTAAGATTAGGTTCTTTAAAATCAAACTCATCGGCAGTTGTTATGACAGGACCGATAACCGAACAGAAATCTTTTCCTTTCGCGGGACCGAGCCTTACGGCCATTTCTTTTTTCTGAATATCGCGAGCAGATATGTCGTTTAAAATGGTGTAACCAAAAATGTGATTATTAGCATCACCAACTTTAATATTGCGTCCACCTTTTCCAAGGACAACAGCTAGCTCAAGTTCATAATCTAACTTATCTGTATAATGTGGCCAAACGATTTCATCTTCTGGACCAATAAACCCATTCACTGCACCTTTATAGTATGCAGGAATTTCATACCATGCTTCTGGTACAGGTTCGTTACGTTTTTTAAAACCTGTTGCCACATGTTTTTCATGAGCATAAAAATCTCTATAGGTTTCAATTTTATCGAGTGGTTTTTCAAATTTAATTTCTTTATCTAAAGTAAAGCTGATAGGAGTTCCATCAGGTAGCTCATTAATTCCTACTTTTTGAAAGAATAGATAAAGAGCATAACCTTTTTCAATTGTTTCTATTGGATCGTCAGAATATTTTAGAATATGAGAAAGAGAAGGGTTTAAATTGTAGTCAGCTCTTTCAATTGGATTAGGAGCATTCTCTCGAATGTAATCTAAACGAAGACATAAGTTAGGATCTACAATGGTATTTGTTTCTTCGAGTAAAATTCCAAGACGAGGAGTTTTTAAAACAGAATTTCTTAATGTGTAGCTACAAATTTTCATAATAATTTTCCATATAAGTTCATATATTCAGGGAGTATTTTGTCCATTGCTTCGAAGAAGTGATCCATCTCCTCTGTTGTTCCAATAGAGATTCTAACGAACTCAGGCATTTCATTGGCCTTAAGAGGTCGAATGATGACGCCTTCATTTAAAAGAAGGTCAAACATCTTATCACTGGCCTCAGGGCTTCCTAAGTTTATGGTCACAAAATTAGTCACACTAGGAATTGGTGAGAAGCCTTTTTCTTTTAGGTATTTTACTAAGCGCATGTATCCATGTTGATTCACAAGCTTTGTTCTTTCTAGATGGGGCTGATCTTTGAGGGCCCCAATAGCGCCAAGTTGGGCAATGAGATTTGGTTCGAAAGGAAGTTTTACTTTCGTAAGATTGGCGATAAGGTCTTCGTGTCCAAAACCATAACCAACTCGAATTCCTGATAGACCGTAGGCTTTACTGAATGTTCTTAAGGTAATGACATTGTCATAGCGATAGGCCATTGAATCAGGGTAGTCACCTTTGTCTTTTGCAAATTCAAAATAGGCTTCATCTAAAATAACGAGAACATTAGCAGGAACATATTTCATAAGATAATCAAATTCAGATTTTGTAATATATGTTCCAGTCGGGTTATTTGGATTTGCAATATAAATAACTTTCGTCTTTTCTGTTATTGAGTTAGCAAGGGCCTCAACATCAAAACGATATTCAGAGTTAAGAGGAACTGTTTTTAAAGTTGCTCCAACAGACCTTGCTAAAATATAAAAACCGATAAAAGTTTTTTCACTAGTTAGAACTTCACTTCCAGGTTGCAGAAAAGCTCGAGCAATGTAGGCCATGATACCTTCGCTTCCATTTCCTAAAATAATATTTTCTTTTTTTAAGTCATAGAGATCAGCAAGTGCTTTCTTTAATGCATAGGCATGCATATCAGGATAGCGATGTAGATCCCAAAGGCCGCCAGTCATTTCCTTAATTGCAAATGGAGATGGCCCAAGTGGATTTTCATTTGATGCAAGTTTCGAGATACGAGTTAAACCTTTTTCTCTAGCAAGTTCATCAATAGGTTTACCTGACTGATAAACTGCCAAGCTTCTAATATATTCAGGAACCAATTCCTCACTAATTTTACTCGGGTTAATGCCCACGATAACTCCCTAAAATTATTTCTTTTTTACCCATCTGTTTTATCATAAAAAGTACTGGTAAAATACCTTTGATAAAGGATGATAATTTGCAAGAAAATGAAGCAGAAATTCAGTTTGGAAAATTTCATAAGGAGCATCTTCTCAAGGTAAAAAGCGGGTTAAAGCTGTTTAATACGGAGATGTTTTGGGAATGCCACGAAGAGTTAGAAGACCCATGGATGGAATATCAAGGGGATAATGCAAGGCTCGTTTATTGGGCCATTATTCAGGTTGCTACTGCGCTGGTTCATGTAAGGGATAAGAATTTAGCTGGTGCACAAGGAATGATTGGCAAGGCGCAGGATAAAATTAAACAAATAGAGCTTAAAAAAGTAGAAACAGATATAATGAATAAATTCTTATCATGGAAGAGATTCAAAAAGATTGTTTTGGCCATTCCAAAAAATGCCAAACTCGCTGATTTCGATGAAGTCTATAGCTTTCGATTTAGCAATCCAGATAAGTGGCCATTTTAAAGGAGAGGAAATTGAAAGATGTTATAACTTCATTTAAGGACACATTTAGACTTTACTCACGAGATAAGTGGATTTTAATTATTTCTTTTATTCCGGTTTTGATTGGAATTGTTTTATTTGCCTACTTCGGAACTTGGTTTCTTAGTAGCTTACAAACTTGGGGAGATGGATTTATAAGAGATCAGTTTAGCTCTGATACGGCCCAAGGTTTTTTCATGTCCCTGCTTATTGGAATTATTACCGTCGCTTTCTTCTTTATTGTGAACTGGACATTTGTCTTGGTGGTTTCAATTGTTGCAAGCCCTTTTAATGATATTATTTCTTCGCGAGCTGAAAAAGCTTTTCGCGGCGAAGAGCCCCTTAGTATTGGAGCTTCTTTTTCAAAATCAATGTCAAAAGTGCTCTTTACCGTTTTTAATGAAATTAAAAAAGTTTCAATGATTATTTTTCTGTCGATTATTGCTCTTATTATGGGGGCCGTAGGCTTTCTTGCTCCGGTTGCTTATATTATTAGTGCATTTCTTATGGCCATTGGTTTTCTAGATTATAGTTGGTCTCGACATAATCTTTCTTTCAGAGATTGCTTGAGTGATTTAAAAGGAAGTCTTTTAAGTTACGGTCTAGGGGGAGCCCTCTTTATGATTTTAATGGGTGTTCCTTTTGTGAACCTTATTTCTCTACCATTTGGTGTTCTCTATTTTACGATTTTGTTTCTTAAAAAAGTAGAAAATCTCGAAGCAAGAGGTTCTATCCAAAATGTCTGATATAAAGAAAATCTTAGTAAAATGTCCTGTTGGAAAATACTCGATTATTGAGAGTTATGAATTTCTACATGAGTTAAAGAATCTTTATCCAGAGAGTAGTATTTTTAATATATGTGAAGAAGGTGAGAAGTTTCTTTTTGATATACTTCCTTTTGATGTTCATGCTTTTGAAATACCTCCTGAGAAATCAAGCTATCTAGGGATACACCATTGGATCAAAAACCTGCATGATATTTTTAATATTGATATGTACTTTGATTTAGAAGAGAGCTTAAGAAGTAATTTTATAGCTGCTCACTATAAAGCAAAATTTCGAATTGCTCAGGAAAATAAACTTAATAAATATGTTTACACTCACTTAATGAAACCGATTGAGGGTATCTCAAACTCTGATAAATATTTAAATCTTTTAAACTATGAAGAAAAACGATTTGAGATTCCGACAGTAAAAGGTGAAGTCGCGCCGGTTATTGGGATTATTAAAGTAGAAGAGGTAGAGAACTTTTTCAATGCCAAAGAAGTGGAGCCCTTTCTTTTCTTTCCTCTTTCTCGATTAGAAGAAGGAATAGAGCATTTCACTCCGTGGAAGAAATTAATTGAGTCTTTAACAGATCATAAAATAATTCTTTGGACTGAGAGTGAAGGCGCTATCGTAGATTTAATGCAAGAAATTGTGAATGAAAGAGTCGTTATAGCTGGGGGGATGGACCCGCGGACTTTAAGCTCATACTTCAATTACGCATCAGGAGTTATTACTGATGATCCTATTTATGCAAGCTTGAGCACCTACTTCCAAATAAATAGTGTGCTCATCTCTGACGATGAAACTTCTGGAATTGAGTTTAAAGGGAAAGTTTTAAAACTTAATAAAGGCAGTGAAGTTGATGAAATAACTGATCAACTCCATGACTTCTACTCTCTTTAGATGACAAAAGTTACAAGATTATGATTGAAAGTTGGCGAGGCTATTTTCGATTGATTTGAGAGTTTCCTCTGCTTCTTTCGCGTTTTGCCTAACTTCAACAACAACTTCATCTGGAGCATTACTCATGAACTTTTCATTAGTGAGTTTCTTTGAGTATTTTTCAAACTCTTTTTGAGCCTTTTGCTTTTGCTTCTCAAGCCTTGCTACTTGTTCACCTATATCAATGACACCTTCAAGAGGTAAGAAGACTTCAGTGTGAGCTGTGGCCATCATAATTGATTTTTCAGGTCGATGTTCACTCTTACTTCTCACTTCAAGCTCTTTCACTCTAGCAAGAGAGAGAAAGTTGTCTTTGTTATTACCGAAGTAGACTGCAGCTTCAGCGTCATCAGTAAAAAGTTCAACTTTTACTTCGTCTTTTGGTTTGATATTAACACTTGCTCTGAGATTTCTAATGCCTGTTACGATATCAATAAACTTATTCATATCATTTTGTTCTTTGGTGAAGATTAGATCTTCTGAGAACTCTGGGTAATCTTGAATAATTAAAAGATCTTCCTTTTCTTCTTTTAAGTAACTCCATAACTCTTCAGTGATAAAAGGAGTAAATGGGTGAAGAAGGGCAACAATTTTTCTAAAAGTATATTTGAGGACAGTCGCTCTTTGCTTCTTGGCCGCTTGATCTTCACCGTTAAGGATATTTTTTGAAACTTCAACAAACCAACTACAGAATTTATCATAAACAAAAGAGTAAATGGCACTACAGCTATCATCGTATCTAAAGTCTTCAATAGATTCATTCATTACTTTAGAGACTGAGTTTAGTTCTGATAAAATCCATTTCTCATGAGGTGTAAGGAGCTTGGCCTCAGGTAAATCACTTTCAGCGAGCTCTAGGTTAGGAGCAATAAAGCGGTAGGCATTCCAAATTTTATTAATAAAGTTTCTAAAGCCACCTATTCTTTCAGGGTCAAGGTTGATGGCACGGTTGTAACCAGAGCCGGCGGCTAGAGTGAATCTAAAAGCATCTGCACCGTAGAGCTCGATCATTTCAAGTGGATCAATTCCGTTATTGAGAGACTTACTCATTTTTCTACCGATCTTATCTCTAACGATGGCATGGATATAAACTTTAGAAAAAGGAATTGTTTTTGTAACTTTAAGAGACATCATCATCATTCGGGCAACCCAGAAGAAGATAATGTCATATCCAGTAACGAGCGTCGTAGTCGGATAGAAAGTGCTAAACTTTCGCTCTTCCATGGCCTTTTCGTCTGGCCATCCAAGAGTGCTAAGAGGCCAAAGCCCAGAACTAAACCAAGTGTCTAATACGTCAGGGTCTTGAGTAACTTTATTACTATTACATTTTGTACATGTTGTTTCGTCTTCTTCACTTGCCCACGAGTGATCACAGTCACCGCAATAGAAAACAGGAATTTGGTGTCCCCACCATAATTGACGAGAGATACACCAATTTTTTGGTTCTCTTAACCAAGCAAAGTATGTATTCTCCCAGCTCTTTGGATAAAATACAGTTTCATCTTTTTCAACCGCTTCAACAGCTTCTTTAGACATGTCTTGAACATTTAAGAACCATTGTTTTGAAACCATTGGTTCAATGATGGCCTTTGAACGATCACCATGACCAACTTGATGAATATGATCTTTTACTTCTTTTAATTGCCCAAGCTCTTCAAGTTTTTCAACGATCGCTTTTCTTGCTTTCTTGGTAGACATGCCTTGGAACTCAAGACCATGTTCATTTAAGGTCGCATCTTTATTTAGGATATTAATAATTTCTAAGTTATGTCTTTTACCGATTTCAAAATCGTTGAAGTCATGACCTGGAGTTACTTTTAAACAGCCTGTACCTTTCTCCATGTCCACATAATCATCTGCAAGAATGGTAACTTCTCTATTACAAATGGGAACGATTGCTTTTTTACCAATGAATTTTTTAAATCTTTCATCGTCAGGATGAACACAAACAGCGGTATCTCCTAGAAGTGTTTCTGGTCTGGTGGTGGCAATTTCTAGAGTTTCATCTGAGTCTTTTATTTTATAAAGTAAGTGGTAGAAAGCTCCTTTTACTTCATCGTGTTCAACTTCTGCGTCTGATATGGCCGATTGAAGAACAGGGTCCCAATTGATGATGTAATCACTTTGATAAATGAGTCCTTCATTGAATAATTGGGTGAATACTTTTCGAACGGCTTTGTTTGGACCTTCATCCATAGTAAACATGGTGTAGTTCCAATCAGGACTTGCCCCAAGGGATCGTTGCTGTTCGGTTATGATTCCGCCATATTCTTCTTTCCATTTCCAAATTTTTTCGATGAATTCTTCTCTGGTAAAATCATGACGAGTTTTCTTCTCTTCTTTCCAAACGAGTTTTTCAACCACGTTTTGAGTTGCAATACCTGCATGGTCCATACCCGGAAGCCAAAGGGCCTCATAGCCTTTCATTCTTTTAAAACGGATGAGTGCATCTTGAGTAACAACATCAAGAGCGTGACCAGCGTGTAGTTTTCCCGTAACATTTGGAGGAGGCATTAAAATACAATATGATTCTTTTGCTTTACCTGGTTTAGGTGCAAAGTAATTTCCTTTGTCCCAGATGCTATACCATTTAGATTCTGCGTCAGCACTAGTGTAAGTTGTAGGGATGTCATTTATATCCATTATTGCCTCATTAATTTAGAATAAGTTTTTTAATTTTCTCAACGTCAGATAAGTTAAACTCTTCCTGATCTTTGGATTCTAAATTCTTTATTAAAATTGTTTTTGAATTTAATTCTTGTTCGCCCATAAAAGAAACAAACTTAACTGATTTCTTTTCAGCCTGTTTGAAAACTTTATTAAATTTAACTTTTTCAAAGTTTGAAATAGTTCGGACTCCGGCATTTCTTAACTCTTGAGCAATGGCCAAAGACTCTTCTCTTGCCATGTCATCTTGAAAAGTAATGAAAATGTCATAGTTGTCATTTTCTAAATTTGGTAAGAGTTGATGAACTTCGAGAAAGTCTCTAAGAGTCACATCACCCAAACCAAAACCTACCCCTGCCAGTGGGTTTTCATTAAAAATTTGAAGCAAGTTTGCATAAGCACCACCACCACAAATGGCCCTTCTGTTATCTGGATGCTTGTCAAAAATTTCGAAAACGATTCCAGTATAGTAATCGAGCCCACGTACAATTGTTGGGTCATATTTAATATATTCTTCAATCTTAGAATTTTTTAGAATCGTTAAGAATTCATTAAATGATTCGAAAGTTTCAATGAGATTATGTTTCTTTAAGTAAAACTCTAGGGAAGTGAAATCTGTCAGGGTGAGGTACTCTTCAAAAGCCTCTTTGCCAGCATCCGATAGGCCAACTTCATTAACCATTTTGTTAATGGCGGCAATATCAACTTTCTTAGACTTATCAACGATTTTATAGAGTCTGTGAGTTTGCTCTGGGTTTGCTTTAATAACTTCTGTAAAAATTTTATCGACGATTTCTCGATCGTTAATAAGAATTTCAAAGTGAGAATTATTGGCGCCTAGTGATTGAAGGAGTTGAGTTGCGACTTGAAGAATTTCAACTTCTCCGTATCTTCCAGGTGCTCCAAAAATATCGCAATTAAATTGCCAATGTTCTCTGAGTCTTCCACGTTGTGGTTTTTCGTATCTCATTAAATTTGGTATTGAGAACCAACGAATTGGTTTGGCCTGCTCTTTGTGAATTTGAGAAACCATTCTCGCAACTGTAGGAGTCATCTCTGGTCTAATGGCCACGAATCTTTCACCTCTATCAGTAAAAGAGTAAATCTGATCGTTGATTAATTCTTCTCCACTCTTGGCCTGGTAGAGTTCAACTTCTTCTAAAAGAGGACCATCGTATGGTTCGTAACCATAAAGTTTTGCAGAGTCAGACATTTTAGAAAACATATAATCTTGAATTCTTTTATCTTTAGGGAAAAAGTCTCTAGTACCACGGTATGGTTTTTTGCTTAGAGTCATTGAGTAGACCTTTGTATTCCATTGTTTAGCAATGGAATATAGCAAATTAAGCTCAATAAATCTAAAATTCAGTGGTGTTTTGTGCACCAAGTAGAGAAAAATTTGATTAGGGAGATAATCTCGTATTTTCAGCTAATTACGATATAATTAATTTATTATGAGCGAACAAATATATAAAGATTCTGAAAATCGAGAATATGTAGCAATCCCTGTGTCCCAGTTTAAGTCGGGCAAGGTTCTCTGTGCAGATATATTTCTGCAAATTAATGACAAGTTCATTAAATTTAAAAATGAAGGAGATGAGCTTGAGGCTGAGAAAATTGATTACTTTCTTGAGAAGAATGTAAAGAACGTCTTTCTTTTAAAAGATGAACTTGCAAAAGTTATCTCTTGGCTAAAAACTATCAGAAATGAAGTGATTGAAGAAACTGTTGCAGAAGTTGGTGAAGAGTACAAAGAGACGGTGGAAAAAGTAGAAAACCTTAGAGAGAAAGTTTTAGATACTTTTGTGGATTTAGAACTAGACTCTGGAGTTGTCGATTTACTGCAAGATGAAGTTTCAAGTTTTGTTGAGCATATTCAGGCCGAAAAAATTCCTAATAGTATCATTGCCAGACTAACAAAATATAGTGAAGGAATGGCCGATCATGCTATCAATGTTGCCAACGTTTCTCTTTATATTAGTTTGTTACTAGGTCATGGTGACGGAGAAGTTTTATCAAAACTTTATATGGGAGCTCTTCTTCATGATTACGGGAAACTAAAAATTCCTAAAGAAGTTTTAGAGAATAAACAGAATTTAAAATATAATCAGGCCATTCAAGATCATCCTAAGAGAGGAGCAAGTGTTGCTTCAAAGATTCCGAATCTTGATCCTGATGTAATCAAAATCATCGAACAACATCATGAGCAATTTAACGGAAATGGTTTTCCAGAAGGTCTAAAGAATCACGCGATCTTTGGATTGGCGAAAATTGTTCAGGTAGCAAATATCTTTGATAATGCTGTGGTTGAAAATAGTTATAAGCCTAAGAAAGAAAAATTCAGAGCGGCCTTAAAAGTTTTAGATTATGATAATGGTAAGCAATTTGATCCCGAAATGATTAAGAAAATCAGTGAAGGAATGTGGCTTGCTTACGGTCATATGTATAAGCCACCTTCAAAAGACAAAGCTTAAATTTCAAATAACCAATCATCTACAGGTTCTGGTAATTTATCTGGGGCAACGTAATCAGGGTTGGGAGTAGGAACCACTAACGGAGTTTCCTTCTTGGCCAAATCATCATCGTTAGGTACCCAGTCTTCGATAGGTGCAGGGATACCGGCTTTTTCATGTCTCTTAATGACTTCATCAATAATGGAGAGCATATTATTTTCAATTTCTGGAATTTTAGTTTCTTTTTCGATCTTAAAGAAGGCTAGGTTCTTACTAGGGCTAATGAAATTTTTCTTCATGGTTTTGAAGTTTACATAACTTTCTATTTTTGAATTTAAATGCTCAATTGCTCGTATATATAATTCGCTTAGGGCAAAGTTTATTTCTTCTTTATTCTTACCTTTGAAGAAATTGATCCATGGGCCAATTAATTGAAACTTCTTTCTTAAAATGGAATTTGATTTTGGGTCTTTTCCTTGCAGGTTAACATATTCAGGTGAGTTGAAAGTATCTTCTAAATCAGAAACAAGAGCACGCATGAACCAATGAACAAATTGTGTTTGCTTTTCTTTTCCAAAGGAGTTTCTAATTTCGCGAAGGATATCTCTTCTAAAGACAGTTTCTGAAAATGAATTACTTGGAGGATTGTTTAAGAAGAATCTAATCAGAGATGATTTTGCAAATAAGAATCTTTCTTTTTCATTAATGGCAGACAGTTTACCATCTAGTTCTCTAACAAGAAGATTGATTTTTTCTTTTTGCTTGAGGTTATAAATATTCCAAGGAAGAGACTCAATCATCGCCTCTAATTCAAAAGGAAGAGAGCCTTTTGCCTTATAGCTGCTTGAGAAACTATTGAAACTAAGAAAGAAGATGCTAAGAAGTAGTATTAATTTCATTCGCCTTCCTTCTTTGATAATTGATCATATTCTGTATAGTCGCTTTTTCCTTTCAAAACATAGTAGTTTGATAGATAGGAAATGAGAATATTGCCGTCCATATTGATGATTTGGTTAGCGAACTTTAGGTCACCAACGACTTTAAGTTTTTTGTCTTTGGTGTTTAAGCTAGCTGCTTCATAGGTAAGTTTTCCACTTTCATCTTTAATGGTTTTAATAAAATAAACAACGGATTCATTTTGAACACAAACAAGATTAATTAAATCATTTTCTGCTGACTGGTAGAGAATTACTTCGGCAGAGGAGGTTAGATTTTTAAAAGGAACTTTGTAAATAGTCGTTCCTTTCTCCAGACTATCAAAACTGGATTTGGCGACGATGAGGTGATCGTTGATTCTGCAAATACTTACCTTTGTATTAGGCGATTGAAATTTCTTATAGGTTTCAAGCTTCTTATTACTAAAAGTATATTTGAGAACCCCTGGAAAGCCTTTTTGATTAACGTCAGTAAAGAATAGAGTGTTGCTGTCGCTCATGACTCGGTCGGGGATGAAGTAGGGATTAAGAGTGGTGGCCAAGGAAATATCATATTTTATAGATTCTTCTACCGAGTTATTGATATGTATTTTCTTTGAGTAGGGTTGGTAATAAGTAAACCACTGATCTTTCAAATGAAATTTAGGATTGGTTCCAACGCCAACCTTTCGAACATCTTTTGATCCATATGGGGAAATAAGAATTTCGTTTAATGGTCGATGGTCAAAGAATTGTTGATAGGTAGGATTCTTTTGAATCAAGATATGTTTCTTACTCTGAGTTGAATGAACATAGTATTGAGTATTTTTGCTTGATTTTTGTATTTCATAAATTCGGTAATTCGTAGATAGAAGTAATGAACCAGAAGTTCTTTGAAAGTAGGTGACACTTCCATCGGCACTAATATAGCGAAGGTTATCAAGAGTTTGCTTAGTTTTAAGGATCGGTAATTTGGAATCGGCTAGAGTACCAAAACTAAAGAAGGTAGACATTAAAGCGAATGTTAATAATAACTTACTTAGTTCCATATAATAACCATGATTTTAAAGGGTGCTGCTCTCTAAAGTTCGATAAACCTGTAAAAACAAAATTCCAAGGTACAAGTCTAGGGTAATGAACACTATCTAAACTCGATCTAAAGACGAGTAACTTATTATCATTTTTAGAGATTGCTCCATCAATGATGAAAGGTAGTGGTGTACATTGGTTTAAATAATTTCGACTAAAGAATTGTGGGTATATGTCTTCAGAGCATCCTACTCCTTGAATAACGCCTTCTTTTTTATTTTTTAAATAAACTTCAAGTTCCGTTATGTTTTTGATGGTTTGAAACTTCTTCTTATAATTAACTTCGATCAGCTTTTGCACAGAATTTTTTGATTTAATGTAGTTGGTTGGGAAATAATCAAAGGAGACGATCCCTTTATACTGAATGTCTTTGATTTCATTTTTATCAACGAAAATTTTTCTTTCGCAAAAGCTATTACTACAATTATTTGGATCATAGACGATGAAACATCCGTTTTTAAATTCTAGCTTAAATGGCTTATAGACTTTGTTAGAAACAAGGCGACAAGTAGGGTAGTCCTCTACCTTATTTAGCTTCGATAATATTCCTCTTACTACTTTCTCTTCGTTGTAATCTACTTTTTCATAGTTACCAGGAATAAACATTTCACACTGTTCTTTTTTATTAATTAGGTCTTTATAGCATAACTGGAGTTGCCATACTTCATCGGTCTTAGTTTCAATGGCGAGTTTTGATAGGTTATAATTGGCCTCGCTGTGACAACTGTTGGGATCAGAATCAAAACTGTTGGCAAAAAGGTGATTGATGATTCGATGAGTATTTGTAAGGGCACTATTGTTAATTTTTCCAGGGCAGTCGGTATACTTGGTAATCAACTTTCCATTATTGAGGGCCGTACTTAGGGCGTTGCAGTTTGGTCTTGGGGAAAGTGATGGATAACCATCTTGCCCTCTTGTGGTGCAGATATAAGGTTCTTTTTTGAACTTCTCCACACATCTTTGCATTTGTTTCTTTGAAAGTTTTTTATTTTGAAAAAAGTTTTTACATAAGTTCGAAAGGATATACTTTGGTTTTTCACCATTAATGACCTTACTCCAGACATCATCAGCAAGGTAAGGATCACAGAATATTTTTTTATCTTCAATGGAGTTACATAAGTTACGAAGATAGTTTTGTTGAAAGAAGTTGCTGTTGGCACTATAAAAGTCGGATTCTCTCACTTGAGCGTTTATTGATCTTCTTTGGTCAATAGACATACCAGGGTTTTGAGTAGAGTAGAGCTTGGCCCTTTGCCCGCGATAAATTTTTTCAGGAATTTCACATAAGTATGGCAGGTAAGGATTGGAATACCAGTCTTTTAAGATGTTATTACATTCGATTTCGTTTTTAGGTGTTTTATAGTTCAGCGATTTAAGTGTTCTACCTATGTTTTGAGCTTCAAATAGTTTCGAGATTTGTAAGTAGTTGAAGCACTTTTCTTGATAGATATTTTTAATGAATTCTTCTTTTGGAATAAGAACAACTCTTTTTTCTTTTTTTAAAAGTACTGGAATCTCAGTTGGGTAGCCGATTGATGTTTTTAAGAGATCATTTTCTAATAGTGAAGCAAATGAGCATTCGTTTATGTTAATGAGTTTTAAATATTTTTCATCTGAGTGAAGGGAAATACTTTGAAGAAAGAGAGAATCAATTTCAATATTTTCTTTGGCCCAGTTTGTGGGAATTTGTGACGGGTTAAAGCCTGTTCTTAGTTTTTGAATATACTTTGTGAAGTCCTCTTTATGATCTTTTACGATTGTTTGCAGAGTGTTGATTAAACCAGGGACTTGTTTTGAAAATGTGGCCCTACTTACAAGAAGTAGGACCAGTATTAATACTTTATTCATTAGTTTACGGATTCTGCCAAGATAGAGGCAATATCATCAATTGCAATCTCTTCTGTAGCATCTACTTGTCCTTTTGAAGAATTAAAGTTGATTAAACAAAACGAACATGAAGTTGCAAGCTTTGGAGCTTTTGTTTCTCCGATTTGCTTCAGTCTGTTGACTGCTAAGTGCTCACCTTCAGGTAATTCGTACCACATATTTCCGCCGCCCATTCCACAGCAGAGCGCTTTGTCTCTATTCTTATCAATCTCAGTAAGTGTAACTCCTGGGATGGCCTTTAAGATTTCTCTTGGAGCATCGTATTCACCGTGATGTCTTCCTAGGTAACAAGGGTCATGATAAGTAAGTTCTTGGTTAACTGGCTTAGTAGGTTTTAATTTTCCATTTCTAACAAGCTCACCAAGTAATTCTGTGTGATGAAGAGTTTCAAAATCTCCATCGTCGAATTTCGCATACTCTTTTCCAATAGTATGAAGACAATGAGGACAGTGAGTAACGACTTTATCAAATTTGTATTGATTCATGTTGGCGATATTTTCGATAGCCACTTCGAAGAAAGTATATTCATCACCAAATCTTCTAATTGGATCACCATTACATTTTTCTGTTTTTCCCATGACGGCAAAATCAACACCGGCTTTCTTTAAAAGCATCACAGTATCTTTTACCACTTTTTGGTTGGCGGCATCATAACTTCCCGCACACCCAACATAGTATAAGTAATCAACTTTCTTTTCAGGAGTGATTACTGGAACATCAAGACCGTCGGCCCACTTGAATCTGTCGTCTTGAGTAATTCCCCAAGGGTTACCGTTAACTCTGATTTTATTAGCAGCATCTGCGGCAGCAGGTTGAATAGCACCAAGAGTAAGAGTGTTGTATCTCTTTGCTTCCATGATGATATTTACATGCTCAATATTTGCTGGGCATTCTTCCATACATGCTCCACAAGTAGTACAAGCATCTATTTCGTGATTCATGTAAATTGGATTTTCACCCCAAATCTCAGCGTCTTTTTCACCTTTAGCATATGTTTCAAATGCAAGGTCTCTGGCTTTAGTAATGATCTTCTTTGGATCAAGAGGTTTTCCAGCAGCATTGGCAGGACAAACTTGAGTACATCTTCCACATTCAACACAAGTGAGAAGGTCGAGGGTATTCTTATGAGTTAATTCTGAAAGTTTTCCAAGACCAAATGTTTCAGCATTTTCATCTTCAAAATTCATTGGCTCAAGAACTCCACCTCTTCTACTTGGAGTTACTAATGAAGCAAATGGTAGGAACATCATGTGAGAAAATTTTGAATAACCGATTGAGGCCACAAAGATCATTGTGTTCACCATGTGGAGAAACCAAAGACTTCTATAACCCATTGCTAATGAGGCATCAGATAAATTAAATCCACCAAAAATACTTGCTAGCATCCAGCCTACTGGGGCCCAAGTCTTTTCACCAATTGGCATTCCAGTTCCAAGAATTCTTAGTCCTTCGATTAAGTACCCAATAACAACTAGAGCAACTAGCATGCCATACATAAAAAGTTCTTGCTTTGGCTTTGTTGCCGAAAGATAGTCTGGCTTTTTTACATATCGTCTGTAGTAGGCCAATACAATCCCTGCAAGAATCATTAAGCCGGCAATATCCGCAAGAAATGAAATAACGATATAAGTTGTTCCTTGGAAAACTTTGAAAGGCGTATCATAGTGAATGGCCACTAAGTCAGTTGCAATCCAAAGAATAATAAATCCATAAAAGATAAGCCCATGAAAGACAGCTACGTTTTTATAACGAGGAACTTTTCCGGTAAGAAAAATAGTTTTAAAAAAGCTCGACCAGTTTAGTTTTTCAGGTCTTAGTTTTTTGAGACCAGCGAATCCCTCACCTTTTGTAGCAAAAAGAAACTTTTCATAAAGTCCTTTGAACATGATGATGGTACATATCGCAAATAGCACGTACATAATAACCTTGAACGATGCTGGGATATTCCACATAATCTCTCTTGTTGCATTCACTTCCATGAATTTCCTCTCTTTATTGTAGTGACGTTTTTAAGATTTAACTGATAATAGAATAGTGGATTTAGTAAGATATTTAAATGAGAAATTATCGCTAGTTGTTAGTTATATCAAACAATGGTGTAGTGTGTTGCTCAGGTATTTTTGTTTTCCCTTCGCTTTAGGTAATATATTCTTTTAAAAGAGGATTTTAATGAATAAACACAGCTTTCTATATATTTTATGTACTTTCTTACTGGTTTCCTGCGGACGAGTTGAAACAATTGGGCTTAAAAAGCATCAATTCAACAAAAGGCCAAGAAGAATTGTTTGGATTCAAGTGGCCGGCTTGAGCTCAGAACATTTGGCGATGCTAAGATTTAAGCTCGCTGATGCGAGACAGGTGACTCCGCTTGAAAAAGCAGAATGTGTAGGACAGACATGGAGTTTTAATCTTTTGTCTTTAAGGCCTAGCGTTAATCAGTCTTTTAATTCACAAGTATTTGGAGCAGGAAATTTAAAGAATCGATGTGACAGCCTTTCTCACACTCCTATTTGGAAACTTTATTCTGAAGCCAACTATTCTATTGCTGCTATTGAGAACTTAACGAAGAAAAGTGAGTCACTAACGCAGCTGAAAGAATGTAAGGAAAAGAAGAAGGACAAAGATGGTAAGGAAGAAGATGTTCTTAAAAATTTAAATCTTTTTGTGATGGGCAAGAAGAAAAATAAAGAGAGTAAGTCTTTTCATTACCAAGAAGAAATCGCCCTGAGTCCTGATGTTTATTATGATAAGGCCTGTTCGTCAGGAAATTGTATTTCAAGTTTACCTGTTAATTCAAAGAAGATTTGGGAAAAGATGGTGGATTCATCTAATAGGTCTTTCTTACTTATTAGAGACTTTAAATATCTGGCCGCATTAAAGCGAAGAGACTTTGAATCAGCAAAAGAAAACCTCCTGCAGTTAGCAAAGCTCTATGAGTACTTCATTGATTCATCTGCAAAAAATAAAGATACGCTGGTATTACTCTCTACTTCTAATGCTCTCAATTTTGAATTTCCAAAAGAGGGAAGTAAGTGGGCGGAGTTTGAAAGAACTGGACGAAATGTTCTCTATCGCAACACTAGTCTAATTTCTCAAACCTATGCCTTTGGTCCTTCAAGTGAAAACTTTTGTGGTGTTTATAACGAAAATGAAATCTTTACCAGATTGATTTGGGAGTCAGAAGAGAGAAGTCTTTCTATTGAATCGCTTAAAGAATTATTCTAGTTACTGCTTAATAATATCGAGTAATTCTTTTTGAGTAATTTTATAATACGTTTTACAGTAGTCACATCTTGTCTCAATACTTTCGTCTCCGTTAAAAACTTCTTCGAGACTTGTTTGAGTGCCGAGGGCCAATAGGCTATCTACCATGCGATCTCGTGAGCAATTACATTTAAATTCAATTTGCTTGCCCATTAGGTATTCATAATCGTGAGCTTCAAGTTCCTTAACTACATCGTCAGTATTTTCATGACCCTTATTCATAACGTCGTTTAGGAAGCTTTTGTTTTTTAAAATAATTTCACTAAGAGTTAGTTCTTCACCATTCTTTTCTTTATCAACTTTATCAACATGGGCACTTGGCAGCTTGCTAATGAGAACGGATTGATCACTATTTTCACAAAGGATAACTTCAGAGTTCAACTGATAACTTGTTTTTAAAATTTTCGTAGTAATGTCTTTTGGAACTGTTTTATTAAGCTCAATAATTGAATTATATGGTTGGCTTTGTCCGAGAAAAATTTTCGATAGTCTTACTTGCCCCGTTATTTCACTCGGGTTTTCAGAAAAGGTTTCCGGTAGTAAAAGGGTGCGTAGAAAGCCTGCCTCATTCATTTCGACTTTAAATTTAAAGTAAGGAGCTTCTGAGTCAATGTAGAGCCCAAAATTTTCTCCAGCTTTTAAAAAAGCGTTAAGGGGAACAAAGGAAAGGATGGAGTCTCTAAAGTAGGCAAAGCCACTATTTTTAACATCATGAATTATGGCAAGGTCATGAATGAGCTTCTGACCTTCAAAAAAATGAATAGTATAAGTTTTGTCTTTATCTATAAAACTTAGCAATTTACTTTCTTTCATCAAAACCTCAATCAATGCTTAAAGAACTTTATCGATTGAGTTAACATACCATAAGCCAGCTGTCTCGGAGAAGTTGATGTCGCTAAGCATAATTTTATTTAATGAGCAAAAAAACTTATTTAACTTAAGTTTTTTAGATGATTGCTCAGTCAAAACATCAATTGTTTGTCCAAACCCGCAGGTTGCGGACTCTCTTGGTAGTCTCAAATCAGTAAAAGAAAATGAAAATATTACGGCGATGACTGTTTCTAAGTTTACCGGAGATATTTTAAAACCAATTAGTGAAGTGCCTCAGACGAGAAAATCTGAAATCTATTTGGAGCTTGGTGCTGTCTTTAAAAAGAAGTTTTCTCATTACCCAGATAATTACTTTGATCAGGCCTTTAATATTCTAACGGAATTTAGAGGTTATACGACAAATGCAGAATTGATTGAGGAGATCTTTGAAGAGGTTGATGAAGAAATTGTTCAAATTATAAAATTATTTTGGGCCTATATGGATGTTCGTCCTTTAATTGATGAGCATAAAACCCTTTCTATTATTACGGACTTTCTACGTGAGAGTGAGCACGAATTTATTGAGGAAATCCCAAGAGAGGAACAAGTTATCTTTTGGGGATTCTCCCATGTTAGTTCTGCCCAAGTGGATTTTATAAAGGCCCTTAGTATTTTCAATGATGTTTATATTCCTTTCTATGAAGAGTTATACGAGAAGGCCACTTTGAGTGATTGGATCAAGTGGCTAGAGACAGGAAACTCAAAAGTTGAAAAGATTGAGGAGAGTGAAGCACAAGAAGCAAACTTCCAATCCATCTATTATTCTAAAGGAAGACTTACGGAAGCTGTAAAGAATTTACCAGAGCAGTGGAATGATATTGAACACGTTTTTCTAGGGCAACAAAACCCATCTGCTGGTCAGTACTTGGAGATTCCCCTTGATGGTTTCTCCTTTCGAATTGATCAAAACTTAGTAGATGAAAAATTGAGTCAGATTAGCGAAGAGATAGAAAAGAAAATTACAACCAGTGAAACGGATTCTCTCTTGGTTGAAGAGATGGCGAGCTATCTAGAGCAACTTAAGAGTGATTCAATCTTAAATTCAGACTTTCGTATGGTGAAGGCCATTGAATTATTTGAAAATGCTTTTTCAAGATGGGCCGATTTATCAGATTTCATAGAGGATGTTAATTTCTTTGACTTAAAAATTATCTCTGAGGTCTCTGAGTTAAATTCACCACGAAATTACTTAATGCCTCTTTTAAAAACTGAGACTAAGAAAAGCATTTCGGGGCTAAAAGAATTGAGCTCCTTTAATGCCAGTAATAAAACTCTCTTTGTCCTAAATTCTGACTACGATAAGGTTAAGGCCGGGGGGAAAGTATACTCTGAGGAGAGTTTGAAAAGTCTTGCTTCCATTGGGCCTATTCGAAATACGGAGATGGAATTTCTCATTCTTTCAAATCAAATTAAAGAAATATGGAACTCAGAAAAGACACTTATTCTGATTGAAAAAGGATTACTAGACTCTTCTCTTGAATGGAGTTCAGTGGTTGATAAGTTTCAAAAAGAAGAAGTCGTGGCGTCTAATAATAAAATAGAAAAAACTCCTCAGGTAGATGTTTTAAAAGACTTAACTCCCGAGAGTCTACCTCAAGTGACAAAACTATCAGCTTCAAGATTACAAAATTTTATAGACTGCCCACGAAAGTATCTCTTTAGTAATATTTTAAAGTGGGATTTTCCATCTGTTCGACCTGAAGCCTTGGAACCACGGATCTTAGGTGAACTAGAGCACTTAGTCGTTCAGAAATATTTAGAGCAATATAATGATTGGGATAAGAGCGCCTTTGAAGCAGTTACCAAGAAAGAGCTCGATCATTACTTAGAAAAGCATGGCAAATCTCTCAATGAAGAAGAGTATCTTGAGTGTAAGTATGAAATTGAAAATCATTCACGAAATGGAATAAGTGAACTTTTAAAATTAAAAGAGATTGATCCAGAGGTAACATTTACTTTTGAAGTCGAACTAAAAGGTGAAAGTGTTACAGGGAGAGTGGATTGTATTATTTCCGGACCGAAGCTTGGTAACCTGTTAATTGATTTCAAAAGGGGTTCTTCAAGTATTCCTGATAAGAATGAATTGAAGAGCTTTCGAAAAATTCAAGTTTGGTATTACTTAAACTTCTTAAATAAGATGGATCGCTGGAAAATTTGGGGTTATCTATGTCTAGCTGATCCTGAAGAGTCACTCTTTTTCACAGATGAGAAGGGTGTCAAAGAGCTTTTCACCAGTGTGGACTTTTGTCCAGATGCTACTTATGAAGTCATTAAAGAAAGTCTTGATGAAAAGCTAGGAGCTTTTGAGGAATTATTTCAAGAGCAATTTCTAAAACTTAAAAATGAAAAAGTATTTGCTCCAACACCCATTGATAATAAAGCATGTCAGTACTGTGTGGTTGAGAATTTATGCCCAAGAGGAGTTGAAAAATGAGCGCAGGTGATACTACGGTTAGAACTCCTAATGATGAACAAAAATTAGCGATAGAACACTTTGGTGGCTTTTTGTTAGAAGCGGGGGCAGGCTCAGGGAAAACCTTTGTTTTGGTTGAGCATGCGATATTCTTACTTAATGATTTTTTAACAAAACATAAGAGTGGCGAATCTCAAGAGCACGAGCTTTTAAGCAACTTGAAGTCTTTCATGTCTAAGAAAGTTCTTATGACTTTTACTAAGAAAGCTGCTGGAGAGTTGAGTTTAAGGCTTCATCGTCGTTTGGTTCAACAAGCACAAGTAGATGAGGACAATCGAGATTATTGGTTAAGTTGTATTGATAATTTAGATTATATGTCTGTTACCACTATTGATGGTTTTTGTTTCAAGCTTCTCTCTCAAGGGATTTTCAAGAATGTACCTATGGCCACGGATATAATCGGTACTGTTGAGCTGAGAGCAAAAATTGAAAAACTCTTCAATGAATGGGTCTTATTTAATAAGTCTAATGGCTCTTTTGATGAGATAAGAGAACTTGTCTTAGTTGAAAAGAAAGATCTCTTACAGGCCATGGTTGATATTTTCCAAAGTCCAGAGCTTCGTATTCTTTGGAAGAAAATTGATGTTACTAATCCTCCTGATGTGAATGAAGATATACGTAAAATATTAGAGCTAGAAGGCTTCTTAGAATTAGCAACACCATTTCCTATTTATTCATATGTAGAGGTAAAGAAAAAGCCTCTAAAGTATGTGGAATATTTTGAAAAATTAGAAAACTTTGTAAAAGAGACAGATGTTTGTACCTTCGATGGAATGAAAGCACTTGTGGCCTTTGCAAAAGAGCAGGGAAGGCATCCTTCTGTTCCTAAAGCCACGGCAGATGAAAAATTATTAGAATATAATGAGCTACTTAAAAAGTTTATTAAATTCTCGCGGGAAAATATAGAAAATTTTGAGAACTATGAATATGATATGCAAGCAAAAATTCTACCTTGGTGTCGTGTTGTCAAATCTCTATTTGATTTTATCGAGAAGAATTACTCAAGAAGTTCAGGTCTCACTTTTGCGGATTTAGAGTTCTATGTGCTCGATGGCTTAAGTGATCCAAGTGTTCAAGATCAAATTTATGAAAAGTATGACTATATTATTGTGGATGAGTTTCAAGATACTTCTGAAATACAATTTGAAATAATAGAAAAGATTGTGAAAGAAAATTTCAAGCGTATCTTCTGCGTGGGAGATATGAAACAGGCCATTTACGGTTTTAGAGGAGGAGAGTTAGGAGTCTTTAAGAAGTGTTTGGATTTGGTTCCGAAGCTTTCCATGACAAATAATTATCGCTCCGAACAAAATATTATTGAATTTAATAATTTACTCTTTGAAAACCTCTTTCCTAAAGGACATGGGTTTCAAGGTCAGGATCAAAACTCTGTTCCAGTGGAGTTTCAAAATTACCCTGGTGAGAACAGATCAGGGTTTTTAAATAAGAGAAATGTCTTTGTTGAAGATATTGAAGGATCTAAAAACTTAGATCAACCAAAACAAGAATTCATAGAGTCTCAAATGATTTATGAATATATCAAAGAGAGTAAAGAGCTTAGGAAAGCTGAAGAAAGAAAACAGATATGTATTTTATATAGAAAACTAACACCAACTAAGTATTTGCTACCTCTTCTTATTAATAATGAAGTTGGCTTTACTTGCCAGATAAAAATCTCCCTTTCAACTGATCCGATTGTGGGAATGTTTGAAACCCTTATGGAATCTATTCTTCTTAAAAGAGATGGGGTTGATATTCAAAATTCTTTTCTAAAGCTCGCTAGCTACTTTTCGCTAGTTGGACTATCACTTGAAAAGCTTGATGATAAGATAAGAACATTTCATGGAGATGTGGTAATCGTTGGAATATGGTCTGCTTTTCAAAAATTTCTCTTTACCAGTTCCGTTTCTAATTCTAATTATAAGAATAATCTCTCCTTAGTTGAATCGATTTGTTCACAGGCCAATGGTGATGTGGAAAAAATCATGCGAATGTTAGGTGTTAACTCTAAAGAAAATTATTCAGTTGAATTTCAATATGGTGAAAATGTAGAAGAAGTGGTGATTATGACGGCGCACGCTTCTAAAGGCCTTGAGTTTGATGAAGTGATACTTGGTGGAGCGCATACTAACGGTAAAAGGCAGGGGAATAAGAATAAGTTTGGAAAATTTCCTTGGAGCTTTCGTTGGAAGTCTGCAGGCTTTTCGAAGAAGTATTTTAAAACTCCAAATTTTATTATCGAAGATCTTATTAATATTAAAAAAGAATTTTCAGAGAGTAAGCGTTTATTCTATGTGGCCTGTACTCGAGCTAAAGAGAAATTGACGTGGTTTGATATTAATTATGGTGGTAACCCTCAAAAATATTCTGATAATAGCTGGATCGTGGGGGTGCGTAGTTGGGAAAATGATGCGACTGATTCTAGCCTTGAAGTGAGAAAGGTCATTAATGAGTCTCAGACAACAGATGAATTTGAATTAACTCTTGAGGATCATGAATTAAAGAGACTTAATAATCCACGTCCCTTCTTTCATCAAGATAAATTAGGAATTCATTCACGAGATGAAGGTTCTCTAGCCGGTTTTAGTGCAGAGACTTCAGTAACGAAGTTGGCCTTATTGACTCAATGTCCACGTAAGTATTATTTAAAAAATATTTTGAAGCTGGATGATATTTGGTTAAATAATTCAAATGAAGACGATCTGACGAATTATTCTATTAAAGAGAAGAAAGAAACCTCTGAAACTACTGAAACAGCTGACTCGCTAAATCTTAATGCAGGAAAAACCATTGAAAGCATTATTGAAAGAGGGATTGAGGTTCACGATAGCTTAAGCCGGATGATTCTTAGAAATTTAACTATTCCTATTGATTGTAAGAAAGAATATCTCAATCAACTCAATTTTATTAAAGATGAATTAACACCACTCAAAGATGATTTTCATTTTTCTTCGGAAGTTCCAGTAAAATTTAACTTATTTGGTCAGATGATTAGTGGAACCCCAGACTTGGTTTTACTACCAAAGAATAAGGATCAAGTATTACAAATTTGGGATTTTAAAACGGGAAGATATAACGAGGATAAATTAGCACCTTATTGGTTTCAGTTGATGTGTTATGCCAAAGCTTTTGAGCACGAAATCAAAGATGGACGGGGCATTGAGCTGATTATTTCATTTGTAGATGATCAAAAAAATATCACTAAAAAATTAAATCTATCAGATATTGATAATGAGCTTTTTATGTTTTGGAAAAAGCTTGGTAACTTAGCAGAGAAAAATGATCAACATTGTTCTCATTGTCCCTATGGAAATTTATGCCACCCTAACCCTGACTCTATTGCTCAAAACGAGTCACATGTTAGAATAAGTACATGATAATAGTATAAAAATATTCATAAATACATTGAAGCAGGATGCGTAAAATGTTCATTAAAAGTTTAGTAGTATTTCTAATTTCGTTTATTACATTAGTGTCGCCTAAGGTGAAAGCCGCTGAAGGTGATATCTATAACTTCAATTGGTTAGATCCAGATAAAGAAGTCTATGTTCTACAAAATCGAAAATTTCGAAAGAAAGGTAAGGTTCATGTAAACGGTGGATTTGGTTTAACAACTGGTAAGGCCTTTGTTGATGCCAATGTCATACAGGGACGAGTAGGTTATTTCTTTAAAGAAGAATTTGGTTTTGAATTTCTCTATTCTAAAAATAGTGGGAAAGAAAATTCAACGGCCGCAACCGTAAGAAACGAAGGTAGTGCAGGATCAATTCCTTTCAGAAGAATCGTTCAAGATTATGCTGGGGGAATGCTGATGTGGTCTCCTTTCTACGCGAAGGTTAATACTTTTAATAAGATTGTTTACTTTGACTGGATTATTGGTCTTGGGATGGCAAAAATTAATGAAGAAAATAACAGAGAAGAGTTTTTAAATATTGGCTCAAGAAGTATTAATACTCCAGAGTCTCATACTGGAATTATGTGGGATACTGCTCTTAAATTCTATATTAATCAGAATGTTGATCTTAGACTCGATCTAACCGGAATTCATTATCAAGCAGATCAAGCGGCTGTAAGTAATCCGACAAAGACTTGGTATTCAAACTGGGATTTATCATTGTCTCTTGGTTACAGTTTCTAGGAAGGGAAAATGAATAACTTTAAAAGATATACATTTTTAAAAACCTTCGTTGTGATAATCGCTTCATTGGTATCTCTTGCAAATCATGCTTCTGCGACTCAGGCTTATGAAGTATTACGATCCACAAGAGGAAACTATAAAAGTTATCCAAGGGTCATTCAGCTTTTAGTAAAAGATAAGTTGTATTTTGCCAGTATTCCTTATGTGAAAGAATATCTCTTTAGAAATAGAGGAAAGTCTAATAAAGAATTAGATGATCTGATTGATGTGATTGTTTCAGAAGTGGGAATCAAGCAATTTGAAGTTATGCCAGCAAGTACGATTGCTAGTTCGACGGCACCGATGTTGAAATATATTTTAGCCAAGAAATATTTTAGATCTGGAAAGTATAAAGATACATTAAGAACACTAAATAAAGCTATTCCTTCAGATCATCCAGCAAAGCCATTCTCTCTGTACCTAGAAGGAAGTGCTTTTAGTTTAATGGGTAATAAAGATAGTGCGGTTAGTTCATATAAAAGATGTGTTAAAGAAAGTGATAGTCAAAAAAGTGATTATAAGAGTGATCCAAACAGAGTGAGACAGTTAGAAATTAACAGAGACTACTGTATTGTTGGTATTGCCAGAACTCAATTTGCTAAAAAAGACTTTGATGAAGCAAACCTTAGTTATCTTGATCTAGAAAAATCTAGTTATATTTGGCCAGAAATTCTATTTGAAGAAGCTTGGAATAGTTTCTATTTAAAAGATTACAACAGAACTTTAGGTAAGCTTGTTACTTATAAAGCGCCTGTTCTTAAGTTTATCTTTAATCCAGAAATTGATGTTCTAAGAGCATTAACTTATATGGAACTGTGTCTTTGGAATGATACAAAGAATGTTGTGAATGATTTTTATAAGCAGTACACATCGGATCATTCAAAGTTAAGAGGATTTCTTGCTAAGCATGGTAAAGACTACAAGTATTACTATCTCCTAATGAAGAGTTACTCAAAAGGTACTTCAAGCGGAAATATTCTATTAGATCGATATATTAAGGGAATCAGAAATGATCCTGCTTATCGAGAAATGTTCTTATCTTTTTCAAAAGGAAGAGATGAGATTCAAAAAGTTAAAAGTCTTTCAAGAGGTAATGCTCAAGCGGTTTTTCTTAAGAACTTAAAAGATAGTCTTGTTCTACAAAGAGATCTTCTTGGTGCTTATGTAAGAAAAGGTATTAATCAATATACTTCTCAACTTTCAAAAGCTTTTGAAGGAATGAGTTATATAAAGCTAGAAGTTTTAGCCCGAAAGAAAGCGATCTTGTATAACACTCAATATAAAGGTGTGAGAGCAAGAGGAAATATTAATAACTTAAAAAGAAATGAGAAGCAGTACTTTTGGACATTTAACGGCGAGTTTTGGGCCGATGAATTAGGTGACTATGTATTCTCATTAAAACCAGAATGTAATTAATTATGAAAAACTTTTTTATTTTACTATTTACAGTTTTATCTCTATCAACCTTCGCTAATATTGAAGAGCGAAGAAGTGCCTTAATTGGTGTTATTGATGAAGAGTTGGGAGAGATCACTAGGCTTAATAAACAAGTTGGAGCAAGAAATCCAAACTTATTATTGAGAATGGCAGAACTATACTTAGAAAAAGCGAGACTGGTAAAAGAAAGAGAAAACTTTGAGTACTTAACACTTGCTCCTGAAGTTAGACAGAAGGCAAAGAAGTCAAAGTACTATGCAAGATCACGTAAGCTTTTTCAAAATGCTCAAAAAACTTGTTTCTATATTTTAAAGAGATTTCCACGTTTTAAGAACAAAGGTGAAGTTTATTATATTCTGGCCTATAACGCTCGTGAGTTTCAGCAACCAAAGCTTGCTCTTCGTTTCTTTAAGAAGGCCAATGCCTCTTCAAGAAAGAATAGCCAAACACAAATTAAGTCTCAGCTCTTATTAGCAGAGATGTACTACAATCAAAAAAATTATAAGAAAGCAGCACGATTATATTCTGGTGCACTTAAAAGAAAGAATCAGAAATGGTGGACGAAGGATGCTTTTAATTTAGCTTGGTGTTATTTTAGAATCAATCGTAAGAGTAATGCTATTAATCTGATGAAAGAAGTTCACCGCCTAAGTAAAAGCGGTAAGTTTATTGATGTCTCTGATCAAGTGGAAAGAGATTTAGCTTATTTCTATAGTGATGCTGGTCGAGTAAAAGAGGCCATCGCTTGGTTTAAGCAAATTGGTAAAAATATTGTTCCAAGTCTTATTTCAATGGGTAAATATTTAAAAAATGAAGGTAAGTTCACTAGTGCTGAAAAGACATTAGAAGAAGCCTTAAAGTACTCTACTAATGATACTGAAAAAGCAAAAATCTACTCTGACCTTTTGGCCATTTACGATAAGTTTGGAAAAGTAAATGATCATAAGAAAGTAAGTCAGGCACTGGTTGAGCTAGATCGAAAAGGAATTTTAAATCCATCTCAAAAAGAAGATTTACTTTATCATGTTGAAAGACAAGCAGTTAAGCTACAAAAGAGAGTGGCCTCAAAGATTAAGAGACCTCTTTCAACAAAAAGAAGATTTGCTGCTCAAGCCGTTTCTTATTTTACGTTACTTGGACAATTGAGACCTAATACTTCTCATATTTCATATTTCTTATCAGGTGAAACCTATTACGCCGTTAAGAAGTTTGATAGTGCTGCTGCTGAATACGATAAAGCTTATGAGTTAAGTCAAACTCGTAACGACTCGAAGTATACAAAACTAAGTTTAGATGGATTAATGGCGTCTCTTGGTGGAAGAGGTGTTTCACAAAGTACAAAAGATAAGTATTTAACTAAAACTTATATTGCTTATCTCAATAAAAATCCTAATGGAAAGAATAGTTATAAGATCTATCAACGACTCTTTAATTCTTATATTTTAAATAAAGATTTAAATAATGCTGAAACAGTACTTCTTAGATTCAAAGGGAAGTTCCCAAGGGCGATTGGAGTACAAGAGGCCATGGTTGCTCAGATTATGGATCATTATCGTAAGACTAAAGATAGAGCAGGAATTCAAAAGTGGGTTTCTCGAATTAATAAAGGTGAGTTTAAAGTATCTAAAAAGTATGCCTCAAAGGTAAATCAACTTCTTTTAACGCTACAGTTTGAAAATGTTGAAAAACTAAATACTGACGGTGAAAAGAAGCAAGCTCTTAAAGGCTATTTAGCAATTTACAAAGATACAGGATCATCTCCAGAAGCCAAGAAAAACGCTAGTTATAATATTGCGGTTCTTTTCCATGAACTTGATGATGGGAAGCGAGCTTACGGATGGGCAATCAACAGCTTAAAGCTGATGTCTAGTCGAGATGTGGATAAGTTTGAAAAATCATTTCAGGTGATTGCGAATAATCTGTATCTACAAAGACGTATTGGTGAGGCAAATGAAGTTTATGAAAGATCGCTTATTAAAGTTTGTAAGAGAAGAGCAAAGTTAAAATCCACTTTCTTTAAAAATGCAGTCTTGCTGTCACTAGCTATTGGTGATGTGGAAAGAGCGCAGAGAGTGAGAGTAACAGGGCTTAAGTGTAGAATTTCAAAAAAAGATATTCAATATGCTGAGCTTGAAATCTTACAAAGTCTTTATGATTTAAGAAGATGGAATTTATTAGAAAGTTCTCTTAAGGACTTCTCAGTTACAAAAACTCAGCCAGGAGAAATGATTCCCTTTTATAAAGGAATTGCTGATGCTTACCGTAGTTCAGCAAGAGCTGATGTGGCATCAAAGTATGATCGAATCATTATGAGTCGCTATAATACGGCCAAGAAGAGAAAATCAAATATTCCAATTGAGTCTCTCAATGTGGTAGCAAGAATGGAGTTAGCACGAGTTAATCAGCTGGTAAATAGAATTAAAAGTATTAAGTTAGCATTTCCAGAAAAGAATTTTAATGAGGCCTTAAAAACTAAGCTTTCAATATTGGATCAGATTACAACCAATGCTGTTAACACTTTTGAAATTGGATCAGGTGACGGAGTTGTTGGAGCTTATGATATCTTAACGGATGTCTATGGGCATCTCGCTAATGAGATTGAATCTTTTGTTCCTCCAGGAAAGTCAGCAGATTATATCAATTCTTTTAAAAAGAGTATGCTACAGATTTCTGGACCGATTAAGAGTAAGCAAAATGAATTTGCTAATCAGGCCAAGTCTCAAATTAATAAAAATAATATTCTTAGTTTAAATAATTTATCGCTTCTTTATGGAGATAAGTTCGACGTTATTCCGCAATATGCTCCGCTGAATGATGGATTACTTATGGATAGAGGAGGTAAGAAATGATTCAAAAGATAACGCTATCAATTTTATTAGCTATTTTTGTTACTTCTTGTGGAACTTCTTCTAAGAAAATGGAGAAGCCTGATGAGTTTCCAGAGATAAGAGACTCTGACTTTGTTGCCCCAGCACCAGTTGTTCTTAATCCAACAAGTGATTTCTACGCACTGGAAGAAGGTGATAAGGAGTTTAAAGAAACTCTAGGTGGTGAAACTCTAAGTATCCAGCCAAATGATGCAACGGAAGTTGTGATTGATTCCGATAATCCGATTAATCAAGTGCTTGGATTTTGTTATAAGAAGCAATTTCAAAAGGCCTACGGAATTTCAGATTCAATTTTTAGAAAGTATAAGAAGAACCCAAGTTATTGGAATGCTATTGGAACCTGTCATCTTTTAAATGGTGAGAGTAAGAAGGCCCTTCTTTATTATAATAAATCCCGTGAGACCAATGTTAATTTTGCTCCTCCGGTAAATAACCTAGGGGTAATCTTACAGCAACAAGGTAAAGATCAACGAGCTCTTAAGGCCTATAAGTCAGCTGCTGATATGGCGTCGTTTTCTTTAACTCCTTTGTACAATCAAGGACAACTTTTCTTAAAATATGGGCTTCTTGATAATGCTCAAAAAGTCTTCACTGCCATTCTTGGGAAAAATCCTGAAGATGTGGGTGCTCTTAATGCTATGGGATACTTAAATCTTTTAGAGGGGAATAATAATAGGGCCATTGGCTTCTATTCTAAAATTGATAGAGATAGATACAGAGACCCGAAGATCGGTCTTAATGTGGTGATGACACTTTTAAAGTTAAATAAAACATCAAATGCTAAAGATGTTTTTGCACAGGTTCGATCTGATGGATCAAGCTATTATTCTAAAGTCCAAAATTTACTGGCGAGGTCAAAATGAAATTAATACTTATCTTTTGCATGATAGTTTCAACTTCTCTTTTTGCTCAGTCGTCTAAAGAGTCACCGAAAGTTATCTATAAGTATAAAAAATATGAAAAGTTTGATTTTGAAGATTTAGTTATTGAAGGTGAAACAGGATCTCCAGGGGATTTATCTATTGCACCTAGATACCAAAGAAAATTTAAAAACGTATTACCATATAGAAAGAACTTTCACGCTGAGATCAAGAAGGGATTGGAAAGAATTCGTTAGGAGTAGATTTTGGAAATTACTAAGGATAGTAACTTAAAAAAGATTGGATTGGTTTCTAGCGATGGTAGAAATCTTAAGTTTCCAAATCGAAAGAGACGGTTTCTTTTAGGAAACTCTCAAGCCTGTGAAGTGATGGTGCAGGATTCTTCTGTATCAGGAATTCATTGTGTTATCGAATTACAAAATGACGAGTCTTATAAAATTTACGATATGAATACAAAGTTTGGAACTTGGGTTAATGGTTCTAGAGCAGAAGTGAATACGTTTAAAGTAGGTGATGTTCTTAAAGTTGGTAATGTTGAGTTTAATGTTACTTCGATCAAAGATGAGAAGCTACCACCAGCTCCACTTGAAATGCTTAATAAAGAAAAGCCGACTCTTCCAAATATTGTGAATATTGAAAAGAAGGTCCCTCAAGTTGAGTATCCTCTTTCTTCTGACCCTAATGCGGACTTTAGTGAGTATATTTTTGAAGACCTCGATACACTCTATCCTATTTTTAATTATCAGCCTGAGAAATCAGCAATCGAAGTTATTATTAGCTTTCAGGGCCGAGTCTTTAGTGTTGATTATCTTCCAGAGCGTAATGCTGTTTATCATTTAACGGGGACAGGAAATAAAGATTCTGAAATTGAATATGCCTATTTAGGTAAGAACGAAAAGCTACCTTTTGTTAGTTTAAATCAAGGGATAGCGTCTGTTTATACTTTGGATGGTTATGAAAGTAACTTTGTTGGTAGTAAAGAACCAATCAAGCGTGGTGCTATTGATTTAAAAGACGATAGTATTATTAAAATGGAAAATGGTGATATCCAAATTTTTGTTCGCCTGACCGAAGCCCCACCTCAAGTTGCTCATGCTCCTGTTTTAAAAAGAGACGAAGATTTTAAGAAATACTTACTACTGTTTCTATTCTTTGCGATGAGTATCCTTGTTCCACTTTCAATGTTTGAAGTGGATAAGGAATTAGAAAAAGAAAAAGATCCAGAACGTATCGCAACGATTCTATATAAGAGAAAGTTAACAGTTTCTAAGAATAAGGTTCCAGATAAGACAGAGAATAAGCCTAAAGAAATTAAGCAAAAGTCTCCTAAGATGGCCAAGAATAAAGTGACTAAAAAGAATGTAACGAAGAAGAGTGAGGCCAAAACGAAGAAGTCTACTTCGCAAAAAGGAACTAAGAACGCTAAGAAAGTTGGAAAAGTTAAAAAGGCCACGCCAAATAAAGGACCAACGAAGAGAAAAAGTATCGTAACTCCAAAGAAGGGTGGAGCAGGTAAAAGTAGTAATCAAAAATCAGCAAGAAGAGCCAATCCTTCACCAAGTAAAGGACCAGTTGATACTTATAAGAGTTTTGATTTCAAAAATACAGTTAGCTCAGTTCTCTCAAAGGGTGGAAGCTTAAAGAATATTCAAAATAATAGAGCAAGTGAGAGTTCGGCTGGACTTGGAACACTTAGTGGTTCAAATGACGGTGCAACTCTTAAAACAGCGAAGGTTTCAAATAATATTGGAAGTCTTACGAATGCCACTACTGGAAAATTAGATCAAACAAAAGGAGTGGACGGACTTGTTAATAAGAAGAGTGTTTATACTGCAGGTCTTCCTTATAAGACAGTTATCTTAGGGGGAATGGACCCTGATGTGATTCGACAGATTTTGATCGAACATATACCGCAGTTTAGATATTGTTATCAGTCGGCACTTGATTCAAGTAAGGCCAGCTTCAATGGAGTGGTTAAGCTTAACTTTATGATTGGGGCCAGTGGTCACGTATCAAAAGCCGGTGTTGAGAGTTTCAATAGTATTCCAATTGGGGTAAAAAACTGTGTGGTAAACGTTCTGCGTGGTATTCGTTTCCCTGAGCCGATGGGTGGTGGAGTTGTTGAAGTGAACCAACCGTTTAACTTCTATCCAGTAACTAAATAATGAAAAAGGTTAGTATTTATATAATACTAACTCTTTGTCTTTTTTCCCAAAATTCCTTTGCTAAGTATAAGCGATCTTTTTTTGCAGGTTGGACTGATGAAGATCGTGACTGTCAGAATACTAGACAGGAAATCTTAATTGCTCGTTCACTAGTAGATGTTAAGTTTAGAAAAAGCAGGAAAAGTAAAAAAAAGAAGAATTGCACAGTTGATACTGGTAGGTGGAATGATTACTACTATAATGAAATTTTACTTAAGGCCTCTCAGATAGATATTGATCATGTGGTTCCTCTCAAGCATGCTTATGATACCGGAGCTAAGTCATGGCCTCGCTCTAAGAGAAAGCAATTTTCAAATGATCTCGAAAATCTCGTTATAACTAATAAAAGATATAATCGCCAAAAGGGTGCGAAGACTCCACTAAAGTGGCTACCTTTAAATAAGGCCTATGCATGTAAATACTTTAAGCAATGGTTCTCTGTTAAAAAGAAATATCAGCTTCGAATCTCAAAAGAAGAATCACAACAATTCAATCAAATGCAGTGCCCTTAACTAGTACCATGTACCTCATAGCCAATAATTCTTTGTAGTGGGAATTATAAAAAATGGAATAGCTTCAGATATTCCAAAAAATAATTTTCCTACGTTTTCTACTCCAACTTCTTGATATCTATGACTTCTTCTAATTTAAATTAGTTTATATTCAAAAAATCTGTAAAGAATAAACCGTTTTACTCCGATTTGGCATCATAATACTCAGAATTCTTTTCTTAGCGGAACGTTAGTTCGAGGTGATTTATTATGAAACTCTTAAATGTTTTATTCACTAGTCTTGTCCTTATCTCTCTTATGACTTCATGTGTGCCTTCGTCAGAAGACAAGCCAGCAGAAGATGCTATCGCTAAAAGCTTTGGGACAGACGAGGAAAGTGAAGTTCCTGAGGTTCCTCAGAATTGTGTGGTTGATCGTTATAAACCAGCAGATCAGAATATTAACAGAAAGCTTGATATTCTTATCGTTCCAGATACTTCTGCTTCAATTAAGAAAGAAAGAAAAGACATTGCGAATGGCCTTGATAAATTTGTGGCCATGCTACCAGATAGAGTTGATTACAATGTTGGGGTTATTCTAGGTCATTCCGGAAATTCTAATCATGCAGGAAAGCTCTATAAGAAAAATCACGATCCTTATGTTTTAAAATCAAGTGAGCTTAGTCTCGCAAAAATTCAAGAATACCTTTCACTAAAAATTCATAAGCCAAAAACAGATGGTTATTCTGATGGTGGCGAGATGGGGATGTATTCCCTACTAGAAGCGCTAGAAGACCCAGCGAATCTAGCAGATGCTAGAAGCAAAGGAATGTTCAGAGAAGATGCTTCCCTTGTTGTGATTTTTATCGCTGATGAAAATGATGTGTGTGCTGAGTTTCCTGCGGGAGTCATTCCAGTAGTTGATCCTCAAAATGGAGAAAATCGTTCTTTCAAAAAATATTGTATTGATAAAAGCGGTAATCGAATTATTAAGGCACAAAAGGTTTATGACTCACTAAAGAACCTACAAGGTGAGCGACCATTAATTGTGGGTGGGGTTTTGTATGATGAGACTTCCGTAATTCCAACAGGGAATGAAGATGAAATTGGTTATGGTTATACAGATGTTTTAGAGCTTGCTAACGGAATTAATGTTGATCTTGGGAGTGGGAGCTATGGAGATGGTCTTTCAAAACTAGGAAGACTTGCCACTAGTCACATGGACCCACAAATAACTTTTCCTTTAAGCTTCTTAGGAGTTCTTCCTGATTCTATCAAGGTGAGTGTGGATGGAAGCCTCGTAAGTTTTAATCGTGAAGAACAAATGGTGACGATCTTAGGAGAGCGTGATCCTCTTAGTATTGTTGATGTGGAATATTGTGAAGATGTGATCGCCCCTGCTGTTACGGTTAGTATTGCAGATGGAACAACTTTTAATGAAAGTCCTGTTGGCTTTGAATTTTCAGTGGCCGACGCTACTTTGAAAGAAGTTAGAGTTCTTTTAAATGGTGAACTCATTTATTTAGGGGCCGAAACGCAGAAGGTTTTAACTCTCAATTTAGTGGAGGGAGTAAACTCTCTTGATATCGTAGCAAAAGATGCCTCTCTTCTTGAGTCAGTTGTTAATTTAACGATTAATTATATTAAAGACGAGGTTCCTGTTGTAAAGCCAACGGCCAACCTTGCTCTTTCCCAAAGTGAAATTTTTAAAGGTGAGTCGATCACTCTTGATGCCTCGGGATCAGTTGCAGGAGACTTTCCCATTGTGGAGTATCGCTTTAGTGGTTTTGGAGAATCAATTTCTCAAACAACAAATCTGCTTACTCGAAGTTTTCCAAATGCGGGGACTTTTACTTTGCAAGTAGAAGTCATTGATTCAAAGGGAAATACCTCAGTAAGCTCAAAGAGTTTAACAGTAAAAGATATTCTTCCTCCGAGTATAAACATAGCAGTTTCAAGCACTGAAATCTTTCAAGGTGAGAATGTTCAATTTGATCTTTCTAGCTCAACAAAGGGAACCTTTCCAATTACATCTTATGAACTCGTAGTAGAGGGCAACACTCTTTCTCAAAACACACCTGTGTTTAATTATACTTTTCAAAATATTGGAGACATCAACGTTGTCTACAAAGTAAAAGATGAAAGAGGATTAGAGGCAAGTGATAATATAAATATTCGAGTAAAAGAAATTATTCCTGTAAATCAAGCACCGGTTGCTAGTTTTACTATGTCAGCGACTGAGATTACAGTCGGAGACACGGTTCACTTTGACGCTTCAGCTTCGAGTGATGACAAGGGAATTGTGGAATATGCATGGAGTTTTGGCACAAGTGCAACGAAAGATGTATTTACTCCACTAACCAGTTACACTTTCATGCAGGCCGGAACATTTGAAGTAACGTTAAATGTTTTTGACGTTGAAGACTTACAGTCTGCGCCGGTTACCCAAACAATTGTTGTCAACGAAGATACCTCACCTGAAGCGAATCCAATCGCTTATTTTAAATTTGAGCGTGCTGCAGAACTTAATGATTTCGGAGAAGAAGAAACATTTATCTTACTTGAGTTTTTCAGTGAAGCAGGAAGTTCTCCAATTGCTTCAGCAGAATATGAAATTTTACAAACGGGACAAAAATTTACTCCAAGAGATTTCTATGTCGGTACTCCTACTGAAATTGAAGGTCTTCCTTTTGGAATTTATGATATTAAACTAACGGTTACAGATCAAAGTGGTAAGTCAGATTCAATAACTCATAATGTAGTTTTAAATGGGGATGACCAAGACCCAATTCTTAATTTCGAGTTAAAGCAAGCGGCTTCAAATACAGCTTTTATTAATTTATTAAAGTCTTTTGATCCTGTTGATTTTTATTTTGAGTTTGAAGTTAATTGGGGTGATGGACATATTGATAACCTCTCGGATCAGTTTAGCGAGCTTCATACTTATGCCGTTGCGGGTACATATGATGTAACTGTGACGTCCACTTCTCCTGATGCAGGGACTTCAACAGTTTTAACTAAGCAAATTACTGTTTCTAATGAATCAACGCAGCCTCTTTATCCAATTGCTAACTATGTTAAGTGGCAAGAGGACTTTGCTGGTCATGTACGTTTCTATCAAGAAATTTCAGCATCACCTAATGGTGAAATTATAAGTAGTCACTGGGACTTTGGTGATGGAAGTGAAGGTTTTGGAAATGAAGTAGCACATTTTTATGAACCTGGAGTTTATCTAGTTAAGCTGACGGTGACTGATCAGATGGGAATGAGAGATTCTCAAACTCAAAGAGTTGTCATTACAGAGCCGGGACCACCAACTCTTGTGGGTGGAGAATGTTGGAGTGAGGATCTATTTGGAACTTGTTTTGCGATTGCCCTTGATGATTTTGAACAGCTAAGCACTGTGAGTATAAATTGGGGTGACGGGAGTGTTGATAACTTTGATGTCAGTGATTCTGTAAAGTGGTATGAGCTTGAAGAAGGGCATCTTTATGAAGCAGAGGGGAATTATGATGTTGTTGTAACGGCCAACACTTTACGAGGTGAGTCCGTAGTTTTTGAAACAACGATCAACACATCTGGAGGGGGCGGAGGAAATCAAGCACCAATTGCAGACTTCTATTGTTATCAAAATGAATTAGTTGTGGAATGTTTTAATAATTCGTTTGATCCTGATGGTTTTATCACGAGCGCTTCATTAAATATGGGTGATGGTACAAGCTATGATGCCATGTCTGGTTATGTGGTTCATGAATACCAAGATGCTGGTGAATATACGATTACGCTCAATGTAGAGGATAATGATTTTCTAACTTCTCAAAGTAGTATCAATGTGAATGTGATTGGTGGAGTAAATCAAGTACCGATCGCATCACTTTTTTGTCGCTCAACAATTGTGAATCAACTTGACTGTGATCTTGATGGAATTGATGATGATGGAACTATTGTCAGTAAAGTTCTAAGTTTTGATGACGGGCAAGAGGTATCTTTTGGAGCAGGGCCTTCAACTTATTCAAAAACCTTCGCAACTGGTGGTGATCATGAAGTAACATTAAGGGTTACTGATAATGAAGGAGCTGTGGGTGAGTCTACTGTTATATATTTTGTTAAAGAAAACCAAGCCCCAGTGGTAAAGTTTAGTTGTTTTAGTGGTTCTCCAAATCAGATTAGCTGTAATTCAACATCTACAGATGATACAGGAATTGTTTCAACTATTTTTGATATGGGGGAAGGGACAACGATTGAAGGAACTGCTATTACTCATACCTACGCTGAAGGTGGTGAAAAGTCTATCAAACTAACTGTTGTTGATAATTATGGTCTGAACAGTGAGCAAGTACAATTGGTAAGTGTTATAATTGATCAAAAGCCAGAGATTTCTAGCTTCTTATGCTCTTCTACAAATGAAAATATAACATGTAATTTCACTCTTAGTGATGATATCGATAGTTCCTTAAAAATTAGGTCTTTTGTAGATGGAGTTGAATACTCTTATGAGAGTCTTTCTGTTGGGTCTCAGGAAGTAGTTTTTTCTGGTTCATATAATGGTGATACAGTAATAAGGCTAGAGGTCGAAGATAGTTACTTGAATAAAATCACCTATGAAGAAGTCATAAGTGTCAATTTGATTCCTGTAGGGGAATTTACATGTGGACAAGAGGAAAATACTCTTTTTTACTGTGATGCTACACAGGTTCTAGATTCTGATGGAGAAATTGTTGATTACAAATGGGAAATGACAGGGCTTGACTTAATTGATCAAAAGCAAAGTATACTTTCAATGATATTACCAAACTTTGGAAACTATGTTGTTAAACTGACGGTAACTGATAATGATGGTGGCGTTTATACAACATCAAAAGAAGTGACAGTTTACGATAGAACTCGTTTACCAGTTTCACAATTTGTGACAGTCAGAAAAGATTTAAATACTATTAACGCTAATGCAAATCTAGTTAAAGAATATTTCTTTGAAATTAAAAAGCTAGAGTGGTTTATTGATGATTCTCTTTTTGAGGTAGACCTTTACGATATTGACATTAATATTACAGGAAAAACAGAAGTCACAATTAAGCTATATGTAACAGATATTTACGACCGAGTTGCAGAATTTTCAAAAATTGTCATAATCTCACCAAATTATGTTCCTGCACCTACTCCTGAAGCAGATAATCTTACAAACTTAGGAATAGACGCTGATGCTAATGGATTGAGTGATAGGGTTCAGAGTTATATTTCATCCACAGGATTAAGTATCGAGATTGAGAACCTTCTGCTCTCATATGGAAGCATTCATGAAGAGGTATTAAGAAAACATTCAAATGGTGAGGATCCTAAACAGAAGTTCGTTGATTATCAAATTAAAGAAAACTGTATTCAAAATGTTTTAGGAAGTCAGAAAGCTAACGTAATAACTTCTTTTATTAAATATTTAACTTATAATAATGAGTATAGATTTAAAGCATTCTTAGAAATAAAAGACAGTATTACTCCTGCTGAGTATGAAACGCTAAGAAGCACAACCCAAGTGAGCTGTAATGAATAAAAAGGTTTTTAAAAATAAATGGATTAAGAGAGTAGGCATAATTGTGCTCATATCCTTGATCTATACAAATTTCTATTATGTAAAAGAGCCTTGGCTGTATGTTTATTACAACGGGGTTAAGGATTTTTCAATGTATGAAGAAAAAGTTCCCAAATACCCACTATTTCCAGAGTTTCCCGGTGTTGACCAAAACAAAAACGGTGTCCTTGATCGAATAGAAGTTAAGTTTTTATCCTCTATATCCTATGTTTCAAATCCGAAGAGAGAGTGGATAAGACATTATGGAATGTTAATGTTTGAAAATTATTCAGAGGTTTATACTAAAGATTTTACGAATGATGAATTTCGAGAATATTGGTGGGGTCATTCTGAACAAAGAGTTCATTGCTTTAAAAAAATTACGGATTATTTAACATACAATAACAAGCAAGGTTTTAAGATAACCTATGATGACATTTACAATATTGGAGTTCCTACAGAAACTCACTCCAGTCTTAGAAGGAATGTCAGAAGTTTGTTTAATGGTAAAACAATAGGGTTAAGTATATCTGAAAAACTCATTGTATTACTCAGAGAAGAATGTGGAGATCATAAAGATAATATCGAAATAACAAAAGTTATGTATGAGAATTTTATAAAAATACATTCGGATAGGGAAGATTCAAGGTTTTTTCATAAAAAAGTACGTTCACTAATATATAATAAAAAATTTGGAGAAAGATATGAAGAACGTTTTAAGATATTTAATCCTTTTTATAAGTAGTAGTTTATTCGCTCAACAAGACATCAATGTTTTATTGGCATGCCAAAGGAAGCCAATAAGAGTTCATTATATAAACGGAGTGTTCGTTTCTAAAGATTCAGATGCTCAAAATACAAGAAATAAAATTGAGACACTATTAAATAAAGCTATAGATATTGAAACAAAGACTGGAACTAAGCGATTGGCTTCGAGACACTATGTAAACCCTTTTGGATTGTTAGAAAGTAGTAGAGTCTTTTATACCCACAATGAATCTACAGGTCTTTTTGACGATGTTTTTGATGAGCTTGCGAGACAGAAAGAATACATTAGAGATATGGATATAGATTTTGCTTTTAATAATATTTCTAAGAATTATTTTTTTGACAATAGCATTAGTCGGTACTTAAGTGTCACTGATATTCAAGAAAGATTTAGAAGAGATTTGCAAAATGAAATATATTTAAAACTTGGTGATCCTGATACAGCTAAGAATTATTTTAAAAACAGGAGTGAAATTTATACTGAAATTAATAGTAGTTTAAATGATAATCGAAATGTTATCCTGATCTCACACAGTCAAGGAAATGCGTTTGCTAACGTATTATATCACGACCTTTTTCCATCTCTCAATTCAGGTAGCCCCAATGAAAATGAACTTGTAAAGAGTAATTATTTTGCAAATCTAAGAGTAGCTCCACCTGTAAACCCTACAGATTCACAAAACTCTTTTGGAAGTTTGTCAGTTATTAAGTTAGAGCAAGATATGATTGTTAATACAGGTATACCATTTGCTGAAAATGAACAGGCTCCTACATATACTTTTGATTCACTCTTTCCTGATCTTTGGACTACTGGATTTAGTATTACTTCGTTATTATCTAATTTTACAGATTTAATCTTATCTCCAATTGAAATCAATATGAGGGTGTTCGGTCATGGAATGGACTCCATGTATCTTGCAGATGATATTTACATTAAAAGATTGCCTGCAGATGATTCTATCACTCAACAGACTCCTGCCGATGTAGTATTGGAACAATTACACGAACTAGCAAAGAAGTTTCCAAACAGGTGTAAAGCACCTCTTGTTAAAGGTGATGTTAATATTAATGTGAACATTCAAAAAGAGGATAAAATATCTTTGTCCCTTGAACTTAGTACGGAGATGAGTGGAGTTGTGGATTTCCGTGGGGATGGTGTTGACGCTGGAGCACTTAATACTCATGAAGGGGATTTAACTCTTTCTACTATATCTCTTTATACTAAAGAGAATGATGAATACAATAATCTTCCAGAAGAAGCCTTAACTCTTTCAACGAATGCAGATACAAAGACCATGACCGTTCTGGTAGAGGATATTAAGGAGAATGTTCCATTTGATTTCTTTGGGAAAAAAATATTATATGTAAAAGTAGGTGCATCTGATTTGTTTAATAACTATGGAGAATCTACTGAATTTAAAGAGATAGATATATGCAGTGGAGTTTCTTGTTGCAAGGAGAATGAGATCTTTTATTCAAATCAATGCTTGCCTGAGCCAGGGCCATGCCAATCATATAATGAGGATACTCTTGAGTTGTATTATTCAGTAGCACCTTCTTGTTCTGTAAAATGTGAAATTCGAAATGATAGTCTCGGGAATCCAGCATATTGTGACTTGACGTATGAAAATGTGATTTGTGCCCAACCGAATGCGACTTATGGAGAGAGGATTCCACTTAGTGGGACGATTACTCTTCATGGATATTGTGAAGGATTAGGGCAGTATAGTACAACTTCTATTACTCCGAGTTGTTCATGTTCATTATAGTGGAAGGTGAATTATTATGCCTAATAACGGAAGCTATTTTTTGAACACTACACTGTAGGGTGTAAGAAAAGTCTTTCCATTTTTAAAATTAAGCACGCATAGTTGCACGACTACTTCCATCAACCAAATGGAGGTAGAGCTTGAGGTTGTTGACTTTAATGATAATATAATTATTGAAAGTATGTGTAGGATATAGCTATGGTAAAATTCTTCTATAAGGGATTTGTGATGAAGTTTTTAATTTTGTTTGTAATAATGTTCTCAGTTCTGGGTGATAGCGATCAGAAATATCATGAAGATTATGTCTATAGAAAAGCATTTAGTCATCCAACTAAATATGTAGTCATGCTCTATTCTTACAAACAAGCACCACAAAATATGACAAATTACTTCGATGAATCAATAAAAAGGGTTAAAAGTGATATTAAGAAAATTAAATTCTATGCTAGCCCTGACTTTAAGAAAGAAATTGGTTTTCATAAAGAAGACGGATTGTACTTAAATAATAAGAAGGTATGTAGGAAAAACCATTTAGAGCTATATCTTGGTTTAAAAACATCGAAGAAAACTAGATGGCCATACTGTAAAAAAGCAAGAATATATTATTTCGGTAGCGAGTCATGGGGTGTTTTCTTTTTGGCAGAAAAAGTGACGGATAAGTATGTTGAAGTTGGAACTGGAGAGAATAAGTACTTTGTTAAAAGAGAGCAGATTCCTAAAGTTGAATATATTTATGAACCAACAAAAGAAGCGGTTAAAAAAACGATCACTAACTTAAAGGAATTTGAGATGCTTCGAAGTGAGATTTGTGAACTATTTAAGAATGGCACAAATGATCAAATATTAGATTATTTAAAGAAAAATGAAATAAAAAATAATTTGGAAAAGGGTGGGGTAATAAAAAGAGGGATTAAGCTAGCTGAGCGATACCGAAAAGACTTTATTCAGGTTTGTAACTATGGTGAACTGTGGGTTTATCATCAGTCTAATAATGTAGTAAAAGATAGTTTAAAGTTCTATATTAAGTCAAAAACTAAGTTTAATGATGGACACCAGTCTACCATTGGATATTTTTATTTTTATTATAAAAAGAAAAAAGGATGGAAACTTAGCCGTATGGAGTATCCAAGATATACTCTATATGATCATTTACTTTTTTCTCCTGATGGTAATGTTAAGTACAAAAAGTAAAATATCTTATTTCTTATTAATGCTTAAGTTCGCTATATTTCGAATGTCGCCCACACCGCCAAATATCCTCGCCAAAATGGCCACTTCTAGGCCAGTAGTTAGCCTGTAAGTGGTTGAAATTGTATGAGATGTGGGGTTGTGAGATAATTTTCCTCGATGGCAAATCTATATTTTTCGAGAGCTACGTGCTCCATAAAAATTATTCTTACCATACTGTTTGCGATTCTGTGGATTGGGGAATCGATAGACGGCCATGTGGATATTGGTGATCTTGTTGTTCCGGCACTTTTAATTTTAATGATTAATGATATCTACATGCATATGAAGCGGGATTTACAGCCAAGGTTTAAAAATCAATCAGAGAGCACACTTGGAATTCGTAATCCACTTAGCTCTATTATGAAACCGGCCTTTTCTTTTATCTTTTCAATTCTTCTCATTCTTCCCGTTCTCTTTGATTTTAATTTCTTTGATCAAACTCAAATTATGATGTGGTTGAAAGCGAGTGCGATTGTTTGGAGTCTTATTTATCTCGTTATAAATGTAAAAAGATTGAGAACAAAGATTGCTGTTCCACAGATTATTATTACCAATGTAGCGTTAGGGATTTTTGTTGGCGCTGTTATTCTTTTATAGTCTATTCTTTATAATTTATTCTTCACCAAGAACAACAAACTTATAAGTCTTAAATCCGGCTTCTGCACAGGTGTGAAGAATAGTTTTAATTTCGCTATACTTGAGAGTCTTGTCGATAATCAAATTCACCACCCCAGAAAACTTCTGAGCTTCAGGAGATGATTTCTCAACCTGCTTAATTAACTGCTTCTTCTTTACCAGCTCATTGTAGAGAGGATAAATCCCTCTGTTGGCATTTGTAATTCGTGATAGGGGAGTTTTTACTTTATTAATAATTTCTTTATCATCTACCCATATTGTATCAGGGGAAACTTGAACAATGACCCCAGCAGTATTCATGCTAGAAGAAACAGATTCAGGTAGTGAGAGTCCTTTTGGAACATTAATAACGATCCCAGAAGAGTTGTAACTCTTTAGGAGAAATACCAACATAATAACAAGAATATCTAAGAGAGAGGTGATATCTAAGTCTAAGATGGCCTTCTTTGGCCTTCTTCCTCTATTACGAATTGATCGAGACTTTCTCATTATTAACTTCCTTGGATGTTTCCAAATACAATCTTGTCGAAAAGATTATAAATTCGAACATCTAGTTGTCCTTCTTTTTTATAAATGGATTCATCAGTTTTTCTTAATGTACGAACAGCGTCCATCACCTTAATGATTTCTTCATAAGAAATACTTACTGCTGGTTCAATAATCATTTCTGATTCATTTACATATCTTTTCTTAAGTTTGATTAGTTCAAGATGAAGACTTTCATAATCAAATTCACCATTGGCGGTTTTACCAATGGATCTAAAGAACCTAGAAGGAACTCCTCGATAAAGAGAAATTCCACTTGGTTTAACAACAGCTCTTAGCGCTAACGGCTTTTTATTCTTTGGAGGAGCTCCAGCACTGATGATTGGAACATCACTTGGAATCTCAAAGATTTTAATAAAGTTAGCTGACATCAAAAGAAAGAAGATGAAAATAAAAACCGCATCCAAAATAGGGATGAGGTTTAGTTTCTTAACTGGTTCTCTTCTTTTTCGTCTACTAGGAGCTTTAAGCACTGTTATTCCCCTTTAAGGTTCTTTGTCCCTAAAAGATCAATAAGCTTTACTGAAAATTCATCAATCTCATTAATGATTTTATCACTCTTAGCACTTAGGAAAGTGTGAAGCATCATGATTGAAATTGCAGCTAGTAGCCCTAGGAAAGTTGTATTCATCGCTTTTGAAATACCTGTTGCAAGTAACTCAGCTTTTTGAGCTGGGTCGGCAGCGGCAACTGCAGAGAACGATTGAATAAGACCTTGAATTGTTCCAAGGAGTCCAAAGAGGGTCGAGATATTTGCAATCAGTTGAAGATAGTTAAGTCCATTTTCAATTTTTGGAATAACTTCTAGAGCTGTTGCATCGATAGCATTTTGAACTTGCTCAGTTGATTCGTTAGATCTCTTTAGCCCTGACTTTAAAACTCTTGGTAGAGCAGCGACACTTCCGGAGCAAACTCTAATTGCACCTTGGATATCGTTGGAAAGGATGTATCTTTGTAGTTCATTCATAAACGAACTTCCATCTACATCAAGTTTAAAACTTAATTTCATAAATCTTGCCCAGGAAATGGCGAGGCCAATTACCCAAATAAGACAAATAATGTACATAAATATTCCACCACTCTGAATAAAGTTTGCGGTAGAGTTAAAAACTGACAATACGGCCGATCCTTCCATGGACACTGACTCCTGTTAAATTAGAACCTTATAATACTATTCTAATTGAAAAATAGTATAAGGTGTTAATTTTACAGATTAGGAAGTTTCTGCCGATTTAATGGCTTAGTAATTTTCAGGAAAGAGTTGTCTTTCTATCCCTTCAATAAGAATGTGAATGATTTTGATATGTATTTCTTGAATACGATCAGTGATTTTGCAATCGATGACTAAAGGAACATCAACCATTGTTGATAATTTACCTCCGTCTTTTCCAAGTAGGCCAACAACTTTTGTGCCCTTTGCTTTTGCAACTTCAACTGCATTAATAACATTTTGACTATTACCGGAAGTACTAATGGCAAGAAGAACGTCTCCGTCATTTGCCCAGCCTTCAAGAAAGCGCGAAAAAACATATTCGTAACCATAGTCATTGGCAACACAAGTAGTATGTCCAATATCATTGATGGCCACAGCAGGAAGAGCTTTACGATCTTTACGATATCTTCCTGTTAATTCTTCAGCGAAGTGAGAAGCATCACACATGCTCCCACCGTTTCCACAACTAAAGACTTTGCTATTATTTTTAAAGGCACTGACCATAAGATCAGTTGCCTCTTTAATAGCTTTTAAATTTTTGTCATTAGATACAAAGGTATTTAACGCCTCTTGGGCTTCAGAAAGTGAACTCTTTATATAGTCCATTTAATTAGGCTAGTTCTTCAAGAGCTTTTTTGATTTCTTCTTTTGGTTGAATTCCTACTAATGTTTTAGCGGCTTCACCTTTACTAAAGAAAATCATTGTTGGGATTCCACGAATTCCAAATTGTTGAGCAAGTTCACCGTTTTCATCAACGTTTACTTTTACAACCTGAGCTTTTTCACCCATTTCCGATGCAACTTCGTCAAGAATTGGAGCAAGACTTCTACAAGGTCCACACCACTCGGCCCAGAAATCAACTAGGATTGGCTTGTCTGCTTTAAGTACTTTGTCTTCAAAGTTGTTCTTGTCTACTGCTTCTACTGAACTCATATATATCTCCTGTAATTTGCTCACTTTTAAATAGAGCCTATCATTATATTAAATGAGTGAAAAAATGTACACATTCGTTTCACTATCTGACTAGACAAGTCATGTTTCGGTGCAAAAAATGCCCATTTTTAACCTATAATCAATAGATTACAATGAGAGAATGAATCGTAAATACTTCCTGAAAAGGGCCATTAATGTCGCACGCCTCTCACGCCTTATAGCAAAGGCTATCGACCTTTTTATCGTACTTATTTTAAGTATATTCTTCTATCCGGTGGGGCTACTTCTGGGGATGATTTACATCGGTGTTGCCGATAGTCTTCAAAATGGACAAAGTGTAGGGAAGAAGTTCATGGGCTTTCAGGTAATTAATCTTGAGGATGGAACTCCTTGTTCTGTGAAGCAATCTTTCATTAGAAATCTTCCTATGATTGTTCCATTATTCTTTGCCATTATTCCACTATGGGGAGCGATCTTTGCTTTGATCTTAGGTGTTCCTTTAATTGTGTTTGAAATTTTGATGCTATACAAACTCGACAGTGGGCATCGCTTAGGTGATGTCATGGCCGATACCAGTGTTTTAGCCAACACAACTGATCGTGCAGTTAGTAAAGAACGCAAGACAACATGGTTCGGTGAAGGTAGTCAGATTAGTCCTTAATTTGTTAATGTTCCTTTCATAATTTTATATCTAATGAAGGGAATCCCATGAAAAGACTTATTGTTGTAGACCTCAGTAGTTTTATCTTTAGAGCGTTTTACGCTATTCGACCTCTTCATTCTCCAGAAGGCGTTCCGGTAAATGCTGTTCATGGTGTTCTTTCAATGTTGATGAAGCTTTTTTCTCAGTATCAACCAACTCATATATTTATTGCTCGTGATACAAGTGGTGGTACTTTTAGAAACGAACTTTATCCACAGTATAAGGCCAATCGTTCAGAGCCACCTGAGGATCTTATTCCCCAATTTGAATTGATTAGAAGTTTAGTTACCAAAATGAATCTACCTGCACTGGCGCATGATAATTTTGAAGCGGATGATATTATTGGGTCCGCTTGTGTTCAGTGGAAAGATTACTTTGATGAAATTCTTATTGCCAGTGGTGATAAAGACTTAATGCAATTTGTAGACGATAAGATTAAGTTGCTGGATACCATGAAAGATAAGAAGTACGATCCTGCGGCTGTCTTTGAGAAGATGGGGGTTCGCCCTGATCAAATCATTGATTACCTTTCAATGGTGGGAGACACTTCCGATAATATTCCTGGGATGAGAGGTATTGGTGCTAAAGGGGCCGCTAAATTATTGGCCGAACATGAAACTCTCGAAAAATGTATTGAAGTAAAAGATACTTTTAAAGGAAAGAAGCTGACTACCGCCTTTAGTGAACATCTTGATGAAGGACTTCTTTCTAAGAGCCTTATTAAAATTGTCACTGACGTGGATTTAGAAAGTACGCCAGAAGATACCCAGTATAAATTTTACCCAACAGATGATCTGATTGAATATCTTCGAACCCTTGGTTTTAAGTCCATGCTCAAAAAGTTAGAAGACTTAAAATTTGCTGAGCACCAAGCTGATAACGCTGATCCCACAAGCTTTGGTGGAAGTATCACTCCCGATAAGCCAGCACTAAAGTATCACTTATTAGAAGAACAAAAAGTTATTGATGGGCTCGATGAATTACTTGATTCAAGTGAAGTGATTTCGCTTCATACGGAATATGATTCACAAGATATCATTAATCGTACTCTTAGTGGAATTGCTCTTAGCCCAGATGGTGAAAATATTTACTATCTTAATAAGAGAAATAAAACTTGGGATAAATTTTCTAAAGAAATTCTGTCTCGTGTATGGGGAGATGAAAACCTTATTGTTGTAGGGGAGCATTGGAAGAGAGATTTCTTCTATTCTTATATTCAAAATATTGAAATTAAATGTAAGCACTACGATATTGTTCAAGCTCACTATGTTGCTGACCCAGAGGCAAAACATGAACTGCAAAATATTGCTCAAGGTTATATTGGATGGTCACCTGTTAAGTTGGAAAAAGGTCAAAGCTTTTTATCTGATCTAGAAGAGGAACTCGTAGAGGCATTTCTTGGTGAAAGGGCCAGTGCTTGTTTTCTTACTTATGAAGTTTTGAAAAAAGAAATACATGATAAAGAGTTAGAAGATATTCTTGAAAGATTTGATCACGCTCTTATTCCAGTTCTTTCAGAATTAGAAATGAATGGAATTAAATTAGAGAGTGAATTCTTCTTTGATCTTGAAAAAGTGATGGATAAGAAGTTAAACGCTATTGAAAAAAAGATCGCTGATTGCCTCGATGGTGAGACAATTAATCTTAATTCTCCAAAGCAAGTTTCAGAACTTCTCTTTGATAAATTAGGTCTTCCAGTTGTTAAGAAAACGAAGACAGGTTTTTCAACAGATTCGGAAGTGCTAGAAACTCTCGATGCTAAGAATATTAATCCTGTACCAGGGATGATTCTTCAATACCGTGAACTAGGGAAGTTACTTAGTACTTATATCAGAACACTTCCAAAGCTGGTTCATCCTAAAACGGGAAGAATTCATACCCACTTTAATCAACATGTGGCGGCGACAGGAAGACTTTCAAGTAATAATCCAAATCTTCAAAATATACCGATTAGAACGGAGATGGGTCGTAAGTTAAGAGAAGGTTTTGTGGCCGAAAAAGGTCACGTACTTCTAGGGGCCGATTATTCCCAAGTTGAACTAAGACTTCTCGCTCATTTTTCTCAAGACCCAACAATGTTGAAGGCCTTTAAGAATAATCAAGATATTCACCGTCAAACGGCCAGTGAAATTATGGGAATTCCACTTGATGAAGTGAGTAGTGAAGAGAGATCAAAAGCAAAGGCCGTTAACTTTGGGCTGATGTATGGTCAATCAAGTTTTGGTCTGGCCAAGCAGATTCGTGTTTCTCGCACGGAAGCCAAAGATTATATCACGAGCTACTTTCAAAAATTCTCTAAGGTAAAAGCTTTTCTTGATGGATTAAAAGAAGAAGCTGAGCATTCGGGTTATGCTAAAACTCTCTTTAATCGAAAGAGATTTCTGCCAGACATTCACTCTAAGAATAGAACGGTTAAGAGTATGGCCGAAAGAGTGGCGATCAATAGTCCGATTCAAGGGACTGCGGCGGATATTCTTAAGCTTGCCATGATTAATATTTTCAATGAAATGAAAGAGAAGAATTTGAAATCAAAAATGCTTTTACAAGTTCACGATGAATTGATCTTTGAAGTTCCAGAAGCGGAATTAGAAGAGATGAAAAAACTTGTGAAAAACGGCATGGAAAATGTTGTAGAACTTTCAGTTCCCCTCAATGTGGAAATGGGAACTGGAACTAACTGGTTTGATTTAAAATAAATAACTCTTTGTTATTTTGATCAATATTTTTACTAAGTAAATGATTCAGTCTTTTTACTCGATAACGTTTAAAGATTCTAAAGAGCTCTTGCGGAAATTCCTCAGGAGCTTTTTCAATCTTCGCTCTCGGTATTCTCTTGGTTAACTCTGCAGGTTCACCATTCTTCGCATCTTTTTCATATATAAAAACAATGTCTTCTTTGTAGTCATAAACAAAGACCTTATCTTTTGTTTTAAGTTTGTTTTCAAACTCTTCACCAACGGCCTCATCACTTGAGAGTACAACTGGAGCATTTGGATCACGATTAAGTGCTTGAGCACCGGCCACTCCTGCTGGAGCAGAGCTCGATCCACTTACGGAAGCAATTCCACGTGAGTTGCCTGAGCCGGCGGACGATCCATTTTTAGATGCTGAGCCTGTTTTATTTGAATCACTATCTTTAGGCGGTCTGTCCTCTTCTCTTGGAATCATATTAAAGGCTTCATACTGTGGATTTCCAGTAGGAGCAGCGTCAGGTCCGGCAACTGGGCGAGGAGAGTTTGTACTCCAGCTTGGTTGCCATCTCACTTGATCCCCTTGAGTTTTTCCACCACGGCTCTTGTACTGATCATTTTCAGGTCTGGCCTTTGCTCTTTTTACATATCCATTATATTGAGCATTTTCAATTTGACGGTCGAGTTTTTGAGCAAGTGGCTCCATTCCTGCTGCCTTGAAATCCTTAAGGCGTTTAATGGCATCGGCTTTCTTTTGTGCTTGCCCGCTATTAAAGTCAGACTCAATTGAATCCGCTTCCGCAACAATCCAATCTCTCATATTATCTCTTGCTTTAAAAATCGCATCATCTACTGTCATGGATCCCCTAAAAGGATTCGAGCCCATAAACTCCGGCCACTTCATTTCTTTTAGTTTGGCAAAAACTCTTTGTTGACTCTCAGGACTAGAATCTCTCCTAAGCACCTGCTCATAATGATCAAGCTCCCTCGCAATCTTTTTAGCAGTCTCAATTTCTCTCGCTGAAGGGCTATTATACTCTTCTGTTCTATAATCAAAGACATTTAAAGAAGGACTATCATCATAGGGAGATGCATCCATCTTTTGAAATGACTCTCTTTGGTTTTTTATAATAACGCAACTGAGATGATTAAGTGCTTGTTCTGTTTCCTGGTTCTTCTTTATATCTAGAAAGTTGTGGAATTGATCATTTGGGGTTTCATTTTCTGCATTATTGATAAAGTTAAAGAAGTTAAATTCCTTATTACAATATACTTGGGCAATATCTGCTAATTGATTACATTTGCGACCTGTTTGAATCTTATTATATTCTCTATTCATTTCATCAGTCGATGCTTCATCTCCAAGCTTCTGTGCAAGTCTCTGAATATCATGTATCTTTCGAGTCGCCATGAAAGATTGCTTTGGGAAATCTTGCTCATTACTACTTACGAAAAAGTGGGACTGTAGCTCTGGAGTTGCCTTGAGTCTGATTTTAATCTTATTTAATAGATCCACTTTTTCTTTAGGTAACTTCAAGTCACCTTGATTATATTGGCTGATTAAAAAGAAGTTATTTTTTAAGTTATCAAAGCTATTTTCAAGCTCCTCTTCTGTTAATCCTAATGATGAAGTGAAGAAGCTCTTTAATTTTTCATCACTTGATAAACTCATCTTAAAATTGAAAACAAGGTCATCGTTTAGGTTGGTTATATTTTGATTGAAGTTTTCAAATGTTAAACTGGTCATATCATCTCTGTTAATCGCTAAAATATTTTTTTCGATTTCACTTAAAGATAGTACAGGTGCACTAATGAAGTTATCATTTGGAATCATTGCTTTCTTAAATCGATCTTCAAAGCCTTTTATACCTGATGGCGGTCCACAAAAAGCAAGGGTCGGTTCATTAGAGAGTGTTGAGCCATCTAGGGATTCGGTATTACAATTACCAAGATGATTGCTCTTTATATTCTCATTTACTTCTGCTATTTGAGCTTCACTACACCCAGCTTGTTTAAAAAACTGTTCAGCACTTTCATTTCCACAAAACATTTCTTCTTCATCGGTAAAATTTCTAAAGACAATATCTTTCAGAAGGACAGCAATGCCAAGACTTGCTTTCTTTTTAATAGGCTTCTTTATAATGTTTAGATCTTCATAAAATTGTTCTCTTGATTTACAAAAACTAAGACCACTACTTGCCTGACACTGACATCGCTCCATAATCTTTTGAGAAGAATTTGTTTCACTTGCTTGAGGCTCAAAGCCATCACCAAAGAAGTCATCTAATTCGGGGGGAACTTCTTCCCAACATCCAACTTGAAAAAATGGGTTCAGTTGTTTTGATAATTCGTCATATGATTCTCTTCCAGTACCCTGTTCTCCATTAGTAGCTTCAAGGCATCTTGCAATGAGATCATCTTCTATTTGTTTTGAAGGACAAACTCTCTCATAGACTTGAGAGAATGCACTAACACTCATTAGGTAGATAATTAAAAATATACTTGTCCTCATACATCAAGTATCGGCTATTCTATTAGAAATATTAAATAAATTTACAGGTGTATAAACTTTAGACAGTTTGTAAAAGTTACCTGATTTATAATTGTGAGTGCTAGAGGGGCTTTCAGCAGTAACTACTATTTTGGCATTAGTCGTGCATAATAGAATAGTAGGCTTAATAGGATTTTGAGACTGGCTTGAGGGGGCCATTTAAAATGAGAAACTTAACGACTATATTAATGATGTTATTTTCAGTGAATGTATTTTCATCTGATGTTTCTTCATTTTTTCAATACTCAGATTCTACTGGAGAATGTCCAAAGCAGAATTTATCAATCCAACTTAACGAGCAAAATCTGGGTGATCTTAATAAGCCTGTAGCTATTGCTCTTAATTCAGGTATTAAGCATCAAGAAACAATTGAGAATGATCCAAGAAAAGTTTTTAAAGGTCGTAGTGACAAGGAAGAGAATCATTGGATGCAAGCTGTTGGAAAGGTAGAGTTAGAAAACTTTTCTGATTCTAATAAAGGAAATACCTGCTCTACAAGTTTAGTAACTGAGAAAAGAGGACAGGATGCAAATATTATTGTCATGGCAGGCCACTGCTTAAATGATTGGCTGAAGAAAGGGCAAAGCAATAAAGACGCTGAAGTTACTTTTACTACTCTTGATGGAAAAAAAGTAAAAAGATCATTCTCAAGTAAGGATATTGTGCTTAATAAATATAGTAGTGACCATGACGATTACGCCATTATTAAATTGAATCAACCAGTTTCTCGAACAGAAATCAAGCCACTGCTAGTAGCAAACCAAAGACTTGGCGATATAATGTTGAAGAATCCAAATGCTGAATTGATGAGTGCTGGATATCACGGAGACATTGACCCTAAGTTTGGTAACAAAGGTAAGAATCTGACATATCAAAAATGTAGGGAAGCTGAACTATATATTAGTCAAAAATTCACAGGGACAACATGTGTCTCATATCAAGGTGGAAGTGGCTCACCTCTGGTTGTAAAAGTTGACCGAGAAGGACCAAGAGAGCAAGAGGAAGGTAATGAGTATCTATTTGTTGGTTCACTGATTGGAGCAGGAAGAGATAAGCATTACATCACTCAATTTGCGAGTCATGGTCAGTTTGTTTACCCACTGATCAATGCAATCCGTAGCAACAAGCCATAAATTTCAAAATCATACAATAATATTTATATTAACGTAGATGTAATATCAAACAGTTGCGTTTTTGACATATTGCTTTAAGTTTTATAAAAACCAGTTGGATTTATAAAAACCGGAGGCGTTTTTGTCAAACTTACAGTTTCTTGTCGTTGAAGATGAGCTAATAATTAGAAAATTTATGGCCCAAGAGCTAGCTCAATATGGAAGAGTTTTTGAGGCCGATACAGAAGAAAAAGCGAATCAGATTCTAGGTAATATAAAGCCTGATATGGCCTTTGTTGATTTAAATCTAAGTGAGACTCAGAAGTTCGAAGGTCTTAATATAATCGAAAAATGTAAACAAGCTGATGTTCCCTCAGTTGTTCTTACTGGACACCAAGATCAGCTTATTGTGGACGAAGCCTATAAGCGTGGGGCAAATCACTTTTTTTCCAAAGGGGATATCGCATCAGCCGAAGGGCTCGATTCATCTATAACAAATTTTATTAAATCACTTAATAAATTAGAAGTTGATGAGTTCTTTGTGAACGAATTTATAACTGAAAGTGAATCTTTGAAATCTAAAATTCAATTCTTAAAATCACAGGTGCTCAACTCAAGACAGAATGTCCTTATCACTGGCCCAAGTGGTAGTGGGAAATCAAAAATTGCAGAGTATGTTCATAGATTAATAAACCCAGAGTCAGAATTTGTTTCAAAGAACTTAACGGAAGTTTCTGAGAACCTAATCGAGTCTGAGTTATTTGGACATGTGAAAGGAGCTTTTACAGGGGCAACTGAAGATAAGATTGGCCTCCTTGAAAAAGCTGATGGGGGAACACTCTTTCTAGATGAAATTGGAGCTCTTCCTAAATCAACTCAGCAAAAGCTACTTAAAGTTATTGAAGAAAAAACATTCAGCCCAGTAGGTAGTGTTAAGGCCAAAAAAGTTAGCTTCAATCTTATTACTGCAACCTGTGAAGATCTATTTGAAAAAATTAATAACGGTGACTTTAGATTAGACTTCTATTTTAGAATTAAAGGAATTGAAGTTGAGATGCCTGCTCTTAAAGAAAGAAGAGAAGACATTATTCCTCTTTTAAACTTCTTTCTTTCAAAGAATAAGAAGAAAATTTCTCTAGCAGATGATGCTAAGAAGACTCTTGAAAAGTATGATTGGCATGGAAATGTGAGAGAGCTAATGGCCTTAAGTAAAGAACTACTAGGCTACTCAAAAGGTTATATCTCCAGTGAAGATCTTCCTCAGTATATTCAAGAAAACTCTAATCCTCTTGAAAAAACGAAAGCAACCAATACAGATGGTTTTTTGAGCCCAAGAATGTGGGAATATATCGAAACACACGGCATGCTTGATCTGATCAAAAAGATCGAACAAGAATCTTTTGCAGAGGCCGAAAGACTTATTGGCCGCAAAGTAAATGCCATGTCCAAAAAACTAAATATCTCTAAGACCATGTATTACAGAATTGAAGAAGAATACGATCAAACAAAAAAGGTAGTCTTACAATGAATAAACACGAAATAGAAAACCTTATAGCCAAGATTTCTATGGGGTGGAAACTCTATAAGTCATCTGACGATCAAGAAATGATAAACGAAATTAAAAAACAAATATTAAAGTTACAAACCGAATTGGAGGAAAAATGAAAAAAATAATCATACCACTATCTTTGCTAGCAGCTTCTAATACGGGATTTGCAAAAGAGGTAAGGCTAAAAATCTATGAAGTTGTAAAAGATGGTCAAAAGTTCAAAATGGTCAATGTAATAAAAGAAAGCATAAATCCATATGAGGAAATGTTGAATGATGAAGTTGAAAAAGAGCTATTCAAAAAGAAAATTAACTTGGTTGACTTTAATGACCTTGGCCACCAGCCTACTAATGATAGAGACTTGGGTGATGACTACTAAAAAAATTGATTTAAAATATATCTTTTTAGGTTCTAAAAGGTTTCCAGATAGTCTAGATTCTCTGCATTCCGATTTAACTAATAATGCAATTCTGCAAGTACAATTAGTTGGTACTCTCTTATCATATGAAAAGGGAGCCTTCACTCCTTATATCGCTGAAAAGTATGAAATTAGAAATAATGGTCTTGAGTATAGGTTCACTATAAGGGAAAATTTATACTCTCAAAATGGTGTTCATATTACTGCTATGTTAGTTAAGGAACTATTTGAAAAAAATATTTTAAAATACAAGAGTATATCTAAACCGCCACTATTTAAATATTTAAAAGGGTTTGATTCATTTTATGATGAAAAAGTGACACAAATTTCTGGTATAAAGGTGTCTAATAACCAAGTTATATTTAATTTTTTAAAAAAACCTACTGGTGTCTTAAACTACTTCGTGATGCCTTATTATGGATTAGGGTTAAAAGATAGTAATGGAAAAGTGGATTCAACAGGGTCATTTTTAATAAACGATTTCTCTAAAGGTGTAATTAGGCTTTCATTGAGAGATAATTGGGTGTTGAGTGAAAAATCAAAAGTTAAAAGTGTAGAAATATCTAATGTTACATCACTTGAAGAAGTTTCTGATGACAGTCAGTTCACAATAATTGATCTGCCAAGAGGGTACAGTTCAAATATAGCCAAGAAAAGATTTATGTTACATAAAACTGCACCTATTATTTCAACAACATTATCTATTGGGAAAAATAAAATAGATAATCCTTTTGTGGGGGAAAGGTTAACAGCGTTTAAGTCTTTTGTTAACAAGTTTCAAAATGATAATCCTATTTTGAATGATGCAAAAGTCACAAACAGTGTTTTTAACGAAAAACTTAGCTCTAAAGGTGATTTTTCATTTGATGATTATACAAATGTAGAGAAAAGAGTTGTAAAAGTACTTTCTGCAAAAAGGGGGAGCGAGTCTGAAGTAGGTGCCTGGTTGAAAAAACTTTATACCCTAATCGAAGAAAAGTTCAATGTGAAAATAGAATTCGTTAAGGTTGATAAAACTGATCCAAATTGGCTTCAGAATATAAATTCAAATAAATATGAAGATTTTAGAATTGAAAGAGTACATGTTGGAACAAGGCCTTATCCTTGGCTTGTAGACCTCATGTTTTGTTCAAAATTTGGAATCTCTTTCCCGGATAAAGAGAATGAAATGTGTTCACTTGTAAAGCAGTCAGAAACTCTTGAGATGGAAAAGTTTGAAGAAGAATACTTTTTAAGAGAAGCTCGGAATGATTATCTAATACCCTTATTCAAAGAGCCCGTAATGAAATTACTTAGTAGAGAGTTGTCAGAGTTGAATTTTCCACGAGGAGAAACAGTTGTTAGATTTGACTTACTTTAGCGAAGAATTTTCAGAGATTGTATACCGGGATAAAACGGTTGGATGGATTTGTAATATTAATAACGAATTCGGCATTTCTGTTTCGGGAGGCGTTTCAAAGCAAAAAGAGATTGCATACCAAATTGCTAAAGCAGAGTTCCTTGAAAGGAGTGAGGTCGAGCAATTATGGAAAGATTCAAAAACACAAAAAGAATGGCTTCTGGATTCATACCCAAGCTGTAGTGGTTTTGCTTTTGGTTTTGATGATCAAAAAACTTTTTTTAGATCCGCATTTGAGGCAGTAGAGAGGTGGGCGTGGTCAAAGTGGATTGATGAGAAGGTTGGTTTCATGAAAGTTATTGATTATGTTCCAGGAAAATTGGAGCAGACCTTACTTTCATGTTTCTCTAAAGTAACATTTATGAAGGGAAGTGTTACAGCAAAGGTTAATGGCGAAAATTTTAATTTATGCTTATATATAGTATTGGGAGAGACCGAAAAAGGGGTTTTCCCAGGGAGTCGTGTGACTGTTAATAGTGATGATAATCCTTTTGAACATGCCGTTGTAGAATCGTGGAGACATTTTAAAATTTATACTCACCGAGTTGAAAGTAAATCTACTTTTTATAACAGAATATCGTATTTTGGAGAAAATAAGAGCGAAGCGTTTAAACAAATTCCTAAATATAATAGTGACCAGGTGTTAACGCCATTTAATCTTGAATTCAGTAAAAGAAAAATTACTAGTGAAGGTTTCCTGTGGCGTTGTTTGTCTAAAAAATATTTCTGTTGGAGTAAGGGAAAGGTTAATCGTTTTGTTTACTAAAATAAAGAAGCAACTGATTGTTGGTTTTGTTTTATCCACGGCTCTATTCGTATGCATTATACATTTTAAAAATTTGCATGATAAAAACAGCCTTGAAAAACAAATTGGTTCAACATTAAAGTTTTTCAGATCCGATTCTTATAGTATTGTAAACTTGGTTGATTATTATGAGCATAATAATATTCTAAAGTGCACTACTGTTAAAATTAATGATCAGTTAGTTGTTACATCATTAAATTGTAGCTCTGTTCAATTAAAATATCTACTTACAGTTGATATTGAAACTGCTTACGGAAGAATTGAACTAGAGTCAATGTATCTTATAAATAATGTAAATAGAATATCAATTTTATTTATGTTTTTGATTTATGTAGCATTGTGGTTTCTGATACTTATTTATCTAAAATCGGTAGAGAAACTTAGTAAGAGTAAAGTTGAAAAGATGAACTTTCTAAAGTCTCTTGCTCACGATGTGAGATCTCCATTAACAGCTCTTGAGATGATTGTTGGGCAAATGGACGAAATATCAAGAGATAAAAGAATACATGCTCTGCAGGCGATTGGAAGAATTCAAGACATTGCAAATGGTCTTCTTCAAAACAGAACCTTTGATGAGGCACTAATGGCTCCAATTAGAAGTATCGTTGAAAATTTAATGACAGAAAAGAGAGAAGCTTTAAAGAAAAGCGGGAATAAAATAAATCTAATTTTGTCTTTTGATAAATCAGTTTATGGATTATTTTCTGATGTTCCACAAATGTTGTTGAAGAGAGTATTAAGCAACTTAATAAATAATTCAGTTGAATCGCTTAATTCTGATGGTGATATATCAGTTAAGATAACTAAAGACGGATATTTTCTCAGACTAATTATTTCTGATAACGGTAAGGGAATTCCTGATAAAGTAATGGATAAGATTTTGAAAGATGAGCCTGTGACATTTGGAAAAGAGGATGGCAACGGTATTGGTCTCACACACGCAAAGGAAGTTATCGCAAAGTATAATGGTGAAATTGCTCTAGAGTCGAAAGAGGGAGAAGGAACTGTTGTTACTATTAAATTACCATTGGCCGAAATGCCAAAATGGTTTGCCGCAGATTTTAAAATTTCTAGTAATAATATAATAATTCTTGATGATGATAAAAGTATTCACGATACATGGAAAGGCTTCCTTGAGGGTTATGGTCTGAACTTGTATTCTGCATTTAGTGAAAAAGAGCTATTGGAGCACACTGAAAAGCTTGATAATTACCAAATCATTTCCGACTTTGATCTTGGCTTTGAAAAAACTGGTCTTGATATTTTAATCGAAAACAATCTCTGCTCAAACTCTATTCTTGTGACAAGTTTTTATAGTGAAGCTGATATTCAAAAGAAGGCCATAGATTCTGGCATTAAAATTTCACCAAAAGAGTACTTCGTTTCAATTCCAATTATCGACATGAGAGATAAAGAGATTGTTTTTGTGGATGATGAACTTCTATTAAGGAAGGGTTGGGAGTTAGAAGCTAAAGAAAGAAATTTGAATATAAAAACATTCTCAAATAAAAATGAACTTGAAAAAAGTATTTCTAACTTTAAAAAAAATACTCTCTTCTACATTGATAAAGAGATTGGCTCGGAAGATGGTCTTGAGATTTGTGAATGGTTACATGCTCAGGACTTCAAAGAATTATATCTTGCCACAGGGCATGATTCTAAAGACTTTTCGCATATAGCCTATATAAAAGGCGTTGTGGGTAAGGAATTTCCAATATAAATTTAAGGGCTTAGCTTTGAGTCACAATGAAATCATGACAACTAATAGCTTGGCGATCAGAAAATGAACTGTTAAGTTCTTCTAATCAAAAATATTAGGGGAACTTATGATTGCACGTTTGTTATGTATCGTCTCAATTGCTTTTTTCACTAGCGCGACTTTCGCCAAAGGTAATTACTACGGCGAAGAAGTTCGAAGAGAATTAACTAAAGGTTCCCTCCAAAACGAAAGTTTACTTTCACTTCTTAAAAGAGTTTCTTCAAAAAATTTCAAAGCACTAGGTTATAAAAGAGGAACTAAGAAAGAATTATTTGGTTATGTTGATCTTAAAAGAGGTAAGGCCGGATTATTTATTCATGATGTTTATTGTGGATTTGATATTCAAGTTTCTGCAACAAATACAAGACCTAAAAATGAAGTGATGAATGTTGAGCACACTTGGCCACAGTCAAAAGGTGCTAAGAGAGAGCCAGCAAGAGGTGATATTCACCACCTTTTCCCAACAGATAGCCGAGCAAATTCTGCCAGAGGAAATTATCCATTTGGTGAAGTTAACGGTGGCGATGCTACTGATAGATGTGATCTTTCTAAGAGCGGAAGAATTATTGATCCAGAAACGGGTCGTACTAGTGGACAAAGAGGTTTTGAGGTTCCAGAAAATCATAAAGGAAATACTGCAAGGGCCATGTTCTATGTGGTTGCAAAATACGGTTATAAGCTAGGGCGCTTAGAAGAATATTATCTTCGTAAGTGGCATAAAGAAGATCCAGTTGATCGTGAAGAAGTTTTAAGAAACGATCGTATCCAAGACGTTCAAGGAAATAGAAATCCATTTATCGATTTTCCAGGTCTTGCGGATCGTATCTCTGATCTTTAATTCAAAATCCTATGAAACATACAGTTAAGTGGATTCTTGACCTCCTTAACTTAAAAAAACTTAAGTCACTCCCGTGGTACGACAGCGAGTGGCTTAGTCATTATCTCTTAGTTAAAGAAAATCTAAAAAATTCACAAAACGAAGCTGAGTTAAAACAACTTGAAGATCATGTTGCCGTTTTAAAAACGAGAGAGGATTTTGAAATCATTAAAAGAGATGATTTTCTCACTGATGAACAAATTCAAGAAGCAAATGAGGTCGTTAAGAAGATTAACTTGGGTGATGCTGAACTTTATGAGTTAAAAAACTTTGGTCGCTATATCATTCATAACCACCCGCATTTTTCAAAACTTCATCAGCTGTTAGTCGAGCGAGTAAGTGAGCTAGTAGGAGAGAAGGTAGAGGCCTCTTACAGCTTTTTAAGTCTGTACCGTGATGGGGCTAAATGTCCACTTCATCTTGATGCTCCAAGTGCCAAATGGACCTTGGATATTTGTCTTAACCAATCTTCTCCTTGGGAAATTTTCTTTTCTCCAGTAATGCCATGGCCTGAAAGTTTCCAAGAGTTTGGACCCAATTGGGAGCAGAGGATTAGAAATACTCACGAGTTTACAAGTACAGCACTAGAAGTGGGAGAGGGGGTTATTTTCTCTGGCAGCTCTCAGTGGCACTACCGAAATAATATGGCCGTGAGTTCAAAGAATGAATTTGCGGATTTCATTTTCTTCCACTTTGCACCTGTGGGTCATGGGAAAGTTAGTGATAGAGTGAATTATCTTAAAGGTTCTGAATAAGAGTTTTAGCAATGGCCGGAGCAGCAGTAAGGCCGGGGCTTTCAATACCACAACACTCAAAATACATCCCATCATTTTGAATCCAAAAGTCTGAATGAAGCTTACCATTGTGAATAATTTTTGGTCTTACACCGGCATAGTCAGGTGAGAGATCATCTAGGGAGATATTTTTAAAGATCTTTATGATTTCAGGATACATCTTATCCACTATGGAATGATCGACTTTAAAAGCGACTTCTTCAACATCTTCCGTATCTGGTCCGAAGCGAATAATTCCATCAGGGGCAAAACTGGTGTGAACGCCAAGGCCTTTTAGATTTTTTTGGGGAATAGGATAAATGAGATGTTGGTTGTAATAACTTCGATTGAGCTTTACATAATTACCTTTCACAAAATAATTATCAAGATCATTCTTGGAAAGCATTTTTCTAATTTTAATAGCATCTGTTCCGGCAACATTAATAAAGTGATCACAAGAAATAGGTCCACTTAAAGAGGTATTTAGTATGAATAGGTTACCTTTTTTTTCCACACTTAAAATTTCGTCATTCTTTATGACGGAGATATTTTTTTTAAATAAATGGTCTTCTAATATTTTAATGGCCGAAGAAATATCAAGAACTGCTGTCGAGGGAATGAAAAAGCCATCTTCAAAATGAATGGTTTCTTTAAGGTCATCAATTTTTTCTTTTTGAATGGCCTCAATTTTGACATCATTTTTTTTGGCCTTTTCTTTTAACTCATTAAGAAGTTCAAGCTCGTCTTCAGAGGTTGCTACAATAAATTTTCCGCAATGATTGATAGGGATATCAAGTTCACGAGCTAGTTCTTTCCACTGGCGATTACCTTCAAGGCATAATTTGTGTTTTAAACTACCTGTCTCATAGTAAATGCCAGAATGAAGAACTCCACTATTTCGCGAGGTATTTCCCTCTCCTAGATAGGAGTTTTTTTCAAAGAGAGCAAAGTCATCTGATGAGCAGGATTTTGAAAGCTCTTTGGCGGTCAGGAGGCCTAGTATGCCTCCTCCACATATGACGGTTGGTATGTGAAACATTTTATCTCGCTTTATATTCTAATACGTGAGCTGTATCATGTTATCAATTTCGAATTCTAATTAAAATAGAAATAAGGAGAATATATGAGCTTTTATGTTTTAAGTAAGGGGAACCTCACTTCAATTGAATTTGACTATCTTTCAGGAGCTAAAGGAGAAAGGCTAGAGGCCACTCTGGTTCCAGGTATGGTCACTGCTAAAAATGAAAAGCTTAGCGCCGGAGCAAAGGGCTATGCTATCGAGATCATGAGCTCACCTGTGTTCTCAATTGATGCTAAAGAGAGTGTTGATGTCGCGCTCCAGACTCTGAAAGAAAAAAAGATTCATCACTTGGTTTTAACCCAAGGTCAGTCGGTCAAGGGTCTTATTAGTGATAGAGATTTATCGTGGCTGCAAAAGTTTGAATTAGATAAGAATGCAAAGGTCTATCAGTTTATGTCCAATATGATTTTGGCCTGTCATGAAGAAGCACGAATTGATCATATTGCGAAAGTCATGGTGAAAGAAAATATTTCAGCAATACCTGTTGTTGATTCTTCTTCCCAGTTAGTTGGGATTGTTACTCATCACGATCTTTTACGTTGGATTTACGAGTGCTAATGAAATGATTCCAGTTTTCATCCATTTTCTCAAGAGCTTTATTACCATCTGTAATTAGCTCATCAATTGGAAATGAATCGTCTTCGCTATCTATAAAATCAATTATAGATTGTAATCTAATGATTGTATTTTTAAGATCATGTTTTACTTTCGAATTCATGCTCTATCCTCCGAAGTTAATCGGTAAAATACAGATTTTGAAATTCCTAATTTTTTAACTACAGAGTTTACTTTATTTCCTTCTTCTTCAATGGTTCTTTTTAAGATAGTTTTTTGAATTTTTTCGACCAAATGATTTAGGCCATGAGTTGTTGCATAATCGTATAGCTCATTATGATTAGAAAACAGATCAGAACTACAATATCTATCTGATATCCAAGTCGGTAAATCTGATTTTGTAACCATTCCTGTGGAACAGTTTATCAGTTCATCGACGAGGCTTTTAAGTTCTCTGACATTTCCAGGCCAGCTATAATCATTTAGTAGTTCTTTTGCCTGATCATCTAAGAAAAGTTTCTTTGTCGATTGACTCAGGAAGTGCTCTATCAATAATTGAATATCTTCAGGTCTTTTATTCAAACTTGGAATATCTAAGTGAAGTCCTTTTAATCGGTAGTAGAGATCAAGACGAAACTCATTTCTCAATATTAATTCTTCTAAATTGTCACAAGTTGCACTAATGAGTCGAAAATTTGAACTTTCAATATCAGTAGAGCCTACTTTTGAAAACTGTTTAGTTTCTAAAACAGTAAGAAGCTTCTTTTGTATTTTTAAAGAAATAGATCCTATCTCATCAATAAAAAGAATTCCATTATTAGCTTTTGCAAATAATCCAACTTTGTCTTCGGTTGCACCAGTAAAAGAGCCTTTCTTATGGCCAAAGAGTTCGCTCTCAATGAGATTTTCAGAAAGCTCATTAAGATTGATATGAACAAAAGGTATCTTAGTATTATCACTTGTTTGAGCAATAAGTTTCGCAACCTCAGTCTTACCAACACCAGTTGGGCCAGTGATAAGAACTCTTGATTCACTGTTCTTTGCTACTTTGATGAAGTTTGTAATGTTGTTAATGAGGTCTTTGTTACCTGTTACAAATTTACTTTTAAAAAAGCTATCAAGGTTTAATTCTTCAGTTGAAGATAAAAATTCTCTAGTAAGGCTTTGGAAATTATCAATAAAGTTATCTTTTACAAAATAAGCTTTAGCTCCCGCAAGGAAACATTCCTTTATTACTTGCTCTGAATTATGAGATGTTAGGGCAATTGCTGGAATCATATTTTCTTTTAGAAGTTGTATTAAATGTATACCTTCAAATTGCTCTTTATTATCTGATAGATTTAGATCAACAAAAGCGAGATCAATTCGTTTGGTATTGATAATATTTTCAGCAAAAGTAATATTTGAGGCCTCATAGACTGTATGTCTATTTTGACCTTGCCCAATATTTTGAATTATTTGAGCTCTAAAATATTTATCATCTTCTATAACTAAGATATTCATAGAACTTATATAACATAATGAAATAACTGATTATTGTTCAATGTAATCTTTACAGGAATAGTGCCTTCAAATGAATAATTATGGTTAATTGGTCTTTTCTAGTTGTTAGAAGAAGGAGAATAAATGCCCTGGATTCACGGTCCAAAAATTTTATCTAAAGCTGGCTTCCTTGTAACTAAGGTACATTCAGGATCAGATATGCTCTTTCAAGGCCATAACTGTCAGGAATCATTGAGTACTCAGTTAGGAAAGTACATCGTAAGCGATAGTGAAGCCTTTGAATATATCAATGGTCTAGATAGGCTTAATGATAAAAAGGCCAAAAAGTTAAATGAAAGAACTGGGCTAATGATTGAAGAAGTAGGCCTATATGATGGATTGGGCGAGAAAGAAGTTAGTAAGCTGTTAAATGATATTGATAGTATTTTATTTGATAAGAGTGAATGGTTAAGTAGCTTGAAGCATATGTTAATAAAGCAAATCATACCTTTGAAGCTTAAAGATGGCTCACAGAGACGAAGGTCAGCTGGAAGCTACTTTAATATCAAAGGTTCTGTGTTATTTCATGTCCCTGTTGATTATGATCTTGTGTATTTAACAGAGATGGCAATCGATCTATGTCATGAGTTAGGGCATCAGTTGCTATTTATCTACCAAAGTGTCGACAAAATTATGATCTCAGATGAAAATCAGAAATTTTACTCTGGAGTTAGGCAAATTGATAGAAATGCATTTCAAACGATTCATGCGGCAATGGCCCTCTCTTATATGATTTTAGCTTGTGATGTAATGCTTGAAAATGCTATTAATCCTGAGCAAGTTAAACTTTTACAAAGTGAGAAAAAAGAGTCAAAAGCTTCATTAGCAGAGACCCTTGAATCACTAGAAAAGCATAGTGAGTTTACTGAATTAGGTACTGAAATAATAAAAGATATGAAAGATATTCTTAATAAATAATTAGGGGATTGTTATGAAGAAGATGCACAAATTATTGATTACAATTTTACCATTTCTGATGAGTGTAAATGTTCAAAGTCAGAGTGCTAAAGATGATGATAACCAAAATGATAATGGTGAAGAGTTTGGTCAAGAGTATGATGAAAAACAAGCTGAATTAGAAGCACTAGCTGCTAAATTAAGAGAAATCATTAAAGCAAGACAGGCGAATCCATTTTATAATGATAAGCCAGTGATTATTCCTGGTACACAGATTGTTCTTCCAACAAAGACTGAAGAAGAGCCAACTTCTATTATCAATATTTTAAAGAAAGAAGAATATACTAAGACAGACATTAGAATTTTAGGTGGATTACTCGATATTGAGCTTGAAGATATTAATAACAGAGACTCTGAGCCAATTATCAATCCAGGAAAAGAGTCTAAGTCGAAAAAGTAAATGAAATATAAAATTTCAATTATTTTTATATTTTCCTTTGTTAATTATTTGGCATACGGAAGTACTTATATACGTCCTATGCCAAGTGAATTACGCATTGTCGCTCCAGCAGATGCTCGTACAGTTTACGATGCTAACATTAGCTATCATATTCATGAGTCATTATTTAAACAAGATAAGTTCTCGAGAATTTACTCAAACCTAATTAAAGACTTCAATGTAAGTAAGGACATGCTTACATACACCTTGATTTTAAAAGATAAAAAATTTCATAATGGTGAACAATTCAATTGTTCGTTGATTAAATCGAATTTGGATCACTTTGTTAAAAATAAAATTGTTGGATACAAAAGCTTAAAAAACATTGCAGGTTTTAAAACGTCAAAGCTTAATATAAAGAACGGTAAGGCTGGGAACATTTGCGAAATTAAGCTTTCAACACCTGAACCAGAACTAATTAAGAAGTTAACGTCTTTTAAACTTAGTATTCTTGATAAAGAACGTAATCCACAAAACGGTTTAGGACTCTTTAAAGTTAAGAAAAGCACTAAGAATAAAATTGAATTAGAGTTTATAGGAAAGAATAGTGAAATAAAGAATTTAAATATTGTTAAAGCAAATAAAAAAAGAGCGATGGAATTGTTTAAGAAAAACAAAGCCCATGATCTCTTCTTCTATAAACTAGTGGACTCAGATATTTCTGATCTGAAGTTTAAAAGTACTAAAATGGATTTTCCAAAAACTTATTTTAGTTTTTTAAATTATAAGACAATAAAAAAGAAAGAACGTCGAAAGATTATTGAGAGCATCGATTGGAATAAGTTAGTATCTAAATGTTATGAATTGAAAAATATCAATCATAGCTACCTTCCTAAAAACTTTCTAGGTCATCAAAAGAACTTGTTAAAACAAATAAAGCATAAAGTAAGTAAGAAATATCGACTTGATATTCATCAAACCGATCAGAATGAAAAATGTGTAAAGAAAGAATTGGAGGGATACTCGTTTCTGAAGGTTAGGATTTTACCTATTGAGAAATCATTCAATGATTGGGTAAATGGAAAAACAGATATTATGTTCACTTTTCTTGAATCTGATGCAAATAGCGATATCGACTTTGCTTCAGCATTCGTTGAAAATAATAGCCTTTTTCTTGGGGCACCAAATATCAAACTTAATGAGCATTTTACAAAAATACAAAAAACGACTGATTTGATAAAAAGAGATACATTATTAAAAAGTTTTTATAGTCTGGTATTCAAGGATTACGTTGCACTGCCTTTATTTCACCCTAGTGAAAAACTGTATTATAATAAACTTATTAAAAACATTGAATTAGGAGTAAATTCATACATCATGACTACTGTGAATGAGTTTGAGTTTGAATAAATCATGACAATTTCTGTTTTAATTTTTGATAAAAAAAATAACCTCTTTGGCTCAGCTGGCTTTACTCATTGGCCGGCACTAGGGGCCATTAATTCTTTCATCGAGTCTGGGTCTGGTCTTGTCGTGACTCAAGCGAATTTAAACTATGCTTACGGAAGAAATGGTCTCAAGGCAATGAAAACCTTGAGTCCTGAGAGTGCATATAGAAAAATAAGTAATGGTGATGAAAAGAAAGAATCAAGACAAGTAGCTTTAATCAATTCAAAAGGAGAAAAGTTTTCGTTCACAGGGTCTGAGTGCATGAATTTTGCCTCACACTTAATTGGTGAGGATTATATTATTCAAGGAAATATTCTGAGTAATGAAGATGTTCTAAAAGCTGCTGACGAAGCTATTAAAATAGGTAACTCAATAGAAGAGCGAATGATGAATGCTTTAAAGAACGCTCTTAAAGCTGGAGGAGAGGTCCGCGGCATCCAGTCTGCCTATATTAAAATCAATAAAATAAATACAGAGGAAGATCCTTATAAAGAATTATATTTGGATTTGAGAGTAGATGAGTCAAAAGAACCTCTCGTGGAGCTTCAGCGGATTATTGATATTCAGGTTATCTATAAAAAATTTGAGAAGGCGAGTGATCTTTTTGAGGAAGGACAAGTTGCTAAGTCTCTAATGGTTTTCAATGAAGTTTTAAGTAGTGACTTCTGTACTGATGAGATACGTTTTTGGTATGGAATAATGTTTTCAGACACTAAAGAAGAGACAATGTTTGATCCTAAAGAACTTTTGAAAAAGCTTTTGAAAGAAAAGTCATGGAAAGAGCTATATAGCCGTATGGGTCTAAAGTGATTGTTGATGTCTGATATTTTGAAACAACTAAAGTTTAAAGTCATATTGACAGCTCTACTGCTTTTAGTTGTCATCACATCCTTATTTCTGTTTAAAACTATTTCTGATCATGAGAATAGTTTTCAAGACTTGTTCTATCAAAAAACAACTCTTGTTGCTTCAAACCTAGCAGTTCCATTAAAAGTAAGAAGTATAAATAGCGTAAATGAAGTTTCTTCTAATAGTTTTGATGATTCTTATACATTTGTAAGTGTTATGAACCTTGAAAAAGAAGAGCTGTATCAAAGAGGAAGTAAGGTTGGTAATGTAATTGTTCATCCTATTAAATATAATGAGGGAGTAGTTGGATATATCCATTATTCATATACGTCGCCCATAAACTATATCGGGCAAATCGTATTACCTCTTTTATTAATGATAACTATTATTCTAATTTTTATTCTCTTTATTTACTCTTTGATTAATAGAAATACTGAATCTTTTGTGAAGTTTTATAATTCTCTAGATCGTATAAATGTGAAAGAACCCAGATATCGACCTCATGAGGATTTACAAGGGCTTGATTCAAACTTTATGAATTTAGGAAATAAAATTTCAGCATTAATAAAAGAGTTAAATCATTCTAATATAATGAAACAAAAACATGAAGCACAGAAAAATAAATTTAAGATCGCAAGACAGGTCGCTCATGATGTCAGAGCACCTCTTTCAATACTAAATGACAATAAAGAGAAAATTGTCTCTACAATTCCAGATAGCGGAAATGCAATTGGACGTCTTAACGAAATCATTAATGACCTATTAGGATCTAAAACAGAAGAGATCGAGTTACCAATTATTACAACAATCAATGAAGTTTTGAATGAAAAGAACTCAAGTGCAATCAATTTTTCTTCAGATTTAAGTCAAGATGAATCAAAGTACTTTTTTAATCATCAAAGATTTAAAAGGTTGTTATCTAACTTGATAAATAACTCAATTGAGGCTGAAGCAACTGCTCTTGAAATAGAGCTTACTCAAACAGAAAAAGAATTAGTCTTGAAGTTGAAAGACAATGGGAAAGGTATACCAAAGCATATACTTCACCAACTAGGGGAGATTGAAATCTCTCACGGGAAAGAAGGTGGTAATGGTATTGGACTACTTGATGCTTTTAAGTATATTAAATCTGTTGGCGGTGAGCTTAAAGTTTCATCTACAGAGGGGGAAGGGACTGCTATTGAAGTATTATTGCCAAAACAAAGACAGGGTGTTTTTAGCTCCATTTCACAAATTATTCATATTGAAGATGATAAGTATATCCGTAAGTCATGGGAGCTTCAGTCTAAAAAGGCCGGGATTCAATACATTGGTTTCGAATCTTTTGTTGAATTTGAAAAAGAGTGTTCTCTGTCAAATGAAGAACAGAAAGAAACCCACTTTTTTATTGATCAAAACCTAGAGTATGATGAAAGGAATGGAGTAGAACTCAGTGAAAACTTGAAGTATTTTAAGTATATAATTATCACTTCTGGAGAAGATATAGATACTAAACAATACCCTTGGATAACTACTTCAATAGGTAAAGAGTACCCAATTAAATCTTGAGCTTACTCTTTACTCTTATCGAAACTTCGTTTGCTGTGATATTACTTTTTACTTTCGTTAAGACAATCTTCTTAATGAGCGAGAGATGTTTCTTAGAACTAAATTCTAAAGCATAACGATAGTGGTCTAGTATCATATCGCTTCGATGAAATGGTATCTGACTTAGTTCATATTCTTTTTCCTGAATCTTAACAATTAATTCGTTATTTATGAATGGTGGAAGTGTTGAATACATTCCATACCCACCAAGTCTCCATGGTGAAATTCCAAAAAATATCACGACAAAAGTGTGAATCACCGGCCATGTAATATATGATTTCATTAATAAGTTGTAGTGAATTCTTTTCTGATCAAAAGTAAGGAAGCTTATTAAGACAATGATTGCACTTATAAAGAAGCCATATTCTAATGAAACTAGGAACACTACTATTTGGGAAAGAAACAGTAAGGATCTTGCAAACTTACTATTCATGTTTTTAAGTAAGTATATTGGTAACGCCACCTCCATGATAATAACACCAAAAGAAATTATCGGTAGTAGGAATGCGAGAGTATTAAACTCTATTCCAAAATTGTCTTTAAGCATCCAACTCACGACATCACCACTTAAGAACTCAATGCTGATGAGCTTCTTTAGGCCAGAGTATAACCATACTAAAACAAATACTCTTCTTAGGTAGTACATGAAATCTTCATGTTTATAAACAACAGCATTCAGAAGAATTATTTGAAGTTCAAGAAAGTCATGATTTAGAAAGAATGCACCTTTATTAAAAATATTAATTAAAGGAATTGATATAAAGACAATCCTTGCATATTTTTTATTCAAGGGAAGAGCTGCAGTACCTGCAACTATGAAAAATAAGCTCATGACAAATGTGTCTTGCCCATGAGCTAGTAAGTTAAAGAGGGTGATCTTACCCAAGAGAAGAAAAATGATCACTTCTCTTAGGTAAGAATCGTTGATGAACCGTTTAAGTTTTTCCATTATTAGTTCCTAAACTGAATAAGTTCCGCTTTCTTTAAGTTTTCAAGATCAAAATGCTCAGGAGCAATTTTAATTAAATCATTTGGTGTAATTTTACCTGCAAAATGCTCAAATCCTTTTTCAACTCCCTTAGCTGCAGCTCCTGCTACAAATCCTGCTCCAGCCGCAAGAAGTACATTTGCCTCAGGTCTTCCAGGGTTTCCAAGAATATCTTCAAGATCATTATTGAAAGCTTCAATTAACTCTGTATTTCCACCATTAAGATAGTTGGCCATGTTAGGAAGCTTTTCATGATAATCCTGTGAAAGAAAAGGTTTTACAGGAGTGCTATCCCCAAAGTGAGCACCAGTCGCTCTTAGCCAAACTTGTTTTGAATCAAGTCCTGTTAGCTTTTTTACGTCAAAAGTTGTTTCATCAAAATCTTGACCGTATCTAAAGTAACCAGTTACTTTTTCAACAACCTTTGCACCAACAACAGCACCAACAGCTCCTGCTACAGCAACGGCTACAACATTTGCTGTTGTCTCGTCATTTACGATTCTTAAATGATCTAACTCAGTTTGAAAGTGTTCAAGTAGCTCAGTTGTTCTTGGTGAAAGGTGTTCAGTCATTGAAAGTGTTTCAGTTAACTGATCTTGGATACCTTCGATTTGAGCTGGCGTTAACTGATGTGTTTGGGCCATTGCTCCTTGTCCGATTAGGGACATTGCTAAAATAGATGTTTTCAACCGTTTCATAATTTTCTCCTTTTTAGATTGATGGGTTTCAATAGAGCAATGATGAAGCCAAAAAGGAATCACTGTAAGTGTTTGAAATTAAATGTGTTTTTGGACTTCTTAAGTCCAATGGGGACTTTCTCGGTCGGAATCCGACCTCTCTTTTTCATTTTTGAAATAGTTTTCAATGACTTAGAGGTTGTTAAAGTTGGCACCTCAGTTGCTCTATATAAAGGAAAAAGAAATGGAGGATTTATGAAAAACTTTTTTGCAATCTTATTAATGGCTGTTTTAGGACATCACTTTCTAATGACATTCCTATATGTAGGGCCAACGAATCCATATACTGAGAATTACCAGTCTTATAATCGAAGTTATATGGAACCGCTTTTTACTCAAAACTGGGGATTATTTGCTCCTGAGCCTGCAACTAATGAACTGAAGCTTTGGTATCGTTGTCAAGATACTAAGAAGGTCTATGGCTGGCTTGATGCTATTTCATCTCTTCAAAAGGAACATCAAAATAACAGATTCACTTTTAGAGGTAAGTTAAGTTTTATTTATACATCATTGATTAGAGGTCTAAATAATGAGTCCATTAAAATCAAAGCAAAATGTAAAAAAGAAAGCTGTGATAAAAATGAGGAAAATAAACAAATACAATCGCTAGAGTATTACAGATCAACAAAAAGACTTGTTAGTGATTTATGTGAGAAGAAAGGTTTATCTATTTCGTCCTTTAATATCGTAATTCATTCACCAAAAAGTTACTCAGAAAGAAATAATAAAAATGCTAAGGGAAAGATCTCGTTTCTTTCGTTTCGATAGGAGTTAAAAATGAAAAAATTATTAAAAGAATATACTGAAGAAAATAATAAATACTATGTCATCAAGGTCTTTAGATTATTCCTCTATGGATGGGTCTTGATGAATACGCTGATTCTATTGCCAGCTGCTGAGCATTTTTGGGGAGTTGGTTCATATATTGAATTGATGAATCTTTCTAACTCTAACATTTTAGAAAAAGCATTAAACTTACTACATTACCCAGATATAACAAATTATTATTGGGCATTCCTTGTTGTTCAAATTGGTGGGGCATTTCTTGCAATGACAAATAGATTTTCTTTTTTAGGATCGATATTAGTTTTCTTTGCCACTATGAATTTAGATAACCGTTCTTATGTAACACTAGATGGTGGAAATAACCTAATGCATATTCTACAATTATATGCCTGTTTATTAATTCCAACATTGAAAAAGAGTTCTTACTTAATTCCACTAGGGAAAACAGCATTACTTGCTTGTCAGTTACAGGTTGTTTCGGTTTATCTCGTTGCAGGTATATTAAAAGTCACTGGAAATGTTTGGCCTTCAGGACTAGCACTTTTTTACACTCTTAATGTTGATTCATATTCACATCCGTTATTGAAAAATATTATTAACTTCTCTCCAATCTTTAGTGTTCTTGGAAGTTATATGACTCTAGCATTCCAATTATCATTTCCATATTTAGTTTGGTTCAAACAAACAAGATATATAATGACTTTCGTAGGTTCTATGATTCATTTGGGTATTGCTTTTGGGATGGGACTGATGAGTTTTGGTTTTGCAATGACAATTAGTTATTTTTGCTTCTATGACAATGAAAAGGCAAAGAAGTTTTATAAGTTATTATTAGGGCAAGATAAACTCTATGTTGCTTATGATAGTCTATGTTCTAATTGTATGACTTTTGCAAAACTTGTAAGAAGAACGAACTTCTCAAAGAATATCGTAATTGATGACAGCCATGCACCGAAGACGAAAGAACTTAAGGAAATATCTTACGAAGATAGAAATAGAGTGATGTATCTTTATAATGCGGGAACGGGAGAAGTATTATCTGGTTTTGATGCTGTTTATGAGATATTTAAAAACTCATTTGTCTTGAAAGTGTTTATTCCCGTTTTATATGTTCTTAAAATAAGTAAAATAGGAAATAAAATTTACCTTAGAATTGCTGAATCAAAATGGAGAAGCTCATGTCAAAATGGACAATGCCAATTAAATTTCTAAAGCATACTATAAATATTTGTGCTTATATAATTTGCTTACAGGTTGTAGTTTCTCAGTTTGATTGGATAAACTGGGACAAGAAAGCTAAGTCGGAGAATAAATGTAAAGATTTAAAGTCTTTGGTTAAAAAATCTGAAGAAATCTTTAATACTAAAGCTGAGTTTGTTGCACGCTTTGATGGTGAAGAGTGTAAATCAAAAAGAACGGATACTCCCATGTATCTAGCAAGTGTCAGTAAACACTTAACTGCTTTTGCTATTAATAACCTAATTGAAGAGAAGGTAATAACAAGGGAAGATAAAATCTGTAAGCTCCTTGAGTTTGAGAACTGTAATAAGTTTACAGGCTCAATTTCAGTAGAGGAACTCCTTACACATACATCTGGTTTGGGGCGTATAAGTGATAGCTGGTGGAAGGATTTAATGATCCACCGTTTGTTCTTGTATCGATCACCAGAGACACAGGTCGATGATATTCTTACTCAGTCACAACGTCATAAAATAGGAACATTTGTATATTCAAATAGTGGTTACCGATTGCTCGCTTTCTTTGTTGATAGATATTTAAAAGAAAAGAATCTCACATGGGAAGCTTATTTCGAAAAAAAGGGATTAAATAGTTTTACTCTTTCTACTAAACAATCGCCATATCTTGCAGGACAAGCTAACTTTGCTTTTCCGTTATATCCGAAGAAGTATTTTAGTATAAATGGGAATGGTCCATTCTTTGAGGGGACAAACTCATTTGGCTCTGGGAATTATATTACTTCCGCTAAAAGCTTATATGATTGGCAAAATAAGAATGTAGCCTTTCTTTTGGATCGAGGAGAAGGGGATGGATTTAAAAAATATTATAATGGGATTGTTGAATCTGAAGTAGATGGACAGAGAATACTTTGGCATAATGGCGCAACCTCTTTTTCCCAAACGCTTTTTATGATGAATAGAAAAAGTCGAGATCAACTCGTTATCTTATTTAATTCTAATTCTCTTGATGACTCAAGGAAAAAAGTTACAAAAGAAATAAGGAATCTATTTTCAAATAAGGAATACTTGGAACCTATTGATTAATCTCATTTATTTTCTTTATCTTCATTATTCTCTTGATGATCAATGGCCTGAGTCTCTAAGCTTTTTTCTAAAACCTGTCTTTCAATTTCTTTAAGCTCTTCGTGCTTATCGGTTTCATCTTGTTGGATATGATAACCAAATTGGGCGACAATATTTTCCGCAGTTAAAATACCAACAATATTTTTATCATTAAGGCGGCTAACCACTGGAAGCCTAGAAACATGAAACCTGTTCAATTTATGAAAGGCCACTAGTAACGATTGGTCAGGGTAGATGGTAATAATCTTTTTCTCTGCAATTTCACTTAGGGTTTTATCTTTTTCTCCCTTTGCATAATAAGAACCGATCTCGCTTAATGAAATCATTCCAACAAGCTGACCTTTTTCTAAAAGAGGGAATCCGGAGAAAGGAAGATCCTTTACAACTTTAAGGGCCTCTTCAACAGTTAGACTTGCTGAAAGAGTTTTTGGTTCAACCACCATGGCTTCATCCACGGTAAGTGTTTCAAGCACATCATTATCATCTTTAGTAGGTAGATGAATTCCATCTTGTTCTGAGATGCTTTCGTAAATGGAACCATTATGAAATCTTCCTGAGATAACGTAGCTGGTAATATTCGCAATCATGAGAGGGAGGATAATATGGTAGTCTTGAGTCATTTCAAACACCATAATGATTGAAGTAAAAGGTGCTCGGATAACGGAGACAAAGAAGGCACCCATTCCTACAAGTGCGTAGGCCCCAATATTAACTCCAAACTCTGGAAAAAATAAATTACAGAGACTTCCTACAATACTTCCTAAAATCGCACCCATCAAAAGTGTAGGCATGAAAAGACCACCAGAGATACCGGATCCGTAACTGACCGTGGTGGCTATAAATTTAAAAACAAAAAGAGATATTAAAACTTTCCAATCTAAGATTAAATTAAGAAGAGCTTCTTCAATTGTATCGTGTCCACTACCAAGAGCTTCAGGTCTGACATAAGAAATTGCCACTATAATAAAAAAGCTGACCAAGATGACTGAGAGTTTATGGCCTTTAAAAATTTTTGAGTTGATAGAGCGAAGTTTTAAAACGGACTTCACCCACAGTGGTCCGGCAACGCTAGCAACGAGTCCGATAATTAAATAAAAGAAAAGTTCATAGTAGTTGCCTAGTTTATAGTTAAGCATTGTTAGGGCAGGGGAATTACCCATTAAAATTTGGGCCGTCACTGAAGCCGTCACTGAAGCAATAATGATTGCACCTAAAATTTTTGCATTTAGGTTTCCAACAATTTCTTCGAGGGTAAAAACCACGGCTGCAATGGGAGTATTAAAGGCCGCCGCAATTCCGCCAGCACTACCGACGGCAACTAAGGCCTTCACTCTCTTTTTACTCAAATGAAAAAACTGTCCTAGGTATGAGCCAATTCCTGCGGTAATAGAAACGGTTGGACCTTCTCGACCAACACTCATTCCGGTGGAAAGGGAGAGAGCACTGGTTACAAACTTTGCAATAGTATTAAGGATGGTAATTTTTCCGTGAAAAACAGCGAGGGCCACCCTAACCCCAGGAATACCTGAACCAGATGTTGAAGGAAACTTTCTCGTTGTTATATAACCACTAATTAAAATTGCGACGAGGCCAAAGCCGATGGCCCGCAGGTCAAATGCCTCGTTGGTTCTGAACTCAACTACCAAATAATGAGTTACTTTATGAAGGAGAACGGCAACTAGGGCGGCGATAATCCCAGTCAGAATAGTTAAAGCAAGGTAGGCCCTATCTTCGTTTGCGTCATTTGCGTGAATGGCTTTCAGTAGAAATTTATACGGTGCTTTAAAAAGCTTCAAATTAGGGCTCCCTTCTTATTTCGAGATTACACCAACTTAAGGAACTATTAAACGTCTAATAACAAATAATAAAATTTTTTTAAAAAGCTAACCTTGACAGTGGTGGAGAGCGACACCATTGTACGTCAGGACATATAATTATAGTTTTAATGCACTGCTTTATAAGGAGGCGAATATGCAAGTAAGACCACTACAAGACAGAGTTTTAGTTGAGAGATTACAGGAAGAAACAAAGACTGCTGGTGGAATTATTATTCCAGATAATAACAAAGAGAAGCCAGTTCAAGGAAAAGTTGTTGCCGTTGGTTCAGGATATAGAAACCAAGACGGATCATCACGTTCTTTAGAAGTTAAGTCTGGTGATAAAGTTCTTTTCGGAAAGTACACAGGTACTGAAGTAAAAGTTGAAGGGAAAGAATTTCTAATTATGAAAGAAGAAGAAATTTTAGGTGTACTACAGTAGTAAAAATTAAAAATTTAATCGTATAAAATATAGGAGATTAAAATGGCTAAAGAATTAAAATACTCAGAAGATGCAAGATCATTAATCCTTAATGGAGTTAATGCCTTAGCAAACGCTGTTAAGGTTACATTAGGACCAAAAGGTAGAAACGTAGTAATCCAAAAATCATTTGGTGCTCCACACATCACTAAAGATGGTGTTTCAGTTGCAAAAGAAATTGAACTTGAAAACAATTTCGAAAATATGGGCGCTCAGATGGTTAAAGAAGTTGCTCAAAAAACAAATGAAGACGCAGGTGACGGAACAACTACTGCAACTGTACTTGCTCAAGCAATCTACAGAGAAGGTGTTAAGTTTGTTACTGCTGGACATAACCCAATGGAACTTAAAAAAGGAATTGATTTTGCTGTAAACAACGTTGTAGCAAAACTTTCTGAAATTTCTAAAAAAGTTCAATCAAATGAAGAAATTTCTCAGGTAGGAACAATCTCTGCAAATAATGATTCAGAAATCGGTTCATTAATCGCTGAAGCAATGGAAAAAGTTGGAAACAACGGTGTTATCACTATCGAAGAATCTAAAACTGCTGAAACTAATCTTGATGTAGTAGAAGGTATGCAATTTGATAGAGGTTACCTATCTCCTTACTTCGTTACAAATACAGAAAAAATGGAAGTAGCTTTTGATAACGCTAACATCCTTATTACTGACAAGAAAATTTCTAGCATGAAAGAACTTCTTCCAATCCTAGAAAAAGCGGTTCAAACTTCTAAGCCACTTTTAATTATTGCTGAAGATGTTGAAGGTGAAGCACTTACAACTCTAGTAGTTAACAAGCTAAGAGGAACTTTAAACGTTGCAGCTGTAAAAGCTCCAGGTTTTGGTGACAGAAGAAAAGAAATGTTAAAAGACATTGCTACTCTTACAGGTGGAACAGTTATTTCTGAAGAATTAGGAATGAGCCTTGAGACTGCTGAGCTTGAGCACCTAGGTTCTGCAAAGAAACTAAGTGTTGATAAAGAAAATACAACTATCGTTGATGGAGCTGGTGAAAAAGCTGCTGTTGAAGATCGTGTATCTCTTATCAAGTCACAAATCGAAGGAACTTCTTCAGATTACGACAAAGAAAAATTACAAGAAAGACTTGCTAAACTTGCAGGTGGAGTAGCTGTAATTTATGTTGGTGCTCCAACTGAAACAGAAATGAAAGAAAAGAAAGACAGAGTTGAAGATGCTCTAAACGCTACACGTGCCGCTGTTGAAGAAGGTATAGTTGTTGGTGGTGGTTGTGCACTTCTTCACGCTGCGACAGCTCTTGAAGGTGTAAAAGCTGCTAATGAGCAACAAGAGTTTGGTGTAAGAATTATTAGAAGAGCACTTGAAGAGCCATTAAGACAAATTTCAATCAATGCAGGACTTGAAGGTTCAGTAGTTGTTAATGAAGTTAGAACAAATGGTAAGCCAACATTTGGTTACAATGCTAGAGAAGATAAGTACGAAGACCTAGTTGCTGCTGGGATTATTGACCCAACTAAAGTAACTCGTTCAGCACTTCAAAATGCTGCTTCAGTTGCAAGCTTAATGCTTACTACTGAAACAATGATTGCTGATCTACCTAAAGATGATGCTGCTCCAGCAATGGGTGGCGGAATGCCAGGTGGAATGGGCGGAATGCCAGGTATGATGTAATTTTTTAAATCGGCATACATTGCAGACAAAAAATTAAAAAAAGAAGGCCACCCGATTGGGTGGCTTTTTTTATGTATGAAGTGGTAGTTAACCTAATTCACAGTAATTTAAAGTTTCGTTAAACTGAAGTAGTATTCCAGTATCTAGTGCTGCATGATAGAGGATTCGTCTAATTTTACTATCTGATAATTTGAGTTTCTCGGTAATAGCATTAAAGAACTCTTGGTGTTCTTTGCTCATTCGAGCAACTTTTAAATGGTTTAGTTGCTTCATATTCTCAAGCTCAAGGTCATTTAAAAGGAAGCTGTTAACGATCACCCTAAGAGTAAACTCTTTACCTTTTTTTAAGGTTTCACATTTAAGTGTCTCATCGCAAAGTTTAGCTAACTGGGCGAGAGAATTGTCATCAGTAGAGTCATCAATAACGAGTTCATCAATTAGACATGATAGTAAAAGTCTCTTTGAGCTTGCGATGATTTCTTTATTTGAGAAAAAACTTGTGGCGATCTGAGGTGAAACATTCTTCATATTAAGGGTCTTAAGTAGAGAAGGAATGTTTTTATTGTCTATATGATAAGAAGGCTCCAAGGCGGTTAATATATTATTTACAATAATTAAATAATGGAAAAAATACTTAGTATTTAGGCTTTGAGCAAAATGATTGATTATTCTATAAGATAGACCTTCATTCTTTAGCTTGTCCTGTGAAGTAAGGGCGGCTTTGCAAAGTAATAAAGTCCACTCTTCATGATGTGTACTGTTATTAAAATTAATATGTTGAATAACTTTATCAAGTACATGGTTTTTGTCTTGTGACTCTTCTTGTCCACTAACGAGGATAAGATACTCCAAAACAGCGTTTGCTCTTAAGCCTTCAGGTATTTTTAGAAAAAGGTCTTCTGAGCAACCTTCAATATTTGTATCTAGAATAATGCTGGCCTTCTCTTTTAAGATCTTTGGAAAAGAAGAATGAGGACTTAGTTCGTTGTTTGATAATATATTATTTTCATTAGATAGTTTTAGGATAAATTCAGAAATGCTGGTCAGTTTATTCTCAGAATCATCAAAAAGAAGAGTGGTGCTTTTCAAGTGTAAGATACTCTTAACCTCTTCGAGGTTTAATTCATTTTCTTTTAGCTCACATGAGATATTCTCTAGAGTCTCATGTTCAGCAGAGTCAATCTTGTTATCATTCATAAGCATTGACTTCAGAGCTGCTGAAAAAATGTAATTTTTATTGATATTATCTTCTGGAAGGTAAAAACTTGGATCATTTACTTTATTACCTATAAGTGTCGATACTTTAATACAGTCATTGATATCTAAACATAAGACTGTACGAATTCTGATTAGGAAATCTATTTTATGTAGAGAAAGAGTTTTTTCCATAAGGATTGTCATATATAGCAATTTATATAATGAGTACTTCTCATCTTTTGATTTAAAAAGCTCTAAAACTACTTTGTCAAAGTCTGACAAGTCTTCAGCGTTGTCATTATGTTGTTCAGTAAAACAAAAGATATTCGGATCTATTTTTGAGACATTCTCAGATGTAGATTTTGAATATTTTTTTAAAAGTTGAATATAATATTTCTGGTTTTTGTTATAGTCCAAATCATGACCTACGAGCTTTTGGAAATTTTCAAGATAGGCACTGTGTTTAGCAATGTTTTCGGATAGTATTTTAACAAAAAGGATAATCGTTGCCTTTAACTGGTCCTCAGAAAAACTAATGTCAGCATTAATTTCGAAGTCTAATGAAAATAGGTCATTAGGAATATTGTATATGTTTAGTTTTTCCATTTAAATTTCTTTCCTTCATGTCTCAATAGCCCATCTCCACGATAGGTTTCACAGCCAGGTATTGATACCTTACTTTCATTACTTACTCTTACTATTTGATCATATTCAAATGTAGATGATTTAATTTGTCTTTGCATAGAGTTGAAAAAGTTAAGTTCAAAGTGATAATCCCCGCTTACCCTTTTTCCAGCAACAAAAATCTGATTATTAAACTTAAAAGGTAAAATATCACCGCTGGCCTTCTTTTCATAAAGGGTAGATACATCAAGTTCTTTTTTTAGGCTTTTCATCTCTTTTATTTCAAAGGACTTGCTTTTGAAGGAAAGATTATAAGGGGGGCAGATATAATCTGTGTGAGACTTTCTTATGGCAGCAGCATAATGAAAGATATAGAAATAGATATCTTTCAGTTTCGCCATACTGGTAAAAGGAATTGTCATTGAGCCTATTGGAACTTTTACTCCCTGAACAACTCTTTTGATAGATAAGAGGTAAGAGTCAATTTTAAATTCTGAGATTAGGTACTCGATATCAGCTTTCGAAATTTTGGGTATTTCTAATTTTACTTGAAACCCTTTTGTTATTTCGAACTTTCCGTCTTTACCCATATTCCAAGGGACTGGGCTTACTTTATTTACTTCTAGTTGTTGAGGTTTTAATTTGGCTTTTCTATCATAGCGAATAACTTCATGAGTTTTTTGGCATGATTGAGTCAATAGAAATAGAACCATCAGTATCTTGAGCATATTTTTTCCGTATAAACTTGTTCTATATTCTTAAGCTTGCATATTTTAATACATAAAAAGCAAGTATGAAACTTAAAGGCTTGATAACTTTTTCGAACTTATTCTCATTAACCCTTTTATTGGTAATAATGGGAATATATATGAAGAAGAATAACATAGAGAAGAAAAAGTCAGTGTAATGCTCATCCATGCATATGACAGGGAAGTGGTTTTGGTAAATACTATGATCAATTACTTCTTTAAGAGCACTGATGGAAACTAAAAATAGGAAGATGAGTATTGAATGTATTCTTTCATGAAAGAAACAAATGGTTATAATTGACCCAACCAGTAAATGTAGTATCGAGCTATAGTCCATACTTAAATAATATCACTGTGTGTCAATTCAGGGACTAAATAATCTTACTTCGAAACATGACATATATCAGTAAATAGAAATAATTGGTTTATTTCAGCTAGTTACAGGAGTTGGTGTAATCGAATGATCTTTCATTATAGATTTTCGTAATATTGTCACCTGAGACTTCGAAGCTGATCGTACCACCACACTCTTTAACTTTTTGGGTAAAATACTCAAAGACAGCTGGCTTTTTCCATACCTTTTCACCAATTCTAGACCAAAGTTTTGATATTTTAGTCTGATCATTCTCTTTATTGAGTTCAAGTCTGAGCTCATTGATTTTCTCAAGTTTTTTAGAGATTTTTTCATTTTCGTTTTGAGACATCCAACTTTTAAAGTTTTCCTTAAAAGATTGGATCATTTTCTTAGACCAGCTAACTTTGTATTCGATTTGATTATATCCAATAGATTCCTCTATATCAGGAATATCAAGGCATCTATTAGCATTAGTTACTTTGTTAAATTTTTTGAATGCACGGCTTAGCTTGTTGTCGCGACCAAAATCTGATTCATAGTGATAGACAAAATTGGCAAAGTCTTCTCTTCTTTTTACTTGAATATCATTCTCCCAATCCATTTCTACAACGTCTTTATGACCACCTTCAAAGCTATGAAGTCTCTTATGGTGGAGACCAACAATTCTGTAGGTATGATTCTTCATAAAGATACCTTTATAGGTTTTATCTGATGCATCCCAAGTAAAGACTTGGCTTTCCACTTCAGCATGTCTGTCCTTTGATCTTCTGAAGTTTAATAATGGTATATAAGGAAGACCGCTTCCGTAACCATTACTGAATCCAACTTTAAACCTTTCTGTATCACCGATTTTTACTACACCTGGATGGTCGTTTGCTGCAAGTTCTTGGACGGCATTAAATCGACCTTTGATAAGATCAGCGTAAGCTTCCTGCACTTCTGGTGTATCTAGTTCTAGCTCATAGCTAAGCCCTGTTGCAGACTCCTTAATTCGATTATGGCTTGCTCCAAGGTATGATATTCCCCCGCTAAGAGCGATGGATCTAATCTTTCTTTTTGAAACACCAACATAAACTTTCTTCGGACCTACTTTCTCTACGTAGTGAGACCAGCTTCCTTTGGCAACAAAACCTGTTCCAATATATAAAGGGCTAATTCCAGTTCCAAGGTTAAAGCTAACTCCTCCTGATGAATCCCAAAAGATGGCGTCGCCAACATTCCAAGGATCTAGCTTTGAAGCTTTTCTTGGAATTCGTCTAGTTTTTTGAACTTGCTTTCGGTCCTGACCAGGAAGTATATTTCCAAAGTAAGCAACATAGCTGCCTTTGATAACACTTAGACCAGCATTGGCCCACTGGCCTAATTCTGGAAACCAAGATGATTTACCTGCTCCAGCAGATAAATAATAAGTCTTTACTATGTTGAAATTGTAACCAGCATCTTCAGTTGCCAGTGCTACTGTTGGGCACTTTTCATTTGATGTGACGTTTTCTTGATTATTGACATAACCAGGTATGAAATCAATTTCAAAATATTGAGAGTTTGAATTGGAATATGTTGGTTTTTCTTGTGCAAAAACACTTAAAGCGAGTAAGAAAAAGAGTGCAATTTTTTTCATGGTTTATCCCTAATAATATAAAGGTTTTAAGTACCAAATATTCTTGAAAAGAACAAAGATTGTGTATAATTTATAGTGTAAAGAAATGCTCATTTTATTTTTGGAGACGGTTTGTCTAAATTCTTAATTTTTCTACTTATATCCATTACTTGCTCGCAGAGTGTCCACAGTGAAGCTGTTAAAAGAAAGGTTGCCGCTTTATGGGACTCTGGAGAGTTTGTTGTCAAAGATCCGTATTTTACTAGCCTTCACGCCAGTATGGAGGTTGTTTTCAATCACTACGGCTTTGAACTTGATTTTATTGATATTGATAATGAAGCGAAATTAAAAGCACTTAATTGGTCTCGTTACGCAGGAGCGGTTAGTTGGTTTACTGATGATCAAACTAAGAACTATCAATTACTGTACTCAAAAATGAGCGAGTTAGGGGATGCTAAAAAAGCATACCTTTGTCTTGGTTACTTCGGCTTTTTTGATAATATAAAAAACACTAAAACCATAAATAAACTACTAAATAAATTTAAGGTTAATTATGATGAGTTCTATCAAGGAAACCCACTTCGAATTAGCATTGATAAAGAAATAGATAAGAAGATTACCTCTTTTGAGCGGGAGTTTGAAGGAGAGTTGATTCAAGGTTTCAAAATGAGAAATCTCGGGCCTAAGGGATCTACTTACCTAAAGGTCTTTCTCGATGGCAAGAAAGAATCATCAGATATGGTTATTCTAAGAAAAGGTTTTGGTTATGCTCAAGGAAGTTATGAGTCTTATTACTCAAGTTATAACGGGAAAAAAATATGGAGACTAAATCCTTTTATTGCTGTGGAGAAAGTTTTTGGCCCATTTGATTATCCAATTCCTGATACCACAACACTTAATGGGAAAAGGATTGGTTATATTCACATTGATGGTGATGGGTTTATTAATCGCTCGAAAGAGAATAAAGGAAAGTATGCAGGTGAAGTTGTTCTTGAGAAAATATTAGATAAGTATAAAGTACCAACGGGAATCAGTTTTATTAATGCTGAGATTTTTCCACGCTATAGGGGAACAGAAGAGTCAATAAAACTAGTTAAGGAATATGTAAAAAAGGATTATCTCGAGTTTGCGTCACATACTTATACACATCCTTTAAGTTGGGCAATAAGTCCAAATATTTATGAAAAAGAACTTTACTTAGATGATTCTAAAATTAAGAAACACAAAGGTCCTATTACCGCTTATAAAATTTCAAATTATCAAATGACATATAAGAAAGAGACAATCGAATCGATCAATGAGTTAAATACTTTAATCGATAATCCAGAAAAGAAAATTAAAACTCTTTATTGGTCTGGAAGTTGTCGGCCACCTGAAGGAGCATTCGAGTATTTGGATGGTATCAATAACCTTAATGGGGGTGATAGCCGGATGGATGATCGCCTTAAGAGTTATGCAACGGTCTATCCACTCTCAAGACAAGTCGGAAAGTATAAACAAATATACTCATCGAATTCAAATGAAAACACTTATACAAATCTTTGGACAGGACCCTTTAACGGTTACTCGAAAGTTGTGGAAACTTTTAGAAATACAGGTTCTCCCATAAGGCTTAAACCCTCTAATATTTATTACCATTTCTATTCTGGAGATAAACGAATCTCAGTAGATGCTCTGAAGATTGCATACGATTACATGATAGAGAATGATCACAATATTATTTATCCCAATCACTATATTGAAATAGTTAAAGATTTCTTCAATACTCGGATCGAAAAGATCAAGGAAAATACATATTTGATTAGCAGGAACAACAAAAACAGAACTTTACGATTGGAAGATGACTCACTATACCCAAACTTAGCAAAATCTAAAAATATTATAGGGTTTAAGAAATATAATAATAAAACTTATATACATTTAGGCATAGATAAAAAGACTAGACTTGTGCTATCTAAAAAACAAGTTGAGGTACCGGTTATGCTCATTGATGGTGACGGAGTAGTTGATAAACTATTCTTGAAAGATGACAAAATTCATATTGAAGGGGCTTCACCAGTTGGTGGATTCATAACTCTAAAAATCTTCGGAAAAAATAAGTCTATAAAAATTAATAAGGGCAGTTATAAAATTGCTGTTGATAAATGATACTTCTTTTTAAACAACGATATTATTACTTTTTTTTGATGCTAGTTTCGACACTCATTGTTTTATCGATTCCTAATAACGTAAAGCTTGGGACACTATATTTTCAAAGTTATGAGTATGATAAGGCCTTTACACTTTTGAGAGGAGATGATTTTAAATCGATCAAGGACATAAGGGCCCTAATTAAAATTAAAGATTATTTTAAAGTTAACGGTCAGATCAGTAAGGCCGTTCTTGTTCAAGAACGTATTGTCCAATTAAAATCAAAGAATATAAGCGCAGTTGAAGAATTAGAAACTCTGTATCAGTGGAATGGAGATATTTTAAGCTACCTTAAAACTAAAGAGAAGAGAGCAGAATTATTAAAAAATACTGAAACATACGTTGCGATGCTTTTTGAAATCGCTAATGAATATCGTTGGTATAAACAACTTCAAGATTCAAATAGAGTTTTTTATCAAGCTTATAATACAGGCAAGTTAGAAGAAGAGCAGAAGGTTGCCATTGTTGAATACCTACTTGCAAGTCGACAAATTGATGAGGCCATCAAAATCTTAAATGAATTAATTCCTGAAAGCCCTGTCTATAGGAAATATCTTTTTGAAGCTTATAGAGAAAGTGGGAATATTGATAAGGCGATAAAGGAAGGGCTTCTACTGATCACAAAAAATGAGAAGTCTAAGGAAATGATTAACAGTTCTGATTGGCTGGATTTGATTAATCGTAAAGAAGTAATAGAAAATAAAGCTTTGATTAATGACGTGATTACTCTTTACGAAGTTAAGGGTGATAAAGAACTTGTTTCTAGTATTCTAGAGAAGATATTTTTAAAGAATCCAGAGGATATGGCCTCCTGTCTTAATATTGCCTATCACTTTAAAGATATTGGTGAAGTGGAAAAAGCCAATAAATATTTTTATCATTTAAAGAAAGCAAAAATGAGAAGAATTCACTACTTCTATGAGGCGGCAGAACACTTCAGAGATGTAAGAGATCTTGAGACCGCTAAATACTTTCTAGAGTCAGTAACGAAAATAACGAGAAAGAGGAAGTACATAGAGAGCTTAGCTGAAGTTTACGAAGAGCTAGGTTTAAAGAAAAAAGCATTAGAGCTTTACCTTGAAATATATAAAGGCTTTAACCAAAGTATGAGGCAAGAAATCTTTCCACGTGAGTCTTGGACTGCTCAAGCAGGCTTATCATCTATAAAAAGAACTAAGAGGGACAGATTAACAAAAGTATTGAAGGATAAAGTTAGAATAGAGAAGAAAATTATAGATTTGTTTAATGATCTTGGGCAACGAGAGCGAGCGGTTCCTTTTTATGAAGAAGTACTAAGTAAAAAGCCAAATGATCTAGAGGCCTTGAAAGGACTTGGTTATTATTACTTAGAAGTTGGAGATAGACGTTCTTTTGAAAAATTTGAGAGGGCCATTGAAGTTAATTCAAAGGATGAAGACTCCTTAATTGTACTTACGGATTTTCATGTCCAAAGAAAGGAATATAAGAAAGCAGATGAATATCATAAGAGAATTATAAAGAATAAAGAAAACCCATATGTGCAAGAATTAAGATTTGAGATTATTAAGAATGAATATCCAGATGAGCTAAGAGAGTTTTGTCGCGATATGTATTTAGCAGGTCGTGAAAAATATAGAATACCAGTATACCAATGCTATTTAGAAGAGAAGAAATATGATGCAGCTTTTGAAATAGCTAAAGAAAATTATAATAAATCAGGTAAGACTCAACAGGACATTCTTGATTTTGTTTATGTCGCCTCTGTTTCAGAAAACTATAGTGATGCAAGGGAAGCAATTGAGTTAGGACGAAGAAAAGGATTATACGACAAAAAGCTATATGAAGCTGAAAAGTCATTAGAGTATTATATAAACGACAGTAAACTTAAGAAAGCATATATATTTAAGGCCGACGTATTTGCTTTAAGAAGTAGTGATCTCAAATATATCGGAACAAACTTAAAAGCAGGAAAACGTTTCAACTCTTTTCAGCTAATATATTTAAATGAAAAAATTTGGTTCAAAGATACGATTAATTCAAAGCTAGAGTCTCAGGGGCTAGAACTTTCCTATATTCAAGATAGCTACACCCTTAGCTCAAGATATATTGTAAATGATTATGCACAGGAAGAAGCACGTTTTGACTTAGATTACTCAAAATATAATCAAAATTATTTCTTTATAGTAAGTACAAGTCAAAATGCCTTTGAGTACCCAGCGAGAAGGGCACTTGAAGGAAAAAATAGCTTTAAAAAAGAATATAAGGCCTATTATGAAAGAACTCATGAGAAAGAGGCCAGCTCGCAAACAGAGATTGCATATAAAGACGTACTCCTTTGGAATCAAGAGAAGCCAAGCGTTCTTGCTCTCTCTCAAACAAATTGGTTCTTGTTCAAGTGGAAGGCTTATATAGGACCTACCTTGAATTTTTCAACGAGAAGTGGAGGCGAGACTTTAACTGACGAAATCTACTTGAAAGAATCTCTCATATATGGAGCCTATTTTCGAAAGAGGTGGGAGTTTATTGAAAGATTATTTCCAAGCAGTAATGTTTTTTTAAAGTTTGGGATTTTAGGTGACGCTCTAAATAGCACAATTATTGGAAAGCTTTGGGCCTTTGAATTAAATTTCTCAAGAGAGATTGGTTTAAATAAGTCAATTGATTTTAATTATAGGCATGATCAATCAGTATTGTCTGGTAGTAAAAATGGAGAAATTGACTTTGTTAAGCTCTCCCTAAAATATTGGTTTTAATATGAAAAAAGTTTTAATTATTGATGACAGTGAAGAGTTTAATTTTTTAATGATGAGTTTGTTTAAATTTCACAAATATGAAGTTGAAACAGTTACATCTTCACAGACAGGTATTGAAAAGTCACTTGATACTAAATTTGATGTGATCATTGTCGATTACATGATGGAAGATGGAAAGACTGGCTTGGATATCTTAAACGAAATTGTTTTTGATGGAGCAGTCAATTATAAAACGCCTAAAATATTGCTAACAGCAAAGTTCTTAGACGATGATGAAAAAGATGAATTGTTAAAGTATGGAGTTGTATACTTATCTAAACCAATTATGCCTAATGATTTGTTTAGAAAGATTACAGAAATGATTGGATGAATAAAGTTAAGAAAATAGTTTCTTCAGATTTTTCGATGATAGCGATTGTGGCAATCGTATTGCTGTCCTTTTCTTACTTTGATGGTAGGTTTTCATTTTTTAATTATGAATCAAACCCAAGCCCGATGCTTATCCTTGCTGTAATTGTTGCAGCTTATCGTGGAATAAAGCTCGCCCTTTTTTCGGCGGCACTATTTATTGGTCTCTATTTTATTAATTTTTATGTAACTGTTGATCAACAAAGTGTCTTAAGCATTTATGATCTTAAGTACCTTAAGACGCCAATTCTGATTTTAATATTATCTATTATTATTGGTGAGCTAAAGCAGAGAACGATGAATCATGAGAGTGATACAAAAGAAATGTTAAGAAGCAAGGAAAGCGTTCTGAAAATCACAAGAGACAAGAATAACCTGTTGGATGATGAAATAAAATCATTACGTAAAAAGCTTATTTTTAAAAGAGACTCGTTTAATATTCTAATGGATATAGATGATAAATTATCTAACCCTGATATAAATATAATTGCTTCAAATTTTAATGAGATATTAAAAGAACATTTTTATATAGAGTCCTCATTCCTATTAATATCAATCAGAGGTGGGGAGGAGCTTTTATACGATAAAGAAAATAAGCAAAGCGAAATAATGGATAGTTCGCTATTTAATAGAAACATCGAGAGAAATGAGGTTTATGAATATATAAAACCTGATTTGGTTTTAACTGAACAATACGAAGGGCCACTTATTCTATCCAAAATGAAATTAGATAAGTATGGTTCTCTTATTTTTGCTGTTAATAAAATATCATTCTTACACTTAACAAAACAAAATGTTGAAGGTTTGCAGATTTTATTAGCGTGGTTTCGAAGGCATCTCGTTCGCAATTTAATTATGAAAAACATGATTCAGAATCTTGATGTTGATCCAGAGTTCCAAATTTTGAAAAAGAATTCTTTCCGTGCAAGGTTTGAGGATAATTATGAACAAGCTGTTGCTTTTAATGGCAAAGTCGCTTTGGTGTCAATACGTATCCTCTCAGAGGATAATGTTGAACTCGATACATTAAAAAAACTATTCTGTGTGAAAGCAAAAGAAATTATGAGGGGGATGGATATTATTGGTGAAGGTGCGGATGATCGTGACATTTGGATATGTTACATCTCGGGACTTGAGGATGCTCAATCGTTTGCTTCAGAACTACTTAAAGAAGTTTCTACTTTGTTAGATTTAGATATATCAGATCAACGGTTTAAAGTTGATGTACACGACCCTTTAGATAATTCTGTAGGTGTTCATGAATTTTTAAGCGGTGTTAAGTAAATGGCTTTAGCTCTTAAATTAATTTTTATAAAACTACTGTTTTTAAGTGGTGCTTTCTTATTTGATCCATTCAATGTTTATTTTCTTTTGATTCTAAATACAATCTCTGCAGTAGTATGTTTTTATCTTTTTTTTAAAAGAAAATCAGAATGGTCGGTTCTTTCAATTTTCATTTTAGATGTATTCTTTCCTTTGATAGGGATTGTTATTTTTGTTTTATTTATCTTGTTACGTTCTTTGTATAGTCTTGTTTTTCGTTCGAAGTATCTAGAATATGATGAGCTTCCTGTTGGAGAATCACACTATGAAAATTTTGTTGAAGATAGTGATGCAAAAATACTTATAGAGAATAGAATTAGTATTGATAACTCGATGAAGGATAAGTTTGAAGAAAGGCCTTACTATGAGATTCTCCATGGAGATGATAAAAAAGTTAAAATCTCGACAATTGATATTTTAAAAGATTTAAAAAATAGACAGGCCATAGGTATTTTACAGAAGTTTTTAGATGATGACTTTTATGAGGTGAGATATTTTGCTAACAACACACTAGAGTCTATAGAGAAGAGTTTTTATGATTATATTGAAAGTATGAATCATCAGATAAGTAAAAACTCTAGTTCAGCAGAGCTATTTGTTGAGAGAGGGTTTGCTTTTCTAGACTTATGCGAAAGCAATATTTTGGATAAAGAGTCTCAGAAGTTCTTTTATGAGAAATCTCTTTATGATTTTATATTTGCACTAGCTCTAGATCCACAAAATGAGAGAGCTTATATAAAGGTTGTGCACATTTACTTATGCTTGGAAGATGATGAAAATGTTATTGAGATGTGTGATCGTGTATTGAAAATGGATGTATCAGCAAAGTGTAAGGACAAAATTCGATACTATATGATGGAGTCCTACTTTAATCAAAGAAAGTTAAAAAAACTCTATTCACTTTTAGATGAAGTTGATCACGGGAATATAAACTTTGATAATCTAAACCCATCTTATTCTTTCTGGAGTCAGTCGTGAAGATAGACTTGATTAGAGACTTAAAGGATACTAAATGGAAGACAAAGATAGATGCTGTTTCTAAAGTTAGATCTCTTAAAACAAGTCGTGATATTCAGGATTTTTTCAATCTTTCCCTGGATTTAAAAGATGAAATTATCTATGGTTATTTTGTTAGTTTTTCAGAAGATTACTTAAAATATAACGATGAAAAAACCACTTCCGTCGTCATTCTGTCTTTACTTAAAATATCATCAATTTCAAAAGTGAATAAAAAGTCGGCACTGACCATCATTAAAAACTATTTTGCAAATCCAAAAGCTGTTCGTTATATAAAAATTCTTACTCTTCAACACTGCTTTTTAAAGTCTAAGGGAGAAGGAAGGCTTTTACTTACCAAAATAATTGGTAATAATAAATTTATTGAGTTGGCTCCTCAGGTTTTAAGAAACTTTAGATTACAAGATGAAGAGATTATACATATTTCGATGCTTGTGTTTGTTAATTTTAGGGATAAGAGAGCAAATTCATATATTAGAAAATATATTAGTACTTCTAATTCTCTTTTAAGAAGAGCTTCAATAGAGGCTCTCGGCCATATTGGTGGAATCCTCGATATTTATCCAATTTTTGTTCAGCTTAGAAAGAGGGATGGTTTAGCTGTCACTTGCTTCAGGTCATTAATTAAAATAATTGGTTGGCCTTCTGTATTTCTAACGAGATATATACTGAAAAGGTTTCCTGCAAGTATAACTTCTACGATGGATTTCTATCGAACAGTTTCTGACTTTCCATATAGGCTTAATCTTAATTTATTAATTAGACAGTTCTTAGAAGAAAAAGAGCAGAAGAATATTTTTATTATTGAGATGTATTTGAGAGAAGCCAATCAGAAATATGTTCTTAAGAAAATGACGACTTATTATGAGGATCTTGATGATTTTGTTAAAATACGGGTTTTGCAATATATGGCAGAGTCTATTGATGAAAGAGTTGTTCCTTTTTTGAAAGATGAATTTCGAAAAAACCCAGATATTGCTCATAGAACTTTAATCCTTGAGATTTTGTGTGAATTTAAAGATGCTGAGGAGTTTGATTTCTTAATAGAGAACTTCAAAAGTGAAAAGACTTCTATGTCTTATTTTTATATACATTACCTAATGACATATCCTTCTCATCTACTCTCACCGCATCTTGAAGAAATTTTAAAATTTGTAGAAGATGAAAAAACAGTTCTGTTTTATGAAGTTATACTTAGTGCTCTGAAAGTTAGGGCAGATGAATTGGCCACGCTCCCTTCAGTTACCAATTTCATAGAAAGATCTTTGAGTCACCCAAATGATAGAGTTATTTATCTTACTCTTAAGGCAGTGGGGAAAACAGGTAATGTTCATTATGTAGAGAAAGTGAATGGTTATGTTCTCGATGAAAAGCAAAGCAAGACTATCCGCTCTCAGGCTGCTTTAACATTGTGGAAAATCCTTCAAAATAATCCTGATCTTGTTGAAAAGTATAATCATCTTTTAGTTAATCCTTATGTTAAAAAAGCACTTCGCGTGGATAAAATTAAAAGTCCATTCTTTTTGGCCATTCTAGACTCAATTCGTTTAAATGAAGAGGATGGATGTTACAGCTTCATGAAAAATAATTTTTATATTGCTTATGAGAGACCTGCTTTACTTAGAGCAGTTGCTAGCATCGATTATGGGCTAGAGAAGTTGTTACATTTTTCTATAAAGTTTAAAGCTATGTTGAACGACGAACAATGGGAAATTGTGGATCATATCGTTTCTTATTCTTCAGATTACAATTTACTTGCATCTTACTATCGTCTTAAAGGAATTAATAAATCTAAATTAAGTATCGATGACTTCAGCACTATTAATCAGCTTCAGAAGTGGGGATATGGCACCACAGGAATTTTTAGGCCTTTCATAAGAGGTAGTGTATGAGTGATGTTTGCCTAATTCTTGAAGGGACTTATCCTTATGTCACAGGGGGAGTTAGCTCTGTTGTACATGATACAATCGTTCGAACTCCTCAAATTAGTTACTCTATATTATATATTGGAGCTAAAAAATCTGAAAATAATGTTCTTAAGTATAAACTACCTGCAAATGTTAGATTTATTAAAGAAGTTTTTCTATATGATTATGACATAAAAGGTGAGGTAAATGATTTTCAATTTCCAGTTGATATTGTTGAGAAGTTTCATCATGAGCTCCGACAGGAAGACAAATACTCTTCCTTTGTTAATATTTTTAAGCTTTTGTTTGATAACGAACTAGTCGACCCTTTTAGCGTTTTCGATTCTGATTTAGCATGGAAGTTTATAGAAGATAATTACAATAAAAAATTTTCTACCGCATATGAAAAACCTAGTTTTCTAGATTATTTTTATCAATGGAGATTTACTCACTATCCAATTTTTAAAGCCTTAAGTGCTGAGATCCCACGAGCTTCGGCATACCATTGTCTTTCAACAGGGTACGCTGGCTTAGTTGGTGTAGCCGCAAAACTTAAGACAGGAAAGCCGCTCATTTTAACTGAGCATGGAATTTATGCTCATGAACGAGAAATTGAAATTTTGCTTTCTGATTGGATACAGGATCGTGACAGTGAACTCGTTCCTATTGGAGATCTTGGCTTTTTTAAGAACTGGTGGGTGAATATTTTTCATTTTATGTCAAAAGTAACATATTATTTTTCAGATACTATAACTACGCTTCACAAGAAAAACTTTGATAAACAAGTTACCTATGGGGCCGATCCAAGTAAGATTGAAATTCTTCCTAACGGGATAGACTTTAGTCATTTTGAAAATATTGTTATTGAGAAAAGTGAAAGTAAAAAGGTTATAGGATTTATTGGGCGAGTTGTTCCAATTAAAGACATAAAGACATTATTAAAAGCTATATCTGCTACTTATCGTTCATTAAGAAATATCGAAGTATTAATAATGGGTCCTTATGAAGAAGATCCAGATTATTATAAAGAATGTCTGCAAATGGTAAAAATATTTGAGCTCGAGAGTGTTATTCAGTTTACAGGTAAAGTTAATATTAAGGACTACCTCGGTAAAATTGATGTGATTGTTCTTACAAGTATAAGTGAAGGGCAACCTATGGTTTTACTCGAGTGCTTTTCTTGTGGGGTTCCTGCCGTTGTAACAGATGTTGGTAGCTGTCACGAAATGATTCATGGCCTAGAGGGGCGTGATGACCATCTTGGAAAATGTGGCGAAGTGGTTCCTTTTGGTAAACCTGATCTTTTTGCAGAAGGGTTGCTGAAGATTCTTACTAATGATGAACTTCATAAGCAATACAGTGAAGTCGCAAAGGTGAGAGCAAGAGATTTCTATGGAATTAATACCACCATTGGTGGATATGTTGACCTATATACGAAGTATATAAATAAGAGTTTGTAATGGCCGGAGTTGGTTTTAAATTAACAAAGTATTTTTCTAAAAAAAATGTTTCTGGAAACATTAGTGGTGCACTATATTCTGTTATTATTTCTTCGGGTCCTTGGCTGATCACAGTTCTTGCTGTTGGCTTTGTGACTATTTTTGCACGGGACTTTTTAAGTCATGGTGATTTAACATTGCTTCGTTCAATTATTTGCTATACTTATGCAATATCGCTGATTGTGTTTGGTTTCATCGAAATGCCTGTCACTCGGTATCTTGCTGATAAGCTTTATATTAATGATGTCTATACATTCAAAAATCTTTATTTGATTTTAGCAGCTTCGGTTACAATCATCTTAACTTTTTTTGGATTTATCTTTTACTATTCAACTTTTGAAGGGGATATCCTCACTTATTTTCTCACTGTTTATTTTTTAATTTTCGTTGCATTGATTTGGTTGGCAATGATTTTCTTATCAGCAGCTAAGAATTTTCATCCTATTATCATTTCATTTTTGTTTGGTGGTCTCATTTCTGTTTTGGCCAGTAAGTATTTTGGTGAAGCCTACGGCTTTGTTGGTTGCTTAGCGGGATTTGTTTCAGGTCAGTTTTTTACAGCCCTTTCTTTAAGTGCTTCCCTGTTTCTCGAATTTAAGGGAAAGCAGTATCATTCATTTGAAATCACAAGCTACTTTAAGAATAATAAAAGGCTCGTTCTTGTTGGTCTTTTCTACTATCTAGGAATTTGGGCCGATAAAGCTGTTTTTTGGTATTCTTCTGTTGGTGAGCAAGTAAGAGGGGTTCTTTATACAAATCAATACTATGATACGGCAATGTTTCTTTCATACCTCACAATTGTACCTACATTGGCCGTATTTTTAGTTAAGGTCGAAACCGATTTTTACATACATTATAGTTATTACTTTTCTTCTATACTTAATAAAAAATCTCTTACTTTTTTAAACTCTGCGAGAGAAGATATTGTGAGTAGTTTGCGAGGAGCAATCACTGTTTTATTTAAAATTCAGTTAGCAGTGACTATTCCCGTCTGGCTTTTTGCGAGTCAGATAATTATTTTCTTAGATTTGCCAGGGCTAATGGAGCCTATTTTTAGATTTGGTGTTTTAGGCTCATTCTTACAGGGGAATTTTCTCATTTTTAATATTATTTTATTATATTTTGAAAGAAAAAAACTTGTTTTAAAAAATTATTTTATATTCTTCATTTTGAACTTTTCACTTAGTTATATTTCTATATATTTAGGAGTCCAGTATCATGGTTTAGGCTATGCTTCTGCCTGCCTTATTGTGGCAATTCTTTCTTATATAGACTTGAACAAAACGTTAAATGAGCTTCACATGAGAACTTTTCTTGGGCAACCTCTTGATCAAAAAGACATGGTAGACTTTAAGTTATGAAATATTTGAATTATTTAACAATATTTATACTTTGTTTTAGTTGTACTTCTAACAGACCTGATCCTAGAGTTAGGTTGAAAAACTCGAGTAAGCTTTATTACCAACTTCAAAACTATCCTCAATCCTTCAAGCCTTATGAAGAATCTGGAGGAACTTATGTCATTGACTACAGTCGAACTGGTGCTGACGATCTTCAATGGTTTCCTGACGAATTAGAAGTTTTAAAATCTAAGGGTAATCTAGTTTTAAGTTATTTTAGTATTGGTGAGGCCGAAAACTATCGCTTTTATTATAAAAATTTAGATAAATCACTGATCATCAAAGAGAACCCAAGTTGGCCAGGTAATTTCGTTGTGAAATATTGGGATCCAAGCTGGCTCGATATATTAGTAACCGGTAAAAAAAGCTACTTAGGTAAAATCTTAACTCAAGGCTTTGATGGAGTTTATCTCGATATTGTAGATGCTTTTTGGGGTTTCAAAGATAAGAAAAAAAGTGCAGAAAGGATGCTGACTCTTCTTAAAGAAATTCGCAAAAAAATTGGTAAGGATAGAGTTTTAATTGTTCAAAATGCCTCGAGTATTTACCATTATCTAAAAAACAAAGAAGAGTTTTTTAAAGTGATTGATGGTATTGGTTCAGAAAGTACTTTCTTTCATGGTAAAAAAGATATGAATAATAAGTATAATCCTCAGAAGTATGTATTAGATAACCTTGATGTTTTTAAGTCACAGGGAAAAAAAGTTTTTACTATCGAATATGTTAATCAAAAAAACTTAGTTGAGAAGTTTGTGGAGTTATCTACGAAACGAGGTTTTGTGCCTCTGGCCACAGATAAGGCACTTAAGGGAAAAATCTTTAATAAATAGACTTTTTGCATTGTGTTGGTCTGTTCAATCTATAGTTCTCTGTGTAAAGTTACCTAAATTATTCTCAGGGTAACTTATGCAAATTGATAAAGAAAAAATTAAAAAAGAAGTCATCTCTTATGTTCTCATCTTTTTTGGTGTTTTTGGATTTAAATCTACATTCTTTGAACCAAACCATATCCCAAGTGGGTCAATGCTACCGACTATGGCCATTGGTGATTTTATTTTAGTTAATAAATTTAGTTATGGTCTCAAGTTGCCTTTTTCTGAATGGATTTTAGTTAAGAAGCTATTGGGAAGAGAGGATGCCATTTACCTAACTGACTTCACTCCACCTAAGAAGGGTGACATCATCGTTTTTGAGTATCCTGAAGATAGAGACATATTGTTTGTAAAAAGAGTTGTTGCAACTCCTGGTGATGAAATTCAGGTAACAGAAAATAGAGTTTTTATTAACGAAAAAGAAGTCATCGGTTCTCCACTACCAGAAAAGCCTTATATTGAACTTTATGATTATCCTCAAGTTCCAATGGACATGAAGTTTTTTAAAGTAAATTCAGGCAAAACAACTCACGTTGTTGGTCACAATCTTTCGTACCCACCTCCGGGAAGAAAGAAGAATCAAGAAACAATTACAATTCCTAAAGGTCATGTCTTTGTTATGGGAGATAATCGTGACTTCAGCAGCGATTCACGCTTTTGGGGCTTTGTTCCTTATACACATTTAAGAGGAAAGGCCATGTTCGTTTGGTTTAACATGGTTTACCCGTGGTCCAATGAACCTTTTCATTTTAGACCTGGTAGAATCGGAACAAGCTTTGGATCATTAAGCGATATCCCTAAAGCCGATGAAAAAGTTAAAAAATAACACTGTAGCCTTCAGTGTTATTTCAAAATATCCTTTTAGTGGTGATTCAAAAACAAGACTTGCAAAAGATGTAGGTCTTGAGAGTGCTGGAAGATTATCCGAATGTTTTTTAAAAGACTTTTTAAGACGCTTTGAAAAAAATCAAGTGAAAGAAAGCTTTGTGCAAACTTCTCTTTGGATTACACCCTATCGTAAAGAGACTCAGGATTACTTTAAAAACCTTCTCTCTAACACTAATGTTAGTTTTAAGATTGTTGAGCAGCCTGATATTACATTCTTTGCAAAGCTTGCTTACATAGGCGAGAGTGCATACAAAGAGGGCTTAAACTGGTTATTTTTAACGGGTTCTGACATTCCAGATTTTCCATTTGAGATATTCAAGGATGTAAGCTTTAAAAGTAATACTGTTTATATCGGTCCAGACATTGATAATGGATTTTACTTTATTGCTTTAGAAACCAAGTACTTTGATCTTCTCAATTTAAAAATTGAAAATGAGGAAACCGTTTTAGATAGTCTTGTTAAAAGATGTCAGGCTGGTGGCATAAAGGTCAATGTTTTGAAAGAGTGGTCGGATATTGACACCATCGAGGACTTGAAAGTAACTTTGTCACGTAATTGCCCCTACGAACTTCCCCATACTTACGAACTTACTCAAAATTTGTTTAATGGTTAAGTGTTTCCGTTTCATTTTCTAAGTATTAGTTTTCAATAGGTGTTAGAAATAGCAAGAACACACAAAGTTTGTTTGAGGTGAAATAATGACACCTAAAAATCAAAGTCGCCCCAGACTAATCTCTTAATATTATTCAGTTTTGATTCCAATGCTCTGGTATATCAAATCTTGAAATGCCTTACAGGACGCGCTTTCAGGCACTTGAGTTGTAATAAAAGTTGGCACGAGTCGTGCTATATATAATTGTAGCAGGGTGACCATGGATGGATACCCGAAGAAAAATCACGGATGATATTTGAATGAAAGGGGCTTAACGGATGAGGCTTTTCTCGATTAAGAACTTAGGATTGGTTGCCTTAACTCTCTCTCTCTCCATTAATACGGCTAGGGCATTATCTGTTGCAGGAAATGTATGTCCGAAACAATTTGTCGGTTCTATTGAGAGTATTGCACATGCGGGAGCCCCTTTTTCAAATCACCAAATGAAAACAGTCAACGTTACCGTTACAAAAATTATTAACGGTAAGGTAAGTAAAAAAGAAAGATTCTCTGCTTTAATTGCTGGTAATGGATTCCAGGAAGGAGACCAAATAAAGGTAGCAATGAAACAAGATCTTCTTTGTAGCGTAAGAAAAATATAGTCCATTGAATAATGGAATCTATTTCAGGAAGAGATAGATATAACAATCATGTGAAACAGGAAGTTGATCGTGACAAAATTTTTATTTAGTAAAGTAATAATACTTTTATTATTTACGACAAACATTCAGGCCTATCGCTTTACAAGCGATTTTTTGAATGGGTTTTATTGGCAAAGCTTCCCCGTGCAAATGCAGATCTTCGTCAATGAAAACTCCCAAGGAAGCTTGCTTAGCTCTTTGGTAAACCAAGCAGTGAATGCTTGGGAAAGTGAAGTAGGTAGAGAGATATATTCTGTTCCTGCTTCGTACAATGTGGGAAGTTCTTTTGGAAATAATATTCGCTGGTCAAAAAACTTTGCCGCGGAAACTGGATTTGATCCGAGTTCGACTTTAGCAGTTACTACAAGGCGGACATCGGGAACATATATTGGACAAGTTGAAGTTGTGTTAAATGCGGAATTTCCAGGTATGCTGACGAACTCAGGTCAAATTTTATATAGAACAATTCTTCATGAGCTCGGGCACGTTATCGGGCTCGATCATTCTGAAGTATCGCAGGTTGTAATGGCGTCCTCTCTTACGTCTGCGACTTCTCTTCAGGGGGATGATTCCTTAGGTGTGAATGCTGTTGTCGATGAGGCACTTTATCGACAATCAATAGGCTTTACTTCTGAGTTATCTTCCTCTGATGAGAAGAATTCGCCAGCTGCTTGTGGAAGCGTTGATCTTGGCGGCGGTGATGGAGGAGGACTTCCTAATATTCTCTTAAGCCTGTTTCTTGGCTTCATACTCATACTCTCTCCCAAAGTATTACGACCTACTAGGAAATTTTTTCCTGACCAATTAACTTAAGCTTAGTTCATAAGAAATTCATCAATTATGTCGATAAATAGTTGATGAAAGAAAAGGTAGAAAACATAATATTCTATTGGGATGGTACAGGTCATGTGTCTCCTCAGTTTATTTCTCTCTCTCACAAAATGAAGGGGTGGGGAATAACATTGATACCGGTTAGCTCAACCGAGTTACCTGAATTGGTTGATGGTAGGCCAAGAGTTTTAATCGTTAACACTTCTACGATTTTACAAAATGAAAAATACCAAAATTTTAAAAAGAACTATCTAAAATTTGCAGTCTTAAATAGAAAAATCAAAATGATTCATATTAGCTCTTTTGGGATGGAAGATGATTTTCGATCAGTCCTGAGAAACTTAGGCTATAGTTTTCATCCTCTTCCGCTCACGACAACATATATTGCGGGAAAAGCTGCCAGTGTTTTTTACTCCGAAGAGATGGAAGAGAAGCAGTGGCCAGGCGGTAAAAGAGCAAGATTGCCCGATGTTCCTAGTGGGAGTCAATCATGAGAAGAAGACAGAACGATGAAGTATTAAGAGTATTAACTCTACTAAAGATAGATGCAGATAGGCTTTTTGAGAGAATTAAAAAAAGAGAAGTCGAGTATATGCAAGTATTCTCAGCCAAGAGAACAAGAGAGCATTTTAAAGACATTTTTAAAAATAAGTACGAGACAATTTCCTTTTCAGATCTAAAGCTATGTTCAGAAGAAGTTATGATGGGGCTAGATAATTTCTATACTCTTGTTGATGAAATGAGATGGTACTTGGCCCACACCGAAGAAATGCCGGGAACAGTAACTGAAAAAGTTAATAAGCTAATTAACGAAATGGAGAAGTGTCACGATACGCTTTCACTCTATATTGGTGCTGAGATTGACCTACAAAATGATGAAGATTCACCGCTAGCGGTGTGAAAAAACTACATGCTTTTTAGCTTGTTAAGTAGCCAAAATTATTGATTAGAAAATTCTTAAAGTTATCTCCTTTACATTGATTTTAAAACTTCCTATAAGAAAATACATGATGCTTAAAATCACATTACTTCTTACAATCTTATCTGTTGCTTACAGCACAGTTGCTTCTCAAAATCGTAAAGCGGTTAACCCAAAGCGATTTGAATTGCTATCAGGAATTCGTAACCCAAAGAAAGATGAAAAAGTTTATTGGGACAAAAAGTACTCAAATACTCAGTACTTATTTGGAAAGAGACCTGCTGAGTTTTTAGCGAAGAACTTTCAATATATTCCAGAAGGGGCTCGTGTTCTTGATCTTGGAATGGGAGAAGGGCGTAATGCTGTTTTTCTAGCACGAAAGGGATATAAAGTTACCGGTGTTGATATCTCTTCAGTCGCCGTAAAAAAGTCTAAAATGCTTGCAAGAGAATTTGGTGTTCGAATTGATACTCTTATTGCAGACCTTGAAAAACATGACTTTAAGAAAGGTCAGTTTGATGCAGTCATTTGTTTTTATTATGTAGATAAAAAGCTTCACGACAGAATGTTAGGCTGGTTAAAACCAGGTGGAGTTTTAATTTATGAAGCTCATACTTATAACCAGAGAAATGTTAGTGGTAATGAGCAATATAATACAAAATATCTCTTACAACCTGGTGAGCTTTTAAAATTATTTCCAGAAATGGATATCCTAAAATATGAAGAGCCACTTCACCGTAAAGAATATACGACCAGTATCATTTTAAAAAAACCGACAACTAAACTCTAGTACTCTAAAGTCTTTCCCTACTAGCACTGCATTCAATTAGATGTGATAATAAAGTTATGCGACTTTATCTACTATTATTAATTCTTATTTCTTTGCCAGCGATGTCTTCCATCCAAGAGAAGATGGGGGTTTTTAGTGGAAGGGTAAGTAAAGTAAATCCATCTGCAGGACTAGTGAGAATCAGTATTGATTTTACCAACATGAAATACTTAAACAAAAAGGATAAGGTCGAATTTTGGGATGAGAGAGGCTCAAGCGTAAAGTGTAAGGGCTTTGTAATCGGAAAATCTAATGATCACCTTCTGCTAAGGGTTCCAGAGTTTAGATACTGCTTGAGAAATATTGCAGTAATGGACGGTGCCTACTTAATGTTTTATAGCCAAGACTTAGTTAATAATCTCAAAATGGGTCGTGAGGTTATATCAATACTCCTCAAAAAACGATTGGCCCTTAACGGTAGGCTTAAGAGAAAAGAAAAAGATTTGGAATCTTATATCGAAAAGGTTAACGCGGTGAATATGAGATATAAAGTTCTACGAGATAAGCTAGAGGCAGAGTGGAGAGATGAAGTTGCTGCTCTTGAAGAAGATAAGATAATTACCTTAAGAAATTTCAAGGACTTGGAGCGTCGCGTATTAGAAGTCGACAACAAGCTTGAAAAATATAAGATAGAAGATAGGAATTTGAAGTTAGATCAGTGGGCACTCGACCCTCGACTCTATTTTGAAAAGTAGTTTTTTCCACGTTTCATACACGCTAAACCTTTAATTATTGATTGCATTCAATTATTGTAATGAAAGTAATTTTTCATCAAAGGGGCAGTGAATGCGTTTAATAAGTTTAATGTTAATTTTAGCTGTAGTAGCAGGATGTAACAGTAAAGATGGAGCAGCTTCAAAAAGAGCTGATAGCATTTTTAAGTATAACCTAGGCCAGCAGCCAACTACAATGAATCCTCTTAGTTCAACAGATGCATACTCTTCAAGAGTTCAAGCATACGTGATTGAATCTTTGGCAGAAAGAGATGATGACACTTATGATTGGAAGCCTGCACTGTCGACAAAGTTTGAAATAGCACCAAACGGATTAGAATATACTTTTACATTAAGAGAAGGTGTTAAGTGGCATGATGGAAAACCATTTACGGCTGAAGATGTAAAGTTTAGCTTTGATGCCATCATGGATAAAGATAACAAATATAAGACAGCACACCTTAAGTCTTATTTTGAAAATATCGAAAGCTGTGAAATTGTATCTCCAAATGTTGTAAAGTTTAAGGCCAAGAGTAAGTACTTTGGAAATTTTGATGTTGTTGCTGGAATGGATATTGTTCCAAGACACCTCTATGAAAACCCGTCAAAAGATCAAGAAAAGAAACTAAATAAAACTTTGGTTGGAACAGGCCCATATATTTTTGATAAATTTACAAAAGGTAAGAGTATCGTTCTCAAGAAAAATTCTAATTGGTGGGGAAATAGTGCTCCTTCTCAAAAAGGAATGCATCAGTTTGAAGCTATCTTAATGAGATTCATCAAGGATGGGACAATTGCTATTCAAAGAATGGAAAGAGAAGACCTCGACTTTATTGCTTTAAATGCTGAAGAGTTTGTAAAGAAAACGAGTTCAAAAAACTGGGGAGAAAAAGTATTCAAAGTAAAAACTGAAAACCAAGCACCAAAAGGTTATGGGTTTATTGGTTGGAATATGAAGTCAGACATTTTTAAATCAAGAGATGTGAGACTTGCTCTTTATAAATTAATAAACCGTCCATTGATGATTAAGAAGTTTGATTTTGATATGAACCTTCCTGCGACCGGGCCATGGTATCAGCAGAGTGTTTACGCTGATCCAAATGTAAAGCCGGTTATGTATGATCCGAAGTCTGCTCTTGATATTTTAAGAAAAGATGGGTGGAAGGATACCGACGGTGACAGAATTTTAGATAAGAAGATTAATGGCAAAAAGGTAAAACTAAGCTTTACCATTCTTGAGCCAAATAAAGAATTCATTAAGTATCTAACGATCTTTAAAGAAGATGCGAAGAAAGCTGGGGTTGATGTAAATATTAAACAAGTTGAATGGAACACGTTTATTAAGAAGTTAGACGAAAGAAGCTTTGATGCTGTTAGATTAGCGTGGAGTGGTGGTTCTGTTGATATTGATCCAAAACAAATTTGGCATTCAGCATCTTATGCAAATCAAGGTTCTAACTTTATTGGTTATGAAAACAAAAAGGTTGATAAGCTTATTGATCAAGCAAGAGAAACTCTTGATAAGCAAGCAAGAATTAAAAAGCTTCAAGAAGTTTATCGTGAGATTGCCAATGATGTACCTTATGCTTTTTTATTTAACTCACAATATGCATTCTATGGTCACACAAAACATACAAAGAGACCTAAAGATACTTTTAAGTATTCAGTTGGGTTAAATCACTGGTGGATAGAGAAATAATTTAAAAGGAAGAAAAATTGTTAAACTATATAATTAGAAGAACATTGGCCATGATTCCAACTTTGTTTGGAATTACGTTAATCGTGTTTATGATCATTAACTTGGCACCTGGTTCACCAATTGAACAAAAAATACAGCAAATGAGATTTGGTGGTGGAATATCTAATACCGGATCTGAAGGTAGTAATAAAGGTGACAAGGCCGTTAGTGATGAAGTTGTTGAAGCGCTTAAGAAACAATATGGTTTTGATAAGCCCGTTCATATTCGTTACCTTCTTTGGTTAAAAAACCTTGCAACTTTGGACTTTGGTGAAAGCTTCACATATGAAGAGCCAGTTATTGATGTTATCGTCAGTAAGTTTCCAGTCTCTTTACAATTTGGTGTGATCTCCCTCTTCCTTTCCTATTTGATATGCGTACCCTTAGGTGTTTTGAAGGCCGTTAAAAATGGGTCGAAGTTTGATTACCTTTCGAGCTTTCTCATCATGGTTATGTATTCAATTCCTGGTTTTATGCTAGGAATTCTCCTCATTGTTTTCTTTGCTGGCGGACAGTTCTTTGAATGGTTCCCTGTAGGAGAGCTTTACTCTGATGAGTACGAATACTTAAGTTTCTTTGGGAAAATTGGGGACAGAATTCATCACTTTATTTTGCCACTGTGCTCTTATATGATTTCTCAATTTACTGTTCTTACCATGTTACAAAAAAACAGCATGCTTGATGAGATCAAAAAAGATTATGTTCGAACAGCAAGAGCAAAAGGACTTCCTGAAAAAATTGTCTATTTAAAGCATACTTTAAGAAATGCACTTATTCCTATTGTTACAGGTATTGGAAGTTTCTTGTCAGTATTCTTTGCCGGATCACTTCTTATTGAAACGATATTTAATCTAGATGGTATGGGTCTACTAGGGTTTCAGTCACTTCTTAGTAGAGATTATAATGTCATTATGGGTCTCATCTTTATTCAAAGTGTGCTTATGTTGGTTGGAAACCTCATTAGTGATATTGCATACGTTATTGTAGATCCAAGGATTGATTTCTCATGATTGAAAAATATATTGAAAACGAACTGACATTAAAAAGATGGAAGAGATTTAAGAATCGAAAAAGTGCTTATTATTCAGCATGGTTTTTCCTACTTTGTTTGTTACTAACTTTTAGTGCTCCTTTAATTTCAAATAGTAAGCCTCTGTATATAAGTTATGAAGGTAAAAGCTATTTTCCTGTTTTTAAAAGCTATCACCCTAAAGAATTTGGGATAAGTAATTCTATGGTTGTAAACTATAGAACTCTTGAAGTTGACTCTATCGTATGGCCTATTTATGAATGGGATCCATTTGAGTCAAATAAAACGGTTGATTTTTATCCTTCAAAACCATCATCGGATAATATTTTTGGAACAGATGAAAGTGGAAGGGATGTCTTCTCAAGAATTCTCTACGGTTTTAAGTATTCAATCATATATGCTTTTCTCGTTTGGTTTTTCTCATTAATTCTTGGCTCTATCTTAGGCGGTATCATGGGTTATGTTGGTGGTAAAACAGACTTGATAGGACAGAGGGTTGTGGAAATGTTCAGTACGATTCCCCAATTTTTCTTATTGCTAATTCTTATTTCAATTTTTCCAGCAAGTGTCTTAATGCTTGTGATAATTAGTACTATTTTCGGTTGGATTCCAATTAGCTATTATATTAGAGCAGAGTTTTTAAAGAACCGAAACAGAGAATTTGTAGAAGCGGCACGTGCAAACGGTGCCAGTACAGCTCGTATTTTAACAAAGCATATTTTTCCTAACTCATTAACACCAGTGATAACATTTGCACCATTTATTATTTCTGGACATATTATTGGGCTAGCTAGTCTAGACTATCTTGGTTTTGGACTACCTGTTCCGACACCAAGTTGGGGAGAGTTACTTTCTCAGGCCCAGAAACATTTTACAGTCGCTTGGTGGTTAGCAGTTTATCCATCAATTGCATTAGCAGTAACTCTGACAACCCTGAACTTGATTGGGGAAGGTGTAAGAGATGCGATGGATCCTAATCTATCGTAATGAATGAAAGACATAGGGATTATTGAAAAGTGAAACTAGTGAGATTCTAGTGCTGTCCCGCAACGGTAATAAATAATTTAAGCCCGAGCCTTTTCAAAGAGAATCCCTCCACAATTTCCCGAGGAGGAAGATATGAAAAAAGCATTTTGCTTAAGCCTTTTAGTGCCCTTTATTAACATTACAAATGCTCAGACGGTTGTTGTAACAGCGGAGAAGGTTAAGCGCTCTTACTCAAACTCTACGTCTAGTATTGTATCAATCAGTCGTGAAGAGATTGATAGTTCTCAAGCAAGCGACTTGCCTGAGTTACTCAAATCAAAAGCAGGAATTGCTACTTTCTCAAATAGTAGTTTTGGAAAAGCATCGACTGTTTTATTAAGAGGAAATGATAATCGACATACGCTGATAGAATTAGACGGTGTCGTGATTAACGATGTTACTGGTATTGCTGGTGCTCCAAGACTAGAATTTCTGCCACTTGATCTAATCGAAAGCATTGAAGTTATAAAAGGTAGTCAGAGTGTACTCTATGGTAGTGGTGCGATTGGTGGAGTCGTAAAGATTACAACTCGAAAATCAGATACTCCGGTCACAAGTGTTAGCGTTGGTTATGGGAGTTATAATAATCAGCAAGCTTCTTTTAACACTTCGGGAAAAAATGGCAATATTTCATATTCTTTAACTGGAGCCTCTCAGAAGGTTGATGGTATTTCTGCTTATAATGAGGACCGGTTGGCCTTCTCAGAAAAAGATGAGTTTGATAACTTGTCTCTCTTTGGAAAAATTAAGTATCAAGTTTCAAAGACTGATGAGATTGATTTCCTTTTAGGAAGAAGTAGTTCGACATATGATTTTGATAGTTCAACAGGAGATGTTATTAACAGCACTTCAACTGTGAAGACATCATTAGTTGGTTTGAAATATTTTAAAAATATTAACAATTTTCTCAAGCCATCTCTTGAAGTGAGTAATTATGATATTAGTAGAGATTTAATATCTTCAGGAAGTTATTTTCCTTACTCTGGTAGACAACAAGAAGTAGAACTTGAGAATAAGTCTTATTTTGGAATGTCTCAACTTCTTAGTGGAATTAAATATAGCACTGAAACTGCAAAAAAATTAGGAAGCACTTCCGACAAGAGTCGTGATAACGAAAGAGTAGCATTCTATCTAAATTCAAATACTGAAATATCAAAATTAAATATTGATTTGGGTGTGAGAAGAGAGACATATAAATTTTTTGAAGATGAAAATGTATATAAAGTTGGTGCAAACTTAGAGGTTTTGGAAGGTCTAAGTATTAAGTCCTCTTATTCAACAGGGGTAAAGTCACCATCTCTCTATCAAACATTCTCGTCTCTAGGTAATAAAAGCTTAAAAGCTGAAAAATCAAAATCGTTTGAAGCAGGATTTATAATGACTCACCAGTTGTTTAATCTTGAAGCGGTGTACTTTAATACTTCTTATCGAGACTATATTAACGCTATTGAAATTTCTCCAAGTACCTATCAGTATAGCAATACGAATAAGGCTGAAATTGATGGTTATGAAGTGTCCTTAGATACAACAATAGCTGAGAAGTTGATTCTTGATTTAAATTATACCCATCTAGATGCTTTAGATAAGACGAATGGAACTTATTTGTTAAGAAGACCTCGTTCAAGTGCTTCTTTGAACATAACTCTGCTACAAAGTGATTCCCTTGAATTCGGTCTTTTAAATACTTTTGTAGGAAGAAGGGCAGACTCTAGTACCGTGACTTTGGGCTCGTATGTTGTAACACATCTGACTTCTCGCTATAGAGTCAATAACAAGCAAATCATAGACTTTAAAATTGGTAACTTACTTGATAGGGAATATGAACAGGTTTCTTCTTTTGGAACCCCTGATCGGAACTATAATATAAAATATACACATAGGTTTTAATGAAAATATTTTTAGGAATAGTACTTTCAATTTTTATTCACATAGTAGTGTTTGCTTTTCCTTGGGGTTCTTTTATGGAAGAGCAGCCACTACTTACAGTCAATCAAGGAAATTTTGGAATTAATATTATCATCAAGGCCAATAATAAAAATAAATTACAAAAAAGTATAAAAACAAAGAAAGTAAGTCATAAACAGAAATCGAAAAAAGAGATGAAGTCAGAAACCTTTAGGCCAAGTAAGAAAGGGATTAGTACTACAAAAAAAGAAAGTAATGTGGTCATGAGTCCTGCTTATCCTAGCCGTAGCCGTAGACTGGGGCAAGAGGGAGTGGTGAAGCTAAGTTACAGTATAAATGAAAAAGGTTATGTCACAAACGTTATGCTAGATAAGTCTAGTGGCTATGATTTATTAGATGAGTCGGCCATAAAAACCTTAAAAAGTGCAAAATTTGAAGAAGTGGGCGATAATATTATAGATCGTAATATTGAATTTAAATTTGAGCTACAATGAAACTAGTCATATATTTTTTCATCATCTTTTTTTCTTTATCTGTTCAATCACAGCGACTCATAACAACCTCTCCTTCTGTTTGTTACACTTTAATTGATTTAGGACTTAGTAATAAAATTGTTGGAAGTAGTAATTATTGTCAGATTAAAACAGAAAAAATTGGTTCACTTCTTACTCCAAATATTGAAAAAATCATTAGTCTAAGGCCAAGCTTTGTTCTTTCACAGGAGATTAAGAATGATCAGCTTTCTAAAAAGTTAGAGAAATTAGGTATCAAGTCTAAGTCATATCCTTTTAATACTTATAATGATGTAAAAGAGTCTCTTGAAAGCCTTAGTACTGACTTTAACAAAGAGGAAAAAGGAAATGAGTTGATACAAGAGTTCCTGAAGCTTGAAAAAAAACTTTTAAAGCTAAACTTGAAAGGGAAGTTTGCATTTGCAATAGCCATTAAAGAAAGAAGCGGGAAGGTTGTAGGCTTCACTATTGCAGGAAAGGATACTTACTTCTCAGATGTTATAGCCAGCACTGGTCTTGTCAATGTTATTACAGCTAGTCGTGGGTATCTGGAATGGGATATTGAAAAGTTTATTAAAGCGAAAATTAAATACTTAATTATTTTATCTAAGGATAATGAACAATTAGATGAAAGAATTAAAAAACAACTTAATAGATATAAAGGTGTTCAAATTCTTAAGGTTGGTAGTTTAGGGGCTCATGTGCCGAGTTCAAGAACAATTTTGTTTTTAGAGGAACTATACAAGGGTTTAAATGATAGAAGTAAGTAATTTATCGATACATATTGGAAGTCGTAAGTTGGTTGAAGACTTCAATGCAAGTTTTAATAAAGGAGAGATTGTTTTTATCTTAGGCAAGAATGGAATAGGCAAGAGTACATTTTTAAACTGTCTTATCCGAAGACAAAGCTACAGTGGTAGTATTTCATTATTTAACCAAAAGTTAGAAGTGATAGACTCGAAAGAATTGTTTCAAAAAATAGCTCATATCTCTCAAAAATCAATATCTAATTTAAATATTTCTCTTTGTGAGTTTTTTAATTATTCTCGCTATCCATGGAAACTTTACCCTAGTGCTCTTCTTTCTGATGAAAAAGAAAAGCTAAATAAGCTGATGGAAAAATTTGATTTTAAAATACCTCTTGATCGTTTGTTGGCAACTTTGAGTGGTGGGGAGTTACAGAAAGCTTTACTCATAGGGGCCTTCTTACAGGATACAGATTTTATTTTACTTGATGAGGCACTTGCTTGGTTGGACCCACATCAAAAAATAGAATTATTGGACTTAATCTCCAAACAAGCAAAAATTGAAAATAAAGGTATTATTGCAATTACTCACGATATAAATCAGAGTTTGTTTTATGGAGATAGGATTGTATTGGCTAAAGATAGCGGTTGGGAAGTTCTAAAGAAAAAGGAAGTAACTCCAGAGATTATTAACTCTATTTATAATTATAATTTTCAAATCGTTGCTGGTGATAATGATTTCTTCATCAAAGGTCATAAGTAATGAATAAATATTTTATTATGTTCTTCATTTTTATTGCAGCAATGATAAGTGCTTTATCTTTTGGAGGGCATTTCATAAATATTTTTAATCATGGACTAGAGGATGCTTTGATTCTTAGAGAACTAAGATTTCCGCGGGTTTTGACCTGTGCCTTTGTGGGGGGGGTCTTAAGTATTGCAGGGCTTTTCTTCCAATCTCTTTTTCGTAATGATCTAGCAACGCCTTATACCCTTGGAGTAGCGACAGGTGGTAGTTTGGGGGCGATGATTGCCATTTCATCTGGTGCCGTCGTTTCTTTTTACCTTGTAGATTCTGTTACAATTTTTGCATTCTTGGGTGCTATTTTAACCATTACTATTTTGACGGCCTTCAATAATCTTTTTCATAGTATTAATAACTACACTCTTATTTTATGTGGTGTTGCTCTTTCAATGTTTTTCTCAAGTATTGTCTTATTGCTACAATTCTTAAATTTACAGGTTGATGGCATTAGAATGATTCGTTGGTTAATGGGAAGTGTTGATGTCGTTGGTTATTCATCACTATGGTCAATAATGATAATCTGTATTCCTATTTTACTTATTTCAGTTATGTTCTTAAAAGATCTAAATTTATTATATCTTGGAGATGAGTTTGCTCATACCCATGGAGTTAATGTTAAGAAAACACAGAATAAGATATTTATCTTAACTTCGTTTTTAATAGCTCCAGTTGTTGCTTCTTTTGGTCCAATAGGCTTTGTTGGAATGATTATTCCTCATATAGCAAAAAATCTATATAACAAAAATCATATGATCTTATTTCCAGTTTGTTTTATATTTGGAGCTACGTTTCTTATGCTTTGTGATTTGTTAAGTAGGGTGATTCTAACGGAAGGAAATCTTCCGTTAGGAGTTGTTACTAGTTTTATTGGTGGACCTTTTTTCCTGTGGATTATTTTTAGGTCTCTAAAGAGCGCCTAGCTTTATTTTGAGCTTTTTTTCTTTGCCATCACGAATAAATGTTACTTCAACACTTTGACCTACTTTGTAGTTCTCTAGGACTTGATAAATATCATCGTAGGTATTAACTTTTTCATTATTTATCTTGATGATGATGTCTCCGAAAATATAACGACCAGAACCATCTCTTCCCATTCCTTTAAGTCCAACTTTTGCTGCTGGACCTTTTGGATCTACAAATTTAATAACAATGCCTTCCTCAATACCAAAGTATAGTTTTACATTGTCTTCTAGCAGGCCAATACCAAGACCAGGTCTAATCACTTTTCCATGTTTTATTAATTGCGGAACAATTGATTTAATTGTTCCTACTGGAACAGCAAAACCTACTCCAGAGCTTGAACCAGATGATGAATAAATCATAGTATTCATACCAATAAGTTTTCCTTGGCTATCAAGTAGAGGACCACCACTGTTGCCCGGATTAATAGAACAATCATTTTGGATCATTCCCTGAATTGTGACTCCTCCGTACCCTTTAATTTTTCGACCTAGGGCAGAGATAATACCGCTAGTTATTGTGTGGTCTAATCCAAATGGGTTTCCAATGGCCAATGCTTTTTGGCCAACTTGTAATGCTTGAGATGAACCGATTGTTAGAGATTTTAAATTTTTTGGAATTTCAATGAGCTTTAGGACAGCAATATCTTTTTTTGGTTCACCGCCGATGAACTTCGCCTTATATTGTTTCGTATCTTTATGAAAGCTAATTAAGAAAGAATCACCACCTTGGACAACATGATAGTTGGTTACAATATGTCCTTTGTCGTCCCAAACAAATCCTGAACCTTGACCAGCTGGAACTTCCATTTCACTATAACCAGAGAAAAAGCCTCCTCTTTTTATATTTCGAATATTGCTGACGTTTACAACAGACATGACATTATTTTTAAAAATATTGATGGTATTCTTTTCATTTTCAAGCAAAGCCGCTTTTTCAGAAGAATCAAAAAGTGCAAAACTGTTGGTACTAAATATTGCTGTTATTAGGATTGAAATAAGAGGGATTAGCTTTAATTTATATAGGTTCACGCATTACTCCTTGAACTACCCAATATTCTCTAGTTAAGTTATACTAAGCTCTGAAAAAATTCTCAAGACAACTTTGTGTCATTATACTGTAAAAAGTGGGGTAAGTCCTTGGAAATAAAGTATTTTAATCGCGGTGCGAAAGAAATGGAAGTAGAGAAAGTATACGGTGATAAGGCCGTTAGATGGCTCTATGAATCTCTTTCTGGAAAAGTGGCCTCTACATTTGTAACCATGCCTTTTGTTAGTAAGGCCTATGGGATGATGCAAAGTTCTGGACTTAGTAAGAAGAAAGTGGCTCCTTTTATAGATGCTTTTAAAATCAAAATTGAAGAGTACTTACCTGAAGAAGGAAGAACGAAAGAAGATCCTTATTCATCTTTTAATGAGTTCTTTATTAGAAGGTTTAGAGATGGAGCTAGAGAGTTTGTAAAAGATAGTCATATACTACCTGCCTTTAGTGAAGCTAGGTATTTTGGATATGATAAGGTTACTGATGACCAAGTTATTCCTGTAAAGGGAAAGTTTTTATCCTCTAAAGAGTTATTGCGAAATGAGAAATGGAATTCTACATTTGAAAACGGTCCACTTCTGCTGGCAAGGTTATGTCCAGTTGATTATCACCGTTATCATTATCCTGATAATGGAACCACGCTAGATCATTATCGAATAAAAGGAGAACTTCATTCAGTAAACCCGATTGCACTTAAAAAGAAGCCTGATATATTTGTTGAAAATGAAAGAGTTGTAACGATTTTAGAAACTGAAAATTTTGGAAAGCTTGCTTATATTGAAGTTGGAGCTACTTGTGTTGGAAAAATTATTCAGTCACATCAAGATAAAGATTTTCAAAGAGGAGACGAGAAAGGCTATTTTCTCTTTGGAGGCTCAACAGTTATTGTTCTAGGAGAAGCTGGGAAGTGGAAGCCTTCATCTGATATTCTGGAATATACTCAACAAGGAATTGAAACCTATCTCAAGCTAGGTGAAGAATCAGGGCTTAAACTTTAAATTCTGCAAATACAGGGAAGTGATCACTAGGGTAGATACCTTCTCTGCTAGATTTATCAAGTCTTATGTTTAGATTGGTAATATCCTTAGATGTGAGAATCCAATCTATTCGTGAACCACCATTATGAGAGTTATCGATACCATCAAATTTATGAAAACTACTAGTTTCTTGAATCTTTAGGTCAATCCATGGATCTTTAAGGTCTAGTTTACTAAGAACCTCATTTCTTACTTGTCCCGTTGGCGACTCATTAAAGTCACCCATTATTATAAGAGGAAGTTTATTTGAGTTAATTTTTGTAACTTCTTTTATTAAGACTTTAATTTGCTCTAGTCTTGTTTCACCTAAAACATGATCTAAGTGACAATTAACGACAAGAAAGTCTTTATCAAAAGCTTTTACTTTTGCCCAAGTACAAAGTCTTGGAAAAGCAGACTTAAAAGACTTAGTGCCCGCCTCATGGGGAGTAGAGCTTAACCAAATATCACCACTTTCTAAAACAGTAACGACGTTCAAGTTAATATACAAACATGGGTACATTCTTTCTTCTATCCACTCCCTATGTGAGCTAATGAGTGTTAAATCTTTCAATGATTCTTCGTATTGAAGTAATTGTGGCTGTCTTCCTTCTTGGCTCCCTAGTATATGAGGAGCAAACTCATTCACAAGGTCAGATAGAATTGGCATCCTATGTGGCCAGTTATGATCACCGTCTAGTGGGTTTTCGAAACGAATATTTGTAGATGCTATTTTAATAAGTAGGCCCTAGCTTTTAAAAGTCTATATTGGTTCTTATTCTACCGAATTAAAGTAAAAAAACAAAAAAAATCACCTAACATATTAAATTTAGGAGGCTCAAAACTGGCATTTAGATTGCTTTAAGAACCCTCGATAGGAGGTAGTGATGAAACTACAGGCAAAAGTAATTGGTGAGTTTAAATTGGCATATTCAGAGCTTACATTTAATCAAATGACTGATTTAACAGGCATTGAAAGAACAAGATTGTTTAGAATTTTTAATGGTTACGAGATGAAACTAAGTGAGTACGAAGTCATTTCTACTCTCTTAAGGAAATCAATTGGCAATAAAGATTGTCTTACAAATATTGCCTTTGAATATACTAAAAATATTAAAGAAGAAGAGTGTTCACGAGCATCCATTCATCTTAAAAGAAAATTGAGATGGTCGACCATTATGAATAGTGGTGAAAAAGTTAAAGAGTTAAGAATTACAGCTTAAGGAGCAATTATGAATGGATTATTAAGTGTAGAGAGAATGACGCTCGAGTTAATTGAAGCAAAGCCACAAACATTAATTGAGCTAAAAGATATTACAGGTTTAGATCTAGGTGTTTTAAATCAGGTATTAGAAAATTTATTAGAAATTAAAATTATTACATTAATTAAAGACAAATATATTTTAAATAAGTTACAGGTAAAGAACTTATCAAAAGATGTATATGGGAAAGAAAATATGAAGATGGAGTTCTTGGAACTTTTTGAGTCGCATCTTAACAATTCTATGAAAGATAAAAATAAAAACTTATTAAGAATAAAGAAAGTATATTTTACTCAAAGTGAGCTTTGGCATTTTGAACAGAAAATAAAAGAACTCGAAGATTATGTTAAAAGTATAGAACAACAAAGAGACTTACTTCCTTTCAAAAAAGAAATTGTGTCCCAAAAAGTCTTCTTTCTAGGACATGGAAATTATTTGGATATTGTAAAAGAACCTCTCAATAGATTAAAGGTATGCTAAAGACTAAAGGAGGTTTGGAGCAAGCCACTTCCTGACTTCTTCCAAAGTCATTCCTTTTTTCTTTGCATATGGAATTAATTGAGTGTCATCAACTTTTCCTAAGTTAAAATACTTACTATCTGGATAGGCCATGTAAAACCCACTAACTGAACTAGCAGGGTTCATGGCCAGTGATTCGGTTAAAGAAACGCCAATTTTTTCGTCAGCATTTAAAAGCTTCCAAATAGTCCATTTTTCAGTATGATCGGGACATGCTGGGTAGCCTGGAGCTGGTCTAACACCTTTATATTTTTCTTTTATTAGATCTTCCATTGATAAGTTTTCATTCTTACCAAAGCCCCAGTCATCACGAACTTTCTTATGCAGAAGTTCTGCAAACGCCTCAGCTATACGATCCCCAATAGCTTTAACTAAAATACTATTATAATCATCCTGATCAGCTTCAAATGTTTTTGCATATTCTTCAACTTCTTTTCCTGCTGTAACAACAAAAGCTCCACAGTAGTCATTGTATCCTCTAGGGGCCACAAAATCCGCTAAACTTTTTTGTTCAGACTTTCCTGTTTGCTGTCTAAGAAAATGTAACGATTCAATTTTCTGAGTCATCTCAGGGTCTTTGTATAAATGAACAGAGTCGTCTTCAGAATGTGCAGGCCATATTCCATAAACTGCTTTTGGTTTGAAAATATTTTCTTTGGCTATCTTTTTAAGCAATGTTTGAGCATCATTAAAAAGTTCTTTAGCCTGCTTACCATACTTATCATTCTCAAGAATTTTTGGATAGGTTCCTTTTAGTTCCCAAGTCCAAAAGAAGGGAGACCAGTCGATGTAAGGAATAATTTCTTCAACAGAGATATTCGTAATTTCATGAACACCAGATTTACTTGGTTTGAACATTTCAATATTATCCCAATTAATTTGAGGAGCTTTCTTTTTGCACTCATCATATTTAATCAACACTTTCTCAGGTTCATTATCAAATGCTTCTTTGATTCGTACCTGATTTTCTTGTAGGTCTTTCGTATATTGATCTTTAGTTTTATCAGAAAGTAATTTTTGACATACTTCTACTACTAATGAGGCGTCACCAACTTGGCAGACTGGACCATGGTAGTGTGGGGCGATTTTTATAGCGGTATGTTTTTTAGATGTGGTTGCACCACCAATAAGAAGAGGTACATCAAAACCTTGTTTTTCCATTTCTTTTGCATTAAAAATCATTTCATCTAGGGATGGGGTAATGAGACCTGAAAGACCAATAACATTGGCCCCAATCTCTTTTGCTGTTCTTAGAATCTCATCACATGAAACCATAACCCCAAGGTCAACAACTTTGTATCCATTACAAGCTAAGACAACTCCAACAATATTTTTTCCGATATCGTGAACATCACCTTTCACTGTAGCAATAAGGAATATTCCTTGTGCTTTTTGGTTAGGGTTCAATCTCTTTTCTTCGTCCATGAATGGTTCAAGATAGGCGACAGCTTTTTTCATAACACGAGCGGATTTTACTACCTGAGGTAAGAACATCTTTCCTTGTCCAAAAAGATCACCTACAACTTTCATGCCTTCCATTAGAGGGCCTTCAATAACATCCAGTGGTCTACCAAGTTCTTTACGTGCTTCTTCAGTATCCTTTTCAATAAACTCAACAATACCTTGTATGAGTGAATAAGTGATACGATCTTGAAGTTCTTTTTCTCGCCACTCAAGATTGTTTCGATCTTTCTTCTTACTTTGGCCTTTAAATTGCTCGGCATAGTTTATCAAGTCATCTGTTGCTTCAGGATGTTTATCAAAGAGAACATCTTCAACTTTTTGTTTTAACTCTGGCTTAATGTCTTCATATACTTCCAGCATACCTGCATTAACAATTCCCATGTCAAGGCCAGCTTTTATAGCGTGATAGAGAAAACAACTATGCATTGCTTCTCTAACAACATTATTTCCTCTAAAACTAAAAGATATATTTGAGACACCGCCACTAGTTAAGGCACCCGGGCATACTTCTTTAATTTCTCTTACCGCTTCAATGAAGTTGATAGCATATTGATTATGCTCTTCAATACCTGTGGCAACCGTAAGAATATTTGGATCAAAAATGATATCTCTTGGGTCAAAATTAACTTCATTAACGAGTATGTCATAAGCTCTTTTGCAGATACTTACTTTTTCTTCTTTAGTTGCCGCTTGTCCTTTTTCATCAAAGGCCATTACAACAACAGCAGCACCATAGTTTTTAATTATATTAGCGTGTTCTTTAAAAGTTTCTTCACCTTCTTTTAGAGAAATTGAATTAACAATACATTTCCCTTGAACACACTTAAGTCCAGCTTCTAAAACTTCCCACTTTGATGAGTCAATCATAATAGGAACTTTTGAAATTTCTGGTTCAGAAGCAACGAGGTTTAAAAACCTTGTCATGCAAGCAACACCATCAAGGAGACCTTCATCAAAATTGATATCGATGATGTTGGCTCCGTTTTCAACTTGTTGGCGAGCAACACTAAGGGCCTCTTCGTATTGATCTTCTTTAATTAATTGTTTAAATTTAGGTGAGCCTGTCACATTTGTTCTTTCACCTACCATGAAAAACTTTGTAATTCTTTCATCACTAATATTTAAAGGTTCAAGCCCTGAGAGTTTCATGGCCGGACCGAGTTCAGGTAGTACTCTTGGTTTCTTATCTTTCAGACTTTTGTAAATAGCGTTAATGTGTCCGGGAGTTGTTCCACAACATCCACCAACTAAATTAACTAACCCGTCCTCAGCAAAATCTATTAAGTACTGAGACGTGATCTCAGGAGTTTCATCGTAACCTGTCGGTGCTAGTGGGTTAGGCAATCCAGCATTTGGATAACAACTAGTATAACAAGAAGTTATACGACTAAGCTCTGCCATAAAAGGACGCATTTCGCTTGCACCAAGGGCACAATTTATTCCAATTGAGATTGGTTCTGCATGCCTAACACTATTCCAGCATGCTTCAACAGTTTGGCCACTTAAGGTTCTTCCTGAGTTATCAGTAATAGTTATCGAAATAAGAATAGGAATTTTATAGTCAAATTCTTTTTCGAGTTCTTTTATCGCATAAACAGCAGCTTTTAAATTTAAAGTATCAAATGTTGTTTCTGGAAGAAGAAAATCAGCTCCACCTTCCATTAAGGACTTTGCTTGCTCATAGTAATCATTTTTCAGTTCATCAAATGTAACGGCACGAAAGCTTGGACTATTTACATCAGGTGACATGGAAGCCGTTCTGTTGGTTGGACCCATTGCTCCTGCGACAAAACATTTTCTACCTGGATATTTTGCTTCGATTTCTAAACAAGCTTCTTTTGCGAGTTGGGCAGACTTTAAATTAAGTTCTGGAACAAGGTCTTCAAGAGCATAGTCAGCTTGGGCTATACGAGTTGAAGAGAATGTATTTGTTCCAACAATATCTGAACCGGCCTCTAGATATTCAAGATGTATGTCTTTGATAATATCTGGTCTTGTTACCGAGAGCAGGTCGTTATTACCTTTTAGGTCTTTTTTAAAGTCTTTGAACCTATCACCTCGAAAGTCTTCTTCTTCAAGCTTGTGCTGTTGAATCATTGTTCCCATAGCACCATCTAAAAAGACAATTTTGTTTTGAAGGAGATTTCTAAGTTCTTTTTCTGCGTTTGATATTTTCTTTTTCATTACGACCTATAATTAATTAAATTTCTTTACTACATCTAAAACTCGACCAGCATCATTCATAATATAGTAGTGAACGCAAGGAGCTCCCCCGTTTAGAAGATCTTCAGTTTGCTTCATGGCCCAGTTCATTCCAATTTCTTTTACGTGGCTTTGGTTTTCCATAACTTCATCAACGAGTTCGTCAGGAAAATTAATATGAAAATGTCTTGGAATGGTCTGTAGTTGTTTAACTGACTTTAATAATTTCAGTCCCGGTATAATAGGAGCTGTTACACCCTCTTCACGACAAGCTTTTAAAAAATTCCAGTAATGAGCATTATCAAAAAACATTTGTGTTGTTACATACTCAGCTCCAGCTTCAATTTTCTTTTTGAGCCATGAAATATCGTATTTCAAACTTGGAGCTTCAAAATGCTTCTCCGGATAACCTGCAATACCTGTGCAAAAATTAAGAGGCTCTGCTCCAGATAATTCTGTTACAAAGTTTCCATTTTTCAAATCTTCGATCTGTTCAACTAGGTCAATGGCATAGTTATTAATTCTACGATCTTTTGAAACTTTTTTAGCATAGTTAAGTCCGTCGCCACGAAGTGCTAGGACATTATGTATACCTAAATATTGAAGCTCAATTAAGGCATCTTCTGTTTCTTCTTTTGTAAATCCATTACATAGTAAATGAGTTACGGTATCAATTTTAAAACGGTTTTGAATAATTCCACAAATGCCGATAGTACCTGGTCTTTTCTTGTAAATTTTTCGCTCAACTGATCCATCATTTTTTTCGTTATAAAATGCTCCGGCAGAGTGTGCTGTTACATCAATCCAAGGTGGATTATATGGTGCAAGCTTTTCTACAATATCAACAATTTCTCTAACGGATCTTCCTCTTGGTGGAGGAACAATCTCGTAACTAAAGAGTGGGTTTTTGGCTTTTTCTAAGTGTTCTATAACTTTCATAATTCCTCATGAAGCAGTGGGTAAAAATTTAAATAAAAAATACACTAAATATTACATGAGAATATATGCAGTGAATAGGTCTAAGGGGTCAAAATAAAGGCTATTTGTTACTCAAAAGGGTATTTAATATTAGGCAAGTGGCCTTTTGTTACTCTAAAGGAATTCTGTTTTAGATTCAGTTTCCCAGTGAGTCTTAATATAAGACCAACAGGGCTTATAACAGCAAAATAGAAAGTAGAAAGAACAATGGTTGAAACGATCTTGCGGATAAGCTCTCCCAAGGCCATCCAGGCTCTAACAAGGGGGAAGTTGATCTTAGGAATAAATAAGGAAGTCAAAATAAAGTAAGAAATTAATATCGCGAGTACGTACTTTGTATTGATAGCAAGAGTTTTAAACTTTACTGCAAGTATTATTGAAAAAATTGTAACGAGGATAAATCCAAAGATTTTGGTTTGCTTCTTAATCATCATATACCTCATCTTTATCAATTAGGTTTTGAATTTTTTCATTGATAGGGAATTTTTCAATATAAAACTCTTCAATAAAAAGTATATCAAGATCAGCTTTGAAGAAGCTTTTTATTGCATCCGTTGGTGACTCGACAATTGGCTCACCTCTCACATTAAAAGAAGTGTTAACGATGACTTCAAGTTCTGAGGTAGATAGAGCTTGAAATAATTCGGGGTGATTCTTTTCATTAATAACCTGTACTCTTGCAGAGTTATCAAGATGAGTGATGGCAGGAAAATTATTCACTGTAACATTTGCGGTAAAGAGCATAAATTCATTGTGAGGCCCTTGATCAAAGTATTGAGAAAACTTATCTGTTGATACCATTGGGGCAAAAGGTCTGAAACCCTCTCTCTTTTTTATTTTTTGATTTAGGATGTCCTTCATTTCTGGATTATCAGCTCTTGCTAAAATACTTCTATTACCTAGTGCTCTTGGTCCAAATTCCATTTTCCCTTGGTACCAGCCAATAATTTTATTTTTCAAAAGAGAGTTTCTGAGAAGATCAACTTTTTCAGTTTTTAATATTCTTTTATGGGGGATATCTAACTCTTTAAGGATCGCTTCAACTTCTTCTGCTGAATATGAGTTTCCTAGAAAGCTAGAACTTTGTGCTTCTCTCACTTGCCCGCTAATAAAATCTTGATAAAGAGCAGCCCCTAGGGAACCACCGGCATCACCTGCTGCAGGTTGAATCCATATTTTTTCATATGGAGATTGATTAAATAGTTTTGTATTCATGACACAGTTAAGGGCAACTCCTCCAGCTAAGACAAGGTTTTCACAAGGATTATCTTCGTAAGTTTTCAAACAGAGGATTAGCATGATTTCTTCTAAAACTTTTTGAATGCTAGCAGCTACATCCTTATAATGTTGGTCTATGGTCTCTTGATTGTTGCGAGCAGGATAACCGAGAAGATCTTCAAACCTCTTGGAAATCATGACTAATTTTTTATCAAAACTAAAGCAATCCAAGTTTAATGAGAAGGTCTTAGTTTCAAGATCAATATTTACAAAATGTTCTTTAATTAATTCAACAAATTTAGGTTTACCGTAAGGGGCAAGGCCCATGAGCTTATATTCTCCAGAGTTAACCTTGAAGCCACAGTAATAAGTAAAAGCACTGTATAGAAGACCTAGTGAATGGGGGTATCTTATTTCCCACTGAGGTTCTATTTTTTCATTGGTTGCAACCCATGAGGTCGTGGTTGCCCATTCTCCAACACCATCAGCGCAAAGTATATTTGCTCTTTCAAAAGGAGAGGGGAGAAATGCACTTGCGGCATGAGAGAGGTGGTGCTCACTAAATAGTAGGTTGGTCTTTTTAATTCCGACTTTCTTTAATTCTTTTCTTAGAGTTGATTTTATAAAAAGTTTTTCATTGAATATGCTTGGTACCGAATTTAAGAAAAACTTCAAACCAAAAGGCGAGTTGTAAAAATAAGAATCTAGTAGTCTTTCTAACTTTAAATATGGCTTGTCATAAAAAATAACATTTTCAATTTCGTTTACGTTAATGTTTAAATAATCAATTGCTTTTTTCAGAGCAAGGCTTGGAAAGCTTTTATCATGTTTTTTTCGAGAGTATCTTTCTTCAGAGGCAGCAAAGAGGATCTTTCCTCTATGGGAAATTGTTATTGCTGAATCATGATAGTAGGCCGAAATACCTAAAGTCAGTTTACTCATTGTTAATCCTGCTTAGCTCACTTTTAATACCTTGGAATACTTGCTCAGGAGAAATTTGATTAAGACAAATCATTGATTCACAGGTGGTTAACCCGCAGTAGTGAGCGTTTCTTGTTCTACATTCAAGATTTTCTCGATAAAAATAGGGATGTATTTGTTTATCGTAGGGGTGCCATTCAAGAGGGGGTTCAGGACCAAATAAGGTGAATGATTTTATGCCTAGTGCAATAGCAATATGCTTTATGCCGGTGTCATTTCCCACATAGAGTTGATTATGAAAAATTTCATGAGGTAAGTTTTCTAAAGAAGTTTCTATAAAGTTAAATAGATGATTTTCTTTTGAAAGAGCTTTCTTTATGGAATTGTCCCCAGGTCCTAGGGGAATATCTATTGATATATCTGGATAATCTTTTTTGATCATTTTCGCTAGATCTATGTAGAAGTTTAGCGGCCACATCTTTGTTTCTCTTGTTGCGACAACGCCGAAGATAATAGATTTAGATTTTTTTATTTCTTTTATGGGGCTTATAGTAGGAATAAAATCTAAGTGATTAGGAACCTCTTCTTTTTTATCTCTAAAGAGGTGACTCCAGATACCATCGAGGTCTCGCTGAGTATTGGCCTTATATTCTCCTTGGTCGAGAATAGCAGACTCACCTTTTTTTAGGTGATGATTATGAAAAAGGTATTGGTAGCCACCTACCAAGCGATGAATCTGAAAGAACTTTGCAGTTCTACCTGATTGGAAAAGCTCGAGAACGATTTGTGGTTTATATTTATTGATCGTCTTAGCAAGTGAGAATGCATTTGAGACTGTCTTTAATTTTAGGGGGATAATGAGATCTGCTTGATTTTTAACATTTTTGAAAAGTGGATATATCCACTCCGGTACCATATAGATAATTTTAGCATGAGGAAAATTATCTTTTAGATATTGAATAGAACTAAGGCCCATAATGGCATCACCCATGGCCCTGTTTTTGACAACCAAAATTGTTTCAACGATACTCTTACTCATAGTGTTGATTTTAACCTAGTTTTGTGGGAAATGTCTCGAATGATTAAGATTTCTGTAGCGATAATTGCTTTTAATGAAGAGAAGAGAATTGAGAAGTGTCTTGCTTCAGTCTCAAATATCGCAGATGAAATTGTTGTTATAGACTCGTTATCTACTGATCGCACGAAAGAGATATGTGAATCATATCAAGCGAAAGTTATTTCACAAGAGTTCTTAGGCTATATAGAGCAAAAAAACTTTGCTTTAGAGAGATGTCAGCATGATTATATACTTTCCCTAGATGCTGATGAGGCCTTATCAGAAGAGTTAATCACGAATATTTTAAAACTTAAAAGCTTAGATAATCTTAGTGATGGATACTCTTTTAATCGTGTAACAAATTATTGTGGGAAATGGATTTTTCACTGCGGTTGGTATCCTGACCAAAAACTTCGTCTCATTAGAAAAGGTAAAGCGAAGTGGATGGGAGTTAACCCTCATGATATTTTGAAGTTGAATAATGGTGAAAATGGTATTTCCATTAATGGAGACATCCTTCATTATTCGTACCCTACGATTTCATCACATATAGAACAAACGAATAAATTCACAACAATTGCAGCAAGGGCCAGTTATGACAAAGGCGTGAGAAGTGGATTTTTTAAAATAGTAACAAGACCATTACTCAAGTTTTTAAGAGACTATTTTTTTAAGCTTGGCATTTTAGATGGTAGGTATGGTTTTATCATATGTAGTATTAACTCATTAAGCGCGCTTTTAAAGTATTCAAAAATAAAAGAAATTCAAGAAGAGAAAGAGATTTAGATCTCTCTTTAAATTTGTCCTATGAGCCAATTGGCCAAACAATGTTGAAGAACAGAGTGAACATCTTCTATCGGTCCGTAATCGCCATCATCACTCTCAATGAAGAGCGAGTGATCAACAAGTGAATTGAGAAGTCCGCCTGAAAAGCCTATTAGTGCTACTGTTTGGAGCTTTTTTTCTTGAGCAGATTTAACCGCTTTTATAAGATTGGCTGAATTACCAGATGCGCTAATGAGAACTAAAATGTCTTTTGGGTTTGCAAGAGTATCAATTTGCTTAGAGAAAATATTTTCAAAACCATTATCGTTTCCAATAGCACTCATAATTGAATCATTAGAGCAGAGGGATTTTGCACGGAAGCCACTTTTACCAAAACGAGTTGGGCCAAGCATTAAGTCCGTTGCAAAGTGATTGGCCGTGGCCGCTGAACCGCCATTACCAATGATGAAAATATTTCTTTGGTTAAGATGTGCTTCTTTAAAAGTCTCGCCAATATCTGTAAGGACTTGAGTCGGAACTTTTTCAAAAAGATTAACAATAGTAGAAGAGTATTCGTGAAAGAAATCAACGACGCTACTTTTATTTGAAAGTTCTTTTTTTATTCGGCTCATACCTACTCACTTAAAAGATGCTCAAAGTCTCTCATGGTTAATTTACCTGTAAACGTACCTTCGTCTTCATCGGCCATGAGGTCGTTGAAAAGCTCTTTCTTCATATTTTGCAATTCGAGAACTTTCTCTTCAACAGAACCTTGAATGATAGGACGATATACTGTGAGAACATTTGTTTGTCCAATACGGTGAGCTCTATCGATGGCTTGACGCTCGACAGCAGGGTTCCACCAAGGGTCCATTATGAAGACATAACTTGCAGCTGTAAGGTTAAGACCAACACCACCGGCCTTTAAACTAATGAGAAATACAGGAGCTTGCCCTGATTGAAATACATCAACTTGCTCTTGTCTCTTCTTAACAGACTGACTTCCATCAATTCTAGCAAGTTTCCAGTGCTTTTCTCTAAGCACCACTTGGATATAGTCTAAATAGGTGGTGAACTGAGAAAAGATTAAAGCTTGATGGCCTTCTTCTAGAATTTGCTCTAATTGCTCAACTAGGAATTTTATTTTAATGCTACTAATACCAGCGATCGGATAGTCTAGAGGCTTACTTTTCTTTTGCCATAGACAGCCTTGTCTTAGCTCGAGGAGACCTCTAAGAATTTCACCATATTTTCTTTTTGAAGGAGATGAATCAATTTTCTTTCTAATTGAGACTAATGAATTTGTGTACTCCTTCTTTTCTTCATCGGAAAAACTCAACATGACATTACTTTCTGTTTTAGGAGGAAGGTCTGTTAATACTTGAGCTTTGGTTCTTCTTAAAATAAAAGGTCGAGTTGTTTTCTTGGCAAGTAGTCTGGTCTTTTTAGTACTTGAAGTTCTTATAAACTGTAAATCTCCCCAGATTCCAGGAATTGAGAGATCTAAAATATTATAAAACTCAGCAAGATCATTCTCAACAGGAGTACCCGTTAAGCAAATTCTAAAATCAGCTTTTATTTTCCTCGCGGCGTAAGCCCCTTGGCTTCGAATATTTTTTAAGTGTTGAACTTCATCAAGAATGAAGATATCAAAATCTATCGTAGAAAATAGATGGTCCACTTCTCTTTTCATGATTCCATAACTGGTCAGAATTATTTTCTTATCTCTATTTATTTCTCTTTGCCCGCCGTGATAAATATGAACATCGATGTCTGAGAACTTTTTAAATTCGTTTTCCCAGTTGAGTAAGATTGTAACGGGACAAACAATTAAAATATGGTCAACTTCTTTATAGACTGACTGAATAAAGGCAATCGTCTGAAGGGTTTTCCCTAAACCCATATCATCAGCGAGACAAGCACCAAGCTTATTTTCATATAAGAATTTAAGCCAGTTATAACCTGTTTTTTGATAAGGTCTTAACGTTTCTTCAAGTACTTGGTTTGGAAGAGGGTATTCAGGCATTTTTTCTAAAGTAGAAAGTCTTTCACAAAGACTGACCTCTTCTTCTGTAAGAGCACCTTCTATTCCCATTTTCTTTAACTCAAAGAGTTCAAAGATACGAGATCGATTAAAAGGAAGAACAAATTTATTAACTTCTTCTTCACTCTCTGGATCACTGCCTTCGTAGTTAGATTTACTTTCGTATTGTGTATACTTCTTTAAAAACTTTATGAGGTTCTTTTGATCTCTGTCTAAAAGAACCATTCCGTGTTTCGTAACGGCTATTCCTGTGTCGAGGTCAGCATTTTTAATAATATCTAAATCCAAGTGATTTATATTGAGCTCAAGATCAAACCATTTTGTCGTTGTAATCTTTCTTTCAAACCTGACTTTGTTTGACCATTTCGCAATTTCACTTCTATCGTAAAAAATTTGAATACCAAATTGTGAAACTTTAGTATGAAATTCAGACAGCCCATTATAAAGGGTTGAAGGAGCAATATTAAAAGTAACTTCTTGAGTTTCTTGATTATATAAAGAAAAGCGGTAAAAGTTTGAACTAAAACTTTTAATCATATGAGTGATTAACTTTCTAACCCAATCATGATCATATTTGATAAGACATTTTTGGGCCGGATGATAAACCAGGCCAAAAGATTCGTTTAGGGTATAGTCAATAACACTATTTAAATGACTTTTCTGATTTGAGTTTAATAAAGACTTTTTAAAGAGATCAAGGTTCTCATCAAAACTTTCTGCAAGTTGTTCAATAAACTCATAGGCATTTTGTTTTTTTCTAAAGGAATTAAGCCCACCACCTTGAAAGGTTAGTTCTGTAATAATTTCCGGAGGAGGAAGTGAGATACCTTCTTCATTAACAAAGAATAATTGAAAGCTGATCTGCTTTCCCTTTTCTGCCTTCGAAAGATGAACCTGGGTAATAGGCTCAACAATGGGAATATCATTTAAAGAAATTTCATCAATAATAATCTCTAGCTGGCCTTCCTCTTTTAGATTTTGGCCGAGCTTAATAAGGTCATTGATCTTTAGTCTTGCAGAATAGAGCCTAATTTTTTGAATAAAGTCTCTAAGCTGACTAGAAAGATGAAAGGCCTGACCAGTTATCCAATTAAATAAGTATAAATTTTCAAAAATACTAATCTCTCTCGTCACTTTATCTTCATTATTTCGGTACTTGAAACGACAGATCGGGAGAGTTTCGAACTCACCAGTTGAGTCATTAAAGTGCTCTTGAGATGTAATCTGAATAATAAGTTTTCCTGAGAAATTCTCTGGAATAGGAAAGTTAATTATTTTCTTTGTATGTAATAAATATTGAAGAGAGCTATATGTGGCATTTGTTGGGGCCCGTTCTAAATGATGAGGGGCTGAGATAATCGTTCCATACTCTTGTGCACCAACTGCAAATGTTGACTCAAGTGGTATCGGCGGATGAGTCATATTATCTGATACGCCATCAAAGTGATTCTCATGATAGAGGTGAAGCATATAAGTAATAAAGAGTGCACCCGTATGAGAGCAATGGGATTCTGCACTCCATTTATGACAGTCACAATTTGATGAAAGAGGACCTTCGTCAGTTCCTTCGAGTCTTTTCTTATAAACGATCTTTGCTTCATGAGAGCGGTCATCTTTAATGATCCCACTACATATAAAAAAAGTTTCTGGTGAGCCTTTTGAGAAGGAAATTGAGACTCTTGAGTACTTTAAAAACTTAAGGGCATCTTGGAGAGTAAACTTTGGAAAGAACTTTTCCGTGTCCCCAAGAATCTGTTCTGGAATTTTAAAACCAGTCATATTATTCATTTATCGCTCATTTTGGTTAAAAGCCTTATTATAGTCGATCTTATTGTTTTTGGATAAAAAAAATCCTCCCAAAGGGAGGATTTTTACTTTAATTTTTAATTTAATTTAGTTTGAATTATTTGTGCTTGGCTTCTCGTCTAGTTGGCCTTCTAAGTAGGCTTTTAAGAGCTTTGCACGAGATGGATGACGCAACTTGCGTAAAGCCTTTGCTTCAATCTGTCTAATTCTCTCTCTTGTTACGAAGAAATCCTGACCAACTTCCTCTAGTGTATGGTCTGACTTTTCACCAATACCAAACCTCATTCTAAGAACTTTCTCCTCTCTAGGAGTTAGCGTTGAAAGAACAGATCTTGTTTGCTCTGAAAGAGTCACACTCATAACAGCGTCTTGAGGTGAGATAATTGATTTATCTTCGATAAAATCTCCAAGTGAACTATCTTCTTCTTCACCAATAGGTGTCTCAAGACTAATAGGTTCTTTTGAGATTTTTTGAACTTTCTTTACTTTATCAACTGGTAGTTCCATTCTATCAGCAATTTCTTCAGGAGTAGGTTCTCTACCAAGCTCTTGAAGGAGTTGTCTTTGAGTTCTTACCATCTTGTTAATAGTTTCAATCATGTGAACAGGGATACGAATTGTTCTTGCTTGGTCAGCAATTGCTCTTGTAATGGCCTGTCTAATCCACCATGTGGCGTATGTTGAAAACTTGTAACCACGACGGTACTCAAACTTATCAACGGCCTTCATAAGACCGATATTACCTTCTTGAATAAGGTCTAAGAATTGAAGACCTCTGTTTGTGTATTTTTTTGCAATGGAAACAACAAGTCTAAGGTTAGCTTCAACTAATTGAGCTTTCGCCTTATCAGCTTTTTCTTCACCTTCAAGAATGATATTATAAACTCTTTCAATATCTTCAAACTCCATTCCAGCATCAATACTTAGTCTTCTAAGCTTTCTAAGAATGTCTTCTTGATTTCTGACAAGTTGTTCAATTTTTGCATCTGTCGTGAAAAGATCTTTTGCAAGTTTACGTTTGAAAGCGTCGTCGTCCATGATTTTGTCATAAACAACTTTATAAGTTTCAGTTCCCGTAACTTCTAAAAATTTAAAAATACGATCTTGTTGATCATAGAGGTCTTTAAATTGTAGGAAGTATTTCTTAACAGGTTCAACAAAGCTGTTGATGATTTTTCTGTTAAAAGTTAAATCAGCAAGGATGAGAGAGATGTCTTCCATTCTCTTATCCTGATCTTTGTTAAACTTCTTGAGAGTACCATCTTCGTTTTCAACTTCTTTTAAAAGCTCATGAATTTTGTCACAAGTATCGAAGATGATTTTCATCGTTTTCTTGATTTCATTTTGAGATGAATCATCATCAAGACCACGAACTAAATCCTTAACGAATTCATTTTGGTTTTCTTGTTGCTCAATTTTGTCTTTCAAACGAACGATTTCATTTAGAGCGTGAGAAGATTTAAGAGCGGAAAGAATAATTTCTCTTTCGCCTTCTTCAATTTCTTTAGCGATAACAACTTCGCCTTCTCTAGTAAGAAGAGCTACAGATCCCATTCTCTTAAGGTATAGTTTTACTGGGTCAGTAGAAGCTGAACGAAGTTCTGCTTTCTCTTCTTTTGATAAAGTTTCTTCGATGATTTCTGTACCGTCTAATCTGATACCTTCCTCATCTTCATCATTTTCTTGGTCTTGAACATCAATCTTTGCTTCAAGAATTTTAAGCATGATTTCGTCAATAGCAATAGGTTCTACAATACTTGCAGGAACCGCATCATTAATTTCTTCTGGCGTTAGGTAACTTTGGTCTTTACCTTTGATAAGAAGTTTTGAAAAATCTTTTGAGTTGATAAAAGCGCCAACAATGGACATCTGATCTCCCTTTTAGAAAGGTTTACTTGAATCTCTTTCGAGTATTCTTTTTTAATAATATTAATTCGCGATCTACTAAAGCTAATTCATTAAGGACATGATTTAATTGATCTTGGTCCTGTGTCGAGTTTTGAAGATGCTTAAGTTCTTCCTTTTTCGTTTTTAGTTTTTGCTCTTGTAGTTTTCGCTTTATATCTTCTATCATTTTGCCAGCAATTTTTTCGTTAAGAGTTGTGGGTCTGTATTTGTAGAGAGCAGCACTTGCTGTTGTCTCTAACTCTAAACTAAATTGTTGGTCGTTTAATAACTTTGAAACAACGGATTGGTACTCCGATTCGTCAATTTCAAAAAACACTTCTTTCAACCTTGAAATATACGTTTTTACCTCATTTGAGCCCACAAAATCAAGGAGTTCGAGTGTTTCTTCTTTCTCAAAAAGCTCTGGATGTTGGACTAGAATTTGCACTAGAGTCTTTTCAACATTGCTAAGTTTCTCTTCAAGTTCTACTTTTTGCGCCGGAGCTAGCTCGGCTGGTTGATTATGACTCTCGCTTTGCTGGTTCGTTTGTGGAGCTTGGGGCTGGGTTTTTTTCTTTCCACTCTTTAAAAAATCCTCATAACTATTTAATATCGTTGCTGAGTCTGCTTGAAGGCCGAGTCTTTTAGAGAGCTGAGCCACTCTTTCCTTAGCAGCAAGGCCACTACCGAGAGGGGCTAAGATCTCAAATAAATCATGGAGTGCATCAAGTTTTCTCTCGGTGAGCTCAGGGATTGTGCTTGGAAATTTTTTATTTAATAAATGATCTATATAGAGTCCAGCGTTATCAATTTTTTCTTGAAAAGCGAGTCTTCCTTCCTTTTGAAGAAAGTCATCTGGATCTTTATGCTCGCCAAGTTCAACAATATACGGAGTGATTCCTCTTTGCATGAACTGAGCATTAATTCTTTCACCGGCTTTTTGTCCGGCTTGATCATTGTCCAAGCATAGGTAAACTTTCTTAGTAAGGGCCTCTATTTTTTGCAGTGATGAGTCCCCCAGGGCAGTTCCCATGATAGCAACAGTATTTTCAAATCCATGAGCATAAAGAGCAATCTGATCCATATTTCCTTCTACAATAATTACGGAAGCATTGTTCCTAATAGAAGATTTTGCAAGGTGTAGGCCATAGAGAAGGTTTCTTTTGTTAAAGAGAAAACTTTCCACTGAATTCATGTACTTAGGCTTTTGATCTTCTCGAATCGATCGAGAGGTGAAACCAATTACATTTCCAAACTGGTCCCAAATTGGAAACATAATACGCTCACGAAAGGTATCATAGTGAGACTTTTCTCCATACTTACTTGGTTTAATAATTGAAAGCTCTGAAGCTAATTGGAGAGCGTAGTCTCTATCTTTTTCGTTTTTAATTGAGGAAAGATAATCAAATAGAGCACTATTTTCTGGAGAGAATCCTAATTGATAGGTTTGTGCAATTTCTTCTGAAAGACCTCTTGATGTTAAGAAATGTTGAAACTGTTCCTTGTACTTTGTTTCGCTAGATTTCTTATAAAGAATTGTCGCCTTTGCTAATATTTTCTTACCCATTTCGAACTTAGGGTTGTCTTGCTTCTTTTGAACAAACTCTTGAAAATTCCAACCAAGTTGATCGCAAATATCTTCTAGGGCCTCAACATATTCAAGCTTTTTATAAAGCTGAACAAATTTAATATGGTCACCACCGATATTATCCACAAAACAGTAGAACATGCCTCTTTGATCATTGATATTCATACTGGGTGAGTGATCATCATGAAAAGGGCAAACTGCAAGAGTTTGATTATTTTTACGAGTGAGTGAAAGGTACTTACCTATAACGTCAGAGATAGGAAGTTCCTTAATTCGTAATTTTAATTCGTCTAGAGAGGCACCTTTCAATTTTTGTCCTGAGATTTACTGCTTCTTACTTTTTAATACAAATGCTTTTATTGGTATGTTCTTTTTGATAAATATTTTTTCAAATTTTGTTTCAAAACCAGATAGAAAGTGATCGGGAAATTCTTCTCGCAAGTTAAATGTTTTTAGCTCACAATCAAATAATTTATTTTTATCGATTCTCTCGGCCATCCACTCAGCATAAGCGTCATGGTCGGTTTTTACATAGAGAATTCCACCAGGCTTTAAAACTTTAAAAGCTGCCTCTAAAAAAGGTGCTTGAAAAAGCCTTTTTTTATTATGTCTTTTCTTGGGCCATGGATCTGGAAAGAAGTAAAAAATTCTATCCACTTCTGATTTTCCAAAAATAAACTCAATTCTTTCACCCCGTGCTCGAAGGTATTTAAAATTTTTAGTGGGATGTTTCGATAACTTTCTTGCTAGGTTATAACTTCGCTTAAAACGATAATCGATTCCTACAAAATTTACTTCAGGATTCTTTTCACAGTATTCATGCATGAAGTGTCCAAAACCTGTTCCTACCTCAACACATAGAGGCCCTTCTCTTTTGAAAACTTCTTCATTCCACTTATCATGAAAGTCTTCCGATTCATTATCTCGCATGACAAATTCAGAATATTCATCGAGTTTCTCATGATAGGGATTTTTATGGGAATATTTAAATTCTTTATCGAAAAGCTTATTGTTGGTCATAACTGACCATAGTTACCAAATCCCGTGAATATGATCAACTATGCACTATGCGTCAAGTGCCTTTTTAAGAACATCAGCAATAACCTTTTGGTCATCTTCCTTTAAAAATGGGTGGATAGGAAGACACAGAGTTTTGCCGGCAAAGTCTCTGGCATTGGTAGACTCACCTTCAAATTGAGAAAGTACCTTCTCATCGGCCATACTCTTCTCGTAAAAAGCAGTGCAACCAATCTTCTTTTCTTGAAGGGCCTTTTGAGCTTTTTCTCTATTGGCCACGGATTCAAATTGAATAGGGTAGAGATGCCAGCTCGAAAGTTCTAGAAATTTCGAGTCTAGAAGTTCAAATGGAAGTCCTTCTAGTAACTCATGATACTTTTTAGCAATTGCTTTTCTATTTTGATTTAGACCATCAACTTCAGCAAGCTTGAGCTGAAGAACTGCCGCTTGAATGTGATCACAACGACTATTTCTTCCAAGGAGCTTATCACTTCCTCGGCCATGATTTCTTATGGCGATAATTTTTTCAACCAATGAATCATCTTGAAATAAAATACAACCGGCATCACCAAAGGCACTAAGGTTTTTAGTTGGGTAGAAAGAAAATGTTGTTAAGTTATTAGAGCTACCAACAGGGTTTCCTTTGGAAAGAAAAGTTCCTTGAGCTTGTGCTGCATCTTCAACAATCTTAATATCCTTTGGAGCACATATTTTTTCTATGGCATCAATATTTGCAGGTAAGCCGTAAATATGAACTGGCATGACGGCTTTTAAGTCATGGTCTTTTAAAATCCTTTCAAGAGACTCGGGGCACATTAAACCTGAAGTCGGATCAATATCGATATGTACGGGAATTGCCCCAATATTTAATACTGCTTCTCCAGAAGCATAGAAAGTTATTCCTGGAATTCCCACTTTATCTCCGGGCTTGATTCCATAGGCAAGAAGAGAGATCTCTAGGGCATCTGTACCGTTGGCAACGAGAAGGCAGTGCTTACTCTTTTGTTTCTGGGCAAACTCTTTTTCAAAAAGTCCGTTATATTCACCTTCAACAAATGAACCTTGATCAATAATTTTAGAAATTCTTTCTTTGATTTCACCGCGAAATTTATCATGGTGAAGTTCTTCAAAGTTATAAAAAGGAATACTCATAAGCTCTACCTTGAGAAAATATTTATGAGAATAATACATGTTTTGGGAAGTAAAGTCATGTTAGAGAATAAAGTGGCCCAGCGTTATCTAACTTATATACGCTAGGGCACTTTTATTAAGCTGACTTTTTAGAGTCTTCTTTTTTCTTTTGACTAGATTTCTTATTTAGAGGAGTTTCGTTAATTAGTTGAGAAATTATTAACGCAGCCTTTTTCTGGTTTGCTGGATCTTTTAGCATATGGTTTATCTTTTCTTGATACTGCTTAATTTCAGCTTTATCTTTAGCCATTTGATATCCTTCATCTTTACTCTTTTGAGTTAAGCTTGATGGTTTTGATCCTGCCGCCTTCTTAGGTGCTTTTTCTCCAAACAAACCTTTCAATTTGTCTGTGATCCCCACTTTTATGCTGCTTTTTCTGGAGTTCTTCTCTGACCAGCAACTTTTTTCATATGATCTTCGATCACATCATAGAGTTCTAGTTTTGTTGTTCGTGGATCCATACCTTCAGGCATTGCTGAATAAATAAGCTCTTCATTTACTTCAGTGAAAATGTACCAAGTGTTACCTAGTTTTTGGAATAGTACTTCTTTTTCTTCGTGAACCTTTTGCATGAATCCCTCCTGGATATTGCGAAATCTTTTGTTATATAACTTATCGACCCGGAGTGTTAAAACTTTAGACATTTTTAGCAAAAAATTAGCTATGTAAGAGCTTGAAATTGTTTACTTTTTAGACATTTTTTAATGGAGGGAATTAGTCAATTTAGTAATTGGATTGGAAGCCAACATTAAAGGTCCAGTGACCTGAGAATGGCACGTCCCAAGAGTCACTTGTTGAGCTCCATATTTCAGGAATTGTTCTTGGAGTATTCGATTGTAATTTATGTGGAAGGTAAGCTTGATAGTCCATTCCAAAAATAAAATCCACGTCTTTTATAAAATTTCTTTTTTGGATAAAAGTGGAAATCTTTGGGGAGATAGATAGCCCTCTGAATGCACGTTCTTCAAAGTTTTCATCTACTGGATCCTTGAGAGCAATAAGAACTCTATTGTAATTAAGAGAAAGGGCTCCACTTGCACTGAAGCGCCAGTCCATATTTCTCCAAAAGTCATAACTAATCATTGGGCCAATTGCTAGTTGCCCTTTGGTTTCAGTTGCTGAAATTGAATCTATTAGAGTAAATTTTGCTTGAGATGACCATGCATGAATATTGATACCAAAGTAGAAGCGATCATTCTTATCCCAGTCGGCTTTAAATAAGTAAGCTAAGTTTAGTGCGTATCGGTTGCTAAAACTTTCTTTCACAAGGGCAGAGGAGTAAGGGTAATTGGCCTTAAGGTCTGGGCCACTTCCGAAAGTAAAGTAAGCTCTTCTTCTTTCTTTTTTCGTGAGGGGGTATGTGTCAGGTAGTGGTTCTTCTAATCGATAGTCAGTAGGATCATTTTCGAACGGAGAAATATTCTGAGTAAACTCTCTGTCATCTTGGAAAACGACTTTTACAAATTTCTTAGGGACATAACCAGAGTTTCCGTTTTTATCCATGGTTTCGTAAAACTCTTCACCCTCAAGTCCAACTTCAGGGTTATCTATTGCAAGCTGGTTGTAGTCCAAATAATTTCGATCGTAGCTACTACCAAGCAGATGCCTTGGGTGAATGTATATACTTTGACCTTTTCTAGCTAAGTCTAAAAGTTTCGATTCTCTATTTGGTGCTGAAAAAATAGGTGCTTCCAGTACAATAATGACACCTTTAGCGGTCCTCTTAGGAAGTGCAAAAAGAGGGTTCATTAGCGATATCAGAAGAGAGACTATTAGTAGTTTACTCATAAATTAATATCCCATTGATAGCCAAGGTTGAAGGCGATAGAGGTGCTTGTTGATCTAGGGGTAAGAGCTTCAAGATACTCAGTGGTATTTTTGATACTAGATTGAAAGCGCCTATAAGTGATTCCATACTTAACCTTTCCAATGAATGTTGATTGAACTCGGTTAACTCCTAATAAAATTCCTAACGTTGAGAAGTTGTGCTGATCAGGAAGTTTTTGAGACTTATGGAAGAGCGACTTTTCTATTCCAAAAAGTATGTTGTGTGATGCTTTTGGGCTTTCTAAAAAAGAATATCTGATTATCGGTCCAATAAAGAGAGCATTCCATGCTGCTTTACCTATGACTTCATCATTCCAACTTCCGACTTGAAGGTTGGCATTAATACCGAAATCAAAGTTAAATTCAGTATCTAGGTAGCCGACCCAACTAACTCTTGTGGCAAGAGCTGAAGTTTTTGTTCCTCTAAAAATCTGAGCGTAGTACTTGCTGGAAACATTTTCATATTCATAAGAGAAAGAGTGATCAAGAGGAATTGTCTTTTCTTCGCTATGAAATGTTTGCTTCTCTTCATAGACAATGTTTGGATTTACTTGTGGGTAGAGCTTTAAATCTTTATCTATCGCTGTGATATTTGATGTATGAGTTCTGAACCTAATATTATTTTCTTTATCAAAAACATACGAATATTGACCTTCAATTGTGACTTCTCTTGCTTTAATAAAAATCGGTTTTTCAATAAAGACAGTCTTTCCATCTTTGATGTTCTCTAGAATTGCACCTTTCTTGAGATAACCAGTAAAAGTAGGGGGTGTTAATAAAGCCCTCTTCTCTTTGATGACTGGTGGTTTCCACTTCTGTTTTTGAAATAATTCTTCATCTTGGGCAATCTGATCAATGACTTCAAAGCCTTCATTTGATAGAAATTCATCAACCTCATTGGCGTCACTTGCGACTTCATCTGCAGAAAGTGGTGAAACTAAAATGTGAATCATGAGAATTAACTTAAATAGCATCCATGCCCTTTTATTGTTTGTCCTTCTATTCTAAAAGCACCCTTGAAAAATTGAAAGAAATATAAGTTTTTTATTTATAAAATCTCCCAATATTGGCCTAAAAAATTGGCTAAAAATGACTAAATAGCTGAAATGTTCCTTACTAACTAAGCATCTATTGTTTGTTTGTCTGAATTTTTCAAATTGATAAGATGATGGGAAATCTTAAATGAACGAATAAAGGTGCTACTAATGAAAAAGTTTAAAATGAGCATGTATCCAATTCAGGTTAAAAAATGGGTTCTTAAGCACGGCCAATTGGTTAATCCCTCTAATGCTATTAAGACTCCAGTGGTATATTTGGTTTCTTCAATTCATAAAGAACAAGCTCTTGAGAAAATTATAACGAATATTGGTAAAGATGCTCCTGTATATTTAGTCGAGTTTCCTATTGGTAATAATGAGAATTTATCTTTCAGTGATTTAGCGAAAATTTTATCTCTCTACCTAGATCAAGTAGGGGTATCAAAAGTTCATATTATGGCCTTCGGTTTTGAGTCTTTTATCGCTCACAGTTTTGCTTCTAATTATCCAGAGAGAATTGGAAAGTTAATGGTTGGTGGAATCGTTGAGAATGTTAGGGAGTCAAACCGTTTGATTTTACAGGAGGGTTTAAATAGCTACTTCAGAGGGGAGAAAGAACACTTTGTAACCAGTGTCCTTTTGAACTTTTTTAATTTTGGTCAGCGTGAAAAGGTTTCGAGAAGTGAAGACTTGATCTCAAGTCTGAATGATAAAATGAGTAACTCTGACGAAGATATTACTTATTTAAAAGAAAATATCGAAAGGTATTTAGAGTTTGAAGGATTAGAGCGCTCGCCATTTTGTGAAACTCTGATTATGGCCGGAGAGTATGATCGCTTCACTACTCCATATGAAAGTTTTAGTGTGGCCAAAAGAATTCCTAAGGCCGAGTTTGTCATCGTCAATCATGCGGATCATCTTGGGGTTATTCAAATGCAAGATGTCTATAGTAGGCTTGTAAGAAGATTTTTAACGGATAAGCCTCTCAATAGAATGAAAGATGTTGAGGTCTTTGAGCGTACAACTTATCCAGTTGAAAAAATTAGAATGGAGCCTCGCTTTGAACTAAACGACGTTGCTTTTTTAGATAGTGGCAACGGGGTCTTTGTTCCCATAAATATTGTGGATATTAATAAGTACGGCTGCAAACTTTATACATCTTTCAAGGACCATCAATCGGTTCAGGGTGAGAATAAGTTTTATCTCCATTTTCCAAAAGAGAATTGGAAGGTAGAGCTCTTTCTCTTTGAAAAATCAGGTGAAGGTCATTTTCGAGCAGTTTTTAGACATTGTGATTGGGATTCAACTCAATCGTTTGAAAGCTATGTGGATACGATCGGTCACGGTCAATTAGGGGAAAATCACCAGAAAGATCAAGCTGCGTAGATTCCTTGCCTTTATTTAATAAAAAATAACCGATAAAAACGCTAAGTCCCTTAATGGTACAGCGCGTTTCCTTTGTCACTTGCTGTGTAAAAGTGGTATTTTAGAGGCTATGAACGGAATCATCTATAACATAGCCATTAGCTTACCTGGGTTTTTAATGGCAATCGTCTTTCACGAATGGGCACATGCTTATATCGCTCATCGATATGGAGATGATACCGCTAAAATGCAAGGCCGACTTACGTTCAATCCTTCAGCACATTACGATTTAGTAGGAACAGTAATTTTTCCATTATTTGGAGCGATTATTGGGGGAATTATGTTTGGTTGGGCAAAACCAGTTCCGGTAGATCCTAGAAGATTTAAAAATATGAAGTCAGGAATCTTTTGGGTGAGTTTTGCAGGACCACTCGCCAATATGATCATTGCCGTTTTTAGCGCCTTTATGTTTGCCGCTTTTATACACTACCTTCCGAATACTTTTGAATTTAAACAAGTACTTATGGCCATGGCGAGACAGGCATTGATTATTAATTTAGTGATTGCTGTCTTTAATCTGATCCCTTTTCCTCCTCTTGATGGATCGAAAATGGTTTCAACGTTTTTGGATTATGAGTCTGCAAGAAAATATGAGAATTTAGCACAGTACAGCTTTATTTTTATTATTATACTGTGGACTACTAATATATTTAGTTATTTGATGTCGCCTGCACTTAGGATGGGTCAGGGAATGTTGAATTTTTTTATAAACATTTTGGGATAAACACACATGTTAGACACAACAATTCAGGTTAAAACCGATCACTTTGATGGTCCCCTAGGTTTATTACTTCTTCTTGTCCAAAAAGAAGAGATGGATGTTAAGGATCTAGACCTAACAGGTATCACAAAACAATATCTAAATTACCTTGCTCAAATGAAAGAGTTAAACTTCGACGTTGCCGGAGATTATTTATATTTAGCGGCGACTTTGCTGTTACTAAAATCCAAAAATGCGATTACTGAAGAAGAATCGAAGAGGCTTCTAGATCAATCAGATGCATCGGGAGAGTTGAATATTACTTCCGAAGCAGAGTTGATTCGTCGACTTGAAGAACTTCAAAATTTCCAAAGAATGGGACAGGTTCTTTGGAACCTTCCAAAAAAAGGTCATGATATTTTTGTTAAACCAAAAGTAAATAGAAAAGCAATTGTTGATTCAATTCTAACTCCGATTGAGTTAGATAAGTTAACTGAAGCAATGGTTGATCTCATTATTCGAGATAAAAGAAAGTATACAGTGCTTAGAAGAGATAGACTTTCTATTAAAGAGAAACTCCAGTTTCTGAAAAGTTTCTTAACAACGGGTGAGAAATTTGACTTTGAAAGCTTGCTTCAACTTGATGGTGAGCCTGGAACTGATAATACAGTAATCACTTTTATTTCACTTTTAGAGCTTGCAAGACTTAAGAAAATTACAGTTTTTCAAAACGAAAACTTTGGAAATATTTATGTCAATGTTGTTTCATCACTTGATGATTTTAATGTTGAATCAGCAAATGGATTTGAAGAAGAAGAGGGGAATAACACTCCTAATGAAGAAGAACTAAAAGCAATGTTAGATGGACAACCTGAAGTTACAGAGACTATTCAGTAAGGTTTGAGGATAAAGTTATGGAAGAGAACAACACAATCGAAACAAATGCCGAAGTTACTCCACCAGAGTTTCACTTACATCCTGATGATGTAGAACTTGAAGTGAAGTATCCAACGAAAGAAGACTTGGCCTATCCTAGTGAGGAGTCTTTTGAATTAGAGCTAAGTTTTTTGGATAACGAAAAACAAGAAGATAAACTATGGCAAGCTCGTACTGGTTTAGATTTTGATTCACTTTGTGGAGCAATTGAAACAGTTGTTTTTATGAGTGACAAACCAGTATCATTACAGAGAATTAAAAATTTAATTGATGAAGATATGCCATTGAGAGTTATTCATGCTTCGATTGAAAGACTTCAAGAAGAATATGAATCAAAACATCACGGTCTTCGTTTAGTTGAGGTTGCAGAAGGTTATCAATATAGAACCAAAGCAACGTATTCAAAATATGTACAGGACTTATTTAAAGTAAATAGCCTTGTCCTTTCTCCAACGGCACTTGAAGTGTTAGCAATCATTTCTTATAAGCAGCCAATTTCTAAAACTGAAGTTGATAAGATTAGAGGCGTTGATAGTGGACATATTGTTCGCGGGCTAATGGACAAAAGACTTGTAAAAGTTTGTGGCCGTAGCGAAGAGATGGGTCGCCCTGTTCTCTATGGGACAACGCCGGAATTTTTAGAAGTTTTCAACCTTGCAAGAATTGAAGATCTACCACCAGAAAGAGAACTTGAAGAAATTATTGATGAAGGTGTTGGAAAAATCTCTGATATTAAATCAATTGTTCAAAATGGCGATAAAGAAGCTTTTGTTTTTGATGAGATCGATGAGCTTGATGACTTAACTGAGGCCATTAAATTGATTTCTTCAGATACTGATTTCACTAAAAGTTTAAAAGGTAATAGTAAAAAGGCTCAAGGAAATAGTGAAAATGAAGAGACTGGTACGACTAGAAGATCAGCGTTTGATTTACTAGAAGAATATGTAAACAAAGATATCATTACGAGAGCTAATACAGAAGCTTTTGAAAGTGAGATGATGAGTGGTGTAGCAGATCCACAAATTGTAAGTGATCTGACAGCTGGACCATATAATACTCCTGAGCTTGTTGATGAAGAGGAAGATGATTTTCAGATGATCGACCTTGAAACTGGTTTACCAATTGAAGATGATATTGAGGACGGAATGTCCGAACAAACAGCATCTGAGCAAGAGTCGGAACAAGAGGCAATCTCTCTTTTGGGAGACACTGAAGAGGAAGCACAGATGCTCTCTGATGCCCTTGATGATGCTTTCGCCAGACTCACTGGAGATAAGCTCGATGAACAAGAAGTTAGTGAAGAACTTGGGCTTGATCAGAAGAGAATTGATCAAGAAGAACAGGATTTAGATAACTTAACGGGTAAGATCGTTGAGGGAGCTAAGGATCTGGACTTAGATTTAGGATTTTTACAGTCTGAAGATGAGAATCAGGAAAATAATTCAAACTCTGAATCGTAAAAATAGACGCAAATTGACATTTTGATGCTGGGGGCCTACGTTGCCCCCAGTTATATTTTTTAACCCAGAACAGTCGAGAAGACGGATCGGAGGTATCATGTTGAGATTACAAAAATACATTGCAGATTGTGGAATAACTTCTAGAAGAAAAGCAGAAGAGCTTATTGCTCAAGGTCGTGTTTCAGTTAACGGAGAAGTTGTTCGTCAGCTAGGAACAAAAGTAAACCCTGAGGAAGATGCGGTTATGGTTAACGGTCAGGCCATTGATCATCGATCAGTTGCCAAGGTTTACCTCGTAATGAATAAACCACGTTGTATTATGACAACCTTGGAAGACCCAGAAGGTCGTAAAACAGTTATTGATTTAATTAAAGAAGTTCCAGAGAGAGTTTATCCAGTAGGTAGACTTGATTATCTTTCAGAAGGGCTGCTTCTTTTAACAAATGACGGTGATCTTGCAAATCAAATCATTCACCCAAGCGCTAATATTACAAAAGTATATGAAGTAAAAGTTTTTGGAGCAGTGACTGAAGCCCTTCTTAAAAAATTGAGAGGCGGAGCAACTGTAGATGGGATTGAACTAACACCAAGTGCGGTTAGAGTGATTAAGCAGCTTCCTACAAAAACTTGGATAGAATTTAGGTTAACAGAAGGTAAGAACAGGGAAATTAGAAAAATTTGTGAAGCCTATGGAATTACAATTGATAAACTCAAAAGAGTTGCAATCGGTGGACTTTCTGTTGATGGAATATCTCCTGGTTCATATCGATATATTACTAAAGCTCAGCTACAAAGAGCGATTGGATTTAATAAAAATGGAACAGTTAACGAAGATCTTGAGTACTGGTCAGGTAAGAAGAGTGTTAGCTTAAAGTTAAAAGGTGCTCAGAATTGTACAAGTGCCGATGACAAAGCTTTTCATAAGTTTAGAAAAGGTGATTACTTTAAAACAGTTGCTGAACTGAAAGAAAGAAAAGAGAAAGAAGCTAAAGAGATTAGAACAAAAGCTTACGAAGAAAAAGAAGCTGCTCACCAAGCGAGACAAAAGAAGAAGAAAGATAGACAACGTAAAAAATCAGAAGAGAAAAACGGTGGAGTTCACGCTCAATTTGTTAAATAAAAAAAGCCCTCATTATGAGGGCTTTTTTATTTGTATAAAATTAAATTTTATTCAGCAGTACAATTTGCTTCTTCTCTTACTTCGATACTCATATCATCAAGAAGTAAGACACCATTTTTAGATTGCATATTATTTTCGTTATCTTTGTATACATAAGTGAACATACTGTAAGAAGCCGCATGAGTTAAACAAAGAAGCATAAACTGATTTTCACCAACTGCTTTTGTTAGGTTAGGCATAATCGATGTATCGATTAGTTCATTAACTAAAGACTCTTCATAAATACAGTCGTCATATATATCAACTGACTTGATTCCAGAATTTTCTCCATTCAAGTTAAATGGGATGGCAACTGTACTTCCAGTTAAATCTTGGCAGGTTATTTGGGCATACTGATTTATGGAAATGAGAGTGATAATGGTAAAAAATAGCTTTTTCATAGAAACCTTATGTTAGAGATAGTTCTCAATATCATCTAAGGTCATTTAATGGCATGAACTCTGTAAAAATTGCACAAAAAAAGGGCCATAAAATGGCCCTCATGATTATTAAATCTTACTAAAGCTAAAAAGTGGAGGTTGCTGAGATAACAAGTCTATTTGTTAGCAGTCGTATGTAACGACTTTAGCGTCATTCATTTGATCTAAAAGAAGATCGATTGAATATTCTAAGGCTTGCTCATCGTATGGGATAGAAGAGTCTTTTGCTGCTTGAATAAACCTAGCTTGCTTAATTAAACTAGCGCACATTCTCATGGCCTCTGCTGAACCATCAAAATATTCACCCTCATCATCTGTCGTCATAACATGTGTAAGCATTTTATTTAAAGTTTTAAGGATTCTTACATGAGCTGAAGAAAGCTCAGTTGTCTCAATTTCTATAAAAACTTTTTCTTGTGATGTTTTGTGATTCGCCATAGTTCTTCCTCTGCAAAACTCTAAGGGTTACATAAATATCTTTTCGGAAATTTTTTCAATGATTTTAGACATTTATACTAGAGAATTTTACTTTTCTCGTGATCGTCCAATTTTCAATGAGTTATTAATGGTTTACAAAGAATAATACTAGGACTATTATCTCAACAATCTAAGCAATTAGCTTCACTTAACGCGGGGTGGAGCAGTCTGGTAGCTCGTCGGGCTCATAACCCGAAGGTCGTTGGTTCGAATCCAGCCCCCGCAACCAATTTTCTCCCTTTTCATCCATCATTTAATTTTTTACTTAAAAAAATCGTCGGTCACTTATTTTATGACTTAGGACAAAGGTGAAGTAAGGCGTATTTTCACGAGGGTGAGAATTTGATAGCTTATTAGTGTTTTAATGATTTGAGATTTAAGAGGAAGTGATGGCAAAGAAGACAATTTTATCAGGCTCAACGGCTACAGGGGATCTAACCTTAGGTAACTATATTGGGGCCATCAACAATTGGACTGCTCTTCAAGAAGAATACGATTGTCTTTATTTTGTGGCCGATCTCCATGCTTTAACTGTTAAGCAGGACCCAAAAAAACTAAATGATCGCTGTATGAGCTTCTTTGCTCAATATCTTGCTCTTGGTTTGGATCCGGTTAAGAATACTCTCTTTCTACAAAGTCACGTTCCTGAACATGCTGAACTGAATTGGATTCTTACTTGCTTAACTCCTATGGGTTATCTAAATAGAATGACTCAGTTTAAAGACAAATCAGAAAAAAATACTAAAAATATTAATGCCGGACTTTATACATATCCTGTATTAATGGCCGCAGATATTCTTCTCTATCAAGCTGATGTTGTTCCAGTTGGTGAAGATCAAAAACAACATTTAGAACTTTGCCGAGATATCGTAAATTTTTATCATAATCGCTATGGTGAAAAAACACTTGTGATGCCAGAGCCATTTATTGGTAAGCAAGGTGCAAGAGTGATGTCACTTCAGGACCCAACAAGTAAAATGTCAAAATCTGATGAAAATGAAAAATCATTTGTTAGTATTATTGATACTCCTAAGAAGATTCAAAAGAAAATTAAAGGAGCTGTTACTGATTCGGATACAGTGATTGAGTTTGATGTGGAAAAGAAAGCAGGTCTTTCAAACTTATTAACAATCTATAGTGTGCTTTCTGGAAAAAAGGTAGACGAGATTGTAAATGAGTATCAAGGTAAAATGTACGGACATATTAAAGCGGATCTTGCAGACCTTGTGTGTGATACGCTAAAACCAGTTCAAGAAAAGTATGCAGATCTTATGAATAACCAAGACTATCTACTTGAAACGATGAATAGTGGTGCTTCAAAAGCAAGAGAAAGAGCAAGTAAAACTCTAAAGGCCGTCTATGAAGATACAGGTCTCATCAATTTGTCTTCAAGAAAATAGGTAACTATGAAAATAGCTCTTTCCATTGGAACAAGACCTGAAATTATAAAGATGTCTCCAGTAGTAAAAGAGCTACAGTCTCGAAATATTAACTTCATTCTCATTCATACAAATCAACATTATGACGTTGAGTTAGATAAAGTTTTCTTTGAAGAGTTAGAGTTACCAAGACCTGACTATGAACTTCATCCTCAGTCACTTAAAGATCATTCTCATCAAATTGGGAATATAATGATAAAAATGGAAGAGGTTTTAAAAAAAGAGAGACCTGATTTACTTCTTGTTCAAGGAGATACAAACTCTGTTCTTGCTTCTTCTTTGGTCGCTTCAAAGTTGAATATCCCTATTGGTCATATTGAAGCGGGCTTAAGAAGCTATGATCGTTCTATGCCAGAGGAAGTGAATAGAATTCTTACGGACCATATGTCGGAATTGTTATTTGCAGTCACTGATAAACAAAAAGAAATCTTAATTGAAGAAGGAATACAAACGGATAAAGTTTTTATTGTAGGAAATACTGTCGTTGATGTGATTAAAAATTGCTTCAATGAAGATGAAATATCAAAAGCTTTAATTGAAAAACTCCATCTTAAGCAAAAGGAGTTTATTTTATTTACAGCTCATCGAGCTTCTAACGTAGATACTGAAGACTCTCTTAACGAAATTATTTTGTGTTTAGAAGAACTGGTTATTCATAATAAAGTCGTTTGGCCTATTCATCCTCGTACTCTAGATCATTTGAAAAATTTTAATCTCTCTATTCCCAAAGAGGTCCTTGTTATAAAACCTATAGGTCATAAGGACTTTCTTTCACTAATTAAATGTTCCTCGTTAGTGGTTACAGACTCTGGAGGAATACAAGAAGAGGCCTGTGTTCTTAGAACTCCATGCATTACTCTTAGAGAAAATACAGAAAGGCCTGAGACCCTTGATCTTGTTTCTAATAAAATTGTGGGGAGAGATGTGAATAAGTTAAAAGAAGCAGTTGAATATTTTAAAACTGGTTCTCTTGAGTGGAGTTCTCCTTTTGGTGATGGGAAAAGTGCCCAAAAAATTATTGATATTATTCAGGAGAAAATAAAGTAATGAAGCGTGTTTTTGATTTTTTACTTTCTTTAATTCTCTTAATCCTTTTTACCCCCTTAATGGTCATAGTTTTTATAATGGTGAAGTTAACAAGTAAGGGGCCAGCTCTTTTTTGGTCACAGCGTGTAGGGATTGATAATAAACTTTTCTCAATGCCAAAGTTTAGAACCATGAAAATTGAAACCCCACAGGTTGCGACTCATCTGTTAGAAGACTCAGTAAATTATAAAACATCCATAGGGGATTTCTTAAGAAAGACAAGTTTAGATGAGTTGCCACAGCTCATTAGTATTTTGACGGGGAAAATGAGCTTTGTTGGACCAAGACCAGCTCTTTTCAATCAAGAAGATTTGATTGCCCTAAGAACTCAAAAAAATATTCATTTGGTTATGCCAGGCTTGACGGGCTGGGCACAGATAAATGGAAGGGATGAAATTACTATTAATGAAAAAGTTGAACTTGATTTTGAGTATACTAAAAAAAGAAGTTTTTTCTTTGATATGAAAATTATGTACTTAACTTTTTTAAAAGTTGTAGCAAAAGAAAATGTGTCCCATTAATTATTGTATTTTTTCGGTTGAGTTATTACTCAGCTGAGCTTCTTGAATCTCATCTCTATTTGGAAAATATTCTGGAACAAGTAGTTTCACTTGTCTTTTAATATCGTTTGTATCGGTATTGCTATCCATTGCCAGTAAGGTTTTTAGCTTTTGAGTAAAGTCTTCTACAGGCCCTTGTGCTTGAGCAACTTTAACTAATGGGTGAAGTGTCGGAAGGGAACCTTCGCCGGAGAGTAGTAACTCTTCATAAAGCTTTTCACCAGGTCTAAGTCCGGTAAACTCAATCTTAATATCTTCATCAACTTTTAGACCTGACATTAAAATCATTTGTTTTGCAAGATCAACTATCTTAACAGGGCTACCCATATCAAGTACAAATACTTCTCCACCGGTTCCAAGAGCACCTGCTTGCAGAACAAGTCGCGAAGCTTCTGGGATGGACATGAAATATCTTTTAATGTCTTTGTGGGTAACTGTTATGGGGCCACCTTTTTCAATTTGTTCTTTGAAAAGTGGAATAACGCTCCCACTAGAACCAAGAACATTGCCAAAACGAACCATCAGAAATTTTGTATCAACAGACTTTTTTTGAATATATTGGCAATATGTTTCTGCAACTCTCTTAGTTGCTCCCATTATATTAGTTGGGTTCACGGCTTTGTCAGTAGAGATCATAACAAAACGTTCGACATTATATTTTAAAGAAAAATTGGAAACATTAATTGTACCAAGTACATTTGTTTTCACGGCCTCAATTGGGTTTGCTTCCATCATCGGTACATGCTTGTAGGCCGCTGCGTGAAGAACAATTTCTGGTCGATACTTAGCAAAGGCAAAATCCAGATCACTTTCATTTCGAATATCACCAATAAGGCAGTGATAATTTAGAGTTGGATAAAGAGCTTTAATATCCTTTTCAAGAGCGTAGAGGTTATATTCCGATTGCTCGAAGAAAATTATTTTATGAGGATTAAACTTTGCAATTTGACGACAAAGCTCTGATCCAATGGAGCCACCTGCACCAGTGATCAGAATAGTTTTTCCTTCAGACATTGTCGAAAGAGATGTGTTGTCGAGTATGACTTCTTCTCTGCCAAGTAGGTCTTCAGGCTCTAGGGATTTTAATTGTGAGAGAGAGGCCTTACCATTTATAAAATCACTATATTTAGGAAGTGTCTTATATTCTAATTGAAGATCTTTACCGGCATCAACAATCTTTCTAATTTCTTTACCTTGAATTCTAGGATCAGCGATAAGAACTTTACTTACATGATACTTTTTGGCGATATCATAAAGACGATTCACAGGTGAAAAAACAGGAACTCCGTGAATTGATCTTCCTTTTTTTGTATTGTCATTATCTATAATGGCAACAACATGTAATTGAAGATGGGGAGATGCTTTAATTTCTCTTAGTAGTTTTTCACCAGTGTCATTGGCACCAAAGATAATGACTTTATCAAATTCAGTAGAGTCTCTTTTTAACGAAATATTATCTCTCCAAATTCGATAAGAAAATCTTGATCCACCTAGTGTCATAATTAAAAGTAGCCAGTCGATAAAGAAGACTGTTCTTGGTAAACTCTCGAGTCTATTGGTAAGTGAGATTGCGGCAAGGGTCATTAGCACAGCAATTGTCACACCTCTTACAAGTCTAATTAGGTCATAAGTACTAGAGTATCTCCAAATACCTTTATAAATTCCTGAAAAATAGAAACATGAAGATTGAACTATTGTTGCAAGGGTGCAGAGGAAAATGATTTTTGATAGTGGAACGCCGGGAACCGATAGTTCACCATATCGGATGGCGATGGCACCATAGAAGCATAGGGCAGCAAAAATAAAATCATTACTCATTGCAATGAGTACCTTTTGCCATGACTTTAATGATTGAAGTCTATTCACGTTGCCTCTTATGTAAAATTACTGATTTAATCTCTAAAAATATGGGCCATTTGTAAAGAAATCCTTTTGATAAGTACGTAAAAGTTGGAAAAATTATATTGTTTTTGGACGGTGTGTTGTTTAACAGAAGGTCTTTTGCTATATTTTCATTAAAGTGATGTTAAAGTTGTGAGTTCTTCTTAAATGGCGGTATATATGTATGAATTTGATAAGGTTGACCGAGATATTTTAAATAAACTATTAGAGGACTCTAGACGTCCTTTTCAGGATATTGCAAGAGAGCTTGTTGTTTCTGGAGGAACTATTCATGTTCGAGTGAATAAGATGAAGGAAGCGGGGATTTTAAAGGGCTCACGGGCGATAGTTGACTTTAATAAGCTGGGACTGGAAGTTGTTGCCTTTGTTGGGGTGAACCTTGTTAGCGCTGGGGTATATCCGATAGCATTAGAGAAATTAAAGAAATTCTCTCAAATCACAGAAGTTCACTATACCACTGGGACATATAGTATGTTCGTCAAAGTTGTGGCCGAAAGTACGAGAGAACTTCATTTATTTTTGATTGAAAAGTTACAGAGTATTCCAGAGATACAGTCAACAGAGACATTGATTTCGCTTGATAACCCTCTGTTGAGAGATCCTGAAATACCTGAACCAAAAGAATAAGACCAAATATGGTTTAAGAATTATCGGAGCACGGATGCGAAACTTACCTTTAGAAAAATTAAAAGACACTTCACCTTTTCGTAAAATTGCCATGGGGACATGGAAAACGGCTAAGGATCCTTCAGTTTATGGTGTCCTTGAAATTGATATGCAGCCAGTTTTAGATTTAGTACCGGAGTATGAAAAAAAACACGGTGTAAAAATAACCCCTGCACATTTAGTTGGCAAAGCAGTTGCCCATTGTATGAAGATTCGTCCGGAGATTAATGGACTCATTAGAGGAAATAGGATTTGGCTTAGAGATAAGGTTACTCTTTTTTACCAAGTAAATATTCCAGGAGAGGGTGAAGACAAAATTAAAAAAGCGACACTGTCTGGTTGTACTATTGATGGTGCCGAAGACTTATCTACTGCAGAAATTTCAAGTGCTATAAAGTCAAAGGCCTCAAACGTTCGTACTGGTAAAGATAAAGAGATGAAGAAGAATATGGGAATTTTTAAAATCATGCCATGGTGGTGTGCTAAGTATTACCTCAACCTTGCTTCTTTTTTACTATACGGACTAAATCTTAACCTTTCATGGTTAGGCTTTCCACGTGACCCTTTTGGCTCTGTGATGATTACAAATATTGGTTCTCTAGGAATTGATTTAGCATGGGCTCCTCTTTGTCCTTATACACGAGTTCCACTGCTTCTTGCTGTTGGTGCTACTAAAGATAAGCCATGGGTGATTGATGGAGAAGTAAAAGTGAGGCCTATCATGCCTATTGCTGTTACTTTTGATCATCGCTTGATCGATGGAATTCATGCTTCACAAATGGCCGCTGAGTTTAAAAAATGTTTCGCCAATCCAAAGGAAATGCTTTTAGGTTAAGGTACTATTTATGATAGGGGTGATTGAGGTAAATGGTATCAGCTCGGTAGAGTTGCTCATCAAAAATTACTCGTGCCATCTGGTGAGGAAAAGTCATTAAAGAAAGGCTGATTTTTTCATGCTTTTGTTCCAGTAGATTATTTCCATGTCCGGCAGCCCCACCAAATATAAAACACAGTGGTCCATGATGGTTTTCTAATTTCTTGAAAAGCCAATCTGAAAATTGAGATGAATCAAATTCCTTCCCTTTTTCGGCCAGTAGAAATAAAAGGGGAGATCCCTCTTTTGAAATGTCTTGAACTTTCTTGAGTACTTCAGCACCTTCGAGCTCAAGGTTTTCTTCATGAGTTTTAAGCTCATGGTACTTTACCTTGAAAGATTTGATTCTTTTGAGATATTCATGCTCGATGGAAAGATAATTCTTATCTCGTAGTTTTCCAAGGGTAATAACATGAATCGTTTTCATGAAGGAGTTTAGAAGAAGTCTCTGTCTGTATCAGTATCTTCAGACTCACTATTTTCTGGTTCAGAGAAGTAGTAGTCTTGAGGGATAGAAATAGGTTTCCCTTCTCGCCATAATTCTTCAACGCCGTAAACTTCTCTAGCAGTATCTAAAAAGATATGAACGATAAGATCGCCACTATCGATTAGAATCCAGTCAGAATGCTTTAAGCCTTCTTTACTAATAATTTTAGAACCATTTCTCTTTAGTTCTTCAGTTACTGTGTCGGCCATAGCGTTTGCTTGAGTTGGGTTACCAGCAGAAGCAACAACATAGTAGTCTGAAAGTGATGATGTTCCACTAACATCAAAGACCTTTAGGTTTATACCTTTTAGGTTTCCGAGTATCCAAGCAGTGGCCATGGCCAAATTCTTTGGAAATTCGAATTCTTTATTTTTAACAATCTCATCTACTTGTGCATTAATATACGCTTTACTCATTTTCAGTCCTAATTTGTTCTTCTTGGATTACTCTTAGCATGAGGTGTTTTACTTGCTCGACATTTTCATTTGAAACAGAGGAGAGTAGGACAACTTTACGATCAAGCTGTTCTTCGAAAAAAGCTTTATACTTTTCTCTTTCTTCTTCAGTCATGGCATCGACTTTCGTTAAACAAATCAATTCTTTTTTATTTAATAGTTCTTTATTATACTTTTCAAGCTCTTGTCTAATTATCACGTATTGTTCGAAGGCCTCGAACTCATCAAGGCACCAACTTACGTCCACAAGATGAACAAAGGCCTTTGTTCGTTCGATATGCTTAAGGAATTTTATCCCTAACCCTTTACCCTCTGAGGCATCCTCAATTAAACCTGGGATATCAGCAACAACGAATGATGTTTCATCATCAATTTTAACAACACCAAGGTTTGGTTCTAACGTGGTAAAAGGATAGTCTGCAATCTTAGGCTTTGCTGCACTGATTACTGATATGAGCGTTGATTTTCCTGCGTTTGGAAGGCCGATAAGAGCAAGGTCAGCAATCAGTTTCAACTCTAGGTCGACTTCGTAATACTCGCCTTCTTTACCTTCAGTTGCTTTGCTGGGAGCTTGGTTGGTTGAGGTCTTGAAATTCATATTTCCAAGTCCACCTCTGCCACCTTCTGCTACTAAAACCTTTTGGCCATGCTCTGTAAGGTCGGCCATGACATCACCTGTTTCGCTATTTCTAACGATGGTTCCTACTGGAACTTGAACAACGAGGTCTTCACCATATTTTCCGTGCATTTGGCGGCCCATTCCGGCTTCGCCTTTCTCTGCTTTATAGTGTTTCTTTCCTCGAAAGGTAACGAGTGTGTTTAGCCCTTCGTTGGCCTGAATGTATACATTACCACCGTCGCCGCCATCGCCGCCGTCAGGTCCACCCATAGGAACGTACTTCTCTCTTCTAAATCCAGAGCAGCCGTCTCCACCTTTTCCTGATTCGATAATAATTGATACTTCATCTATAAATCGCATATGTAACCGTTCTATAACCTAATAAACAAAAGGGGAATCCATAATGAATTCCCCTTCCATATGTATGTAAAATTTTCAATAAACTTAAGCTGATACTACTGAAATAATTTGCTTGTTCTTATTGTAGTATGAGAACTCAACTTTTCCCTCTTCTTTAGCGAAGATTGTAAAGTCTTTACCCATTCCAACATTTGCACCAGGATGAAATTTTGTTCCTGATTGTCTAACAATGATGTTTCCAGCAATTACATGCTCTCCACCAAATTTCTTCACACCACGCATTTTTGGGTTTGAATCACGGCCGTTACTTGTACTACCACCGGCTTTTTTATGTGCCATTATTAACTCCTATTTCATCCAATAATTATTTTAAATATTTCTTTGCAGCTACACTTGAAGCATCAATCTTATCTGAGTTTCCTTGCCCGTCTGCAAGCTCAGTAATGAGAAGTGATGTGAAGTGTTGTCTATGACCATTTTTTCTCTGGTACTTACCAGGCTTTCTTTTGAAAACAATGATCTTTCTGCTTCTGTCATGTCTTATAACTTTAGCTGTAACTTTCGCTCCGTTAACAGTTGGTAAACCAACAAGAGCTTTGTCTCCACCGATCATTAAAACTTGATCAAAATCTACTGTTTCACCAGCTTCATTTGTTAGTTTTTGAACGTCGAGGATATCTCCTGCTTGTACACGATATTGGTGTCCAGCGATTTCAACGATTCCGTACATGTAAATCTCCTTAATCTGAAGACAAAATCAGGGGGTAGGAAAAAGTCCTTACTCTTTTTGCCCTAAGTTTAGTCATTTGAATCGTGATTTTTATGCTTTTTTGGGCCTAATGTCAACGATGGAATGGCGCGTTTTTTATTAAATAAAATACTTACTAGCCGATAAGTAGGTAGGTCATAATCAAGGAATAAGAAATGAGCGAGAATACATGGGTTTACTTTCAATATCACAATACCTCTAGGTACCCGATTTTTTTGAGGTTTCAGGCATCTGAGTTCAATCATGAGGTTAATGATTTGCTTACAAAAATGAAATTTTCACAAATGGGTGAGAAAGAAGCTTCTGATGTTGCAGATGTGGTCAAGAAAGAGGAGTTCGGTAGGTTATTAACCCTTAAACCGGCAAATTTTACCGTTCTACAGCAAATAAAGTCTGTTTCAGAAAGTGATCGTTACGGAAAAGAAAGTATCGTGCCTAAAGATGGATACAAAGTTTATCGCTATAAAGAAATGGGTCTCATGGTTTATTCAATGGGAGTAAGCGAGTGGGAGATGGGAGTAAGTCCTTTCTTCGGAAAAACGGAGTTCTCAGCTGAGTTCTTTACAGTCATCAATCGCTACTTAAGCTGGTGCCTTGCTCCTTTTGGAGTTATCGGATTTTGGGGTGTGCCGGTTGAAGATGGAGTTGTTGTTCTGAAGCAAAAAGAAGCGAAGGGTGAGGTTATATATCTCGATATTAGAGAACGAAAAATTCTTTCTTTTGATGGTGTTGAGAGTATGAATTTTCGATTCAAAATTTTAAGGCTTGATAAGAGTTTAAAAAATAGAAATATAAGAATGGGAAGTGAAGAGCTTCTTAGTTTCTTAAGTGTGCATACTAGCTTCTTTGATTGCTATGGACACTCGAATATTATCAGACAAGTTTTGCAGACAATTTCAAGAATAACTGAAGGCTCAATTTATCCTTATGATTCTTATAAACCAAGAACGGATATGAGTCCCGAAACAGAAGCTGCTTAACAAAGTTTTTTCTTAAAACTTGCCATGATTCCTGATTAATGAAATTATGAATCATGGTTGTAGATTTAGATCCCGTCATTTTTTCAATTGGTCCACTTTCTGTTCGTTGGTATGGCTTCATGTATGTGGTTGGCTTTTTGCTGGCAGGTTTTCTTTTAAAGAAACTTATTAAACGAGGTTTTTTTAAAGTTGCAGAAGAAAAAATTGATAGTCTTATTACAACAATGATTATCTGCATGTTTATCGGTGCACGTTTCGTTTATGTTTTTGTTTATAACTGGGATTATTATGCTTCAAACCCTTCAGAGCTTTTAGCTTTTTGGCAGGGGGGCCTTAGTTTCCACGGAGCAATTATTGGACTTCTTGTTGGTGGTTATATTTTTGCTAAAAGAAATAAAGTCTCTTGGCCACACGTTATGGATAACGTTTGTCTGGCCGGTACCCCTGGATTATTTTTTGGACGGATGGGGAACTTTATAAACGGTGAGCTCTATGGTCGTGTGACTGATAGTCCTCTCGGTTTAATTTTTCCAGCAGGTGGTCCTTATCCTCGTCACCCTAGTCAGCTTTATGAAGGAGTGATGGAAGGGATTGTTCTTACCATTATACTTTGGGTACTTTTAAGAAAAGTTAAGTTCTACGGAATTATTTCTTCTGCTTTCTTAATTGGCTACGGAGTCTTTCGCTATTTTATTGAATTCTTCAGAGAAGCAGATGCTCAACTTGGTTATTACTTTGGTGGTACCACAACCATGGGACAGATTCTTTGTCTCATTATGATTATTGTCGGCCTCATTGCCTTAAAGCTTTCTTATAAATATAAATTTGAAAATTAAATTTTTGGCTTTTCTTGAGGAAACTTAAACTTATTTAATAAAGGATCAATGGCCTGACCTTGGAAAGTTCCATCGGCTTTCATTCCTGTGAGATACATAGGAAAACAATTTATGGTGCATGAACCAGAATAGGTAAATCTGATACCATCTTCGTTATTCCAAATATAAACAGCAGAATTCAATTTTTTAAAGTATTGGTCTTGCTTGCCATATCTATTGATCATGCTTTGATGGAAAACATCGTGAAGAAAGTAGCTAGGAAGACGAGCGTAAAAATCTACAACTTGAGAGTTCTTATACTGAACAAAGACTGGAAATTTGTAGCGAATTTGAGCAACGTAGTATTTGTAGATACCATCTTTTTGATTGCCTTCAACCTTCTCTGACTTAGGGTATTTCTTTTGAATCTCTGCGAAGTTTTTTCCGGGGAAGAATATTTTTAATGAGTCTAGTGAGAAGTTGTAATTGGGTGGATCCACTTCTGCAAAGGTGGAAGATAAAACCAATGAAAAGAGTACAATAATAAAAAATCTTTTTTGCATGCTGTAATCAACTTCTTTAAGTTATAATTCCAGATAAAAACTATCTAAGTTAATTTTAACGTTTTAAAAAAAATAAGCGAAGGGGCAATTAATGCAAGAGTCATCCAAAAAAGAAGCAAAGAGAATTGGATTTGCGATGTTGGGAGGTCTCATTATCGGACTTCTTATTCATCAATTCGGAATGGGAAGTTATAGTGAGTATGTAAAACCACTAGGGACTATCTTTATTAGGCTTCTGAAAATGGTTATTGTTCCTCTCGTATTTTCATCCATATATATGTCCATGCTTAATCTTGGTACTCCAGAAGCTCTCGGCTCTATGGGAAGAAAAGCGGTTGCTTACTATTTTTGTACCACGGCCATTGCGGTTTTCTTCGGACTCATTTTTGTTAACTTAATTCAACCAGGTGTTGGAGCTGAGTTAGGTGGAGCAGGACTAAGTGGTTTATCAGCAGAAATGGCCAATAAAGTTCAAGGTCAGCAAGGTCTTTATCAGACAGTTCTTGGAGTTTTAATTGATGCTATCCCTAGTAACCCAGCGGCTGCTCTGGCAAATGCAACAGTTTTACAAATTATTGTCTTCGCCATTTTTATGGGAATTGTAGCTCTTTATAATACTGAAAAAAGTAAAGCGGTTAGTAACGTTATGGCGAGTTTAGAAGAAATGAGTTTGGCACTTACTCATGCCATTATGAAGTTTGCACCCATTGGTATTTTTGTCTTAATGATTGATGTGATGGCGAAGTCAGGTTTCAGTGCCATTGTTTCTCTTTCAAAATATATTGCCACTGTGGTTATCGGTTTAACTTGTCATGCGGCCTTCCTACTATTTGTAGCGTGTACCAGAGCTAAAAAATCACCAATCTTTATTTTAAAAGGTTTAAGTGCTCCACTTTTTACGGCCTTTTCAACTTCTTCGTCGGCTGCAACTCTACCGATTACCATGACCAGTGTTGAAGAAAACCTTGGAGTAAATAAAGCAACAGCAAAATTTGTTCTTCCGTTAGGGGCAACTATTAATATGGACGGTACAGCACTTTACGAATCAGTCGCGGCTATCTTTATTGCTCAGGCCTACGGTATTGATTTAACTCTTGCCCAACAGGTTATTATTTTTATGACAGCTTCTCTTGCGGCCATTGGTGCTGCGGCAATTCCTGGAGCAGGACTTATTACTATGAGTATTGTTTTAGGTGCGGTAGGCCTACCACTAGAGGGGATTGGTCTAATTTTAGCTGTTGATCGTCTACTAGATATGTTTAGAACTACAGTGAATGTTTTTGGTGATGCTGTGGGGACAATCGTAGTCGATAGCCTTATGAAGGATGATGACAGATAAATGTGCCAGTTTTTAGGTATTTAGCTCGTGTAAAGGGTTAAATTTATGCTAGTATTGACCCTTTTACTGTGAAAAGGGAAAATAGAGTGTGCTTTGTTGTATAACTAGAATTGAGGTTCTTACAAAATGATGAAATTTAGCCTAATCTCCACAATGTTCTTACTTGTTTTCACGTCTTGTTCTTCTCTCAAGAGTCAAAATAAAGATACTAATAAGACATCTGATGTGACCAAGTTAAGCGAGATGTCTGAGTCTCGAGCAAAAGCGATTGAAGCGGCACAAATTGCTGAGAGTGATAACGATGCTTCTCGTATTATTGGAAGCTCGCAAATTTTTGCAGATCAACCAACAGATCATGCCACAAAAACATATTTCTTATATGGTGCTGAACATTTAAATTTAGAAAATTATTATTTTGATATTCCTGTTGTCTACAATGCTGCGGTTAAGAAGTGGATTAATTACTTTCTAAATCGTGGGCGTGGATTCTTTGAAAGATATGGTGCGAGAGCCGGTAGGTACGCTCCGATCTTAGGAAATATTTTAGAAGAACATGGCCTTCCGCGAGATTTAATCTTTTTGGCCATGGCCGAATCAGGTTTTCAAAACAAAGCTAAGAGTTGGGCCAAAGCCGTTGGTCCTTGGCAGTTTATGCCTTTTACAGGAAAGAGATTTGGTCTTCATATCGATTGGTATGTTGATGAAAGAAGAGATCCAATTAAGGCCACTATTGCGGCTTCAAAATATTTAAAAATTCTTCATGATGAATTTGGTTCATGGGAGCTCGCCGCTGCAGGATATAACGCTGGCGAAAATAAAGTCAGTCGTGCCATTAAAAGATATGGAACAGAGAACTTTTGGCGTTTAAGAAAAGGGCGTTACCTTAGATCTGAAACAAAGAATTATGTTCCTAAAATTATGGCACTCGCAATTATTGGTAAAAACTTAAAGTCCTTTGGTTTTGAAGGAATTGATTTTCATGAACCACTAGATTTTGAAGAGATTAGCGTCGGTCCAGCTACAGACTTATATAAGGTCGCTCAAGAACTTGATGTGGATTTTGAAGAAGTACAAAGGTTAAATCCTGAAGTTCTAAGATGGTTTACTCCTCCAACAGTAAAAAATTATTTATTAAGAGTTCCAGTAGGAAGAAAAGTTGTATGGCAAAATTGTTGTACTAATAAAGAGCTCCTCGCAGATAATTTTCAAAACTATAAAGTGCGAGGTTCACGTAGCAGACTCTCGGATGTGGCCAGAAAATTTAAAATTAAAGATAAGAATGTACTTGCTTGGTTAAACAACAAAGATCATAGAACAAGATTAAAGCGTGGTGAGATTGTTGTTCTGCCATTTAAAGATGGTCAAAATATTAAGGCCAACATGTACGCGGATCTTTATGAAAGACCACGAAAGTCTGTGGTTAGAAGAAGAAAGTATCGTCGACAAATTAAGAAGGCCCTAAGAAGAGGTCGTAAAATTAGTAATCCAAAAGTTTTCTATACAGTTAAGAAAGGGGATAGCCTTTGGACTGTTTCTAGAAAGAATGGAATTTCTTTAAACTCTCTTATTGCCTCTAACTATCACCTTATAAAGAGAAGAAGAATTAGAGCTGGAGATAAATTAGCTGTGCGTTAAGAATGCTAAGTTATTGTCCATAGGTCACTGTATCAATTTAATCGAGTTTTCCACTTAACTTTCCATCTCTCCTCGAAGTAGAATGTGTTACACACACAGCATTCATGGGAGAGACAATGTCTTTTAGTAGTATTCTTAAGCTTAAAAAAGCAAACGATGAAGAGCAGCAAGCACAATATATCCGGCATTTGGTTGTCGGTTCCGATATTTTTTCCATGGCCATATTCTTAGATCTTTTAAATAAACACGGTGAAGGTAATGTTGCCCTTTTGCACGAGTTTCCTTTAACGAAGAAGCATGTGGAATTGATTGGGCCTTCTATGTTAAGAGGTGAAGAGGCCATAGAGTCTTTCACCAGTTTATTTCCAAACGTAAGTGTTAAAAAAATTGAAGAAGAATCAAAGTTTTTTAAAGAGCTAAAGTGGAGAAAGTTTAGCGGCAGATCAAAGTCAGAAAAACTTCTCTTTAATGAAGAGTTCTATGTACGTCCACGTGCAGATGTAGACTTTTCACAACTTTTTCCATTTCTAGAGAGCGATCAAGCCTTTAGTGATGTTGAAAAAAATAGAATTGATTCGCAAATTAAAAATGTAAAAAAGATAGAGGCCACTGATCTTATTGAGCCAAATAATTTTAAAATTGAATGTTTGAATAAGACCACTATTACTTGTGAAAAACTCTATTGGGGCAAAGGACCTAGAGAGTTCTTAAATAAGTATGAAAATAAAAGTGAACTTAGTGATAAGTTTATTGAGTTTTGTGAAAGTACAGAAGCTCCTTCTGTTCTTTATATTAATTTTACTTATGATATTGAAGTAACCAATGATAACTCAACTCTCTTTATTCCTTTAAGTTACACCCATGATTGGGGACACTTTATTGGTGAATTTAAAAGTCATGAAAACGGCCAACAAAAAGCTGAATTTATCACCCACTTGGACCCGCAACATTGTAATGAGGAAGATATTAGTCGCAAAATAAGGCTTTTAAAGAGAAATTTAGAGAAAATTTATCCCCATTTGAAAAATAATTCTTATGAAGAATATTTACGTCTCACAGACTATTCTCCCTGTCTAAATGTTGACGATAGTAGTTATCAAAATATTGAAAAAGAATTCTCTAACCTTGAGATGGTAAGTTTCAATGCACCGATCAAAGGTTCTGCCCCTATCAATGACAGCTGCGAAGATTCATTAAACGGTGTCGACTTTTTGGCAAGAGCAAGTCAGCGCTGGAGTGAAATAAAGTTAACATACTAAAAAACTTTAAAAAAACCGTCACAAGCAGTTGACTTTTATACGAGCACAGAAGAAAATTTTATATAAGCGATAAAAAAGTTTAAGTTGGTTTTTAGTAAAAAACTATTTTAAGAACAATAAACATGATTACATTGAATGTAATCAAGCCTTTCAAGGAGAAGATGAATGAAAAAGCAAATTGTACTAGCTACAGCTGCTACACTACTGACTTCAAGTGCTTGGGCAACTAAAGCAAGAATGAGTGCATTAGGACAAGACACTGACCGTGGTTCACACCACATTAGTGATTCAAGAAACGTGTTTAGAAACGCGGCTAACATTAACAGCATGAAAAACTATGTTGTTACTGAATGGGGTAACTCAGCAGCTACAGTTCCTTCAAACACAGCACCAAACGCAGAAGGTGGATTCTTTAGAGAAGCTGGAGCTTTTGCTTACGGTCTTTATATGGGATCAGATGTATCTGACCAGAATAGACATGCAACAACTACTGGGTATGCAAATGCTGGTGGAGCTACTGGTACTCACGGGAATACAGGTTTTCAAGATAGATCAAATGATCTTGACCTTTTCTTCGGTGGAGATATGGGTGTAGAGTGGGGAGCAAGAGTTCATTATGCTTCAGGTTCTTCTGAATCAGCAACTGCTGGTATTGCTAAGAAAGAGCAAAGCACTCTTGCTTTAGGTCTTGGTGTTGTAGCCGGTGACTTAAACGCATATGTTAACTATATGATCAATGACGAAATGAAGAATGACGGAACAGCTACTACTGGTGTTAAGTGGGAAGATGACGGTTCTATGAATTTAGGTGTTGGTTATAACTGGATGGATTTCACTTTCTTTGCTGATTATGACAAAAAAGGTGGAGAGTATTCAGCTGGTGGAACTGCTCTTAAAGATACAACTGAGCAAACAGAGCTTACAATTGGTGCAGGTTACACAAAAGAAGTTTCTTCAACTTCAAGAATGTTTACTGACGTATCTTTCGTAAAGCTTGATGCAGAAGATAAAGATGGTGCAGCACCTGCTTCTAAAGTAGAGCTTTCAAGAACTAAACTTCCTGTAACTGTTGGTTTTGAAGCTGATGCAACTTCTTGGTTAACTCTTAGAGGTTCAATTTCTCAAAATGTATTCCTTAACTCTGAAAAGTCAAAAAGTGGTACAGCTAAGGAAGTTAAGAGTACTATTGATAACACTACTAACGTAAATGCTGGTGCAACTCTTAACTTTGGGAAACTTAAAGTTGACGGGATGATCGGTACAGGTGGTACTAACGGTACTGCTACAGCAACTGATGCTGGTACACTTTCTCTTGATCGTCTAATGACTCAAGTTGCAGTTCACTACTGGTTCTAATTTTAAAAAAGTTAATTCTTTTTAAAATATAGGGGCTTCTTCGGAAGCCCTTTTTTTTTATAAAAATTGACAAGACTCCTTTAATATCAAATAATTTTACTATTGAGAGAAATTAAAAATAAACCCCTTTTATAATGGAGAGTTCATGATGAAAAAATTAATCAGCACGGCAGCTGTTTTATTTTTAGCAACAAATGCTAATGCCACAATTTCAAGACTTAAAGCACTAGGTATGAGTGAAACTGATAATGAGGGTTCATACTATATTGAAGATGATCGAAATATCTTTCTTAACGTTGCTAACGTTAATGATTACTCAGACACTGTTATTTTAGAATGGGGTGGTAGTGGAAATAATTTAGGGTCAGCTAGCTTAGCTACTGATGCAGATACTTCACCAAAAGCTAAAGGTGGGTTTCTTAAAAAGCATGGTAATTATACTTATGGTGTTTATCTTGGGAACGAATCAAACACAGCTTCACTCTTAAGAGGTGTTGCAACAGGTGCTCATGCAGCTCAAGCAACTCTTGCTACTGGTTCTCAAGGTTTGGGTGCAGATTCTATGATTGATGGCGCTGATAATCAGATTGATTTATTCTTTGCTGGTAAGACTTCTTCATTTGATTGGGGGACAAACTTTGTTTATACATCAGATAGAGATGATTCTTCTTTAAGTAGAGATACAGCTCATGCTGTTAGACTTGGTTTGAAGGCTGATCGATGGGATGCTTTTGCAAATATTTCTACAGGTTCTAAGTCAAGAAAGACAACAGCTCATAACTTTGTAGGTCTCGGAGCTACTTTCAACGGAACAGTTTATAGTGAGTTTAACGGAAAGCTTGGTCTTCATCTTGGTGGTGGCTATAAGCTTAACGATACATGTAAAGTGTATGGTTTTGTTAAGAAATTTGATTGGGAGCAAACAGATACTGGTGGAACAACTGCTGGTTTTGGTTCAACAAGCTTAAATGGTCGTGGTCAGTTTGGAACAGTTGAAGCTGGGTTTATGACTTATGCTGTAGGTTATGGTCACCAAGCAAAAGCTGGAAAAGGAACTTTCTTTGGAAATGTTGAATACCGTTCAAAAGAAATTGAAGTTAAGTTTAGAGAAAAAGCTGAAGGTAAGAATGTTAATCTACCAGTAACTGTTGGTTATGAATATGATGCAACTTCTTGGTTAACTCTTAGAGGTTCTATTAAGCAAAATGTATATGGTTATAGAAATAACAATAAGTACACGAGCTTAAATATTGTTGCTAACTCAGCTGCAACAACTGAATTTGGTGCTGATACTAATGGCAAAAAAGTTACTGACGCCAATACAACTGATGTAGCTGCTGGTGCCACTCTTAACTTTGGAAGTATTAAAGTTGATGGGTTTGTAGGTACTGCTGGTACAAATGGTACAGCGACTACAACAGATGCTGGAACATTATCTCTAGATCGTCTTATGACGAGAGTAGGGATGACATACAACTTCTAACGCTTGAAAGGCGAAGAAAAATACACGTTCTGTAGGAAGGGGGGTCATGGACCTCCCTTTTTTTATATAAAGGGCCAGTGAGGCAAAGATGAAAGTTGATATTACATTTGATAAAGAAAACGAATCTGCTCAAGTAACATTCTCTATTTCTCAGTTTATAAGTGAGAGACGTTTTAACGAGGCCAGGGCCATCATACAGATCTTTGCTGGGGACTTTAGCTTAGATCCAGATTTGGACGCAGACGACTTCACAGAGATCATTAATAAGGCCAAAGAGGGTGAACACGAGAGCTTTACCTTTGAGATTAGTGAAGATGGAATTGAAGTAGATTTTCCTGTTAAAAAAGACTAGTTTTCTCCGATAAGTAGATGGATGAAGAGCGTTTGGATATCCATTTACTTACTATTATTCTTGTTTGCTTCCTGCAATCAAGATCCTACTCGCCAAAATGCTCGCGTTCCTAGTTCGAAAGTCTATGATATTGTCTTCGATCTCGATTGGACACTTATCTATAAACTGACAGATGATATTAAAGTACCAAAATCTGAACAGCATAAACTCTTCTTTTTTGAAAATGAAAGATTCATTATCGCCGACGAAGGACTTAGTGTTCTCGATGAGATGGCCAAGCGTCCAGATGTAAGAATTTCTTTTTATACAGGTGGTTCTAAAGAGAGAAGTGAATTATGGGGAGAAGTTGAACTTCCAAGTGGAAAGAAAATCAAAGACATCACTTATAAGAGTTTAAGCTTTGATGACCTTCAAAAAATTCCTGGTATCCCTGAGGATGAAAAGTTCTTTAAACGTTTTAATAAAAATCTCTCATGGCACTTTCCAGATATAGAAAACACCCTCATCATCGATGACCAAGTTTCCGTTCCGGATTCTCAAAGAAAGAGTCTTATCTTCCTTGAGGAAACTTATAATTGGTACCCCAGATTTGAAGATAGTAAGCGAGCTAGACTCGATCCTACAGATCCAGAGAGATATAAAATTGAAAGAAAGAAAATCGTTTCAGCTTACCAAGAAGTCGTCGCAACGGTTGAGCGTGCCAATGAATCAGGGAGCAATCTCTACGATGTTCGAAGACCTTTTTCCCTCATGGGCGTGCTCAAAGAAAAGAATTCTTGCAATGTTCTTTTTGCGAAAATTGTTAATCTATAAATATTAAAACTGCCAACTTTTTAAATTCGTATATTCTAAAAGAAAAAACAGGATGAGAAAAACAAAAAAGCAAATGAATGTTGGGTAAAGACAGGTACTGCGAACTGCGTTGTACTAGAGGTAAATTAATATGAAGAAGTCACTGTTGAAGAAGACTTTTGTGTGTCCGAACTGTGAGAATGGAACTACTATTACATTCTGGGATGCATCAAAAAGAGTCTTTGGGAATCATTTTAAAGAGAAATGTCATAATTGTCAGATTGATCTTTTTTTAAGTTTTAATCGATTATATTACCTACTTTATGCAGTAATAACTTTAGTTTTCTTTTTTGGAATAAAGTATCTTTTTTCTGACGGTTTAATTTTGGCTCTTTTTGTATATTTTTTATTGTCAAGCATTGTGTGTATTTTTATTTGTTTAAATCAAAAATGTGCCTTAATTCTTGAAAAAGAAAAAATCTGACCTCGAAGGTACTGGCTTAATTTTAACAGGCTTAGGGCTTAATGTTGCTGAGTAGGAAAGGCGGCAGCAAGTTTTGCTGCTCTTGCTTTTAGTTTTTTAATAAATATAGGAGATGTTATAAGTAAACCAACATGTAACCCAGAATGTTATGATCCTGGTGGTCCAAATGATGATGACTCTGGTGTCCATACATTCCTTCTCCGGAACCAGAGCCTGAGCCAGAAGAAGGACCAGTAATTACTGACCCTTCCCCTGGTCCACCAATTTTGGGATGATTACTAAGAGGTTGGAAGAATATGAAAAATGATAAGTTAAATGATCTAAAGTTTTATAAAATAACTCCTGGATATCGGATACTCTCTGGAATAATGGGATTACTTATGACTGGTGGAATATTTATATTTTTATATGATATCCTCTTCAAGAATTCTGATAAATATGAAGGAATATTATTCACGGAAGAGTTTTATGTAATAATAATTGTTTTTTTGTTATTTATATTTTCCAGTTATTTATTTTTATATATCTCTATTACCAATAAGTTTCCAAGGTTTATAAAAAAAGGACTTAATAATAGAAAGATTAAATAAATAAGAAAATTTCATCTACTTGTTGCAGATAGAGGGAGAAAAGAATGCGATTAATGCTATTTATAATGAGCTTGTTATCAATAAGTACCTATTGTTTTAATTGGGAAGAATGTAAAAGAAGCATTCATAAAAGTGAGTATAACTATTTTTGGACATATGGTTTTACTACTTCAATTTATGGAACTAGTGAGTTTTTAACCTCTACCGGTGAATGTGCAATGATAGGAATTGTTGAACACGACAAGAAAGTCTTCATTGCACATAATAAAGATCATTTAAAGAATGACATTTCTCGTGGAGAAGGTGAGTATTTAACTGCTTATTCAAAACTTTCTTCTTGTAATGAAGTGGGTAAAAGTTTCTTACCAAAGGTTCTTAGATCAAGTTTTGTTGAAGTTTTTGGGACTGATGGGACTAAATCAAATCAAGAAGTTTATCAGTCACTTGAAAAAATCATTCATGCTAATAAAACTACGAATAAAAACTGCAATCTTTACGAAAGTTGATCTTTCTTAGACTGTGAAAGGGTATTGAAAGGAACAAATTTTGTAAATAGACACTGATTTAGTGAGTAAAAAGATAATCTTTTGTTATACTTAGTAATAATATACGAATATAAAACTTTATAAATAATAATGGATTATTTATTATCTGTGAATGAATCACCTTTAACAAAAAGTAAGGTGAATATGGAGAGTTGATCTTTTCTTAGGTCTAAAAAGTAGACCATGAAAAGATCAATGGTCTGAATGTTTTCACATTCAGTCTGCAAAGGACTATTCCGCCCATGCGATGCAGGCACTAACGTTTCTGCAATCGCACAACGGTAAAGCGACCGTCAAAATGCTCTTGCATTTTGATCGTGTCGCATCACGTGGAGTTGGGTGGTGAGGTCGTGGACTTGGTTGGCCCAATACTCTTCGGTGCCGAAGTGAGGGAAGGCGTTTTGGAAGGCGGGGTCCTTTGAACGTTTGGCGATCCAAGCACAGAAGTGAATGATACGAAGGCTTCTTAGTGGTTCGATCAGTTTGATTTCTGAGCGATTAAAGCTTCTCATTTCTTGATAGGCCTCAATAAGAATTTCGCGGTCCATATTCCCATCCATGTCAGTGGCAGGAGTCACCAACCAAATGTCTTGGATGGCAGGGCCCATCAGCATATCATCAAAGTCGATAAAGTAAGGGCCTTCAGGGCGCATGATCACATTACCTTTATGGCAATCGCCGTGAATACGCAGATATTTCTTATCTTTAAAAAGGTCCTTTGAAACGTCGCAAATATCTCTGACCACTTTTTCAAAAGGATTTTTATAATGAGGGGGAAGAAAGTTATTCTTTAAAAGAAATTCTAAATTAGAAATACCAAAGCTATCGCTATCAATTCTTACTCTTGAGTCCGCGTTTGAAGTCTCGCCCACATTATGAATTCTTGCTAGTAGCCGACCCATAATTTGTAGTTGTTCTTCATTCATCTCTTCAGGAGCACGTCCGCCTTTACGAGGGAAGATGGTGAAGAAAAGCGCAAGCTTTTCTACTTTGTCTCCTTTTAATCGAAAGAGAGTTTTTCCCTGCATTTTAATGGGAGCGATTACTGGGATTTCAGCTTCTTCAAGTTCTAAGAGAAATTTATGTTCTGCTAAAATTTGTTCTTCACTCCAACGACCTGGTCGATAAAATTTCGCCACGACAAATGAGCCATCGTCGAGTTCTATTTCATAAACTCTATTTTCCATAGAGTTGAGAGTGAGGCATCTTCCGGTTGTTTTAAATCCGAGATCATCGATACTATTAAGTACCGTTACCGGATCAAGATCATAGAAGAATTGAGTTTCATTATCGCCCCAAACATAGCCTGCCATTACACACCGCTCTTGAAAGGTACGTCGTACCTTAGCTGACGTAAGCATTCATAAGCCGCAGTGGTCGCAGTATTTGAAAGATTGAGAGAGCGAATATTTTCATTAAACATAGGAAGTGCGTAAGTGGTATCAGTTGATGCTTCCAAAATTTCTTGTGGGAGCCCTTTAGTTTCACTACCAAAAACAAGGTAGCAATTTTCTGAGTAAGGAGCTTCGTAAAAAGGTTTTTGTTGAGCAAAGCGACTGAAGAAAATTAAGTTGTTCGGATTTTCTGTTTTGAGAAATTCTTCCCAAGAATTGTGTTCAAAGATTTGAACATGTTTCCAATAATCCAGACCTGCTCTTCTGACTGCTTTTTCATCAAGATCAAAAGCAGCAGGATGGATAATGTGAAGTTTTAAATTAAGAGCAACACAAGTTCTTCCGATTGAGCCTGTGTTGCCTGGTATTTCTGGTTGAAATAAAACAATATTAAAACTTCGTTGCTTCGGCATTAAACATTTCTTGCGAAATCAACAAGAGTTCGAACAACAAGTCCTGATCCACCTTTTGATGGACAGTATGGTAAATGTGATTGACCATCACCAATTCCGGCAATATCAAGGTGGGCCCAAGAGATTCCCTCTTGAACAAAGTTTTCGAGGAAAGCTGCAGCTTTAGCAGTACCACCGAATCTATTGCCACCAATATTTTTAAGGTCGGCAATATTTGATTTCATATCATTTCTCCATTCAGGAATGATAGGAAGTTGCCACATATATTCATCAGTTGATGAAGCAGACTTTAAAAGCTTATCTGCAAGTTTTTGATTATTAGTCATAACACCGCAAACTTCTGTACCAAGAGCAACTAAACAAGCACCGGTAAGAGTGGCAGCATCAATAAGAAAGTCTGGCTTATGATCACAAGCATAATCAAGAACATCACCAAGAACCAGTCTTCCTTCAGCATCAGTATTAAGAACTTCAACTGTCTTACCATTTCTAGCAGTTACAATTGAGTCAGGCATTGTTGCGTCAGGGCTAATGGCATTGTCAGTTAGTCCTAAGAAACAAGAAATTTTTACTGGCAGGTTTAAAAGTACTGCTGCTCTAAAGGCTGCATAAACTGTTGATGAACCGGCCATGTCAAACTTCATATTAATAATGGATGCAGAAGGCTTAAGTGAATATCCACCAGTATCAAAAGTTAGTCCCTTTCCAACAAAAGCAATATGCTTTGTGTTCTTGGTAGACTTTTTTGGAGTATAAGTAAGGTGAACAAGTCTTGGATCATGGGCCGAACCAGCGTTTACAGATAAGAACATTCCCATTTTTTCTTTCTTAAGTTCTGGCTTTCCTAAAAATTTTGCTTTCACACCTTTAAGGTTTTTAAGATCTTTTTCAATCATTTTGGCATAGTTAACTGAGTTAAGAACATTTGGTGGCTCGTTAACAAAATCTCTTGCAACATTAACTGATTCAGCAATATGAGCAGCATCATCAATAGCGGCTAGAACTTTTTTATTTTGAGCTTTTGTTCCAGAAAGAAGAAGAGTTAATTTCTTTAATTTTGATTCTTTCTTTTCACTTTTATATTTTGAAAAATTATAGTCAGTCATAATAACTGATTCTGTGAGAGCATGAACTGAAGTTTCTTTATTACCTTTTGCTACAAAATGATCAAAATGAACAAGAGCTGAAGAGTATTTTGGTGCCAGGCCCTTTACTATTTTTGAAATAGCTCTTCTTAGTGATTCAGCACTAAAGTCTTTCTTTTCTCCAAGTCCGTAAGCAAGGTAGCGAGTACCGTTGTGGTCAAATGTAAAAGTTTGATCTTTAGAACCTTTAAAGTCTTTTGAAAGTGAAACGCTATCAAAAGCGGCCTTCACTTCTTTATCCCATCCGCTAAGTGCTGCAGTGGTTATATCTTTCTTCCCATCTTTAGATGTCTTAGAAAAACTACCAAGAACGATGATGTCTTGATTTGTAGCTTTATCGCTACTTAATTGAGTAAGAATTTGCATTGTGATTCTCCTTTTCACAGTATCGTGATATCCTAAAAAGCGTCTCTAACATACACAAGAGGGCAGATTTTGTCTAAGAAACAACGCTATGCTTAAGATTATACAGAGGTATTTGGCCTCCAACTTTATTCCCCCATTTGTTTTAAGCGCCGGCTTCTTTGTGGCGTTCCTTCTTACATTTCAACTTTTTAGAATTGTGAGAATTGTAACTAATAAGGGAGTAGACTTAATGGTGGTGTTGGAGCTTATTGGTCATATTGCCATTAGTTTCTTACCGATGGCCATTCCCCTTAGTGCACTCTTCGCTACTATTTATACAATGAATAAATTGTCAGAGGATAGTGAGATTGTTGCCATGCGTTCCTTTGGTATGAAAAAATTTGAACTTTTTCTACCTCTTCTTATTTGTGGAATCTTTATTGCGGTTTCCATTTTCGTTCTTAATCGTAACCTTATTCCTTATTCAAAAACTCAATTTAAAAACACAATTATCCAGCTAACTTCTAATGGAGTGCTAAGTGATGTGAAAGCGGGACAATTCTATACAGAAATTCCTGGCATCATTCTCTTTGCTGAAAAAGTAGACGACGGTGGTGTTAAGTTTCAAGATGTCTTTATTAGAGTTGATAAAAATGGTGAAGAGCAGGCCATTTTTGCTAAAAATGGTGCACTCATTAAACAAGAGACGGCCGATCTTCGAGCACCAACGTTGAGGTTTTTTTTACAGGATGGAAATATCGTAAAGTCTTTTGATGATAAGAGTGATGTCGAAAAAATTCTTTTTAAAGAATATGACTTTCCAGTGCTGAAAGGTGGTGGACTCCCTGGTTTTGTTACTAAAGATAGTATGCGAACCAATAAGGAACTTTCTGAAGTGATAAGACTTCGTGAAGAAAAGCTAAAGAGTAAAAGTGTTAGCGTGGCGGAAAAGAATGCTATTAAATCAAGACTTCCTAAAACAAAGTTAGAATATTGGAGTCGAATCAATACTCCGTTACAAGTGATTCTCTTTGTGGTGCTTGGTTTTTGCTTAGGGATTAAGAAGGGAAGAGGTGCCACTAAGAACTCTGGAGCTTTAGCTCTTCTTGTTATTGCTGGTTACTACGCTCTTTTCTTTGCCGGAGTGAGTATGGCCAGAAAGTCACAAATTCCGGCCTATGTTGCCGTCTTTTTTCCAACTTTGATCATTTCATTTTTCTCAATTCGATTATTTAAAAAATTAGATTGGATGGGTTAGCTCTAAAATATTTGAATTATCTTTGAACTTTATCTGGGTTATCTTCCATCCATTTATCGGAAGCGATGGCACTACCATTTTTCTTATATATAAAGAGTGGCATAAAGAATTCTGATTTCTTTTCTTCTGGAAAAACAAGAGATTTAACCCCGGAAGAGCTAGAAGTTTGAACTTTCTTATTATCAAGATAAACATCGACGCCACCTAGGTTTCCTAAGAAGACTCTTACTACATCACCTCTAATAAGAACGGAGCGACCTTTTTCAAGAACAAATTTCTTAACTTTTTCATTGTCGGACTTGTATGTAATCCATGAGCTAGACTTTGAAGCAACAATATAGATATTTTGCTTTCCGGAGATAACAGCTCTTCGGAAATTTTCAGGTATTTGCTTGTTTAATTCTTCAGCTTCTAAACTTTTTAAACTATATAGATCTCTGGTGAAAGCATAGAATTTTCTTTTTTCAACTTTATTAACTTCTTCGTCTTCAGAGTTAGAGTCATCTTCTTTTTTCTCTTCTGGTTTTTCTTCTACTTTAACTACCGGTTTCTCTTCTTTTTTAACGACGGGCTTTTCTTCTACTTTAACCGCTGGACTTTCAGTATCAGATGCAACCTCTTCTTCAGTGGTATCATTGTCTTCAGCAATCGTTGGAGTGGCTGAAGGAATCTTTAAAGGAGTATCGGAAGAAAGTGTTTGAGTTTGAATTTGTTTTTGAGTTGAGACTCTTTCTTTTTGGCTATTTTTTCGAGAGGAAAGAAGGAAGCGAATAAGAAAAACTCCACCAGCAAGAATGGCAATAACAAGAATAATAACAACGGCAACTTTAATAATCTTATCGACTTCAATTGAGTCATCTTTTTGAGTTGTTTCTAAAGTTTCGATTGATAGTCGCTTCATTGGCGTAATAACAGAGTAGGTGTGATCCAAGATCTCTAGGGCCTCATCTTCATTTAGCCCAAGTACTCGATTACAACTTTTAACATAACCTGTAACATAGGCTTTATTTGGAAGAGCGTCTAAATCATTGGCCTCTAGAAACTCTAGGTTTGTTGTACTTATTTTTGTAGTTTGAGAAATATTTTTTAGGGATATTCCAAGTCTTTCTCTATTGGACTTAATAAATTCGCCAATGAGCATATCCGTTTTAATTGGTGGAAGGCTTTCTTCTAAAGGAGCTTCTGCTTCTGCTTCAGCTACTTCTACTTCTACTTCTTCGGATTCATATTGTGGTCGTTGATGATCATCATGGTTTACAGGTTCATCAAAGCTTTCTTCAGAAGACATAGTCTGTGATTCGTTCACATCATCAAGGAATTGCTCATCCTGAGAATCATTGTTCTCTGAGTTTCCTTCTCTATTTGTTTTTCTTCTTTTCTTTGCCATAATTTTTTAGAATGAAACTTTAGTTTCAGTTCTTTTCTTATTTCTACTTTTAGTGTTTTTACTCATTTTAGTTCTTCTCGATTTCAGTCGCTCAATTTCAATCACTCGTAGCTTACGAGTTGCTAGAATAGAATAACGACTTGTTGGAAATTGTTCTATGATTTCCTTCAATTTTATCAACGCTTGTTGATGTAGGTTTAATTCTAATAGAGAAATCGCTTGTTGGTAGTGAGGGGCAGGATTGTTCACACATGTGCCTAATGTGGACTTCTTAAAAAAGTCTAAACTTTTCTTATATTGTCTTTGCTTGGTAGAGATAACCCCTAATTGATAATAGGCAGGACAGTATTCAGCATTGATCTTTACGGATTTTTGTAACTCTAGAATGGCCCTATCAATGTCACCTTTACTTTGATAGACGAGTGCCATGTTGTAGTGAGTTCTATACTGATGCTGATAAACAAGATTATTTAAAATTCTCTTATATTGCTCCAAAGCTTCACCAAGACGACCTTGGTTTACATAAACTGATGCTAAATTATTTCGGGCGTCGCTATTCTTACTGTCTTCGTCGATTGCCTTTTTCAGATACTTAATGGCATTTTCAATATCTTTTTTGAAGTAGTAGGCCATTCCTAAGTTATTCAAAATTTTTGTATCATCTGGACGAAATTTTTCAGCATTTTGAAGGTGCATTAAAGCGGTCGTATAGTCTTTTTGAATGAGCATATCAGTACCATGACCGTAGTAGATGTCTGCCTTTTTGTCCTCAACGGACTTAACTGGCACCTCATTATTTGTGGCACAGCTTGTAAACAAAAAGATAAAACTAAAGCACAGGAGATATTTCATCATTTTTTATTCCAGTATTGAGGATAAACGTTCAATATAATTGTACTTTTATGCGCGTCTTTAATCAACTAAGTGCAGTAATAAATAATACTTGAGTGTAGTATTCAGTTACTGTTTTTTTACCAAATGAATAACTGTTTCAAAATGATGAGTTGATGGAAATAGATCGATAAGGGTGATTGATTTAAACTCATAACCTTCAACTTGAGAGAGATCTCTTCTCAAAGTTTGATGATCACAAGAGACGTAAATTATTTCTTTAGGTTCAAACTCTCTCAAAAAGTTAACGAGTTCCTTGTATCCACTTCTAGGAGGGTCGATGATCAGACAGTCAATCTTCGAAAAAGACTTTGATAGTGAGGATTTGAATTCTGAAATCTCGGTCTTGTATATATTTAGGTTTAGAAAAAGATCATCATCAGAGCTTATTTGATGAGGATAAATATCTATTAGAATTCTTTTAAAGTCTGGGTTTTGCTCTTTAAACTTTCTTGAAATATTTCCATTACCACCAAAAAGCTCAACACAGTTCTTTGGTTCAGCTGAGTTCATGATTTGAAAAATATATTCATTTAACTCAATATTCATTTGTTCGTTGACTTGTGTAAAGCCACCAGTAGCATAGTTTTGATTGTATGAAATACTTGCACTCTCACCATCTTTGTAAATCTCAAGATGACCTGTCGGTGGTTGGTTGGAGAGTTTACTCCAAAAATTTTCATCATATACTTCTTGTAATTTTTCTTGAACCTCAGGAGTACCCAGTAAGCAGTTTTTAGTTTCAACAATATAATGACTCATTCGCTTATGTTGTCCTATTGTCTTACTATTTTTATGATAATGAAGCTGAACTCTATTTCTATAGTGGAAGCGTTCTTTTGCCCCTATGACTTGGACCTGAGTAGGCGTCAGTTGAGCAAAGGCCCTTTCAAGAGTTATTTTTTTGAAATTTAATTCACTTTCGTAGTCGGTATGGAGAAAGCTACAGCCAGAGCATTGATCATAGTGCGGGCATTCTGCCTCAATCCTCTTCTCTGCAGCAGTTTCAATTTTATTAGCTTCAGCAAAGAAAACCTTTCCCTTTTTTTTGGTAATCGTTGCTTGACCCTTCTCTCCTGGCAGAGTTTTTGGAATAAAGACAATTTTATTGTCTATTTTAGAAACCCCTTGTCCTAGTGGATCAATATTATCGATTTCAAAGTTGACTATTTTATTCTGTTTTTTGTTTTGCATAGAAAAATTTGCACCTCGACTTAAATCGAAAAAATAAGTATTACCATATACTTATGAATATATTGTTACAGAAAATTCCGTTTTTGCTAGAGTTATTAATTAACGGAATTTTTATCGTCCTATCTTCATTAAAATCGATTGATAAAGTACCGAGCTCTTGGAGTCCACAACTTGTTGATCAAGTTTTATCAGTTGGGGCCATGGTTGTCCCGATAATTCTTGGGATCGTTGTTATTAGTAACTTTCTCACCAGCAGAGATTTAGAAGATTTTATAAGAAGACATATTTTTAGTATTACTGTTTTTGTTCCATTGATTTTAACTTGGGGTGATCAGGAATTTGCTTTTTGGTTATCATCTGCCCACTTACTATCATCTATTCTTTCACTCTATGACGAACCAAGTGAAAGTAAGAAGAAGAAGCAATTTGTTGGTACTCCCTCAGCACAACTATTTAGAGGAATTCGCTTATCTCCTGCACAGATGGTTATTGTATCCTTTTCTGGGGTTATTCTCTTAGGGACATTTTTACTCATGCTGCCTGTATCTTCTGCGGGAGAGGATTCACTGAGTTTTATTGATGCCATTTTTATGGCCACTTCTGCTACTTGTGTTACTGGTCTAGGGACAAAATCATTAGCAACTGACTTTAGTTTATTTGGTCAAATCGTCATCCTTATTCTTATTCAGATCGGTGGTCTCTCTATCATGACCCTTTATTCTTCAATGGCCATACTACTTGGTAAGAATATGGGAATGAAAGATAGAGTGATCATGCAAGATTTACTCGACGTAAATAGCTTAGAAGATCTCTTCAAAATGATCGTTGATATTATTAAGTTCACCTTCTTTATCGAACTTTGGGGAGGGATCGTTTTAACAATTGCATTCACCTTCGAGGGCTTTGAATTTGGAACAGCTCTTTATTATGGATTTTTCCATTCTATTTCAGCTTTTTGTAATGCTGGCTTTTCTCTATTTGACACAAGTCTTGAAACTTACGGAACCAGCCCATTAATTAATACTACTATTATGATTCTTATCACTCTAGGTGGCCTTGGCTTTATCGTCTTGAAAGATTTAAAAGATGTGGTTACCTCTGGAAAGAAAATTGTTAGGTTGGGTGTTCATACAAAGATCGTTTTAGTGACGTCCGGTATCCTCACTTTTGCCGGAGCACTCTTTATATTCTTTGGAGAGTTCTTAAATGCACTAGATAACTATACTCTGTGGCAAAAAGTACAAATATCTCTTTTTCAATCTGTAACTTTAAGGACGGCAGGCTTTAATACTATTCCACTTACAAGCATGCACACTTATACTTTATATATCATGACACTCTTTATGTTCATTGGTGGATCCCCCGGTTCCACTGCTGGTGGAGTGAAGACAACAACATTAGCGATCTTAATACAAAGTATAAAAGCAACTCTTAAAGGTGATAAACGGGTAACGGTTTTTGATCGGTCGATTTCGGGACCTATTGTTGTAAGGGCCACAGCCCTCATGTTTATATCGATTCTAATTACGAGTTTTTTCATATTAGTTTTGATGAGATTAGAACCAAATCAAAACTTTCTTGCTATATTCTTCGAAGTTATTTCTGCTTCTGGAACTGTTGGGCTGAGCTTAGGAATTACTCCATTTCTAACAGGAGTGGGGAAGTTTGCAGTCGCAGCTTTAATGTTTAGTGGTAGGATTGGGCCCTTAACGTTAATTCTTGCTATTGGTCAAAGACAAAAATCAATCGGAAAATTTGACTACCCTGACGGAAGGATTATGATCGGTTAATAGTTAAGATATAATGAATGTATTAATAATTTTAGGAATTTAAATGATAGTAGCCGTAATTGGACTTGGAACATTCGGAGCAAAGACAGCAGTAAGACTTTACGAAAAAGGTGCTGAGGTTGTTGCTATTGATATCGATAATTCTTTGGTTGATAAAATCAAAGATAGGGTGACCCATGCTGTAACGTTAGATGTAACAGATGAGAGATCTCTTCGATCTGTGAATATTTCAGATGTTGACGTGGCCGTTGTGGCCATTGGTGATCATATTGAACAAAGTATTATGGCCGTTACTATGCTTCGAAAATTAGGTGTAGGACGAGTTATTGCTAGAGCAACTTCCGTTTTACATGAACATGTTCTTCATGAGATTGGAGCTTCAGAAATTATTAAAGTGGAAGAGGAAATGGGAGAGATTATTGCTTCAAAAATCGTTGCTCCCCATGTTCTTCAAAGATATAACTTTGCAGCTGGCTACTCCATTGTAGAGCTCAGGCTTGGAAAGAAGTTTGAAGGAAAGACTTTAGTCGAAAGTAAAATTAGACAAAACTATTCTCTCAACATTGTTGCTCTTCAAAAGAAGGTTCCAACAATTTCAGAGGATGGAAAAGCAAGTTATAAAGTTGAAATCAATGATTGTCCTATGCCAATGGATATTATTGAATCAGATGATATTGTAGTTCTCGTTGGTTCAGAGAAGAATTTTAATAAACTTTTTTCTGACCTTGCGGACTAGGAGTAAAGATTGAATTTATCGTTAAAAAGTCGAGTTACATGGAGTTTTATTATAGCCAACTTGGTTGTATGGGCCCTCTCGATTATTGTCTTTCATTACCTCAATGGTCTTAATCACGATATTGAAAAAATATCTAATAAGTCCAACCGAGTTAGTTTACTGACTGATGAAATTAGAATCTCTGCTGTTAGTTTAATTAAGTATCAAAGAAGAATCTTAACTAACACACCTTCTCCTCAGCAAATAGATAAAATTATTAATTTATGTGAAAGCTTTACCAGTCAACTTCATACTCTCGACAGTCTATATCGTGATCCTGATGTGAAGCGAGTTATCGGACAGATGCTTGCCTACGTGGATTCCTTAAAAATAGATTTATCTAAGGGGACCCTTTATCAAAGAGGGGGAGCAGGTTCTGCTAAAATTGGAGAACTGGCCGATAAAATTCTCGATGCCTTTAGTGAGTTTCAAGATATTCAGTATGGGGAATCGGTTGAAAAAGATCAGCAAATAAAATCGATAATCAACGAAACCAAAAGACATATGATGATTGTTCTCATCATCGGTTTTCTATCTACAATTATTTTAGCATTAGTGGTTCCTGGAAAAATTGCTCTTCCTTTTAAGAAAATTAAGGATGCCATTAGAGAGTTACAAGATTGTAACTTTGATGTCTCGATCTATTACTCACAAGATGATGAAATTGGAGAAATCGCTAGAGAGATGAATAAAATGATTCATAGCTTTAAAGTATTTGAAGAATTGCGTGCGGATCGAATCTCAGTAGAAAATAGAAAGTTTGATGCTCTTGCTAATATGATAAGAAAACCAATCCTTGTGGCCAATGCCGCTGGAAATCTTATCTATATGAACAATAAAATGTATTCTATTCTTCAAGTGCAGTCAGAAGATATTATTGGAAAAGAAATGGCAGATACCATGATTCCATCAAATATTATTGAAGCATATGATCTGGCCATTAAGAGAAGATCAAAAATTGAAAACTCAGAAATCATCATCCCCGCGCGTCATGAAGAGGAAGAATCTTCAGAGAGTGCAGAGCGTCCAGAAGACGGTGAGCATACACAGACTGAGCTTGTGGAGAAGGTTCCTGAGAATATCTATGAAGGATATGCAAATGTTATCCCAATTAGAGGAAAAGAAAGTTCACTAGATTACTACCTTATGGTACTCTCAACCGAAGTTTTTACTTAAGATTAACTATTTAGATGACATTTATGGATCAAAAATTTATTAGAAATTTTTCTATTATTGCCCATATTGATCATGGAAAATCGACTCTGGCTGACCGTTTACTCGAACAGACAGATACCGTCACTCAACGTGAGATGAAAGATCGACTCCTTGATAATATGGATATTGAAAAAGAAAGAGGAATTACCATCAAGGCCCAGACAGTACGTCTTACCTACAAATCAAAAGATGGAAATACATACTACTTCAATCTTATCGATACTCCGGGCCATGTTGATTTTACCTATGAGGTGAGTCGTTCGCTTGCGTCTTGTGATGGTGCACTTTTAGTTGTGGATGCCAGTCAAGGTGTTGAGGCCCAAACATTGGCCAATGTTTATTTAGCTCTAGATAACGATTTAGAAGTTATACCCGTATTAAATAAAATAGATCTTCCTCACGCAGACGTACCGAAAGTGAAGCAAGAAATTGAAGATATTATCGGAATCAGTACTGAGGATTGTGATGAAGTTTCTGCTAAGAGTGGAATTGGTATCGACGGTCTTTTAGAGACAATTATCCATAAGGTCCCTGCACCAACAGGAGATCAGGATGGTGATTTACAGGCCCTGATTTTTGACTCTTGGTTTGACCCTTATCAAGGTGTTGTTGTTCTCATAAGAGTAATGAATGGAACAATTAAAAAGAAAGATAAAATTTTCTTAAAACATTCTCAAGGTGAATATGAAGTTCTTAAAATGGGAGTCAATGCTCCTTTCTTTACTGAAGTAAATCAGATGCAAGCAGGTGAAGTAGGAATGATTATTTGCGGAATTAAAACCGTAAGAGATGTAAAAATTGGCGACACGATTGTGTCTACCAAGAAGAAAGATACTCCCAATCTTGCAGGTTACGAAGAAATTAAGCCAATGGTTTTTTGTGGAATCTTTCCTGTCGATTCTCAAGAGTATGAAGATTTAAAAGAGTCATTAGAAAAGTTGGCCTTAAATGATAGTTCGTTTACTTATGAGCCAGAAACTTCTGGGGCACTAGGTTTTGGTTTCCGTTGTGGTTTCCTTGGTCTTCTTCATATGAATATTATCCAAGAAAGACTTGAAAGAGAATTTGAACTTAATCTTATTAGTACCGCTCCTTCTGTGAGTTATGAGTTAGAGCATTTAAATGGGGATAAGTTATTTATTTCGAATCCAAGTGAAATGCCAGATGCCGGAGAGTATGAAAGTATCTCTGAGCCAATTGTTGCGGTTTCTATTCACGTTCCTAATGAATATGTTGGTAATGTGATCAAGCTTTGTGAAGAAAGACGCGGGCGCCAAACGAATATGCAATATATTACACAAGAAAGAGTACAGGTATTCTACGACCTTCCACTTAGTGAAATGGTTTTTGATTTTTATGACAAGCTTAAGGGGATGACTAAAGGTTATGCCTCTATGGATTATGAATTTAAAGGTTATGAATCTAGTGATCTTGTAAAAGTGGATGTGCTCCTAAATGGAGAAGCGGTAGATGCTCTCTCGTTAATTTGCCACCGCTCGAGTTCTTTTTATAAGGGTAGAGATTTAACTCAAAAATTAAGAAAGATAATTGATAGACAGCAATTTGATATTGCTATTCAAGCAGCTGTCGGAGCAAAAGTTATTGCTCGTGAAACAGTAAAAGCTCTTAGAAAGAATGTTTTGGCCAAATGTTATGGTGGAGATATTTCAAGAAAGAGAAAGTTACTTGAAAAGCAAAAAGCAGGAAAGAAAAGAATGAAAATGGTTGGATCCGTTGAGGTTCCTCAAGAAGCATTCTTGGCAGTATTAAAGGTGGATGATTAAGAATGCACCAAGATATTAAGTCACACATTGAAAATCTATTAGAGATTTATACAAATAATGAGTATTACGAGAATCTCGTTGAAGCAAAAGAGTATTATTTTTCTAAAACGGGTAAAGCTACTGAAGATGATGACGACTATGAGCTTCGAATGAATGCATTTACCGATTGGTATCTCTTTCAGTACATTCCTTCTGATCGCAAAGAGCCTTATGCTCAAACATATGCCTTTGATAAAAATCTAGTAGCTGACTTTGAAAAAGCATTCAAGAACCTTAATCATAGTGTTTTTGAATATTGCGGTAACTCACTTACTGGTAAGGCAGTCTTAAAGGATATCCTTCATAATAAGAAAATTACATTACCTAAGGAACATCCTGAAATTAGTCTTGTTAAAGGAGATCTTTTTCTTGGAAGGTCCTTTCCTTATAAACTAGAGCATTATCTTCATAGTGGAATGTGTATTCTTCCTAAAGAAGTTAAATCAATCATTAATAAAGAAGCAAAGAAAGTTCGAAAGCTCTCTGACTCTCAAGAAGAGCTTGAGTTCTTATTTTTTACAGAGTCTTTAAAAACGAAGTGGTCTCGTTATGGGCATGTTGAAATAAGTAGAATCTTTGTTTATCCAGAAAGAAAGAAAAAATAAAAACTAAATTACGCGAATTCTTCAGTTTCTTGAAGAGAATGTTTTCTACCAGATAGTAAGTAGGGGATGATCCCTAATAAGTTTCCGCAAACTCTAATCACGAAGTAAATATTAAAGAAACTTGCTCCGCCGGGGATTCCCACCATATTAAAGAGAGTATCGAAAATTACATGACCTACGCCAAGTCCCGCTGGAGAGATTGGAATCGCTACTGCGACAAAACCAATTGGAATAAAGGTTAGGATATATTGGAGTGGGATAGGGTGAGAGTAAAAAGGAGAAGTTAAAATATAGAAGGCAACGATATTTAAGGTTTGAACAATAGCACTGAAGAGAATGGCCTTGGCCACAACATCTTTTCTGGAACCAATGACCCAAACTTCCTTAAGTGTTTTAACGATTTTTGAACCAAGGACAGGAACCTTTGCAAAGATATCTAATAGGACTTTTTGAAGATTTGCTGGAAAGAATAACGTCCCAAGAAATCCAACAGCTCCGAGACCAAGAAAGAGATTAAAGTGGATCAAATTTGTCATTTTGGGGCTTAGTGTAATTAATTCATTATAGTAAATGAGAGAACTAATACTAAGAACTAAGAGAAGACCTATTAGACCAAAAATTCTGTCAATTAATACAGACGTCACTAAGAAGGTTTTCGAGAGGCTTTTATCAAGGTCTTTAGCGTAAACCAGTTTAATTAAATCACCAGTTACGGCTCCAGGGAGGAAAGAGTTAAAAAAGAGTCCGATATATGTAACACCAATGACCTTTTTAATAGGTAGCGGGTTTTGTGAATTCGTTTTGAGTATCCATCGCCAACGAAATGAACTTAAACAGTCTATTGAAAAGAGAATACCCGCACAAATGAGCCATCCCCAACCGGATTGAAAACTTTTTGTAATCAATGAAAAATCTAATCTTCCACTTCTAATCAAGTAAACAATGATACCAATGGCAAATGAGAATTTGAGTAAGGTTTTTATATGCTTCATTTAATAAGGTATTAGTACAATTTTCCTATCTGATGTCGACTTTAAGACTCCATAGATACTTGTTAAAATAATAAAATCTTTGGTAAACTTCGCTTTAGTATAACCCTGCGGATCGGTTCAGGCCAATCCCTTTTTTTAGGAAGATGTCGTGTTAAAAGTATCAGTAATTGGAACAGGTTATGTCGGTCTTGTAAGTGGAACATGTTTTGCCGAAATTGGGCATAGGGTCACATGTATCGATATCGACCCAAAAAAGATTGAAACATTAAAAGAAGGAAAGAGTCCCATTTACGAGCCTGGGCTTACGGATCTTTTAACAAGAAATATTAAATCCAAGAGATTAATGTTCTCAACAGATTATGACTCTTGTGAATCTGCCGATGTTGTTTTTCTTGCGGTTGGTACGCCATCTGGAGATGATGGTTCAGCGGACTTAAAATATTTAAGATCTGCAGCTGAGTCTGTCGCTAATAAAATTTCAGAAAATACAATCGTTGTTATTAAATCTACTGTGCCAGTTGGAACAGCAAAAGATTTAAGACAATTAATTGAAAAGCATACGACTAAGAAATTTCATCTTGTAAGTAATCCTGAATTCTTGAAAGAAGGAACAGCAGTAGAAGATTTTATGAGACCAGATAGAGTTATCATTGGTCATCAAAGTGAAGCTGCCGCCAAAGTTATGGAAGAGCTCTATGCTCCATTAGTGGTACAAGGTAATCCCATTTATATGATGAGTAATGTTTCGGCGGAAATGAGTAAGTATGCCGCAAACTGTTTCCTCGCGACTAAAATTTCTTTTATTAATGAAATTGCAAAACTTTGTGATTTGACTGATGCAGACATTGAAGAAGTAAGACAGGGGATTTCTAGTGACCGCCGAATTGGTAAGCACTTTCTCTACCCAGGGCCAGGTTATGGAGGATCTTGTTTTCCAAAAGATGTGAAGGCCTTGGTTTATACAGCTAAACAAAATGGTATGGACCTTAAGATTGTTCAAGCAACTGAAGAAGTAAATGACGCTCAAAAAACAAGAATGTTTGAAAAAATGATGGATCACTATAAAGGTGATCTTTCAGGTAAAACATTTTCTTTTTGGGGTGTTGCCTTTAAGGCCAATACGGATGATGTCAGAGAAGCTCCTGCTATTTATATGGCAAAGGCCCTTATTAAAGAAGGTGCTAAAATTAAAATTTATGATCCTGTCGCTTGTGAAAATTATTTAAAAGCTTTAGATGAAAGTAATATCGACTCTTCTCAGGTAACTGTTTGCGATGATATGTATGAATGTATAGAGAATTCAAATGCACTTGTGACCATGACGGAGTGGAGAGAATTTCGAAACCCTCATTATAAAACACTGAAAGAAAAATTAATTGAGCCGATAATCTTTGATGCTCGGAATTTATTTGAAACATCAAAAATATTAAATGAAGGTTTTCATTATTATTCTATTGGTAAGTTTAATGAGGCAAAATGAAAATAGCCATCTATCAATTAACTTCTTTATATGATTTTGAAGAAAACTTAAAAAAAATTGATGAAGCTTGTCTTCAGGTGAAACGCTCAGGTGCGAATATCTTGTTTCTTCCAGAATGTTTCTACTCTCTTTCAAATGGTTTAAAGCCGACAGAGTATTTAGTAGAACAAAATAATGAACATTATAAAAACATTTCCAACCTTGCTAAGAAGCATGAGCTTTATCTTATCGGAGGGAGTGCCGCGACTAAGTTAAAAGGAAGTATTATCAACCGTGCCTATAACTTTGATCCTCAAGGAAATGAGTTAAGTCACTATGATAAAATGCATCTCTTTAGTTGCAGTTTGAAAAAAGATGGAACTTCTATTGATGAAGCAGATATTTACACTTCAGGAACTAAACCACAATCAATCGAAGTTGAGGGTTGGAAGATCGGTTTAGGTATTTGTTTTGATCTTAGGTACCCTGAAATGTCTCGAAAATATGCTGTGGAAGGGGCGACCATTCTAACCTTTAGTTCTGCTTTTACGGTTCCTACAGGGAAAGCTCATTGGCATACTTTGTTAAAAGCTCGTGCTATTGAGAATCAGTGCTACGTTGTTGCTGCTGCTCAGTGGGGAAAGAATAATGAACGAATTCAGACTTATGGACATAGTCTTATTATCGACCCTTGGGGAGAAGTTTTAGCCGACGCAGGAGAAGGTGAAAAAATTATTTTTGCAGAACTTGATCATGAGCGTGTAAAGCAAGTTCGTGATTCAGTAGGAGTATATAAATACCTTAAGCCATAGCTCGTTTACATATATGGATTTTCGCCGGATTCATGATCTGTCATATCAACAACTTCTTCAATATCCGGAAATTTTTGTTTTAAGAGCCTTTCAATTCCATCTTTCAGTGTTGCTGCAGAAGATGAGCAACCTTGGCAACCACCTGTTAGTTTAAGAAAAACTTTGTCGTTATCATAATCGATCAATTCAACATCGCCACCGTGGGCGGCAAGTGCAGGTCTGATTTGTTCATCTAATACTTTTTCTATTTGGCGGATCATTTTCTACCTTTTATTTTTATAAAGTTTTTGTATTCACCTATTCTATACCCTGTGAGCCTTTCTACAAAGTCAGAAATCATAAGTCCAATATTTTTCCATTCAAAGCGTATAGGCATTTTGAATAAATCAACAGTGTTTTTATTAGAAGTAATCCACTTTGACATTACTTTAGGATGTATCCCATTGAATTTAATGAGCCCCCATATTCTTTCATACTTAAAGTCGTTATCTTGATGATCCTTGCCGTGATAGAGCTTTCCAAAAGATTCAACTTTCTTTTTCATCACGCTTGATTCTCTGGCCCATCCATAGTGAAAAACTCGAGCTGAAGATTCAATACAAGTTAACTTACTATCTGTTGAGGTCTTAAAACCTTGAGCATCAAGATAGCTTTTAATACCAATATTATTTCTGATAAGTCTTACTTCACGACGATAAATGTTGCGAGTGTGTTTAAGTGTCTGGGTATTGCCATAGAAGTGGTGATATTGAAAAATGACTCCTTCTATTTCTTTATTCTTTTCCATGATAGATACGCATTCTCTAATTTCATCAAAGTCGTTTTCATGAAGAGCTTCGTCACCTTGGATATATTGGCAGTAGTCACCGCTACATTCTTTAAGAGCAATATTTGTTTGTTGGCTTAAAATAAGTCCTCTTTGAGTAAGCTCAGGATCCCAATAGCTTTTTAAAAACTTAACCTTAGGGTTTTCTTCAAATTCTTTTTTTAAAAAATCATAGGTTCCATCATCATTCGTACATGATGGATTATCAAAACCAACATTGATAATAACTTCAAAGCATAGAGGTAGAATGGACTCTACCGATTCTTTGATAGGGTAACCTAGGGTTAACCCATTCTTAATAAAAGTGAAACCTGATATTTTTGTACTCATTAAATTATTATGCCTTTTAATTATTTAGTTGTTATATGATTATGGTGAAGTTGCCCTAGAAAAGCAAAAAGTGCAATCTCTACTCTAAGAGTATTTAAGGAAATTTTAGTAAGTCTAAAGTTTTTTCCTTTCAAAAAGTCCTCTTCTGCTGCAGTCCAGCCTCTTTCAGGGCCAATGGCAAATACAATTTCTTTATCAAAGTCTAAATTATTTGAAAGTGGTGATGCATGAGAGTCTAGGCTCAATAAATATCTTTGTTGGCTTTTACTATCTACTTCTTCTTTGTCCATAGGAACCAGATCGAGACGATCGTAAATATTTACACTTGGTAGTTCGCAAGTTGAAGCCTCTTGAGAAAGTCCGTTCATTAATAAGTCATTCAATTGTGTCCGTTGTAGAACTTTACTATCAGCGTAGCTTTTTTGTGAAAGTTCAGCATTAAAAAATGAAAACTTTTTAACTCCAAGGGATGTTCCATGCTCTAGCACTTTTTTCATTGTAGGCGGTCGAGAAAGAGCACAGATGAGGTGAAAAGGAAGAGCCTTTGGTTTTTCTAACTTAGAGACTGAAAAGCTTATGGCATCTTTTTTAATTTCTTCAACTCGACCTTGGCCGATACCTTGATTTAAGATACAAACTTTAAATTGATCACCCACATTTGCTTTTAAGTGATTAAGAATATGATCAAGCCTATCTACGTTTGTTAACTGGTAGAAATCATTTTCAAGCTTATCTTCAGGCAATAAAATTATACGATTCACAGATTTCCTTAAATTTTCAAGTATTTAAATTTAAATACCTTATAGGTATTTGCACGTAAAGGGCCATGAAAGCTAAGTATACCAAATTCAGTGAACAGAAGGCTAACTTTACTTTAATTATGGCCCCTCCAGGTTGGGGAAAAACATCACTCATTATTGATCTGCTTGAGAAGTCTCCTGCGAACAGAGTGTGGGTTTTTATAAGTCCCTTGCGGGCACTTTCGGAAGAATTTCATGAAAGAGTAAATTCTCAGTTTCGCTCTTGGTTTATTGGCTCGACTCAAGAAGGCAATGAGAAAATAAAATCATTTAGATTACCGCAAATCATAATTCTTTCTCCAGAAGTTTTACAAAATCATTGGATTGAAAAGCTTTTAGAAAAAAAAGAGGTAGGGTTTATTATTGATGAAGTTCATCTCTTTTTTAAATGGGGAGAAACATTTCGGCCCAAACTTCTAGATTCTTTTTATGAGATTCTTAGCTTAAACTTACCAGTGATAGCTTTAAGTGCAACAGTCAGTGATTCTTTAAAAGAAGAGATAAAGAAGATGGTGAATGATAACAAAGGCAATTTTGAAGAGTTAAACTTTGGTAACTTTGAATTTATGAACCCTCCCAAACGAGAGCTTTCTTTTGGTTCAAACGATACTAATAAAGTGAATCGTTTGTTTTTAAGAATGGTATTAAAGAAAAGCAGGAAAAGGTTTTTACTTTTTTGTAAAACAAGAGAAGAGGTTAATAACTGGCTTTTAATTTTTCAACAAAGAAAAATTTCTGCAATTGGAGCTGTTGGGGGAGAGGTGAAGTCTTTTCGTGAAAACTTATTAAAACAACCTGATGTAAAAGTGATTATCTCAACAAGTGTCCTTGGTCATGGGGTGAATCTTCCCTCCCTCGATTTTCTTTTTATAAATTATCATGTGGCAGATTATGGTCTGTGGTTACAAATGGCTTCAAGAGCTGGCAGAAGGGGAGAGGACTTTTGTCTCATTTCTTGTAAGCACTTAAAAGGAATTAAAGGGGTAAAGAACAAGTTAAAGACCGGACTTATCGATTATTATTTTCAATTCGATACTTTCTTTGAGAGGATAACAGGGTGAAAACCAAAATCGAAGGGCTTGTCCTTAGCAAAGTTCCATTTAAAGAAAGGCATCTTATTTGCCATCTTCTTCTTAGAAGTGGGAGAAAGGTTAGTGTCCTATTTTATGGTGGCCAAGGTGGTGGGAAAAAGAAGAAATCTTCCACGGTAGAGCTTGGTTATATGCTTAGTTTAGAAGTTGCAAAATCAAGATCAACTTTTGATATGTTGCAAGCAAAAGAGTGGACTCCTACTTGGACTCATAAAAAACTCAGGGATAACCATAAGGCCTTCTATCTTCTTTGTTTGTATTTAGAAATTATTAGTAAAGTCGCTTTAGATGAAAATGTTCATGATGATAATTTACAATTCTCTCATGATGATGAAGGAATATTTAGAGTTCTTAGTAATGCTATCTTTCATATTGAAGGCCGGTTGAATGCTGGTAACTTTGATTCTTGGTCAGAGTTATTAATATTTTTAGGAAAGCTGTCGATTGAACTAGGAGTTTTCCCTATTAGAGAGAATTGTATCTTTTGTGATGAAAACCTACTTGAAGTTAAAGAAGTTTATTTGGCTTCTGATCAAGGAGGCTTTTCTTGTAGTACATGCTCGAATCAATTTGAGAAGGCACCCGTTGATTACAATAAAACAGGGCGTGATCTGTGGGAGCTTCTTGGTGTGATTGGAAATCACCGCTACCAGGACTTGGATCAATTGAAGATTGATCAGTCTCCTGTTATTCATAGTTATTTTCACTATTTTTGCTTTCAGTTTCAGTGGCAAAAATCCATGTTTAAGTCTTTGCCCCTCGTGCTTTGACAGGTTGCTTCAAGAGTTTCTATAATGCTGATATGATTGATCTTTTAAGAAAGAAGCTATTTCCTTACATAGCTCCTCATAAACATAAAGTTTTTTGGACCATTCTACTGTCTGTTGTTTTGGCCTCAATTGGTGGCCTACAAGTAAGTCTAGTAAAGCCTTTATTTGATAGAGGACTAAGTCCTGATGCGACAACTGAAGAAGTTGTGATTTTAGCAGCTAAACTTCTTGGTCTAGGTCTGCTTAATTTTCCAGCACGGTTTTTCCACTTCTATTGGCTACGTTTTATTATGGAGAAGGCCACTTGTTCCGTACGTTCTGATGTCTTCAATAAACTATTAAAGCTTCCAACGTCTTTTTTTCATGGAAGTAAACAAGGTCAACTTATTTCAAACTCTTTAAATGATACGCAAATTTTTGCAGGCGGATTTAAAGCAATCATTGATTTAGTAAGAGAGCCGTTGAAAGCTATTGTTTATATAGGAATGGCCTTTTGGGCCGATTGGCAGCTGACACTTGTTATTTTTATAATTGCTCCTTTTCTCATTCTTATTTTTGGAATTAGTGGAAAGAAAGTTAAGAATAACCAAGGAAGTGTTCAACAAGAGCATGGGGAATTAACTCATAATATTTCAGAAGGTCTATCCTCTCACAAAATAACAAAAGCCTTTAATCTGCAAGGGTTTGTTTTTTCAAGATTTAAAAATGCACAAGAGAGATTCTTTGATGCTCAAATGAGAACTTCATTTGTGGAAGAGATGGCCCATCCATTTGTAGAGCTTGTAGGTGCATTAGCTTTTTCAGGAGTGATCGTTTTTGCTCACTACCGAATTCAAGCGGGTGAAATGTCCATTGGAGAGTTTATCTCATTTATTGCGGCACTTGCATTATTTATGGATCCAATTAGAAAATTTTCACAGGCCAACGTTAGACTCTCACAAGCGAAAGCAGCTTCAGATCGGCTTTATCACATCTTTGAATTAGAAGAAGAAAAGGATGAGGGCTTAGAAGATATTGAGACATTTCAAAATTCAATTAAAATAACAGACCTGACTTTTTCTTATGGAGAAGGTGATGTGATTAAGAATCTTAATATTGAAATCAAGAAAGGACAGAAGGTTGCTCTTGTTGGTTTGAGTGGAAGTGGTAAGTCGACTTTAGTAAATCTTCTCTTAGGTCTTTATCCAATAGAAAAAGGTTCAATTGAAATTGATGGTCATAAAATTCAAGATATAAAATTAAAGAATTTGAGAAAACTTTTTGGCTTAGTTAGTCAGGATATTTTTCTTTTTAACGATACCGTGGATACGAATCTTTTTTTAGACACTCCTAAAAATGATAAAGAATTAGAAGAAGCTCTTGATGTGGCCTATGCAAAAGAGTTTGTTGATAAACTTCCTAATGGTGTTGCTACCATCGTTGGTGATCGTGGGGCCAGACTTTCAGGTGGACAGCAACAAAGGTTAACAATTGCGAGGGCCTACCTACAGAGATCTGATGTTTTGCTCTTTGATGAAGCAACATCAGCCTTGGACAATGAGTCAGAAAAGGTTGTGCAAAAGGCCTTAGAGAATTTAGCCGGAGACAAGACTGTTATCGCAGTCGCCCATAGGCTTTCAACAATACAAGACTTTGATCAAATCTTTGTAATGCATGAAGGGAAGCTTGTTGAACAGGGTAACCATTCAGAACTCATGTCACACAGAAATGAGTACGCAAAATTATATGAATTAAGTCAAAAAAGTTAAGAGTCCAATCCACTAAATTATTTGGCCAGTAAGGCCTTTGAGTTGTATATTCATGGGGAATTTTTCAACTAATTTTTCCTATTGAGGTGCAGTGTGTCGGAATCAAACCTAAAGTCCTTAAGTGAACTAACGAGTCTATGCAAAAGACGAGGATTTCTTTTTCAATCATCAGAAATTTATGGCGGAGTTGCAGGAGTTTGGGACTACGGCCCACTTGGTGTTGAGCTGAAAAAAAATGTTCAAAACAGTTGGTGGAAGTCTATGACTTTTAGACCAGACGTTGTGGGAATAGATGCAAGTATTTTGATGAACCCAATGGTGTGGAAAGCATCAGGACACGTTGATGGATTCACTGATCCTATGATTGATTGTAAGCAATGTAAGTCTCGTTTTAGAGAAGACCAATTAGATTCAACAAAACCATGTCCCAATTGTGGAACCAGTGGGGAGTTTACTCCTCCAAGAGATTTCAATTTAATGTTTAAAACCCAAATGGGTCCCGTTGAAGATTCTTCTTCAACAATTTACTTGAGACCAGAAACGGCTCAAGGAATTTTTGTAAATTTTTCGAATGTTCAAAACACTATGAGACAAAAACTTCCTTTTGGGATTGCTCAAATTGGTAAAGCTTTTAGAAATGAAATCACACCAGGTAATTTTATTTTTAGACTTCGTGAGTTTGAACAAATGGAAATGCAATACTTTGTAAAACCGGGAACACAAAGAGAAGCTTTTGATGCTTGGAAAGAGGCCCGTTACAATTGGCATATTAAAAACGGAGTAAGAGCAGAAAATCTTCGATGGCACCCACACGGAGAGGGTGAGCTTGCTCACTATGCTGATCTTGCAGAAGATATTGAGTATCAATTCCCACATGGCTGGGGAGAAATGGAAGGAATTCATTCGAGAACAGATTTTGATTTAGGTAAGCACCAAGAGTTTTCTGGAAAATCACAAATGTATGTTGATCAAGCAGATGGAAATAAAAAATATATTCCTTACGTTGTTGAAACTTCTGTGGGGAGTGATCGTTGTATGTTGGCCTTAATGTGTGATGCCTATCGATTAGAAAATGAAGGCGATAAAGAAAACGAAAGAGTTGTGATGAAGTTTCATCCAAGAATTGCACCAATCAAAGTAGCCGTTCTTCCACTTATGAAAAAAGGTGGATTGCAAGAGGAAGCTCAAAAAGTCCTTGCTGGGATTCAAGAAAATTATCTTTGTGACTTTGATGTGGCAGGTTCAATTGGTAAGCGTTATAGAAGACAGGATGAAATTGGTACTCCGATTTGTGTAACTGTGGATTTTGATACTTTGGAAGATAAGTCTGTAACAGTTAGAGACAGAGATTCAATGACTCAAGAAAGAGTTGCGATTGATCAATTAGATAAATTCTTAAGAGATAAATTAGGTTTTTAATTTTTTACATTTTCAATGGCGTTGGAAATAAGGAGATGACCAATGAGTACAAAGTGGGTTTATAGTTTTAATTCTGAGAACACTGAAGGTAATAAAGAAATGAAGAACCTTCTTGGTGGTAAAGGAGCTAACTTAGCCGAGATGTCATCTCTTGGACTACAGGTTCCTCCAGGTTTTACGGTTTCAACAGAAGCATGTTTAGACTTTGAAAAGACAGAATCAATTTCAGAAGAAATTAAAGCAGAAGTAAAGTCGGCTTTGGAAAAAGTTGAAAGTGTTTCTGGTAAAAAGTTTGGTGATCAACATAATCCACTTCTTTTTTCAGTAAGGTCTGGTGCAAGAGTTTCTATGCCTGGCATGATGGATACCGTTTTAAATTTAGGTCTCAATGAAGACTCTGTAGAAGGCTTAAGTAAGCTGACTGGCAATGAAAGATTTGCTTGGGACTCTTACCGTCGCTTTATTCAAATGTATGCCAATGTAGTTATGGAGTTTAATATTTCATTACTAGAGTCAACTCTTGAAGATTTAAAAGAAGCACGTGGTTGTCATCTTGATACCGAACTTAAGGCTCAGGACTGGAAAGACCTAGTAGGTGTTTACAAAAAAATTATTCTAGAAGAAACAGGACATAAATTTCCAGAGGACCCATATGAACAATTATGGTTAGCGATTGCTGCTGTTTTTAAGTCTTGGAATAATCCTCGTGCGATTAAATATAGAGAAATTAATAATATTGAACATTCTTGGGGAACTGCTGTAAATGTTCAATCCATGGTCTTCGGAAATATGGGAGAAGATTGTGGAACTGGTGTTTGTTTTACAAGAGATCCAAGTACAGGAGATAAAAAGTTCTTTGGTGAATATTTGATGAATGCGCAGGGGGAGGATGTGGTTGCTGGTATTCGAACACCTGCTCCTATCAATGACGATTCAAAAAATATTTCAAATAAAAGCATGAAAACTTTAGAAGAAGTTATGCCCGAGTCTTTTAAAGAGTTAGTTGAAGTTTATCAAAAATTAGAACATCACTATAAAGATATGCAAGATATAGAGTTTACCATTGAGAATAAAAAACTTTATATCCTACAAACAAGAAATGGAAAAAGAACTGCAGCAGCTGCTGTGAAAATTGCTGTGGACCTCGTTGATGAAGGCATTTTATCAAAAGAAGAAGCAGTTTTAAAAATTGATCCTGAAGATATAAACCAATTGCTTCACCCTCGTTTAGATCCAGATGCAAAGAAGACACTTCTTGCTTCAGGTCTTCCAGCTTCTCCAGGTGCTGCAAGTGGAGAGGTTTGTTTTACTTCTGAGGCCGCAAGCAAAAAGGCCGAAAATGGCGTGAAGGTTATTTTAGTAAGACAAGAAACTAGTCCCGAAGATATTTCTGGAATGGTTGCCTCACAAGGGATTCTTACTGCTAGAGGGGGAATGACTTCTCATGCAGCTGTTGTGGCCAGAGGAATGGGGAAACCATGTGTCGCCGGCTGTACTGAGTTAAGCATAAATTCAGGGCTAGGAGTTTTAAAGGTTAACGGAAAAGAGTTTAAGGAAGGAGATTCGATTACTATCAACGGTGCTACCGGAGAAGTTTTTGATGGAGTTATTCCAACGATAGATGCTCAAATCGATGATTGCTTTGAAAAGTTTATGAATTGGGCCGATGAATTTCGCAAATTAGAAATTAGAACAAACGCTGATAATCCAGAAGATGCTCAAGTTGCTTTAAAGTTTGGAGCGAAGGGGATTGGTCTTTGTCGAACAGAGCATATGTTCTTTGAACCTGAAAGAATCTTGGCCGTGAGAGAGATGATCTTTGCTCACAACGAAAGTGATAGAAGAAAAGCTCTTGAAAAACTTCTACCTTATCAGAAGAAAGACTTTTTAGGTATTTTTAAGGCCATGAACGGATTGCCTGTTAATATTAGATTACTTGATCCACCACTCCACGAATTTCTTCCCCATACGAAAGAAGACAAGCAAGAGCTGGCCACTTCATTAGATATTTCTATGGAGGAAATAGAACAGAGACAGGAACGTCTTCATGAATTTAATCCAATGCTTGGGCATAGAGGTTGTCGTTTAGGAGTTACTTATCCTGAAATTTATATGATGCAGGTAAGATCAATCATGGAAGCGGCAATTGAGTCTCAAGACAATGGTGTTGAAATTTTACCTGAGATTATGATTCCCCTTATTTCTGAAGCAAAAGAGCTTTCTTTCCTAAAAGAAAAATCTTTGGAGTTAATAGATAATATTTTTCAAGAAACAGGAAAGTCTGTTAAGTATAAAATTGGAACGATGATTGAGCTTCCAAGAGCTGCTATTACTGCTGCTGAAGTGGCAAAATCGGCAGACTTCTTTTCATTTGGAACAAATGATTTAACTCAAACAACTTATGGTTTATCACGTGATGATTCTGGAAAGTTTCTTCCTGAGTATCAAAATAGAGGAATTTATAAACGTGATCCTTTTGTCGCTCTTGATCAGGAAGGTGTAGGTTTTCTTGTTGAGTTTGCTGTTAAAGAAGGTCGTAAAACAAATGCAAAACTTCACACCGGTATCTGTGGAGAGCATGGGGGAGAACCTAGCTCCATTGAATTTTGTCATAAAATTGGTCTGGATTATGTAAGCTGCTCACCTTATCGTGTTCCAATTGCTAGGCTGGCCGCGGCTCAAGCTGCTTTAAGAAATTAAAATGAATCAATGGCTTAATACTTTTATTCATTCAAATTGGGATCAATATTTTTTTGATACAATGGCCGTTGGACTTATTGATTTTAAGAGCGAAGATTTTTCAACAATAACTTTTAAAAATAAAAAGATTCTTAAAGAAGATCATTTCTTTGATTTAGCGAGCTTAACGAAACCTCTTACTATGGGAGCGTATGATCTTAAGGCAAATCTCAAAGACGAAAATCTTCTATCGTTACTTGAGCATCGATCTTCTCTTCCTCCATGGGGACGCCTCTCTCATGAAGGGTGGAAAGAGCAAATTCTATCCTATGAAATAAATCCAACAGAGACCGTCTATTCTGACTTTGGGGCTTTAAGATTCATGCTTGAAATTGAAAAAAAAGAAGGGAGTTCTTTTATAGATCTTTGTAGCGACTTCTGGAATGATGAACTTGTTTTCTGGAAGAATCTAAAAACTGATGTGAAATGTGTTCCTACTGGAATAAGAAATGGTAAAACGATTTGTGGTGAAGTCCATGATGATAACTGTTTCGTGATCAATGAATTCTGTACTCATGCAGGACTATTTTCAACGCCGGATGCTTTGGCCAAGTCTCTTCTTAACTTAAATCAAAAACATGGCCTAATTAAAAAAATGTCTCAGCACTTCAAGGGAAGCCATTCACGTTTTTTAAAAGGATGGGATACAAAATCATTAGAGGGGCAATCGTTAGCTGGTTCAAAATGTTCAGATAAAACATTTGGCCATCTTGGGTTTACGGGTAATTCAATGTGGATTGATTGTGAAAAGGATTTAGGCTTTTTTATGCTCTCTAATCAAACTTTTGGAGCCTGGACAAATCGTAGTAATCTTAATGACTTAAGGCGTTCTTTAGCCGATGAGTTTTGGTCAAAAAATTTCGAAAAAATTACTTTATAAATTCACTATACTTGCCGAAAAGTAATAGGTGAGAGTTTCAAATTTTATTTTCTTATTTATCTTTTTTCTTTCTAGTTGTGCACTTTGGACTCCTCAACATAGTAGCGTCTCTGAAGTTAAACCAATTAATATATCGAGGTTCCCTGCTGCTCGCTCTTTAGGATGTAAAGAGCTTTTTGCTGAGATTGTAAAAAGCAATTTTAATACTTCGAAGAAAAACTTTGATAAGCAATTAAGAAGCTTCGGTTACTCGGCATCAGATGCTAAAACAGTTAAAGAGAATCTAGACGCGCTCTTTTTTATAGATTACCGAGATCAACAAGATCTTCTTCTTAAAATGGCTGGCGGAGAGGTCAACATTGAAGATGCTGATATTTTTAAATTATATAATAGCAGTTATTCAAGTAATTCCCCTTTTGATAATTATGTTAATGCTAGTAAGTATCTTACACAATCTAAACCAGAAATAAATTCTAACACTCTAAAGAATGTTCATAAGAAGATGATGGAAGGTGGAATTGATGGAATTGATCCTAGAAAAATAGGTAATTTTAGAGATGAATTTATCATTGGTAACATTCCAAGCTCAGAGCCGGTGTCAAAGGCCAGTTATGACGAAATGGTTAGAAATCCTTATATAAGTGTTGATCGTATCGAAAAACTTTCTTCTGGTGAGTACTATGGAGAAATTGGTTATCCAAATGCATCGAACTCAACTCCGGAAGTTGATAAGATCATTAAAAAGAAAAATCCTGAGCTTTATCAAAAAATAGTAGATTTTAAAAATAGTGGTGCTGGCTGGAATACACCTGAGTTTAAGGTTCTTACTGCTGATATGATTAATGAGTTAACTGAAGACCTTATGGCTTGGTTTGTTCGTGAAAGAGATCAGATTGGCTCCATTAATTCAGTAGCCGACTTAAAAAAGTTTTCAAAACTAGTCGCAAATTTTCAAAGATCTCTCATTTCAATTCATCCATTTGCTGATGGAAATGGAAGATCAGTTAGGCAACTTGCTCTCTATTATCCTTTTCAAAAATCAGGACTTCCTGTTCCGAGACTTTCTGATCCAGATGCAGACCTTTACACTCCAATAGACGATTGGGTTGATCAAATTTATGAAGGCTTATTCAATGGACTCCATCTCTATGATGAGATGACTAAGCGGATGAAGAGCGGTCTGGCGATTGAATCAACACCTGAGCTAATTTTTCCTAATATTCCTAATAAAGTCTATCGCTTTGAAAAACATGGTTATTCTCCTATCGGAAAAAATGGCAAGAAAAAAGTCGTTGATGCACAAAAAACTGAATATATGGAATACGCTTACTTGAGAATCCAAGGAGATGAAGAGTTGGCGAGGCGCTATAGTTCTGAACCTTATTCTGTTTTAGATGAAATCAGAGAAGACTATATGAAATTTTCTAAGAACTCTCAAATTGATTTCTTTCATGACAAGTTTGGAAAAGAGTCTGTTGAGCTTCACTTAATTGATAATGACTTTGTTGATACTTTTGCAGATCAGTCTTATAAATCAACAAAGAAGTGGCAAGAGAAAATGGATCGCTACTACTACGACTCAACAGTCTGGAGAGGGCTCTCTCGTCAAGATGAGGTCATTGAAGAAGATGAAATTGTTGGAATGTTTACTGATGTCCATTATCAATTTGTTTCTAATAGAGTGATGGGTGTGATGGATGATTCTGAAAGTGCCGTCAGACATGCAGCAGATGATTTCAATCAATACAATGACGAACTTGTTCATGGTGGTTTATCTCGAATGGCGATGGATCATTCACGGGCAGGTGAGCTTTATAATGTTAGCTATGGTTATTCAACTTCGAAGAAAAGAATTGTAGGAAAGGCCTTTGCCATGGGGGCCATGGTTATTGCGGATTATGGTAAGCATCAGGATTATCAACACTTGTTAAAATCACGAGTACTTGTAGGTTTAGCTCAAGGAAAAAAAGATGTTGATCTCATGAGGCTAAAACAATTAAGAGGCGACTTTAGTTATAAATACTTTAGACAAGAAGAGGTTATGGGCATCGGTGCAGCTGATCCTGACTCAACTCGTTTTGTTCAGTTAATTGATGAAAATGGGGATGCTTTCAAATCCTACGTAAGAAACCCTAAAAACCCTAAACAAATTTATGTTTACGAGAGTGAAGTCTCCGACTTAAAAGAATTAGCAAAGAAAAAACCAGCTCGAATTATTACTTTACCTTAATGTCCTATAGTTTACGCGCAATCAATTCCTTTATAGAATAGTCCTTATACTTTAAGGAGAGAGTTATTTTGCAAGAACAACTAAAATGGTCAACTAACGAGATATTAGAAAATCAGTTCAAGATAAAAAAAATATTCTTTTATAGAGTTTGTGGAACTGGAATGGGGGCTGCCGCTTGTTTATTGAAAGAGAAAGGTTTTGATGTTGAAGGTGCAGATAATAATTTTTCACCACCAATGAGTGACTATTTAGAATCTACAAAAATTCCCCTTTATCAATTGTCTGATATCAGCAAAGAAAAGTTGCAAGAGTATGATCTTATTGTTGTAGGCAATGTTGTTCCAAATGGAAGCGAGGATGCAAAGCAGGTTGAAAATAGTGGTGTCCCTTATTGTTCCTTTCCTGCAGCAATAGGTGGTCTCGTTTTAAAAAATGTAAATGTCGTTGGAATTGCAGGTACCCATGGTAAGACAACCACAACTTATTTCATCACTCAATTATTTGAAAAACTGGGAGAGAAGCCCGGTTATTTCATTGGTGGGGTTATGCCAGGAAGAAATAGTAGTGTTCTTGGAGATGGAAAATACTTTTTTATTGAAAGTGATGAGTATGACAGTTCTTATTTTGAAAAAATTTCGAAGTTTCGTCTCTATCACTTGAACTCAATGATTTTAACAAGTCTAGAGTTTGATCATGCAGATATTTTTAATAATGTGGAAGATATTAAAGACCAGTTTCGACCGACGCTTAATGAGTTAGATGGAGTTTTGATTTATGAGAATTCTTTCTCAGCGACTAATGAATTGGTTGATGAATTAAAGAACCTCAAAACTTTCACTTATGGGGATAGTTCTCAATCGGGTCCTGTTATTCTAGAACAAGGAGCTGAAGGGACCACTTTTGAAGTAAAGTTCTCCAATGAAACTTTAAAGTTTAAAACATCAGTAATTGGGAAACATAATATTCTTAATCTTAGTGCTTGTATTACCTATGCTTTAAATGAAGGCTTTTCTGTTGAGAAGGTTAGAAATGCTGTTGAGTCTCTTGAAATGGTAAAGCGAAGACAAGAAGTGAGAGGACTTTTTCATAATGCTATTGTAATTGATGATTTTGCCCATCATCCTCGTTCTGTGAAATTTACCATTGATACGATAAAACAAAAATATCCTTCAAGAGAAGTCTTAGTTGTTATGGAGCCTAACTCTGCAACCGCGAGAAGTAACCTTTTTCAAAATGAATTTGAAGAATCACTTTCCACTGCAGACACTCTCATTATGGTAAAGCCTCCGAGACCAACATCAATTAAAAGTGCAAAAGATTTGGACTGTCAAAAAATAGTAGAGAGATTAAGAACAGATGGAAAGGATGCCTTTTATATTGATAATTTAAGAGATTTACTTGATAAGTTAAACGATTATTCAAAGAAAGAAATTGTTTTTTTAATTCTTAGTAATGGAACATGTTTGGATTTATGGAAATCTGAGTTTGTAAGTGAGTTAAAAAAGCTGTGAAGTATTTAATATCAATATTCCTCATCTTTTGCGTTATGGATACTTTTGCAGTGGTTAAAGAAGTCACTAAGGAAAGTTCCCATAGTCTACTTAAAGAGTATCTAAAACAACACGAAGACTTTAGTAAAAAACTTTGTCGCCCAGGGGCCGAAGAGAAGTATTGGAGACTGTACCGTGAATTTAGAGGTGAAGGTTACTATGTTCCTATCACTCATGATGATAAAGTCGATTTTGCAACATTAGGTAGATTTCTTCCGGAACTTTCATCTAAGAAAATTTGGATTAAGAAACAAATTGAAGTTATTAAAAAAATTAAAAATTTTAGCAAGTACAAGAAGAATGTGAAAGATCTTGAGGTCATCCTAGATGAACTAGTTCATATTAAGCAGGAAGTATTAGAAGCAGATAGTGAATCAGAAAAGCAAAAGAAGTTGGATAAATCAAAATATCTATTTATTGAATTTAGAACAAAATTTAATATCCTAATTGAAAACCTAAGTTTCTTAACCAGTTATCTTTTTCCAGTGGATCATTTTGAATTAAGAGAAGGATACGATAAATTTAAAAAATCAGAAACAAAAGATGGAAAGAAGCGTGCAAATGAAATTTACTTTTATCGAAAAATAGTTCAAGACGGTGCTCAAAACCCTAATCATACTGGTAGTGACTCCTTTTTCAGGGCGGCCTTAGATACTGTCTATAAAGAGCTTCAAAAAAGTTATGAGATTATTCCTGAAAACTTACGAGTCGATATCAATTGGATTCTATCAAGAATCGCACGGCAAATTGATAGAGGTAAGCGTAAACAAATTGGAAGAATGGAAGAATGGTACTCACGAGTTGATGAAACTCTCGACTTTTATCGTTTGTTGAAAATGAATAAGGTAAAGAAGGGAAATAAATTTCTCTCAGGAGAAGAGTTTGTTGAAAAGCTTTCAGAAACCAGATTTAAATTAAAAGACTATGTTTTGACTAAACAAAAGGAAGTTTTCAATTACTGGAAGGACAAGCCAGAAAAGCTTAAGGCCATTTTTGTCTTAGAAACTATTTTATATAATGAAGTTGGAGGGATTGATAATAAGGAGGGGACAGAGAGAATGGATGTTGCTCAAGTTGTTATCAATAGACTCAGTGATGGTTTCTATTCCTCCATTAATCCTGGCGATTCTATCCACCCTTACTTAACCTCCTTGCCAGATGAAAGCTTGGTTAAAAATAAATGGTTAAATATACTTTTGAAAGAAGGTGAGTTTTCATTCACTTATTATTTTATCACAGGCTCGGTGCGTGTTTTTTGTCCAGAGATGACAAGGTATGGAAGAATGTTGAGGCTAGAGAATATCAAACTTTCGATTAAGGCCCTGAAGAATTCACGAGAAGAATTTAAAGCTTTGCGTTACTTCTCAAGAGCTTCAATGCTAGGCAGAATAGACATGTCGAGCATTTGGACTGATTACGAACCAATAAATGAAAGACCAGGACCAGCAGTAAAGAGCCAAAAAACTTTGAAAAAGTTATATCAGACTGGAAAGTATCGTTTCTTGTATGAATTCTCACTAGATAATGGAGAGCAATATAACGTTATAGAGATAAAAGATAAGCTATATTCATACTCCAAAGAAAAGAACTACTTTTATAAATATAGAAGTCCCCATTTATTTCGCTATTTCCGTAAAAAAGAGATCTAATTCCTACCTAGCTTTTTGTTGTATCAATGGGATTCTCATTGTATAGTTCAGTGGAAATTAGAGTATTATTTGTTTATTAAATTTGTTTATAATTCAAAAATATTATGGAGAAGTTATGTTAAAGGACTACGTTTTTACTTCAGAATCAGTAACTGAAGGTCACCCTGATAAAATGGCTGATGGTATCTCAGATGCTGTACTAGATGCAATGCTGGCTCAAGACCCGAAAAGTCGAGTTGCTTGTGAAACGATGATCTCAACTGGAATGGTTGTTCTCGCAGGAGAAATTACTACAAATGCTCAGGTTGATTTTCAAGAAATCGTAAGAAGTAAGATTAAAGATATTGGTTATGATCATTCTGACAAAGGTTTTGATTGTAATACATGTTCAGTGATGGTCGCTCTTGATAAGCAATCTCCAGATATTGCCCAAGGGGTTAATGAAGGTGAGGGATCTTTTTCTGAGCAAGGTGCTGGAGATCAAGGTTTAATGTTTGGTTATGCAATCAATGAAACTGAAAGTCTTATGCCATTAACAACTGATCTTTCTCATAAACTAGCTCATCGTCTAACTGAAGTTAGAAAGAACGGAACAGTTCCTGAGTTAAGAGCTGACGGTAAGACTCAAGTCTCTGCCGAGTATGTTGATGGTAAAGTTAAAAGAATTCAAAATATTGTTGTCTCTACTCAACACTCTGAGAATATGAGTCTGTCTCAAGTTCAAGAAGCCGTTAGAGAAGAAGTTATCAATAAAGTTGTTGATAAAAGCCTTATTGATAATGATACAAAAATCTGGATTAACCCAACGGGAATTTTTGTTATTGGTGGACCAATGGGAGACTGTGGTTTAACAGGTAGAAAGATTATCGTTGATACATATGGTGGTCACGGTGCCCACGGTGGTGGAGCATTCTCTGGTAAAGATCCTTCAAAGGTTGATAGATCAGCAGCTTATGCCACAAGACAGGTTGCTAAACATATTGTAGCCGCTGGATTAGCTGATAGAGCTCTCGTTCAAGTTGCTTACGCAATTGGTGTTGCTGAGCCAATGAGTTTTCTAGTTGATACATTTGGAACTGAAAAAGTTGAAGTTGAAAAGATAACTAAAGTTGTTAATGAAATCTTTGATATGAAGCCTAAGGCCCTTATTGAAAGATTAGATTTACTTCGCCCTATCTATGGACCGACTTCAGCATATGGACACTTTGGTAGAGATGCTAAAAATGGATTCTTCCCATGGGAAGAGCTTTCAAAACTAGAGGAACTTAAGTCAAAGTTCTAGGATTCCAAAGAAATTGAATTAAAATTAAAATAATAAAGGCCCTTGTATCGAGGGCCTTTTTTTTTGTGTTATAATTTTTCTATGTTTTTAGATGCACTATATTTTACTGTGAAATACATTCCTTTTTGGACAGTTCCCTTAATTATGATTGGGCTACAGTTTGGCTATATCTTTTGGCTGAAGGATGTTTTCTATTTATCCTATACCTTTTACTCACTTGTCGTCTTTTCAGTACTTTCTATCATCTATTATATTTACGCGGGTAGTCCAGATCGGGCCGTTTCTATCCTTGATAGCTTCATAAATAACTTTTAAGTCATCGAAATTAAAAGAGTAAAGAGAGTAAGACTTTCTTGGTGTTGATAAATTGACACTGTCCTCAGGATTGGCTACGATTTTAGTCAAGTTGCCCGATTAAAAAGGAAGGGAAGTGAAAGATTTAGATTTTCTCCATAGTGTTTTCGAAGGTGATCAGGCCAAAAAGAAAGAGACTGTTAATAAAGTCGTTCCTGAAATAATTGTTGTTGAAGACGATCTCGTTTTAGGAAAGACAATCCAGAAATATTTAGCAAAGACCTTGGGACTTAAGGTAACTTTTTACTCTAGTCCTACAGAGTGTTTAAACTATGTGTCTGAGAAGTCCTCTATTGCTGATCCTGCAGAGCAAATACCCTTCTGCCTTGTTACTGATATAAGTTTCAGTGAAGGGAGTACAGACGGACTATTACTAGTTGATCTTATCAAAGAAAAGAACATTCCTTTTGTCAGTATTGTGATGACTGGTTTTGCCTCAATTGAAACAGCTATAATGGCCACTAAAAAAGGTGTGTTTCACTACCTAACAAAACCATTTGATTTAGAAATATTAGTTGATTTAGTGATTAAAGCTTTCACTCTTAAGCTTGGTTACTCAAAAGAAGAAATTAGTATTGTAGAAAGAGGTCCATCGGCGACTGATAAACAAAAAAGCAATGCTTATGGACAGATGTTTCATTTAGAAGCACCAACTGAAGATGATATGTTTTGTGGAATGATTGGAAGATCTCCGCAAATGAAAGAAGTATTTGAAAGAATAAAGAAAGTTGCAGAATCAGACTCGACAGTACTTATCAATGGTCCTTCTGGAACAGGTAAGGAACTCGTTGCAAGATCACTACATACATTATCTCCTAGGTCTAAGAACGATCAGATTTCAGTTAACTGTGGAGCAATCCCTGGCGAACTACTTGAGTCTGAGCTTTTTGGGCATGTTAAAGGTTCTTTCACTGGAGCTATAAGTGATAGGAAAGGGCGTTTTGAGTTAGCAGATAATGGAACAATCTTTCTTGATGAGATTGGTGATATGCCACTTCTTTTGCAGGTAAAACTTTTAAGAGTATTACAAAATAGAGAGATTGAAAGAGTTGGTGGAACTGGTACGACTCCCATTAATGTGAGAATTATCACTGCCACTCACAGAGACCTTGACGCTGCTGTTTCTCAAGGGGATTTCAGAGAAGATTTATTCTATAGGTTAAATGTTATCCCAATAAAGATTCCAGCTCTTTCAGAAAGAAGAGAAGATATTCCGCTTCTTATAAGTTACTTTCTTTCTAGGTTTGTCTCAGCTGACGGTAGAAATAATATCGAATTTGATGATGAAGTTTTAGAAATATTAATGTCTTATGATTGGCCAGGAAATGTTCGAGAGCTTGAGAACTTAATTGAAAGATTGGTTATTCTTAAAGGTGGTAATCTTGTTAAGCCATCAGACCTTCCAGCGAAGTTCCTTCAGAATAGACCAGATAAAGTATCTCAATTTAATACGCTCATAAAACTTTCTGATAATGGTATTGATTTAAAAGGCACTTTAAGTGAAATTGAAGACTCACTTATCCTTCAAGCACTTGAGCTTACCAGAGGAAATAAAAATAGAGCATCCAAATTACTAAAAATGAATCGTACAACTCTCATTGAAAAAATGAAGAAGAAGAATCTAGATGGAGTTGAGCTTAATTAGTAACTGCTCGCTTTACTCTGCTATATAACCAAGTAAAAAGTTCAGAAATGGTGACAATGTGTCACCATTTTTTTGGTAAAAACTCAAAAAAACTCACTGTCAAAAGGCTAACTAGGAAAAAAAGTCCCTAGAGCAAAATTTTCCTTTAAATTTTCTCTGAATAAGATAAACTAGTTGGGATAG
>TARA_R110002072_G_scaffold42064_22_pt1 | contig 220875 bp, 189 predicted proteins | sample TARA_R110002072 | Tara Oceans TARA_R110002072 (sample SAMEA4397118) | marine metagenome | biome: Polar Biome; feature: [SRF] surface water layer (ENVO:00010504); material: water (ENVO:00002006), including particulate matter (ENVO:01000060) such as... | depth 5 m | reverse complement strand
CTGCTGCTCTGCTGCTTTTCCGCTTTGCTGTTCTTTATCCCCCGCCCCCCCTCGCGATTCCAAGGCTCGGACCCCAAGGACCCAGCCTCCGAGCCTTCGATCCGTCGAGCCGGGGCACCCTTGCTCTTGTGTACTCCGGGTGCCACGGCCGGGTGCCACGGCTTGACCGTCCCCGGCAAGCCGTGTCTTCAGCCGCTTCCAACCATCCCCAAGACCCGGCTTGCGAAGACGACAAGCCGGGGCACCCAGAGCCCTCTTCTTTGCTGCTCTGCTGCTCTATCGCTCTGCTGTTTTCTCCCCGCTCAATCGTCCTCGGGCTCCTCAGGCTCGGGATACAGCACCCAGTCGCCGTCGATGAACTTCGGGTCGATCGCGTTGATCGCCTCGACCCGCGCACGCGTCAGCCAGTGCGGCGTCGTGGCAATGGGACGCTCGAGCACGGCCCAAGTGCTCATCACCGGGCGATCGTTCTCGATCAGGCTCAGGTCATACTCCCGCATCGCCCGCCCCCCGTCGTCATCACGATCCGTCCCCACCGAATAGATCATCGGCCCCGAATCAGTCAGCCGATACCTCAGCGGCTCATCCGAAAACGCATCGACAGGCGCCACGGGCAGCAGGTCGTTGTCGATGGCTCCGATCGTCTCTGGGAACCCACCATGCCCAAGCCGGTAGCGATGGGCGGCCACGAGCAACCGCCACGCCTGGAGCTGCTGGTTGTATTCGCGAACGCGGGCCGCCGCTTTGTCCGTCGCGGGGACCATGATCTCCAAGAGCAGCTTGAAGATGATGTGGATGGAATCCGACTCGCCCATCAGGTACGCAAACGCACCCCCGCCCTGGTCATCCCAGGGGATGCTCGACTGCCCATCCATCAGCGCGAAGCCCTGCCCGTACAGATACAGCGGCCGCTGAAGCACGGGCTTGAGCTCATCGTCGGGCAGGCTGACCGCGGGCGGCAGGGCGTTGTTGGTGGTCGCGCCCATGTTCGAGAGCGACTGCCGGGCGTTCATGTAGCCCACACCCCCGCTGGGCGAGGCGAATCGGCGGATCAGGTCGTGGAACATGAGCATCTCGCTCTCCCACACGATTGTTCGTTCTGCCCCCGCCCCGGGGAGTGTTCGTCCGGGCCCGATCAGCGCCTGCACGCGGGCGAGCTGAGCCTCGGTCCACGCGTCCGGGTCATCGACCATGGCCCCGAGCAGCAGCTCGAACCCCAGTGTCCGGTCGCTGATCTCGACCAGGTGCCCGATGAGGCTCGGGTATTCGAGCGCGTGGTGGGTGGAGAGGATCGCCACCTCGAAGATGTACAGGGCCTTGTTGATCTCGCCCCGCTCGATATGGATCATCGCCGAGGAGTACAGCAGCCTGCGGACTTTGCGTTGCTCACCCAGCGTCGGCAGCAGCACCGAGAGCAGGTCGGGGTCGCCCGCCGATGGCGAGTCCCAGTTCGGGTCCCACTCCGGGTCCCCTCGCCCGTACTCGACGAGCTTGGCGTGCAGGGCGGGGTCGGTCGAGCTGTAGAGCCCGCAGCCCATCACCGGCATGCTCAGGGCCCTGAGCAGGTCGGGCACAACCTCGCGGTGCTCGTCGCGGGTGAGCAGCTCCACAAGCCCGTCCCAGTCGTCCGCCTCCGCCGGAGCCCGCCCGAGGTCCGGGTGCTCGAAGAGCTCTTCGTGAGCGAAGAGCGCGTCCAAGATCGCGGGTCTGGCCGTCTCTTCTTCGGGGATGGTCGCCAGCCAGGCGTTGAAGCTTTTCGTCGGCGACCAGATCACCGAACCATCGGGCATCGTGTACCAAGGCGACCAGCTGTTGTCAGTCACCCGCGACCAGTTCGGGCTCAGCTCCGCCAGCTCCCCCTCCGTCAGCGGCTTGGTGTAGATGTACTTGCTATAGCCCCAGATGCCCACCACGATGACCAGCACCATCAGCACCACAACAACACACAACAATGCCTTGAGCAACTTCGGAAGGCGTTTGTTCATCGCATCAGTATACACGCAGCGGCGCAAGACCAGCAAAGCAACAAATCAACAAACCAGCAAACCAGAGCAGAGCCCACGAACGCAGGTCTTATTTGCTGCGCCGGGTGCCACGGCTTGACCGTCCCCGGCAAGCCGTGTCTTCAGCTGTGTCCAACCTCCCCAAGACCCGGCTTGCGAAGACGACAAGCCGGGGCACCCAGAGCCCTCTTCTTTGCTCCCCTCTTCTTTGCTGCTCTGCTGCTTTTCCGGTTTGCTGTTCTACCATCCCCCATGCGAATCCGCCCACCCGCCATCGCCACCATCGCCCGCCTCGCCCAGATCCTCCACCTCGTGTCGCTGAGCGTCTGGCTGGGCAGCGTCGCCATGTCCGGCGTCGTGGCCGCCATCGTCTTCCCGCTGATGCGCACGCTCGAGCCCACCCTCGGGGCCTACCCAAGCTACACGGGCGACCACGCCCTGCTCGCCGGCGGGCGGATCGCCAGCAGCGTGTTCCTCGCGGTGGACACCATCCAGTTTGTCTGCGCAGGCGTCGCCCTCTTCACGCTGATCATCGCGATCGCCTCGGGCTACGCGATCGACACCATCGCCCGCCTGCTGCGGATCTGCGTGCTCTGCGCCACGCTGGCCCTGCTCAGCTACCACCTGTTTATTTTTATGCCCGAGCAGATGCAGTCGCTGCGGGGCTACTGGGACATGGCGGCGATCGGGCAGAGCGTGCAGGCCGACGCGTTCAAGGACAAGTTCCTCGCGTCGCACAGCGCCAGCTCGCGCCTGCTCGGCTCGCTGACCATCGGGGTATTGATCAACCTGATCCTCGCGGGCTGGACACTCACCGCCGGGGCGAAGAACGAAGCCGACCAAACAAACAAACCCACGAATACACCCAAAGAGAACACCACGCCATGAGCGAACCACTGAGCAGCTATGTCGAACGCACCGACGCCCCCGAGCACCCAAAGGGCAAGGACAACCCCAAGGGGCTCCGCGACATCCCCTTCGCCCTCCCCAAGGTGACGCCCGCCCAGAAGAAGAAGGCCAAGGCGATCGACGACATGCTCCAGAAGGAGTACCCCGACGCCTACTGCGAGCTCGAGTTCTCCAACGCCCACGAGCTCTTGATCGCCACGATCTTGAGCGCCCAGTCCACCGACGCGGGCGTCAACAAAGCCACCCCCGGACTGTTTAAGAAGTTCAAGACCCCCGCGGACTACGCGGCTTCGTCCCCAGAGGGCATCGAGCCCTATGTCAAAACCATCGGGCTCTTCCGCAACAAGGCCAAGTCCATCCACGCCTCGATGACCATGGTCTGCGAAGACTTCGATGGCCAGATCCCCAGCAACATGACCGACCTGCTCAAGCTGCGGGGTGTGGCCCGCAAGACCGCCAATGTCGTCCTGGGCAACGCCTTCGGGATCAACGACGGCTTCACCGTCGACACCCACATCCAACGCCTGAGCTGGCGCTGGGGCTTCTCCGACGAGCCCTACGCCAACACCGCACAGATCGAGAAGAAGCTCATGGCCCTCTTCCCACGCGCCCACTGGTCACGCCTGGGCCACCAGATGGTCTTCCACGGCCGCTACAACTGCACGGCCAGGCCCAACTGCACGCACGAGCATCCGATCTGTCAGCAGTTCGGCAAGCGGTGCGGGGATGTGCTGCCGCCGAAGAGTGGGAAGAAGAAGGCGAGTAAGAAGGTCGCGAAGAAGGCGGGCAAGAAGTAAGGCGATGAGTGACTACAGCTACCAAACCCTCGACACACAGGACCTCGCCGAGTGGGTTACAGTGTGGCCCAAGAAGGCCTACGGCGCAACCTACGAGCTGGCTGATCGTTCGTATGGTGTGATCGCCATCTCGTCGCGAGAGCCTGAAGTTGGGGTGTTTGGCTTGAACAGTGTACTTGCCAATGCGTGTTCCAATGACTATCGGCGGTTCAACTGTGCGTACTTCGACAAGGAATCGCTGAACATTGAGAACAGTTTATCGCAATCTTTTCGCAAGCTGTATGCTCCGAGCGATGTGCCTTGCAATGAGCATCCATCCGACGAGGTGTGCATCGGCCACGCTGCGATTGATCTGCGTGGTGTGGAGCGCGAGCGTAGTCTCGAGCGGCTGTCAGTCGATTTGTTTGCGCAGAGCGGCGAGGATTTAGAGCGTTCAGTCGTAGTTGATGATGTTGTGAATCTATTCGAGCGTAGTCACGGATTTTGTGCAGCCCCATCTCAAGAGTTACTCGGCGAGCTGCTTGAGCGGTATGCCGCCATCGGGTATGTGCAGGAGTACCACTCTTACAGTTGCTACGCGGGTTATCTGCTCTGGGCTCGAAGCGAGTTGCTCGATGTCTTGGCACAGCGGCTCGAGCAAGCTGGCGTGCGAGCATATGGGCAGCAGAAGAGTATCTTCCAATGGGTCGGTGCCTGATTGGAGATGCCCGGCTCCCGACACCACTGAGCTCACTCCGGGCAGCCCGCGGCGAAGTGGTCGAGGAAGGCCGAGACATCGAAGAAGTCGAACGCGCCGTCGCCGGTGAAGTCCGCGCTGGGTTGTTGTTTGGCGAAGGCATCAAGGAACGCCGAGACATCGAAGAAGTCCAGGGCGCGATCGCCGGTCAGGTCCGCCGGGCAGATGATCGTGTTGACATTGTAGAAGTACACCGGGCCGTACGATCCGACGAGGAGCTCTGGGCCGTCGAGGTCGATCGAGCTGGCGAAGAAGAAGCTGTTGGCGGGGTCGCTTGGCAGCAGCTGGGCGAGCTGCGTACCCGTGCGGGCATCGAAGAGGTACGCGGTGCCCACGCGGTTCTGCTTGTTGAGCTCATAGCCCTCAGCGCCCACCGCGATGATCCCGTCGCTGATGGCGATCGCGGAGCCGAAGTAGTCATACGAGCGTGGGTTGTCTGGGAAGACCTTGGCGATCTGGTCGCCCGTGTCGGCATCGAAGAGGTACATCGCCCCGGCGTAGGAGCCGTTGTCCCAGTCGTTGCTGACCCCGGCGACGACGAGCCCGTCTTCCATAGAGACCTGCTGACCGAGCTTGCCGTTGAGTCGTCCGTCGTCGGCGAGCAACTTGCGGAGCTGCGTCCCGGTGGTCGCGTCGAAGAGGTAGATGGCGCCCGAGCTCGGGCCCAGCGCATCGTGCCCCGAAGCGCCCACGGCGATCAGGCCGTCGTTGATCGCGATGCTGCTGGCGAAGGCGTCGCCGGGCATGGCGTCGTCTGCGACGAGCGTGTGCAGCAGGTCGCCGGTCGTGACATCGTAGATATAGAGCACGCCCGTGTACTCGTCGTCATCGTAGAAGGCACCGACGCCCAGGAGCCCGTCGTTGATCACGAGGGTCCGCCCGTACAAGCGGTGTGGTGCGGTGTCGGGCGGGGTGATCTCGCGGAGGAGGGAGCCGTCGGTCGCGTTGTAGAGGTAGATCGAGCGGGCGTAGTTGCGGTCGGCGTTGGCGACGACGCTGGTGGCCAGCACGCCGTCGCTGATGGCGGTGCGTGGGCCGATGCTGTGGATGGATGCCTTGGCGTCGGCTTGGAGCTCAAAGCCGCCCTCGAGATCAGAACGCTTGAAGCTGTACGCGGTGGAGTACCCGTCGCCTTTGTCGTCGTAGTAGATGGCCCCGACGGAGAAGAGCCCGTTGTCGAGCGAGACATGCTGGCCGAAGGTGTGGCCCTGCGGCAGGTCCGCGGGGATGAACTGGGCGTCCTCCGAGAAGGTCGGCTCGGCGGGGCTCGGGCCCATCGCCAGCGCGGTGGTGGCGGTCAGCAGAGCGGTGAACAGGGCGAGTGCGGCTGCCTTGACGGGCTTGCTTTGGACTTGTGGCTGGCTTTGGTTGATCGCTCGCATGGTGGGCTCCAGCTTTGATGGGCGTCCGGGAGGGGTTCCATATAAGTCTATATCAATATTGGTTGGAGCACAACCTATAAATCGGCCTTTCTAGCGTAAATGCCGCCCACCACGCAGCATCTCCGCCAATCCCCGCGTGATCCCCTCTTATCTGCTGCTCTGCTGCTTTTCCGCTTTGCTGTTCTTTATCCCCCGCAGCCCAACCCCCGTGCACACCACCACGCTCAGGCTCACCAGCACGATCACCCACCCGCGGAACGCGTCGAGGCTCTGGGCATGGTCCTCTCCCGCGATCCACAGCGCCACCAACCCACACATCGGCCCGATCGTGTACCCCAGCCCGATGACGGCTTCATGCTTGGCGCTCGCCCGGATCTGGGACGCGTGCTCTCCGCCACCGCCCGAACCCCCAATCGCCATCGCGTAATACAGCGCGCCATAATAAGTCATCGCCATCCCCACACCCATCACAATCAGCCCGCCCATCAGCGCGCCCAATCCAACACGGGTGCTCTCGAAAGTATCCGCAACCATCGGCGACACCATGCACGCACTAAACCCAACCAACAACAACCCCATCCCCGTCCAAGGCGTCCACCACCGACCGTGCCAGCCGTGCCATCGCTCGAAGACCAGGAACAGCACCACCCGAGCGCTCAGCCACGCGCTGGCCAGAGGCGTCAACCAATGCACCGCCACCCCCAGCCGATCCTCCACAATCGGCAGCAGCGGCGCAAGCGCCGCCAGCACAATGTACGACCCGATCAGCAACGCCCGGAACAGCGTCAACAACGGCACATAGATCGCCGGGTGGGGCTCGTGGTGTTCTGGTACATGCGCCGGCGGGTGGGTTGGCGGCTGATCCGGGAACCACCGCAACACCCCGCACATCCCCAGCTGCAACACCCCAAGCACCGCGATGATCAAGAACGGGTCATGCGCCAACAAAGGCGCCATCGCCCAGAACGCAACCACCAACGCGATCGACCAGGTGATATTGAACCGCCCGATCGCCGACCGCAGCCCCTTGCCGGATCGCCCGCCCGAGAGGTACGCCTCGACGATGGGCCAGAACACCCCCGTCGCCGGCGAGAAGATCAGCATAAACGCCCACAACGCAGCTTGGCGATACTGCGGGAACCAATACTGGGCAACGATCGGCAGCTGGCAAGCGATCGCGATCACCACCAGCACGATCGCCAGCAATCGCTTGGGCGAGAGCCACCCCAGCCGCCCATGGCGGGTCAGGCGTTGGCCCACCAGTCCGCCAACCTGCCGCCCCATCAGCCAGCCAACCAAGAGCGCCCCAAGGACATAGCTCCCCCCCAGCGCCAGCGCCAGCATCAGGTTCATCGCCCGCCCATAGCCCAGCGCCTCGCTGGCAATAAACGAGAACCCATTGGTGATCGCCCCGGTGCCCAGCGACCCCAGAAACGACAGCACCAGCACCGCCGCCAGTGGGGTGGGCTGGGGTGCAGGTGCCCCATCCCGTTCTTGGTGGCACAGGCGTCCCGCCTGTGGTCTTGATCCTGCGCCACACCCACAGGCCAGAGGCCCGTACCACCGGGTGATGTCAGAGTGATTGGTGCGTGCGATTGCCATTGGCTTGGGAGCATCGTAGACTCTCCCCAGCGCCGGGCGAAGGCCGGGCGGCTGACATGAAACAGGTTCCGTAGCTCAACTGGATAGAGCGTTGGCCTCCGAAGCCAGAGGTTCTGAGTTCGAATCTCAGCGGAATCGTATCAAGACCCCCTCGACGATCCTTTGATTGTCGCGGGGGTTTTTCTATGTGGGCGTGATGGGCGTGCCGCACTCGGGGCAGGTGGGGAGGTCGTTGACTTGGTAGGCGCAGTATGGGCAGAGGCCGAGGGATAGTCGGTGGTTGCGATTGAATCGCCGGAGCAGGCGAGAGAGCAGGAAAAACATCAGCGAGAACAGGAACCACACCGGGATCGCGTAGATGATCGGGTTGAGGATGAGCCCGATCGGGTGGTAGGTGGTGGCGGCGTCTTCTTCGGTGCCGCCGAGGACGGGCCAGATCATGGAGTTGCCCTGCGTGATGTGTTGGAGTGTGGTAAATTTTAAATACACGCCCTTGGTCGAATGCACGGGCAGCGGGTAGCCGAACTCTTGCATGTACAGTCGGCTGTGCAGCGGGCGGGGCAGTTGGTCATCATTCCATTCGATCGTGACCGATCTGCTCAAGCGGTAGCTCGTGCTGCTCGCGCTTGTCGGCGGGCCGAGGAATTCGAGCACTTGGTCAGGGATCTTTGGCCAGCGGACGGGATCGCTCGGCGATGGGTTCGCTGTTGGAAACCAGCCGGTCTTGCGCGGGATCAACAGCTCGCCCTCGATGTCATAGTGGGCGATGACGAGGTTGGCCGCCTGGGCGAGGGCGAGGAGGATCAGCAGGGAGATGATCGCGAAGCGGGATGGTTTGGGGATCGACAATCGGCGGGGCATGGTCGAGTATACGCGATGGCTCAGACGGCTGTTCCGCACTCGGGGCAGGTGGTGAGGATCGTCAGCCCCCGCAGGTCGTAGGCACACCGCGTGCACTGCCCGCGGGCTCGTCGCCGACGCCGACGCTCGAGCAGCAGCAGCTGACGCAAGAGCAGCATCGCCGCCCAGATGGGCAGGGCAAACACGATCGGATTGACGATCAGCCCCAGCGGGTGATAGGTCGTGGCGGCGTCGTCCTCCAACCCCCCGTCGATGGGCCAGATCATGGCGTAGGTGCCCGAGCGATCCGCCATCACATATTTCTTGGCGTACACCGGCAGGGGGGAGCCGTGGTGGGTCTCGATGAGTCGGCTGCGATACCGGGTGGTCGATTCTTCATCGAGCCATTCAACGAATGTCCAGCTGTGCGTGTTGTAGATCGTTCGGCTCCACCGCGAGGGCGCCCCAAGCTCCTCGAGCACCTCATCGGGGACCGTGGGCCAGACCACCGGATCGCTCTCCGATGGCGCATGCGTCGCAAACGAGCCGTCGAGCCGCGTCGTGAGCAGCGATCGCCCAATATCAAAGTGCGCGATGGCCAGGTTGGCCACCTGCGCCAGCGCCAGCAGCACCAGCAACGACACAATCGCAAACAGAGATGGACGCCATACACGCACGCGATGAGTATACACGACGGGCGACCCCCCCTCACGCTCAACCAATCATGATGCCCAACCAAGGTGACAAACCCACGGGTACGGGTTTGTCACCTTGGTTTGTCACCTTGGTTTTTGAGCAGTGCGCTGAGATTCAAGGCTGCCAAACCCACGGGTACGGGTTTGGGTACCTTGAATCTGGCCATCGTTTCGCTCACCGCTGCAGGGGAAGTCTCCCCTGCAACCCCTCTTCCGGAATCACGCCTTCCATCGCTCAGAGGTACCCGTTTTTCCGGGGCCCCCGCAAGCACGCGCTCCCCTCTTGTTTGCTGATCTGCAGCTCTGCTGCTTTGTTGGTTTGCTGTTCTTATACTCTCCCATGAACCCACTCAACCCACTGAGCCCACGCACCAAGAAGCCGATCAAACTCCGCAAGTACCTGATCCTCTCCGCGCTCTACTTCACGGCGGCGATGATCCTGATCTGGTTCCTCGTCATGCGCCCCATCGGCCACTTCGGCCCGCCGCTCACCCAAGCCCAGCTCAAACAAGTCACCCCCGACTGGTCAATCGTCACCCACAACAACTGGTCCCCCTGGTACACCGATCCAAACGCTGGTCCTGATGGCCCGACCGACAACAAGCCAGTATGGAACCCAGCCGCCAGCTACAACGCCTGGCTCGAAACCGTCCCCGAAGAAGACAAAGCCTGGCCGGGGCTCACATGGAACATGGAGCGGTACAAACGCCACGAATACGATCTCTACCAAACGGACCACCTCCGCAACAACGAGTTCGGCACCCTCCCCAACGAGCCCGCCGAGTGGTCACGCATCGAACCCACGCTCGCTTCGCCCATCAGCGACGAGCTGCTCGAAGGGCTCAAACGCGACCTCGCCAAGCCCGTCCTCGCCTGCGTCCTCAGCACCACCTACGGCCCCGCTGCCCACGCCGCCATCGTCGAGTTCGACAACGACTTCGACCCGGGCCCACTCGAATACGACCCCAAAGCCAACCTCGCCCTGGCCAATGTCTTCCTGCCATCGGTCGGCGACCTCTCGCGCATGACCAACTTCCTCAAGAGCAAAGGCGCCCACGAGCTCGAGCAAGCCAACCCCGACACCTTCGTCGAAATCGTCGAGCTGCTCTTCAACTCCGCCCACCACGCCGCGGCCCTGCCCGCACTCATCGGCCAGCTCGTCGAGTTCTCCATCCAAGACAAAGCCATGGAGCTGATGAGCTGGGGCATCGAGCACCACCGCGACCAGCTCACCGAAGAACACCTCCGCACCTTCGAGCAACTCCTCGCCCAGCCCAACAACTTCAAGGTCCGCTGGCAGGGCGAAGCGATGGTCTTCCACGACTCCATCAGAAGGCTCACCAACAAGTACGGCGTCCTCGACAACCCCACCCCAGCCCAGACCAACTCCTTCCAGTTCGAGCTCGCCGACCCAATCAGCACCCCCGACGACCAGCTCGACCCCTCGATGCAGCGCGTGCTCATGGTGTACAACCAGATCCTCCAGACCATCGAACCCGCCAGCACGCTCCCCTGGGACCAAGACGCGACCACCGCCCAAGAGATCCTTGACGAGCACGACTGGGAGCTGGCCGAGCAAGCCAAGCGCCACCTCAAGCTCTTCGTCCCCGCCCTCGATTCCATCACCGGCGACTTCCGCGCCCGATCCCAACGGGCTCTGGGCCTCCGCACCGCCATCGCCGCCCACCGCCACCGTCTGCGCCATGGTCAGTTCCCATCCGCCATCGAATCCATCCAAATCCACGACCCCGACCTGATGCCCTTCGACCCCATCGACGCCTTCACCAACCAACCACTGCGTTACGAGATCCTCGGCCCGAACCTCGGCCAGGGCGATCCAGACGACCCAAACACCATGCCCGTCATCTACTCCCTCGGCCATGACCGCACCGACAACGCCGCCACACCCGCCTACAGCGTCGTCATGATGGACAAGCTGGTCATCAACGAAACCACCGGCGAGAAGGAAATCATCGAAGTCGAGGTCCGCACCGTCCTGCCTCCCGAGTGGACCACCGGCCCCAAGGAATACGCCCAGGGTCTGACACCACCGAAGGAACGCTGGGGCGACTGGATCCTCTTCCCCATCCCCATGGACGACCCCGCCCCCCGCGACTTCGACTACAACGACCTCACCGGCGAGTACGAATGGATCGAAGACACCGACTGGTAAGCCCAATCAGCACGCCGTCTACAATCCCACATGAAGAAGCCCGCGCTGATCGTGTCTGCAATCGTCCTCTTGATCGTGGTGGGGGCCGTGGCGTGGGCGTACTTCGCCTTCGTGTACGCCAAGCCCCTGACCCAAGCCGAGCTCAAAGAGCTCACCCCCGACTGGTCGCTGGCCACCAACAACAACTGGTCCCCGTGGTACACCGATCCAAACGCTGGCCCTGATGCCGAGCCAGTATGGAACCCATCGGCCAGCTACAACACCTGGGTCGAATCCATGCCCGAAGCCGACAAGGCCTGGCCCGAGATGGCGAGGCTCGAAGCCCAGTTCTCCCAGCACCCCGGCGACATCCTCCTCAGCAGATACCTGGGCCTGCTGCCCACCGAGACCGTCCGCTGGCCAGCCCTCGCGCCACTGCTGGCCTCGCCCCAAAGCGACGAGCTGCACGCCAGGCTCATGGTCGAGCTCGCCAAGCCGCACTTGGGCGGGTTCCTCACCGCGATGGATGACCCGCACGCCAACGCCGCCAACATCGAGTTCACCCCAAGCGTCGGCCATGTCCAAGCCCCGTTCAAGTTCGACCCCCTCTCCAACGATCGACTGCGTGCACCAAACCGACGCTGGCTCTCGGCCCACAGGACCTTCACCGAGTTCCTCGTCAGCAAAGCCGCCTACAAACTCGAAGCCGGAGACCCAGACGAGTTCGTTCGCACGATCGCCATCACCTACCGCTCAGCCACCCTCGGCACCGAGTACCCGTCGACCCTCTCACAGATGGTCCAGTCCGCGATCCAAGGGCTCTGCATGGAGACCATCAGCTGGGCCATCGAGCACCACCGCGACCAGCTCACCGAAGAGCACCTGCGCATCTTCGAGACATTGCTCGCCGACCCGGCCCATCACCAGCGCACATGGCAGGGCGAATCGTTGAAGTTCCACGACAGCATGCGAAGAGCGTGCACCCATCGCGGCGGCTTCATCAAACCACTGGGCGGCCTATCGGAAACCCTCTACATCGAGCCCGTCTACCCTGTCGCCCTGCCCGATGATCAGCTCCTCCCTGGGGTCCAGCAAACGCTCCTGGCCAACAACCAGATCCTCATCGCCACCTACAACGCGTCGCGCATCCCGTGGAACGCCGAGCCGATCGACAGAGATAAGATGCTCGCCCAGAGAGACCCCGTGCTGCCCCCCCAAGGCATGGAGTACCTCGAGTTCTTCACCCTCTCCCTCCAACGCGTATCCAACTTATTCCGTTCAACGACGCAGCAGAACATCGCCCTCCGCGTAGGCATCGCCGCCCACCGCCACCACCTCCGCCACGGCGCATTCCCCGAATCCATCAACGCCATCGACACCGACCTGCTCACCCTCGACCCCATTGGCCCCATCGACGCCTTCACCAACGAGCCCCTGTTGTATACCCTCACCGCATCCGGCCCAGTCGTCTACTCCGTCGGCGAAGACCACCAAGACAACGGCGGCACCCAAGCCTGGAGCATCGGAGAGCGAGAGCAGTTCATCTCCAAATCCGAGCTCGGAACCATCACCCACCGCAGCGTGAAGTACACCCAGTGGCTCACCAAAGACCAAGCCCTCACCAAGTACCCGCCCCGCTCAAACACTTCCTGGGGCGACTGGGTCCTCTTCCCCATCCCTACGGACGACCCCGACCCCCTGAGCTTCGACTACAACGACCTCACCGACGAGTACTTCATCGACGAACAAGAAGAATACGACTAGTAAGCCCAATCCCGCTGGCTCAGCTCGCCGAGCCGGGTTCTTGATCTGCCGCTCTCCCGATCTTCCGCTCTGCTGCGCTGCATACGATCCCCCGCATGCTCACCCTCCCGCACATCGCGATCTCGACCGCTGGTTTCCAGACCGGTTCCCTGTCCGACGCCCCCAACCCCCGCGCCATCATCGACGCCATCGCAAGCACATCTACCAGAGCCATCGCCCTCGACGCGACCCACCCGGGTCTGCGTCCCCGTACCCTCTCGCGCTCAGCCCGCCGAGACCTCGCCGCCACGCTCCGCCGGAGCGAGCTCACCTTCGTGGGCCTCGACCTCTGGATCCCCCCCGAGCACTTCACGGATCGGGCCCACGCCCACCGCGCCATCGAGGCCCTCACCCAAGCCTGCGAACTGTCGGCCGAACTGGCCTCACTGGTTGGGTCTGCTGGGTCTGCGAAAACAGCAGCGGGGGGCCAATCGCGCCCCGTCGTCTCCACCATGCTCCCGAGCGAGTTGGCCCTGTCCGATCGCCAAGCCCTCGACGCAGCCGCCCAAAGCCTCGGCGCGATCATCGCCGACCACCACCCGGAGCCCACACCGCTCGAAACGCACTCGACCGATCTGATCGCTGGACTCGCCATCGGCATCGACCCCGCCCTCATCCTGATGAACGGGCAGTCACCCGGCAAAGCCATCACCCACGCCGGCAAAGCCCTCGCCAGCGCCCGCCTCAACGATGTCAACGCCATGGGGCGATGCGCCGTGGGCGCACCGGGCTCCAAGCTCGATCTCACCAGCTACGCCGGCGCCCTGATCGTCGCCGGGCACCAGTGGGTCACCCTCGATGTCCGCGATATGCCCGATCCGATCCTGGCCATCCAACGCGCCCAGCACGCCTGGGCGCAAGCCGGCTCGCTCTAGTCTCACTCATCAATCACAACGGTTCCCCGGGACACCCGGCAATCAGATCAATACGCTTCTACCTCGAGCGGACACACATACACCGCTCGAAAATCCCCCGCCGGAATTCCACCAACCAGCGGCTGGTGCTTCGAGTCAACCTCGCACTCATACTGCACCTCGACCTCAACGCGCCATTGATCCTCTGCGATGCGGTCGATGGCCAAAACCAGTTGCCCGCCCAAGTAGAGATGCTTCCTCGGGTTGTATCCGCCGGCCGAAGACGATACAGAACCCGGCTCAAAGTTCACAGCGGCCATCCCTACAGTGCTCCCCGGACGGATCCATGGGCGTCCGAAGATCCAGCGTCCGAGGGTGATCCATGGTGTAGGATAATCACCCGTCTCCAGGGACTGGTTGATCCGCAACCCATCAAGCCCGCGGGGCATCTTCCCCCGTTTGTACAGGTCGATGCCCGTCATCAGAAGATGCGGAAAGCCGTCGTTGATCGGCTCCACATACAGGCTCAATGAATGCAACCACCCGTTGAGCGGGTTGTCCTCTTTCCCGATGGAAGGCTCAATGCTCAATCCGCACTCGCCGACCTCGAAACGCTGATCGCACGCCTAGATGTACTGTTCTCTATCTTGCAAATGGATATCCTTTTAATACACCATCAATATTCAGTATGACCCAATGTAGCTCATCGGCTCCAAGTCCGCCCGCAGGTACAACGGATGCTTGGGATACCCGTGCTTCGTCACCGCCAAACACATCGGATCACACACCGGCCGCAATAACTCCAGCACCCGCTGATGCCTGTCGCCGAGCGCCCCATGCGTGCCCCACCCGACGACCACCAGATCCGCCCGCTTGGCCAGACGCACGATCGCCGCGTTGTTCTGGTCCCCGATCGGGTCATCGACAAGCTTGAGCCCCTTGGGATCCGTCGATCGCAGCGCAAAGATATTCGCGACATCCATCGCACTGAACCCCCAGCGGACAGCATACCGATGGCACCGCGTCAGCGTCGGGTCGAGGACTTTGGCGTCGGCCGTGGACGGATTGAGCAAACAAAAGCACACCCGCCTGCCGCCGACAGCCCACCGCCGACCGAGCGTATACCGGTACTGCTCACACTCCGAAAAGGTCGCCCATCCCCGCATGTTCGGCATGTCCTGCTTGTCCTGCATGCCCAGACGATACGCAATACACTCACTGCGTGTGCGTTGGGCACACAAGGAGTCCGCACATGCTCACACTCATCACACTCTTGGCCCTCATCGCATCCTTCGCCCCATCGACAGAACCCACCACAGAACCGGCTCCAACCACCCCAATGGTCATGCACGCGACCAAAGACATCAAGTACATCCACCGCCCCCTCACCCGCGACACCCTCACCAGCCTCGATGTGTACGAGCCCGTGTCAGTGAACGAGCCAGCCGACGATGGTGTTCAGGCCCCAGCCGACCAACTCGCCCGCCCCATCCTCCTCTTCATCCACGGCGGCGGCTGGGCTCTGGGCGACAAAAAACGCCTCGAACACAAAGCCGACCTCGCCCTCCGCCACAACTGGATCTATGTCAGCATCAACTACCGCCTCTCGCCAAGGGTCAAGCACCCCGAGCACGCCAGAGACGCCGCCGCCGCCATCGCCTACATCCATGAGCACGCCGGTGAGTATGGCGGCGACCCCAACAACATCGTCATCATGGGACACTCCGCCGGCGCCCACATCGCCGCGATCGTCTCCAGCGATGAGTCCCTCCTCGCCGAGCACGACCTGACCCCCGCAGACCTGCGAGGCGTCGTCCTCCTCGACGGGGCAGGCTACGACATCCCCAGCCAGATGAACTCCAAGCTGCTGGGCAAAGCCGCACGCACCATGTACGAGAAGGCCTTCGGTCATGACCCCGAAGGCTGGCAGCAGGCCTCGCCCACCCTCCAGGCGAAAGCCGGCGACACGCTCCCGCCGCTGCTGGGCGTGCACATCGACCGCTTCCGTTCAAAGGTCGAAACCAACAATCTCGTCGACGCCTGGAAAGCGACCGGCGCATCCGCCAGGGTCTACTACGCCCCCGACCCAGACCACGCCGGCATCAACACCCTCGTCGGGCTCCAAGACGACCCAGACGCACAGGCCATCGAAGCCTTCATCATCAAAGCATTCGCAGCAGACAAGCCTGAGTCCTCCCAGCCTTAGTCTTCAAAGTCCGCGTTGGTGTACACCTTCTGCACATCGTCGTTGTCTTCGAGCGCATCGATCAAGTTCATCACCTTCTGCACATCCTCGCCCGCCACGGGCACGGTATTCTCCGGGATCCGCGATATCTCCGCCTCGACAATCTCGATCCCGCTGGCTTCGAGCGATTCCTTGACGCTGATAAAGTCGCCAATATCAGTCAGCACCGTCCAGACACCCTGGTTGTCCTCATCGACACCCTCGGGAGCCTGCACATCATCAGCGCCCGCCTCGAGCGCCTTGTCCATGATCGTGTCCTCGTCGTACTTCGACGCGTCGATGATGATCTGCCCCTTGGTCTGGAACATAAACGCCACCGTCCCCGCGTTGCCCATCGACCCGCCCTTCTTCTTGAAGATGCTCCGCACATCGCCGACCGTCCGCGTGTTGTTGTCGGTCAATGACAAGATCAGGATCGCCGTGCCCCCCGGGCCATAGCCCTCGTAGACGATCTCCTGGTAGTCCGCGCCCCCGGTCTCGCCTGAGCCCTTCTCGATCGCCCGCTTGATCGTGTCCTTGGGCATGTTGGCGTACTTGGCCTCGTCGATCGCGTACCGCAGCGACAGGTTGGTTTCTGGGTCACCCCCGCCAGAGCGAGCCGCGACCATGATCGCCTTGGAGCACTTCGACCAGATCTTGCCCTTCTTGTTGTCCTGGGCGGCCTTGCGGTGCTTGATGTTCGACCATTTACTATGTCCAGCCATAATCGGGTTCCTCTGTCTCTTGTCGGTTCTCTGTCGGTCAATCTGTCAATCTGTCAATCAGTCAGTCAATCAGTGGGGGGGGCAATCATACGCCCCCAATACCGGTATCAGGGCTGAGCCTCATCCGCCAACGGCGAAACCCCGGGCTCGCCGTTCGCATCCGCGTCCTGGAGCCGATACCGGATCTCCCGAAGCTCCGCGTTCATCGCCTCGAGCCGACGCCGATCCAGCACCGGCTCGGCATTGAGCAGCCGAACCTGCGACCGCGTCATATCCTCGGCCATCAGCCAGGTCTCGATCGCCTCATCCTTATACCCGCCCCGCCAGAGCGCATCGCCCAGGTGCAGCGCGATCGTCGCGTTCTCGCGTTTGATGTCCAGATCGTTGGCCCGCGTGAGCAGCGAGATCGCCCCCAGGGTCACGCTCCCGTCGTCGTGGGTCACATCCTCAAACATCCCCAGCTTGTACCGCACCCACCCCAGCGAATCGATCACCGACGCGTCATCGGGCAGGGCCTTGGCCGCCCGCTCGAGCAAGCCCACCGCATAGTCCATCCGCTCGCCCGCCTCAGCAAGCAGATACCCATAGTCATTATTCGCCCAGGGCTGATCCGGGTCGTACGACAACGACAGCTCATAGAACGCCATCGACTGCTCGGTGCGCTCAAAGGCCGTCGCGTACACCGCCGCTGCGTAGACAAGATCCGCCCGTTTCTGATCCATCGTCTCCGAAGCCGACGCCCGCTCGGGCAGCCCGATCTCCGCGATCGTAAACGCGATCATCTCATCGACCACGCCCGCCGACTCGAGCGCACCGAGCACCGCGATCATGTCCCGGTTGCTCCCCGCCCCCGCCAGCACCCGGAAGAGCTCGTGGGCCATGTCCGTATGGACCCTGTCCTCTCGCGTCGCCAGCTTGGTAAGCAGCACCACCGCCTCGCGGACCTGCTCCTCGCCCACCAGCGACTGCACCGGCAGCGCCCAGAGCATGCCGCGCTGCTCCTCGTCGTCGATGTGCGCCATCGCGCTGACAATCTCGCTGGCGAGCGCATCCGTATCGAGCGTCTCCTGCTGCGTCAGCAGCACCAGCTTGATCCGCGCGACCGCAAAGCCGATCGGCCCCGCGTGCTCCTCAATTAGCTCAATCATCTCCAAGATCTGTTCGTCGTTGTTCAGGTCCTCGATCGAGCCCACCAGCGCGAACAACACCTGCGAGAGCCCCGCCCGCTGGCTGCTCATCAACTCAACCCCATCGGGCAACGCCGCGTCGAGCATCGCCAGCATCCGCTCGTTGGTCTCCAGCTCGCCCCGCTGGGCCAGCGATCGGCTGTACTCGATCACCGGATCGATCCCACCAAGGCCCCCGCCCAAGCCCGCGAGCCGTTCATCGAGATGCGCCCGGGCACCGTCTGGGTCATCGGCCCCCATCAGCTGCTCGATCGCCTGCGCCAGCTCGAACGACCCGAGCCGCGCGTAGCCATCCGCAAGCAGCCCCATCGCCTGCTCCCGCTCACCGAGCTGGTAGTACCCCTGCGCCGCCCGCACGATCGTCTCGCTGGCGTTGGGATCATCGACCAACCGATCGGCCAGCCAATCAATCCCCTCGCGCAACGGGTCAGCGCTGCTCGTGTCTTGTGTGTTCTGGGCGATCGCGTCGCTCTGCGTCTTGAGAATACTCAAAAGCAGATCAAACCCGATCTCGTCGTACGGGTGAGCCGCGTTGAGCCCGAGCAAAAGTTCTTTCGACTCGTCGAGGAACCCGTTGCGTGCCAGCTCGTTGGCCCGGATCAGGTTGAACAGCACCGAGCGCGGGCGGGTCGTCGCCAGCTCCCGCACGAGCAGTTCAAGCTCCCCCTGATCCGCCATCGGCGAGCTCGGCGAACGCAGCAAAAACAGCTGCTCCCACACCCGCTCGTTCGACGGATCAATCGCCGACGCCCGCTCCAAGAACGCCACCGCCGAGTCATATTCTTCGATCGTCTGGGCAAGCTGAGCCGCCAGCAGCAGGTCATCGAGCCCCGCGTCCGCGCTGTCTGCTTGGTCCGCGATGAGCTCAAACCCACGCGTCGCCTGCTGCGCCGAGACCAGCGCCTTGGCCAGCTGCCGCGTCGCTGTCGCATCGCCCGCGTCCGACTTGTATTCGAGCCGCGAGATCAGCACCGCTGCCTGCTCCCATCGCCCCGTCAGCGCCATCGCCTGCGCATGGATCGCGAGCCAATCGACAGAATCGTCGGGCCGCTCGCCGGCATTGGCCAGCAGGTCCTGGTACACCGACACCCCATCGAGATGCCCGATCAGATCCGCCCGCCCCAGCCCGATCCCGATCGCGCTCACAAGCGTCTGCTCGTCCTCATCCGTGCTCCGGGCATGCTCGCCCATGTATGCGACGGGGTTGCCCAGCGAACGGATCATGGCCGACGCCAGCGGGCGAACGATCCCCGGGTTCTCGCCCACCAGCCGCACCGCCGCCGCATGGCGATCAGTGTCGGCATCGAGCCCCGTCAGCACCCGCAGGCACAGCGTCGCGTCGTGGGCCGCTGCTCCTGCACTCGCCAAGCGATCGACGCCCTTGGTTGGTTCCCGTGTGTATGTTTCGAGTTCGACACTCAGCAGCATCCGCTTGCTGGTCAGCGACAGCTCATCGTGTCCGCTCATCTGCGCGATCGCCGGCCCGAGCACATCCCCAAGCCCACGGACCCCAGCGAGCGCCCGCGCCCAGTCCCGCTCCTGGCTCGACAGATCCCCGTGACTGCTGGCCAAGTGATCGAGGAAGACCAACGCCGAGCTCGCCGGGTGCCCCTGACGCAGCGCACTGGCGATCTGCCTGGCGACCAACGGGACAGGCACCCGAGCGTTCTCCTGCGTCCGCAGGTCCGCCCCCGCGTTGGTATACGCGGCTTGCGCCCGCCCGTCCGCTCCGATCGCCGACCACGCATCGCCGACGAGTATCCACAGCCCCGTCCGCTGGTTCAAGACCTGCACGATCTCCCGCCGCCAGCGTGGATCACGCGCGATCGACTCGAAGGTGCTCAGCGACTCGCCCAACAGTTCGCTGCCCGACTTGATATACCCCGCGTTGATCATCGCCCGCCCGCGCAGCGTGTTGGCGATGTGCGTCGCCGCCGGCTGGCTGGCGAGTGCTTTGTCATCGAGCGCCATCGACGCCAGCCAGATCACCCGCTCATGCTCGTCCTTGTCCGCAGCATCCGATGCCAGACGCACCAAGGCGACGCCCGAGCGATCGCCCAGCTCGAGCGCCCGTGCGTACGCGACCATCGCCCCGACCCGATCGTTGGACCCCATCAGCAGGTCACCGATCGCCCGCTGGATCGACGCACTCGTCGGATCGATCTTCGCCGCCTGCTCGAGCAGCTCACGGGCCTGCTGCGCATCGCCCGTCTGCCCGACCGAGCGTGCCTGCGCATACAGCTTGCCCGCCTGGGCCCGTCGATTGATCCCGATATTCGCCGGCTCGACCACAGACGGTTCCAAACCGGACAGCTCCTCAACAATCTCTTCGACCGAACGCATCGCCCGCGTAAACGCGACCGTCCCCGGCGTGAGCTGATCGATCGCCCCGGGCACCAGCGACTCGATCAGCGCGATGGCCTGGGCATCGGTCGCCGCGTCCGCCGGGCTCAGCTGTTCAAGCTCCGCCCGCGCCTGGAGCGCACGGATCGGGTCCTCGATATGCCCCGTCGCGTCGATCACCCGCTGCTGGTTGACCTTCGTGTTGGTCTGCTGCCCAGAACAGCCAACCTGCAGCAATGATTGCCCGACGGCCAGCCCGCCGATGAGCCCAAGGGAGAGAGCAGAACGGCGGGGGAGGTGTTTCACGATGTGCCCTTTGATTTGGTTGCAGTGGCTTTGGCCGATGATTTAGCTGGTGCTTTGGCCGGAGTTTTCGTCGCTGGTTTGGCCTTGCTGGTGGTCTTCTTGCTCGTCGTCTTCTTGGGCTTGCTGCCCGCGGTGGACTTGGCCCGCCGAAGATCAGACGCCCAGTGCTCGACGAGCGTGTAGTACTTGAGCGAGTCGCTCGCCCGCACCAGCCGCTCCATCCGCGTGGTCTGCTCGTCGATGCCCAGCGAAGTCTCCGTGATCCCTCGCACCGCCAGCTGCTTGGTGAGCCAGTCATCCATCGGGAACGCGTGCCACCCGAGCCCCAGCAGGATCACCCGCGAAGACGCGAACACCGGCAGCCCGTCGATCGACTCGAAGTACGCGATGACCTCGCGCTTGTTCATCTCGCGCAGGTGCGTCAGCGAGAGCTGGTGCTCGCGCCGGAAGATCGTGTTGAGGACGCTGAGCAAACGCTCGCTGCGTTCTTGGGCGCGCGGGTAGCGTGAGGGCAGAATCGCCGCCAGCTCGCCGGCGGTGCACACCCGCAGCTCGTTGAGATCGATCAGCTCGCGATGGATGCACGCCGACGCCTCCACCGCGTGGGCGATCGACGCCTCCCACACCAGCATCGAGAACACCAGCTCGCTGATCAGCGGATCGCTCGACAGATCAGTCGGTGCGATCAGGTTCGCGCACGACACCCCGCCCGCGTCGCCGTAGCTCGGCGAGAGCTCCTTGATCAGCTCGCCCATCAACTCCCCCAAGTTGTCCATCTCGCTGGTGCTCACTCGGTGGTGCCCTTCGTGGTGCCCTTCGTGGTGCCCTTCGTGGTGCCCTTCGTGGTGTCGGGCGTCTGCTCTTCGGTGATGTCCGACGCGGTGTCAGCGTCCGTATCGGTGTCGTCATCGCGCTGCCCACCCGATGCCCACGCCGAGGAGCTCTTCTGCGACTGCTCGATCCGGTCCTGCTCGAGCACCGAGAACACATCCATCTCCGCCTTGTGCCCCTCGTCGTAGATCAGCCTCAGGCTCGGCATCTCCTTGATATGGATCCGCTCCATGACATCGCGACGAAGGCGCTTGGTCGCCGCCGTCAGCCCGTGCATCGTCAGCTTGGCCCGATCGTGAGGCATCACCGAGATATACGCCTTGGCGTGCTTGAGATCATCGGAGACCTCCACCTTGGTCACGGTGATGAGCCCGCGGATGCGCGGGTCGTTGAGCCCACGCACGAGCCGCTGCTGAAGCTCCTGCTGGATATTGGATGCGATCTGTAGGCTGCGTCGTCTCAAGCGGTCATCTCCGTACCAACAACCCGGGCGATGATTAACGCTCCGGGCATATATGCTCTGCAAAAAACGCACGCCGACGGCTACATCGGCATGCGGTCAAAGGTGTATTAATCGTCGAGTGTCCGGGCCACCTCGATGTTGAGGTAGCATTCGAGCACATCGCCGGCCTTGATATCGTCGTACCCGACGATCTTCATGCCGCACTCCATGTTCGCACGAACTTCCTTCGCGTCGTCCTTGAAGCGCTTGAGCTGCTCGAGCTTGCGGTTGTTCTCGATGACCACGCCGTCGCGGGTGACGCGGATGAGCGCGTCGCGCTTGACACTGCCGTCGGTGACATAACAACCCGCGATCGTGCCGACCTTGGACACCTTGAAGACCTCGCGGACCTCTGCATGCCCGAGCACATCCTCGCGGATATCCGGGGTGAGCAGCCCTTCGACCGCCTTCTTGATGTCCTCGACGATGTGGTAGATCACCTGATAGTTACGGATCTCAACGCCCTTGGTCTCTGACAACGCACGCCCCTTGGCGTTGGCGATGACATTGAAGCCGATGATGATCGCCTTGGACGCCTCGGCCAGCACGATGTCCGACTCGGTGATCCCACCAACCGCTTGGTGGATCACGCGGACCTTGACCTCGTCGTTGCCGACCTTCTCGATCTCGGACTTGAGCACATCCACCGAGCCCTGGACATCCGCCTTGAGGACGACCAAGATCTCTTGCATGTCCGTGTCGGCGATCTGCGTAAACATATTGTCGAGCGTGAGCTTGGGCTGCGCAAGCAGCGCCTCGCGTTCGCGTTCGCGTCGCTGCTCGGCGGCCTTCTCGGCCTCCTTGAGCGAGCCCACGCAGTAGAACTTGTCGCCCGCGTCGGGCAACGAGTTAATACCCGAGATCTGCACCGGCAGCGGCGGGAGCACCTTCTTGTGCTTCTTGCCGCGATCGTCGGTGATGTCACGCACACGACCAAACGCACGACCCATGACAATAAAGTCGCCGACCTTCAGCTCGCCCTCTTGGACAAGGATATTGGCCACATTGCCTCGACCGCCCTCAGGACGCGCCTCGATGACGGTGCCCTGGGCTTGGCCACCAAAGTCGCTCTTGAGTTCGAGGATCTCGGACTGCAGGTCAAGGATATCGAGCAGCTCTTGGATGCCGATGTCCTTGATCGCGCTGGTCTTGATGACCTCGGTATCGCCGCCCCATTCGGTGGGGCTGAGCCCATGCTCGGCGAGCTGGCCGTAGATCCGCTGGATGTTGTCCTCGGTGGCTTGCTCTTTATCGATCTTGTTGAGCGCGACAATAATCGGCACGCCCGCGGCCTTGGAGTGCGAGATCGACTCGATCGTCTGAGGCATCACGCCGTCATCGGCCGCGACCACCAGCACCACGATGTCCGTCACATTGGCACCACGCGAACGCATCGCCGTGAACGCCTCGTGACCCGGAGTATCAATAAAGGTGACGAACTTCTCGGAGTCGCCCATGGTGACGGGCACGCGGAAGGCGCTCGTCGCCTGCGTGATCCCGCCGGCCTCGCCGTCGGCCACATTGGCCTTGCGGATCCGGTCGAGCAGCGAGGTCTTGCCGTGGTCCACATGGCCCAGGATCGTCACGATCGGCCCACGCGCACGCTCGTCCTTGCGGGTCCGCTCGGCGAACTGCTCGGCGACCTGTTCTTCAGCGCCCTTGGCCTCGATGACCTCGAGCTCGATATCCCAGTCGATCATGATCTCCTGGGCTTTTTCGGATTCGATGCCCGAGTTGATCGTCGCCATCACGCCCTGCATAAAGAGCTTCTTGACGATGTCCGCGCCCTTGACGCCGGTCGCGGCAGACAGGTCCTTGATCGAGAACGGCGCGGTGATTTCAACCTTGCCGCCGATCTTGGCCGCAGACTGTGAAGCGTTGGCCGATGAACGCATCTGCATCTGCCGCTGGCGGAGATAGCCACCGGACTGCTTGAGCCGTGCATCGCGTTCTGCAAGGTCCGCCTCGGTCCAGCCACGACCCGGCCCAGCGCCTGCGCCGCCCGGTCCGCCGGTGCCGCCGGTGCCGCCGCCATCACGACGACGCGAGCTGCCGCCGCCGCGCGGTGGTCGCCCTTCCATCGGCATGCCCGGCCCGCCCATGCCCCCGCCGGGGCGTTGTGGACGCCTGCGAGGCGCTTCGACATGCTCGGCCGCTTCCACGCGGATGACCTTGGGGCCCGAGAGCTTGATCTGTGTTTTCTTCTCCAAGACCCGACCAGCCGGTGTGACGGTGGTGGGGCGCACGGGGACATTCATCTCTGGCGGTGCGCTCGGCTCGGCGGGCTTGCGCTCGGGGGCACGCACCACGCGTTGTTCCTTCTTCTCCGGCTCAGGGGCGACCGGCTTCTCAGGCTCTTTGAGCTTGGGAGCCTCGGCCGAGAGCCCGGCGGGCACATGCATCGCGCGGATCTTGACCGGCGTCGGAGCCGCGGGGGCTCCGGGCGCAGCGGTCTTGGTCGCAGCAGGAGCGGGCTTGGCCTTGGTTGCTTTGGCCGGAGTTTCAGCCGGAGCTTCTGTTTCTGCTTTGGGAGCAGCCGTTGCCTTGGCGGGCGTGGCGGGAGCAGCCGCAGCCGGCTTAGCCTTGATCGCTTTGGCCGCCTTCATCGGAGTCGCCGTCGCGGTGCCGACATCGTCGCCCGATTCAGCAGACTCATCGTCGCCCTCGACGGCCTTGGCCTTGGTCGCCTTCTTGGTCTCGCGGATCTTCTCGAGATCGACCTTCTGGGCCTGCTCGACCGCGGTGTGCGCCGAGTCCGCCGACTCATCGACCGCGAACCATTCGCGGATCGTCTGTTCAAGACCGATCGACACCGTCGACATGTGGTTCTTGATCACATCCTTAGGAAGCCCCTCGGCGTGGCATTTTTCCACAATCGCTTTGGACTTGATGCCCAGGTCTTTTGCGATTTCAAAGATTCGTGTATTCGCCAATTGCTGCTCCAACGCGTGTCGCGGTTGTGTCTGTCTTCTCGGTCTCTATCCATTCACCGCCGCGTGTACACACACGCAGCAGTGCTCTTTGTCACTTACTCGCCACCGAGAATATCGGCGGCGCGGTTCTCTGATTCCGCGTCCGGCTCGGGGGTGTTCCCCTCGTCGTCGGCGGGTGTGCTCGCGGCTGCGGCTCCAAGGATCGCTGCGGCGGCAACCTCCGGCGAAGCGTCGCCATCGACGGCCCCTGACAAGATCGCCGAAGCGGCTTGCTCTTCCTCGGCCTTGCGGGCGGCTGCCTCGGCCTTGTCGATCTCCTGCTGAGCCGCCACTTCCTTGGCCTTGGCTGCACACAGCTCGATCGCCTGCTGGCTCTTTTCTTCGTCGAGTTCGAGCTCGGTCAAGAGCATCTCTTCGCCGACCTCTTCGACATCGAAGACCGAGATCATGCCGAGCGCTGCCAAGCGATCGACCATCTCGTCGGTGACGCCCTCGATCTGCTGGAGGGTCTCCGACAAGATCGTGAGCCCCTTGGTGAACTCTTCCGGGGTCAGGATGTCGACATCCCAGCCCGTCAGACGAGCCGCCAGGCGGACATTCTGCCCACGCTTGCCGATCGCCAACGAGAGCTGATCGTCACGGACTACAACCGTCGCGCGCCCGAGCTCGAAGCACAAAGAGATCTCGTTGACTTCTGCCGGCTTGAGCGCGTTGGCGATGAGGATCTGTGATGATTCGTTCCAGCGGACGATGTCGATTTTTTCGCCGTTGAGTTCTTCAACGATGGTCTTGATGCGTGACCCGCGGATACCCACACACGCACCGACGGCGTCGATCTTCGAGTCGATCGAAGAAACCGCCATCTTGGTGCGATAGCCCGGCTCGCGTGACATCGCCTTGATCTCGATGGTGCGCTCCATGACCTCGGGGACCTCGACCTCGAAGAGCCGACGGATGAAGTCCGGGTGACCACGCGAGAGGTAGATCTTGACCTGCGCGCCCATGTCCTTGACATCGAGGATCATTGCGCGGACGCGATCGCCGGGCATGAACTGCTCGCCGGGGATCTGCTCGCTGCGGAGCATGACGGTCTCGGCCCGATCGACCTGCACGACCAATGCGCCCCGGTCGTACCGCTGGGCGACGCCCGTCACCAGGGTGCCCACGCGGGTGGAGTACTCTTCCATCAGCGACTGACGCTCGTCGTCGCGGAAGCGCTGGATCATGACCTGCTTGAAGGTCTGTGCGGCGATGCGTCCGAAGTCGCCCGGGTCCATGTCCATCGGCTCGTTGTAGCGATAGAGCTGGATCTCGCCGGTGAGCGGATCAACGGTACACTGGAACTCGTCGGCGTCGAGGGTCCCGAAGAACTTGCGACATGCCGAGACCATCGCGGTCTCGAGGTCAGAGATCAACAGGCTCTTCTCGACATTCCGGTCGCGTGCGATCGAATCGAGGATACGCATCATTTCTGCAGTGTTCATTGTTCGGCTCCGGCTGATGTGCTCGCGTATGGGCGAGGATGTTGTGATGTTTGGATGTGTGTTCTTTGGCTTAACAAGTACCCCGATCGGACGAGATACAAAAATACAAATGACCGCGAAGCATGTGAAAGCCGCGGTCGAGCGTCGAGAGGGTGTGGGTAGAGGCGTGAAAAGATACCTACACCGCTCAGATCAGGATGGACCACGCGGTTATCGCATCGTCCATTCCTTCCTCTGAACACCGATTCTCTGAGGAACGGCTCCGATCAAGATCGAATACCCGTTACTCATGGTGGCGCAAGACCATATGCATCGACATACTCCTTCCCCCGGGCACCATGCCCAGAGATTCCGATCAAGTATAGAACACCGATCGGCTCAGAATCAAGATTCTGGACCAAGACTGGATGAAGATCAAGGGGTGCCCACACGCTGGGCGGTCGTTTATCAGCTCGAGAATCGTGTCTGCACACGCTCGCCCCGGCTCACCGGTCGGCTGATCCGCACGGCCCGGTTGCCGCTGTGCTGCCCGACCGTCGCGACGAACTTGGGTTCCTTCTCGACCATAATCAGAGCCGGATCCTTGGCGTTCTTCGAGGTGACGAGCATGTCGCCCACCCGCATCTCACTGAGATCACGCAGCGTGATCGTGGTCTCGGCCAGGATCGCGCTGAGCTCGACGCCTGTTTGGTCGATGTTCTTTGTGATCTGGTCCTCGGACTGATTGTCGTTCTCGTTGCGGCTCACCGCGAACCAGCTCTGCGAGCTCAGATCGTCCATCACCGGCTCGATCACATTATAAGGTATGCACAGATTCATCGTCCCCGCACGCGAGGCCATCCGCACCTCGAGCCCGATCACCATCACCACCTCGTTGGGCGGGACGATCTGGACCAAGTGGGGGTTGGACTCATGGGCCACGATGTCGAACTTGAGCTCGCACACGCTCTCCCAAGCCTCGGAAAGGGCATCGAGCCCCCGGCGGAGCACATTGGAGATCAGGCGCTGCTCGATCGGGGTCATCGGGCGCTGGGGGATAAACAGGTCCTGGTTCGTGCCCCCCAGCAGACGATCAATGATCGGATAAATGATCAACGGCGAGACCTCAAGGCACATCTGCCCCTCGAGCTGGTCGGGCTGGATCAGGTTATAACTCGTCGGGTTGGGGAGCCCGGCGACGAACTCGCCGTAGGTCATCTGTTCACAGGCCGCCACACGGACCTCGACAATCGTCCGCAAGAACCCGGACAGCGACGCCCCGAAGTTGCGGGCGAAGGCCTCGTGCAGCGTTTCAAGGGCGAGCATCTGGTCCTTGGACACACGCTCGGGTCGTTTGAAGTCGTAGTCGCGGATCTCGACGGTCTCCAGATCCTTGCGTGTGCGAGAGAAGACCTTGGGGTGCAGATCATCGCCCGAGACGCCCTCTTCGTGCTCCACCGCATTGAGCAGCGTATCGATCTCGTTTTGGTCGAGTGAGCTCATAGGGGCGGAGTTCCGGGGGGCAGGGAGGCGATGGATGTACGATCGGGGCTGAGCCCGTGGCGCAAGAGCAGTGAGGATATCCGCTGATATCGGCCGATGAGTTCTGAATTCTTGATCTTCCGTGCTGGCAAGGGGACGAAAGCGGAACAAATCTGACTCCGCCCGGGTTGGTCAGCGAAGAATCGATTGAATTCGACTCCGACTCGTCTACTCATCGGGCCAAGGGCTTGTATCCTTTGCGTACCGATTCCCGCCTCCCGCTTGCTGGTGATTCACTCTGTTATCCAGAGTCGCCGCAGGCCTCAAGGACCAAACCGCCCATGCGCTCTCATCTCCAGCCGTTGTTTTCTGTTTTCCCATCCGTGCGCACCAACATGCTCAGCATGCTCATGCTCTTGGTGCTCGCATGGCCCACCCTCCCCGCGATGGGCCAGTACGGGGACAAGTTTGGGGAACAGTTCGGCGATAAGTTCGGAGCCAATGACGCTTCAGGTGCCAGTCAAGTGGTCTCCGCGCCAGCAAGCGACGAGCAGTCCCCGATCCAAATCTCGGTCGAGGCTTCGGCCCAGCAAGTGACGCCGGGGTCTCAAGCCGTCATCGCGGTGATCATCGATCACGCCGAGCACTACCACACGAATCTCAACAAGCCGATCGTCCCCGAAGCGATGGGGGATTTCATGCCGGTGGCGACGACTGTTCGCCTCCCCGAAGTCGACGGCCTGAGCTTCGGCGGCATCCAATGGCCCGATCCCGTCGCGGTCGAAGTGCTCTTCGCCGGCCCACCAATCAGCTACGAGGTCTACGCGGGACGCGCAGTGATCTATGTTCCACTCACCATCGCGCCAGACGCGCCCCTGGGCGCCCGGAGCATCGAACTCACCCTGGGTTATCAGGCGTGCGACGAGTACATCTGCCAAGCGCCGACATTGAAGAAGGTCACGGTCGACATCGAGATCGTCGAGACAGTCACTGCTCCGACTGAGCTTTCATCGACTTTTGATGGATTCGACCCAGCCGAAGTATCGGATGTATCTTCAGCAACGGATGGTTCAAGCTCGGACGAAGGCGTCACCATCGAACGCAAGTTCCTCGGCTTGATCACCCTCCCCGAATCAGGCTCGCTGGCGGGCATCATCGTGCTCGCGATCAGCGCCGCCTTTGGTGGTTTTATCCTCAATCTCACGCCCTGTGTGCTCCCCGTCATCCCCATCAAGGTGATGACCATCTCGTCGCACGCCGGCGAGAGCAAGAAACGGGCGTTTATGCTCTCGATCTGGATGGCCATCGGCGTCATCACCTTCTGGGTCGGCATCGGGATCCCGATGGCCTTTGTATCCTCGGTCACCGATCCGTCCAAAGTCTTCGGCTTCTGGTGGCTCACCGCCATCATCGGCATCGTCATTGTCGTCATGAGCATCGGGATCATGGGCTTGTTCCAGATCAAGCTGCCCCAGAAGGTCTACATGGTCAACCCCAAGGCGGACACCGCAGGCGGCTCGTTCGTCTTCGGGATCATGACCGCGGTGCTTGGCTTGCCCTGCTTCGGGTTCGTCGCCGGCGCATTGCTCGCCGGTGCGGCCACCATGCCACCGCTGCTGGTGCTGACCATCTTCGCCTTCCTCGGGATGGGCATGGCGGCCCCATATGTCGTCCTCGCCCTCTTCCCCAAGCTCATCGATAAGCTCCCCCGTACCGGGCCCGCCAGCGAGCTCGTCAAGCAGGTGCTCGGGCTGTTGATGCTCGCCGCGGGCGCGTACTTCCTGGGGACCTCGGTCATCTCGTATGGCTCCGGGCACGAATGGACCTTCCCGTGGTGGGGCAAGGCCGTGCACTGGTGGGCGATCGGGCTCGCCGGATTCGCAAGTGGTGCGTGGCTGATCCTCCAGACCTTCCGGATCACCAAGCGCGTGGGGCCAAGGCTCGTCTACTCCGTGCTCGGGCTGGTGTTCGTCACCAGCGGCTCGTTCATCGCCTACAACCAAACCATGCACCAGTACCACAACTTCTGGCAGCCGTTCTCTTCCGAGTACCTCGCCAGCTCGCTCGATAACGGGCAGGTGGTCGTGCTCGACTTCACCGCCGAGTGGTGCCTCAACTGCAAAGCCCTCGAGGCCACCGTGCTCTCGCGTGAGCCCGTCAAGTCCATGCTGCTGGGCACCGATGTCGTCCCGATGGTCGCGGACCTGACCAGCACCGCCGCCCCGGGCTGGGCGCATCTCAACGACGAGCTGGGCCAGACCGGCATCCCGTTCTTGGCCGTCTACGCACCGGGGCTCGACGACCCGATCTGGGTCTCCAACGCGTATACCTCGGCCCAGGTCGTGAGCGCGATCGAAGACGCCCGGAGTCGAGCACAGCGTGTCGTTGCGTCCGATCAATAAGCGGATTTTGGCAGAATTTGCTCAGAATTCGAGCTCATTGCATGTTGATTGCAGGTTGATTGCCCAAGTCATTTGACGAACGCTTGTTTGGGGAATATCTTTACCCCTGCAAGGGCAGCTCATCCGAGTTTCCTGAGCACAACAACTCAACGCGGGTGTAGCTCAGTGGTAGAGCGTCACGTTGCCAACGTGAATGTCGACAGTTCAAATCTGTTCACCCGCTTTCAAGAAACCCCCGGTGCCTTTGGTGCCGGGGGTTTTCTTTGTTGTGGTTTTCATTGTGTAGCTTCGGACAGTCATCGCTTCACAAGCATCCCTTGCCCTGTGCCCAGATCGATCACGGGCCCGAGGGCATGGCGCTGGCTGTATTCGTCCATCGCGAATCGTGCGCCTGGGCAGGCCTCAGAGCCGTAATCGTCGCAGAGCAGGATCCCGCCGGAGACGAGCTTGGGGAAGAAGAACTCGATCGACGCGAGCGTGGGCTCGTAGAGATCGACATCGACATGCACGAACGAAAACTGGTCTTGATCGCGGACTTCACTGAACCGATCAGGGATCCAGCCCTTGTAGAGCTTGGCCGTTGTGCACGATGCGAGCAACGAGCGGACATGCTCTTCGTCGACCGCCAGGTCCCCTTGGTTCCATTGGTACGCGGTCTCGGTCTGTGGGGTGTCATGGGCGATGGGGGCGGAGAGCCCTTCGAAAGAATCGAAGCCGTAGTGGGTCTCAAGATGGCCCATGCGCTCGCCTTGGCGGCAAATCAGGAAGCTCGATCCCCCGGTATACACCCCGCACTCGGCGGTCGCCGGGGCCAGATGCGCCACGCTGCGGTACAAGGACCAGACGAGGAACTTGCGTTCCGGGCGGTGGCGACGCCATTCGGGGAACTGCTTCCAGAGCGACCAGAACCCGGGGTCCCTGAACCATGCCAGATGATGGTTATACTGGCGGTACCCCCGGGCCATCACCAGCGCATCGAGCGCGAGGAACTGCTTGTCTGCCCGCTCAGATGCATCTTCGATCGCGTCGGCGTCGAGTAGATTCTGGATCAGCGTTTGGTCGTACTTGGGCGTCATCGTGCCAGCTCCTTGGGTTTCACGCTGGTGAGTATACACAAATGCCAAAGCATGGAATCCTGACCTCGATGCACTCGATCGGATCAGGCGGCCGATAATCAATGATCAAGCTGGGCGAGCATGCTCAGATGCAATACCCCAGCAGTGCATTTATCAGGACTTCTGAGCAGGATTCAGCATTCGACCGGAATAGATGCTCGCCTTGGACGATTGATCCTGTATACTCACCCTATGCGATACTTCATCGTCATCCTGCTCGCGCTGAGCATGCTCGCCATGCCGCTGTATGTGCTCGGTTCATCCGAGGACTGCTGTGGTAGCGCTGCAGACGCAACCATGAGCGTTGCCGATGGCATGAGCATGGCCACGAGTATGGACATGAGCATGGGCATGGATGAAGACTGCTGCTGCATATTGTTTGATGCTGACAACCCAGACCAATCGAAGGCTCCAGATCAGGACGGCGACCAAGATCGCTCCCCCTGCGACGATGGCAACTGTCCAGCGTCGTGCTGCTCAGGCGTGACCCAGACCATGCTCGCACTCAGCGGCTCGGTCCGTTTCTCAGAGACATCGACCAGTCTTGAAGTGCTCAATGTGCAGGCTCAGCGGGCACTGCCGCAGCCACATCTCCAAAGACTCAAGCGACCACCCAGGGTTGTGTGATCCGTCTGTGCGCCGTTGTGCGCACAGTTCGTGTTCATCACACTGAGACCCTGGAGTTTTTATGTCCAATTCATCTCTTGCGCCGGCACAGTCCGCGCCCCCCAAACGCGCGATCACGCCGATCGTGATCCCGGCCCTCGTCATTCTCTGTACTCTGGTTCTGGTCGCGGGCAGCGCCTGGCCCGTGCTGCGCCCGAGCCGAACGATCGAGATCGCCCAAGCGGTGCTCGTAGAAACTTCGTCGAGTGCCGCCTCGTCCACGCCTGATTCGGGCGATGCCGCGCCAGTCAAAAATACCCGCACGGTCCAAGCCGCGGGCTGGCTCGAGGCCGAGCCATTCTTGGTCGCCGCCACCGCTTTGGCTGATGGCGTGCTCGAAGAGATGCTCGTGCTCGAAGGCGATCATGTCGAGCAGGGGCAGGTCATCGCGCATTTGATCGATGACGACGCCAAGCTCAGGCACGCGAGCGATCAGGCCGAGCTGGCGTTCACCAATGCATCGCTGGTCGATGCCCAGGCGCAGCTTGTCGCGGCCGAGTCCAACTGGGCATCGCCCTATGAGCTTGAGCGTGCGGTGACGAGCACCAAGGCCAAACTCGAAGAACGCCAAGCCGAGCTGGCCCAGCTCCCGAGCCTGATCAAGGTCGAGGAGGCGCTGCTGGTGCTCGCGCTCGAAGAGCAGCAGAATCTCGAGCGGGCCTTCGCCAACGAGGCGGCCGCCCAGATCGAGTACATCGAACGGCGAGAGCATGCCAACGCTCAAGCCGCCCGCGTGGAGTCGCTTCGCCAGCGCGAGCCGATCCTGCGATCCGCGATCGCACTGATCGAGTCTGATCTGCACGCTGCACAGCGGGCGCTCGAACTCCGCATCGACGATCGGGCCCGACTCGATTCGGCCCGCGCCGGGCTCGAACTGGCTAAGGCCCGCGTCGCCCAGCGTCAGGCCAAGCTCGACGAAGCCGCCCTTGAACTCGAACGCATGACCATCCGTGCACCGATCACCGGGTTCGTTCAGCGTCGGCTCAAGCTCCCGGGCGACAAGGTCATCCGCATGATGGACGCGGAGCATTCGGCCCACATCGTGCATCTCTATGACCCGTCGAAGATCCAGGTGCGCGTCGATGTGCCCTTGGCCGACGCGTCGCAGGTGGTGGTGGGGCAGCGGTGCGAGGTCATCGTCGAGGTGCTCTCTGAACGCACATTCGTCGGCGAGGTCATCCGCATCACGCACGAAGCCGACCTGCAGAAGAACACCCTGCAAGTCAAGGTCCGAGTGATCGATCCTGATCCGATCCTGCGCCCCGAGATGCTCACCCGGGTGAAGTTCGTGGGCTCGTCGGACTCGCCCAGCGGCGAAGGATCAACCGCCAAAGAACCCGATGCGGTGACGGTGCGGATTCCTGAACAATCGATCGACGCATCGAACAACCAGCAGCAGGTCTGGCTCATCACGGATCGTTCTAACGGCCGCGGCGTGCTCCAGCCGGTATCTGTGGATACACAATCGACTGATGAAGGCTGGGCGACGGTGACGGGTTCACTCTTGCCTGGTTCGATGATCGCCGCAGACCCAGATGGGTGCGTCGCTGGCGAACGGGTGAAGGTCCAAACAACTGCTCAAACAGAGAACGGAGGCGCGTCATGAGTTTTATTGTCTGCGACCAGCTCACGCGTGAATACGCCAAAGGCGACAACACCATCCGCCCGCTCGATGGGCTCGATCTGGAGATCCCCAAGGGCGATTTTCTCGCGCTGATGGGCCCATCGGGTAGCGGCAAGACCACGCTGCTCAATCTCATCGCCGCGATCGATTCGCCCACCAGCGGCTCGCTCACCATCGACGGCACCGACATCAGCACGCTCTCGCGCAACCAACTCGCGGCCTGGCGATCGGCCAATGTGGGCTATGTTTTCCAGCTCTACAACCTCGTCCCGGTGCTCTCGGCGTATGAGAATGTCGAACTCCCGCTGCTGATCCACAAGCTCGATCGGGGCGAACGCCATCGTCGGATCATGGACGCGCTCACGCTCGTCGGGATCGACGATCGCAGCGATCACTTCCCACGCCAGCTCTCGGGCGGGCAGGAACAACGCGTCGCGATTGCTCGGGCGATCGTGACCGATCCTGGGATTATTGTGGCCGACGAACCAACGGGCGATCTCGATAAATCTTCTGCTCACGCGATCATGGAACTGCTCCAATCGCTCAATCAGGACCTCGGCAAGACCATCATCATGGTGACCCACGATCCCAAGACCACCGAGTACGCCCAGCGGACCCTGCACCTCGACAAGGGACGCTTGGTTACACAGGGGGATCATGAGCAGACAGCAAACGAACTGGAGGTGAGCGTATGAAACTCATCGCGTGTATCCCGTATGTTTACAAGCAGATCGTCCGCAACCGCGTCCGCTCGCTGCTCACCGTGATGGGAATCGCCATCGCGATGTTCCTCTTTACCTCCGTCCAGGCCATGAATCAGGGCGTCACCATCGCCACCACCGCGACGGCCAACGACACCACGCTTGTCGTGTACCGCGAGGATCGGTATTGCCCGTCGACGAGTCAGCTGCCTCAGGATTATCAACCCCGGATCGAGGGCATCGACGGGGTCGAGAGCGCAACGCCGATGAAGATCGTGGTGTCCAACTGCAGAACGAGTCTGGATGTCGTCACCTTCCGCGGCGTGCCCCGCCAAGCTTTCCTCGATGGCCCGGGCAGCAAGTTCAAACTGGTTTCGGGTTCATATGACGACTGGCTCTCACGCACCGACGCAGCCTTGCTCGGCGAGACCTTGGCACAGCGCCGGGGGCTCAAGCCCGGGATGATGTTCGATGCCGCCGGGATCACGGCCTATGTCGCCGGCGTGGTCAGTTCATCGAATCCGCAGGATCAAAATGTCGCCTATACAGCCCTGGAGTTTGTCCAGCTCGCCGGGCGCGATCAGCTCGGGATCGTCACGCAGTTCAATGTCAAGGTCAGCGACTCCTCGCAGCTTGATCGTGTGGGTGAGGAGATCGATGAGCTCTTTAGCTCTGCACAAGAGCCCACGGCGACCTTCTCCGAGAAAGCATTCATCGGGCGCGTGGCCGACGACATCATCGAGCTTGTCGGGTTCGCCCGCTGGCTCGGGCTCGGGTGTCTGGCGGCGGTGCTCGCGTTGGTGGGCAACTCGATCGTGCTGGGCGTGCAGAGTCGGGTGTCTGAGCACGCGGTGCTCCAGACCCTGGGTTTCTCGGGTCGGTTGGTCGCGGTGCTGATTGTGGCCGAGGGCGTCTTGCTCTCGATCATCGGGGGCAGCTTGGGCGCGATCGCGGCCGTGGTGATTGCCAAGTATGGGAGCTTTGCGCTCTCGGTCGAAGGAACCACCATCCCGATCGTGGCGAGCACCTCGCTGCTGCTGTGGGGGATCGTCGTGTGTAGTTTGATCGGGATTGTCGCCGGGCTCGTGCCCGCGTGGCAGGCATCGGGGCGCGAGATCGCGGCCTGCTTCCGTGCTGAGTAAGGCGTACTGAAAAAGGAATTGACCATGAGACAGCTCCCATTTCATTACGCATTTAGAAACCTCGGGCGCAGCCGCGTCCGATTGATCGCGTCGCTGCTGGGCTCAACGCTGGTGGTGCTACTTGTGCTCGCCTCGGGCGGGTTCGTGCGCGGGATGCAGCGGACGCTGACACAGTCCGCGCCGCTCAACGAGAACATCATGATCCTGGGCACGGGCAGCGAGGAGGGCGTCGAGCGTTCGCAGATCGACGCGGCCGTCGCGGGCATCGCCGGGGCGAGCATCCCGGGGATCAAAGAACGCGGCGGGGTGCTGTATGTTTCGCCCGAGATCCACGCGGCTCTGCCCGTGCGTCAGTCCGCCGAGCAGGAGGACGATCACCCGGCCGTCATGCGCGGCGTGCGCTCTGAGGCCCTGCTCGTGCATCCAGAGATCGAGATCACCAGTGGTCGCACACCGCGCCAGGGGATGGACGAGCTGATGGTGGGGCAGCTGGCCGCGACTCGGCTCGGGCTGCCCGACGATCGGCTCGCGATCGGGCAGACGCTGTACTTCGATGATCGGGACTGGACCATCGTCGGGCGCTTTAGCGCACCCAACACCGTGATGAACGCCGAGATCTGGATTCCGCTGACCGACCTGCAGATCGCGACGAATCGTGTGTCATCGCTCTCGTGCGTGCTTGTTACGCTTGAGGACGCGACCTTCGCCGACGCGGACCTATTCGCCAAGAGCCGGCTCGATCTGGAGATCACCGCCATGCGCGAAACTGATTACTACGCGTCGATCGCGGCCTTCTATGGCCCGATCCGCACGATGATCATCATCACCGCGGTGCTCATCGCCAGCGGGGGGATATTGGGCGGGCTCAACACCATGTACGCCGCGTTCTCGGCCCGGGTCCGCGAGGTGGGCATGCTCCAGAGTCTGGGCTACTCCCGGGGCGCCATTGTGATGAACCTGACCGAGGAATCCGTCTTCGCCGCCGCGTGCGGGGCGCTGATCGGCTCGGTCATCGGATTAGCCCTGCTCGATGGGCTGGCGGTCCGATTTTCGATGGGTGCGTTCGCGATCACCATCGATGCGCCCGTGCTGCTCGTCGGGCTCGTTGGCGGGCTGCTCGTTGGATTCGTCGGGGCGATCCCGCCGGCGATCCGTTGTCTGCGTCTTCCGATCACGGAAGCACTCAAATCACACTGAAGTTCTTTCCAAACCAGTTTTCAAACTCAAGCTGTTTATCATGTACCGTTCAACCAAGGAGATTCCCATGAACCCAATCGTCCCCATCACACTCGCCGCCGGTATCCTCGTTGGGCTTTCGGGCTGCGAGGGCAAGAGCACCGAGCAGTCGTTGCCCATGAGCTCGCACACCACTGACCAGTCATCCGAAACCAACGGATGGGTACTCACAAGCGCACCCGAGGGCGCGATCTCGATCACCGAAGCCAAGGCCACCGCCAAGGAAGGCGACACGATCGTCATCCGCGGGCGTATCGGCGGGCGTCACTCGCCGATCATAGCGGATAGCCCGGTCTTCACCATCATGGACCTGGCACTGCCCTACTGCGGGCAGCACGAGGACGACGGCTGTCCGACCCCGTGGGACTACTGTTGCGAGACCCCGAGCACCATCGGCGAGAACGCCGCGACCGTGCAGATTGTCGGCGAGGGAACCATCGACCCGATCGCCGGCGGGCTCTCGCCGCTCGACGAGATCATCCTGATCGGCACCGTGGCCCCACGCCCCAATCAAGATGTGCTCACGATCAAGGCGACCGGGATCTTCACCCAAGAGGGATAACTCGCACGAGCCTTGTGAATTTTGTGCATGTGGTGTTCGTGCGCGCTCGTGTTCTCTATAATGGCACACGAACGACTGTGGATGCCGTCGGGTAAACGGTTCGTAGATCAGACTGATTTACACTTTGCTTCTCGCGAAAGGCCACCCGATGGACCTCTGGAGCGTGCTCTTTGACATTCTGACCCTCCTGCTGACCGCGATTATTCTCGGCGGGATCTGCGAGCGCCTCAAGCAGAACGCGATCCTGGGGTATCTGGCCGCGGGGACGCTGCTGGGGCCCAACGCGTTCAGGCTCATCGATAGCTCTGATCAGGTGAGCGCACTCGCCGAGCTCGGCGTGTCATTATTGCTCTTTACCATCGGGCTCGAGTTCGCCTGGCCCAAGCTCAAGAAGCTCGGGTTCGCCGCCCTCGGGGGTGGCGGGGCTCAGGTCATCGTCACGCTCCTGCTTGGCGCGGGCGGGGCGCTGATCGTCGGACAAGAGATACGACCCGCACTGGCCATCGGCGCGATCATCACGCTCAGCAGTACCGCGTTCGTGCTCCGCCTGCTGATCGCAAGGACCGAGATCGAGAGCAGTCACGGGCGTTATGCGCTCGGGATCCTGCTGATGCAGGACATCGCGGTGGTGCCGTTGGTTCTGCTCGTCACCGTCCTCAGCGGCGACGGCTCGCTAGGGCAGGTCGGGTTCGACATTCTCAAAACCATCGGCTGGGCCATCGTGCTCGTCGGGATGCTCTACCTGATCCTCAACAAGCTCATCCCCGCGGTCTACAAGCTCGACTCGCTGCACAGCAATCGCGACCTGCCGATCCTGCTCGCGATCGTCATCGGGCTCGGGTCCGCGTGGGCCTCGCACAAGATGGGGCTCTCGCCGGCGCTCGGTGCGTTCGTCGCGGGGCTGTTGCTCGGCGATTCGCCCGTGGCCACACAGGTGCGGGCCGACATCGCGTCGATCCGTACGCTGCTCGTCACTTTGTTCTTTAGTTCCATCGGCATGCTCGGCGATCCGGCCTGGTTTGTCGGCAACCTGCCGGCGGTCTTGGGGCTCGTCGCGGCCATCGTCGTCGGCAAGGTGCTCATCATCTGGTTCGTGCTCCGGCTGTTCCGATTGCCCAACACCACCGCACTGGCGACCGGGCTGTGCCTCGGGCAAGCAGGGGAGTTCTCGTTCGTGCTCGCCACGATCGGGCGGGGCACGATCATCGATGACTACATGTTCTCGCTGATTATCTCGAGCACGATTGTGACGCTGTTCCTCACGCCGTATTTAGTCGCGCTCGCACCGCGGGCCTCGGGCGGGATCATCCGGGCGCTGAGCAAAGCAAAACTTGTCTCGCCTCCGGAGACAGAAGATGATACCCCAAGTTCCGCGACAACCGGGCACCTGGTCATCATCGGGTACGGACCCGCGGGCCAAGCGGTGGGGCAGTCGCTGGCGGGGATGGGCGATCGGATCACGGTGATTGATCTCAACCCACGCTCGATGTATCTGGCGAACCAGCACGGGTTCATCGGCCATATCGGGGATGCGATGCACGCCGATGTCCTTGAGCACAGCGGCATCGCGTCGGCCACCGCCGTGGTCGTCACGGTGCCCGATCCGATGGTCGCCCGCAACACCGTTGAGCTGATCCGCTCGATCGCCCCGGATGTGCTCGTGATTGTTCGGGCCCGATTCCATCGCTACGCCCAGGACCTGATCACCGCCGGTGCCCACGAGGTCATCGACGAGGAACAGCTCATCGGGGCCCAGCTCGCGGATCGATTGCGTGGGTGTTTGCATGACGAAACCTCGGATCCCGACGATGGGGAAGCCTCCGAATCAGCTTCGGGCGAGTAGTTTTCGCACTTTGATGTCGTCGAAGATCCGCTCGAGCAGGGTTTTGTTCACTCGAATCGCCCTTCTGTGGTACGCTGTACTCCAGAAAGGGGTGACGCGATGATCAGCGGTGCACTCAATATCAAAAAACTCCTCGCGGCCATGGCTCGGCTCGATGCATCCGACCTGCACATCAAGGTCGGAATCCCCCCGACCTACCGCATCGGCGGCTCCCTCCGCCCGGTCGATGGTGATCCGATCACCGAGGACGAGGCCGACCACCTGCTCGATCCGCTGCTCTCTGAGCTCCAGAAAGCACGCTTCGACGAGACCGGCGATCTCGACTTTGCCTGGCACCTCGAAGACCCCGAAGGTCACGGTGGCGATCGGTTCCGCATCAACATGCTCCGCTCGGGCAACCATACCCATGCGGCCATCCGGCGCGTCAAGGCCGAGATCCCCAGCTACGAGGACCTCCATCTACCACCGGTCTATTCAAAGATCGTCCACAAAGAACGCGACGGCTTGGTCTTGATCGTCGGCGTTACTGGGTCTGGCAAGTCCTCGACCCTCGCCGCCATGCTCGACGAGGTCAACGCCACGCGCGACGAGAACATCATCACGATCGAGGACCCGGTCGAGTATCGGTTCAAGCCCAAGCGTTCGATTATCTCGCAGCGGGAGATCGGGATCGATGTGACCGATTTTCACGAGGCCCTCCGCCATGTCGTCCGCCAAGACCCCGATGTGATCTTCATCGGCGAGATGCGCGATCAAGAAACGGTCCTCTCCGCGATCCAAGCCGCCGAGACCGGGCACCTGGTCTTCGCGACCCTCCACACGGCCGACACCATGGGGGCGTTCGGGCGCATGCTCGAGTTCTTCCCGCAGGACGAGCGGGCCTTCGTCCGCAACTCGCTGGCGTCAACCCTCAAAGCCATCTGCGCCCAGCGGTTGATCCCCGCCAATGCCGAGATCACCGGCACCAAGGTCGTCCCCGCGGTCGAAGTGTTGCTCACCTCGCCGATGGTCCGCGAGTTGATCCGCGATCAGCGCGACTCGGACCTGCCATCGGTCGTGGCGTCGAGCCCCGAGGACGGCATGGTCTCGTTCACGCAGTACCTTGCCAAGCTCGTAGATAAAGAATGGGTGACGATGTCCACCGCCAAGGAGTTCGCCCCCAATCGCGACATGCTCGAATCGATCCTCAAGGGTGTCGAGGTCAAAGCCGCATCGCTTGTTGGGCGGATGAAGGGATCGCAATAAGCGATCAGCCGGCCTGGGCGTGTTCGTCGGGGTCGATGCCGAGCTGCTTCATCTTCTTGTACAGCGTCGTCCGATTGATCCCCAGCACATCGGCCGTCTGCTGACGGTTCCAGTCGTTAGCGTCGAGCGCCCCGAGCACAAACCGACGCTCGGGCTCGAGCATCGCATCGCTCAGGGTCATGGGGATCCATTCTGAGTCCGGAGCGTCCGGAGACTGCGACGCACCCAGACGCAGGCCCTGCGTTTGGTCTTCGAGCACATGCGCCGGCAGGTCCTCGATCCCGATCGTCTGCGATCGCGTCAAGACGGCCGCCCGCTCGACGATGTTGGAGAGCTCACGCACATTGCCGGGGTACGAATACCGACGCAACGCATCAAGGGCCTCAGCGGAGAACCCGCCGAACCGACGCCCCAGCTCGCTCGCCTGCATCTCCAGGAAATGCTCGGCCAGCGATTGGATATCCCCCACGCGATCCCGCAACGGCGGCATCTCGATCTTCACCACATTGATCCGGTAGTACAAGTCCTGACGGAACGCCCCTGACGCGACCAGTTCTTCGAGGTCCTGATTGCTCGCCAGGATCACGCGCACATCGACCTCGATGGTTTCGTTGGAGCCCACCGGCTCGAACTTGCGTTCTTGAAGCACCCGCAGAAGCTTGAGCTGCATCGCCGGCGATGCGCTGTTGATCTCGTCGAGGAACAGCGTCCCGCCATCGGCTGCGAGGAACTTGCCCACCTTGTCGGCGTGCGCGCCCGTAAACGCGCCCTTCACATGCCCGAAAAGTTCCGATTCGAGCAAGGTCTCCGGGATCGACCCGCACGCGAGCTCGACATAGGGCTTGGCTTGTCTATTCGATGCTTGATGGATCGCGCTGGCGATCATGCTCTTGCCCACGCCCGACTCGCCGGTCATCAACACCGTCGTGCGCGAGTTGGCCACCGCGTGCACGGTCTCGGAGATCTTAAGCATCCGGTGATCGCCCCCGACCATGTTGCCGAGCCCGAAGGTAGTCTCAAGGCGCGAGCGCATCGTCGTGTTCTCGCGGGCAAGCTCATGATGGCGCATCGCGCGTTCGAGCCCGATTCGTAGCTCTTCGTCGACGACGGGCTTAGTTAGAAAATCCACCGCACCAAGCCGCAGGGCTTGGACCGCCGTCTCGACCGTACCGTACCCCGTGAGCATAATCACGGCCGTCTGGCGGTGCGACTTGATCATCTCACGTAGCAGATCCAATCCACCCATCTCGGGCAGATTAATATCACAGATCGCGACCTGGTACGCGCCCGATGAACTCTCCTGGGCACGCTCAAGCTCCAAGAGCGCCGCCGACGGCGAGTACACCGAGACCGCCACGCAGCCCTCCGTATTGAAGAACTCCGCCAGCGAGTCGGCGACGATCGGATCGTCGTCGATAATCAGCACGCGTGGGTGATCGGTGCTCATGCTTACCCAACTTCCATATCGCCCGGGTCACACCCGTCCTCGGGCTCGCACACGCTCGGAATGCACACCCGCAGCACCGCGCCGGGACGCTTGGACGCGGCCCGGTCGTCTCGCATCGTTAGTGTGATCACGCCCTCGAGCTGCTCGACGATCTGGCGTGCTAGCGAGAGCCCCATGCCCGGGTGGTCCTCGTTGGTGCTCACGCCGTGGGTGAAGGCCCGGTTGTTGCGCACGCTCGAATCCAGCCCGACGCCGTCGTCGAAGATCTCGATCACGGTGTCTTCTCGCTTGGAATCCACCCGCGCAACGATCTCGATGAGCCCGCCCGGATCCAGCGAGTCGGCCTTGGTCGTCTTGGCGATCGACTGCACAGCGTTAAACAAGCCATTGAGCACCACAGTGTACATCGGGCCGGCGGGCAAACGCCCGGCCCTCGGATCAATGCGTACATCGATCCGCACGCCCGCTTGGCTGGCGAGCGGGCGCACCACATCCACCGCGTGATCAATCACCATCGCGATCGTCACCACGCTCGATACCCCGAGCATCGGCGAGCCGATGGGCACGGACTTGGAACGCATAGCCGCATTGACCATCGTGCTCATCCGATCGAGTGTTGAGAGCACCGTGTTGATCTGTTCGCGGGCGTTGGTGAGGTTCGTCATGTCGCGAGCGCGATCAGCCTCGGGCAGCGCGGCGGCCGCGAGCCCGAGCCAGCGCATCGAGCCGTCAAGCATGTTGCTCAGATCGTGCGCCAGCACCGTGAGCTGGTCGGCCGCGACGGGCCCAGAACTGGGATCACGAGAGGCGAGCACGCCCGGCGGGCGGATCGTCTTCTTCTCGGGGGTCCCGTGCGGGTTGGATTCGTTGGGATTCGGGTTGGTTTGATCGCTGCTCATACCAGCATGTTCGGCCCGATCCATCCACAAAACCGCCCGATGTCGCGATTTGGCAACACGCCCCCAACTCGGACCTGTTGCGTCTAGACAACACGGCATAACCCAAACGCCCCGGCGTGTTCTCGGACGATCAGCCCATGAAAAACGCCCCGGGTCTCCGGGGCGTTGTGGTGTGCATGTTTGTGCTTCTTACTCGACGCCCACGGCCAGGGCATCCCGATCCGAGAGCATCCCGCCGTCGCTGCGCTGCTTGACGGTGCCGTCGCGTTTCCACGAGCGATCGCACCGGGGCTCATCCCGCAGATCAGTCACGCTGGTTTCGCCGGTGGTCGTGGTCTCTACGCGCGACACGCCGCAGAAGTCGGCGAGGTCGTCCATGTTGAACTGGCTCATCACGCCGTCGGCATCGGCGATCAACAACCCCGCATCGAGCGGGTTGTCGATGCCCTGAGCATTGCGCGAGACCTCAAGCACCCGCTGGGCATCTTCGAGCATGGTCATGACCGTCGCCCAGCGCTCCGATGGCTGGGCCTTGGTTGACTCGGCAAAACCGGTGAGGTGCACGCACGCGTCGGTGTCCTTGGGGTCGACGCCGTGCAGGTTCCGGTACACTTCGTCGGCCGTGTGGCACATGATCGGTGCAAGCAGCTTGGCCAGCCCATCGCTCAAGATAAACAACGCCTGCTGCGAGCGGGCCCGGCGATCCGAGCTGGTCGCATCGCAGTAGAGCCGATCCTTGACCGCCGAGAGGTACTCGCCCGAGAGCGTGGTGTTGCAGAAGTTGTAGATCAGCTTGTGCACTTCGTGGAAGGCGTAGCTGTTGTACGCATAGGCGACCCGCTCGGTGAGCGTGTCAAACTCGCCGAGCACCCAGGCTTCGAGGCTCGTGGCTTCGAATGCGATCGAGTCATCGGGTGTGAAGTCGTTGAGGTTCGAGAGCATGAACTTGAAGGTGTTGCGTACCTTGCGGTAGCTTTCGCCGGCGAGTTTGAAGAACTCTTCATCGACCTTGACATCGTTCTCATAGGCGATCGAGCACACCCACCAACGCAGCACATCGGCCCCGTAGCGATCGAACAGGTCTTTCAGAGCAGCGCCCTTGGACTTGGAGAGTTTCTTGCCGTCCTTATCGACCATGAATCCGTGCGTGAGCAGTGTCTTAAACGCCGGCTCGCCCATCACACCCAGCGAGGGCAACAGCGAGAGCTGGAACCACCCGCGGTGCTGATCGGAACCTTCGAGGTACAGATCGATCGGGTAGTCCGCGCCATCGGAGCGTTCACGCATCACCGCGTTCCACGATGAGCCTGACTCGAACCACACATCCAGGATGTCCTGTCCCTTGCGTAGATCCGCGAAGGTGACCGAGCCGTTTTTGAGTCCTTCGGGTGCATCAGGATCGGCGCTCGGGTTGTACTCAGCGAGCAGCGTCTCGGGCGATTCGCTGAACCACGCGTCGGAGCCCCTTGTGCGCACAAGGTCCGCGACGGCTTTCGATGACATCTCGGTCATAAACGCGCTGCCATCGGGCATGGTGAACGCCGGGATCGGCAGCCCCCACGCGCGCTGGCGAGAGATGCACCAGTCCGGGCGAGAGTCGAGCATGCCGCGCATCCGGTTCTGCCCCCACGCGGGGACGAAGTTGACCGATCCGCCGTCCTGCGTCGCGGCCAGCGCCATTTCGCGCAGCCCTTGCCCATCGCGTTTGGTGGGCTTGTTGACATCCACGAACCACTGCTCGGTACACCGGAAGATCACCGGCGTCTTGCTCCGCCAGTCATGCGGATAGCTATGCATGAACTTGTGGGCGAAGAACATATGCCCGGACTCGGTCAAACGGTTGGCGATCAGCTCGTTGGCCTCCCAGATCGACATCCCCTCGATCCACTCGGGCACGGTCTCGTCGTAGGTCCCGTTTCCACGAACCGGGCAATAGACCGGCAGCCCAACACGCAGGCCCGTCAGGTAGTCATCGGCACCATGACCAGGCGCGGTGTGCACCAAGCCCGAGCCGTCTTCGAGCGTGACATAGTCCGCGTGGACGATGGAATAGCAGTTGCTCGTGTCTGCATCGGGCTCGCCCGAAGGCGTGGGGGCGCTGTCGCGCAGCGGATGCAGATAACGCAGCCCAACAAGCTGCTCGCCCGAGCAGGTCGCCAAGGTCTCCACATCCTCGGCCTTCGCTTTCTCGCACACCTTCTTGACCAGCTCGCTGGCCATCACCGTGATGTTTCCATCGACGCGCACCAGCGCGTACTCGAACTTTTCGTGCACCGCGATCGCCAGGTTGGCCGGCAAAGTCCAAGGCGTCGTCGTCCAGATCATAAAGCTGGGCTTGGCGCCCGGGCGATCGGACTCATCGAGCCCAAAGGCGTTATACACTGCGTCGCCATCGACGGACTCAAAGTCGACATACACCGACAAGTCCTCGCGATCTTGATACTCAAGCTCCGCGTCGGCCAGGGCCGTCTCGTTGGCGATCGACCAGTGCACGGGCTTGAGCGCCTTGTACACCAGCCCTTGTGCGCACAAGCCGGACAGCACATCAAGCACCGCGCCCTCGTAGCGGGGCACCATGGTCAGGTACGGGTCTTTGTAGTCGGCGCAGGTCAGCAGCCGCTCCATCTGTCCGGTCTGCAGCTTGACCTGCTTAGACGCGTAACTCTTGCACTCCTTGCGCACTGCCATGCGCCGGGTGTCGTCGTCGAGCCCCTCGAGTTTTTTGATCTTGCCGGACTCAACCAAGTCCGTCATCACCTTGTGCTCGATGGGCAAGCCGTGGCAGTCCCACCCGGGGACGAATGGTGTGTTGTAGCCGCCCATGAACTTCGAGCGCACCACAAAGTCCTTGAGGCACTTGTTCATCAGGTGACCCAAGTGGATCGAGCCGTTGGCGTACGGGGGGCCATCGTGAAAAACGAACTTCTTGTCAAAGCCCTTCGCTTTCTCGCGCATGGCTTGGTACAAGCCCTGCTTGCCCGAGAGCTGGTTCCATCGCTTGAGCGAGGCCGGCTCGTTCTGCACAAGGTTGGCCTTCATCGGGAACCCGGTCTTGGGCAGGTTGAGGGTCTTTTTGTAGTTCGGTGCGTCGGTGGTGTTGGAATCGGACATGGTCGGTCAATCTCCAGCCCGCGATGGATCGATCGGCGGGCATTCATCTATGGATCCAATGGCGAATCAGATGTTTCGCGCTGGATTGTATGGCTTTGGTGGTTGTGTTTGAACGCGTGGTGTGGACCGATCAAGCCTGTTCATGCCAGAATAGACGACCAGTCCTTCGCCCCGTGAGCCGCGGCATGGTGTAAACGACCACGCCCGCACCCTCAACGGGGCGGCATAATTCGGATGGATATTCGAATCTTTGTGTTCATCTTCGTGTACATGGACAAGAGCATAGCCCGAATATCGGCGTTTCCTCGCCATAAACGCACCCAAAGCACGAAAAAACCCGGACGGATCCGGGTTCGAAAGAGACCTATGGGATTAGCACTTAGAGATGCTCGAAGAGCGATTGCGTCCGCAGCACCAGCCCCTCGCGGGCGATGAGGTGGAAGCTCTGCACATGGACCTCCTTGGCGTATCGCTGGATATCCAGGATGCTCATGCACGGGCCCATCTCGTCGTCCCAACGATGAACAAGCGATTCTTCCTCGCGGGCGAAGTCATCGAGCTCCTCGAATGTGGATAAGTAGATATTCGAGCTCAAGGACTCGGTCTGCACCGAGGTCATGTATTTGAGGTCCGAACGCGCAAACTGGTGCTCGTAGTCGCGTTCGCCGGCACACAGGATCGACTCGACAATCCCGGTGTCCGGGAGGGCGGCATCGGCCTGCGAAACAATCTCGCAGGCGCACGCGCCCGAGATCTCGAATCGGCACAGATGCCTGCCTTCCATGATCCATGCTTCGAACTGGTAGGGCCCGAAACGGATCTCTCGATGGTCATGAATCGTGAAGTGTTCTGGGTGTAATGGGCGGGAATAGAGGACTGTCTGATACGACTGGAGACAGGACGGTGCGGTGTGTGTGGTTTTCGTCTGGGCCATGGATTCCTTCCCATGCCAAAGGCCGTGTGTGTGATGTGTCCCCGCGAAGTGGATGGTTCTTCGCTTTGCGTGTGTGATCGTTATTCGTGCCTGACGGGCCGATGAACCGATCAAAGAAGAGAGCTTATAGGACGATACAAGTTTCTGATAGTACAAAATGCAAATGAGGGCAAATTACCCAAATTTTAGAACTTCATCCACAACATAGATGGTATTTGCAACACTCATCCACAACGGATAGCATGGTCGCTTGGTAGCCAGTGGTCTCCAAAAGCACAAACAGGGTGCAAACTTGTCCAGTTCTCGTTCCAACCTGAATGATCCGATCACGATCGCCGCCAAGCTGCCGGCGCGTCAACGGATCGCCGCGCTCGGCGAGGCGTTGTTGGTCGCCCCGCCCCAAGAACGCCAAGATATCGCCCTGATGCTCATCGAAATGGCGAGTTTCCAGGATGCCCACAACCGCACCAGCCCATCGACATCGGCCGCCGGCCCGATCGAGCTCTTCACCCGCCTGCCATCCCGCTGGCGAGCACGCCACGCGGGCGAGGCCATGCTGGCGATCGCCCGCTGCTGGAGCGTGCTGCCTGATCCGATGAAGTCTCTGGCCGCCGGGCTCGGTCGCGACCGCTGGCTCCAAGCGGCGCGGACCATCGCTGGGGATACCGATCACCGCGCCCGGTTGTCCGCCTGCACCCTCGCCCACGATACGGCCGACCCCGGATTGGGAACGGTTGTTGCGACCCTGCTGGGCGACGAGCACCAGTCTGTGCGCAAAGCCGCGGACAAGGCGATGATGCGGATGACCATGGTGATGCTCGACCACCTCCCCGATGCGTTGCTTGGCGATGATCTCGCCCGGATCGCCGCCACCCCGCGGGTCCGCCTGCCCGCCGATCAGGGCGTGATGGCCTTGGAGCGGTGTATCCTGCTTGGCGCGATCGCCGATGGAGCGTGGTCGTTCGCGACCCATCGCTGCCGATCGCCTTTGCTGTCGGCCTTGCTGGTGATGGACCGGGCCGTGGCGACGCCGATGGAACGCGAAATCTCTGATCGCATGCGTCGTTTGCTCAGCGAACGCAACCACCCGAGCCACGCGCCGCTGCGGACGGTGCTGCGTCGAACGCCGTGCCCGATCCTCCGCTTGCGATCGTTCCGCTGGCTGACGATCACGCCCATAGCGTCGGCCGCACTCGATCGGCTCGCGATCGCTGAGTCCATCGAAGAGCACGAGATCGTGCTCAACAAGGCGCACCTGGCGATCCGCCCACGACGGGCGGCCCAGCTTGTTTCGCTCAAGCAGCCAACGCACAAAGCAACACAACCAAATCATTCATCCGGCGGCTTCGGCTCGCTCTCTGCTCCAAAGCCCGGGGTGCTCCCCGATCGCAAGGCAACCGCCCAACTCAGCGAGTACGCCCGGCGCGGGCTCATCGCGATGTCCTCGCTGGTGACCATCGATCCGCAGACCAAGCGTGATCTGCTCGAGCCCGGGCTCGCGGATCCGAGCCCGCTACTCAGGCTCGCCACCTGCGAAGCCTGCCCGCCGATGGACCTGCCCGATTTCATGTACGACGCGGAGCCCGCGATCGCCCGGCGAGCCGGGCTCAACTGGTCGTCGGTGGGGCATGTCGCACCCAAGCCGACGAGCCCCGCGGGTCAGCATCGGTTGCAGACCGCGCGGGTCAACGCCCGCTCGCCCCACGCGTGGGTCCGGCGCATCGCCAACGAGGAAGCCGATCGGCTCACGATCATCAACCCGGCGTCGCCCGCCTCGCGTGCCCAGGCGCGTCGGCTCTACAAGCTCGACCCGGTCGCGTTTGTGCGCACGATCCGGGATTATCTCGCCAACCCCAACACCCGCGGCGACGCGTTGATGCTCATCCGCATCATGGGCATCGAGCACCGCTTCGAGCTCGACCTGATCTCGATCCTCCAGACCACCCAAGCACTCCAAGACAGCGCCCGCGATCGAGCCACGGCCGTCATGGCGCTGGGCGCGATCGACTCGAACACCGCCCGCTATGTGCTCAGCGAGGCGCTGAGCGATCGCGACGATCGGATCCGGTCCAACGCCGTCGAATCGGTGGAGTTCTCGGCTGGGCAGCTCCTCGAACTCAAGGGCGACGCGCACCATCGGGTGCGGGCCAGCGCGATCCGCCGATTGATCTCCGGTCGTGTCACTGAAACATCCGCTTCGCCATCGTCTATCACTATGGAGACCAAGCAGACCCACGCCGGCGGGCAAGCGCTCCTTGAGATGCTCCACGACGATCGACCCATGCACCGGCTCGCCGCGACCTGGGCGGCCCAGCGAACCCTCACCGGGCACGCCCGCGAGTTGATGGGCTCGGCGTGGAAGCCCTTGGTCAGCGAGGTCGAATCGCTCGCCAGCGACCCGCGCGACCCACAGATCCAGATCCGTGCCCAACGCTGCATCCAAAGGATCGTGCACGATCTCGATCACCAGCGCCAATCACGCATGCAGATCATGCACAACGAGCACCAAGAGCAGGCGCACGACGATCAGTTCCGGGCCAATGGATCAGCGATCTAGATGCAGTTGAGCGAACCGACCAAGCTGGTGAACCCGCTGAGCGATGCGGCATCGAGCGATCCGGGATGGCTCGCAGAGGTGGCGCGTTCTCCTGTGCTGATGTTGCTTGTAACGGGTGGATTGCTGGTGATCTATGGGCTCTTTGTTTTCAGACGCAAGCGTCGGCTTGATCCGCGAGAACTCGCCTTCCGCACCATCGCCCACCAGCGGGGGTACTCGCGAAAACAGATCAGCACGCTGCGCAAGCACGCGATGGGCGCGGGCATGGCGTCGCCGGTCGGGATCGTGATGAGCGATGAGCTCTCGGCCCGGGTGCTCCAAAGCAACTGACAATCTGAGCATGATCAATCTGATTGTGTTCAGTGCCCGAGCAGCTCGACCTTGATCCCCGAGAGCTCGACGCCGGTGCGTTCGCTGATTTCTTGGAGGGTCTGGGCCGGGATCGCCTGGAGGATCTGCTGGCTCAGGTCCATGGGCACATCCATCATCTGACCGTTCTCAAGGACGAGGTGCACATGCTCGTGGGTGTTGGGGTCGTATCGGCACGCCCCGCCCGAGATCGTGCTCGGGATCCGGGTCGCAATCTTGCACTCGACAAAGGCGTCGAGCGAGTTGTAGATCGTCGCCTGGCTGACTTCCGGGTCCTGCTGGCGGACCATCGCGAGCAGGTCGTCGGCCGTGGGATGCGTCTTGCAGGCGCACAGCGCCAGATAGATCAACTCACGCTGGCGGGTGCTGCGGAGCTTGTGATCCGCGAAGATCGCCCGAACCTCTTGGCTCGTCAATGTTTGCGGCTGATCTTGGGGCATCGGACTCATTCCTTGAGTATTGCACGAAAACGCGTCGCGGACGACTCAATACGGCGTAAAACGCTGATTTATGGCTCCAATGGACGAATCTCGTGCCTTCGGCTACGAATCTTGAGTCTCGACGGGCCTTGGCGCGGAGATCGACATCCTTCGATGCGGGATCCCGGCTTCCATGAACTTGTCGCCTTCGGTGGACCAGCCAAGCTTATCGTAGAAGGCCAACGCGGCGAGCTGGGCGTGGCAGTAGAGGCTCGAGAGCCCGAGCTCACCGAAGCTGCGTGCCTCGATCGCGATCATGAGCTTTTGCCCAATGCCCTCGCCCTGGAGCTGCTTATCGACGCAGACCTGCTGGACTTTGCCTGTTGGTTCGCCGCTCTCGGCGTCTTTGTCGATGAAGAGGGTCGCGGTGCCGACGACTTTGTCACCGGTCGGGTGGGGGGTGATGGCGACGAAATGCTCGCACTTTTCTTCGCGCCCCGGGGCCATCGCGTAGTAGTCCTCGATGCTCAGCCCGATGGGCGCCAGCAGGACCGCGGTGCGGAGTTCGACCTCTTGGGCGTAGAGCGGGTCGTCCATTGTGATGTGTTGAATCCGGACCATAGATAGTCTCCCCTAACCTTCGGGGGAATGTAGCACATTTTGCAAGGGTTGTCATCCGTATCTCGGGCGGATTTGAATCAAAACAGCGAAAATCGGTGCCCAGAACCCGCCCATCGAACTGTTCCTGGTTTCGGGCTTATTCCTTGCCGGGCCAGTTGTCGCACACGCTGATCTCGGCGGGGGCTCGCCGGTCAGCGCTCTCGCGCAATCGGTTCCAGTTGATGTTGGCCCAGTCGTTGTGGTCTTCGAGCACATCGCAGTCATCGTCGTAGCACGAGACGCCCTGGCCGCACTCCTGCCACCAACTCGTTGAGTTGCAGTTGATGTTGGCGGCATATGGCTCAACCTCGATGGCCCCGTTGCGGTTCCAGTCGATGGGATTGGAGCCGTCGACGCCGTCGGCTTCGATCAGGACGAGCTCATTGAGATCGCGGTTGGTCCCGCGGGAGTAGTCGAGCACGCCGTTGCCCAACGACGAGCCGGTGACATCGACCCCGGGGAACTGGTGGCGGTAGTTCATCACGGAGTTGTAGTTTGGTTTGCGGTTGCGGTTCTCGAACCCGCCGTGGCGGAGCCCGAGGTTGTGCCCGAGCTCGTGGACGATGGTGTTGGCCATGCCGTTGTTGGATTGGTAGTCCACCATGGTGACCATGAAGTCGTCGCCGTTGATCTCGGCGATGCCAGATGAGCGGTTGGATTCGCTCTGGTAGCGGTTGGCGAAGATCGCGTAGTGGAAGTAGCCCGTACGCTTTGGATCGAAGTGGGCTGCTTTGTACTCGTTGAACTCGTCATCAAACACGATGTACACCGGCGCACCCTCGATGCGGTTGCCCCCGGTGAAGCCGTCGCCTTGGCCGTAGTCGAGGTGGATATTGATCCCATCGGGATGCCCGTATGGATTGGGCGTTGGGGCGTCGAGGAAGCACTCGACCACGCGTTGCACGGCGGCCGGCGTCGGGCGGTAGTTCTCATCGCGGCCCTGGAAGTTGCCCTCGAACCAGTCGCACTCGATATAGAGATCGCGGAAGTTGGGCGAGGCATCGACGAGGATCAGGCCGTCCACAGTGCCCAGCACTTCGTCGCCATCGCTGAGCCCGTCGCCGTCGGTGTCCGGGTTGAATGGGTCGGACCCGGTGTTGAGGGCGTTGATATAGATGCCGGTGTTGGTCTCGGCGAAGTCCGGGATCCGGTCGCCGTCGGTGTCGGTCAGGTCCGGGCAGTCGCCGGTGAACTGATCGAGGAACTCGGAGATGTCGTAGAAGTCGTAGATGCCGTCGTCGGTGAAGTCGGCGATCGGATCGTGCTTGGCGAAGCCATCGATGAAGGTTGAGACATCGAAGAAATCGAGTATGTAGTCGTTGGTGAGGTCCGCGGGGCAGAAGGGCGAGCCTTGGGCATGGACAAGCGTGGACGAAGCGCACAGCGAGAACGCACAAACGGAGAGCAATCGTTTCATGTCGGACCTCAGACTTTGGACCCATAGGGCAAGCCAAACGGATCGGCTTGGTCTGATAATCTCGGCATAACTATGCGAATAAGCCCACAATTCGGGCGAAATTAGTGTTGGTTAGGGCGTGTCATTGTGAAGCAGATTCGCATCAGTCTAAGCAACTGATGGCTGCCTTGTAAGCGTCACTAGCCTCTGCATAGGTGCCAATATGCGTAAAGCCGTCAGCAAAGAATTCGACGGTGTTCTCTTTGAAGAAGAACACGAAGTGCTTGCACGATAGAAACGATGGATAAACCCGATCTTTGTGGGCTTGTCGAAGTATGATCGGGATCCAAGGTGAGTTCACTAGCTCTACAAAAAAACCGTCGTCGTCATTCATGATTTCTGAAACTGGATGATTGCCTTGGGCTTCGTCATTTGGGCTTCCTGTGGTGACCGCAGTTCCGCCGTCAATTCGGAGAACAGCATATCCCAGTGGTTCTTCATGGTTTCCATTAGGCCAGCAGGCATACACAATGGCACCGTAATAGCCATCGGAAAATACGATGCCATTGCTTGTACCACCACTAGGCCAAGGGAATTCTTCACGAGGTATTGACCTGATACTGGGTGTATTCGTCATGTTCAATCGCTTAAAAAATTTTCTCATTGAACATCCACTATTGGTCTACTCGCCTTCGATGGTCAGCGGGGTGTGGCCCATGCGGGTGGCGGCCATTTTTTCCCAGCCGCTGCCCAACTCACCCAGCGGATCCGGCGGGACGATGTCCACCTTCTTCTCGCCGAGCTTCACTTCGCCGCTGAGCACCTTGGTCTGAAAATCTTTGCACTCGTCGAGCAGGCGATCGAGGATCTCGTCTTCGCTGACGGTGGCGACCTTCTCGCCCTGGACATAGATAATGCCCTTGCGATCGCCGGCGAAGACCGCGACATCCGCGCCCTCGGCTTCGCCCGGGCCGTTGACCACGCAGCCCATCACGGCCACCTTCATCGGGACGGTGATGTCCTCATTGAGCTTGTCGTTGACCTCTTGCACGAGCGTGAACAGGTCGACCTGGATGCGCCCGCAGGTCGGGCACGCGATGAGCTCAGCCCCGATCCGCTCGCGCTTGCCCAGCGTGTAGAGCAGCTCGAGCCCATCCTCGACCTCGTAGATCGGGTCGTTGGCGTAGGAGATGCGGATGGTGTCGCCGATACCGTTGGCAAGCAGCGTGCCCAGCGCAACGACCGAGCGGATACACCCGGTTTCTTTGGGCCCGGCGTGGGTCACGCCGAGATGTAGTGGGTGGGCGAAGCGTTTGGAGATCTCGGTGTAGGCGTCGATGACGAGGGCCGCGTCCATGGATTTGGCGCTGATGGCGATGTCGTAGAAATCGCGTTCGTAGAAGATGTCGAGGTATTCTTCGAGCTTGGCGATCATGATCGCCATCATGTACCCGTGCTTGTTGTCGCCGAAGACGGCCCCGAGTTCTTTGGCGCGGGCCTGCTTGTCCTTGCGCTCGATGATCGAGCCCTCGTTGACGCCCACGCGGATGGGGATCGAGCGTTCTTTGCACGCGTCGATAACCTGCTCGACCTGGGCGCGGTCGGTGATGTTGCCTGGGTTGAGCCGGATCTTGTGCACGCCCGCTTCGATGGCTTCGAGGGCCCGCTTGAAATGGAAGTGGACATCGGCGACGATGGGCACGGTGGTCTGGGCGAGGATCTCTTTGAGGGCCTCGGTGTCCTTCTTCTCGGGCACGGCTACGCGGACAATATCAGCACCGGCGGTGGTCAGCTTGTGGATCTCGGCGACGCACTGATCGATTGTGTGGGTGTAGCCCGCGGTCATGGTCTGCACGCTCACCGGGGCGATTTGGTGCGGGGTTGTGAGCCCATTGGCGAGCGGGTGATCGAGGGCGATCCCGCCGCCGATCTGGATAATTCCGGTCCGGGAGTCGCCGACAAAGATGGGACGGGTTGGGTTGCGTGGGTGCATGGTCGATTCTAGCTCTTCCGGTGTGGCTCAGTACATGATTCATGGTGGTATACTCGCCCAATGAGTCGTCAGTTCAGCCAAAGCAATGAGAGTCAATCAGAATCCGGTGTCGCCCAGCTTGTGCGCGCTGATTGGATCAATTCGGCGGCCATGCTCGATCCGGCGTCGATCGACCTGCTCTATGTCGATCCGCCCTTTAATACTGGCAAGACCCAATCGGGCGACGCGGGGTCTTATGAAGATTCATGGGCGACGACCCACGCGTGGGTCGAGTGGTGCTCGGCTCGGCTCCAGGCGACGCTGCCCAAGCTCAAGCAAACGGGGTCGGTCTTGATCCATGTGGACTGGCGGACATCGCATCGTGTCCGCCTGCTGCTTGATGACTTGCTCGGCGAGGATCGGTTTGTGAATCATCTGATCTGGCGGTACGGGCTTGGGGGGTCTTCGCCACGACGCTTTGCGCGCAAGCACGACGATATTTTGTTTTACTGTCTCGATCCGGATCGGTACTACTTTGATCCTCCGATGGTGCCGGCGACGAGCAACCGGATGAAGGGACAAATGAAGAAAGCCACGGATGTGCTCGATGTGCCCGCGCTCAACAACATGGCCGACGAACGGGTGGGGTACCCGACGCAGAAGCCGGTGGCGCTGCTGGAGATGCTTGTCGGGGCGTGCTGCCCACCAAATGGTGTGGTCTACGACCCGTGCTGTGGATCGGGGACGACGCTGGTGGCGGCCAAGAACCTCGGGCGCGGGTATGTCGGCAGTGATCAGAACCCGGAAGCGATCAAGGTCGCTCAAGATCGGCTGAATTAGTCTGCGGCTTCCAAAGCACAAGGCCCAACGCTGCGAGCAACGATGGGCCTTATTTTGCGTGTATAACTTGAATAACAAATGAAATTCGGATTTATCGACGGCGGCGTGCGGTCGCCAGCCCGCCCAGCGAGAGCAGAGCGAGGGCCGATGGGGCCGGGGTGATCGAGACATTGTCGATATCGAAATCGACGATGAACTCGGTGTCCAAGCCGTCGGGGCGATCGACGGAGACCTGCAGGTTGCCGACATCGTTCATGACGCTGGCGAATGCCTGTGGGGTCGGTGCGCCCTCGATGGTCAGCAGCGGGTTCATGAAGCTGAGCTCGAAGGAGAGGGTGACCCACTGGCCCGATGCGACCATCTCGGGGAGCTCGATGGCGAAGCCCGGGAAGTTGTTTGGTCCTGAGACCCGCAGGGCGATGCCCAGGTCTTGCCCGGCGTTGTGGCGGAAGTCGAACGAGACCATGTCGATCCCGCTGGCGAGGTAATCGCCCACAAACGCGTCGCCTGAAGCGTCGAAGTCGCCCTGGCCGCGGATCGCGGTGAGCCCAAAGGGCCCGGCGCTGTTGAGGTCCGCGGTGGCGGAGATAAACGCGCTGCCGTCCATCGCGCCGGTGGCGAAGTAGTTGGCTTCGCTGAACGAGCCCTGGAGCCAGCCGTTGGTGCCGGTCTCGAAGGTCTCGGTGAAGTTGGCCACGCCGGCGACGCTCACGCAGGTGCTCGCGGCGATGGTCAGGAATGCGATGTTGCTGGTGGTGTTCATATCTCTGTTCTCTCTTGAGTAAAACCCGCGTTTACGGATGCGGGTGGTTGTGGTTGGCTGTGGTGTGTGAATACTTTGGATTTAGCGATTGGCGAAGGCGTCGAGGAAGTCCGAGACATCGAAGAAGTCGAACACGCAGTCGCCGGTGAGATCGGCGGCTGGGTTGCCCGCGCCGAAGTCATCGAGGAAGGCGGAGACATCGAAGAAGTCGTAGAGCCCGTCGGCGTTGTAATCGCCGGCGGATCCGATGCGGACCTCGAGGCTCAGCGTGGGTGTGTAGCCCAAGATCTGGGCGATGGGGTTCTCTTTGGTGTACCAGAACGGGTAGGAGATGTCGCCCTTGCCCCCGCCCTTGCCGCCGTTGGCGGTGTGGAGCGAGGTGACGGCGAAGCGGACCTCGCCGAGCGACAAGCCATCGGCCAGATACGCCCGGATCATCGGATCGCACAGATCGACCTCGAAGGTCAGTGCTGTGTTCTCGGGGATGGTCTCGCCCGGGATCAGCTCGTCGTTGAATCCGATCGCCATGGGGGTGGGGTCGAACTCTTCTTTGAGGCTGTTGGAGATGTCAACGGGGGTGGAGTCGTCTGGGAAGTAAGCCGCGAATGCGTGGCGAGATTGCTGCGTGGGATCGATGACCGGCGGGCCGCCGAACGCGGTGAACTCGCCATAGGAAGATTGATCGAACCCGTTGCGGTAGCCAACCGCCCAGAGGTGCACCGGACGCCCCGGATCTGGGTCGAAGGATTCGTCGAGGAAGGCGTAGGTATCGTGGGTGTCGTAGGTGGGGTCGTAGCGGAACTCGTCGCCGTTGGAGTTGGTGATGGTGACGACCGCGCGGAGCACGCGGTACTCGGCGGCGTCGAGCCCGGTGGTGACTTCGTTGAAAGTGTCGAAGCCCAGCAAGAGTTGCGCGTCGTGATCGTCGAAGCCTTCGAGCTCGACAGCGCCGAAGGTGGACGCGGTGAGGCGGGTTCCGGGCGAGCCGTTGAACGGGTAGTTCCAGCGATCGAGTGTCGGCACGCTGTAATCGGCCTCGATGAGTTGGGTCTGGGCGGCGCTCAGGCAAGCACAGGCACCGAGCAAGGTGCTCAGCAGTGAAATGGGGGTGGGGTGGTTACTCATGGTTTCTCTTCTCCGAGTAATTAATTTGCTGTTCGATCAGCAAAGGGTGGGTTGGATCGACTAGGATGATCGTAGCCTGCCAATTGAGAGTGAGTCTCATTCGCACGGAATTAATCGTCCTCTATTGATATTCGGTCTCAATGAACCGAAAATCATGGAAGCAAGGAACACTTCGCTTGGACCACACGCAAGGACACTCGGCGATGAACCAAGAACTGAGCAATCCCAAGGCATCCAATAGGTCAATCCAAGATACGCGCCGGGCGTCGGGCGGTTTCACGCTCATCGAGCTTCTGGTCGTGATCGCGATCATCGCGTTGCTTATCGGAATCTTGCTCCCGGCGCTGGGCAAGGCGAAGGTGACGGCCATGGCCGTGCGCGAGCAGTCGGGCATGCGCCAGACCATGCTCGCCTACACCATGTACGCCCAGGACAACCGCGACAACCTGCTTCTCGGGTACCCGGATGACACGCTTTGGGGCAAGATGGTGCGTACCCGCACCGATCCCCGCGACTTCAACAACCAGCGGCTGGGGCAGGTCATCGGCTCACGCTATCCATGGCGATTGATCTCGTACTTTGATGGAAACTTTGAGGCGTTGTACCAAGACGAACGCGTGATTCAAGATCTCGCAGATTCGCAGGGGGCAAGCACTGATTCAGCGGCCGACTATCAAATGCGCTATGTGATCAGCCTGTTCCCATCGTTCGGGCTCAACTCGCTCTTCGTCGGAGGGGGCATCAACGGTGATTTTACGGGCTTCAGCGATTCAGGGCGTCAGCTCTTCGGCAAGTTCTATGTCACCAAGATGTACGAGGTGAAACGCCCGAGCAACCTCATGGCGTTCTCGTCGTCACGCTATTACGACTCCGCTGAATCGGCCATTATCCAGGGGCGTGTCGAGGGGCACTACTCGATCAAGGCGCCCAGCGTGTACGCCGTTTCTGGTCGCAAGTGGGATCTGGAATACGACGAGAACACAGACTTTGTCGAACGCAACTCCGGCCATGTCTCCCTGCGGTACAACGGCAAGGGGATCTCCGGGTTGATCGATGGGCACGCGGACCAGTGGGGCTGGGACGAGTTCAACGACATGCGGCATTGGTCCAACGATGCGACGAGCGCCGACTGGATGCTCGAGGCTCGCCTGCCGTAAGCGGCTTTAGAACTCGGCTTCTGGTCATGCCTGTGGTGTCTGGCGGACCTATCCTCTGGCACCATGAGTGATACGAAAGCCGACACCAACACCGGAACGATTGACCTGCTCGACGAGCTCTCTTGGCGCGGGCTCCTCAAGGACTGCACCGACGAGCAGGGGCTGCGCGAGCACCTGGGCGATCCGCAGGGTTCGCCCCGCAAGATCTACGCCGGTTTCGATCCCACGGCCGACTCGCTGACGATCGGGAACCTCGTGCCGATCATGCTCTTGGCCCATGTCAAGCGGGCGGGTCACTCGCCGATCGTGGTGATGGGCGGGGGCACCGGGCTCATCGGCGATCCGTCGGGCAAGAGCGCCGAGCGCCAGCTCAACACCGTCGAGACCATCGAGCACTTTATCAACTGCCAGCGCCCGATCTACAGCTCCGTGCTCGATCAGATCGACGGCCCCGAGCACCAGATCCTCAACAACTACGACTGGCTCAAGGAGATCTCGTTCATCGAGGCCCTCCGCGACATCGGCAAGCACTTCAGCGTCAACATGATGATGCAGAAGGAATCGGTCAAGGAGCGGCTCAACAACCGCGAGCAGGGCATCAGCTACACCGAGTTCTCGTACATGATCCTGCAGGCGTACGACTTTGCACACTTGTACAAGGCGAAGGGCGTCACGGTGCAAGCCGGTGGGAGCGATCAGTATGGAAACATCGTGGCAGGTTCAGACTTAATTCGGAGACATCGTCATGAATTCTTGACAAAGATGAATCAACGATTTTACAAAATAGCAGGTAAAGCGGGGGCGAATGTTACTCAGAAGATTATTACTGACGCTGCGGCACAAGAGTACGACGAGAAACCCAGTGAATACGGCGCGGCACTCGTACCCGGTCTAGTAGTTAACAGGCGCAGGTTCTCGGAGATACCGTTTTCTCCTGAAGAGGATAAGCGGCTTGATTTTGAGTTGCAGTTCAAAGAGAAAAGTGCATTTGGTCTCACGGTTCCGCTTGTGCAAAAAGCCGATGGCGGGAAGTTTGGGAAGACCGAGAAGGGGGCGATCTGGCTGACGGCTCAGCGGACCTCGCCGTACGCGTACTACCAGTTCTGGCTCAACGCCAGCGACGAGGATGCGCGGAGCTGGATCAAGGTGTTTACCTTCTTGCCGCAGCATACGACCACGATCGACGGCATAGAGGTCGAAGGCGTGGTTGAACTTATCGCCCGCCACGACGAGAACCCCGGCAAGCGTGAGCTCCAGCGGACGCTGGCGCAAGAAGCCACGACGATCCTGCACGGGCAGGCAGCGATGGAGAACGCGGAGGCCGCGGGCAAGGCGTTGTTTAGTGGGGATATCGCGTCGCTCGATGAGGCGACCATGCTCGAGGTGTTTGCCAGCGTGCCGACGACGGAGCATGACAAGGCGGAACTCAGCGGCGGGGTGAACATGATCGAGCTGCTCAAAGCGATCAAGCTCGCGTCGTCGAACCGCGAGGCCAAGGAGTTCCTCAGCGAGGGCTCGGTCTCGATCAACGGCCAGAAGATCGACGGCGACACGGTCGTCGATGAATCGGCGCTCCTGCACGGCTCGATCATTGCGATCCGTCGCGGCAAGAAGAAATGGCACCTGACCAAATGGGCGTGAGTCTGTTTCTAAGCGTGAAGAGAGCTCAACGATGCTGATCGATCCCGACGGGAACAACACCAACACGAGCGAGTACGACAAGCACGATCTCTATGAGCTGTGTGTGCAATCGCCCAAGGACCTCGTCCCGCTGCTGCGGGCGGTGCATGGGGATGAGCCGACGGTGTTGGGCGAGGATTTCTCGGGCACCGCGGCGCTCTCGCACCTGTGGGTCGAGCGCGATGGGGCCCAAGCGATCGCGGTGGACTTCGACGAAGAGACGCTCAATAAACGCGGCATGCACGAGCGGATCGCTAAGCACTGCTGCGATGTGCACGCGATCGACAGCGCCTGCGATGTCTTGTTCGTCGGGAACTTCTCGATCGGGTATCTGCACACGCGTGCGGAGTTGATCGAGTACCTGCGCCATGTCAAGAGCCGACTCAACCCGGGCGGGGTCTTCATCTGCGATACCTACGGCGGCGAGAGCGCCTACACGCTCGGGGGCGTGCACCGGGCCCACCCGATGCCCGGGGGCAAGCTGTGCCGATACACCTGGGAGCAGCACGAGGGCGACCCGACGACCGGGATGGTGACCAACCTGATCCACTTCCGGGTGGAACGCGCGGGCGTGATCGAGTTTGAGCTCGAGGACGCGTTTGTCTATGAGTGGCGTCTGTGGTCGATCACGGAGCTGCGCGACGCGATGAGCGATGCGGGGTTCTCGCAGAGCTTGGTGTATACGAAGCTGGCCGACGCGGTGGATGAGGACGGCAACGCCTTTGTACTCCCGGTCGAGGACGGGCAGGAAGAACTCGACGAGAACTTCATCGTGCTGGTCGCTGGGAAAGTCGATTAGCAGAGTTTGATAAAGACTAGAGCGAGAGCAACAGCTGCTCGACGGCCCGGGGCGATTCGCCCTGCCCGGTGCGGGTGCTCAGCAGCGACGCGTGGCTCATCGAGAGCACGGCGGGGTAGTCGATCGGCGGTCGCTTGGGGCCCACGCCGGTGGTGTGCTCGATGAGCTGGGCGATCAACGCGCGGGTCGATGGGTCGACGGAAAGGTCTTCGGTCTCGGGGGCGGTGTACGAATCGATCACCTCGCCCGATGGGTTGAACCACTTGAACCCGCTGTTGTCGGCGATCAGGTGGCCTTCGCCCGAGAGCATATTGATGCTGATGGTCGAGCGGGCGACCTGGTCGGAGAGGAGGACCGTGGCGCATCGTCCATCGGAGAAGCGGAGGTTGAGGGTGAACTCGCCGTGGAGATCGCGGAGGGACTGACCGGGCAGCGGGTGCATCCCGCGGCCTGCGGCCGGTGACGCGTAGCTCGCGTCGATGATGTTGGGGATCCCGATCAGCGAGCGGACCAGGTCCATCGCGTCGAAGAGCCGGGCGCCCAGCGTTCCCATCGCACCTGGAGCAGCGATCGTAATCGCGCACGAACGCACGGGGGCGAAGGTCTCGAGGACGGTGCACAGCTCGTCGATCATCGGTGTTGATCGGGTCAGCGGCGTCATCCGGGCGAGTTCGTCGAGTGCGCCCGTCGAGAGCGCGTGGGCGAAGGAGGTGCCGGCGATCCCGGAGACGATCGCGGGGATGGGCTCGAGGGTGGTGACGATGAGGTTGCGTTCGTGGGCGGCTTTGAGCGCATCGAGATCGGCGTCCTGGGCCTGATCGCCGAAGCTGCCCGGGCTCGCCAAGACCAGCAGGTCGGCTTGGGTGCTCGACATCGCGACGCGGAGGTCATCGATAGGCTCGGTGCTCAGATCAGACGCGACCTGCCCGGTGCGCGCGGGATCGGGTGATCCTGCACCGACAAGCTCGATATCCGCATCGCGCAGGGCACCGGCGTACAGTTGGCACTGCTCGGGGTTGATCCATAACACACAACGGGCTTTTGACATGGCTTGATTCTAGTCGATCTCGCGATCCTGTGCATTGGCAACGGCAGGCAAGGTCCAATGAAAAACACGCCCCGCGAACTGGTCGCGGGGCGTGCAACGGTGTGGAGTGTGCGATCTTTGCTGAATGCTTATGGGCAGCCGGCGCCGAAGGCGTCGAGGAAGTCAGAGACATCGAAGAAGTCGTACTCGCCGTCGCCGGTGAAGTCGGCGATCGGATCTTGAGCACCAAAGGCGTCGAGGAAGTCCGAGACATCGAAGAAATCGAGCTCGCCGTCGCCGGTCAGGTCGGCCAGGCAGGGCATGGATGATGGGCCGAGCGTGCCGTCGCTGTTGAGGTTGTGGGATTCGAGATCCGCGACCCCGAAGTCGCCGATCTGCCACGCCGCCACGGCCATCCCGTCATCGGTGACGGTGGTGGTCAGGCGTGCTCGCTGGGCGAGGTCCGAAGCCATGACGACCGTGCCGCTCGATGCGCCCGAGCCGAGATCGGCCCAGCTGTTGGAGCCATCGCTGTTGAGTGCGTGGGCGAGGACTTGGTCTTGGGCGAATCCGCCGTTGTTCTCGATCCAGAAGGTGACGAACTGGCCGTCCATCATCTTGGTGTTGATGGTTCCGGATTCGTTGGCGTCGATGGCATCGATCTCGACGCCCGAATCGCCCCACATGCGGGTGCCGGTGGCATCAAGGCGCTGGGCGAAGATGCCGCTCGAGCCCTGGTTGTTGTCGAGCTCGATCCATGAGACGAACACGGAGCCGGTGCCCGGGTCGTAGGACGCGCTGGGGGCGACGCGTTCGCGCGGGGCGGTGGAGACCACCTGCCCGTTGTGGGCGAACTGCTCGACGCCGTTGGTGTCGAGGTGCTGGGCGTAGACATTGAGCCCCGCGGCCGTGTCATACCACGAGAAGACCGCACCGCCCGAGCCATCAGCGGCGAACTCGGGGAAGTTGCCGAACTGCAACGAGCCACCGTCGAGCACGGCGGCGCGGGACTTCCACGCTTCGTTGCCATCGGCGTCGATCTTCTGGGCGTACATGTGCTTGGGATCAAAGAAGGCCGAGAACTGGACCCACGAGACGATGACCGACCCGTTGTCGGAGCCGTGCATCGAGGCGAGGTTCACTCCCGGGCCGCCGTCGGTGTTGATCGAGCTGTTCCACATGACCGTGCCTTCGGGGTTGATCTTGGCGAGGTTCGTGTCGCTGTTGTTGATCCACCCGACGACGGTGAAGCCGTCGTCGGTGGTGGCGATGTCGGGCGATGCGACGAAGTCGGAGCCGTTGCCGAACTGGATGCCGTTGGCGCCCCAGGTCGTCGTGCCGTCGGGGGCGATGCGTTGTGCGGTGACCTGCACGCCGGTGAAACGATCGTCACGGAAGACGAGCACGGCATGCCCGGACGCATCCACATCGAGCCCGTAGTCTTGGGTGGATGAGAACCCGCGATCGGCGACCAAGATCCCGTTGTGGGCCCAGAGCGCATTGCCGTCGGCATCGAGGTGCTGGAGACGGACATCGTATCCGGTCTCGCTGGAGTACCAGCTGACATAGGTCCCGCCGTCGGGCGCGGGGGCGAGCTTGGGCTGGACCTGTTCGCCCGAGCCGTCGGCGACAACCATGTGGTCGGTGGAGTCGCTGGTCCATTGGGCGAGCGCCTGTGTGGACAGGGCCGCGAGCATCCCCGCGGTGATGATGTATGGTGTGGTATAGCGCATGCGATCTCTTCCTCTCAAAAATTGGATCATTGTTATCTCACTTGCGCAGAGCATGCACAGCCCGGAGCAAGTTCCCATTGGGCACGAAGCCCATTCATACCTGAATGTACCAAGATTCTCGGACCATTCAAAGCAAAATGGACGGAATTACGGCCCGATCTGTGGCGATCCCTTCTTGTTCTGGGTGCGTATAGTTCAATGATGCAGCAAGGCGGCTGCTCGTCGATGGGTAACCTTTGGCGGGAGGAAAGTCCGAGCACGACAGGATACGGTGGTGGGTAACGCCCACCCGCTCTAACAAACTCTTCGGAGTGCAGCTTGGGGCGAGGGAAAGTGCCACAGAGAATGAACCGCCGATGGATGGCAGGTCTTCGGATCGGTCGTCACAGGCAAGGGTGAAAAGGTGCGGTAAGAGCGCACCGCCCGGCTGGTGACAGCCGGGGCACGGTAAACCCCACCGCGTGCAAGCCCAAGCAGGGTCCAAGCAGCAGGCGTTTTCGTCGGCTGCATTCGACGATCCGTCGATGTGATCCGGGTAGGGTGCTGGGAGCCACAGGCTCCTCATCGTGTTGGCAACAGCACGGGCAGAGAAATAGCCGCTCACACGAGCAGGTCCGATCCAGAGCCCCCGTCATAAGGAGTGGGTCGGAAACCACGCGTGGGACAGAACTCGGCTTACCAGCTGCATCGAGCTGCGAACACGCCCCGCTGGGAGACCAGTGGGGCGTGTCCATTTTTGTGTTCATGCAAGCGTTTTTATTGAACCTCGGGCTGTCGGTTCTCTGTGCTTTTAAACGCTTGAAATGCTGAAAACTCCGGCAGATACTCGCAACATCCGATGGCGACTGGCTTTGGGCGCACCTACCATCCGATATGACCACCATGACACCCAATACCGCCAGCGTTTCGAACCAGACACTCAACTCCTACAACCCATCCACGGGCGAAATCGTGGGGAGCGTCCCGGTGACGCCGGTGAGCGAGATCGACGCGATGATCGCCAAGGCCCACCAGGCTTCGATCGCCTGGGCCGCCAAAACCCCGCAGGAGCGTGCCGACATGCTCAAGCCCGCCGGCGAGAAGCTGCTCGAGCGGGCCGAGGAACTCGGACGGATCTTGTCGCTCGAGCAGGGCAAGCCGCTGGCCGAGGGCATCGGCGAAGTGACCGGCTGCGGCAACCGCATGAACGACGAGGTCGATGAAGTCGCCAAGGCGATGACCCCGGATGTGCTCACAGACGAGACCATCGAATCCACCATCTACTACGATCCGTTCGGCGTGTGCGCCACGATTACACCGTGGAACTTCCCCGCCCTGATGCCTCACTGGACGATCGTCCCCGCGTTGGTCGCGGGCAACACCGTGATCCTCAAGCCATCGGAGCAGACGCCGCTGATCGCCGACGAGTATGTCAAGGTGCTCAACGAGTTCCTCCCCGAGGGCGTGCTCCAGATCATCCACGGCGAAGACGACCAGGGCAAGACCCTCGTTGCCGGCGATGTCAACATGATCGCGTTCACGGGTTCGAAGACCGCAGGGCAGCACATCATGGCGGCCGCCGCGCCGGGGCTCAAGCGATTGATCCTTGAGCTGGGTTCCAAAGACCCGTGTATCGTCCTCGAAGGGGCGGACCTCGAAGCCGCGGCCAGTTATGTCTCGAACAACTCGATGCGCAACTGCGGGCAGGTGTGCGTCTCGACCGAGCGGATCTATGTCCAAGACAGCGTTAAGGATGAGTTCACGAAGCTGCTGGTCGATAAGGTCAGCGAGTTCAAGGTCGGCGATTGCCTGGCCGAGGACTCAACCATCGGCCCGATGGTGATGAAAGAGCAGAAGGCTCATGTGCTTGCCCAGATCGAGGACGCCAAAGGCAAGGGTGCCCGTGTCCTGCTGGGTGACAAGCACCACGACGGCAACTACATCGAGCCGACCGTGCTCGACGGGATGAACCACGACATGGACATCATGGTCGTCGAGACCTTCGGCCCAGTCGCGTGCATCCAGACCGTCAAGGACGGCGAGGAAGCCGTGGCGCTCGCCAACGATACCGAGTACGGACTTGGTGCTGCGATTTATGGCGAAGAGCAGCTGTGCCGGAAGCTCTCCCGCCAGATGACCGCTGGGATGATCGGCGTGAACAAATCCATCGGCGGCGCCAACGGCACCCCATGGGTCGGTGCACGCAAGTCCGGGATCGGGTATCACTCCGGGCCGCTGGGCCATCGCCAGTTCTGCCAGCTGCGTGTGATCAGCACCAATGTAAACGAATCATAAATCGGATCGGGTTCTATATATGTCGCACAACTCGCCGTTCGATGATGACATCCCGCGCGAGCCGCGAGTTGGCAAGCCCGAGGATTCGGGTTCGCTGCACGATGCGCACTGGCATGACAACTCGGATGAAGTTTCTCGTAAGCAAGCGGAAACAGACTCTTCAGAACCAACCAGCGAGCAGGATCCACACGAAACCCCCGGCGGGCATCGATGTCCGCACTGCGGGGTCTATACCGACCCGGGCTTGGATCTCAAGCCCGATGCGCCGTGTCCTTCGTGCTCGAAGAAGCTTCAGGTTCCGCGGTGCACACTCTGCGAGTATGACCTCAGTGGTCTGACGGTCAATCAGAGCTGCCCCGAGTGCGGCAAGCCGATCTGGGATCGCAACCTCGATCCGCCGACCTCGGGGCTCGCGGTGACATCGCTGGTGCTCGGGATTCTCAGCGTTTGCAGCTGCCCGATGTACGGGCTGCCTTCGTTGGTGCTCGGGCCCTTGGCGATTATTTTTGGTGAGATCGCGGTGCGTCAGTACAAGAAAAACACACGCGGTGGTTCGACCAAGGGCTTGGCCCTCGCGGGGCGCATCTGCGGCTGGACAAGTTTTACGCTCAGCGCGGGGTTCTGGGGGCTGATCGTCGGTATTGGCGTTTTCTTCTGACTCCAATAGATACTTGTATATCTTTCCGTTCATCTACTCAATGATGCAAAACGCTGCTCGACACGGCGAGCAACTTTCGATAACATGGGCGAACGGCGCGTAGCTGTTGAATATGTAAATGAGATCGCCATGCAGAGCGCATGAAGCTGGTGGGCAGGAGTCATCCCGTGGGGACAACCGACGAGGTAAACACACCCGAGCATATCGGGCAGGCGTTGCAGATCACATCCAGGCAGGTGCTCGGATCCATCCCGGGCTGCACCATGAGCCCGACGAGCCTGTCACGCAAGCTCGGGGTTTCGCGTGTGATGGTCAGCCGATTGGTGAATGCGATCCAGAAGGATGACGCCGTCGAAGCGCTCGTTAAGGTGCCCGGGCCCGAGACGCTCCGGAGCATGATGAGGAGTGCGGGGCGGGCAGGGGTTGATCCTGAAAAGGTAAACGCGGCGCTTGATGCGGTGGAATCCTTCGCCAGACTCATCCACGATCGCTACGGCACCCGCAGCGCGCTCAACGCGGCTCTGGGTGTCAAATCCGCTGAATCGCGTGAGAAGATTGATCAGCGGGGTAGGTATCAGGTGTTCAAGGGGATCAGCCAGCTCTTCGGGGTCGAGTGCAAGCTCTGGCTCTCGGGCGTGGTGCTTACCCCGGCGCGGGAGCGCGATGGGACATGGGGCGGACAAGATGTGAACCTCAACGGGTACGCCGGGGCCGTGGGGCTGCGCAGGTTGCGTTCAGACATGCCCATCAAGCTCGACTACAGCTGGCGTCACAAGCACATGTACCACGGCGAGCTGCCCACGACTGGTGGGCCGATCGATCTCAGGGCGTTTTATACGCACCCGCCGGCTCCGCTCAGCGAGTTTACGGTCGACGGCCAGTCGTTGCTCACCTTCGCCCCGCCGATCAACGGCAAGGAAGACCGCTACGACCTGCTCTTCGCCAACACGATCAAGGTCAATGGATACGCGACCCCCGATCAACCCAGCGACCTGCCCGGCGCGAGAAACTCCATCCAGCCCGACGGGCGGACGGCCCGCGGTCGATCGGTGATCCCCGATTTCCCGACTCAAGAGCTGGTCATCGATCAAGTCATCCACAAAGACCTGTTCCAGGGCGCCGAGCCCCAGCTGGGCCTGTATCGAACCATGGGCAAAGGCCCATCGAAGCTCAACGACCCAGACCGCGCATCGGATGTCATCGAGACCAGCGAGCGGGTCGAGGAGCTCGGCTACGGGGACAAGAAGCTGGCGATCCACCAGGATCTGGAACGCTATCCGGAGCTGATCGGCCATCTCTGCGAGCGATCAGGATACGCCATCGAGGACTTCCGGACCTACCGCTTCCGCGTGCAGTACCCGGTGTACGGCTTCCAGTACCTGATGTCGTTTATGATCTAATGGACCCAGTGTGTGGGGGGGCGGGCGTCTCACGCCATCCGCACCCATTTGATCAGCGTCCGGATGTTCGGCGGCTTGCCGAACATCAGCAGCCCGACGCGGAAGACCTTGGCCGCGAACCAGAGGAACAGGACGACCGCGATCGCGTTGAGCCCGATCGCAAGGAGCACCTGCCAGACCGGCGGCGGGTCGTTGGATGCCACACGCATGATCATAATAAACGGCGAGATCGGCGGGACGAAACTGGTGATCGTCGAGAACATCGAGTTCGGCGAGCGGATCACCGGCATGAAGAAGATGTATGGGAGGATCATCATCATCATGACTGGGGTCATGAGCGACTGGGCTTCGCGCAGATCGTTGACGGCCGATCCGATCGCGGCCATCAGCGAGGCGAACATGAAGTACGCCAGGATGAAGAACACGAAGATGTACAGATAAGTAATCGGGGAGACCAGATCGCCCCGGTTGACTAAGACCAACGCTCCGATACCGACCCCGTTATAAATCGTCAAGAGCGAGAGCCCGACGCCCATCTGCCCGACGATCTTGCCGGTCATGAGTTCCAACGGCGAGACGGCCGAGAGCAACACCTCGACCACACGATTGGATTTCTCCTCGACCGTGGTGGTGAGCAGGTACTGCCCCCCGGTCATCGAGGCCATCAGCAGCAGCATGAGCGACGCGAACGGGATCATAAAGTTCGAGAGCCCCGAGGATTCATTTCGTTCGCCCTCTTCGGTGATTTCTTGGCTATCGCGAGCACGGACGCTGTCGAGCTCGTTGACGGTGCCGCGATCGATCCCGGCGTTCTCATAGCGCAGCTCGCGGATCGACCAGCGGACCGAGCTCTCGATCTCGCCGATGGTCTCGTCGTTGAGCTTGGGTCGGAAGAAGGCTTGGTAGACGCCGAAATCTTCCTCGCCGTCGGCTTTGCGGGTCGCGTCGGCGTCGATCTCGACGATCGCGATGACGGTGTCGAGGTTCTTGTCGTTGGATGGATCGCCGGCGACCTGGTCGCGCAGCTGTGCCTTGAGCGGATCCAGATCAGCATCGGGTTCGGTGACCACGACCTTGAACTCGGGGAACTTAATCATCTGAGCCGAGGAATCGATGGCCTGCTCGGCTTTTTTGCCCATCAGGCCGCCCATAAAGCCCGAGGCGACATCCTTGACGCGTTCGGCTCGTGCTTTCCATCGCTCTTCGACCTGCTCGGGCGACAATCGATCGGAGGCAACAGGGCTGACTTCTTTGGAGCGATCGACCAAGTAGACCGTGCCGGTGTCGGCTGGTGGTTGCTGTGTCGATGCGATGACCACCACCACAAAGATCACGCCGACCATGACCACGGGCAGCACAAGCGCGCCGATGATGAAGCCCTTGGTCAGGGCGGTGGAGGCGAACTCTCGGGCCGCGACCCGCATGACTTTGGATAGGTTCATGACGCTGCCTCCTGTATATCTTCTGAATTGCCCGCGAGCAGGTCCGCCCGCAGCTGGGCGGCGTCGGCGCCACGCTCGCCGCCGGTGACGATCTCGATGAACACATCTTCGAGCGTCGGGCGTTTAATCTCGATCCGGTTCATCGGGTATGCATTGAGCAGTTTCCTCATCGCGTCCTGCGGCTCAACGCCCTGATCGAGCACGATCTCGAGGGCGCTGTCGACCGGGGTCACATGGGCAACGCCCGGGACTTGAGTTATTTGTTCGAGCATCGCGTGACCGCCGACTGGGTCGGCGTGGATCGCCCGGGGATCGAACCGGGCACGGATGTCATCGAGTGTGTCGTCGAGGACCTTGGAGCCTTCGTGGATCATGACAATATGATCGCAGATCTGCTCGGCCTGGTACATCACATGGGTCGAGAAGATCACGGTTTTGCCCGCGCGGTGCTGCTCGTCGATCAGATGGCGGAGCAGCCGCATGTTCACCGGGTCGAGCCCCGAGAATGGTTCGTCGAGGATAATCAGGTCCGGGTCGTGCAAGACCGACGCGATGAACTGGACCTTCTGCTGCATGCCCTTGGAGAGCTCTTCGCATTTCTTCTTGTGGACATCTGCGAGCTCGACCCGATCGAGCCATTCCATCACCGCAGAGCCCAGCCCGCGTGAGTCGAGCCCCTTGAGCCGACCCATGTGCTTGAGGAACGCCCCGACCTTCATCTTTTTGTAGATCCCGCGTTCCTCGGGGAGGTACCCGATGCGGTCCTTGGAGTCTACGGCTGACTTCTTGCCCAGCACCGACAGTTCGCCGTGATCGGGGAAGAGGATCGACATGATCATGCGGATGGTCGTGGTCTTGCCCGCGCCGTTGGGCCCGATGAAGCCGTAGATCGAGCCCTCGGGGATCGCCAGGTCGATGCCCTCGACGGCAACTTTTTTTCCAAATGTTTTTCGCACGCCCTGCATCGAGACAGCTAAATCTGCACCATTCGTCATACGGACCCCTTCGTTGAGTTGGCTGGCTGAGTCGGTTGGAGTGTATGCGTATTGGGGTTGTGGCGTGCTGGGTTGCAGGCCTTGGGTATGAAAACCCTGATTCCCGCATGTCGGTGCCAATTTTCGGATATGCCGGGTCTACCGTTGCTCCATGCCGATCCCGCAGATTGATCCCGGTCTCCAACGCAAGCTCGACGAGCTGCGTGAACAGTACGATGCGCTGGGGCAAGAACTCGAAGACCCCAAAGTACTCGTCGATCACAAACAAGTCGCGGCGATCTCGATCAAGCGAGCGGCTCTCGCCGATGTGGTCGAGGGGTACAACGCGTTCTGTGCGCTCGTTGACGAAGCCGACGAACTCAATAGCGCGATCGCCAGCGAGGACGAAGAACTCGCCGAGATGGCCAAGGACGAGCTGCCCAAAGTCGAAGACAGCGCGGGCGCGATGATCGAACAGATCAAGCAGACGCTGGTGACGACCGATGATCGGGCCATCGGGTCGGTGATGCTCGAGATCCGGGCCGGCACCGGGGGCGACGAGGCGGCGCTGTGGGCCCGCGATCTGCTCGCGGCGTATACAAAGTACGCGTCGACCCAGGGCTGGAAACTCGAAGAGCTCGACATGACCACCGATCCGGGGTTCGGCGGGATCCGCCACGCGGTGATCAACTTCCAGGGCGATGGCGTCTGGCAGCAGCTCTCGTTCGAAGCCGGCGTGCACTCGGTCAAACGCGTCCCCGAGACCGAGACCCAGGGGCGGGTGCACACGAGCACCTGCACCGTGGCCGTGCTGCCCGAGCCCGAAGATGTCGAGGTCAACATCGACTGGAGCAGCGATGTCGAGGAGCACATCACGACGGCCCAGGGGCCCGGCGGGCAGAATGTCAACAAGGTCGCGACGGCTGTGCACATGATCCACAAGCCGACTGGGGTCGAAGTGCGGATGCAGGAGACTAAGAGCCAGGCGCAAAACCGCGAAAAGGCCAAACGGTTGCTCACCGCGCGGGTGTATGAGATCGAACGCCAGAAAATTGAAGCCGAGCGTGCCCAGAGCCGAAACACGCAGATCGGGACCGGCGGGCGATCCGAAAAAATCCGCGTGTACCGGTACCAAGACAACATCGTCGCGGACCAACGGCTGGATCAGAAGTTCGCCAAGAACAAGATCATCGACGAGGCCGATCTGGGCCCGCTGTTCGATGCGCTCATCGAGCAGGAAACCGCCCGCAGGCTTTCCGAGCTTTAATCGTTTCACTTTTATGACCCGTTTATGACCCGGGGTCTGCATCGATGTTCATCGTGTCGGCTGTGGGTGTCTCCGGCTTTCCTTGCTGACCTTGGTTCTCATCGAGATCAGGGCGTGGGATATCGAGCCGGTTGAGTGTTGTTCGCAGGTCCTTTGGCCACTTGGTGCGGATGTCCATGCGTTCTTCTTTGATCGGGTGGTCGAACACGATCCGGTGCGCGTGCAGGGCCAATCGCGGCGCGGCGTGCTTGACGATGTGCGGGCCGTAGAGCTTGTCGCCGAGGACCGCGGAGCCGATGAGGTCCATGTGGATACGAACCTGATGCAAGCGACCCGTCACCGGGCGAGCCTCGATCAGGGCGGCCTTGTGGCTCTGCGAGACGACGCGATAGGCGGTGAGCGCGGGCTTGCCGGCGTTGGAGATCGATGCCTTGCGGATCGAGGTGTATCGGCTGGTGCGTTTGAGCTGTTCGAGGATCGGTCGGCGGATCACGCCGTCGGGTTCTTTGGGTGCTTTGTGGCACAACGCCCAGTAGTACTTGTTGATCTTGCGCGATTCAAACTGGGCGCGCAGCCCGTCGTAGGCCTCGGCGGAGAGCGCCACGAGCATCACGCCCGAGGTCTCGCGATCGAGGCGATGAACGAGCCCGTAGTCGCGGGCTTGCCCGAGCTGCTGGAGTTGCTTGCCATACTTAACAAAGAGCCCGTTGAGCAGCGTGTCGTGCTCGTGCCCGACGCCCGGCTGGGTGACGACGCGGGTAGGCTTCTCGACGACGAGCAGATCGTTGTCCTCGTACTTGATCGAGAAGGTGACGCGCTCGTTTGATTGGATGTATCCAGATGGTCGGTTCACTAGCGGGGCTCCGGGCATTCTTCGTTTATAGGTTCTTCGTTGATATGGGGGTCGTTGGTGTGTCGGCAAGCGTAGTCATCGAGATACCACCGCAGGACGCCGCCCGGGGGGCAAAGCCCGATCTGGGCAGAATCAGTGGGGGATTGAGTGAGTTCATCGACCAGTGATCGCCCGGTGTCGCCCGTGCTCACGATCCCGATGAACCGTGACGCATTGAGCAGCCTGCGGGTCATGACGATCCGACTCTGGCACGGCGTGAAGCTCACGAGCTGATCGGCCCGGTCATCGAATCCCCGGATCAAGGCTCGATCGTCGCCGATGAGCACAAAGTCGAGCCGATCGTGCCCGCGCTCGCGCCATTCGAGGTGCTCGATGAGCTCGAGGTGGTAGTCGGATGCCCCTGTAGGAAGGTGGGCCGGGATCGGATGGAGCTGTTCGCTGGGGATGCCGCCGGCTTCGTGGACGATCTGCGACCAGTGGGTCATCGAGTGTTCGGGGTGCCCGGGCTCGACGATGGCTTCGTCGATGGACCACAGGTGCGTGCGTGTCCAGGGCATGGAGCGGTATTTGGGGTCGATCATCAGCTTGATGAGCAGGCGTTCTTGGAGTTGGCCGTGAGAGAGGGCGAGGTGGAAGTCCCCGAACTGATTCACGCAGCTCGTCGATTGGACGAAGAGGTCGGCCGCGAGCAGGTCGAGGGTTTCTTCGATGTCCTCGCCCATACGGACAGAACCTGGCAGAGCCGGGGCCGACTTTGCCGGTTCGATGTCGTATGATTGGGTGTCGGGGTCTTGCACCGTGTATTGTGTGCATGCACTTGTCGATAAACAACATACGCACGATTTTCAGAGCCAGATTCTCGGCCCGGAAGTCTCCAGATGACCGATGCCCATGAACCGAGACACCCACTCCATCCTCCGCATGATCGACGCGAACCTGAACCGGACGCGCGAGGGGCTGCGTGTGATCGAGGATTGCGCTCGGTTTGTCCTCGACGATGGGGATATCAGCCGGGCGTGCAAGGATGCCCGCCATGACCTGCGAACAGCCATCGACGGCTTGATCACTGGGGCCGGGCTGGATTCGACTGATCTGATCGCCAGCCGGGACACGCTCAACGATGTCGGGACTGCGATCAACACCGCTGGCGAGTCTGATCGCGGCCAAGGCATGCCCGATCTGGTGCAAGCCGCGGCCAAGCGAGCGACGGAAGCCCTGCGGGTGATCGAAGAATCGGCCAAAGCAATCGGAGGAGCCAGCAGCAGCGGGGCATTCGAGTCGATCCGCTATCGGCTCTACACCATCGAACAGCGGGTGATCTTGGCTCTGCAGCCACTATGCCCGCAGTGGTCGCTGTGTGTGCTGATTACGGCTGATCTGTGCACGCACTTCGCCCCCAGCGAGCTGATCAAACGAATCGCCCAAGGCGGCGCCCAGTGCATCCAGATCCGAGAGAAGCACATGGGGGATGGCGAACTGCTCGAACACAGCGCGTTGCTTACCCGCGTCGCCCACGATGAAGGGCTCGATGTCATGATCAACGATCGTGCGCACATCGCCGGGCTCGTCGGGGCTGATGGGGTGCATCTGGGGCAGGGGGATCTGCCGATCGCTGAAGCGAGAAAGCTGCTCGGGCATGGGAAGTGGATCGGGCGGACATGTCGAACTCACGAGCACGCGATCGAAGCCGTCGAGCAAGGCGCGGATACCTGTGGGCTCGGGCCGGTGTTTGCTTCGGGCACGAAGCCGAATCCAACGCTGGCGGGGCTGGGGCTGGTCGAATCGTATCTGAACTCGCCCAAGACCAATCGCACCCCGATGCTGGCGATCTCGGGGATCGAGCCGGGCAATGTCGATCAGCTCGCGACTCTCGGATGCCCCGGTGTCGCGGTCTCGAGCTGTGTGTGCACCAGCGATGATCCGGCGGCGGTGTGCCGACGGCTTGTTGACGCAGTTGAAGCGGGGCGATCGAGCACGCTCAACGAAGGCGAAGCTACAATGTGCCCATGAGCATTGAGTTTAAAAAAGCCGTTCTTGATACCGGGATGACCATTATCGCCGAGACCGATCCGCAGGCCCATTCGTCGGCCGCGGGGTTCTTTGTCAAAGCGGGGGCCCGCGATGAGCTGACCCCGATCATGGGGGTCTCGCATTTCCTCGAGCACATGATGTTCAAGGGGACCGATGAGCTCGATGCCGAGGCGATCAATCAGGGCTTCGACAATCTGGGCGCGAGCAATAACGCGTTCACCTCGCGCGAGATGACCTGTTTCTATGCCCATGTGATCCCCGAAAATCTCCCTTCGGCGACCGAGCTGCTCGCCAAGATGATGCGTCCGGCGCTGCGCAACAGCGACTTCGATACCGAAAAACAAGTCATCCTTGAAGAGATCGCGATGTACCAGGACAACCCGTTCTGGGTGCTCTACGAAGAAGCGATTGCTCGCCACTACGGCAAGCACACACTCGCCCACCGGGTGCTGGGGACGAAGGAATCCGTCTCGGCGATGACTCGCGATCAGATGGCTGGGTACTTTAACGAGCGATACTCGGCGGACAAGACCGTCGTCGCATTGGCGGGCAAGGTGGACTTTGATGCGTCGGTCGCGCAGATCGAATCGCTGTGCAAGGGCTGGCAGAAGAGCGTCGGGGAGCGCGATACCAGCGTCCCAAGCGTCGGCCCATCGGAGTTCACGATCAAGGACGAGCGGGTCAACCGTGGGTACCTGATCGGCGTGGCTCAGGCCCCAGCGACCGACGACGATCAGCGGTACGCCGCGGCTTTGCTGGCGCAAGTACTCGGGGGCGTGGACAACTCGAAGCTCCACTGGGCATTGATCGAGACCGGGATCGCCGAAGAAGCCCAGGCCGGGTACGACGGGCTCGACGGGACGGGCGATTACTTTGTGTACGCGTCGGGCGATCCCAGCAAGCTCGATGACATCTGGGCGGTGATCTCCAAGGAGATCCGTTCGCTCAAGGACACGATCACGGAGGACGATCTGATCGGGCTGCGCTCCAAGATGGCGACGGCCGCGATGATCGGCTCGGAGCGTCCGGGGGATCGGATGCAGCGCCTAGGGCGCGTGTGGACGATGACCGGGGAGTACCAGCCGCTCGATGAGGAACTGGCCAAGATCGGTGCGGTGACGGTCGATGATCTCAAGGCGGTGTGCGATGCGTATCCGATCGATCGGTGCACGCTCGGGCGTTTGATTCCTGAAGAATCGTAATCGCTGGTTTTCTCGTGTTGAAGATGGGTTTTTAGGCCGCGGCTCGTGGGATGAATACCCGCACGGCGGAGCCTTGGTGCGCCTTGGCCGCGAGCACGGCTTGGCTGGCGGCTTTGACGAGCAGGTCGGCGGACTTGATCATCGGGCGGGTTTCGTCGTCGAGCGTGGCGACGCCGAGGGCGAGCTGGACGCTTGTCTCGATGCCTTCGCTGTCGGGCACCCACGACGGCAATCGTTCAATGAACTCGCGACAGCACGCGTCGGCTTCGTTCGATGCTTCGGCCCGTGTGATGCTCGGGAGGATGACGGCGAAGACCGAATCGCTGAGCCGACAGATCACCCCGCCCATGGGCTCGAAGTGGCGACGCAGGAGCACAGAGGTCCCGATGACGACTTCGTCTTGGGCGCTGGTGCCGATGGAGGTGCCCAACTCGTCGTAGCCGTCGATCAGGAGCTGGACAATGCTCAGGGAGTACATGCCGGCGTGGGCATCCTCGAAGGCTTTTCTCGCTGCAATCGTAAAGCCTTCTCGCAAGAGAGCCCCGGTGAAGGGGTCCGTGCCGTCGTCGCCTTGGATGAGATCGGCGAACTGCTTGGCGGCGAGGCTTTCGATCTGTTGGTTTTTGGAGAGCTCGATGAGCTGACGATCCGCTTTGGCGAGCACTTCTTCAGGATTCGGCATCGAGCTGACATCGATCGAGAAGACATTGCCGAGTTCTTTGGTGGTCTCGGAGGTCTTGGTGATCAGCTCGTCGATCTGCTCGTTGGTAAACCCAAGCCAGCTCGCGCCCTTGGCGTACGCCTGGCGGAGTGATTCGGTCGGGTCGTCGGACTTGAGCACATCGTGGATCATGTTGCCAAGGGCGACGCAGCGTGTGATCTGGGCGAACTCCTTGGGGCAGGCGGTGGGGCGGTCGTGGTAGCGGACTGGGATCACGATCTCGTGGGGAATCTTCCAGTTCTCGCACATCATCGCGCCCACGACGGCGTGCTCCATCTCGAAGGAATCGAGCTCGATCTTGGAGAGCTTGGTGTGCACGCCCTCGGTGCTCTTGATCGCGGCGAGGTACTCTTCGCCGATCGTCCGGTGCATCGCGACCATCCCGATGTCCTGGAAGAGCCCAGAGAGGAAGGCCTCGTCGATGATGTCGCGGTTCTTGGTGAGTTCGGCGGCGAACTTGGCGCCCACCGCGGTGGTGAGTCCGCGCTCCCAGTAGCTGACATAGTTGAACTCGTCGTTCTCGACGCCGTCGACTGAGGAGACCAATGAGAAGCCGAGAACGAGCGATTTGACCGGGACGAGCCCGAGCATGATGAGTGCTTGTTCGATCGATGAGCAGCGCTTGCGGAGCCCGTAGAAGCTGGAGTTGACGGTGCGGAGAATTTTGGCCGCGATCCCTTGATCGATCTGGATCTCTTTGGCGAGCTGATCCATTTTGACATCAGGATCGGAGGTGAGTTCGAGCACACGGATAGCGACGGCCGGCAGCGAGGGCAGGGACGGGCAGTTCAAGATTTTGTCGAGGAGTTGGGTGTCCATCTACGATCAGTTCTTGTGTTTTTGAGTGTGTCAGCGATCCGTCGCTGAGAGACGCTCAGCACGGATATCGGCGAGATATCGTCCCCAGTTCATCGAATCATCGCCGAACAAAAGGGATTGGGCTGAATCCGACTCAGATTTGAGGGTAGAAATGACCGCTCGAATGCACCTGCGATCCGATCATCGATCGGATGTAGGAGGAAAGAAGCCCGCCGAGCCGAACAAGTTGGTCCTCGGGCGTGGTGGAGAGTTCTGTGGGCGTGGCTCCGGTGCGGAGCTGGCGCATGAGGTCAACTGTGGATCGGCGGACGCGCCAGGTGTCCGATAAGTCCAAGCCGACATGGGATCGGTGGGCGGCTTGTCCTTTGGGATCGTTGGTCAGCCCGCCGAGCGTGGAACTGAACCCAAAGACGGGCGCGTCCTCATTGAGTTCTTCGCCCGTCGAGACATCATTCATCAGCTCCGGGCGTGCGCCAGTGTGTTCGAGCAGCTGCCACTGGTACCACGCGAGCCGGGCGTGGATTGATTGTTGATCAGCACAGTCATCGGGCGAGGCGATCGCATTGAGTGTCTCGATGAGCGCGTCGTAGATCAGCGGGTGGGGATCATGATCGTTGATCAGGCGGGGGACCAGATCGATCACAAACATGCTCGCGTGGTAGCGATCGAGCGACTGGCGGATCAGGTACATCGGCTCGATCAGGTCCCACGCGGTGAGGAGCGCGAGCTCGGAGCTGGGCTTGATGATCGCGACCATGTGCCCCATCGTGGCGATCTCGAGCCCGCCCGAGAAGGCGGATCGCTCGCGTTTGGAGCCCTTGGCCAGACAGCGGATCATCCCGTGCTCGCGGGTCATCAGCGATACCGTCTGGGAGGTCTCGGACCAATCCCAATGGCGGACACACACGGCATGATCCTGGATCGTGGGCACGAGCAAGGATAGCTTCCTGATCGCATCGGAGCATGGCAGATGCCTGCCCAGATCGATCGTGTGCCCTATCCTTGGGCATGCATTTCAACCTCATCGACCGGGTGCTCGAACGCACCGACACGCAGATCGTCACGCTCAAGCATGTATCGAGTGCCGAGGAGTATCTCCAGGATCACTTCCCGAGTTTCCCGGTGCTGCCCGGGGTGATGATGCTCGAAGCGATGACGCAGGCCGGGCGTTCGTTTCTTGATCCGGACAATGCGGCCGAGCTGCCGTGGGTGCTCGGGCAGGCGCGGGCGCTCAAGTACGGGGCTTTCGTGCGACCGGGGGCATCGATCCGTGTGACGATGACCAAGCACAAGGACAACGAGGACGGGTCGGTGGATTTCAAGGGCGATGTGCGGCTGATTGAGCACGACAGCGATCCGGAGAACCTGCCGGTCGCGTGCTCGGGGCGGATCACGCTCCGCCCGTTGCTGGTTCCTGCGAGCGTCTAACAAGCTACTGAAGTGCACACAGAGATTGGATTGTATGACACAGATCTGCGTACCCCTGATGGTTGAGAATCACGCCGACGCCCTCCGCGATGCGATTTTCGCGGCTGAGCACGGGGCGGATATGGTCGAGCTGCGCGTGGATGTGTTCTTTGAAGATCGGACGACGGAGCCCGATGACGAGACGAGCAACGAGACAGGAGAATCGCCCGTCGTTGACATGCTCGAGACGCGGATTGATCGGGTGCTGGATCTGGTCGAGGTGATGCCGGTGGCGTGCATTGTGACCTGCCGACCGCACTGGGAGGGCGGCGAGTACCACGGCGATGATCTCGATCGCGTCGCGCTCTACGAAGCACTCGCGGCATGCGAGAAGCCGCCCGCGTACATCGATGTCGAACTGGCGACCTTCACGCACACGCCGGCGATCCGCGAGCGGATCGTGAAGGCGGTTCAATCCAAGGGTGAGGGCTCCCCGAGTACACGCTTGATTCTATCGACGCACGATTTTTCTGGGCGGCCGTCGGATCTGACCCGCAAGATCATCGCGATGCAGGAAGAGGATGCGTGCAGCGTGGTGAAGATCGCGTATCGGGCGCGTTCGATCCGGGATAATCTGGAGTTGTTCGATATCTTGGCGGATCGGAGCAAGCCGACGATCGCGCTGGGGATGGGGGAGTTTGGGCTGATGAGCCGGGTGCTGGCGCCCAAGTTCGGCGGGTTCTTGACCTTCGCGAGTTTGCGCGAGGAGGCGAACACGGCTCCGGGGCAGCCGACGCTCGATGAGCTACTGAATCTGTATCGGTTCCGGAAGATCAAATCGACGACCAAAGTCTATGGCATCATCGGGTGGCCGGTGACGCAATCGATGTCGCCGATGGTGCACAACGCTGGATTCGAGGCGATCGGTTTTGATGGGGTGTATGTGCCGATGCCGATCGCGGCTGATCCTACAGATATCGAGGGCTCAGATGCCAGTTTCAAGGCAACGGTGATCCAGTTCCTCGACGAGCAAAGGCTCCATTTTTCAGGGGCAAGCGTGACTATTCCCCACAAGGAACGGGCCGTTACAACAATTCCAAAGATTGATCCGCCTGACTACTTCGACAATGTCACCCGAATTGGTGCGGCCAATACGATTACACAAGGATGGTCTGTGAACTGGCCTGGTGGTGGGGCAACGGATGGGGTATACCTTGAGAATTTCGATTCCGAATCAATCCAGGAACTTTTCCGTAGTTCACTTGGCGATCTCGCGGCCAAGAAGATTGCGGTGGTTGGTGCAGGAGGAGCTGCAAAGGCCGCGGCATCTGGATTGATGCGAGTTGGGGCTTATGTTTCTGTACTGAATCGAACTCCGTCTCGCGCAGAGCAGCTTGTAGAACAGCTCATGGAGAGCAGTGTCGATGGGTACTTCGGGACAATCAAAGCGGTCGATGTTTCCGAACTTGCTGAGCAGTCTGCAGATGCCTATATCAACTGCACACCTGTAGGAATGAAGGACGGCCCGGACCCTGACGGACTCTCGATCCCGATCCCCGATATGGACAAGCTTGGGCCAGATACGATCTTCTTCGACACGGTGTACAGCCCGATTGAGACGCCGATGATTAAGGCCGCCAAGGAGCGTGGGTATCGCACGATCGACGGAGTGGAGATGTTCGTCAGGCAGGCGGAGATGCAGTTCCAGCATTGGACTGGGAAGAATGCGCCAGCGGGGTTGTTCGATTCGCTGGTGCGGAACAAGTTGTCGACATAAAAAAGCTCCCGATTGGGAGCTTTGGTGTGTGGTCTGGCAATGGGCTGCGTTGATCAGTCCTGTTTTTCGATCTGACGATCGTAGATGGCGCGTCCGGTTGGCTTGAAGAGCGGGCCCCAGTTCGCGTCGTGGTGCTCGTACTCATGGAGCTCCGCGTACTCGGCCTGGTTCTTGAGATCGATCTTGCGGGTGACCTTGCGCATCTCTTTGCTGGCGTACGCGTCGCGGAAGGCTTCGTCCTCGGGGTAGAGATCGAGGAAGCGATCCCAGAACTTGTTCATGATCGACTTGTGCCAACCGATGCGTTGGTTGTTGGCCAATGACCACTCGACATCGTCGGCGAACTGGGCGACATCCTCGGCCAGCTCCTGAGCTTGCAGCAGCGTGTCGCCATCGACGGTGCCCGCGTCACGCAGGGCCTTGGCGTAGCGATCGGTGCGGTAGGCGAGGTTGTTGGCCTCGTTGTAGGTCAGCACGAGGGTCTTGAAGGCGGGCCCACGCATCGCGGTATGGACGCGGCGCTCGGTGCGGTCGATTTCTGGTGGGGTGGAGCAGCCGACGAGCAGGGTGCAGGCGAGCGTCAGCCCGAGGATTGGGCACACTGCGGATTTCCATGTTCTTTTGGTCGGCATCACTATTCTCCGTAAAGCTGTTCTATGAGCTTTCGTTCGATCAATCATCTGTGTATGGCCCGCTTGGGCATCTGTTGAGTATACGGCATAATCGCGGCGTGCGGATTAAAAATTCGCCTCGATCCCGCTCGTCTGCATCAGCGTTTTGAATGACTCGCTGAAGACGAAGTTGTCTTTGGGGTACTCAACGCCGCCCATGTTTTGGTCCAGGTGGCTGAAGAGCAGGTCGATGTGTCCGATAACTTCGGGCGTGGATTCGCCCGACGCGGTCGGTTCGATGAGCTCGACGATGCCCTTGGTCGAAGCCCCAGCGCCGGTGAACTGCTCGATCGTGGCGGTGTAGCGGAGTGTGCAGCCCGGCGTCGCGTCGCGGGTGAGCTGGGCCTTGGAGACCTTGGCGAGGACGACCTTTTCTTTGAATCCTTCGGCGTGCCCAACGAGCACACCGGCGGTCTGGGCCATGCCCTCGACGATCAGCGACATGGGCATCACGGGCATCGCCCGGCGGGTGTCGGTCGATGGGAAGTGGTCGTGGAGGTGTTCCTCGGCCATTGAGATCTGCTTGATCGCGACCATGCGCTCTTTGGGCACCAGCTCGACGATCCGATCAATCCACATCCAGCGCATGTTGGCTCCCCGTGATGATGTTTAGGTATTGCTCTGTTCGTGTAGGCTTAGGCGGCCTGGAGCTTCTGGTCACAGAAGGTGACGAGCGCATCAACGGTGAAGATCTTGGCGACATTCTCGACCGATGGATCGGCTTCGAGCTGGGCGAAGTTGAAGTGGGGGACGCGCTCTTTGAGCAGGGCCAAGCCCTTGGGGGTGACCTTGCCGTCTTCGACATATTCGGGGTCTTGGGTGATGCCCTCGGGGAAGAGCTCGCCCTGGGCGATCTTGAATCCGAACTCTTGCTCGAGCTTAAAGGAGATATCGAGGATGTCGATGGACTCGGCGCCCAGGTCCCCGATCAGGGTGGCTTCGTTGGTCACCTCGTCGTCGTCCACGGCCAGCGCGTCTACGAGGATCTCTTGGATTTTGTCGAAGATTTCAGATCGTTCCATTATCTATCAGCCTATCTCAGATGAAGGTCGGTGTGTTGCTTTCGGTGCCCTCGGGCACGGCTAACTATAGCCCCCGCTAGTGCGTCTGACGCACGGAATGGTGAGGAGGGACATGGTCAAGATCGAACGGCTATAGGGCACTTTGAGCCGGATTCAATCGTCCACGATCAGTGCCCCGATGAGTTCGCGGGCGACGCGATCGGCGAAGAGGAACCCGTCGTCGTTGAGCTGCCAGAAATCGGCATCGGCGTCGATGACCCAGCCCTGATCTTGGCACATGACAGCCGCGAGCATGAGCTGATCTTCGCAGCCGAGCGTCTGGGCCCGGGTGAGGGCGGATTTGGCATCGCAGCCCTGGGTCAGGCGGATCGAGGTCATCAGCAGGTCCATCAGCTCTCGGCGTTCGTCGGGGGTTTCGTAGTCGCAGATCGGGGCGAATCCGTTATCGTCGAGCTTGAGGTAGTCGTCGAGTCTGGGGGTGTTCTTCCAGCGGGCGCCGCGGAAGTGCCCTGAGGCGCTCGGGCCCACGGCCAGCCAGTCCTTGCTGGTCCAGTAGTTGAGGTTGTGTCGGCAAGCCGCGCCGGGTTTGGCGTGGTTGGAGACCTCGTAGCGTTCGTAGCCGTGGGCGCGGAGGGTCTTGATGGTGTGGAGGTACATCTCGGCTTCGATATCGTCGGGCATCTGGGTGAACTCGCCCCGGCTCAGGCGTGCGGTCATCGCGGTGCCGGGCTCGTAGGTCAGCCCGTACGCGGACAAATGCTCGATGGGCAGGGCCAGGGCGGTGCGGAGGTCTGTGTCCCACTGGTCCATGGTTTGATCGGGGACGGCGAAGATCAGATCGAGCGAGACGCGATGGATCCCGGCGCGTTGGAAGGCTTCGATCGCGCCGGGGACTTTTTCAGGATCATGGGTGCGATCGAGGGCTTTGAGCTGGATCGGGTTGAAGGACTGGGCGCCCATGGAGATGCGATTGACGCCGCCTTGTGCATAGACCTGTGCGAGTTGCGGGCTGACAGACTCTGGATTGTTCTCGATGCTGAACTCTCCCGTGCCCTCGCGGATGGCCGAGAGATCGAAGAGCCGATCGAGTTCTTGGAGGATCGTTTTCCAGAGTTTGGGGGCCAGAAGCGATGGGGTGCCGCCGCCGACGAAGATAGTTTCGAGGGGGCGATCGTCGGCGAAAGGGGCCTGTGCACGCAGTTCTCGGACGAGCCGATCGGTGAATGCCTGCTGTCGATCCTGCTGATCAACGATGGAATAGAAGTCGCAATAGTGGCATTTGTGCGCACAAAATGGTATGTGTATATAGAGCGAACGCGCTTTTTCGGCGTGTGAAACTGATGCTCGGGGGGCTGGCTGGTCTGTAAATACCATGGCCGAAGTCCCGATCGAGCGTTGCTTCGAGAGCGAAAAGGCGGTATTGTCCGCCATAGAGCGATCCTCCGGGATAGGTCTTGTGTGCGAGTTGGATCGCAGAGTCAGAACACTGAGTGTGCACGCTGAGTGATACTAAGTTGTTAGAAGGGTAGGGCGGTTTTGGAAGTCATCCTTGTTCGTGTCACAAAGAATGGTCAATCCACCCCGGTCCCGCTCTCGCACGAGCGGACACTGATCGGGCGTCACGACGATTGTCAGATCCGGGTTCCGATCGCGGGCATGTCACGCAAGCACTGCGAGATCACGATCAGCGACGGCTCGATCCAGATCAACGATCTGGGCTCGAGCAACGGGACATTTGTCAATCAAGAGCGCGTTTCGGGGGCGACCCCGTTGAGCGCGGGCGATCTGATCTCGTTTGGCGGGCTGGTTTTCTTGGTGAGCGTAAACGGCGAGCCTGGGGATATTGATGCCGCGATGATGTTCGAGGACGGGATCTGTGAGCTCGAAGAGCTTGTTGAACCCGCTGCCGCCAAGCCTGCCCAGGACGCCCCGGTCAAGGTGCCCGCGAGCGTGCTCGACAATGACGAATCGAGCATGATGGACTTCGAGTTCGACTTCGATGACGACGACGACCAGCCGCCGCTTTGAGCAAGTTGGCCCTCAAGCTGGATAGAGCAAGATTGAATATGAAAAAGCACCATCCTGCGATGGTGCTTTCTTTCTGGTTCGTCAAGCTGGTCGGTGCTCTGGGCGTGGAGATCAGGCCTGCGTATCGGTGGCGGGCTCGGTCGGCTTGGCGTCGGGGACACGGATGTTGGTGCCACAGGATTTGCAGCGGACGGTTTTCCCGCGTGCAAGCTCCGGGATTGACAGGACCTTTCGGCATGTCAGATTCGGGCACATAATTCGGACCATTTTTTGGTCGGCCATATCCATCTCCTCGTTGGTGTACTGGGGTTGATCGGACAGAACCCGGGCGGACTCGACCCTCAGATCGGACAGGGTTGTGCTGGTGATCCGATTTATCTGCACAAACCGACCCGATGTGCCGTGCTCGTCTGGGAGATGATCGGCGCGGGGTCTATGGTTGTACCGATAATCTTTGACTCACCTGATCTGTGGAGATGGACACATCATGGAAGCGTGTAACAAGAATGCGTCGGCGGTTGTAGGGCTCCAATGGGGCGACGAGGGCAAGGGCAAGCTGGTGGACCTGCTCGCCGGCGAGTTCGACGCCGTCGTCCGGTACAACGGCGGGGCCAACGCGGGGCATTCGGTGGTCGTCGGGGGCGAACGCTACGCGTTGCACCTGGTGCCGTCGGGGATCCTGTCCAAGGGTGTGTACGCGATCGTGGGCAACGGGGTCGTGATCGATCCGGCCCGCCTGCTCGAAGAGATGAAGACCCTCGCCGATCGCGGGGTGGATACCTCCAAGCTGGTCGTCTCTGACCATGCCCATGTGGTGATGCCGTACCACAAAGAAGAAGATGCCCTGCGTGAAGAGCTGCTCAGCGGCTCTGTAGGCAAAGATGCGACCCAGAGCTCGGGCGTGATTGCCGCGATCGGGACCACCAAGCGTGGGATCGGCCCGGCGTACGCCGACAAGGTCCAGCGGGCCACGGCCGTGCGTGTGGGGGATCTGCTGCGTCCGGCGATCCTGCGTGAGAAGCTCGACATGATCTGCTCGATGAAGAACACGGCGTTTTCGGCGCTGCGATCTGGGGTGCACACGCCACTCGATGCAAGTGCGATTGCTGATGAGATGATCGCGCTGGGCGAGCAACTGCGCCCGATGATCCAAGACACCGCGTACCTGCTCGACGATATCCGTAAGGATGGGGGCACGATCCTCTTCGAGGGTGCGAACGCGACGATGCTTGATGTGGATCACGGGACCTACCCGTATGTGACGAGCTCGAACTCGTCGGCCCTTGGTATGGGCGCGGGGACGGGGATGCCGCCGCAGTATATTGGGCGGATTATCGGGGTGGTCAAGGCCTACTCGACGCGCGTGGGCGGGGGCCCGATGCCGACCGAGTTGTTTGACACCGTGGGTGATGAGATCCGCGAGCGCGGACGCGAGTTCGGCACGACGACCGGGCGCCCGCGCCGGGTGGGCTGGCTCGATCTGGTCGCGGTGAAGTACGCGGCGATGATCTCGGGCGTCACCGAGCTGTGCATCACGCTGCTCGATGTGCTCTCGGGCGAGGACGAACTCAAGCTCGCGGTGGCCTACGACATGCCCGAGGGGCGGACGGATCGGTTCACGGCTGATGGGTACGCGTTGGCCGACGCCAAACCGGTCTATGAAACCATGCACGGTTTTTCCCAAGATATCACCGGGGCGCGGACTTTCGACGAACTCCCGGCTGAGGCCAAGGCGTATATCAAACGCATCGAAGACTTTGTGGGGGTGCGCGTCGGGATTGTGTCGGTGGGCCCTGATCGCGAGCAGACGATCATCCGCGATTGAGAGATGAATCGAGCCAGAGTCGGGCCAGAAGAGGACAAGCACATGAGCGAGACGGCAGCGAGCGCATTCACGGACCCGGAAGCGATCGCGGCGTACGCGCGGATCCATGCGAAGTATCCGGTCGAGGCTTCGCCCGAAACGCTCTTGCCCGATGTGCACCCAACGAAGATCCCGCGTCATGTCGCGGTGATTATGGATGGGAATGGAAGATGGGCCGAGGAACGCGGGTTCCCGCGGATATTCGGGCACAAGAACGGAACGGCCAGCGTCCGCACCTCGATCGAGACCTGCGCCAAGATCGGCATCGAGGCCCTCACGCTCTATTCGTTTAGCTCGGAGAACTGGTCACGCCCGGACGACGAGATCAAGGCATTGATGGAGCTGTGCATCGCGTACTGCGATGGCGAGCGCGAGCACTTTGTGCGTCACAATATCTGTGTGCGGATCATCGGTCGGCGGACGGGGCTACCAGGCGAGGTTGTCGGGGCGCTCGATCGGCTCGAAACTGCGACCAAGGAATGCACCGGGCTTACGCTGTGCCTGGCGATCAACTACGGCTCGCGCGATGAGATCGTGGACGCGGTGCGTTCGATCGCGGAGCGGGTCGCCAGCGGCGAGCTCTCCAGCGACGCGATCGATCACGGCGTGATCGACGATGCCCTCTACACCCGTGGCATCCCGGACCCGGATCTGCTAATCCGGACTGGAGGCGATTTCCGGATCAGCAACTACCTGCTCTGGCAGATCAGCTACGCCGAGTTGTATGTCGTGGATCAGTACTGGCCGGACTTCGACGAGCAGTCGTGGCTGACTGCGGTGCGTGCATTCGCGGCCCGCAAGCGCCGGTTCGGTGGGCTCGATGGCGATGGCATCGTCTAAACCGGGCCGATGGGGCTCTTGGGTCCTATCCTTTGCCCGTGTTGAAGTACAGACTCACATTTGGACCCCTGCTGATCGTGCTGATCGGCGTGCTCGCCTGGCTCGATCAGTGGATCGACGGGCTGTCGGCTCCGTCGAGTTTTCCGAATCCGACTTTCCCGCCCGGGATGGTCGTCTTCCCGGTCTTCGGGCTCTTGAGCGCGATGGGTGCCCGCGAGGTCGCGCGGATCTTCCGGGCAAAGGGCGTAGAAATTGGTACGGGGATCGCGATTTTTGCGGCCCTGCTCGGGCTATTGGCTGTGGGGTTTACCCCTGAGGACGCGATGGGTACGAGCGGGTTCGCAGCCGGGATTACCTCGGTGGTGGTGGCGTTTGTGATCGGGATGCTGTACGCGATCCGAGCGCGACAGGTTGATGGCGCGATCGCGATCGGGTCCGGGGTGCTCTTGATCCATGTGTATATGGGGCTGATGCTCGGACTGTTCGTGCTGATCCGCAGGGAGCATTCGGTCTGGGTGATGATCTGGGTTTTGGCGACTGTGAAGTCGTGCGATATCGGGGCGTTCTTTACGGGCGTGACGATCGGCAAGCACAAGATGATCCCGTGGCTGAGCCCCAAGAAGACCTGGGAGGGGCTCGCGGGCGGGATGATCACCTCTGGTTTGGTCGGTGTTGGCGGGGCGTGGCTGCTGCACCGGTCGGGGATTGATGCGCCTTCGCTGCTGGTCTCTGGGGTGATGGGCGTGGTGATCGGTGGGCTGGGTCAGTGCGGGGATCTGGCCGCGAGCTTGCTCAAGCGTGATGGCGGGGTGAAGGATTCGGGTTCGAGTCTGCCCGGATTTGGGGGCGTGCTCGATATTATTGATTCGCCGATTCTGGTCGCGCCCGTTGCGTATTGGGTGCTGCAAGTGACACAAGATGTGGGCGGATTTTCCACACTGGGCTAAGAGCGGGCTAGTATCTTTACATGATCGAGACGCCCGCTCAGGAGAGATGCATGTCCGTGACGAATCAGTTGCTTTGTCTGTTCCGTGTTGATATTGAACTGCGAGGTTTGCAGGACCGGCTCCAGGGAGCCGAGCGATTCCTCGGAGAACAGACCAAGAAGCTCGCTGATATCGGGGCACAAACCGAATCGCTCGAATCCCAGATCCGCCAGCTCAAAGCGACGACCGCCAACGCCGAGGGCGAAAGCGAGCGGATCAAGGTGCACATCGACGAGCTCCGCGAGAAGATGAACAACGCGAGCACGAACAAAGAATACAAGGCGTTCCTCTCAGAGGTCAACAACCTCAAGGAGCAACGCACCGGGCACGATGAGCAGGCGATCGAGGGGCTCGAGAAGATCGAACAGCTCAACACGCGGCTCGCGGAGCTGCACGAATCAAAGGCCGAGCGTGACAAGGTCCGCGGCGTGGCCGAGACCGATCGCCAGCAGCGGGCCGATGAGATCGCCGAGAAGCTCGCCGAGCTGCGCACCAAGCGTGACGAGCTGGCGGCGGATGTGCCCAAGGCCGCGATGGCGGTCTACCAAGAACTCCTCGACACCCGCGGCGAAGACGCGATGGCCCCGATGGAGGTTGTCGATCGCAAACGCCACGAGTATGTGTGCGGGTCGTCGATGATGTCGGTTCCGATGGAAGTCGCCGCGTCGCTGATGCAGGGCAAGCTGACCACCTCGCCAAACGACGGGTGCATCTTGTACCTGACCGAAGAGGTCGAGGAAGAGCTGTCCAAAGCGTTCAAGAAGTGAACGCGGGTACAGGCTGACTGGAAAGCTGACGAACAATCAAAGCATGTTTAGAAGCCGCGGACTGGTTGGGTCTGCGGTTTTTCTTCGATCATCTCGCTGCTGATGGTCTGGACCGAATCCTCGGCCATCAGCGGGAGCCCGAGGTGCTTGCAGGCTCGGTTGGTGAGCATCCGCCCGCGTTTGGTGCGGGCGAGGAAGCCGATCTGCAGGAGGTAGGGCTCGACGACATCTTCGAGGGTGCCCGTGTCCTCGTTGAGGGTGGCGGCCACCGCTTCGAGCCCGACGGGCCCGCCGGCGTAGATGGTGCGGATGGTCTTGAGGTAGGTCCGGTCGAGCTCGTCGAGCCCGAGTGCATCGATGCCTTCGAGCTTGAGGGCGTCGTTGACGACCGAGTTGTCTGTGAGCCCCTCAGCGCGGACGGCGGCGTAGTCGCGGACGCGCCGGAGCAGGCGGTTGGCGATGCGGGGGGTGCCGCGGGATCGTGAGGCGATCGAGCTCATGGCGTTGGGCTCTGGGGTGCCCATGCTCAGCAGCGAAGACGAGCGGTTGAGGATGTGGACGAGCTCGTCCTCACCATAGTATTTGAGGTGGTGGGTGATCCCGAAGCGGGATCGCATGGGCGACGAAAGCAGCCCGGCCCGGGTGGTCGCGCCGATGAGCGTGAAGGGGGCGCACTTGATCTGCACGGTGCGGGCGTTGAGCCCGGTGTCGAGGCAGACATCGATGCGGAAATCCTCCATCGCCGGATAGATGAACTCCTCGACAGCGATCGGCAGGCGGTGGATCTCGTCGATGAACAGCACATCGCCTGGTTGCAGGCGCGTGAGCACGGCGACGAGGTCGGTCCCACGGGCAAGGGCGGGCCCGGAGGTCGTGTGGACCTTGGTGCCCAGCTCGGTGCCGATGACATGGGCGAGGGTGGTCTTGCCCAGCCCTGGGGGGCCGTGGAGGAGGATGTGCTCGAGGTGCTCGGCGGCGTCGAGGTCGGTCGCGTTCTTCTGGCGGGCTTTGACGGCTTCGATCGCGATGAGCAGGCGCTCGATGAGCTCGGGCTGCCCGATGTATTCGTCGATGGTCTGGGGACGCAGCGCCCAGTTGGCGTGCTCCTCGACGGGGGTAGCGGTGGGTGCGATGATTCGATCGGTGGCCATGTCTGGAGTGTATCGGGTATTGATCGGGTATGGCGTGAAATGATCGTGTTTCTCGATGATTCTCGGTGAGGTCGTGCCCGATTGTGCGCAGAAAAACAGGGAAGCGTGTGCTTCCCTGCTGGTGTGTTTGGTTGCTCGGGCTTGCGTGATTAGTGGGCCGGGGTGGCTTCTTCGACTGCTTCTTCGACGGCTTCTGCTTCGCTGGGCTCGCCTTCGCGTGGGAGCAAGTCGGGGGCGTTGGCGAGGTTGTAGGCCACGATCGCGGCGTTGGTCGCCGACTGCATCAGGTACTCCTCGATCGCCAAATCGAGGGTGTCGTTCTGGGTGTGCCAGCCGTAGCCGTACTCGGCGCGTCCGATCTCGTCCCAGAAGAACCCGGGGACGCCGATCTTGTTGAAGGACGCGTGGTCCGAGCCGCCGTGGGTCTCGATCTTGGGCCCGGTCGGGCGGATGTTGACATTGAGGTGCTCATTGTCGGTTTCGGAGAAGAACACGCCGTTGATCGGGGCGGTGGCGGCGGCGAAGTAGTCAATCATAAAGTCCGCGGCCGGGACCCCGCCCTGGTAATTGGTGCCGCCGTCATCGACGAAGGCGGCGGAGATGTTGGCGAGTTCGTCTTCGCTCAGGCTTTCGATGTAGCCCTTGGAACCCAGCAGGCCCTGCTCCTCGCCGCCCCAGAGGGCGAAGCGGATGGTGCGCTTGGGTTGCACACCAGCATCCATCAAGATCCGTGCGGCTTCGATGGTGACGGCGGTGCCTGTGCCGTTGTCGGTGGTGCCTTGTGAGCCCGGGCCGTCCCATGAGTCCATGTGACCCGAGATGATGATGACCTGCTCGGGGAACTCGGTGCCCGGGATCTCGGCGATGACATTGTACACCGGGAATGGACCGGCCTGGAGGTTGTGCTCGAGGTCGAACTCGACCTGGATATCTACACCTTCATTGACGCGGGCGGCGAGGTAGTCGTAGTCGCTCTGGCGGACATTGATCTCGATGTCCTCGGGGTAGTCGGCGAGCTTGCGCTCGCGCCAGTTGTTCGACGAGGTGGTCCAGACGCGTTCGTCCTTGGAGCTGGAGATGAACCCGTTGGGGTTTTCGCTCAGGACGGCGGAGAGGACCGCGTCCTTGGTCTCGGACTCTGATTTTTCTTGGGCTTCAGCGATGCTGGCGCGGGTGAACTCAAGCGGGAACTCGTTGCCCGATGCGGAGCGTGACACGCCCTCGGCGGTGTCGCCGTCGAAGGTCAGCTCGATGTTCGAGGTGCCCATGTCGTGCTTCCACTGGAAGGTGACGGTGTTGCCATCGCGGGTGAAGTCGGAGATCGGGCCACTGGAGAAGTTGCTGATGTCCATTGAGCCAGATACTTCATCGCCTGAATCATCATTGTTTTCATCGAGCACGAAGGTCGCGGGGACCGGGGAGCCGTGGTAATCGAAGCTGCCCTTCCAGGTGTTGGAATCGCTGGCGACGGCTGGTGCTTCATCCGCGGGCTTGTCGAGCTCCATGCGGAGTTCGTGGCGTTGGTCCATGCGTTCGCGCATCAGGAATCCGGTCGAGCGGATCCCGCCGCGGCCGGCGTAGTTTGGGGCGAGCAGCACCCATGCGTCGCTGTAGCTGCCCTTGTTGGCTTCGTACTCGTCCATGGTGGTGGGGAGCTGCATGACCGAGCCGGTGGTGGGGCCGTCGGTACCCTTGGACCAGGCGAGTGTGGAGAACTCGAGCTCGCGGACTTCTTTGGGTGTGCTGTTGCGACGACCTGAGGCGAGCAGCACGCGCCCGGTCGATGGTCCACGATCGAAGCGGGTCTCGACCTCGCCCCATTTGTTCAGGTGGGCGTTGGACATGCCGAAGGATTCGAAGTTGCTGCGTGCCCAGCGCTGTGCGTTTTCAAGGCTCGATGAGCCGGTGAGGCGTGGCCCGAACGTGTTGCACATCTCGGTGAGGGTGGCGAGGACATGGGAGTTGTCTTTGCCTTGTTCGATGATCCTGGCGATGGTGACGGGATCGCCCATTTCGATTTGTGGGACAGGTGTCGCAATACCATCGATGACGGCGTAAGTGCCGGGGGCGGAAATCTCTGCATCGAGGGCGGCGTTGTTCTCGACAACTGTGGTGCTCTGGCAGGCGGTCAGCGAGAGGCAGGAGCCGGCGAGGGCGAGGACAATAAATCGAGCGGGGGTGCGCATCGGGTTTCTCCGTGGTGGTGTAGATCAGCGGATCGGATGGATCGAGCGATCGTGGGGGCTTTGTGTGCTCGAGTGAGCGTTGGGTATCTATACCAACACCGATCGGATGCGTTGCACACGATCGGGCGGTGTTGACATGCTAGCAGAGACTCGCGCGTCTGTGGGATTGGTGTGTGATCTACGCTCGATTACTCGAGTGGTAGACCTTTCTTCTTCCAGAGCTTGATCAGGCGATCGAGCTCGATGGGTTCCCAGATGCGACCGTTGGCCAGGCGGACGCGGAGCAGGTCGCCGTGGGTGTCGTAGAGGGTGACGGTGGGGGGGGTGTCGTCGGAGACCTTGGTGGTGATGCGGGTGAGGTCCGGGGTGTCTTCGGGCTGCTCGACGATGTCCCAGCGGAGGGTGATGGTGCCCTGGGCGCTGTTGTAGGCGTAGGAGGCGTATTCGCCCGGGTCGGCGTTCTTGGCGAGCATGGTGCCGATGAGGTAGGACTGGACCTGTGAGAGGTAGCCCTCGCCCTGGATCATCGGGTGGGTCTTGACGGGTGTTTCGCCCTTCTGGTCGAGCACGATGACCATGCTCTTCTTCGAGCGGGCGCCGGTGATGATCGAGGTGGTCTGCTCACCGTCGCGTCGCAGGGACATTTTGATGGTCCAGGATTCTTCGTCGGTGTCCTCGGACATGTAGAAGGTGGCGCGGGTGTCGACGCGGATATCGTCTTCGAGGGCCATCGCGTCGATTTGGACGAAGTAGCCGATGGAGCGGTCGTCGTCGTTCCAGGAGCGTTTGGGCTTCTCGGAGAGCTCGCCCTTGAAGCCGCCCCAGGATTTGATCTTGCGGTAGCCGAACTCGGTGGCGTCCATCTCGTCGCCGGTGGGCGAGGGGAGGTAGAGGCGTTCCCAGCGGTCTTTCTTGCCGGTGAGTGCTTGCTGGTAGTGTTCGACGGATCGGACATCGAGGAAGGCGAACATCTTTTTGATGGCTGCGGATCGGCGGACATCGTCCTTGCTCGGGTTGCCCAGATCCATGGTGGCCAGCGAGGTCTCGTAGTAGGCGCGGGCTTTGTCGAAGTCGGCGTAGGTGGTGGTGAGGTCGAAGATGACGAATCGGCGTGGCTCGGACTGGAAGATGGTCATGCCTCGGACGGCGTCGGCTTTGCCGTCGGTGCCCGGGATGCGGATGTAGAAGCGTTCGCCGGTGCGGAGCCCGATCTTGAGGCTCGGATCACGCGAGAGGACCTTGCCGGTGCGCGAGCTGGCGAAGCGGGTGAGTTGGGTGATGATGTTGTCAGCGACTTGGGCGAGGGTGAGGTCGGGGTCGGTGGTTCTTTGCTCCTTGATGAGCATGACACCGATTTTGTTGGGCAGCCCGATGCCCATGGTGGAGTTGTTGCCGAAGCTGGTGGTCTCGGTGATCGAGCCCTTGGGGAGGTAGATGTTGAGGTTCATCGCGTCGATGCGCATCGGGCTGTTTTCAAGCTCGATGGGCTCGGGTGTGGTGGTGACTGTTGGGTTTGGGGCTGATTTGGGGGTCTGAGGCGGGGTGGTCGTGGTGCCCTGGGCGAAGGACTGCGATGTCAGCAGCGTGAGGGCCGCAAGGGTGGTTCCGATAAGAACTGTCCTGAGGCTGCGTGGTTGGGGGTTGCCGGTGGCTTTGGGGTGTGGAGCGTCGTACATTGGATGGGTTCCTGGGTAGATGAAGCTTTGCACACTCTTGATCGGTCAAATGGCGGGGATTTGGGGAGAATCGGGGAGGTATGTACTGGGCAAGGAGCAAGCCGTAGATTTGGTATGGTAGCGGAGGCTTTGTGGGTGATCCGGGCGTGAAGATTTACGCAATGTTCACGCCGAGGATTGACTCGGACGGGGGCGGGTCTACGCTTCTCTTCCCGACTTTGAGTGGCTGGAACACCAGTGCGTTTATGATCGGGATTTCAATGACTTGTTCGCGGTGGCGAAGTTGAATGCGAGAAGGGTCTCGCATCGAACCATCGCGGGTTGTTGGTGCCTTCGGGTAGATAAAAAGAGCTGTTTATAGCTCAAAAACGCAGAAAGGATCGACATGTCGATCAACAAAATCCGTATCCGTCTCGAAGCTTATGACCACATCGCGCTGGACTCGTCCGCACGCGAGATCGTGGATCATGCCAAACGCACCAACGCCAAAGTGAAGGGCCCTGTTCCTTTGCCGACCCGCGTCGAGCGCTACACCGTGCTCCGCGGCCCCTTCGTGGACAAGAAATCACGCGAACAGTTCGAGATCCGCACCCATAAAAGGATCATCGATATCCACGAACCAAACAGCCGAACCGTCGAAGCGCTCAACCGCCTCGTCGTTCCAGCGGGTGTGTTCGTGAAGATCAAGGCTTAACTCTGCAGGCTTGCCCATTCGGGTGAGCCTGTGTTTGTATGTATACACCAGTACGCCTTGCATGAGCGGGGCGCCAACAACGAGACTTCCTCTGCTAGGTTCACGCCATCGGCATGAAGCGGTTCCCGCCCGACGCGGGGATGAAGGACAGAACAATGACCGCACCAAGTAAATCGGCCCACATGCTGGGTAAAAAAATCGGTATGACCCGCGTTTACGACGATAAGGGCGTTTCGAGCCCTGTCACCGTGATCAAGGTCGATCCCAACACCGTGACCCAGGTCCGCACGATCGAAAATGACGGCTACAGCGCTGTTCAGATCGGTGCCGGCGAGATGAAGGCTCGTAACTCGACCATGCCCATGATCGGGCACGATGCCAAGGCTGGTGCTGGGCCGCTGAGAAAGCACGCTGAGTTCCGCGTTGAGGACGGGGCCGAGGGCGAGTGGGAACTCGGCCAGGTTCTGACCGTGAGCACCTTCGACGACATCAAGTTCGTCGATGTGATCGGTACCAGTAAGGGTAAGGGCTTTGCTGGTGGTATGAAGCGGTGGGGCTTTAAGGGCCAGCTGGCTTCGCACGGTGTTGAGCGTAAGCATCGTTCGCCGGGTTCGATCGGTGGTCACGGCAACAACGCTGGTAAGTCCGGCCGCATCAAGAAGGGCAAGAAGATGGCGGGGCACACCGGTTCACGCCGGATTACGACCCGTTCGCTCGATGTGGTCCGCGTGGATGCCGAGAACGGCATCTTGCTGGTCAAAGGCCCGGTCCCTGGGCACAACAACGCTTGGGTGGAAATCCGCCCAGCAACCAGACTTTATCGTCCAAAGGCAGCAATTGTTGCGAAGGGATGATCAAATAGTTGATCTTTGTATTTGAGCGGTCAATAATCTCCGCTCAAAGATGAGTAGGTCGCACTAGCGAAACCGCTTGTATGAATTTAGTCATTGTCCCAGCGGAAGCTGGGCGCAATGCCGAGTCAAGCTTGAGTCACTGAACACTGTTGTTTGGAAGCAAACGATGGTGGCCGAAAGGCGATATTCATGGCCGGGCGAGGCGTATTGGGCCGGTAGCCTGCTCAGCGTGTGCTGGGCGAGATGGTGCCGGGTGGTCCGACAGGCGTTCGACGAGGTATAGACCGATGGATGTCCCCGTTTATTCAATGAGTGGTAAGGCTGCAGGCACAATGTCTGTGGACGAGATCGCGCTCGGCGAAACAATCAATGCAGATCTGCTCAAGCAGGCGTTCGTGATGTATCACGCTAACCGCCGCCAGGGTTCTGCACGCTCGAAAAACCGTGCTCTTCTCGCGTACTCGCGTGCGAAGATTTACAAGCAGAAGGGCACTGGCCGTGCCCGTCATGGTGATAAGAAATCAAACACCATGCGTGGTGGTGGGCATGCCCATCAGAAGACACGCGTGCGTGAAGATTACCACCAGAGCATGCCTAAGAAGATGCGTCGCAAAGCCAACCGCAATGCGCTGCTCTGCAAGCTCCTCGACAACGAAGTGCGCGTCATCGACGGGCTCAACTTCGAGACCGCTCGCACCAAGGACTTCGTGTCCTTCCTCGATGCGATCAAGGTCGATCGTGCTTCGCTCGTCGCGCTCTCGGGCGATGGTGAGAAGAGCAAGAACGCCCGCCTGAGTGCTCGCAATGTCGATGGCGTCACGCTCTGTCGTGCGGATCAGCTCAACGCGTTCGAGATGCTCAACAATCGCTACTTGGTGATTGACAAGGCTGATCTCGAAGCGTGGCTCGCGGGTCCAAGTTCGCAAACCGGTAAAACTGGAGGTGCGAAGTGAAACTTGAAGCACACTACATTCTGCGTAAGCCGCTGCTGACTGAAAAGAGCACCGCACAGATGGAAAGCGATAATGTGTACACCTTTGAAGTCGATCGTCGTGCCGGTAAGGACGATGTGAAGGCTGCTGTTGAAAAGGCGTACGGGGTCAAGGTTGTTAAGGTGACCACGCAGGTGCGCAAGGGTGGCTCACGCCGCTTCCGCTACGGCACGGTCGCTGAGAACAGCTGGAAGCGTGCGGCCGTCAAGGTCGCTGAAGGTCAATCAATCGAGCTCTTCTGAGCCGGTTCGTAAAGAAAGGATTTAGATATGGCTATTCGTATCTACAAACCAACCAGTGCGGGCCGCAGAAACGCTTCGGTCAACCTCAACGAAGAGGTGACCAAGAAGACTTCTGAGAAGAGCCTGCTCTCCCCGCGTCCTCGTCGTGGTGGGCGTAACCATCAGGGCAAGATCACCGTTCGTGGTCGTGGTGGAGGCGCTAAGCGCATGTACCGCCAGATCGACTTCAAGCGTCGTGACCGTGATGGGGTCGAAGGCACCGTGGTCGGGATCGAATACGATCCAAACCGCACCTGCCACATCGCCCTGATCGAGTACGCCGATGGCGTGAGACGATACATCCTGGCTCCTGTCGGTCTGACCGACGGCGACAAGGTGATGTCCTCGGCCACCGAAGCGATCGAGCCAACTGTTGGATCACAGATGTCGCTGCGTTACATCCCTTCGGGCATGAATGTGCACTGCATCGAACTTCTTCCTGGTGCTGGCGGCAAGCTTTGCCGCTCGGCCGGTGCGTCGGCTCGCCTGACGAACAAGGAAGGCAAGTACGCCACATTGGTGATGCCATCTGGCGAAACCCGTCGTGTGCTGATCGATTGCCGGGCGACAGTTGGTCAGGTCGGCAACACCGATCACCAGAACCGTCGTCTTGGTAAGGCTGGTATCAGCCGTCACTTGGGGCGTCGTCCCAAGACTCGTGGTGTGGCGATGAGTCACCATGCTCACCCGATGGGTGGTGGTGATGGTCGCAGTAAGGGTGGTCGTGCTCCAGTGAGCAAGTCGGGTACCTTGGCCAAGGGTGGCGGCACGCGTGATCGTAAGAAGCCATCACAAGATTTGATCCTCCGTCGCCGCAAGAGTAAGCGGTACGGGCAACTGAAGTAAGGCGAGGAAATACCCTATGGGACGCAGTCTGAAAAAGGGTCCGTATGTTGTCGAGAGCGTGTACCGCAAGGTCATGAAGCAGACAGAGGCGGGCGAGAACAAGCCAATCAAGACCTGGGCACGCTCGTGCACCATCGTTCCTGAGTTTGTGGGTTTCACATTCCAGGTCCACAACGGGAGAGCGTTCTTGGATGTGTATGTGACAGAGGATATGGTTGGGCACAAGCTCGGCGAGTTCTCGATCACCCGTACATTCCGAGGTCATACGAATAAGAAGGAAGGCCTGAAGGCCGGTCGCTAAGAAATAATCGTTGATTATTCAAACACGATCGCATCAGGGAAGGAATACGCCGTGCGACTACGAGCTAAAGAACTAAAAACACGAGCAGCAGAAGCAGGAGTGAGCGTTGAACAGCTCGCCGATGCGGTCGCTCGTGATGGGCTGACTGGCGAAAAAGCTGTGTCAGCAGTGAGAAACTGGATGGGTGGCAAGGGCTATCCAAAGTGCACCAAGGGTGACATTGAGGCGATGGCGACTGCGGTCGGCTGTCTCTCCAAGGACATCGCCAAGTTCACTTCCGAGGTGCGTAATCACCGCGGGAGCCCGAAGAAGGCCAAGCTCGTCGCGGACATGATCCGTGGCAAGAGCTTCGAAGACGCGAACAACATGCTCGCGTTCTCGACCAAGCGTGCTTCGGTCAACATCCAGAAGGCACTCAACGCTGCGACCTCCGATGGTGAGCAGTTCGGTGCAGACCGCGGCGAAATGTTTGTCAGCGAGGTCACTGTTGATCGCGGACAGCACATCAAGCGGTTCCGTCCAAAGGATCGTGGGCGTGCCCATCCGATCCTCAAACGTACCAGCCACATCACCGTGTCTGTTCAGGAGCGAAGCTAATGGGACAGAAATCACATCCATACGGATTTAGACTCGGGATCACCGAAACTCACCGCTCACGCTGGTACGCCCCCAAGGCGCTCTACGGCGAGCTGCTGGTCGAGGACGAGAAGATCCGTAACTACCTCGATAACCGGCTCAACCGAGTCCCGCCGAACGCGATGGTCTCCGATATTCATATCGAGCGGACACGCGAAGAGCTCAAGATCATTGTCCGGACCGCACGTCCTGGGCTCGTCATCGGCCCCAAGGGTGCTGAGGTCGATCGCATGACCGAAGAGCTCCAGTACATGACCGGGCGTAAGGTGTCGATCTCGATCATCGAGATCCGCGAGCCCGACATGGACGCACAGCTTGTGGCAGAGAATGTCGCTGAGCAACTCAAGAAGCGTATGGGTTTCCGTCGCTTGGTGAAGATGCGTTCGGAAGCCGTGATGCAGGCGGGTGCGCTGGGTGTCAAGATCCAGATCGCCGGTCGCCTTGGCGGTGCGGAAATGTCGCGTCGCATGGATGTCCGTTTGGGTGCACTGCCCCTCTCGACCCTCCAGGCGAACATCAACTACGGATTCGCTGAGAGTCTCACGACTTACGGCATCCTCGGCGTGAAGGTATGGATCTACAAGGGCCCGTACTCGAGCGAAGCAGAAGAGAACCAGTCCAACGCAGCAGGCGCACAAGCTCGTGCCCGTGGTCGTCGGTAAATGAACATTGATGGTCAGCCGATCGGGCTGATTTGGAAGGAATGCATGTATGCCTCCATATAAAATTCCCAAGCGCGTCAAGCACCGCAAAGAGTTCCGCCGAGTGCGGGATCGCAAGGCAACCAAGGGCAACTATGTTGCGTTTGGTGAGTTCGGACTCCAGGCCCTCGAGCCCTGCTGGCTCAAGAGCAACTGTATCGAAGCCGGGCGTGTGACCTGTCAGCACTACCTCAAGCGTGAGGGCAAGCTGTTCATCCGCGTGTTCCCGGACAAGCCGATCTCCAAGAAGCCACTCGAAACCCGCATGGGTAAGGGGAAGGCGGAGGTCGATTACTGGGCCGCTCGCGTCAAGCCCGGCACGGTGCTCTTCGAGCTCGCGGGTGTGAGCGAAGTGCGTGCCCGCGGGGCGTTCTTCCGGATCGCGATGAAGATGCCTATCCGGTGTCGGATGATCGGTCGACGGGTAGAGGTTTAAGGCATTGAGCCTTTGGTTGGCCTTGAGTTGATCAGAAGGTCCAAGGAGTAAGTGATGACCGGAACAGAAGTACGCAAACTCAGTGATGAAGAGATCTCAGTCGAGCTCGGAAACCTGCGTGGCAAGTTGCTCGCTCTCAAGAACAAGAGCGTGAGCGAGAAGATCGAAGACACGACCCAGTTCGGCAACTTCCGCAAGGATATCGCCAGGTTGCTCACCGAGCAGACCGCACGGGCCGCGAGCTAATACGATTGGCGTTGCCCGGACGGGAATGCCCCGAACGGAAAAGCCAGGAGAAAACGATGAGCAACAACGAAACAAATGCTGACAGCAAGGGCGCCAAGATCGGCGTAGTGGAAACAGACGCACGGGACAAGTCCCGCAAGGTCGTGATCCAGTACAAGTCAAAGCACCCCAAGTACGGCAAGTATGTGAGCAAGCGGACGGTTCTGCATGTTCATGACGAGAAGAACGAATCGCACATCGGTGATGTCGTTGAGATTGCCCAGTGCAAGCCGGTCTCCAAGACCAAAAGCTGGACCCTCACACGCATCGTTGAGAAGCGCAGCCTCTGAGGCACGCAGATTCGGTGATCGTCGGTTGAAAGATACGAACGGAAACTCACGGGTGATATTGCCCGAGTGAAATAAGGCAGCGCAAGCTATGCTCCAACAAGAATCAAGATGTGAAGTCGCAGATAACTCGGGCGGTAAAATCGCTTATGTTATCCGTGTCTACGGCGGCTCAACCCGTCGCGACGGCTTAACTCGCAAGCAAGCACATATCGGTGACAAGGTCATGGTCTCGATCAAGAAGGCCCTTCCGGGTTCTGATGTCAAGACCGGTGAGATGTACAAGGCTGTCGTCGTTCGCGTCGCCCGCAACATCCGTCGTAAGGACGGCTCGTATGTCAAGTTTGACTCGTCAGCCGTGGTCCTCATCAATGATGACGGCAACCCGAAGGGCACACGCATCTTCGGCCCTGTCGCCCGTGAACTCCGCGAGAAGAAGTACATGAAGATCGTCTCGCTTGCACCGGAGGTTGTGTAATGCCTAAGCATGTAAGAAAAGGCGATCAAGTCATCGTCACATCCGGCGACCACAAAGGTGTCACCGGCGAAGTCACTGAAGTGATCAACAAGTCCGACTCGGTCATCGTCAAGGGCGTGAACCTGCGGACCAAGCACATCAAGCCAACGCAGCTCAACCCGCAGGGTGGGATCGTCCAGGTAGAAGCACCGCTTCATATCTCGAAGGTCAGCCCGGTCGTGGACGGCAAGGCGACACGCGTGCGGTTCGTCACCGAATCCGACGGCAGCAAGAACCGTGTCGCCGTTCGTGGCGGCCAGGTGCTCGGCCCGGTCTCAGGACCCAAGGGCTAATCAGCATAATCACATAGGTTGTGCTCGGATGGAAACCGAGCACGCTAAAACCAGCCCGGACGGGCGAAGTGGAAAGACGATATCATGGCGAAGAAAGTTCAATACGACGAGGCAACGATCGAAGAGGCATTGAAGCCTCAGAAGCCGCGCCTCAAAGCGCTGTTCGAGGACACCATCTGTCCCAAGCTCGAAGCCGAGTTTGGTCTCAAGAACAAGATGGAGATGCCCAAGCTCGAGAAGATCACGATCAATGTGAATGTTGGTCGTCACATCGACGGCACCAAGGTTCCTGCGAACATCACCGATGCGGTGATCCACACCCTGACCACGATTTCTGGGCAGAAGCCTCAGATGATCCTGGCCAAGAAGAGTGTGTCGAACTTTAAGGTGCGAGAGGGCTATGTCACTGCTTATAAGGTGACCCTCCGTCGCGAGCGTATGTGGCACTTCGCTGATCGCTTCATGAACCTGACCACCCCCCGTATCAAGGACTTCCGCGGTCTGAGTGACAAGGCGTTCGATCGCCAGGGCAGCTACTCGGTCGGGCTCAACGAGCAGGGCGTGTTCCCAGAGATCAATATGGCCGAGCAGAACTTCACGCACGGCATGAACATCAACTTCAGTTTCAGCAACTCGAACCAGAAGGTCAGCCGCTTTGTGCTCGCCGAACTCGGGATGCCGTTCAAGAAACCAGCCAAGTCCAAGAAGAAGAACTGATACAGACACGCCTGTTATCAGGTTGAAGGAAAAGACCCATGGCCACCAAAGCTCAAGTCGCAAAGAGTAAAAGAACACCCAAGTACTCGTCACGCACCGTGCGTCGCTGCGAGTTGACCGGGCGTGCACGAGGCGTATACCGCAAGTTCCGCATCAGCCGCATCATGCTCCGCAAGCTCGCGCTTGAGGGCAAGATCCCCGGGATGCGGAAGGCAAGCTGGTAAATCAATCAGCCGAAGAATCGCAATCAAGTACGCCATTGAAGTACGAAATGACCAACGCTCCCAGTTGACGACGCAGTCGATGGGAACTCCAGAATAGGGCAAAGGGAACAACCTATGTCAATCAGTGATCCAGTCGCAGACATGCTTACCCGTATCCGCAACGCTACGCGTAACCGCTCCAAGAGCGTCGTCTGTCTCAACAACAAAGTCTGCCAGGGTGTCGCCAAGGCGCTGCTGGCCGAGGGCTACATCAACGGCTACGAAGTGGTCGAGGATAACAAGCAGGGCACCATCCATGTGGAGCTCAAGTACGGCCCCCGCGGCGAAGTGCTGATCCACGAGATCAAGCGCATGTCCAAGCCGGGCTGTCGTGTCTACCGCCAGGTCGACAACATCCCGTCACCTATGCAGGGTCTGGGCATCTCGATCGTCTCGACGAACAAGGGTGTGCTCTCGGATCGTCAGTGCCGCGATGAACGCGTCGGCGGCGAACTCCTCTGCACCGTCCTCTAATACGAACGCTTTATGCATGAAGAACCGTGTCGATGAGCTGCGTGCTCGGGGCACATAACGAAGATTGGAATCCCCGGCCACCTGAACACCGCTTCACTGGTCGGACGAGACACACAATCTGAAAGGAACGCGAAATGTCGCGAATCGGTAAAAAATCAATCTCGGTCCCGAGCAAAGTCAAGGTTAACCTGTCGGGCAACACGATCTCGATCGAAGGCCCAAAGGGCTCGTTGTCCTACGACTTCCGCCCGGAGGTGCAGGTCAGCTACGACGAGGGTGACAAGAGCATCTCCGTGAGCATGGACGAGGCACTGATCGCCAAGAAGCGTTCCAACGGCGCCTACTGGGGCACGACTCGCGCCTTGATCAACAACATGATCGAGGGCGTTGAAAAGGGTTACGAAAAGCGTCTGCAGGTCGTCGGTGTCGGTTGGACCGCCACAGTCAACGGCAGCAACTTGGCCCTCAAGGTCGGGTACGCAAACACCATCCTGATGCCGATCCCAACTGGTCTGACCGTCACTGCTGAGAAGCAGGTGATCACGATTAACGGTGCTGACAAGCAAGCGGTGGGGCACTTCGCCGCATCGACCCGTGCCAAGCGCAAGCCAGAGCCATACAATGGCAAGGGCATCAAGTACCTCGATGAGGTCATCCAGCGTAAGCAGGGCAAGGCGTTCGGTAAGTAAGCAGATCGATCGAAACAATGATTTAACTCGTATGGCTGCCTAGGGCAGTGCATCATGAGAGGTAAGCACGATGAACAAGAACAAACAAAAAGATGTTCGCAGAGCACGCCGCCGGATCGGTATCCGCAAGCGTATCGCGGGTACCCCAACCCGTCCGCGCCTCGCGATCTACCGCTCGCTCAACCACATGTACGCTCAGGTAATTGACGACCTGGCGGGCGTGACCTTGGTGAGCGCTTCGAGCCGCGACAAGGATGCGAAGATTGATGGTACATCAGGCAACGCGAAGGCCGCCGAATCGGTCGGTGCTTTGCTCGCCGAGCGGGCCAAGGCGGCCGGAGTCACTCAGGTGGTCTTCGATCGCGGCGGATTCAAGTTCCACGGACGCATCCAGGCGTTTGCCGACGCAGCCCGCAAGGGTGGTCTTGACTTCTAAGGCCCCAACTGAAAGAGACAGCAACCATGGCTGAAATGCTTGACGAAAGTAAGAACCTCGAATCCCATACCGTCGGAATCTACCGCACGGCTGCCACCGTCAAGGGTGGTCGACGCTTTAGCTTCGGCGCTCTTGTCGTGATCGGTGACCGCAAGGGCAAGGTCGGCTACGGCTACGCCAAGTCGACCGAAGTCCCGACAGCGATCGAGAAGGCTCAGAAGTACGCGAAGCGCACCCTCACCAGCGTCCCGATGGCCGGCACTACGCTGCCCCACGAGATCGAAGGCAAAGCGTGTGCATCCAAGGTCCGCCTGATGCCTGCTTCACCGGGTACCGGTGTTGTGGCTGGCGGCACCGTCCGTGCGGTCCTTGAGATTGCGGGCGTCACCGACTGCCTGACCAAGTGCACCGGCTCGACGAGCAAGCTCAACACTGTGAAGGCCGTGATTGACGGGCTCAGCCGTCTTCGTACCCGCGAAGGTATCGCCGAACTCCGCGGCGTCGAGATCGAGACCACCGACATCGAAGAACGCATCAAGCGAGGCAACAAGTTTATGCCGACCTTGAAAGAGGGCGCCGAGAAGATGGCCGCTCCGGTCAACACCATCGGTCAGGACCGTGGTCGCGGTGGACGCGGCGGCGGTCGTGGCGGACGCGGCGGCAACGACCGTGGTCGTGGCGGCAATGATCGAGGCGGACGCGGCGGACCACAGGGTGCTCCTGCGGGCGACGCGCCAGCAGCGGCACCGGCTGCACCTGCAGCACCAGAATCCAACAGCTAAACACACAAGAACAACAGTTCCCCGGGAGTAACCGGCCATGATGATTCACGAAGTCACCGCAATCGCGGGCAAGTACAAACAACGCAAGCGCATCGGACGAGGCGTGGGCTCGGGCAACGGCAAGACCGCTGGTCGTGGTATGAAGGGTGCCGGTGCTCGTACCGGTCATTCCAAGCTCTACCAGTTCGAGGGTGGCCAGATGCCATTCTTCCGCCGCATGCCCAAGTTCGGTTTCACCAACGCGAACTTCAAGACCCTGTTCTGGACGGTCAACCTGGGCGACATTGTTGCTCATCCTGACTTCAAGAGCGGCGGCGAAGTGAACCACGAAACCCTCATCAAAGCGGGTCTCGTGCGTGACACCTCACGCAACCTCAAGATCCTCGGTGGTCTCGAGGACGGCCAGGACAGCATCTCTGTCAAGCTGACCATCAACTCCAACCGCGTGACTGATTCAGCCCGCAAGTTGGTCACCGATGCGGGTGGTTCGGTCACCGAGACCGGGACACGCCGCGACCGGGTCCGTGGTGTTGATCGCAACTCAGACGATCGCACGCCCAAGAACCTGACCAAGAAGCTGAAAAACCAGGAGTGGCACCGCAAGCGCTCCGAGGCTTTCGCCAAGGGTGAGGTTCTCAAGAAGAAATAACCATATCGTTGTTCCAACGATCTTGTGAGAAACCAGACGCCGTGACTGATCGCTTGACACTGGACATCAAAGGCCAGGGATAAGAAATCGGTCACGGCGTTTCTCGAATACACTGCTTGATCGCGGTGAGTCGAAACCGAGGAGGACCCGTGCAGTGGTCCTCAGCCCCAACGGAGTATGCGATGCTTTTTAAGACGATCGCCAATGTATTTCGGATCGAAGAGCTCCGCAACAAAATCCTCTTTACCTTGGGGATGCTTGCGGTGTATCGCATCGGGTTCTGGATTCCAGTTCCTGGCGTGAACCAGACTGCGCTCGCCGAAGCGTTCCAGGCCTCGGCGGCTTCGGGCAGCACCGCGGGCAAGGTTGCCCAGTATGTCTCGATGTTCTCGGGCGGTTCATTTGGTCAATCGACCATCTTCGGGCTCGGGATTATGCCGTACATTACGGCGTCGATCGTTTTCCAGCTCTTCGGCTCGGTCTCGCCGCAGCTCAAGAAGCTCAAGGACGAAGGGCCGACCGGTCAGGCGAAACTCCAGGAATGGACACGCTATGTCACGGTGGGGCTCTGTCTTGTGCAGGCGGTCGGTTGGTTGACCTACATCTCTAAGCAGCGCCTTGTGTACGAACAGTGGGCGGATAACCCGCTCTGGTGGGTGATGGGTATTGCGACGCTGACCGCGGGCACCATCTTCCTCATGTGGCTCGGCGAGCAGATCGATCGCTTCGGCATCGGCAACGGCGTCTCGCTGATCATCATGGGTGGTATTCTCACGGGCATGCCCGGAGCGATCCAGAAACTCATCGTCGGGTTTGATCCTGAAGATGCGACGAAGATGGGCTGGATGGGATTGATCATCCTCATCGGGCTCTTCATCATGGTCGTTGCGGGGTCGGTGTTGTTGACGGTCGCCCAGCGGCGGGTTCCGGTGCAGCAAGCCAAACACTCGCGCGGCAAGCGGGTCTTTGGCGGGCAGAAGAGCTACCTCCCGCTGCGTGTGAATCATGGCGGTGTGATGCCGATTATCTTCGCGAGTTCGCTGATGATCTTTCCTTCGGTGATCCTCGGATACCTCTCGGACACCGCCGCGGCCAGCACGGGCGGCACGGGGGCGTACTACAGCATCATCAACTGGATCAACACCAACCTGCAGACCGGGCAGTTCCCCTACATCATGCTCTACATCGGGATGGTCTACTTCTTTAGCTACTTCTGGATCACGGTCCAGTTCAACCCGGAAGAGATGAGCAAGCAGCTGCGCGATCACGGCTCGTTTATCCCTGGGCTCCGCCCCGGTCCTCGAACCGCCGAGTATCTTGAAGCGGTGATGGAACGCATTACTTATGTCGGTGCGGCCTTCCTCGCGGTGATCGCGGTGCTCCCGATGGTCGCTAGTGCGAAGCTCGGGATTGACTTTACGGTGTCTCAGTTCCTTGGGGGGACGGGGCTGCTGATTGTGGTGTCTGTCGCGCTGGATTTCCTCCAGCGGGTCGAGGCCAACTTGCTCATGAGAAACTACGACGGGTTCTTGGGGAACTCGGCGGAGAAGAGCTGACCTCACCATGTAAATGGTCAGATGGTCAGAAAAGACAAAAAGTTGTTCGTTTTTCTCAAGGTTTGATCCCCGATCGAGCCCAGAAACGAACAAATCCGTTCCTTGATACGGTTCAAAGAGCGGATCGGGATGATTTTAGAGAGGATGGTGCCTATCATCCTCGCCCCCTAATACCTTGTAACGAGGTGTTTGTGGGTCAGTATTTGAAAGATTTGGGCCCAGTGATGGGTGCAAGGAACGCCGCAATAGCGGCAAGGGAGTTGTGATGAAGGTTTCATCCAGCGTAAAGCGCCGCTCAAAGGATTGTCAGATCGTTCGCCGCAAGGGGAAGGTGTTTGTCATCAACAAGAAGAACCCACGCTTTAAGCAGCGCCAGGGCTAACTTGTTTCACATGTCGTCTCGGCATGTGTGTTTGAACAGTTATACAGAGTACATCATGCACGATCAAAGCGATCGTGCTCTGACAGAATGCCCGGGATAATCCCGGTAACAGGAGCAACCAATGCCCCGTATCGCAGGTGTTGACATTCCAGATCGTAAGAAGATCTACTACTCGTTGCAGTACATCCATGGGATCGGTCCCAAGTTTGCAGCGGCGATCCTTGCCGAAGCAAAGATCAACCCCGAGACCCGTGCCAACGAGTTGAGCGAGACCGATGTGTCGCTGCTCAACACCGTCGTTGACGGTGGCTACTTGGTCGAGGGTGCCCTGCGTCGCCAGGTGCAGCAGAACATCCAACGCCTGCGTGAGATCCGCTCGTACCGTGGTGCCCGTCACCGCGCCGGGCTCCCAACTCGTGGGCAACGCACCCGCTGCAACGCTCGCACCCGTAAGGGCCGTGCGAAGACCGTGGCAGGCAAGAAGGGCGTCAAGGGCTAAACAGCCTCTGGCACCTGCCGGTGGTGGGCTTTGGTCTTTGGCCAAGTTCGCATCGGGACCAGTATTTCAGTTTAATGCGTTGGTCTCTGGCCGGCGTTTGAAGAGTACAAGACATTTCAGACTACATCGCAAGGTTCCAGCCAGATGCCGACAAGGCGTATGGATCATAAGTGGAACCGATAGGAGCGAAAGACCATGGCCAAGGCTGTTAAGAAGCAGAAGAAGATCCGTAAAGGTGTCGTACGCGGGATTGCCCACATCAAGGCGACTCACAACAACACCCTCATCACCGTTACCGATGTCAGCGGCGAGACCCTTGCATGGGACTCCGCGGGCACCATCGGTTTCAAGGGTGCACGCAAGTCCACCCCGTTCGCCGCGACCCGCGCCGGTGAGCAGTGCGGCCAGAAGGTCCGCAAGATGGGCATGAACGAGATCGAGGTCAAGATCACCGGTGCTGGCGCCGGTCGTGAGAACGCGGTTTCGGGTCTGGCTTCGACCGGGCTCCGCGTCACCGCGATTGAAGACCACACACCGGTCCCGCACAACGGCTGCCGCCCTTCCAAGAAGCGCCGCGTCTGATACAACACTTATCACCCCAGCATCCAACGGTGCAGGGGTGTTTTTTGTGGGCTCGTGTGTTTCTCGCGAGTCCAAACGATTGAAGTTCCCTTTTCGGAAAGAAAGAGCGCATCGACAGCAGGATGTGGTCTGTGAACCGGGCAGGGGTGAATGAACGAACCGGCAGTGGGCTCAAACGAGCCCGACCGCCTTGCTGAGGAGAAATGTCATGCGAGTACGCTGGCGTGGTCTAGAGTTGCCTTCACAGGTAGTCCCCGATCCAAAGTTCACCGGAGAGACCTTCGGGCGGTTGTCTGTCGAGCCATTCGAGCGCGGCATGGGCACCACCATCGGCAACTCCCTCCGTCGTATCCTCCTTTCCTCGCTTGAGGGTGCATCCGTCACCGCGATCAAGATCAAGGGTGTCGAGCACGAGTTCACCAGCCTCCCGGGCGTGCTCGAGGATACAACCGATATCGTTCTCAACATCAAGAACCTCATCGTCAAGCTCGAGGGTGACGAACCACGCGTGATGAAGCTGGCGGCCCAAGGCCCCGGCGAAGTCACCGCGGATCTCATCGAAGCCGACACCAATGTGACCATCGTCAACAAGGACCTGGTCATCGCGACACTCACCGAAGAGATCCCGTTCGAGATGGAAATCCATGTCGGCAAGGGTCGCGGGTATGTACCGGCTGCAGAACAGTTCGGTCGCAACGAGGATCAGGAAATCGGGATTATCCCGGTCGACGCGATCTACTCGCCCGTCCAGCGTGTCCGGTACAATGTCGAAGACACCCGCGTGGGCATGAAGACGAACTTTGACAAGCTGACGATGGAGATCTGGACCGACGGCACCGTCACCCCAGAGATGGCGCTTGTGGAAGCCGCCAAGATCATGCGCAAGCACCTCAACCCGTTCGTCCAGTACTTCAATGTCGGCGAAGAGCGCGTCTCTGAGAATGCAGCAGCCGCGGCTGGCGTGGACGAAGAACTCATCCGCAAGCTCAACATGCCGATCGAACAGCTTGACCTGTCCGTGCGTGCATCGAACTGCCTGGAATCCGCTCGCATCGACACGGTCGCCCAGCTGGTGACCAAGAGCGAGCCGGAACTGCTCAAGCTCCGTTCGTTCGGACGGACCTCGCTGCGTGAAGTGAAGCGGAAGCTTCTTGATATCGATTTGGACCTTGGTGTTGAACTCCCCGAAGGGTACAACGCTTCTGGTGGAATGCTTTAAGCGATCGGGTGCCCGTTGTGGACCTGTATCGATCAGTAATGGACTCTGACGCGGCGACGCGTCTTGAAAGTAGAGGAAAAAGCCATGCGTCATCGTAAAGCCGGCTTTAAGTTAGGTAGAACCACCGCTCACCGCGAAGCGATGCTTCGTAACATGGCCGCGAGCCTGTTCGAGCATGGTCAGATCACCACCACCGTGCCCAAGGCCAAGGCCCTCCAGCCGTTCGTCGAGAAGATCGTCACCAAGGCCAAGCGTGGCGATATGCACGCACGCCGTCGTGTGATCTCGATGCTCGGTCGCGATCGCAACGCCTTCGCGTGGTCCTTCGTCGCCAGCAACGCGACCGAAGAGCAGCGCGAGAAGGTCGAAGAGCAGCGCGAGTTTGTCAAGGGGTTCTTTGATATCCCCGAGACCGACCAGATCGAGCGCAACCGCTACGGCGAGCTCCGCAAGGCTCCCAAGCTGGTCCGCCACATCTTTGAGAATGTGGCTCCACGCTTCGAGGACCGCGCCGGTGGCTACACCCGCATCGTCCGCATCGGTCGTCACCGTCTTGGTGACGCGGCCGAGCTGTGCGTGATCCAGTTTGTCGGGAACGAAGAAGGCCCAGAGATCGGCGGCTCGCCATCTGGTCGTCGTCGCACCGCCGACAAGCGTACCGCGTTCGCTGCCAAGCTCCGCAAGGACGCACCGGTAGCCGCGGCTCCAGCAGCTGAGTCTGCACCGGAAGCATCCGAAGACGCTTCGGGCGACGAGTGATTCACCTGACCGGATGCGTCCGCATCCGATGAGTTGTACAAGCATGCCCCGTCCACTCTTGGGCGGGGTTTTTTGTGAACTGATTTTTATGAACTTCAATCATCGGATATGTACCGATGATGCTCAGGGAACTATGATCGCCCATGCTCAACGCACTCAACGAGATCGAAACGACCGGGCTCGCCGCCCTGCAAGCCGCCAGCACCCCCGAACAGCTCGAGGCCTGGCGCGTGGCGTATGTGGGCACCAAGGGCAAGATCCGCTCGGTGATGCCCATGATGAAGGATGTCGCCAAGGAGGACAAGGGGCTCGTGGGCAAGCGCCTCAACGAGGTCAAGACCGCCCTTGAGTCTGGTTTCCAGGTCAAGCAAAGCCAGCTCGGCGGCACTGGTGGTTCTGGCGCCGCTTCGGGCCCGATGATCGACATGACCGAGCCCGGGGTGATCAAGACCGAATCCATGGGACGCGAGCACATCATCACCCGCGTCCGCGGCGAGCTCGTCGAAATCTTCGCCCGCTTGGGCTTTGAGGTCGCTCAGGGCCCTGAGCTCGAGGACGAGGAGCACAACTTCGTCAAGCTCAATATCCCCGATGCCCACCCGGCACGCGACCCGATCGATAACTTCTATGTCGATGATCCACGCAAGGTCGATACGCCCCGCATGCTGCGGAGCCAGACCTCGACCGTGCAGATCCGCACGATGGTCGATGCCGTAGACAAGCAGTGGGGCCCGCCGATTAAAATTGTTTCGCCGGGTCGTGTGTATCGCCCGGACACGGTCGATGCGACGCATAGTTTTATGTTCCATCAGATCGAGGGGCTGTACATCGATCGGAATGTGTCGATGTCGGACCTGATGAGCACGCTGCTGCAGTTCGCCCGGGCGTACTTTGGCGAGGAGGCCGAGGTGCGTCTGCGTCCGAGCTTCTTCCCGTTCACCGAGCCGAGCGCTGAGTTCGACATGATGATCGCCCTCAAGCCCGGCGAGCCCGCCCAATGGGTCGAGCTCGGCGGGTGCGGCATGGTTGATCCGAATGTACTCCGAGCGTGCGGGATCGATCCGGAGGAATGGTCCGGGTTCGCGTTTGGGTTCGGGATCGAACGCATCGCGATGGGCAAGTACGGGATCCCGGATATCCGTATGCTCTTCGAGAACGATGTCCGGTTCCTGCAGCGGGTTTAAGCAGCTGGTTTAAACTGACCGGCCCACAACTTTGCATCAAGATCGCATGAACTTGCCGATGCTATCGCTGTCGGGCTGCCCATTATGAGGCACGATCGGGCATGATGAAGTATGATCTGATGGATTCATAGCATATTCTGGAGGTCGGCATGGGTGTCTTTGAGTTGATGGGCGGGCGTGTGCGCACAAGCGTGTTGGTCTGGTGTGCGTTTGGCGTTCTTGCGATCGTCTGCGGGCTGGCGGTGCCCGGGTGCGTGATCGAACGCAACACACCTCGGGCTGATGCTCTTGAGGACGCACGCCTGGACGCCAACGCGTTCGGGCTCTGGGTGACGCGTTGGGACTTCAAGACTGAGTCGGATGTCCACACGATCGTCCGCGATGCCCAGGCGATGGGGATCACAGATTTGTACTGGCAGGCGCGTGGGCAGGGCGACGCGTACTATCGCTCGCGCATCGAGCCGTGGGGCGAGGAGTTGACGGCTCCTGTGGGTGATCAGAAAGATACACCGGCCGCCAAGAACCGATCGCTCGATCCGGGGTTTGACCCGCTGGCGGTCGCCATCGCGGCGGCCCACCATCACGGGATCCGCGTGCACGCGTGGGTCAATGTAATGCCCATGTGGCGGGGGAAGACGCCGCCGATGGACCAGAACCATATGTATTACACCCACCCCGAGTGGCGTCTTCATGACGAGACCGGCAAGGCTCAGGAGCTCGGCGATGGCTATATCGTCGTTAACCCGGTGCTTGACGAGGTGCAGAGCTACATCGTCCGGGTGGTCAAGGACATCGCCGACCGCTACGACATCGACGGCGTGCATCTGGACTACATCCGATTCCTGACCGATGAGCTCGGACGCGAGAAGCTGTATCCGGGCGATGCCAAGAGCCTCTCGCTGTATGCCAAGCAGGTGGGCGATCGGGCGACGGTTGGGCAGCTCAACCGGACGCGCTACCGGGAATGGATCCGCGATCGGATTACGCATCTGGTCGAACGAATCAACGACGAATCGCTCGGCGGGCATCCGTCGGTCCGTCTGAGTTCCGCCGTGTGGCGAAGGCCAGACCTGGCGCATGATCAGTATCTTCAGGACGCGGCAAGCTGGGTCAATGCGGGGATCGTCGATGAGCTGATGCCCATGATCTACACCGACAAGGACACGCAGTTTGAGTCGGATCTCGGGGCGTGGTACGGAGCCGTGGATCGCAAGCGGGTGCTCGCGGGGATCGGCGTCTACAAGCACACGGCCGGGGCCCAGACGCTCTCGCAGGCGGCTCTTGGGCATCCGCGTCGGTTCGTGCTCTTCGCGTATTCGTCGCTGTTTGAGTCCGTGAATCCGGGGCAGGACGATACCCAGAAGGCCAAAGACGAACGGGCCCGCATGCGCGACTCGATCAGCCAGTTTATCGATCGGATCGGTCGCTAGGGTGCCATCGCTGGGGATCGATATCGGGGGCACGAGCGTGAAGGCGTGCGTGCTCGATGGTGGGCAGGCTCGGATGACCCGGAGCAGTGCATATGCCGATCCGTCGCGTGGGCAGCTGGTGCAGGCGATACAGGAAGCGATTGAGGGGCTTGGGTTATCGGTGAATCCGGAGGCTGTAGGACTCTGTGTGCCCGGCAAGCAGACGCCGGCGGGGGATGCGGTGGCGGTCTCGGTGAATCTACCGTGCCTCAATGGGTGGGTGTTTGCGGATCTGCTGGGCGAGGCCTTGGGCGATGCGCCCAAAGTCTGTTCGATCTTGAGCGATGTACAGGCGGCGGGGGAGGACTTTCTGTTCTTGTATACCGCGGCACAGCGTGGACGGTCGGCCATCATCGCGATCGGCACGGGCGTGGGGCTCGGGGTGTTTGATCAGGGGGTGCCCGTCTCGATCGGTACGGGGCCAGGCATCGGGCATCTCGGGCTCATGGATATGGGGCGGCTGGGGGATACCGATATCGTCGGTGCGGATGGTAGCCGGAACACACTGGAAGCATACATCGGTGCGCGGGCGGTTGAACACCGTTTCCCGGATGTTGAGCCGACTGCCCTTCCGCAGGCCCTCGCGATGCTCACCAGCGATGAACCGATCTTGGAGGCGTTGATCCACGCGCTGCGGATCGTGCACGCGATCTATACCCCGGATCAGATCGTACTCATGGGCGGCATTGGCGGTGCGATGCAGCCGCACGAAGCGTTGATCGATGCTGCAGTCCGTGATGGACTCACGAGCTTGGCCAAGCCGGCCTGGACGCTGTTGATCGGTGACGACGCGTATCACGCGGCGCGCGGGGCGGCGAGGTCGGGGCTGGGTTTGTTGGATTGAGTCCCGAGCAGGCAGATGGTGGTGGAGAGCAGGACGCCGTAGGTGAGTTTCCAAGTGAAGTGGAACTTGTAGTAGGCTTCGTGTGCGGGTAAATGCATTCTGTTGAGATCTAATCCGTAGTAGACAAACTCTTGGGAGCCGAGCATCCAGAGGAAGCCGACGAGCAGGGCGGTGATGACGGATTTGGTTGAGCCGCGTTTGGTGAATAGGGCGGTGAAGAACACGCCGACAAGCCCGGCGTAGGCGATGCCCATGACGCCGAGGGCGAAGTTGATCAGGGTTTCGTTGTTGTTGCTTCGCCAGAAGATGCACACGCACGCGAACCCGCCGAGGACCACGCCCCAGCCGACGACCGCGATTCGTCCGACCTTCACAAAGTGCTTGTCGTCAAGGGAGCGGTTTGATTGTGCGGTTACAAGAGGGCGGTAGATGTCGGAGACGAAGGCTGCCGACATCGCGTTGATCGCGCTGTTGAGGCTCGATAAGCCAGCCGCGAAGAGCCCGGCCATCATCAAGCCGCGGACGCCGGCGGGGAGCTGCGTCATGATGTAGTGCAGGAAGACGGTGACTGTGTCGCCCGTCGGTGCGTCGGCACTCAGGCTGGTGAGTTCGGGGCGTTGGTAGACCACCCAGAGCATCAGTCCGACCGTCAGGAAGATCGCGACGGTGGGGACCCCGAGCAGGATGCCCGAGATCACGGACCATGCGCCCTGCTTGGCGGACTTGCAGGTGAGCATGCGTTGGGCGAGGTCTTGGTCGGTGCCGTAGGAGCCGATGCCGAGGATGGTGAACCCGATGACGCACGCGGGAATCGAGAAGGAGTGGGTCTGGTCGAACGACCAATCGAAGAGCTTGAGCTTTGAGCTGCCGTCGGGGCCACCGGTTTGGAGCTGGGTGAGGATTTCGGATGCTGGCACGGTGAAGGAGCCCACGATCAGCACGATCGCGATGAGCGCCGCCCCGATGAGGATGCTGAACTGGATCACATCGGACCAGATAACCGAGCTGATCCCGCCGGCGAGGGTGTACACGATCCCGACGATGGTGAGCAGGGCGATGGCCGTGATGAGGTTGGCTGGCTCCATCCCGCGCTCGAGCCCGAAGAGCAGGATCGAAGCGGGAATAGCCCCGGCGTAGATCCGAGCGCCCGACGCGAGCGTGCGCCCAATCAAGAACATCACGCTGGCGGCTTTGCGGGCGCCTGATCCATAACGGGCCTCGAGGACCTCGTAGATCGAGGCGCTGTTGAGCCGATAGAAGGCGGGGAGGAACCCGAACGCGATGACAATGGCGGCGATGATCATCCCGATATTGGTCGCCAGGTAGGTGAGGTTGTTGTTGTATGATCCCTGCGGCACGCCGATGAAAGTGACGGCTGAGAGCGAGGTCGCCACGATCGAGATCGCGACGGCCCACGCGGGCATTTGTCGCCCGCCCAGGAAGTAGGCCTCGGTCGTGCCGGCCGATCTTCGGCTCAGCCAGTACCCCGAGACGGCTAAGATCAGGAAGTATCCCCCAAGCACGATCCAGTCGGCGAGGACGAAGCCCGAGCCGAGCCCTCTGGCTTCTTGTGCGTGAATCTGGGCGAGTGGAAGCAGGGCGGGCATACCCCATTTTCGGATAGAAGGGGCGGGCGGGGACACAATCCCGTCGGCTTGTTGATGGCCTTACTGGGTCGGCGGGCTATACTCAAGGACCTTATGGAGAGGTGGCAGAGCGGTTGAATGCGCTGGATTCGAAATCCAGTATGGAGGTCTCCTTCATCGGGGGTTCGAATCCCCCCTTCTCCGTTACAACCAAAGGTATACGAAACGGCGTCGCGGAAGTGATGCCGTTTCGGCCGTTATGGGGCGAAGCACGGGATGTCGAGTTGCCGCGAAATCGCTGTTTGAACAATGCTGCTCAATCTTGCCCGAAGCAGCGAGAGAGTCGCTTGTGATGATTTAAAAGGCGAGGGCCTCATGATTTGTTCGCTGTTGAGTAGTAATGAATCGGAGTGGGCAGAATCTATTCGGTGGAATGATGGATGGATATTTTTCGTATTGAATGTAGTTTGAGATGCCAGGAGTTCAAAGAATCTGTATGGCTCAAGGTTGGTTCAGCAGGATGTAAACGGCGAGGCATCAGCGTATGCCGGACATTGAATCGATCGTTGACACTGAGTCCTCTGCCTCGATGCTGTCAGGTGATTCCTGGTTTGAGTAACAATAGGTGGTACAGATTTCGAGAGTTCGCTCTAGTTTAATATTCAATTTTGAAATTTATGATTCTGCAAAAGAGATGTTTATCGAGCGAGTGTAGTTGCAAAGATGATTTTTACTTGTTCTATGATCTAGATCAGGTCATACTCTCAAGGCGCTCTGTGTGGTGAGAGAAGCCCAGTCGGATCGCTATGATTGGATGATCTGGGTCAGTCTGGTGGAGGAATTCGATCTTGGCTATGAGCTGGATGTGATCCGGTCGATCAATAGCAAGCAAATTTGGCATGCTTACGGCATTCATCTCCCGCCGAAGGTCCGGATAGGGTGTTGCACCCCTGGGGCTATGGGTTTCTTATAAAATCAGGGCTCAGAACGAGAGGCTGTTTGCCATTTCTTTCAGCGCACTCCGGGCAAAACCCTTGTGTTGTACAGTTGATAATGGTACCATCATGGGAAGGATTTTCTGGAGATACTTTAAGCCATATGGGTGGTGTGGCCTCAGTCCTGCAGATGAGGAATTGGGGGTGTGATAAAATCCTCATTCACTTATTCTGAAACACGCGCAAAATTCATATAAAGCAGATGCACTCTATGGATCAATCAGCAGCATCACTATTATCAGTATTTATCACGGGATTGATCTTGGGCATGCTTTCATTCGCTACCCCGCAAGCGATCGCGGATGGTGCTTTGTGCCGATATCGAGACTATCTCGGATCATATGACACTCCTGACCGGGCTTCTGCTGTTACCATTGTGGGCATTACTGCGTACATCGCTGATTTCCGCTCAGGTCTCCAGATCATCGATGTTCGTAATCCATCATCACCTGCTTTTCTTGGATCACATGACACGCCCGGCAGTGCTGGTGGTGTAACCCTTGTGGGTTCTGCAGCCTATGTAGCGGAAGGTGACTCTGGACTCCAAATCATCGACATCAGTGATCCCACAACTCCTGCGCTCCTCGGATGGCACAGAACGCCAGGCATGGCTACCGGTGTCGCCGTAGTAGGCACTACCGCCTATGTCGCTGATCAACGGTCAGGCCTTCAGATCATCGATGTCAGCGTTTGCCCAGAATCTTGCATCGCGGATCTGACCGACGATGGGATTCTTGATTTCTTTGATGTGTCCGCGTTTTTAGATGGGTTCGGGAATCGGGGTGAGGTCGCTGATTTTACAGACGACGGGGTCTTTGATTTCTTTGATGTCAGCGAGTTTCTCGATGCATTCGGGGCAGGCTGCCCGTAATCGATCCAAGGTGGCGTTCTAGTTTTACTCATACTTACGCACTCCATGCTTAAAGATGTACGTTCATATTCACACTCATCACACGCACATGATTCACCGAGAGATTTAATCCACATGACTCAATCAACAGCCTCATCAACATTTGCACTCATCACAGCACTAGTCATTAGCTTGCTCTCAGCCGCCAATCAGTTGGCAAACGCGGACGGTGTGTTGTGCCAGTACCGAAATTTTCTTGGGGCATTGGATACACCCGACCGGGCGTACGGAGTTGCCGTTTCAGGGGATTTAGCCTATGTGGCTGATGGTGAATCTGGGCTACAAATTATTGATATCAGTGATCCAACTGCTCCGGAATTCGTTGGGGTTTATGATACTCCAGGGTATGCCTTTGAAGTTGCCATCGAAGGAGATAAGGCCTTTGTGGCGGATAACGAATCTGGCTTATTGGTCATCGATGTGAGTGATCCAGTGGAGCCCGTGATCGCCGGAGCATACGGGCTTCTCAACTATGTTCGTGACGTCGAGATCGTTGGCACCACTGCGTATGTCGTTGCTCGTTTTGATGGTCTTCAAATCCTCGATGTCAGCGATCCGGCCGAGCCGTTGCTCATCGGTTCGTACAGCACGCCTGACGAAGCCATAAATGTTACGGTCGAGGGTACAACAGCATATGTTTCTGATAGTAAATCTGGACTGCAGATAATTGATGTCAGTGATCCGTCAACACCTGTTTTCCTTGGGGCATACGGCCGCTCGGGTAATGTTGCCGTTGTGGGCGATACTGCCTATATCAGTGAGCATCTGACTGGGTTTCACATTGTTGATGTCAGCGATCCCACAGCACCCAAACAGATCGGATGGTACGAGACATATGGCAGTTTAACTGTTGAAGGCACGACTGCTTATGTCGGTAGTGCAGACGGACTTCAAGTCATTGATGTTCGTCAGCCTGCGTCACCGAAGATCACTGGGCTGTATAGCACCGCAGGTACAACGTTCGATGTTGCTGTAGTGGGCGGCACGGCCTATCTCGTAGATTTTCAAACAGGGCTCGAGATCATCGATGTGAGTGATCCGCAGAGACCCGCTCCCGCTTTGCTTGGTTCGTACAACACGCCTGGTGAAGCGTGGGATGTTGTCGTTGAAGGGCAGACAGCGTATGTCTGTGATTTTATCGGAGGGCTCCAGATCCTCGATGTCAGTAATCCAGCAGCTCCGCAGTTCCTTGGTTCATACGATTCGCCAGACTTTGTGTATGGGGTGGACTTGGTTGGTACGACAGCGTTTATCGCCAACGGTAGCTCAGGTCTGCAGATCGTTGATGTGAGTGATCCATCGGCGCCTGTCCAGCTGGGCTCGTTTGATACCCCGGACAGGGCGATCAAGGTGACTGCTGTGGGCTCGATAGCGTATGTCGCCGATTTGGCCGGGGGCGTGTTGATTATTGATGTCAGTGATCCTGCATCGCCTGTACATCTTGGGTCATACAAGATCAAAGATTGGGCATACGAAGTTGTGGTCCGAGATAACATAGCATACGTCGCATTCTGGAAATCGGGCCTCGTGACGCTCGATGTTACTGATCCGGCTACACCGATTTTTCTCGGATCATACAACACGCCTGATATAGCTTATGCTGTCGCGATTGAGAGCGATCGAGCTTATATAGCTGATGACCGCTCGGGCATTCAGATTATCGATGTCAGCGATCCAGCATCGCCGGAGTTCTTGGGGGCATACAATACTCCTCGGGAAGCGATAGATGTTACTGTTGTTGGTACCACAGCATATATTGCAGATGAGAACTCGGGCCTGCTTCTTGTTGATGTGACGAACCCCGCGATTCCTGAACTCATTGGGGTTTACGATACGCCTCACCGAGCAATAGGCGTATGTGTTCTGGGTACGACGGCCTATGTTGCTGACGACAGATCTGGGCTTCAGATTATTGATATCGATGAGCCTGTCGCGCCGGCGCTGCTTGGTTCATACATCGCACAGAGTGAAGCGAATGATGTCGTCATCGATGGGGATATAGCGTATCTTGTCACAAACTTTGCGGGATTTCAGATTATTGATATCAGTAATCCCTGGTCGCCGGAACTCATTGGGTCGTACGCCTTGCCAGAGCCGGCTTTTGAAGTCACTGTGATCGGCACGAGAGCATATCTGGCCGCGGGATACTCAGGGTTTCAGATTCTGGATATCAGTGATCCATCAGCACCAACTTTCCTCGGTTCGAACACTACTGGTTACGAAGCGAACGGCTTAGTCGTCACGGGCAACTTGGCCTATGTTTCGGTTGATTATGTAGGTCTGCAGATTTTCGATGTGAGCGAGCCAACGACACCAACGCTGCTTGGGGTCTATGAGTTGCCTGACAGTGCGACATTGGATGTGGCCGTTGTAGATAGCACGGCCTATATTCTTGATGAGGAGTTCGGGATATTGATTATTGATGTTGATGATCCTGCCGCTCCGGCGCTTTTGGGTTCGCACTATACAGATCGCAGTAGGACCTTCCAGCTTCATGTTGAGGGCACCACAGCGTATGCTCTGAGTTCAGTATTCGGGTTGATGATCATTGATGTCGTTGATCCGGAAGCGCCGGTAGTCTTGGGGGCGTATAGGACCCCATTCTATATGACCGATTTTGCGATCGCAGAGACGAGGGCCTATGTGGTTGACAATCGTACAGGTCTTCATATTTTGGATATCAGTGATTCCGCAGAGCCGGTATTCATGGGGGCGTACGATCCATTTGAAGATGCAGTCAGTGTCGCCGTTGATGGAGACACGGCTTACCTGTCGGATGAGAGTTCGAGGCTCTTGATCGTCGATATCAGCGGATGTCCAGTAGTTTGCGATGCCGATCTGACAGGTGATGAGATTCTTGATTTCTTTGATGTGTCCGCGTTCTTGGATGCCTTCGGGGATCAGGACGAGGTCGCTGATTTTACACACGATGGGATCTTTGATTTCTTTGATGTCAGCGCGTTTCTCGATTCGTTTGGTGCAGGGTGTCCGTAACAGATATCAGAAACGCTTGTTAAAACATCAGGTTTTTCACACACGATGATACAAGGCAGAGATAGAGTATGCCGGAGTAGGCGTATTCCAGCAGGAGTAGATGATGAATAACAATGAATGGTGTGCGCCCGGAAATAGTTCGAGGCGCCGGATTAATCGTTCGATCTCTCTTGCAATTGCAAGCGGCATACTACAGCTTTCCCCGATTGCCGGAGCAAGCCCTGATGATCAAGTGTTCATCTTCGATGGGCCCGAGACAAACAACTCCGAGGCCATATATATTGCTCAAGCGAGCGACTTTGATCAGAACAGCACCATGGATGTCGCCCTGCTTGACCGGGGCGCCCTGTCTGTACTTTTAGGGAACGGTGACGGCACATTCCAAGAGCCGCAGATGATCTATCCGAATCAAGATGAAGATTTGCGCACGATTGCGCTGCTTGATCTCAACTTGGACGGCTTTGCTGATATACTCGCCGGCGCTTATCCATCCCAGGTCCTTGTTTTTATGAGCCAGGGAGACGGGACATTTGCTGATCCTGTCATACATGAGACTGGTCTCGGTCCCTTTGTGATCGAAACCGGAGATGTGAACGGGGACGGAGACCTCGATGTGCTTACAGGGAACCAAGGCGAAGACACAGTAGCCATCTTGCTCGGCAACTCCGATGGCACCCTCGATCCATATTCCACGATCAATGTCGGGGGGCGCCCGGAGGGCCTGGCGATTGGAGACTTCACCGGCGAAGGGATTCCCGACTTTGCAGTATGCTTGCAAAGCCAAGAAATATTGAAGCTGTACATCGGAAGAGCCGGCGGATTATTCCGCCCACCCGTTGAGCAGTACCTTAAGGGCGGCCCGAGTGATGTTCAGTTTGCAGACCTAAACCAGGATGGAAACGACGATCTCTTGGTTTCAAACTATAGGCTCGACCGCTTGCATGTGTTCTACGGAAGAAGGGATAGATCGCTCGTCGACTCTACCGATCGAACCCTCGGTGAGCATCCAGTCTTTGTTGCGGTAAACGATCTCAATAACGATGGCCTCCTCGATACGATCGTGTCGAATCAGCGGAGTAAAAACATTGCCGTGCTCCTTGGAAAGAAAGATCACCCAATCGATGTCAACACTGATTTGTACGAAGTCGGTGAACAACCTAGATCAAGCATACAAGCAGATTTCAACAGCGATGGTTTCATCGATATCCTGGCGGTGAATCACAACTCCCTCACCCTATTGATCGGTGATGGACAAGGCGAGTTCGCCGCGGAGACGCCTCCAGAGTGGCAGTTTTATTCTCCAGACTCTGTGGCAGTTGGTGATATCAACGCAGATGGTTTCCCAGATATCGTAGTGCCCGAAACTGAATCAGGGATTAGCGCGGTAAGCATTCTCTTCGCACAAGCATCCGGTGGGTTCTCGAGTCCCATCTTCTTAAGCACCGGCTCGTACCCAAGCAATGTGATACTTGAAGATGCCGATCAAGACAAAATCCTGGACTTGATCTTGTTGGGTGATCACACAAGACAGATCGAGTTTTTGAAGGGGCGTCTTGACGGTACTTTTTTCGAGCCGGTTGTAAGTGAGACTGGCTTTTTTAGTTCATTCTCGCTCGTTTTAGGTGATGTAGATAGTGATGGAGTGCTTGATGCGGTTATTTCAGGATTCCAAGGGGTCGGGGTGAATCTTGGCAACGGCGACGGGACATTCCAAGCTGCGGAAGTCTATTCGAATGGTTCCCGATTAGAGAAGGCGCAGCTGCATGATACCAACTCAGATGGACATCTTGATATTCTCCTGCTACGCAGCGGGGAACACTCGGAGGCCGATGGGACCATCCAGATTTTTCTGGGCGATGGGCATGGCTCGTTTCTAGAGTCAGACATCTACCCAGCGGGGCTCAAGCCGACCGATATGGCCTTTGGTGATTTGAATGAAGATTCTTATCCAGACATCATCATGGTCAACTCCGGCGATGGGGCAATCCGTGTTCTATTCGGCTCGGCAACAGGTGCATTCCAAGGGGCGTTTGATGTGGATCTGGGCTTCCATCCGCGAAGAATCGTACTCGGTGATCTTGATCTTGATGGGCACCAGGATCTCGCAATCACATCCGGGTATGACAATGTCGGAATCCTCATGGGCGATGGCCAAGGTGGGCTCTCAAGGGTTCAGTGCTACGGCGTTGGTGGGCAGCCGTCACCGCTTGCGATGAGCGATCTTGATCTCGATGGCGATCTCGATCTTGTCGTGCTCAATGCGAGTGCAGAACGAGGATTGAGTATACTGCTCAACAAAACTGATCCAACTTCATGCCGGGTGGATCTCACAGAGGACGGACTCGTAGATTTCTTCGATGTCTCTACCTTTTTGGATTTTTTCGGAGCCGATGATCCGCGTGCAGATTTTACGGGTGATTGTATTTTTGATTTTTTCGACATCTCAGCATTCTTGGACGCGTTTAGTGCAGGGTGTCATGAGAAGGAGTGGGCAAACATGAGTCATTGAAAACGATAATTGGGCAACTGATTATCGGCGGGTTCTAAATGAAGATGCATATTGCCTGGAGTTCGGAAACCCTATCCAGATCTCAGGCGCACAGAATCGCGAGATCAATTTGGAGATGCAGCGTCGATCCTATCGCATAGAGGTCAGTATTTAAGTAGCAGTGGGTTATCGCAATGATCAAGTGAGATGCGACAGCGGCTCAAAACGAGGCAGTCTGTGAGATGCCAGCTTCCGATTCATGCGAAATCCAGATCAAATCTATTGATTTCAGTTAAAAACAGCACCTACCTCGTTTATGATGAGAAAGCAACCTGAGAGTGGCCGATATCAGTGCTTTTCGGGCCCGCTGTATCTTTGGAGCAAACTGTGAGTTATATTTCGAATTTTTTTATCCAGATGAGTGTCGTGCTCTGCATGGCCACCTCGAACGCGATCACGCAGACATTCCCGATCGTCCCAGTCTCTGACCCGGCCTACCCCCGCGATATCCAAGATTTCGAGGACTTCCAATGGGACGAGCACCTCGACGCGGTGCTCCAACGCCTTGGCGATATCAACAACGACGGGCTCGATGACATCGTCGTGATCTTCGCAAGGGCTTCGTCCCAGACGCTCAACAACGAACGCGCCCCCTGGGTATTCCTCCAGAATCAACAAGGCACATTCGACCAACCCACGCCCTTCAATTACACCATCGATGGCGACTTTGATGGCTCTATATACGACTTCTCCATCCACGACCACAACAACGACGGGCTCAACGATCTCATCATCGCAACCGATGAAACAACTATCCCAATGCTCGCCACACCCAAGGGCTTTGTCGCCGGCCAACAAATCCTTGCTTCTGAGGGCATGTATGGTGCACCGAGAATTCTCTACATCGATACAGACCTCGATGGTGATGAAGATCTTGTGCGGTGGACACCTGATGGATTCGCGATCGAAATCTGGCACAATGAGGGTAATGGCGTGTATGCACGGGCCCTCGATCTAGAACGGGACATCTTTGTTGATGATGACGAGGTTCGGGATCTCAGATTCTCTGACTTCGACGGGGACAACGACCTTGATATCCTGATCATCGCCGAAAGTGACCTCTACTGGTCCCAGCAGACCAATCTTGGATACGAACCGTTCACCCAATGGTCGATCGAGCCCACAAACTTCGATGTAGGTCGAGTCGCTGGTTTCGTGGATGTCAACGCCGATGGGCTGGTCGATGTGGTGGTCAACGGCGATATCGGAATCAATGTAAACGGGTATGGGTTCTACCTCGCTCCTTTTGTCGAGCAAGAAACGAGAGAGATACCGATCTACATTTTTCCTGAGATTAACAACTCTTCGAACTGGCCAGTCCGTGCTGGCTGGGGGTGGGCGAATGTCTTTCACTCGCCAGGAGATCTCGACGGCGACGGCATCGACGATGTCATCATCAAGCCATTCGAAGACTCGAACCGAGCGTTCATGGTGACCGATTTCCTCAACCAGAATGGCCGATTCGGTGTATCAAGGCTTCCCGACATCCATGGCGACGGCTTGATCGAACCCGAACAGTATCCCCATTCCGAATACAATAACTCGGATGTCTACCTCGATGTCAATAACGACGGCGCCCTGGATCGAATCGTGCTCACTTCCGCATACAGGGATGCGCCGATCGATCCAAAGTCCAATTTCCTGACCAAGAACCAAGGCGTCATGCTCTGGGCAACACTGGGCAACCCTTTCTCGCCTGATGTATTCTTGAACGCTCAGGATGGGATCGCATCAAGAAGTAACTATCATCTCAACCACGCGGACCTTGATGGAGATAATAAGCCGGAGATCATCCGTTCATCCCTCACTCATCTAAGAGTGATTAGGAGAAAACCCGACGGGCTCTGGGAGTATCCTACCAATATCAGCTTCGCTGGCGATGGCACCGGGTTCCGCACCGTGGTCACCCAGCTCGATACCGATGAGCGTGTGGATATCATCTCATTGGATGCCCGGAGAAGTATGGTGATCCCATCAATTTTCCCGAATGTACAACTCCCCGAGATAGGCCAAGAGTTGATTCAGCGGAATCAGAATGAAGTGGTCGATTACAATCAGATGCTCGCTGATATCGGTTTATCTTTGTTTTCAACTGTTGGATCAAGCTTCGCAGTCGGTGATGTGGATTCAGATGGTGATATCGACATGCTCATCCGTGGTGATCTGCTCATTGTTGACCAACACAACGAGTCTGTACTGGTATGGCTCAACGATGGCGATGGGAACTTCACGCCCGGACCGCTCTCACAGGTGCAAGCGTATGAAAATCGAACAAACACCGTGGCACTCATCGACCACGACCACGACGGCGTTCTTGAACTCGTGAGTATCCAAGGCCCGGCAGAAGATGGCTTCCCGATCATCGCGATCTATGAAAACGATGGCGATGGACGATTTACACAAGATATTGAGATCCCAACACAGAACCATCGAACGCCGGGGATCGAGCAGTACTGGATCAAGATCAGCGATCTCGATCAAGACGGCTACGAGGATATCCAAATACTCCTGAGGGCTCCGTTAAACTCTGATGGAGAAAGCGATATCGTCATCCTCTATGGCTCACCCTCGGGCATCTCGGCAGCGCCGGTGTACATCGCGGGCAACGGCGGGTTGGAGGTTCACAGCGCTGATTTGGACGCCAACGGCCTCCTCGATCTCTTCACATGCTCCGCGTCCGTAACGCGAGAGCAGACGAGCTCGATTACGATCATGTTCCAAGCAGCCCCACGCGAGTTCTTGCCCTCGATTTCTATCAATGATTATCAGTTTTCAGCTGTCGACGCACTCGATATGAATAGCGATGGCGTGCTCGATCTCATAGGGGGCGGCTCCGGGGGGGCAGGTGCGACCCCAGACGATGACAGAGTCTTCTTGAGCATCCCCAACCCCTGTCGAGCCGACCTCGACCTGAGCAAGACCGTCGATTTCTACGATATCTCTCTCTTCCTTGAGCTCTTTTCAGATCAACGCCCCCTCGCAGACTTCAACAAAGACGGGCTCTACGACTTCTTTGATATCTCTGAGTTCCTTGATTTCTACAGCGAGGGCTGCCCGTAAGCGTGGAGGGACGGGCCGCTCCATTCGGTTCTTTGATGGTGCTGCTCGTGGTTGTCAGTTGGTGTACTCGCCGGAGGTCTCGTAATCCGTTATGGACCAAGAGTTCCTCAGGATACCGTGAATGGAGATATACATGTATTGGATGGCCATATTATGAACAGATATAGTTCAATCGCTCAGATCACACTCTTGTGCATGGGCCAGCTCGCATTCGCGGGCCCTGTGGAGTGGGCCAACCCGCAATACGGGCTCTGGGGAGAAGCAACAAACTGGTCCACGGGTCTAGTCCCGGAACTGGGTGACCATCTCGTGCTCGGGCACACCACGCCGTACACCGTGTTCCTCCAATCCCAATACGAAGCGGCTTCGCTCTCGATCAACAACCCATCTGCACGCGTCGAACTCCTGGGCAACGCGTCGCTCTCGCTGGTGGGTGATCTCCACAACGCTGGGCTCATCAGCGTCAATCCGAAGCGATCGCTCGACCCGACCATGCTGCGCTTCATCGGCGACTCCATCCTCACCGGCAACGGCACACTCCAGCTTCACCAAGGCGCGATCGAGCATACTGTCCTCGAAGTAGCAATCGGTGAGACATTGACCAACGCCGTCGGCCACACAGTAGAGGGCGATGGCCGCATGACGGGGCGGTTCGAAAACAACGGCCAGTTCATCGCGAGCACAGCCAACAGCGAACTCGTCTTTGTGGATGGCCATATGCTCAACCACTCGACACTCGCCGCCCACACGCGTTCCTCGCTCGTGATCGATAATGTAATCCTCACCCAAGGAGAACTGGGTTCGCTGCTAGCCGCCGGGCCCGGATCAGAAGTTCGGCTCCTCGGATCAGATATCGATAGAGGTCAACTGAGCTCGGCCCTGGGTGGCAGGGTCGTCATCTCCACAAGCGGATCAACTCTCCGCGGCTCACGCATCACAGGCAACTTCGATATCGAGCTCGGCCAAGGCACGGAGACAACGCTCCACAATACTCAACTCGAGAATGTGAACCTGAAGATCGTGAGCACAACCGGTTCCAATCGCCGAGTAGTGAACATGCTCGACGGCACAGTGCTCACAGGAACCGGGACCATCCGTCTAGAAGCCCAAGAAGGAACCAGCCTGCGTCCGCAGCTCAACTTCGACGAATCATCGTCGATCGTAGGTAATTACCCGATCAGTGGCTACGGGACGATCATGGGCGACTATGAGAATCGCCTGGGTATCATCGCCAATGTGGCCGGCGAAGAGCTCGCATTCATCGGCGATATCGAGAGTACAGCATCGATCGTCGCTCAAAGCGGAGCGATGCTCACGCTCGAAGGTGATATCCAACAGCTCAAGGGCTCGAGCATCCTGGCCGCGAATGCAGGGACCGTTCTCAAGCTCGCCGGCTCGGTCGAGGGTGGGACCATCACCTCCGTCTTTGGTGCCCAGATAGAAACCGATTCGCTGACCCTGATCGATACCCTGCTCAACGCGCAAATCACTGGCGGACTCAGCATCCGTGGGCTGATCAGCAATCATGGCCTCATCAAGGGGGGCGTCTACGGCTCAGACAATACAACGCTCATGGGGCCGGGGGCCGTAGAGCTGACAGGTGGTTTGGGCAGCTCGAAGTCTTCTACATTCGTACACGCTGCTGATCACACGATCTATGGAACTGATGTGTGGAGTGGAGTAAACGCAAACCTCATCAATTATGGGCTTATCCGTATGATTGGGTCTGATGCGAGAATGTGGTTCACTGATGGGAGCGTTCACAACGAAGCCCTCATCGAAGCCGTCGATGGCTCCGAGTTCGCCATAACCGTTCCATTCACTCAATCTGACGAGGGTGTGCTGCGTGTAGATGGGGAGGGCGGGTTGTTAAGAGTCGAAGTCGGGGCCAGTTTCATCGGCGGAACGATCCAAGTGACATCAGGTGCTGAAATGATAATCTACTTCGCCACGAACTTTTCTGATCTCCATTTTGATGGGTATGCAACGATCGACTCGGGCGGTTCATTCATTGTCAACGATGGATTGATCCTCGACGGAACGATCGTCATTGAAGAAAGCCATGCGAATCCGGGTATCGGCTCGATCGTGCTGCTCAACGGGGACCTGCTCGAAGGGGCCTGCACTTTCCGATTTATTGACCCGGAGGGAGACGGGGCTTTCCATGTGGGATCGGGTGATATCGATAAAATCCGTATCGGTGCTGGACATCGGATCGAGGGCGACGGCAGAACCCTGGCCAATATCGAGATGAACGGCGCGCTTGCCCCAGGCTACCCATTGGGTAGCTTTCACCTCTCGCAGTTCTTTGAGTTCACGCCTTCAGGGCGATTAGAGATCGAGCTCGCTCCTGAGTCGGGCGATTCGCTCAACTCGACAGCCCAACTGATGCTCGCGGGGACACTCGATGTCCGGTTTGTAGAGGGGTTCACACCATCGGGCGCTTGGGTCCGATCGATCGTCACCGCTGATTCGATCGACGGGGCATTCGATTCGGTTTTGGCACCAGACGCACCCGACGGGCTCGTCACCAGGATCTACAACACAGGGACAGAGCTGTTGGTTGGCCAGGTCTGCCCCGGGGATATCGATCTTAACGGCGTGCTCGATTTCTTCGATGTATCCGGGTTCCTCGATGCATTCGTGGCCCAAAGCCCCACGGCGGATCTCGATGGAAACGGGATCTTTGATTTCTTCGATGTCTCCGCATTCCTCGATGGATTCGGGGCGGGGTGTCCAGACTAAACCAGCTTGCATCAGTCATTTTGCGAGTAGGGGGCCAGCGGTATTGTGCGGCATGTTTGAAATACTCTGGAAGGTCTTCAAGGTATACGGAACGGCGTCGCGGAAGTGATGCCGTTTCGGCCGTTTTGGGGGCAAAGCACAGGGTATGTCGAGTCTCCGGGAGTTCGCTGTTCGACTCGAATACAAGAAAACGAACCGTGTTGGGTCAATTGACCAGTGTGCAAAAAAAGGCATCCGTGCGGCTGGGCACACGGATGCCTGAGTTGTGGTTGGGTGCTTTCAATCAGTGAAGATGCGAATCCTTACGGGCAACCAGTGCCGAAGGCATCGAGGAATGCGGAGACATCGAAGAAGTCGAACAATCCGTCATTGGTGAAGTCTGCTATTGGATCCTGATCACCGAAGCTATCAAGGAATGCGGAAACATCGAAGAAATCAAGTACATTATTGTTATCCATATCAGCAGGACAACCAGTCGCTTCATCGATCTCGAATCTGACGAGCAGGGCACGCCCGGCGGAGAGGCTCCCGCTCACAGAGAAGCTCCCGACCGCGAGTTCGAGATCGCCCTCTTCGCCGCAGATCTCGTTGATATTGGTTTGGATTCCGAAGTTATCACTAAAAATCGTGTCGTAGCCACCAACGGCCAGGTAGTAGGTGCCGGCCGAGAGATTGATGTCGATCTGGCTCTGGCGAGCGGGTGATGGGCCGCAGAAATCATCGTTCTGTTCGATGAGGTTGCCGGAAGCATCGAAGATCGCGATCTCGGTATCGAAGTTGCTCCCGCATGTCGAGAATGTGATGATCTCGCTCTCGTTGCCGATTACGCCAAGTGCTCCATCAGCATCTGCGTCCGCTTGGGTATCGACCACCGGCACCTGAAACACGGATCACTCCACCAGAGGGCTGCTCCGCTTCGCTCCGCAGCCCTCTGGTGGGACGAAGGAACGCTACTGCCCTAACATAGGCAGTGGTACAAACAATGGGGGCAGGTCAGCGATTGATCTCACCCTCGAATGGGATTGATCGGTAAACAAACTCATATTTTGGTTTTCTGTTTCTAAAAATGCGTCCAGCTGTCTGAAGTGCACGAAATCAAAGCGTCAAAGCCGATTCGTTTTGCCAATGCCGATTCAAACTCTACTGAGGGGTTCACCATGCGATTTCACCCGAAAATCTGGGCAATATCAACCATCTTCTCTGCCTCAGCTCTTGGGGTGGCCCCGCCGCTCGATATTGACTTTGAGCAAGGTGTCGATACCTGGCGTGTTGTTCTTGACGGTGTGATGGGTGGACGATCGTCGGGCAGAATCACACAAGGTGATCCCGACAAGCTGGTATTCTCGGGGAAGCTCTCTCTCGCGAACAACGGCGGCTTCTCACAAATCAGGACGAATATCCCCGAAGGAACACTCGCGGACCAGGATGGTATCGCGATCAAGCTCCTCGGCGACGGGAGGAGCTATCAGTTCGACATCCGTGTCTCGAATGTCAGACTCATGGCCGGTGGGTTCCAAGCCCAGTTCGACACGGTCGACGGGGAATGGAAGACAATCGAGTTGCCATTCGAAGACTTCCGCTTGTACTCATTTGGTCGCCGAGTGCCCCGAGCCCCGGTGCTCGATCCGGCCAAAATCGAATCCATCGGATTGACCCTCGCGGACAAGAAGCCTGGTGATTTTCGCGTCGAGATCGACTCGATTCGATCATACGATGCATCGGAATCGATAGGCTCGGAGCAGATTTCAAATCAAGCAACTTCGAAACCGTCACTCAGCTCAGTAGCAGATTCGGCGGGGCTGAGCACATTGATGCAACTGATCGAACGCTCTGGAATCGAGCTCCCTGAGGGCGAACAGGTCACCATCCTGGCGCCTTCCGAGGCTGCGTTCTCCAATCTCCCCAAAGAAACAATCGAGTTCCTCGTCTCCCCCGATGGGACGGACACGCTCCAAACAATCTTGAGCAATCATGTCGTCATCGGCGTGATCCGCTCGAATGAGTTGCTCAACAAGCGTTCGCTCAAATCGCTCGCCGGCCAAAGCTTGCCAATCGAGCTTGCAAATGGGCTGAGTGTTGCAGGTGCTCGATTCGAATCCGTCGATGTCGAGTTTGATCAAGGTGTCGTTCATGTGATCGATACCGTCCTTGTCCCAGAATCACGATCGATCCTCGATCTGGCGGCATCGAACGATCGGCTTTCCACCCTCACGGCTGCGATTCAAGCCGCGGGGATCGGGAGCCAGCTCGAGAGTGAGAACGGTCCATGGACGGTCTTCGCCCCGGTCAACTCTGCGTTTTCAAATCTCCCAGAGGGTGCGCTCAACGAGCTTCTTGAGCCCGAAAACCGTGCCAAGCTCATCGACACCCTCGGGCTGCACATTATCCCCGGCCGTATTGCGAGCAACGAGTTGCTCGCCAGTCAGAGCGCCCGCTCATACTTTGGCAACAAGATCGAGTTCTCGATCAAGGACGGCCAGGTTATGATCGCGAACGCACAGATCGTGCAATCTGATATCCAGGCATCCAATGGGGTGATCCACTTGATTGATGCCGTCATCGCTCCAAAGAAATCAAACCCGATTGAGCAAGCGGCACCCACCCCCGCTCGGCTAAACCACGAGGCGGTTCGTTTGTACGAACTGGCGATCAGCCGAGGGGTGCCCTTGTTCAATGCGGGCCAAGAGAGTGCCTGCGCCACGATATATGAGATCACCGTGGAATCCATGATCGCCCTAGGCGCCGACAATCTGGATCGCCGAGGGATTGAACAGCTCGAGATGGGGATGGCCGAAGCGGAATCTGAGCAGGACACGACCAAGCGAGCCTGGATCTTCCGCCGCGCCCTCGACCGTGCCGCTCAGCGCTTCTCACAGGCTGACTAACCCCCTTGTTCCTACCAGAAACATCCAACCCACCCAACTCGCTCCTTGTTCTGGCCTGTCGGTGCAAGCTCGAGCGGCTCGACGAACTACTTCAGACACAGTGTAAAAGTTATTCACGAACCGAGCCCGGCTGAAGGTCACCGCTGTCCCGTGCGCGCACCCGTCAGTTCCTGTAAGGGCGTTGAGCCATGAATCTGGTGTAAGTTTGTTGATGCCGATGAGCCCAGCAATTTCTTTGACTGGCAGTGGACTCGGGGGCGGGGCGCTGATGCCGCCCCGAACTTCCGTGTCAACAATCCCATGATCAAATGGTGAGTGAACAGACGGTGATTCGTCATCCTCAGACGGCGAATTAGTCCTGAACCGGATGCCGGATTGTTCTGCCCGCTCCATGGTTTCGATCCAGACCGCTGGGCGCACCAGCCGCGTAGGCGACACTCAGCGTGACCGCCTCCAATCCATTCGTTGCTCATGCGACAGGCAAAGGAGTTGCTCGAATAGGTATGTGACACAAAATGGTCGTAAGAAGAAAAAGCCGGCGGTGCAAGTTGATGCACGCCGGCTTGAAGGGATGTAGAGGGCAGTAGTTGTAGATCCAAGTGCGGGGCCTGGATGGATCACCCTTCCGACGGGAGGATCACGGTGTCGATCACATGGATGACGCCGTTGGCCGTGTCGATGTTGGCGCCGGTGACGGCCGCGTTGTTGATCATCACCTTGCCCTTGGATTCCTTGATCTTGATCTTGGTACCTTCGAGGGTCTTGGCGGAGCGTGCCTTAATCGCGTCATCGCTGTAAACTCGCCCATCGACGACATGGTAGAGGAGGATCGAACGGAGCTGTTCGATGTTCTCTGGCTTGAGGAGGCTCTCGACGGTGCCCTTTGGGAGCTTGGCGAACGCCTCATCGGTGGGGGCGAAGACGGTGAACGGGCCGTCGGCGCTCAGCGCGTCGATCAGGTCAGCGGCTTCGAGTGCTGCCGCCAGCGTGGTGAAGGAGCCAGCGGAGGTTGCGGTCTCGAGGATCGTGTCCGTGTTCGGCATGATGACCGAGTCGATGACATGGATCACGCCGTTGGAGCAGTCGATGTCGGTCTTGACGATGGTTGCTGAACCGATCATGCCCTTCTTGGCGTTGATGGGTGCTCGTTGCCCGTTGAGGGTAGCGAGTGCGTCGGCATCGAGGACTTCACCGGCATCAAGATTGCCCGGGACGACATGGAATGTCAGGATATCGATGAGCTTCTGCTTGTTCTCTGGCTTGAGGAGCATCTCGACGGTGCCCTTTGGGAGCTTGGCGAATGCTTCATCGGTGGGTGCGAAGACGGTGAATGGGCCGTCACCCTTGAGGGCGTCGATCAGGTCGGCCTGAGTCAATGCCGCGGCCAGGGTCTTGAACGATCCGGCGGCCAGGGCAGTGTCGATGATGTCGGCCTTGCCCTTGCTGGCGGTGGTCATGCTGACATTGGTCATCTTGGCGTAGCTGGCCGCGGGCATGGCGGTGTTGTTGGAGCCGCAGTTTGGCCCGGCGAGTGCCAGGGGAGTGGCGGCGAGTGAAGCGACAACGATAGCGGTCATGAACGGGTTCATTTCAGGTCTCCTTTGAGTTGTGAACAGGGATGTGTTCGCGTGATTCGGTGCGTTGGTTGTTGATGGAGCCGGCCACGGGCGGGCTCCGGAACTGTTGGGGCATGGATTCGGACGCTGATTTGTATTGGACGCACACCGATCGAAAAAAGTGTATAATCTTTGAGGTCACGCATCGATGGTGCGTCTGGGCCATCGATGGGCTCGAACACAGAGCGTAAAGACCGATCTCGGAACGCATCCACATCCAGGGATACACTCTACCGAACCTATGAACGCCTTTACACAACAACCTGTGATACTCGAGCGGGTCGCGCAAGGCGATAAGCACGCGATGCGTGAGTTGCTTGATCAGTACACTGGTTTAGTCTGGTCTTTGGTTCGCCGCAAAATCGCGAACGCCGATGATGCCGAGGATATCGTGCAAGAAGTATTTGCTGAAATCTGGAAGAGTGCCCATCGCTATAAGCCCGAGCTCGGGTCGGAGGCCACCTTCATCTCGGTGATCACGCGCCGGCGTGTGATCGACGCGATCCGCCGGATTACCCGGCGCAGGGATCAGGGGGCATCGAGCGTGCCCTTCGATGGGCTCGCCGAGTACAGCGCGTCGGCTGATGGCTCAGGGTTTGGTGATGGTGCCAACGAGCAGGCGATCGATACCAAATCCGAGCTCGCGGGCGTGATGACACTGCTCCAATCGCTTGCCCCGCAACGGCGCAGCGTGATCGAACTTTCGATCATTCATGGGCTCTCGCATTCGCAGATTGTCGAGGCCACGGAGCTGCCGCTGGGTACGGTCAAGGCGCACATCCGCAGGGGGCTTGAAGAAGTCCGTGCTGGGCTTCGCGCTGCTCGGAAATCGAGCGACGGTGGGGAGGTGAAGCGATGAGCGATCAGCACACCCCGAACAACGGCGATCAGAACCAAGATCAGTTGATGGACGCCATGATTGAGCGTTTGCTTGGTCAATCGAACATTGATGATCCAACTGCATTCGAGGACACGCTCGATGCGGACTCACTCCAAGCGGAGATGGAACTCGCCGCGGCCATGATCGATCTCGCAGCCGCTGAATCCCAGCCCGTTGAACTCCCCTCAGGGCTCACTGAAAAACTGAAGTCGCAGATCGATCAATACGCAGAGCAAGGCAGTGCGAGCACGCAAGCCCCCGTTTCTCTGCCGATCCAGGATGCTCCCCAGCCCGTGATCACACGGATCCGTTGGACCCCGTGGGCGATCGCGGCGGCTTCGTTGCTCATTGCGACGGTGGCCATCATCGGGCGTGGACCCGTGCCTGTGCCGGCTCCACAAGACCTTGGTGCTGACCGGCTCGCGCTGATCGCTGAAACCCCCGAGGGCGAGTTGACACAGTGGGATTGGATTTCTACGGATGACGCAGCCGTGGTCGGCGAGGTCATCGGGGATGTGGTCTGGAGCGACACGCTCAACAAGGGCTATATGCGGATCTCAGGACTCGCGATCAACGACCCATCCCTCAAGCAGTACCAGCTCTGGATCTTCGATGCAACCCGGGCTTCGGGCGATCTGCCGGAGTTTGGCGATGGGCTCCTCTCCCAACGCCCAATCGACGGCGGGGTCTTTGATATCAACGCACAAGGCGAAGTCATCATCGAGATCGACGCCAAGCTCCAGGTCCAGCAGGCCGCCGCGTTTGCGATCACCGTCGAACCCCCGGGTGGCGTGGTCGTCTCGGATCGCAGCCGCGTCCCGCTCCTCGCGCTCGCGCCATAAATGATCCATGCCATCAGTCCATTTTGGTGATCAAACGATCCTTCGCCTGCGCCTTCAACCATCGAAGGCAGATCCCAATCGTTCAGACTGGTGAAAGATCGCCATTGCGTAAGGTCTTTGCGTAAGAAGGGGTAGTTAATACCTTGAGGATGGCAGATCTGTTCAAATCGAGACGGTCGCAGAAAGAGTAGTCGCCGTAAGCTCGAACACACCCCGAGCTTCACCCGCCAGCATTCGTGATCAAGTTTGCCAACTCGGTTGATGCCTCACCATCACCCGTCGAGTCATGGGCAGCCCATGCCGAACAGATCGAGGAACTCAGAGACATCAAAGAAGTCATAGATCCCGTCGTTGGTGAGATCTGCGATCGGGTCTTGCGAGCCGAAGGCGTCAAGGAATGCGGAGACATCGAAGAAGTCGAGTATCCCGTTGGAATCATAATCCACAAGGCAAGCCGCCGGCGTAACCCTGAGCACCACCAACGCTGGCTCGCTGAGCACATCCGGGTCGCCAACGGGGTTATCCGGATCGCCGACCTGGGCGACCAGGCGGTAGCTGAATGAATCGACACCCTCGAATCCCGGGTTCGGTGCATACTCGAACGCCCCGTCAGCGAGCACCGTGAGCGAGCCATTCGCTGGCGGCATGTGCTCAGATGTCGCGAAGAAATCGAGGTCAACCATCAGGTCATCGTTGTCGATGCGCCCCTCCTGGCCGATATCGTTGGCCATGAGCCCGTCGGCTGCGTCGATCGATATCGAGCCCGAAACGAGATAGGTATCGTCGATCGCCAGCTCAAAGGCATGGTCACGAAGATCACGCAACTCAGCGAGCACGAACTCGACATAGGGGAAGGAAGGAGCGGGGGAGTTGATCGCGAGATCGACTTCCGAACTCAGGGCCGCCATACGCTGATTAAAGTGATCGCTCAGGGTCGGTACATCGGCAATCTGCGGCCCGCCAAGCCCGCCCAAATCCGCCCCGTCAGCAGCGGCGATCACCATGCTCCATTCGGGCAGGTCCAGCCACATGCCCCCGGCTCCGGGTAATCCACGCAGGGCCGAGCGGAGGGCTTCGCTTGATCCGATGGAGTCAGATGCGCCCAGCGTCAGATAGCCATCGAGCAGGGCACGGGTATCGGCCAAACTCGCCGAGACGGTTTCGTACTCACTGCCGGGGTTGGCAAACTCCCCGATCAGCCAGTCACGGATATCAGCACGAGCCATAAACAGCCCGGTCTCGATGGCATCCGCCTGGAACTGGATCGCGCCCGTGGTCGTGCTCGATCGGTCCTGCAAGACCCGCAGGCGGGACATGCGGAGGATGTTGTTCACCCGGATCTGTCCAGAGAGGTAGGTGTTACCCACAAGATTCCCGAGATGGATCACATTGTCGATGCGGGTCCATGCCTCACGGAAACGCTGCTGGTAGAAACTGCTCGGCTCGAAATCGGTGTATCTCGGCCAGCCCGATCCAGAGTCATACTCGATCCGGAATCGCATGGTGCGCTCAAAGCGGTATGAACCGTGTGAAGCGCGGATGGTCGCGGTCATCTCGCCGTTGCCGTTGGGCTGGATGGTCGTTGAGTATCCAACACCCAGATCCGGGCGCGTGATCCGCATCATGGCCATACGCTCGGCGAGCTGGGCTCGAGCGTAATCGCCAGATTCGCCAAGCCGGGTGTCCGCAAAGAAGATCTCATGCCCACGGTGTGTAAACCCGGTGCTGTCCACTGTCCCCGCACCGGCGATAGAACTCACGGGCGTGCTCGCGGGGGCAACGGTCTGATCGATCGGGCCCCATGCATCGACGGTTGCCCCGCCGCCCGAAAGCCCCAGATCCTCGCCGGCTTCCTCGACGCTTGATTCCACGAGCGATTGAAGGATGCTCACATCGTCCGCCGCTCTTTGCAGCAGGGCGTTGAAGAGGTCGTCGCGCCCGCGCGTCGCGCTGGCGAGCGTCGAGATCCGCTGCCCTTGGTCAATAATCTGCTCGATCTGAGGCGGGTTGCTCCCGCCCGCATTCTGCTGAGTCTGCAGCAGGTACGCGAAGTACCACGGGCTCTCCTGGGCGAGCTGAGCAAACGAAGCCGCGGCTTGTGACCACGGTGCAGGAGCGGGCGTGCGCCCGGAGCTGATCGGACCCAAGACCGGTTGGTCATCGCTGGTGAAAAGCCCCGAAGGAATACGACGGAAGTCGTTGATCAATCGTGCGACGGCCGCATCGCCCGAGAGCAGGTCCGATGCATTGTCAACTGTCAGAGTCAACGGCTGAGCGTCCTCTACGCCCGCGAAGGATGAAGTCTGTGCAGTGAATGTTGAGAAAGTAGTGAACCCGCTGGCCGCGCCCACAAAGCTCGGCGACTGGTTGTTGTACGCCAAGTCGAACCCGGTCTTGTTGCGATAATCAAGCACTTCATCGGTCTGGGTGGTGAGATCAACGAGCAGCAGATTCTGGGCGAAGCCAAACAGTGCTTCCTCGATCCGATCGAGCGTGCTCCGCACCGAAGCAATGTCAGCGATCAAGGTCTCGATGCCGTCCTGGATCAGCCCGAACGAAGTAATCATGGTCTCGAAGATGACATCGAGCTTTGCATCGACGATGTCGAACCGCTCGTTCATCTGCAGGCGCAGGTCCTCGACCTGCTCACGGAGCCCAACGATCTGCTCGAAGATCTGGTCATCGACACTCGGCGGCCCATCGCCGAGGATATCCGCGACCCCGAACACGCCAGAGACCACGCTCGCCAGCGAGGACGCCCCGCCCGTCAGGTTCCCGCTGGCGTACGCCGCGCCGAGCCCGCCCAGCGAACTGATGATCCCGACCGATTCTTGGGCGATCGCCAGCTCGGTGTTGACCTGGAGCTGGAGCCCAGCGAACGAGCGTGCACGCTCAGCCGCGTACACCACATCAGGGTAGCTCGATTGCTGGAGCAGCATCGTGCGGGCGAACAACGATGCCCGATCGTCCGCCGTCTGGCGGAAGGTGTCGATGAGTGCCTGACGCCGGGCATCGAGAAACGCGATGGCCTCACTGTGGTCTGGGTGCTCCGGGTCGGCGGCCGCCGCGAAGAGCTCGATCGAGTCCGTCGCGAGCCCGGACGGGACCTGCGCTTCACCGATCTCGCCGAGTGTGGTCTCGGCATCGGCCTGGATGGACTCGATGCGAGAAAACAGCTCGGCTTCAACCGCATCGTGTGCCCCTGCATTGTCACGAAGAGCGATAAACCCCGGATAGTCCGGCAGCCCATCGAGCCCGGCATTCACCGCAGCTTGGGCCGGGTCCACCTGTCCGAGCATCGGCGCGTAGCCCAGCGACTCAAGATAAGCCACGCCCGCCTGCGAGAGCCCATCGATCCGATTGCCGGAGGGATCAACACCCGCAAGCACCGCGGTGAGTGCGTCGGCGACCTGCGCCTGATTGATCCAGCGCTGGGCCGATGCCAGCTCGAACTTCGCCATCCGCTGCTGGGACTGCCCAAAGCTCTCGAGCCCGGGCAACTCCACCCCGAGGAGTTCGAGCGCCCGCTGGCCGACGCGTTTGTCGGTTCCTTCGAGCACGGTGCTCTGTGCAACCCGGGCAGAGTACATCGCGGTGAGCATCGAGCCAGAGCGGATCAAGCGATCATCGCCGGGGACCGATTGGGCGAGGGCTGCGTCGTACGCCGTGACAAAAGCGCCCAACTGCTCGGGTGTCGCCAGCGGGTTCGATTCAGCGTACGCCCAGAGCCCCATGATCCCAGCGATCATGCGGGGGGTGGTTTGCTCTTCAATATACCCCTGGCGTGTGTATTCGGAAGCTCGTATGGCATCGAGCAGCTGCTGGTACTCCGCCTCATTCTCGACAGGGATATCGCTCGCCCGGGCAGGACCACCGAGTATCCATGCCATGGCCAGTGCCAAGACAATCTGGAGAGCTGAAATACGCGATGAGGTGAAGCGGGTGGTGGGCATGGTGAAACTCCGAAGTTGAAAGCCGTCATGGCAGCAAGCGGGCAAAAGAGCCCTTCCATATGAATGAAGCGATGGGAGTGCCTCGCGCGCCCGACAAATCCGGAATATCATCGATAAATTGGCCATTCGGTGTGTTCATGCATCTCCTCACCGCGGATATGGAGATCGAACGGACCGATAAGAATGTCCGGCTGCCACCAGAATCGACGACAAAGAAGACACCGACGAAGGGTGGGGCCGTGCCCCAGTGTTCCATGCACACCCCCCGTACGGGCTGGTATACTGCCCGCATGCCCACTGACCCCGGAATCCAATCGCAAGCGACCGCCATCCTCAACCGGATGACGCTCGGCGATCACACGGATTCCGCCGTCCTCTCCGAGTTCCTCTACGACGAACTCAAATCCCTCGCGCGCCAGATGATGAACGACGAACGCGCCGACCACACCCTCCAGCCCACCGCCCTCGTCCACGAAGTATTCCTCCGTTTGATCCGCACCGAAGAGGTCCAGGTCAACTCCAAGGACCATTTCATGATGCTCGCCGCCCAGGTCATGCGCCGGGTGCTCATCGACCACGCGCGGGCCGCCCAAAGCCAACGCCGAGGCGGAGAGCACCGGCGCGTCTCCATGACCATCGCCGATCCGGAATCCAAAGAGCCCATCTCCCCCGAGACCCTGCTGGCCATCGACGATGCGCTCGACAAGCTCCGCACGCTTGATGAACGCAAAGCCAAGCTCGTCGAGCTGCGGTTCTTCGCCGGGCTCGATGAAGAGCACGCCGCCAGGATCCTGGGCATTTCCCGCTCCACCGCCTCGAATGACTGGCGATTTGCCCGCGTCTGGCTCCTCCGCGAGCTTGGTTCTGCGCCCGAGGATGGGTCATGACGAACGAACGCGATCGGTTCCGACGCATCGAGTCGGCCTTCAATGAACTCCGGGTGATGTCCACCGAGGATCCGCGAGCTATTGAAGCACGACTCATCGAGCTGGCGCAGGGTGATACGGGCATGGCCGACGAAATGCGGGCGATGCTTGAGCTGGATCGAACCGAACGCAACATCCTCGATCAACCCGCGATCGGGATCGATACACTCGATTTCGAGAACGAATCCCTCCCCGAGTCCATCGCCAACTACATACCCGTTCGCATCCTCGGCGAAGGCGGCATGGGCATCGTCTACGAAGCCAAACAGCACGATACCGACCGACGCGTCGCGCTCAAAGTCATCCGCACTCGATCAATCCAAGAGAAGATCCGCAAGCGCTTCCAACGCGAAGCGCAGATCCTCGCGAAGCTCAATCACCCAGGGATCGCCACGATCTACGATTCGGGCACAGCCGACGACAACCGCACCCCGTTTGTGGCGATGGAGCTCGTGCATGGCGATCCGATCCATCACTATTGCCGCGATACCGAGCTGTCTATCGAACAGCGGGTTGAACTCCTCGTCAAGGTGAGCCGCGCGGTCGCGTACGCACACTCGATCGGGATCGTGCACCGCGATCTCAAACCCAGCAATATTTTAGTGACGGCTGCCGGCGAACCAAAGGTGCTTGACTTCGGCATCGCCCTCGAACTGCAGATCGACGATCGAACCATGATCAAACAGATGACCCAGATGACCCAAACCGGGCAGCTCCTGGGTACCCTGCAGTACATGGCCCCCGAGCAGGTGGACCGCGCCAAGAACGAGCCGAGCACTCGCACCGATGTGTACGCGATCGGGTTGATCGCCTTCGAGCTCCTCACCGGGGAGAGCGCTCACGCGGGCAGCGAGTCATCGATGTATGAACTCGTCCGCTCAATCCGCGACGACGAGCCCCGATCACTGAGCGCCCATGATCGCACGCTCCGCGGCGATCTCGAGACCATCATCGCCAAATCGCTCGCACGCGAGCCCGCCCGACGATACCCCGACGCGGGGGCGCTGGCCGACGATCTCGATCGGTTCTTGGCGCACAAGCCCATCGAGGCCCGCCCCCCGAGCACCTGGTACCAGCTCCGCAAGTTCTCGCAGCGCAATCCGCTGCTCGTCGGTTCCGTCGCGTCCGTCATGCTGGTGCTCATCGTCGCGATCGTGCTCATCTCCAACGCGCTGCGTGTCACCAACAACGAACGAGCGATCGCTCAAAGAGAGCAGCACGCCCAGGAACTCACGGCGCTCTTCGTCACCGAGGATCTCTTCGCCGCAGGGAACCCCGACGACAACGGCGACGCGAGCATTACCCTGCTCGACGCGATGCGTGCTGCATCGGACAATATCCCTCAACGCTTCGAGGGTGCGCCCGAAGCCGAAGCCTCGATCAGCGCAAAGATGGGCGATCAGTTCCGCCTGATGAATGATTACGAGCGAGCCGAGCTCCAGCTCACCCGCTCGCTCGAGCTCAGCAAGCGGCTCCCCGATCTCTCGCCTGAGATATTGACGCAGCGTTACATCAACCTCATTGATCTCTGTACGGATATCGACAACCTCGACCGAGCACTCATGCTCGTCGCAGAGCTCGAAGCGTTCGCAGAATCAAGGCCCGATCTCCCACCCGGGTCCCGCGTTGACATCCTCGTGCAGCATGCGAGTATCTTCTATCACCAGCGCGATCTCGAATCCGCCGCCACGGTATTTGAGCGGGCCGTGGCGATCGGTGAATCACAGGCCCCAACACACCTGGGCACCATCGACGCGATCGCGGCATTGGCTATGGTCTATACCAATCTCAGCCGGTACGAAGAGGCCGCCCCCCTGCACGAACGCAACATCGAGATGTCGATCGATACCCTCGGGCCTGAGCACCCGGCGACGCTCCAGTCCATGGACAACTACGCGATCCAGCTCTTCCGCAGCAACCAGCCGGACCAAGCCCGTGAACTCCTCGAGCGGGTCCTTGAAATCCGCCTGAAAGTCTTCGGCTCCGATCACCATAAAACCAATCTCACCCGCGCCCTCATCGGACGCACGACATTTATGGCCGGCGATCACGCATCGGCAGAACCCATCCTCCTCGATGCCTACCAACGCCTCATCGAAACCCTCGGCCAAGACCACCGATACACCCTGGTGTGTCGTGAGTTCATCCACAAGCTGTATACCGAGTGGGGGAAGCCAGAGCACGCCGCACAGTTCGAACCCCCTGATTCAGAGGCACCCTGACACACAGACTACTCTTCGCATGTGGTACTCAGTTTTTCGGCGGCAGATCAATACGGAGGTCGATGGGCATCGTGTGCTGCTGGTCAGACTTGCAGATCGGGTGTATCCCATCGGGGGTGTTCACCAGATCGGCGATCGAAGTCGTGGCAAAGGACGATTCGACGCGGGCGCTCTGCTGATCGATGAGATGGTGCAATGAGCAGAGGTGGGTGTGCCCGGTGATACCAAGCGGGCAGCGTTCGATCCTGGATGGGGCCGAATCGCATGCGTTGAGCACATCGAGCACGCTGATCGCGCTGGGCAGCTTGGCGAGCTTGAACCCGCCGCCCATACCACGCTGGGCGATCAAGAGCTTGTGCTGGGTCAAGGTCCGCAGGATCTTCTGCAGATACGCCTGGGGTACCTTGGTGGCCGCCGCGATTTCGGCGGCTGGTGATGGGGTGTCGGGGGCGAGCCTGCTGAGATGGACGACCGCACGCAATGCGTATTCGCCGGCTTGATTGATCATGGGTTTGGCCTCATCAAAGGAGTGCTGCGTATCCACTATACCGATCTGGGGGGGCTTCTTCAAGGCGGATTCTGAGATTAGGATTAGTTTTCAGCAGGCCGAATGTTGCATAAGCGGTATGCAGCAAGCAGTTTAGGAGTGTTGCGACGAAAAAAAGGAGTGTGGTGTCCAGTATTTAATGTAGATAGTGGACTCCACTATAGTTATTGTGTAGAATCGGACTGTTCTGTCCTTTATTCGCATTCAAATGGAGACTGTGATGACACCCAACACAAAGAAAGAGCCACGCTCCGGAGCACACCCCAGTTCATCAGACCCTTTCAAATGGCACGCAGTTGGAGTCGCCGCGGTGGTGGCGATCACGCCGGTCATCATGTTTTCGATGGTCAAGATGGCCAGCCCGTCGGCCTCTCCCAAGGTCCATACCCAGCAGGTCGCGGACTCGACACCCCGCACGAACGATGCCACCATGCAGCTGGTCGCTGGGAAAGCGGTGTACAAGAACACATGCGCTGTCTGCCACGGCCCAGATGGGCAGGGCGTCGCTCGGCTCGGCAAGCCACTGCGGAATAGCGCCTTCGTTCAAGACGCGGATGATGGCTTGTTGATTGGCCTGATCGCCAACGGGCGACTCCCCGATGATCCAATCAACACCACCGGCACATTGATGCCACCACGCGGTGCTCAAGAAATCGATGACACGCAGGTCCAACAGGTCACCGCGTATCTCCGCACGATGCAAGACCCGGATCAGCCGGTCGCCTCGGTTGAGGCGTGGGACCTCAAGGCTCTTGCGCTGGCACAAGCTGACCTGCCCGCTGATCCAAGCGTCCACCCTGGTAAAGCGATCTATGTCACTTCGTGTTCCTCATGCCATGGCCCCAACGGCGAAGGGCTCGATGGGCTGGGCAAGGCGTTCACAACCAGCGCCTTCGTGGCCAACAGCTCGGACAAAGAACTCATGACCATGATCAAGATGGGGCGTCCGATCTGGGACGCCGCCAACACCACCGGGCTCGATATGCCCTCCAAAGGAGGCAACCCGGCCCTCAGCGACGATGAACTCAACGAGATCATCGGGTACATGCGATCGATCAACACCGTTGAAGGCTAATCACTCACTTTCACAGACCACCGATGCACGCTGTGCATCACGATTCATACACCAACGCAGGAAAGGAAACACCATGCGATACACAGGACGAACAGCGATGGCGCTCCTCGGGGCAGGGCTGATCGGGCTCGGCGCTTCACAGAGCGCCGCCCAATCCATGTCAGATGTCGAGAAGGCCGCCAAGGCTCGAGGGCTCACCACGCAGGACCTCCTCGCAGCCGCCAAGACCTACACACCGACGGGCATGAAGGACGAGTATGTCATCTTCTCATCGGGCGGGCACTCGGGGCAGGTCTTTGTCATCGGCGTACCGTCGATGCGTATATTGCGCACGATTGCGGTCTTCACCCCTGAGCCCTGGCAGGGATGGGGCTACGGCGTGGGCAATGAGATCCTCGACGAGGGCAATGTCAGCGGCAAAGAGAACCGTTGGGGCGACACCCATCACCCGGCGCTCTCCGAAACCAACGGCGACTACGACGGCGACTGGCTCTTCATCAACGACAAGGCCAACGCGCGCATCGCCGTGATCGACCTGCGTGACTTCGAGACCAAGCAGATCGTCAAGAACCCGCTCTTCATCAACGACCACGGCGGGGCCTTCGTCCCGCCCAACACCGAGTACATCTTCGAGACCGCCCAGTACAATGTGCCCTGGGGCGCTGAGTACGCCCCGATGTCGGACTTCAAGGAAGACTTCCGCGGCGCGGTGACGATGTGGAAGTTTGATCGCAAGAAGGGACGAATCGACAAAGAGAAATCATTCGCCGTCGAGCTCCCGCCGTACTGGCAGGACATCGCCGACGCGGGCAAGCTCGCCAGCGACGGGTACTTCTTCCTCAACTCGATCAACACCGAACTCGCCACCGGCGGCTTCGGGGTCGAGGGCCAAAAGAAGCCACCATTCGAAGCCGGTGTGAGCATGAACGCCACAGACTACCTGCACATCATCGACTGGAAGAAGGCCGAGAAAGTCTTCCAGGCGGGCAAGTTCACCAAGATCAAGGACTTCCCGGTGATCTCGCTCCAGGACGCCATCAGCGAAGGCATCTTGCATGTCACCCCCGAGCCCCGCAGCCCCCACGGCGTCGATGTCGCGCCCAAGGGCGATTTCGTGGTCGTCTCGGGCAAGCTCGATCCGCACACCACGGTGTACTCGGTCGAGAAGATCAAGAAGGCCATCGCGAGCAAGGACTTCTCCGGCAAGGACGAGTTCGGGGTCCCCGTGCTCAACTTTGACTCCGTGATGGAAGCCCAGGTCGAAGTCGGGCTCGGTCCTCTACACACCCAGTTCGGACCCGATGGCTACGCGTACACCTCGCTATTCCTCGACTCGGCCGTCGCCCGCTGGACACTCGGCGGCGACTACGCCAAGCTCAATCCTGAGCCAGATTGGACACTCGTCCAGAAAACCCCCGTCCATTACAATGTGGGTCACCTGGGTGCTGCCGAAGGCGACACGGTTGACCCGGACGGCAAGTACCTCGTGTCGTACAACAAGTGGTCGGTCGATCGCTTCATCCACACCGGCCCATTGCTCCCGCAGAACTTCCAGCTGATCGACATCTCCAAGCAGGGCACCGAGATGCCCGTGATCTACGACATGCCCATGGGCATCGGTGAGCCGCACTATGCTCAAATCATCAAGGCCGACAAGCTGCATCCGTGGTCGGTCTACCCAGAGATCGGCTGGGACCCGATGACCCAATCAGTTGATCCATGGGCGCCGCGCCCCAAGATGGAGCGGGTTGAGCGCAAGGGCGAGCACGAGGTCGAGGTCTTCATGACCTCCGTCCGCAGCCACTTCTCGCCCGAGCATGTGACCGTCAAGCAGGGTGACACCGTCACCTGGCGCATCACTAATACCGAGCGGGCCGTCGATGCGACCCACGGGTTCTCGATCCCGGTCTACAACATCACCCTGAGCCTCGAACCCGGCGAGACTGCCAAGATCGAGTTCGTCGCCGACACCGCAGGTACCTTCCCGTTCTACTGCACCGAGTTCTGCTCGGCGCTGCACCTTGAGATGATGGGCTACCTGATGGTCGAGCCCGCAGAAGACTAAGTTGACCCTGTCGATTCCTCCCCATCAACGGGCTCGCCGGCCCGTTGATGGATTTCAGAACCCGCGCAAGCGAACGCGGGACACACCTCAACACATGGAGTCGCCATGCCTTCATTCATCGAACACATCGTCGGCCCTCGTGTCGATCAGCACGAACTCAACGCCCACAGCATCAAGTTCGGGACCCCGGGGTTCTTGCTCCTGATCGCCCGCGTGATGCTCCTCGTCTCGCTCTTCGTGCCGTTCTGGCATATGGAACTCGTCGCGCCCCAGTACCCAGAGAACCTGCACCTGGTCGCGTATGTGAACCATCTCGCGGGCGATGTCGCGGAGATCGATAGCCTGAATCACTACATCGGGATGCGTCCGCTGGACGAAGCCGCCCAGATCGAGCGCTCGCTGGGCGTGTATGTGATGATCCTCTTTGTGCTGATGCTTGAGTTGGCCAGCTGGGTGCACAGCCGATGGACGGTGCTGCTGGTGCTGCCCGTGCTGCTGTTCCCGGTGGTGTTCCTTGTTGATCTGCATTTGTGGATGAGCCACTTCGGACTCAATCTCGACCCAGACGCCCCGTTATCCAACTCCATCGATCCCTTCGTCCCGCCCGTGCTCGGCACCGGGATGGTGGGGCAGTTCAAAACCGTCGCAGCCCCGGGCTTGGGCTTGATGCTCTCAACGGGCGCATCGCTGGTAATCATCGTGGCGTTGTTCTTCCACCGCCGGGCGTATCTGCCTCTGTTGAAGGCTCAGAAAGCCCAGAAATCTCAGAAGGCTGGTGCATAAATGCGGAGCATCCGTGTCATGCTGGGTGTGCTCCTGATCGGGTGGACGGGGTGCGCAACCCTCGGCCAGAGTCAATCGGTGCAAACCCGATCAATGGACGAGATTGCGCAGTTGATCGAACACGCGCAGGAAGGCGAGACCATCTTGGTTCCTGCGGGGATCTACACAGGCAACCTGCAGATCGCCAAGCCCATCGTCCTCGATGGCCAAGGGCATGCAACCCTCGATGGATTGGGCGACGGAACGGTGGTCGAGCTTCGATCTTCGGGCATTACGCTCCGCAGTCTGACCATCCGAGGCTCCGGCTCTACCGTGGATCACGAGCCAGCAGGGGTGCGTGTGCTCGACGGCCCGGTCGTCATCGAAGACAACCGATTCGAGGATGTCTACTTCGGCATCGACCTGCGCCAGTCGCCCGAGTCGATCATTGCCAACAACCACATCGTCGGCAAAGAACTCGACCTCGGACGGCGCGGCGATGGCATCCGGCTCTGGTGGAGCCACGGGTGCCAGGTCCGCAACAACACCGTCACCAAAACGCGTGACATGGTCTTCTGGTACTCCGAAGACCTCGTGATCGAACACAACCAAGTCACCGACTCTCGCTACGGCTTGCACTTCATGTACAGCCACCACACCGTGCTCAGCGAGAATGAGCTGACCAACAACTCGGTCGGGATCTACCTGATGTACTCCAACAGCATCACGCTGTCCAAAAACCGCATCATCAACAACCGCGGCTCGAGCGGCTACGGGATCGGGCTCAAGGACTGCGACGACATCGTCGTCAAGGACAACGCGCTGCTCGCCAACCGCGTCGGGGTGTATATCGACAACAGCCCGTCCTCGGTGGACTCGGTCGGGTTCATCACGGGCAACAGCCTCTCGTTTAATGAGATCGGGCTCCTCGCGACGCCGATCACCCACGACAATGTGATCACCGAGAACGCGTTCATCGAAAATGCAGAGCAGGTCGCCGTGCACGGCGGCGGGCAGCTCACGCTCAACACCTTCACCAAAGACGGGCGCGGGAACTTCTGGTCCGACTACGCCGGGTACGACCTCCAGAGCGACGGCGTGGGCGATCTGCCCCACGAGCCCCGATCGCTGTTCCGCAACCTGCTCGCCCGCGAGCCCAATCTGCGTATCTTGGTGCACAGCCCCGCCCAGCAGGCCATCGAGCTTACCGCCCGCGCCTTTCCTGACCTGAGCCCCAAGCCCATGTTCAGCGATCCCAATCCATTGAGCCAGCCGCCTGAGCTGGACCTGATGGTGAGCACCTCGCCCATGCATCCGTGGCCGATGGCCTTCTTGGGGTTGGGGTTGCTCACGATCTGCGTCGGCGGTGGATGGCTCTTCGCACGCGAACCAACGCCATCGAGTACGCGTTCCAAGAAACACACTCAACACATCAACCCGAGGCTCAGCACATGATCCACGCACAAGACCTCACCAAGAAGTTCGGCAAGACCAAAGCCGTCGACGGCGTCTCGTTCTCGCTTGATCCGTCCGAGTCGCTCGCGTTATGGGGCAGCAACGGGGCCGGCAAAACAACGCTGATCCGCTGCCTGCTCGGGATCTTCAAGTTCGAGGGGGGCGTGACAATCAACGGCGTGGATGTCCGCCGCCACGGAAAGTCCACCCGATCGATGATCGGCTATGTCCCCCAAGAACTCGCCTTCCACGACGATGCGCGTCTGGGGCGATCGATCAACTTCTTCGCCAAGCTCCGCGGGCTGGGGCCGCGCGATGGAGCCCGTGTGCTCGATGTGGTCAACCTGAGCGGGCACGAGCACAAACGCGTGCGTGATCTCTCGGGCGGGATGAAGCAGCGCCTCGCGCTTGCAATCGCCCTGATCGCGGACCCACCGATCGTGATCCTCGACGAGCCCACCTCGAATCTCGATGAGTCGGGACGCAACGAAGTGGTCCACACCCTCGGCCAGCTCCGCGATGCGGGCAAAACTCTGATCTTCGCCTCCCATCGTCCCGACGAGGTCCACACTCTCGCCAGCCGGGTGCTGGTGATGGAGCTGGGCAAAGCCGTCAAGGATGTGACGCCCGATGAACTCTGGCCGCAAGAATCAACGCTCCAGACCATGCGATTGCATGTCAGCAATGGAAACGATGAGGACGCAGTCCGTGTGCTGCGGGATGCCGGGCACAGCGTGCACCTCAATGGCCAAGGGCTGTGCGTCCGGGTATTCCCCAACCGCAAGGGCGATCCGGTCTCCGCGCTGGCCAACGCCTCGATTGTGGTGAGGGACTTCGAGCTCATCGAGCCCCTTGATCATTCAGAACCAAGCTCCAAAGGAGGTGCCCGGTGAACACGCAAGAAACAACAATCGAATCTGTGCGTTCTGAGAGTCCCTTTGCGACAGCACACGGCATGAGCGTGCGACACAATGTCGTCCTCTTCGCTAAACGCGAATACCTCGACGCCCTGGCGAGCAAGTGGTTCATCCTGTACACCTGCGCCTTTACGGTGCTGGCCATCGCGGTCTCGTTTATGTCGCTGGCGGGCTCGGGCTCGCAGGGCTTCGCCGGCTTCGGGCGGACCACCGCCGGCTTGCTCAACCTGATCATGCTGGTGGTGCCGCTGATGGCGTTGATCGCCGGGGCGGGGTCGATCGCGGGCGAACGCGAACGAGGCACGCTGCTGTACCTGCTCGCCCAGCCGATCTCACGGGCTGAGCTCCTGCTCGGTAAATACCTCGGGCTCGCGATCGCGATGTGTTGCTCGATGGGCATCGGATTCGGGCTCAGCGCCGGGGTGCTGGCATGGCGAGCAGGGGGCGTGGGGCTCGGGGCGTTCGGGATGCTGATCCTCTACACCTGCATGCTCTCGCTGTCGATGCTCTCGATCGGGATGCTAATCTCGGTGTGCTCACGGCGCAGCGGCATAGCCACGGGGCTCGGGCTCTTTACATGGCTCGTGCTGGTCTTTGTCAGTGATCTGGGACTCATGGCCGGCACCATGATCTTCAAGCTCCGCGTGCAGCAGGTCTTTACTTTGGCCATCGCGAACCCGCTCCAAGCGTTCAAGATGGGCGTGATTGTAAACATGAACGCCTCGCTCGATGTCCTCGGGCCGGTGGGGACCTACGCATCGCATACATTCGGTGGATCGCTCTCCTGGTTGCTCGCCCTGATGCTTGTGCTCTGGATGGTGATCCCCTTGATCCTCGCGATGATCCTGTTCCAGAAAAAAGGAGGCATTTAGCATGAACACACGCAGATCACATATTGGGTCACCTTTGCTTATTGCGGCGTTGGCTTCGCTGTGCGCCATCATGCCGGGGTGCGGCGGGGAGGCAGATGACGGGCCGCCCAAGATTATGCTCGGCGAGAGTTCCTGCGCCGAGTGCGGCATGATCATCAGCGACGAACGATTCGCGACCGCCACCGTGATCAATGGCACGCGAGGGATTCAGCCAGTCCTCTTCGATGACTTCAACTGCCAGATCAACTTCGAACACAAGTACCCCGAGACCGAGATCATCACCCGCTGGTCGCACGATTACCCAGGGTTGATGTGGTCACCAACCGGATCGGGCTGGTTTGTGATCGCGCCGACGATCCGTTCGCCGATGGCCTCGAATATGGCATTCTTTCGAGCGCGTGAAGATGCAGAATCGATGGCTCAATCGGTTTCCGGGCAGATTCTGGACTTTGATTCCGCTTGGGCTCAACCTAAAAAGTAATTAATTCGTCCACGCTCTCAGTTTACTCAGCGGCAAGTGATCCCGTTTTGTGGCTCGCAAAATCGCCCGTACGGTGTCATTTTTAGCGATTCAATGGGCGAGGTGTTCGATTGATATGAGCGCATGTCTGAAGTGGTCTGTTGGCCGACCGCTGATTGCGTGTTCCCAATCGGCGGGTTCGGATATACAATACCGGCTATGCGAATACTGATTATCGAAGACAACCCGAAGATGGCGGGCGCGGTGCAGAAGGGGCTGGCCAGCCATGGGTATGCCGCGGATATCTCCAAATCCGGATTCGAGGGCGAAGAGCTCGCCGCGGGCACGACGCCCTACGATCTGATCATCCTCGATCTTATGCTCCCCGACCGGGACGGCATCGATGTCTGTCGGAACCTGCGTCGCCGGTGTGTCGAGACCCCGGTCCTGATGCTCACCGCCCTCTCGGGGACCGACGAGAAGGTCGACGGGCTCGATGCCGGGGCCGACGATTACCTGACCAAACCGTTTGAGTTCGAGGAACTCCTCGCCCGCATCCGGGCGCTGCTCCGCCGGGGCGAAGCCTCCGAGGGTCGCTTGCTCGAATGCGACGAGATCCAGCTCGATCTCTACACGCGGATGGCCAAGCGGAAGGATCAGGAGCACGAGCTCTCCAATAAGGAGTACGCCCTGCTCGAATACCTGATGCGGAACCCAAACCGGGTGCTCTCGCGGGCGCAGATCGCCGAGAAGGTCTGGGACATGAACTACTCACCGGGGAGCAATGTCATCGATGTGTACATGTCCTCGCTGCGCAAGAAGCTGGATCGGGGCTACGACCACGAGCTTTTTCACACCATTAAGGGTGCCGGATACCGATTCGGCGTGATGGACTAATCGTGGAACGCCTGCTGGACCCCAAGACCGCCTCGCGGTTTCAGTTCTCGCTGCGAGTCCAGCTCTCCTTGTGGGTGGTGGTCATTTTTACCCTCATCCAGTGGGTGAGCACCATCGTGGTGTGGGTGATCTTGAGCGGAGCCGTCTACACCTCCTTTAACGAGTACTTTGTTCGCCATTCGATTGATGTCAGCGCTGAGATCGATGATGATGTCTCGAGGCTCAGCCGGGAGAAGCTGACCAAGATCGAGTCTGAGCAGCTGACAGAGGCTCGGTTCAATGTGTTCGCGATCGATGTGTTCGATATCGCCGGCCAACGCGTCACAGAGCCCGGGGCATGGGTCGCCCAGCTCGATCAAGCGGATATCGATCGCGCCATGCAGAGCCCCGGTCCGGTCCTGCTCGATGATGTGAGCTGGTTCAACACCAACTCTTCTGTCGGCGAAGCGCACATGGTCGTGGTGATCCAGCGGGTGATCGGGAGAGACCGCAAGCCCTATATCCTACTGCAAGCTACGAATGATATCTACGCCCAGGACCGGGTCATGCAGACCGGGCAGACGCTGCTGATCACCTCGCTGGCGGCCCCGTTCCTCGCCCTGCTCGCGGGTTGGTTTATCTCGCGGATCGCGGTCGCCCCGCTGACACGGGTGCAGGAGCTTGTCTCGAGCCTCACGCCTGAATCGCTGACGGATCCGCTCGAAATCAAAGAGGAAAGCTCCGAGGTGATGGAGCTCGTCGCCCAGATCGACGACTCGAGAAACCAGATCAAGGACGCGTTCGAATCCCAGGCAAGGTTCATTTCCAATGTCTCCCACGAACTCAAAACGCCCATCGCGGTGATGCAGATCGAGGCCCAAACGCTGGACCTCAACGGTGCAAGCGACGACATGAAGCAGTTCGCCCGATCCGTCCAAGACGAGATGACCCGGCTCGGCAAGATGATCGAGAGCTTCTTGACCCTTACCCGTCTCGAGGACGGCTTCGGAAAGGTGGGGGGGGCCAAGTTCGCGTTCAACGACATGGTGATGGATTCGATGGACCAGTGCGTTTCGATGTCGAGCCTCAACGCGATCATGCTCGATCCGATCCTCTTTGCCGATGATGACACGATGGAACTCGCTGTCCGGGGAGACGCGGATCTGCTGATCACCATGCTCAACAACCTGGTGCGCAACGCCATCGGGTATTCGCCGGCCGCCGGCGTGGTCAGCGTGGAACTCAAGCAGGTGCTCGACGGGCAGGGTGCCCAGCGTGTGCATATTCTGGTCTCCGATCAGGGGCCAGGCATCCCGCCCGAGAAAATCGATCATATCTTTGACCGATTCGCCCAGGTCGAAAACGCTGACCGTTCGGGGCGCGGTCACGGGCTCGGGCTCGCGATCGCCCAGGGGATCGCCGAGCTCCACGGCGGCTCGATCAGCGTCGCCAACAACCCGGGCGACGGCTGCACATTCACGGTGGATCTGCCCGCGATCAATGATCAAACAGACTGATAAGGCCGCGACACACCCTAAAAATACGCCAAATACAGGCGGATTTTGAACATGAAAGAAGTTTCATGCAGGTGTTAACTCCACTTCATCTTGATCGCCAATAGTAAGTGCAATGAGTTCTCGATCCAAACGGCTTGTTCAGCGTAGAGCACTAATCGCTTCAGTGTGCGCCATCGCTCTGCTCAGTGGGCTCGCCCTGCTGATGTCCTTCGGTCGGGCACCCTCTGATAGCCTGGTATTGGTATTCATCATCGCCAGCATCCTGGCCCTGCTCATCGCCCTCCAAGCGATCACCGTGCTCGCCCAGAGCACCATGGGCAATCCGTATCCGCCAAAGCGTGGACGCGATGACCAATGCACGGACGATCACTCAACAGAAAAATGATCAAGTAAATGATCAGCGCGTGCGATGCTGAGCCGCCGATTTTCGGCGTCAACTCAAGCATTCTTCAAAATGATAATGATTTCATTCGCGGCTCATCGGCGCTTCAGATGGGCAGGCGAATATCTCTACATGCGACAGGGATAGGGCCTACCGCGTCGTATTGGAAAACTTTGGCCTCATCGAAAGGGTAAGACATGAAGATCACCACCAACACCACACGCAAGCACACACCACTCGCCGGAGCCGTGGCACTCGCCATCGCGCTGGCCGCCGGGTCGTCGGCTGCGATCGCAGCCGGCCCAGAGCACAAGGGCGACAAGCATACGCAGCGGGCCCACGACGCCACCGCGTACCTGACGCTCGTCCGCTCGGGCTCACTCATCGGCTCCGATGTGATGGGCACCAACTCGACCAAGATCGGTACCGTCAAGGACATGGTCATCGATCGTGGCACCGGGCGCGTCGTCTTTGCGATCATCGGCCACGGCGGGATCCTGACGATCGGGCAGGATGTCTTCGCTACCGAGTACAGCCGATTGGGCTACTCATCAGCCGATGGGCACTTCACCATTGATATGACCGAAGAACAGGCCGAACGCCAGGTCGAGTTTCTCCCAGAAAACTGGAACGATCTGGCCCATTCCGACTGGATGAGCGACTTCACCGAAGCCTTCATGGGCGAGGACACCGAACGCTACGGCGACTCTACCATCGCGATGGGTGAAACCACCGAGATCAAGGGCCTGGTCTCCAAGGTCGCCCGGACCGAGGACGGCGAGTACGAAGATGTGGTCCTGACGATCGAAGATCAGCAGGGCGAGTCACGCAAGGTCGTCTTGGGGCCCTCATGGTACATCATGGGTATGGACAACACCCCAGCCACGGGCGATCGCGTGGAGCTCACCACAGTGCGACACGACGGGCGTTTGATCGCCACCAACGCACGCGTTGGAAATCAGGAACTCAACCTCCGCGATCGCGACGGGCATGCGCAATGGAAGATGAAGAGCCGAGAGACACAGCGCTATGTCCTCCTCTCGGACCTGACCGGGCGTCAGATCGAGATCGGCGGCACCACCGCCGGCGAGGTGCAGAACACCATCGTCGAGACCTCGTCGGGTCGCGTCGCGTTCTTTGGCTTTGACTCCAACGACAACCTCTTCGGGCTCGGCGACGAGATCACCATGGTCCCATGGTCAACGCTCCAGATCTCGCCAGACCTGACGATCTGGTCAGAATCGAGCAGCGAGACCTTCGCAAGCGCGATGGCCATGCCCGATGATCTGAGCACGCTGCGGACCAAGCGTTCGATCACCAACGCGTTCACGCCGTTTGATATGCGTGTGCCCAACTTCGAGGCAAACACGCAGGCCATGGATCGAGACCATTCGATCAAGAACCAACTCCGCTACGGCGACGCGTGGAGCAAGGACTCCAAGCTGACCAAGACCTTCGCCGACGGGAAACGGGTCAAGCTCAGCGGCGAGTACATCCGTACCGAATCCGTCGAGTTGGGCAACGCCGGGACCTCGGCGACGGCGCTGTGGCTCAACACCGCCGACGGTCGCCAGCAGGTGATCCTTGGCCCAAACTGGTTCGTTGAGCATCAGGATCTCAAGATGAACCGCGGCGACGCCGTCAGCATCGTCGGGCGCAAGGCCACGATCGACGGCAAGGAGTACATCGCCGCGTGGGATATCGAGCATGCGACGACCACCTGGACCCTCTGGGATGACACGACGCCGGCGTGGGTAGATGAACGCTGAACTCAATCACTTTGACTTCACATTGATCTGATCTGATCTGATCTGCTGTGATGTTAAGAGCCACACTCCGCCGGGCTCGAAAGACCCCGGCGGGGCTTCACATCCCACCCGACCCCGACCAACTCTTTCGGGATCGATCTATGAAAGGACTCAACCATGACAAGGCACACAACGCATCGAAGCCCGCTCAAAAAGGGCTCCGTTCCATTTGACCAGCAGAAAGCCCGAATCCGCAAAGAAATCAAAGAGCTCGAAGATCCGAGCCTGGAAGAAGAGATCCGCACGGAGTCTCCCGACGGGCGCCCCGCGCACCCGAGCTGGAGGGCCAAGGCGATGCTCACGCTCATTGCCGGCTCGCTGCTCGCCGTCCTGGCGATCAGCGCCGTGACCTACGCCCTCTGGGGCAGGGACGAAGCAATGGTCGTGCTGGTCTTGGGCGCTGTGTTCGCCATCGCCGGCAACCCCGTGGTCTGGGCGATGTTCTTCCGAGGCAAAGAACGCGAAGTCATCAACGAAGTCAACAAGGAAGCCCCAAGCAACCAAGAGCAAAACAAAACCACATCGTGATGAGCGAAACGGGACTCATCCTCGTTTTTCACCCTGATTTTTACACTCCGTTTTTAACCACTGCAGAAAGGAACTCAACATGCAGACGACTACCCAAAACACAATCAATGAAACCAAAGATTCACACGATCTCCGCGAGGGCTTAAGCGAGCTCAAGGGCGATGCATCCGCCGTCCGTGATGATCTCAATGTCCTCAAGGAGGACGCCACAAAGCTCACGGCACACGCGACACAGAACGCCATCGAAGCCGTCAAAACTGGTACAGAATCCGCCGGGGAGATGGCCAAGTCCTTCGGCGAGAACGCCAAGAAGTGCCACGGCTCGCTCTGTGAGCAGGTCTCGGCGCGTCCAACCACGGCGGTCATCTTGGCCCTGGGTGCTGGCGTGATCGCCGGTCGCCTGCTTGCACGGAAGTAAACCATGATCTTCTGGCGAGCCAAAGAACTACTCGAGGGGGGCTCGGAACTCTTCCGGGCCGAGGCTGAGCTGATGAGCAGGCGTGTACAACGCTTGCTCATCGGTTCGGTCTTTATCTTGATCATCGCGCTCTTCGCGGCTGCGGGGCTCGCCCTGCTCACCGCGGGCGTGGCGATTCTCCTGAGCGAACACCTCGGATGGGGCGGCTCGCTGCTGAGCGTGGGCGGGTTCTACCTGCTCATCGGTGCCATCATGTATGGCGTTTGGATGATCCGTGTGAATACGGATACGCCCGCCGAATCGGCTGCTGATGATTCATCAAATGAGCAAGCTGTAGACGGGCCCAAAGAACAAGCCGAGGACGCCAAAGACCGGCTCCAGAACGCTGCTTCGCCCGATCCCGACGATGGACCGAACGATTCCGACCAGGGCGGGCTCCTCGATGGGCTCGACACGCTCAAGGACAGCGCCATTGATGTCGGGATCAAGCACCCAGCCGCAGTCGGGTCCACGGCGTTGTTGGTGCTCTCGCTCCTTGGGCCCGGGAAGACGATCAAGATGATCAGCCGAGGGGCCGCTGCGGCAGGGCTCGCGTCCACCCTCCTCGACAGCCTTGGGCCGGACAAGAGCAAGCAGCCCAAAGAGTCATAGTTCAACGAAGTCTCATACCCTATCGAAAGCATTCAAGCCCGTCCATCCACTGATGGCGGGCTTATTCTTCTGTAGATTCTTGGGTTGTATGCACTTGCAGGTCCGCCAACAGCGGCAGATGGTCCGACCCGATGTCTTTGAGTCGTTCAAGGCGAGCCACGCGCAGAGCCCTCGTCACCAGCACATGATCGATCGGATAGCGGAGTAACGGCCGCTTCGCCGGGAATGTATTGAAGAACCCACGCCCGATCCGTGGGTCCAACAAGCCGCCCGTGGCTTTGGCGTGCTCAGTGGTCCGCGACCAACCGACATCGTTGAAGTCGCCGATCATGATCCAGTGCTCGATGGGCGAGTCCGCGATCATCTCGGCCGCGACCTGCAGCTCGATATCCCGCGGCTTGCTCGACATACGCTCGTCCGTATCCTGCTTTTCAAGCCCCGGCGGCGGTGGATGGAGCACGCAGATGCCGATCAACTGGTCATCGGACGCCGGCGATTCTTGAATATCTGCAAGTTTGATCGTCGCCCAGATCGAGGGGCGATCGTCGAGCACCAGGTGGCGGACCGTCGCGTCGTGCAGCGGCACCCGAGAGAGCAACGCCATCCCACGCCCGTCGCTGATCAGCTCGCTCAAGCGGTGGGGGAAGCGTTTATTCTCATCCTCTCCCTTTTCTTCAGCCTCATTTGCACCATCGAGCACCGATGCCCAGTGCTGGTCAACCTCGACCAACGCGAGCAGGTCCGGCTCATGGCTCACCAGGCTCCGCATCGCAGCGTGACGGTCCGCGTTGGTGTAGTCCACATTCGACGCGATCACCCGCAGCTTGCCCGCGCCTGAATCATCAGCCGATGGGACCTCGACCCGAGCGAGCGGGGTCATCCGGATCGCCCACCGGATTTGCTGGATCACCGAGAGGATCAACAGCCCGAAAGTCATGAGCCAGGTCATGCGCATCGCCTGCTGATCTGGGGCAACAAATACCCCGCAGGCAAGCATGACGAGCCCGAGCAGCAGGATCTGGATGCGCGGGAAATCCCAGATACGCATCCACCACACTTTGTGTGGGAGCATCGAGAGCACGGTGGCGAAGACCGCAGCGAGCGAGCCGAGATACCAGGGGATTTGGATAATCCACATCGATGAGGTCCTTGACGGGTCCTTGGAACAAGTAGGCGATGATTTTAGACAGAAAAAAACGACGGAGGCTCAAACGAAACCTACCGCCGTCAGGGGGCTTTGCGTGCTGTGATCAATCAGTAGCAACCACACACAGTCGCCGGCTGATCAATCGCACAAGCCGATGCTCATACATACTTATGCACGATCATCGCGCATATCCCGGATCTCGTCATGACGGACCTTAACCTTGGCATACTGGCTCTGAAGCAGCGCGTTGAGCGGGCTCCCGGCTGTGTCCTTGAGCGTCTTCTCGTAGAGACCCTTGATCTCGTCTTCGCCACGCTCGGCATCAGCGAGCACTGTGTGCTCATCGCCGCCGGTCACGGTCGAGCGGATGTTCATCCACCAACGATGTGCGGCTCCCTTGAACGAGCCGTCGTCTTCGGGGGCTTTGCCGTTCGCCGCGATGGCGATCTGGAGCTCCTGAGCCAGGCGATCGCGTTCGACGCTGCATTCGCGGAAGTAGTTGGCGATCCGATCGTTCTCGATCTGGTCCGCAGCGGCTTTAAAGCCTTTGCAGCTATCGATATTGATTGAGATCAGGTTCTGGACGTCTTTGATGGTGTCTTCGTTGAGATTGATGGTGGTTTCCATTTGAGTGCTCCTTTGCAGTGTGATGGTTTATAGATACATGGTGATGAAAGTTCGATGTAATCCGGTGCTCGGTGTTCGCGCTGGTTTACGGATCGATCGCGTCGTCGATGTCGTCGGCGGTGTCATCGATCGCGTCGCCGACATCGTCGGCTGCTTCATCAATGGCCTCGCCCGTTTCCTCGGCCGGCCCCGAGTTGGTGTCGCAGGCGCTCAGCGCCAGGACCGGTGTGGTCATGGCGGCGATGGTCGCCAGACGCAGAAGTTGCTTGGCATCGAGTGCCTGTTTGAGTGAGTTTTTCATGGTCGTATCCTTTCGTGGTGTGAGTCTTCAGCCCGCCAGAAGGCAGGTCGAGCATATGTGCAGCCTTAATCGGCTCACATCTTGTTGATGGCCTTGTCGCCTCGGCTCGCAAGCCCGCTCAGCAGCGAGAGCAAGAAAAGCACAATGAAGACAAAGAAGAGGATCTTGGCGATGCCAGCCGCACCCGCGGCGATGCCACCGAATCCGAAGACGGCGGCGATGATGGCGACAATGAAGAATGTAAGTGCCCAGCGAAGCATGATGTGTTCCTTTCGTAGCCCGGTGTGTTGTTCCCGGGTTGATTGTTCTGGCTTTCGGATCAGGTCCTGTACCCGATCTCTGCTTGTATATTCGGTGACCCATGTGAGACCCGAATGAGTGCGTGATGAAAGCTGATTAATTTTCAACTCCCCGCCGGTTCATCGCCGGCCCTCGCCAGGACGGGTCAGTCCTTGGCGTCGCTCGCGGTATCAGCAATGCCATCGCCGGCGGCTTCGACGTCACGCCCAACGCCCTCGACGGTGTTGCAGGCACTCATGGTGACCCCGACGCCGGCGAGCAGCGTGAGCCCCATAATGATCCAGAGCGGCTTGCTCGCTGAACGATCTCGTTGTGTTGTTGTAAGCTTCATTGATTTCCCCTTTCGAAAATCCCAAGTGGGTGATTCGCCGAGCGGACTTCCCGATCGGCTATGCAGGTATATTGGTGTGGGGGTGTGGAGCCAGGCTGAAGCGAGCATGAAATTTCATTTCATATTGCAGCGACCCCATGCTGCAGAGTAGAACAGGCGTTTCTCGCTCATTTTGAGCGTGTAAAACTATTCGAGCAACAAGATCAGGAGCGAGAGCGCAAGCCGCCGCGCTCGGATTAATACATCAAGCCCCGTTGTAAAAAACCCGCGGCGGGCGGTTTGGATGCCCCGCCTGATCAACCCGATCGAACAGCTCAGCAAGGGCGATGAGTGCGAGTGGATTGCTCATTGGATACCATTTCTCTCGTCATCCCGAGTGAGCACGGACGCTGTGATGGCGCAGAAGCGGCTGCACGCTCCGTCAAATTAAATTAGGTAGCATGGTGTTGGATAGGGCGGATGATCACATCCGCCGACACCCACCATTCGGCTCTGGATGTCCGGTTGTTATGGGTTGAGCAAAGATTCGCTCAAAAATTCAAACACATGATGTGTGGACAAATGATCGGGGGCAACACCCAGCGGGCTCAGCCATCGCGCGGAGCGACCACGACACGCCGGGAGAGATCAGGTACCCAGGTGCCGCCCGGGTTCTCGACCGTGATCGCAAAGAGCGCAACGCGCCCGACATCGATCCCGGGTGTGATTGGTACGATGATCTCGCCTTCAGCCGAGGCATTGAACACGCCGCCGCTGACTTTCTGCTCGAGCCCTCGCTCGTCGATCACCCAGATCTGGTACTGCTCGACATTCGGATCGTTCTGCTCGAGCCCGACGAAGCGGATGTAGCCTTCTTGCAGCTCATCGCTCCACACAACATCGCCTTGCACGGTGCGCTGCTCGGCCGGCGCCTCGGGAAGATCAAACGGCTGCCAGGCGACTTGGATCGCGTCGGGCACCGTCAACAGCTGGCGTCGGTTCTCGGCGAGCTGGGTCGGATCAAGCGGGGTCTCGTACTCCGCGATGGTTTCGTTGGCATAGATAAGTGATGAGGTGGCCTCAGCGAGCTGGTTGGCCAGGTCAAGCCGGGTGCGGTCGAGCCGGGCGAGTTCGGTTGCTTGGAGCTGGGTGGACTCTTCGAGCTCGCTGATCTTTCTCTGTGCCCGTTCAGCGGCAAGCCGGCTGCTCTTGAGCAGGTCAGCGTTCTGATCGATCTTGTTCTGGAGCACGGCGAGTTCGGTGGTGTACTGGTCCGTCGCGTTGAGGCGGGCGTTGTAGTTCGAGATCCCGAATACAGTCGCACCAATCGCGATGACCGCCGCGGCTGTGGTCATCCAGTACCATGCTTTACCGCCCGCTTTACCGCCCGCTTTACCGCCCGCTTTACTGTCCGAGCTATTCGAATCTGGCGAGAACTTGAGCGGGGCATGTCCAGCGCTGCTGGCAATTGCCGCCCGCCCGCCGGCGGTCAGCCGATGCGCAAGATCAGTCGGTAGATCATCCTCATCGGCCGATGCACGATCAAGCATCACCAGCAGCTCGCCCATAATCTCTTCTGGGAGATCGGCGTGTTCTTGGATGATGGTCTCGAGCTCGTCGCGTTCTTCGTGCGAGAGATCGCCCAGCTGCTGGGCGGCTAAGAGCTCATGGAGCCGATCGGAGTAGTCATGGGATTCACTCATGATGTACTCCCTTCGGTCGAATGCTCTGTTTGCTCACCAAGGATAGTTTTGGTCATGCGGATCATGGCGCGGCGGATTCTCGATTTGACCGTCCCGACAGGGACCTCGGTGAGCTGGCTGATGTCCCGATGGCTCAAGCCACGGTACACGGACATCCAGAGTGCAGTTTTCTCGATCTCTGGGAGAGATTCAAAGCCCTCGGCCAGCTCTTTCCTATAGAAAGGAGCCTGGTTGATCCCCGATTCGTCGATGCCGATTCGGGGGATCTCCATTGCTGTGTGTTTCTTCTCGACCATCACCGCTCTTTCGTGTCGGCGGCGGGTGGTGATTTTTCTTTGTCGATCAATTATCCGTCGGTGTGCGAGGGTCGCGATGAACGCCGCCTCGTTGCCCTTCGACGGATCGTACCGTTTGGCATGGATCCAGATTTCGACGAAAACCTCTTGGACCGCGTCCTCGATCTCCAGCTCTGCGCGATCGAGGTACCGGCGAGCTAAACGCCAAATCAGCCCGCCGTACTCGCGGACGCAATCTTCGGCGGCGGTTTCATCACCGTTTGAAATGCGTTCGAGGATCGTGGGCAAGTCGGACTCCGTTGAGCGTGTAGTGATCTTGAATTACGGGTGCTTCCCGGTCGAGATCATGCTTCTGTATTGGTGAGTGTACCACAGATCGGATCAAAATATTTTTGTATTCGCAAAAACAAGGGTGTGTCGGCCTCCGAAAGACTGGCAGAGGAGAGCTCGCACGATCCACAGAGATGGACGGGGGTTTCCAGTATCGAGTCCGCGTGGAGACGCGTGACCAAACATCAGCATTGGAGATAAATAATGACCTTTAACAACTCAAAGACTTCGAAGACCGCCGCCGCGACACTGATCGCCGGGTTGGTAGGAATGGCGGGCGTTTCGAGCGTCGCCAACGCCGAGCTTATCTACGGGGTGACCGATACGCAGAGCCTGGTCTCCTTCGATTCGGGCAGCTCGAACAACATTCTCAGCGGCGTCGCGATCTCGGGGCTGCAGAACAACGAGCAGATCCGCGGGATCGATATGCGTCCTGCGACCGGGCAGCTCTACGGCATGGGCAGCTTTAACAACCTGTACACCATCAACGCCGCCACCGGTGTTGCCACTCAAGTCGGGGCCGGTCCATTCGCGCCAGCCACCAACGGTTCGAGTTTCGGGTTTGATTTCAATCCTGTCATTGACCGCATCCGTGTGGTCAGCGATGCCAACCAAAACCTCGTGCTCAATCCAAACGACGGCACTTCGACCATGGTGACCAGCTTGTTTTACGGTGCTGGCGATGCCAACGAAGGGATGGATCCCAACATCGTGGGCTCGGCGTACACCAACAGCTTCGCCGGCGCATCTTCCACCCAGCTCTACGGCATTGACACCGGGCTCGATGTTCTCGTCACCCAGGCCAACAGCGCCGGTACATTGATGACCGTGGGCAGTATCGGGGTTGATCTCAACGACACGCTGAGCTTTGATATCTCCGGGGCTACGGGCTTTGCCTACGCAACCGTCGTGAGCGATGATTTCTCGAGCTCTACATTCTGGCGGATCGATCTTTCAGATGGCTCGGCCACCGCCATGGGCGAAGTTGGCGGCGGATCATTGATCACTTCAATGACCGTAGCGCCCGCACCATCGAGCCTCTCGATGCTCGGCCTGGTCGGCTTGGCAGCTGCTCGCCGCCGCCGCAAGTAAAAAACTACGGCACGCAGTGATTGCGATGCCACAACTCTGCGGAGGGAAGGGTTCCGTCCGGCTGTGTGTTTTTTCCACGGCTGGCCGGAACTTTCAATTGCATGCCATCTCAATCCGCTTCATACATGTCTTTGCTACATATTCATTATGATTTTAGGTTGATCTGTGTTGATAAACCGTGCTTGTAGTCCGTCATCATTCTGGTATAGTGAGGGGGATTCGAGTGAGCGACCGGGTGCGATGTGCCCTTTCACTCGGCACCAGCTCAATGACCACCATGAGGGATTCGTATGAAGTTTCTGAGTAATCGATCAACCAAGCCGGCGTCCAAATCAGCCTTCAACGCAGCGTGCGCGGCTATGGCCTGCTGCATCGTGGCGTCCGCTGCAACCGCAGAGCCCTTCACCTATCAGGGCCAGCTCACCGACAACAACCAGCCCGCCAACGGGCTCTACGACATGACCTTCCGCCTGACCGATGCAGCCGTGGGCGGTTTCGCCCTCGCGGTGGATTCGGTGGCCAATGTCTCCGTCGTCGATGGGCTCTTCACGGTCGAGATCGATTTCCCGAGTTCACAGCTCAACTCAAGCAACCGCTGGATGTCGATCACTGTTGATGGTGCGATTCTCTCGCCGAGGGTGAGACTGCGAGAAACGCCGCGGGCACTCAACGCGGTCCGAGCGAACACCGCGGGGACGCTCGATACGCCGGTGATCATGATCGATTCTTCTTCCGCTGGGATTGTTACTGCAGAGAACACATCGACAGCCCAGAATGCCAGTGGATTGCTCGGGCGAATCACGAGCACCTCGCCCGGTGGGGTCTCAGCGGGCGTTCGCGGCGAAAACAACGGGACTGGATTCAGCGGCGTAGGCGTCTACGGCATCCACAACGGTTTCGGATATGGTGTCTACGGCACCTCGCCCGGCGGTCTCGGGGTCTTTGGCAACTCAGACGCTGGATTCGGGCTCTGGGGTCAGTCAGATGTGAACACCGGTGTGTACGCACGAACAAACTCGGGGCCGCAGGCGCTTGAAGCACTCAATAGTGACGCGGACACCGAGGCGTTCCTCGCGACCGAGGACTACGGCTTGCTCGCGCTCAACATCGAGACACCCAACTTCGGGACCGGGATCAGAGGCGAAGGCGGGCGGGTCGGCGTGCAGGGCATCTCCCAGGTGGACACACAATCCGGCGCACAGTTCGGCGTCTGGGGTCAAGCAGGTGGGCGTGATATCAACCCGCGGGATGTATTCGGAGTCTACGGCTCCGGCCAAGGCTCAGAGATCGTGGGTGGGCGTCGTGTCTATGGAGTCTACGGAGTCGCCGGAAGCGGTGTGCAAGGCAACTTCGCCTACGGCGTCTACGGCACGACCACCGGCCCGGGAGAAAAAGGGAACAACCGGTTCGCCGGGTACTTCGATGGCGATGTCCATGTGACCGGAAACCTGAGCAAAGCTTCCGGCTCATTCAAGATCGACCACCCGCTCGATCCAGAGAACAAATACCTCTCGCACTCGTTCGTTGAATCCCCGGACATGATGAACATCTACAACGGCGTAATCACCCTGAGCCCCGATGGCGAGGGCGTGATCCAGCTCCCGGACTACTTCGAAACACTCAACCGTGACTTCCGCTACCAGCTCACCGCGATGGGCACCCCGATGCCCAACCTGTATGTCTCGGAAGAGGTCTCTGCGAACCAGTTCTCCATCGCCGGCGGCGTCGCGGGCGCACGGGTCAGCTGGGAAATCACCGGAATCCGACAAGATCCCAGCGCCATCACCAATCCGATTGTTGTGGAGCAGGATAAGCCCGAACAACACAAGGGCAAGTACCTCGACCCCGAAGCCTTCGGGCTTGGCAACGACCACGCCATCCACCCGAAGCCAGTACAAAACTGATTACTGCAGATAGTGGTGGTAGAGAAACATCGCACTCGATGGGCAAGCCGGGGCGAGATTGTGTTCGCCACTCATTTTATTTTTGATTGCAATCTTCGGCGAATGCATCAAGGAAGCCGCTGACATCAAAGAAGTCAAACTGGCCGTCGCCGTCGAAGTCTGCTGCGGGATCGTGTGCCCCAAAGAGATCCAAGAACGCCGAGACATCAAAGAAGTCCAGATCGCCGTCGGCGGTGTAATCTGCCGGGCACAGCGGGATCCATCCATCAACGATCGGCTGGGCCTGCAAGATCTGGAAGTTCCCTTGATCCGTCTGCAGCAGCCCGCCGCCCTCCGGGAAGAGTTGCCACTGGAACTGGTTGAGACCTGTCGATTGCTTGGGCAGCAGGTTCCAGTTCTGATCAAGATCGATTCCCATGATGATCAGCTGATCCTGCTGATAGGGTAGTCCCGTCCCAAAAGCATCGTTCTGGTCGTACACAAAGGTCGAAAGCCCCAGCGGATCGAGATGATTCAGGATGATCGGAAGCTCTGTAAACGGATCGAAGTACGCGTAGACCGCCATATCAAATCCGGCGTCGAGCACGGCCTGCGTGTCAAAATCGATCGGGTCCAGGCTCACATAACGCAGGTCCGGATTCACATCCAGATCAATCGGTGGAAGATCGATCATCCCCACACGCCCCATCGGTGTCGGTACTGAATGCCAGCCGAGTTGCTGGGCCCTCCCGCATTTCACGAGTTCAACACATAAAACACTCGCGTCCCAGAAATCCTCATCGCAGATCGTCCCGGCCGGGATGCTCACTGCCCAAGTATCCAACAACCCGACCGAGCCAGTTTTAACCATGGTCGTGCAAAACACAGCGGTCCCTGCTTGAGAACCATTCTTCTGAACCACCCGGGCCCAGACCGAACGGGTCGTGCCATTGGGATCCAAGCTGCGCCCGATCGCGACCGTCTCAAGCTGAGCATTCCAAGTGAACTTGTTATTGAACCAGTTATCAACGGTTTGGGTAAAGGTAATGTTGGCATCTGCATGCATAGTCATTCCCGCGATCAGGCTTGAGAATAGACCGGCTTTGAGAGTGTTGCGCTGATTGGTCATGGTGTGCTCCTGTGTCCCCCCGGTGAGCGGGTGTGTGTTGGTGTGATTCAGGAAAATGGCATTACGAGAACTCTTCAAAATGGTAAAGAGTTTTAAACCCCAACACAAGTGAAATGGTCATGCTGGTTCGCATTGAGCGATGGTGTGCGCACAGGACAAATGCTGTACTGACTGAATCAGGCTTCAACAGGGTCTGATGTATACGGAATATGGACTATTGAGTGTGCGAACAATTCATAAAAAATCCGAGAAGAAAACCCAAAACAAACCCCTCTAAATGGGGGGGCGGCTCAACATGAGCCAAAAAATAGGGTTTGTAGGTAGCGTTTGTTCAAGTAAAAACAGCAGACAAATCAGGGGCCATTGTCCGAGAGCCATTTCTCAATCGCAGCCTGGGCATCATCTGGTGCCACTCCATGAAGCTTCATGAGATCATCCGCAGTCATGGCGATTGAACTGAGGACGCCGCCGGTTGCCCGCATGTGCTTCTTCATCAGATCATCGCAAACTGTTTCGATGGAGTCTGAGTGACCCTGCTCTGAAGTCTTCTTCTTTGAACCAAAGAGCTTTCGAAAGAAGCCAATCTTTTGTTCTGTTTCACCAAGCCTCAGCGTGCCGGTCTCACCGCCGCCTCCGAGCTCTACAGTCTTGGGCCAGTCGCCATGGAGCTGCTGCCATACCGTGCCTGCCACTTTGCCCGCGGCGTACGAATCAACCTGTCCAGAAGGCTGGCTTGTCACATAGGTCGATATACCATAGTCCTCACTTAAGGCGGTATCACTGTTCAGCATCGTATAGCAATGATCGCACACAGTGAACCCGCTGTTATCCCGGCAGAACATCGCGAGGTATCCACCGATTCCGGCTTCTTCAAGCTTCGTGTTCGACTTCGTGTATAGGTGAAGCCAGTACCCAGGGCTGGTAAGCACCCGATTCTGGTCATAGAAATGCCCATCTAATTTCTCTTCTATATCCCTCGAACAAATGTCACAGCGATAAGTCATCCAATGCCTCCCGCACTTTTTGAATCGAACCGAGCGTGTATCGTACACTGTTTTGATTGGTAATGGTTGCGTTCACAATCCATCGGAGTTGGCAACAAATCCAGAGTTTGGCGGCGGGGTAGATGCCCGTTTGCAAGCATAAAGCGGGCAAAGACGACGAATATCTACAACTCCGGCTGCTTTTTTGAAACACATTCACCATGATTTCTGTTAAAATCGGGGTTGAACAATTCCAGATTCAGGTCCATGGCAACGCATGCCGTCGGACGCGCTCAAAGGACTCAAATGGCCGATCTCAGTGTTGTCGTCGATGGACTCAAGCTCCCCAACCCCTTCGTGATCGGCTCTGGCCCTCCGGGCACCAACGCCAATGTCATCGGCAAGGCCTTCGATGAAAACTGGGGCGCGGTGATTTGCAAAACCGTGAGCCTCGACGCGTCGAAGGTCGTCAATGTCGCGCCGCGTTACGCGCGCATGCGGGCGACGGGCACCAAAGAAGTCATCGGCTGGCAGAACATCGAGTTGATCTCCGATCGCGCCTTCGATGTCTGGGAGGACGAGTTCAAGAAGATCAAGGACAAATATCCGGATCGGATATTGATCGCCTCGATCATGGAAGAGTGCAGCAAGGACGCATGGATCGAGATCGTCGAACGATGCCAAGCCTGCGGCGTCGACGCCTTCGAGCTCAACTTCTCATGCCCCCACGGCATGCCCGAAAGAAAAATGGGCGCCGCCATGGGGCAAGACCCCGAACTGCTCGAAGAGGTCTGCACCTGGGTCAACAGCGCCGCGACCGTGCCGGTCTGGGCGAAGATGACCCCCAATATCACCCACATCGAAGACCCCGCCCGCGCGTCACTCCGGGCCGGTTGCGAGGGCATCGCCGCGATCAATACGATCCTGAGCGTCATGGGTGTCAATCTCGATACGCTCCGCCCCGAGCCCACGGTCGAGGGCTACTCCGTCCCGGGTGGGTACTCGTGCAAGGCCGTGCGCCCGATCGCGCTGCGCATGGTGATGGAACTCGCGACCATGATGTACGGCAGCGATTCAGCCGAAGGCGAATACAAAGACCGATCGCTCTCGGCCATCGGTGGCGTCGAGTCCGGCGAAGACGCGGCCCAGTTTATTCTCCTCGGTGCATCGACCGTCCAGGTCTGCACGGGCGTGATGATCCACGGCTACAAGCTCGCCGGGCGCATGTGCGAAGAACTGGGCGCCTTCATGGACAAGCACGGCTTCAACTCCATCGAAGACTTCCGCGGCCACGCGCTCAAGTACTTCACCACTCACGCCGACCTCGTCCAACGACAGAAGGACGCCAAGGCCGAGCAGAAAGCCGCCAGAGACGGCATGGTCACCAAGGACACCGCCTGGGAAGGCGATAAGTTTGTCGAGCAATCCAGCAAGCTCGTCGCCAATGACAAAGACGACGATTAAATCAGAGAGCAAGGTTCAAATTAAAAATGTGTCGGCTTGCGTTTGAGCAGTTGTCCGCGCCCGACAGTGCCCACGAACTCGCCGTCGCGTGCCTGGATCTGTCCACGGACCGTCACGACTGATGAGCGTCCGCGCAGCTCCCAGCCCTCGTAGGCGTTGTAGTCGATCTTCGAGTAGCTCGTGTCCACGCTCAGCGTGTGCTTGTGATCAGGGTCATAGACCACCAAGTCCGCATCCGCGCCGACACTGATCGAACCCTTCTTTGGATACAGCCCAAAGAGCTGGGCGGCCTTGGTCGAGCAAGCCGAGACAAAGGTGTGCAGATCAATCCGCCCTGTGAGCACACCAAAGTTGTAGATCAGATCCACGCGTTCCTGAACCGATGGAATCCCGTTGGGAATCTTGGTGAACGCCTCGGTGCCCATGTCCTTCTGCCCGACAAAGTTAAACGGCGCGTGATCCGTACCGATCGTCGAGATGGCCCCCGATTGAAGCCCATTCCACAGCACATCAATGTTGCTCCGCTTGCGTAGCGGCGGCGACATGACATATTTCGCCCCCACAAAGTTCTCCTGCTGCGCATAGGTCTCGTCGAGGATGAGGTGAGGTGCAACCGCCTCGACCCAGATGTTCACTCCGCGCAGCTGCGCATCGACCGCGGCTTGCACCGCCGGAGCACACGAGGTATGCACCGCATAAATATGCGCCCCGGTCAACTCAGCAAAGGTACTCAAATGATGCACCCCCTCGGCCTCGACACACTCCGGGCGCGACGGCTCGTGCCACTCGGGCCCAGTCTTACCTTCAGCAATCAGCTTCGTCTGCATCGCATCAATCGCGTCGGCGTTCTCGCAATGGGCTGTCGTGATTACGCCCAGCTCCTTCGCCATCTCCAGAAGCGAGAACAGATCCGTATCATCGAGATTCAGCGCACCCTTGTACGCCAAGAAGATCTTGAACGACGCGATCCCGTGATCGACCACGATCGAACGAAGCTGGTCCTTGGCCAACTCATCAAACCGTACCACGGCCATATGAAAACTGTAATCCACCGCACTCGACAACGCCGCCATGTCGTTCCACTCATTGAACGCATCCATCGGCTCATCGTCGGGCCCCGGGCAGATCATCTCGATGAGCGTGGTCGTCCCGCCGACGAGCGCCGCTTTCGACGCCGACTCATGGTCGTCGATCGCGTTCGATCCCATGAACGGTAGGTGGATATGCACATGCGGATCGATAAACCCAGGGAAGACATACTTCCCAGACGCATCAATTACTTCTGTATCGCCCGGCAGCGATCCCGGATCAATCGTCGGCTCGATCCGCGTGATGGTCTCGCCCTCGCAGTAGATATCCGCGTGGTAGTCATCGCTCGCGGTGATGATCCGCCCGTTTTTGATCAGCAGTGGCATGAAAAATCCTCGTAAAAACCAGACCCATCGGAGCGTTTACCGCGCCGCTTCGGTGAACGCGATATCGAGCACACGGATCATAAAATCAACATCCTCACGCGTGATACACATCGGCGGCTTGATCCGCAGCACATTGCCATACAGCCCGCCCTTGCCGATCAGCAATCCAAGGTCTTTGGCCCGCTCAAAGACATCCGCGCACATCGCCGAAGCGGGGGCCTTGGTTTTTCGATCCTCGACGAGCTCCACACCGAGCATCAGCCCCTTGCCACGCACATCGCCGATGGCTTGATGTCGATTTTGTAGATCAACCAGCCCATCCTTGAGGTACCCGCCGATATCGTGTGCACGCTGCTGGATGTTCTCGCTGAGCATGATGTCGAGCGTCGCATCGCACTGGGCCATCGACACTGGGTTTCCCCCAAAGGTGTTAAAGTGCAATCGCTGGGCCATGGTCTGGGCGATCTCGGGTCGGGTGACGACGCCGCCGCAGGGCGCGCCGTTGCCCATGCCCTTGGCCATCGTGACGATGTCGGGCGTCACGCCCTGATTTTCAAAGCCCCAAAACTTCGTGCCCGTCCGCCCGAACCCGGTCTGCACCTCGTCAGAGATACACAGCCCGCCCGCTGCACGGACAGATTTATACACATGCTCCAGATACCCATCCGGGAGTTCGACCGTGCCCCCGACTCCTTGGATCGGCTCGGCAATAAACGCCGCGACCTGGCCGGGCGTGCTGAAGCGGATGACCTCGTCGAGATCCGCCGCGTATTTCGCCCCGGCTTCCGGGTCGTCGTACCCAAACGGCCCGCGGAACATATCCGGGCACTTGGCGTGATGAATCCCGAACCCCTGAGGCACCGGCGTCTTCCAAGTGTTAAGCGCAGTCAGCCCCATCGCCGACGGCGACATCCCGTGGTACGCGTTGCGCAGCGCGAGCACATCGAAGTTCCCCGTAAACGCCCGAGCCATCAAGAGCGCCAGATCGTTGGACTCGCTCCCCGAGTTCGTAAAGTAGCACACCGAGAGCCCAGAATCCTTTGGAAAAGTAGACGCGAGCTTCTTGGCATACTGCGCGATATTGGGATGCAGATAAATCGTCGTCGTGTGCTGGAACCGTTCGTTCTGCTCCCGGACCGCCTCGATGACTTTGGGATGGCAATGCCCGACGGATACGGTCACAATCCCCGCGAACCCATCGAGGTATCTCTTGCCTGTTTCGTCATAGAGGTACTGCATCGAGCCCTCGACGATCATCACCGGGTCTTTGTAGTAGGTCAGGATCGCCGGCGAGAGAAACTCCTGGCGCATCGCGATGGTCTCTTCTTTCGAGAGCCCCGTGTACGGCGTCGGCTGGTGTTCATAGTTCGGGAGTGCAGGGGAAGAATCTGCGGATGGTTGAGTCATAAAGAAGTCCTCTCAATCTTGGAATGCATCAGCACCCGGTAAAGCAACACCGAGATCAGCACGCCGACAAACCACGCGTAGGTATAGATCGTGTCGAAGATCGGCGGGAAGATGGGCGTGCTCGTCGGCGTTTTCGTGGCCGCATTGATAAAGCCCGGCAAGTTGGGGAGCACCGAGATCACCAGCACAACCACCGCCCGCATATTGATGCCTTTATATGGGCCCCTGGCGTCATACAACTCATTGGTATCAATCCGCGTCTTGCGGATCAAGAAATAGTCGCACAGCATGATCCCCACGATCGGCCCGAGCAGCGCGCTGTACCCGATCAGCCAGGTGAAGATGTACGCCCCCATATCGTTGACCAACCGCCAAGGCATAATCAGCACACCGATCGCGCAGGTCAGCAGCCCGCCCATCCGGAAGCTGATGTTCCGTGGCGAGATATTCGAGAACCCATTGGCTGGGCTCACCACATTGGCGGCCAGATTCGTCGAAAGCGTGGCGATCAACAACGCGAACATCGAGATCACAACCACCACCGGCGAGCCCATTTTCGCCACGAGATCAACCGGGTTCCAGATGGCTTCGCCAAAGAGAATCACAGACGCCCCAGTGACCACAATCCCAATAAAACAAAACAGTGTCATCGTCGGCGGCAACCCAATCAACTGCCCGGCAGCTTGGTCCTTCTGCGACTTGCTATAGCGCGTGAAGTCCGGGATATTCAGGCTCAGCGTCGCCCAGAACCCGACCATGGCCGTCAGCTGTGGAAAGAACACCTTCCAAAAGCCCGACCCATCGGCATAACTCGTACTCGACGAAAACAGCTTCGACGGCTGATCCACACTCACGATCGCCCAGATCAGCAGCGCCAACCCAGACACAATCAGAAACGGCGCCGCCCAAGATTCCAATCGCTTGATCGACTCCACACCCCGCACCACGATCACCACATGCAAGAGCCAGAAGGCGAGGAAACACCCGAACTGGATCGCCGTGATCCCGAGCACCGGGAGCACCGATGTATCGTTCGTCGGATTGAACAACCCAAGCACGCCGAGAATCGCATACAGCGCGGCCCCGCCGATCCAGCACTGGATCCCGAACCACCCACACGCAACCAGCGAACGCGCGATCGAAGGAATATGCGCCCCCTGCACCCCAAAGCTCGCCCGGACAAGCACCGGGAACGGCACCCCGAGTTTCGTCCCCGCGTGCCCATTGAGGATCATCGGCACCAGCACAATCATGTTCCCGGCCATCACCGTCAGCGTCGCCTGCCACCAGTTCATCCCCTGGCTGACCATCCCCGCCGCGAGCATGTAGGTCGGGATACACACCGCCATCCCGATCCACAACGACGCAATATTCCACACGCTCCATGTGCGCTCCTCGGCGCTCACGGGTGCGAGGTCGGCATTGATCAACGGGTTGGCATGAGAATCATCCATTCGCAGCGTCCATTAGATATCGGTCAGGCTGCCATAGGCCTCCGGGCGACGATCACGGAAGAACTGCCAGGTGTCGCGTACCTCTTGGATCAAGTCCAGATCCAGATCCGCGATAACCACCTCGTCCTGATCCCGCGAGCCCTCGGTGATGATCTGCCCGCGCGGATCACACAAGTACGACTGCCCATAGAAATGCCCGATGTCCCACGGGGCCTCGGTCCCGACGCGGTTGATCGCGCCGACAAAGTACTGGTTGGCCACCGCATGCGCCGGCTGCTCGAGCTTCCAGAGGTATTCGCTGAGCCCGGCTACTGTGGCCGAAGGATTAAACACGATCTCGGCCCCGTTGAGCCCGAGCGCCCGAGCGCCCTCGGGGAAGTGGCGGTCGTAGCAGATGTACACCCCGATCTTGCCGTAGGTCGTATCGAACACCGGGAACCCGCCGTTGCCGGGCTTGAAGTAGAACTTCTCCCAGAACCCCGGCTGGCAGTGGGGGATGTGGTGCTTGCGATACTTGCCCAGGTAGTTGCCGTGCTCATCGATGACGGCCGCCGTGTTGTAGTACACGCCCGTCATCGCCAGCTCATAGATCGGCACCACCATGACCATCTTGTGCTTCTTGGCCAGCTCTTGCATGAGCTTGATCGTCGGGCCGTCAGGAATCGGCTCGGCGAGTTCGTACCAGCGGATGTCCTGCTCCGCACAAAAGTACGGCCCATAGAAGATCTCCTGCAGGCAGCACACATTGGCCCCCTTGCTCGCGGCCTCCTCGATCAGCGTCACATGCTTGTCGATCATGGCCTTCTTAATCGCGTCGAGATCATCGGAGTTGGGCAGCGCGTTGGCGGCTTGGATCAGTGCGGTTCGTGTGATTCGTGGCATGTAGATAGCTTTCTATGAGTCTAGATACTGGCGAAAAACGGAAGTGTGCATTAGATCCATCGGCGAACCGTGACGCGGGACTTGGTAAAGAACCGGACGCCATCCTCGCCGTTGGTGTGCAGATCACCGAAGAACGATTTCTTCCAGCCTGCGAACGGGAACGCCGCCATCGGCGCGGGCACCCCGACATTGATCCCAATCATCCCCGCCTGCACCGTGGTCTCGAACCGATGAGCCGCGTTGCCCGAATCGGTAAACATCACGGACATGTTGCCGTACTCGGATTTGTTGACTTCCGCGACGGCCGCATCGAGCGATGGGGCACGGATAATGGAGAGCACCGGCCCAAAGATTTCTTCTTTCACAATGCTCATTTCCGAAGTCGTGTTGTCAAAGATCGTCGGCCCCACAAAGCACCCATCATTGGGCATTTCGCTCTTCCGCCCATCAACCAACAGATCCGCGCCCGCGCTCAGCCCCGCCTGGATGTAACCCAGCACACGCTCGTGCGCATCGTTGTCCTGCAACGGCCCCATCTGCGTGCCTTTTTCGCATCCCAGCCCGACCTTCATCGCCTCGGCTCTTTTGACCAAGCCCGGAACCAGCCACTCAGCAGAATCGCCAACCGCGACCACCACCGAGCCCGCCAAGCATCGCTGCCCGGTGTTCCCGAAGGCCGACCCGAACACCCCATCAATCGCAGCCTCGCGATTCGCGTCGGGCATAATGATCGAGTAGTTCTTCGCCCCGCACATGCACTGCACGCGTTTGTCGTGCGCGCACCCGGTCGAATAAATATACTTGCCCGCCGCTGTCGAACCGACGAACGACACCGCCCGCACATCGTCATGCTTGATCAGGTGATTCACCACATCCGGGCCGCCATGGACAAGGTTGAGCACCCCATCGGGGAACCCGGCTTCCTTCGCCAGCTCCATCGCACGCACAGTTGACTTGGGATCACGCTCCGATGGCTTGAGCACGAAGGTATTCCCGCACGCCACCGCCATCGGCCACATCCACAGCGGCACCATCATCGGGAAGTTAAACGGCGTGATCCCCACGCACACCCCGATCGGCAGCCTATCCACCGACGAATCAATCCCCACGCCGCCCTCGTCCTCGGTTCTACAGAACGAAGAAGACACCGCGATCTGAGGCAGCGTTCGCCCCATCATCAGCACCGGCGCACCGCACGCATGCTCGATACAATCGATCCCGCGACGGACCGAACCGATCGCCTCGCCCATCGTCTTGCCGTGCTCTTCGACGATGATCTCGGCGAGCTCGTCGACATGGCTCTCAAGAATTGATTTATACTTGAACAACGGCTGGATCCGATCGCCCACCGGCGTCCGCGACCAGCTGGCAAATGCTGACTTCGCGGCTTGCACCGCCAGCTCAGCAGACGCCGTATCACCCAGCGGCACCGTCGAGATCGCCTGCCCCGTCCCCGGGTTGATATTGATCCGCTGGTCGCCCGAAGAGCCATGAACCAGGCTGTTGCCGATGAAGTGGGGAAGAACGGGGGGCGTCGATGCACTCATAGTCAGGATTCCTCTCGACCCCACACGCCCGGGTTCACGGAACTCGGGCGTGGGCGATCGCAATCCCCAGTATCGCATATTTCACGCGTTCATGCAACAGGGGGACCATAGAATCAAAACATTCCTTTTGCTGCAAAGGCACCAACAGAGCGATGACATGTGATGCCAAGCAGAGCCGTTGAGCTCCAGGGCTTTCGATACAGATAGAAGTACACCCGAGTGGGAAATCTATAGCGCCCGGCGTACTGCTTTAAGCCGCCAACCTTCTATAGGACAAGCCATCACGGAGGAGCAATGTCGCGGCTGCCGCATCGACCGGTCGGCTAAAGAAATACCCCTGGGCGTACGAACAATCCATCGTCTGGAGCTGCGAGATCTGATCCTGGTCTTCGATCCCCTCGGCCACCACCTGCAGGTCAAAGTTATGTGCCAGCGTCACAATCGCATGCACGAGCGCACAGAACTCGCGATGATTGCTCATGTTGAGCATAAATGCCCGGTCGATCTTGAGCACTTGGATCGGGAAATCACGCAGGCAACTCAGCGACGAGTGCCCCGTACCGAAGTCATCGATGACCAGTTCGATCCCCAGCGCCCGGATCCGGCGCATGATCTTGACCGCATCAACCCGCGCGTCCATCACCGTGGTCTCGGTGATCTCGAGCTTGAGATCCTCAGGACGCACGCCGGTATCTTCGATCGTCCGCTCAAGCAGCGGGATCAGCTCGGTATGCACGAGCTGACGACGAGAGAGATTCACATTCATATATACCCGCTGATCGTCGCCGAAGTCTTTCCTCCACTCGGCTACCTGCTCGCAGGCAACCCGCAGCGTCCATTCGCCGATCGGGATGATCGCACCGATGTCCTCAGCGATCCCCACAAACCGATCGGGTTCGATGAGCCCCATCTCCGGGTGCTCCCAACGGATCAACGCCTCGAACCCGGCGATCTCACCGCAGTCCAGATCAACAATCGGCTGGTAGAGCAGCTTGAGCTCACGGTTCATGGTCTCTTCGCAAGCGGTCACCCGCCGGAGCTCCCGCTCGATGTCCATCCGTTTCATCGCCGCCTGGTGCATCGATTCGTCAAAGAGCTGCCATCGGCTCTTGCCTGCATTCTTCGCCTGATACATCGCGGCATCCGCATCGCGGAGCAGATCGTCCGCACTGCCGTGCTCACCACCGTTGACCACAAGCCCGAGGCTCAGTGTCGAAGTAATCTCATGCTCGTTGATCTCGTAAGGATTACGGAAACTATCCACCAATCGCTGAGCGATACGCTCGGCCTCATCATCCTCTACATCCCGCAGCAACACCGCAAACTCATCGCCACCAAAACGAGAAACAACATCCGTGTCCTTGACATGCGATAACAGCGTCTCACCGGCATGGATCAACATCGAATCGCCAAAGGCATGCCCCAGGCTATCATTAATAATCTTGAACCCATCGAAATCACCAAACAGCACCGCGAAGCGGTAGCCGGGGTTTTTCTTCGCGACCTGGAGCTCTTTTTCAATCTGGCTGACAAACACGCCCCGGTTAGGCAAGCCCGTCAGTCGGTCATGGTGGGCGAGCTGACGCAATCGTTCCTGTGCAAGCTTGAGCTCAGAAATATCCGCCATCGAGCCGGCCAGCCGCGTCGCATTCCCGTCGCCGTCACGCTCGGCGGTCGCCCGACAGAGCATCCACCGCGTCGTCCCGTCGGCGTGCATCATCTCCAGCTCGGTATCGAGGGTCTTGATCACCCCCTTACGCAGCATGTGCAGGTCCTTATAGAACCGGGTGAGCTGCTCAGAAACGATTCGGCTGAACCACTCGTCCATCGAGTCCGCAATCTCGTGCTCTTGGCACCCGACGAGCTCTTTCCACTGCGGGGCAAAGTACATCTTCTTATTGCTCAGGTCCCAGTCCCATAATCCATCCTGAGAGCCCTGCACCGCCAGACGGAACCGTTCCTCGCTCCGCGCCAGCTCCTCACCACGCGAACGCAGCTCCTTGGTCCGCTCAGCAACAATCTGCTCGGTCTCCGCATTGGCAAACTCAAGCTTGGCTTGAGATTCCGAAATTTTAAGCATCTCCTGAGAAGAGATAATACACCCCGTGATCAGGAACACATCCTCAAAGACCACCCACCCCGCGTGCTCCATAGCCCGCCACGGGCTCGCCGAAAGCACACCAAAGATCGACTCGGGCCAATAGATCGCCCGCAAGAGATGGTCCGCACTGATGATCACCGTGGCCGGGATCAGCAGCTTCCAATCGCGATAGAACGCGATGAACGCCAGCGATCCAAACAAGTGAAAATGCGTCTCGATCCGCCCACCGGTCAGGTGGATCAACAACGAAGAGTACAGCATCTGCGCGATCACGATCCCGTACCGTGTCAGCACCTGCCCGCGATGGAACAGGATCAGAAAGATCGGCATCGAGCACAAAAGCGTGCCCAGCCCGAGCCCGGCCCACACATGGATATGGGTCGAACCCTGGGCGCCCGCCCAAGTCTTGGGCGTGAAGATCAGTGTAGCAGCGATGCACCCAATCAGCTGCGCGACAAACAACACACCGAACATCGCATCGGTCCGCCGATTGAGCCGATCACGACTCTCCGTGAGAATTTCATTTGTACGCTCAATCACCTGTGAGTTCACAGCATGCCTCCTCAGCTCTACATTCCATGTCCCCATCGTCAGCGCTCAGCGAGCATCCAAAGACACTTGTCCGCCGATGGGCAGTATCGTGCCCACCCAGCAGCTCGCGCAGCGCGATCCCGCCGAGGCTCTCGCCCTCATGCCCCCGCGAGGCCGTAATCCCGCCCCAGTACTCCAGCCCGCCATCCGCATTCATCAGCATCAGCTGCCCCGATGTGATCGCCCCAGCGTCCATCGCCAGCACCCCACCCGGGTCCGCGATCGCCACCGTGTTTTCCATCGCCCGGGCCCGACGCCAAAGATCAGTCGATCTCCACTCGTCCCCGCCGTCGATCGGCTCGTAGAACACCACAAGCAGCGAATACGCGTCCTCATAGTCGCCCTGCAGCCGCTCGAGCTCCGACATCGTCGCCCGCGTGCACGGGCAACGGGGATGCGCAAAGAGCACCAGCGTTGCCTTCTCCGCTTCCACTTCAAGACCCGCCGGGATCATCCATCCCGCGTTAGGCTTTCCCAAATCGCCGGGGGTGTTGGAATACACCAGCAGCATCCAGAATCCGCCCAGGCACACCAAAAGCCAGAGAATAATCAGCAAGGGAATGAACTTTGAACTACTCGGCATCGTGGCATGGTCTCTCGAAGCAGGGCGGGATCGAGTCGTGATTTCGATCTCATCGTCCATTTAGGAGACACAGTTCTGATGTACCCGGGATTACGACCAGAAGGCCACCATTCAACAGGCACACACCCATCGGATGCCCCCAAGCGGGGGGCATCCGCACCGGAGCAACCACGAAACGACTCAAAGAGCAGACAAAGCGTCCCAGAGGGTTCACTCTGGGACGCTTGTACCGATAACAGTCAATATATAAATTTCAATAGACTGGAAGAGTCAGATCACGGGCACCCTGCCCCGAACTGATCCAAGAACTCGGAAACATCAAAGAAGTCATACAGACCATCTCCCGTGAAATCTGCCGCCGGCTCCATCGCACCAAACGCGTCGAGGAAGTCCGAGACATCAAAGAAGTCGATCAACCCGTCCTGGTTCAGATCCACCCGGCAGGTAATCACCACATCCACACGATCGTCGTGCATCTCGATGACCACGCCATACTCGAGCCCGAGCCCGACCGAATCCACTTGGTCAAAGCCCCCCGAAATCGAGGAACCCTCGATAATCGTGAACGCTTCACCCGTCTGCACCGAGAACCCATCGACCACATCCAAAACCAGCTTCCCATCAAGCATCACCTGATCAAACGCCTTGATACGATCATGCCCGACCCCGTCGTGCTCTCCAGCCAGGTCCACAACCAACTCCGCGCCCGGAAGGAGCGTGAGCCCGGCCACCGATGCGTGCCCGATCCCATCGGTCCCCTGCCCGAGCGTCAGCTGACCAACCGTCTGCAGCGACACATCACCCAGCGATGCCCCGTGATCGAGATCGATCGTACGATGAATATGGTTCCCGGCGATCGTGCCCTCACCGAGAAAATCAGCTCCTTCCTCGAATGTGACATTCCCAATGAGACCGAGCATGCCCGTGATCGTGTTGGTGCCCTCGCTGCCGAACCGGATGTACTCATCGCTGTCCGTCCCATACACACTGATCAACGAATCCCCGGCCGTGGAGAACATCGAGTTGAGCCAAACCCGTGTCGATGCCAGACGCCCAGAGTTCATCTCCAGCGATCCAACCGAGCCATCGAAGCTGTGGAAGTACAAGCTCAGGTTGCTCTCAAAGACCTCCCGAATCCCCGCACCGTCGCCGATGAACATCGACCCACGGAAGTTCTGATTCGATGGCACATTGTTCGACACAGACATATCCCCGGTCTGTGCCCGGATCACGCCCAGCTCGCTGCCGCTGTTGTCCCCGTCGAGATCAATGTTCTTAAGAAACATCGTCCCGCCATCGGCAACGAGCTCGCCGTCGTTGTACAGCGTCGCAAAGATCGTCCCGGTCCCCGAGATCAACCCCCGGTTATTGAGATCGCGTCCATCAAGCACACCCGTATCCAAGAACACATCACCAAGGTTGTTCCACGCGTCGTACGCGCCATGATCGACCAGATCGAGCGTCCCTTCGATATTGAGCGTGCCGTTATAGTCATTGGACTCAAACCGCTCAATAAACTCAACATCAAGGACTAGGCTCGACCCATCGCTGATATTGGTCGTCATCGCCGCGATCCCGTCAAGATCAAACCAACCACCGATGCCCGTTTCAACCGACGAGACCCCATTGTTGACATTCAGCGTCGTCGTCCCCGCTCGGAACTCAATCCCGCCGCCATCCCCTTCGCCGTCCTCGTCATGCACAGCGACAAAGGAATCAAAGACCGTTGCCGTGGTATCGAGCACTAGCACCGCATCATCGCGTAGCTCACCCGTCCCACGAAGCACCAGCAACGGCGTATCAATCGTCGCATGGCCGCCCACCTGAAGATGACCATACGAATCAATCGCCGATGCAGCCTGGATTGTTGATGAATCACCAAAGCCGGGCCCGCCGCTCGTCATCAAAAACTCAGAGCCGGGGCCAGCAATGATCGGCGAATCAGCCAAGAAACTGCTCCCCCCCGAGACCCATAACCGACCACCCAGTGATCCAAAAAATGGGATCCGCACATCCATCGTCTTGTTATCCCAGATAGTCAGTGATGAGTTTGGATGCGTCACATCCAGCTTCGAAGTACTCGACGCTGTCCGCTGGATCACCAGTGTGTCGGTCTCGGTGCCATTGGCCACCGCCCAGATAATGCCAGCGCCGATATCAAGGTTTCCGGTGGTGCTGTCCATCTCGATGACGCCGAGCCCGTATATCCCGCTGTTCGACTCAATCACTATCTCTTCGTCGGCTTGCACGGTCGCATCACCCAAGATCAACAGCCCACCATTGCGGATCAACAGCGTGTCGGTATCCAGCTCACGCAGCGCCGGCGAGTCCCGCAACACCAAAGTGCTGCCCCCCCCGTTGATCTGCGTATCGCCATCGACAAAAATCGAATGCTCGATGTTGTACAAAGCAAGCCCGTTGAGCACATTGAGTGTGCCAAGAGCAACATTCGACGACAGCGTCACATCCGCGTTATCCACGCCGAGCGTCGCCGAATCCACAATCGAATCGGGCACCTGCCCATTGGGCCCGATCCAGAGCGCGTGGTTCCCCCAATCACCATCGCCACCCCCCCATACAAAGATATCAGCGGATACGCTCGTCCCGCTCGCTGTCAGCAGTGCCATCGCCAGTGCCAGTTTTCCGTTCTTCATCGTCTTTCTCCTCGGCACATCACCCCGACATGCCTGTTCCGCCCGTTCAACACGAAGGGCCATCAGACAAAGCGAGATCTGTCCCTCTCAGGGGACACAAGAACCAAAGAAAAATCAGTATGCTGAAGAAAAACAGGACCCAGACGCGTTCATGGTGTATTTGAGCGGTCCCATTCCTTGCGCGTTCGTTCGAGCATTCCGCTCAGTTCATCGCGCATCGCAGCCTTGCCCAAGCCATCGAGCGAAGCCAACAGCGCCCGCCCAACATCAAAGAACTCAAGCGTCTCCGGCTCAGTCGCACCAAGCAACTCAAATGAGCTCCAAGCGTGTTCAACCGCTTGCCCATGCTCGCCCTCAAGCTTGAAGGCATCAGCCAAAATCCGATGCAACTCAACCGCCGCCAGACTCCCGCCCTCGACAATCCCAAGCGTACGCTCCGCCAAGTCACGAGCCGATGCCCCGTCGCCCATCGCCAGATGCACCTTCGCCACCTGCATCGGGGCGTACACATTGTTCTTGTGCCCCGCGCTCCACTGCTTGGCTTGGAGTTCCTGTACCCGGATCAACAGGGGCAACGCCGCCTCGGCGTGCCCGGCCATCAGCTGCACCCGCCCAAGGTAAGACAGCGACAGCGTCGTCTGGATGCTCGTCTCACCCGTCAACCGCCCGTACGCCTCCACATTCTCCTCGAGCAGCGCAATCGCCTGCTCGTGCTCGCCCAGCCGCGCGAGCATGAACGCATACGAGCGCATATTTCGTAGCGTAATCGGATGCTCAAGCCCCATCAACCGCCGTGCAGGCTCGTACGCATCTTTGAGCAGCACCAGCGTCTGCTTATCCCGTTGGATCGCCGCCCGCATCGCCGCATACGCCGCCAGTGCGCTCAGCGTGGTGCTGTGATCCGGCCCATACATCGCCAGGCTGAGTTCATAGCTCTTGCGCCGCGTTTCAAGCCGCTCTGCAGGCATCGACGCGAACGCATACAGATGCCCCAGATTCGCCAGCGCCACCAGCAGATCCACTCGCCTCGACTCCGGATTGGTTTCCAGATCTGCCTCCAGCCCATCAACAATCCCCGCCAGCTCCTCGATCGACTGGCTCGTCCGCATCCGCACCCGCTGATACAACACATCATCCGCCGAAAGCAACGCCTGCGCATCCCGATCAAGCACCTCGGCCACCGCCGCCCGTCCGCCCCGACCATTGGAAACGATCGTGTCATACAGATCAAGCCGAATCCGGATCGACCGCTCATTGGGCACCCCGTGCACCCGATCCGCGAGCTCGGCCGCCTGTGTCAACGCATCAATCGCCTCGCTATTCGCCCCGATCTGGCGATAGTTGAGCCCAATCAGCCGCAGCGTGGCGTACTGCGTCTCCAGATCCAGATCCGTCCGAGCCGCAAGCTGATCCGAAGCGCGATCGAACACCTCGCGCACCGTGATATCGCGCCCTTGATTGATATTGGGATCGATTGACCCGAGCATATCCTCGAGCAAAAAGGTATTGACAAACTCAGCCCGATTCCGCTGGCGCTCCGATTCAATCAACGCCTGCCGAGCCGTATCTCGACTCCTCATCGCCCGATCAAGCCCCACGCCCAGCCCGATCCCCCCGACAATCAACCCCAAGAGAGCAATCATCCCAAACGCCGACGCCAGCCGATGCCGCCCAACAAACTTGACTGTCCGATACCAAACGCCCGCCTCCTTGGCCAGCACCGGGCGACCCTCAAGATACCGAACCAGATCCGCTTCCAACGCCTCGGCCGACTGATACCGCAGATCAGGATCGAGCGCAACCGCCTTGAGCACGATCCGATCGAGATCGCCGCGCAGCTCGCTCACCGTGGCAGCCGAAATCTTCCCAGCACCCTGAGTCGTTGACTTCTCCGAGACCAACACACTCGGGCGCGTCGCGCTCTGTGCCCCCTTGCCTGTCCCTTTCCCCGTGCCCTTCTGGTCATACGGCACCGAGCCCGTCAACGCCTCGCACAACAACACACCCAGCGAAAAGACATCAATCCGCGTGTCCGCCTGCCCATCTCCCTCTCGCTGCTCCGGGCTCATATACCTTGGAGTGCCCAGCTTCTGCCCATTGAGCGTATGGGCATCGCTCAATCCTTCGCAGCCTTCCCCCTCACCCAGATACCCATCCTCGAGCAACTTCGCGATCCCAAAGTCGATCACCCTCGCCTGCGCCCGCCCGCCCCGATCCTCCACCAAAATATTCGCCGGCTTCAAATCCCGATGAATCACCGCCCGCTGGTGCGCATGCTGGACCGCGTCACAAATAGACACAAACAACGCCACCCGCTGCCTCACCGAGAGCCCGCACGCGCTGCAGTACTCAATCAGCGTCCGCCCCTCGATCAGCTCCATCACCACGAACGGCCTATTGAGCTGGTCCTGCCCCGCATCGATCACCCGGGCGATCCCCTCATGGTTCATCCGGGCCAAAGTCGACGCCTCCGACCGGAACCGTGCCACCATCGCCGGCGTCGCCAGATCCGCCCGCAAAACCTTCACCGCCACCGGGCGACGCACCGGCACCAACTGCATCCCCCGATACACCACACCGAACCCGCCCCGCCCGATCTCATCGCCAATCTCGTACCCTGCAAGCACCGGCGGCTCAACAACCGTCCCCAGCCCATCACCAGTGGGGTGTTCGCTCGTCAACCCATCCATCTTGGGCTCGCAAAACAGCCCGGTATCCGCCCGCTGATGCGCTCCCATCAATCCCCGCGCCTGCTCAACGACCTCTGCCGGCGCCCGCCGCAGCGTTGACTGCGCCAGCGCCGCCTTATCCCCGGCATCCGCGTCCCCATCCTCCAACGCTTCCTGGGCATCGAGCAACAACCCGAACAAGGTCTTGGCGCTCGGGTCTTCCGGATGGACAGCGTTCAAGTCAGTCTCATCGGGCAGTGGGGGCTCAGCTCGATCCATCTTCGTTCCCATCCTGCTCTTCAATCAACTGCTGGAGCCGAGCACGCGCAAACTCCCAATCCCGCTTCACCGTCCGCGACGACACCTCAAGCATCTGGGCGATCTCCTCGATCGTGCGCCCCGCGAAAAACCGCAGGCGTACCACCTGGCCCGCCCGCCCGTCCTCATCATCAAGGCGAGAAAGAGCCGCATCGAGTGACAACAAATCCTGCGGATCCGACAAAGTCGACGCCTCGAGCACATCCAGGCTGATCTTCCGAGCCCCAATCGGCACCGATCGCTTCAGCGTCGCCTTCGACCGGGCGTGATCAATCAAAATCCGCTGCATCGCAGTCGCGGCCGCCTTATAGAACGCATGACGATGCGAAAACGAGAAACCGTCCCCAATCCCAGTCACCAGATCAGCCCCGGTTTCATCACCCAAAGTAGTGCCATCGCCCCCCAGCGATCGGATCAGCCGAAGATACGACTCATTGACCAACGCCGTTGCCCCAAGTGTGTGGTCACTCCGCTCATGACGAAGCTGCGCCCCAGCAATCACCTTGAGTTCGGTATACACCTGCTCAAGGAGACGCTCCCGAGCCAGCGCAGACCCCATCCCCGCCTCATCGAGCAATCGCGTGATCTCCGCACGATCACCTTCAGGGTCCTGTCCGGGTTGATCAAGCGGGCTGCTCATGGCTCCATCCTATTTGATTCCACACCAATCTACCAGCGCTGAACTCAAATCACGACCAATCATCGCTCTTTTTGAGCACAGTGCGGCGGACACATGAACAAACCCATTCGTTGCCCAGTTTGACACAGGTTCTGTTCAGGCTCAGCATCCGAATCAACTCATGTCTATGGCGTGTATTCTGCTTGATCGGATTACTTTTTTTTATATGATAATGAAATGAACATGATTAAAAGAATTATGAAACCGCTTTGCAACCGCTCCCGATCAGCATGGCTCATCGCTGGAGTGCTCGCCATCCTGAGCACACCAGCGAACGCACAGACCCGAGGCATACTCTGTGACACAGTGCCGACAAAAACTGTGAATCTCTTCGAAAGCATGGGGGCTATATCCGTTCAGGAAGATTATGTCTTCGTGATCGATGATCAGAGCCGGTTTCAAGCCATGGATCTGTCAGACCCCCTCTCGCCAGTACTTCTTCCTCCACTCGAACTCGCAACTGAAACGAATGCTATTCATATTGAGGGCAACCGAGCCTATCTCTCACAGCGAAGTGGCGGCTTGCTCGTCGTGGACATCAGCAACCCCGCAAGCCTGCTGGTCATCGAAGAAGTCGTCACAGATGAAGAGTTCTACAAAATCTCAAATGGGGTCGCGTTTACCTACGAAAGTCACAGTTTTTTCACAACAGATATCACGAATAGTTCTCCGATCCCGTTGGGATTTCTTGCACTTCCAGATGGGAATCCAATCTATGGAATTCATATCCATCAACAGATCGGGTTTATCAGCACACGGAGCGATAAGGTGTACATTGTCGATCTGAGTGATCCGTCAAACCCAGAAATCGCTTCAGTCATCGAGGACGGGCAGGCGGTCCGGTCTCGATTCTTCGTAGACGGATCAACACTCTATACTGCGGACAGAGATGAGAATATTCATATTTACGACATATCTGATATCGAGCAACCGATCCTATATGACCAGCTTAACACGCCTGCAAATGTGCTTAAACTTTTCATCGAGGACAATTGCCTGTACATCCTGGGCAATAACAGAGGCATTCAAGTGCTTGAGGTATCAGACCCGACCAATGCCGAGTTGATCGGGTCAATCAACATCGATGGATACCCGGATACAGCATTTGTAAAAGACAATCATATCTATGCTCCCCTTGAGTCCAAGGAGTTGGCCATATTCGATGTAAGCACGCCTACCACGCCGGTAGCCGCAACATTCCCCGGCCCACACGGAGCATGGGATGTCTGCTTGACCGATGAAATGGCATATACCGTAAACGATACCGGGCTCCATGTATTCGATATCAGCAATCAGCTTGATCCCCAATACCTTGGCTCATACGAAACGAACTCAAGGGCTTGGGATGTCGAGGTCGTCGAAGAAATCGCTTATATTTCTGTGCAAGACACAGGGCTCGTGGTGCTCGATGTCTCGGATCCAAGCTCGATTGTAAGGCTCGGCTGGTATTCCAAAATCAACCCGATCCGTCTGAAGATTATCAATGATCTCGTCATGCTTGAATCAGATCAAGGGATCGAATTGATCAGCGTTCAAGATCCTGCTTTTCCACGATTGTTTAGTATCTATCGAGAACATTCCATCTACGGATTCGATCTCTACCAAGGGTACCTCATCGTCGCTACAGGGAACGATGGCTTATCTGTAGTCAGTATCGAGAACCCGTTCGGGCCTCAAGAGATCGCCCATGTAGATATGAAAGCATGGTCACTCAAAATCGAAGATGAGATCGCATACACAACAGGTTCAGGATTCGCTATGGTCGATCTAACGGATCCCCTCTCGCCAATCGTTCTTTACGATCAGGTGCGAGAGTTTGCTCTCAATGCAGTCGCGGTCCAAGACAGCATCATCTTCAACGCTCCAAACAACAACGGAATCCAATCACTAGATATCTCTGATCCAAAAAACTTGATCCAGAGCCAGTTTAGTCCAACATATCCGCAAATCAGACAACTCTATTTGCGAGATCAGTATATCTTTGCGATTTACGCCGGGAGTTCAATCGAGATATTCAACGCCAGCGATCGATGCACACTCTGCACAGCCGACTTCGACAACAGCGGCACGCTCGACTTCTTCGATGTCTCCATCTTCCTCGACCTGTTCGCAAGCCAAACCCCACAAGCCGACCTAACCAACGACGGCATATTCGATTTCTTCGACATCTCTGAGTTCATCGAAGAGTTCTCGGGCAACTGCCTCTAAGCACCTCGATTCAGGCCGCTCAAGCCGCTCACGGCATGACGATGCCGTGAGCTTTTGTGTGCGCCCTGAACCAAGGCTAACCCACCCCGATCGGTCTCCGGTTGTTCGGTGCAAGTGGCGGCGCACAAAATGAGCACCGACAGATCGTGTCCGCTGTCGCGACTAAGATTCACCGAATGGATCGAACACAGGACAATCTCTCGCACACCACCATCGTGCTCTACCGCCTTGACCTGCGTCTCGACGATCACCCGCCCCTGACCTACGCCGCCAATCGAGGGCGTGTAGTGCCAGCCTACATCGGTGCCAATGGCAACAGCGAGTCGGCCCGTCCAATCGGCGGCGCATCCAACTGGTGGCTGCATCAGTCGCTGTGTTCGTTGGCCGATGCCCTCGACAAGCTCGGCTCCCCGCTCGTCCTCCGCCAAGGCAACCCAGCCCAAGAGCTCCAAGCCCTCTGCAAAGCGGTGGGGGCGGACCAGGTCGCCATCCACGAATCGATCGATCCCGCCCAGCAGCTCCTCGATGACCAACTCGACGATCAGCTCGCCCGATCAAACATCGAGCTTGTCCGCTTCGGGCCTCCGCTCCTCTGGCCGATCGGGTCCGTCCTCACCGGCTCCGCCCAGCCTTACAAAGTCTTCACCCCGTTCTGGAACCGGGCCAAGTCCACCCCCGTCGAGCCCCCCATAGACCGCCCGCGTGCAATCCAGCCCCCAAAGCACACGCCCGCCCCTGTGCCCATCGAAGCACTCGGGCTGCTCGATGATTTCGACTGGGCCGCCGGACTGCGAGCCCGCTGGAACCCCGGCGAGCCCAACTCGCTCTCAGCGATGGATGACTTCGTCCAGCATCGGATCGATCAATACCACGATTCACGCGACCAGCTCTTCCACAGCCCGCAAACCAAGCCGGGCTGGTCCGCCCTCTCCGCCCCCATCCATTTCGGTGAGCTCTCTGTCCGGCGCATCTGGCACACCATCCAATCGCGTTGCAATGACGCTATCGAGCACGAGCCGGGCCCCCTGGCCTACGCCCGCCAGCTCGCCTGGCATGACTTCGCCGCCCACTTGCTCAACCACTTCCCGCATACCAGCACCCAGCCCTTCCGCGAAGAGTTCAAGCGGTTCCCATGGGCGACAAACCCGGATCACCTGAAGCGTTGGCAGACCGGCCAGACCGGCTACCCAATCGTCGACGCCGCGATGCGACAGCTCTGGCACGAGGGCACCATGCCCAACCGCGCCCGCATGATCGTCGCCTCATTCCTCTGCAAGCACCTGCTGATCTCCTGGAAAGAAGGCGAGGCGTGGTTCTGGGACACCCTCGTCGATGCAGACCTCGCCAACAACACCTTCGGGTGGCAATGGGTCGCCGGGTGCGGGGCCGATGCCGCCCCATACTTCCGCATCTTCAACCCCATCACCCAGGGCAAGAAGTTCGATCCCCGAGGCAGCTATGTCCGCCGATGGGTCCCCGAGCTCGCCGACCTCACCGACGCCCTGATCCACACCCCCTGGCTCGCCCCGCCCCTGGCACGCCAAGCATCAGGAATCACGCTCGGCGAGACCTACCCATTCCCAATCGTCGACCACAAAGACGCCAGAGCCAAAGCCCTCGACGCATTCGCCGCACTCAAGGCATGAAAGAACAGGCATAAAAAGCGGGCGCCCAATCAGTGGACGCCCGCTTGAGTTGAGTGTGGTTTTTTCGATCTCAACGAATACGCATCAAGGGCAGCCCTCGCCGAACGCATCGAGGAAGTCGGACACATCAAAGAAGTCGAACGCACCGTCGCCGGTGAAGTCCGCAATCGGGTCTTGGGCACCGAACGCATCGAGGAAGTCCGACACATCGAAGAAGTCCAAGACCCCATCGCCCGTCAGGTCCGCGATACACGCGGGCGTGCATTCGAAGCTCACAAGCTCGACCTGATCGACCGCGGCTTCAACCACCGCACCCGCACCAATATCCGACGCGCTAAACCGCACACGGAACTGATCCCCAGGCGTGAACCCGTCGATCCCAACAAGCGAGATCTGCTGCTGTACCCAGCCGCCGCTCACCTGCGGGCCATCAGGCCCGACGGTCTCCGCGTTAATCCAGCTCGCACCATTGTCATCCGAGATTTCAACGACAAACACATTGGTGCCTGGCGAATCGCCGAAGGTATTGCTGTACCAGCGTGCGTACCGCAGCGCCGTCGCACCCTCGACATCCAGAGCCGCCGAGGTCAACACCGTCGTGCCGCCATCGACATCCGAGTTGCCGAACACATTGTCGGTCAAGTAACACTGTCCCGAGCCATCAAAGTCGCTCGCCGGGTCGCCCCGCTCGCCCAAGCCGGCGGGCACCCCGCGGCTCCACTGCCCGTCACTCGCATTACCCGAGACACTCCAAGACCGGTTCGTCTCGAAGTTATCCGCATAGTACGGCGTATCCGCAATCGGAGCAGTCTCCGCGGTGAAGACAACGCCATCAAGCGCATTGCTCGGCGCGGTCCCCGTGGTGCCATCTTGCGTCTGGGCAGAGATGTAATACTTCAGCTGAGCCCCGCAAAGCACCTCTGGGAAGTTGGCTTCATACACCGAGCCACTCACATTCGTCATCGGAATCGCCATCAACCCCGCACCCGCATCAACCATCAACATCGGTGACGATGTGTCCAGGTCATCCGAGAGCGTGGAGATGTCCGCCCTGAGCGTCGTAGAACCATTCGGGTTCGTCATGGCCGGACGCGAATCTGGGAATGTCACACTGATCCGGTTGAGCTCCGGGGCATCCATATTATGGGCACCAAAGCCAGCCGCGATCTCGTTGTAGTGGGGCGTCCCGTTGCCGATGTCGCTATCGTCATCGTCAAGCGTGAGCCAATCGATCGTAATCTGAGGCGTGATCTCCGACCCGGTATGCACCAAGATCGAGTTCACCGCCAAGAAGTTCAAAATATCAATGTAGTCATCAGGCTCGGTGACCACCATCTCCTGGCGTGTGTCCCACACACAACCCGAGATCAGCTGCCCGCACTCATGGGCGCCGCCCACACACGGGTACTGGTAGTTATTGTCCCCGTTCCGCAGCGGGCCGCCACAAGAAAAGAACCCAACACCCAGACGAGGATCATCCGAGATGATCATGCTCATCACATCGCCCATGCCCTCGCCATATTGCCCCTGCCCGCTGCCGCCAGCATTGACCAGGTGATGGCCGTACTCATGATGCACAATCGATGACCACGCCGTGTTGGGCGCCGATCCCTGCGAAACACAGAAGTTGATCGACTCCTCGATGGGGTCATACCACGCGTTCTGCGGGCAGAAACCATCGTTCCGGTTCACCGAGATCGGGAACTGCTCGTTCATCAGCCGTGGATAAGACGGGTTGGCCATAATCGCAAAGTCACGAACAATGTTCGCCTCGATATACGAGTTGACCTGAGCGCGCACACGCTCGTTCGAGTTGCTCGAGTTAAACCGCAGGTGCCCCGGATCCGACGGCGACACCAGCAAGCTCTCGCTGGTGGTCGTGCCCTGATATTCAAACACCTCGAACCACTGCCCGCGGATCGTCGCAGAAACATCGACAGGCTCTACGCCCGGGTTCGAGAGTGTGTAGTTCCCGTCAAGGTCAGTCATCGCGGTCTCGCCGCCGCCCGAAACAAACAAATACGGCATCGGACGCACAACCTCGTCCTCACACTCGTCGGACGCGATCCCCTCGGTGGCCATCGCGGATACATTCCCGCTGATATCCATCGTGTGGATCAGGTTCTCGGTGAAGAGCACCTCGCCGGTCCGTGCATCAGTCACAATCAAGTGCTTCTCAAACCCGTTGACCAGCCCCTCGGATACATCCGCCAGCACAGGTTCGTGCGGGTTCTCCGTCGTGCCCGCATAGATTACACGCCGGGTGTTATCAACAAACACACCCGCGTCGAAGACCTTCTCGGCATGCTCAATAATCAGATTCTGATCCATCGCCATTCGGCTGATCTGAGGATCCACCGCAAAGCTGCTCAGGTCATGAAGCTCCGCCGATGCAAGCACGAGCGGGTGATCCGCTTCGTTGCGCACCAGAAGCACGAGCTTCGAGCGGAAGACCTCGATGCCCCCCTTGGTCTGCGTGTAGTAGTGCCCCGTGAACTTGTAAGAGTCCGTCTCGGGCACATACCCGATCGCCTGGGTGTGGTGCCCATCACGGAAGGGCCCTTGAGCAATCAGTTCATTGGCCTCAACGCCCCACATGCCCGCATACTGCGAAACAAAGCTCTGGGCGGATGCCTGCGTGCTCGCCCCGGTGCTAAACGCTTTGCCATACACCCGGGTGATATTCTGGGTCTCGGCCTGCTGATAGAAACGAGCCCCGCGGTTCGCGTCCTGGAAACGCTCGATCGAACGCGTCTTGGTCATCGGCTCGATCTGACCCGCCGATTGCACGAGATCATTGGGCGATGCCATCGCATACGCCCCGGGCGCCGCAAACGCGGCGCAAGTGATCCCGAGTGTCAGGGCTCGCAGCCCCTTCTTTGTATTGCTCATGGGTTTGAACCTTTCATATAGGTATTTGACTGGACCGAGCCAGCCGTTCAGTTTTCTCCACCATGCGGTGCACACATACGATCGATCCTCATGCAGTCCTTCAGGCTCAACAGCGAACCATCACAAAAGACATCCTTCTCAGAACGATCGCATCACTTCAAGTTGTCGTTTCCGCACTGTAACTCGCCCCGAATGGGGTCATTGAGAGCTGGACAAAACAATCTGTCCAGACCCCAGACTACATGATCCTCAATACCCCTGTCAAGCCAGATTGTCCGGATTCCCAAGGTTCTGGCATTCAAAAAGACCAACAAACAGCTCAAAATCCAATCCAAAGCCTCTCCTTCCTCACTCGGCAGGCAATTCATAACTCATCTCAAGCGTCGACGGAAACACAGGATACGAGGTCTTTACCCGGTATCCGCGGTAATCGCCGATCGACTGCCCAGCAAGCGAAAACACCCGCTCAATAATCTGGCGATAGTTCGGAATCTCAAACACCGCCTGCGCCGAGTTCGTCATACCAAGATCAATCAACCGATCCTTGAACGCCAGCTCCTGCGCACCCATCGACTGCTCATCGGGGTCCGTCCCGCTCCGCAGCGTCACCGTCGGCGGAAACGCAAAGCTCATCGACTCATGGAAGTACATATCCATCAGCATCATCTCCGCCGGAACCTCGCAACGCGCCGAATGGATGCCCATCGTATTGTCAATCGTCCGCACGATCGGCACGCCCCGCTGGACCATGCCCATCAGGCAAGTCAGCAAGCCCGTGTTCCCGATCTCACCCTCCACCAAGTCGTACCGAACAGAATGCTTCGATTCCTTCGCGCGAAACTCCGGCAATGGTTCCGAACAAAACTCCGTCAGCAGCGGGGGCGTCCCGTCACGCAAAGCCGCAGGATCCAAGGGCTCAAGCTCCCGCCCGAGCTTCTCATCCCCGACATCATTGTTCGATGATCTTCTCGCCATCGTCCAGGTCACCTCCGGACGCAATCGACGGAAATCGAGAAATCCGCCCACGCTCACAAAGTCCGCATACCCGGGACGCTCGCTCGGCATCACAATCCCAATCTTGAGCACCGCCCGCGCCTGCGCCCCCCACACATAGCTCGCCCCACGGAACAACAGCTTCCGATGCTGCTCGTCGCGGTGCTGGCTGCCCGAATCATCGAGCTCGTTGCCCATCATCTCCAGCGTCGCCCGGTCCCCGGCGTGCGTGCGGATCAACTCTTTATACGAATCCACCGCCTTCCGCGCTCGCGAGATGCAGTCTTCGTCGATCCCCGATTTGTTCATCGCCTTAAAGAAAATCTCGATCCCCGACGCCCCCGGCATCAGATCCAGCACCGTCGCATCGTCCTCCGCCTGGATAATCCGTGAGATCTTCCAGGCGAGATTCTTATTGAGCCCAATCTCCCGCACAATCGACTGCGGCGTAGACGGATCCGCACCCGCGGATTGGACCACTTCAGTAAAAGCCCCCCGCAATGTGCGGGTCACTTCAAACGCGTCGGCTGTAAACTGGGGCATTTTCACTTCGGTCATATCGGTTCCATTCAGGTGGGCGAAATACTCAGATTCCCAACATCATCGCCGTTTCTGGGGTCACAATCAGCCTTAGGGTATCAGATTTGATCGCACGATCAATCGTAAAAATAATTTTAAAAACATCTTGCGTCCGATTCCCACTTCCAGTATGGTGATCCCAGACGAGCAGCACAAGGCTGCAAAGTCACCAACAGGAACCACCGAGAAGGGATCGAATCATGAAAACAGCAACCGCACTCATCTGCACAATCGCAGCCACAGCACTCCACGCCAACGCCGATGTCGTCGCAACCGGCCAGTTCGTCGGGGACTACTCCGAGAACTTCGAGAACATCGCCCCCCTGGGCATGACCCCGGGCCCCGCATCCACATTCGCTGATCATTGCGTCACCGGTGACATCTTCGCAGGCGGCGTCATGATCGCCAACAACCTCACCAGCTTCCTGACTGAAACCAGCATCCTGCCATTCAACGGCAACCTCATGGGAGGCTCAGTCACAGGCAAAATGTCCTTCGACTTCGACGCACCAATGCACGCATTCGGCGGCATGATCGGCACCACCGACATCCTCACCGATAGCTACGCCGTCTTCATCGACGACGATGGCTTCACCATCGACACCGTCGACTTCCAACTCGGCGGCCCCGGCGAATGGAACTGGTTCGGATGGACAAGCGACGCCGCATTCACCAGAGTCGAGATCCACGCAGCCGCCAACCCCGGTCTGCCCATCGTCTTCGATGACATGCAGGTCTCCGCGGTTCCCGCACCAACCACCGCATCCATCATCGCACTCACCGGCTTGGCCGCAACCCGTCGCCGCAGAGCATAAACAACCGTACCCCCAGCAATAGAAAACTGCCACCGCGCAAGGGCTCCACACCACGCGCACCACAAGGACCATACCCATGAGAAACATGATTCGTTCAATGACCATCGCCGTCATGGCCCTCGCCGCAGGAGCCGCAAACGCCGGCCAAATTTACGCCACCAACACCCTCGCCAACAACGCCGACAACGCCGACGACCTCATCGTCTTCGACTCATCCAACCCCGCCGGCTACTCCGTCGTCGGGTCCCTCGGCGTCTCGGGCATCAGCTTCGGCGGGCTCGACTTCGATAGCTCAGGCAACCTCTTCGGCTACGCGTCACTCTACAGGAACACCGGCGGCGCCGCATCCGGTCTCTACTCCATCGACACCAACACCGGGCAAGCCACACTCATCGGCGACTCGGGCCAGACCATGCAAGACCTCGCATACAACCCTGTCGATCAAAAAATGTACGGCATTAACACCCGCTTCGGGCAGCAGTCAACACTCTTCACCGTCGATATGCAGACCGGCGATGTCACCGACCTCGGGCTCATGCAAGGGCTCCCAGAGCAACACCACCTCGGCGGACTCTCCATCACCTCCACCGGCCAGTTCATCGTTCACGATGTCGTCACGGATACCTTCTATTCCGGCAGCTCCATGACCTTCAGCCACCTCCTGGACCTGACCCAAGACACAGGCTACAGCCAGGGCATGACCATCGACTGGTCCCGAGGCGACATCGGCTACCACGGTGCCGTCGGCCAGGCCGACTTCCCCAACTACTTCAGCACACTCAACACCTTCAACCCCGACGGCTCGTCCTACTCCATCGGCGACGCCTTCGGCCCCAACGACATCGACGGCATCCCACCCGTCCAAGTCGGTGACCTCGCCATCCGCCCCGTCCCCGCACCCGCCAGCCTCTTCCTGCTCCTCGGTGGTGCCGCCGCGAGTACACGCCGCCGACGCTGAATCTGATTTTTACATTCTCTTTTATACAAGCCCCTTGCCAGATCGGCGGGGGGCTTGTTTGTGTGGTGTGATCGTAAGTGGCTGTGATGCATCTGTTTAGCCGGTCGGTCTGGGGGCGGCAAGTTCTGCCGCGACAGGGTGGAATCCCCCTCATTCATCACATTGCTCAAAAGTTCGATCTCATATGAAATAAGCATTTGAACCGTGCGTTTGATTGCAGAGGGATCAGCCAATGACCAATGAACACGACCAAACCGACGCCAAGCAGCGCATCCTTGATGTCGCACTCCTCCGCTTCAGCCAGCAAGGCTACAAGGGGGCCACCGTCGCCTCGATCTGCTCCCAGGCCCAAGTCAATGTCGCCGCCATCAACTATTACTTCCACACCAAGCTCGAGCTCTACACCCGCGTTTGGGAAATCGCCCTCGCCAACGAACTCGAGACCAACCCCTTCGACGGCGGCATCCCCGAATCCGCCCCTCCAGAACAACGCCTCCAAGGACGCATCCGCGCCCTGATCCACCGCTTCATCCGCCCCGGGTCAGCCAGCCAGCTCGCGATGCTCATCATCCACGAACTCGCCGAGCCCTCCGACCCCGCGATCGATCAGATCCGCATCAACGCGATGAAGCCGCCCTACACCGCCATGCGCGAACTCATCACAGAACTCCTCGGCCAGCACGCCACCGAACAAGACATCCGCTTCACCACCATGAGCATCTTCACACCCATCTTCGGGCTCGGGCTCCAGCAGCAATCCCTCTACCGCCGCGATCAACTCACCGCTGAAGATCAAACCCCCATCCACGAACAGCTCCCCGGCGCGATCATGCGCCGCATGATCGAAGCCCAGGGCGGCATCGACAGCCTCATCGAGCACACCACCCGCTTCGCCCTCGGCGGCATCGAAGCCGTCCGAGCGAAAATCGAGACTCAGCACGCAGCACAAACCGCACAGGGCCAAGCATGAAGCACCCGATCACCTCCCCCATCCTGTCGCTCACGCTCATCGCGCTCCTGGCAGGCTGCGCCGTCACCACCAAAGACTTCCAGCCCCCGGTCCTAGCCCCGGACGCCTGGTCCAAACCCAGCACATCAACCCCGCTCACCGATCAACTCTCCGATCCACTACCAGACCAGTGGTGGAGTGCACTCGCCGACCCAGACCTCGACGCCTTGGTCGAAGCCGCGATCAACAACAACTTCGACCTCCGCACCACCTGGGACCGCCTCGCACAGGCCCAAGCCATCGCCCGACGCGAGGGCGCCGCCCTCGAGCCATCGCTTAATCTCAACGCCGGTGCCGGGCGCACGCGTTCACGCACAACCACCGCCACCACCGCCAATAGCTCCACCCGCACCGACCTCGATCTCGGGCTCGGGCTCAGCTACGAGCTCGACCTCTGGGGCCGCCTGCGCAACACCCGCGACGCCGCCGCCCTCGATGCACTCGCCGCCCAAGACGATGTCAGCTCCTCGGCCATCATCCTCTCCGCCGACCTCGCCACCCGCTGGTACGAATACAGCGAACAAATCGAACGCATCGCCGTGCTCAAAGAGCAAAACAAGCGCAACCAAGATGTCTACGACATCATCAACACCCAGTTCCGCGCCGGGCAGACCCGCGCCGAGGATGTCCTCCGCCAACGCAACCTCGTCGAAGCTAACCTCGGCCAGCTCGCCATCGCCGACCGCCGCGCCCAGACCCTCCGTCTCCAGCTCCTCGTCCTCATCGGCGCAACCCCAGACCAACCACTCCCCATCGAAACCCCAGCCCTCATCGACCTGCCCGCCCTGCCCGATCTCGGCGTCCCCGCGACCCTCCTCCAGCAACGCCCCGATGTCCGCCAGGCCTACCGCGCCGTCCAAGCCGCCGACCAGCGCGCCGCCGCCGCCATCGCCGACCGCTACCCGAGCATCAGCCTCACCGCCTCCGCAAGCACCTCCGCCAACCGCACCGCCGACCTCTTCGACAACTGGCTCGCTAACCTCGCCGCCAACCTCACCGCCCCCATCCTCGACGGCGGGCGCCGCAGCGCCGAGATCGAACGCGCCCAAGCCGTCACCTCCCAAGCCATCAACACCTACGCCCAAACCATCCTCGTCGCACTCCAAGAAGTCGAAACCGCCCTCGCCCAAGAAGCCCAGCAACGCCAATACCTCCAGAGCCTCGAACGACAGTATGAAACCGCTGACCTCGTCGTCGAACGCATCCGCGACAGCTACATCAGCGGCCAGACCGAATACATCAATGTCCTCAGCGCCCAGACCACCAAGCAAACCCTCGAGCTCCAGCTCCTCGAAGCCAAACGCACACTCATCACAGACCGCATCGCCCTTTCCCGCGCCCTCGCCGGCGGCTGGTCCATGACCCCGCCCGAACAAGCCCGATTGCAACCCATCGAAGAATCACAACCAACGATCATGAGCACCGACGCCGATCAAGGACCGCACCATGACCAATGATCAAACCAGCAAGACCCCCAAGACCACCAACACAAAACCAACCACCCGTCGCGCTTGGGGGCTGATCATCACGCTCATCGCCTGCATCTTGGTGCTGGGCGCGGGCGTGCTGGTCTACCGCTACTTCATGAACAATCCCAACACCGCCGCCCGCCGAGCCCCGGAGAAAACCGCCCGCCTCGTCGAAACAATCACCGCCGAGATCGGCGAGCACCCCGCCATGCTCTCGGCCATGGGCGAGACCATCGCCTCCACCCAGGTCCAGCTCCGCCCACAGCTCAGCGCCAAGATCATCGCCGTCTCCCCCAAGCTCGTCCCCGGCGGACGCTTCGAACTCGGCGAAGAAATCCTCAAGCTCGACCCCCGCGACTTCGCCCTCGCCCTCGCTCAACGCGAAAGCGAGATCAAGCAAGCCCAGAGCCAGGTCATCACCGCCCAATCCAACCTCATCACCGCCCAGCGAGAGCTCGCGATCGAAGAAGGCAGCCAGAACATCGCCCGCCGAGAGTTTGAACTCCTCGGCACCGACATCCCCGAAGAAGACCGCAGCCTCGTCCTCCGCGAGCCCCAGCTGCTGGCCGCCAAAGCCGCGGTCGAATCCGCCAACGCCGCGATCCTCGCCGCCGAGTCCGCCGTCGCCGTCGCCCAGAGCCGACGCGACCAAGCCGTCATCGACCTCGAACGCACCTCAGTCCGCGCCCCGTTCAACGCCATCGTTATGGAAAAGAACATCGATGTCGGCGACATCGTCAGCGCCTCGACCGCCATGCTCACACTCGTCGGCACCGACCGCGCCTGGGTCGAACTCGCCGTCCCCCTCTCCGAGACCCGCTGGATCCACGCCCCCTCAACATCCGCCGACAACCAGCCCATCCCTGGCTCACCCGTCATCATCAACAACACCACCGCCTGGGGAGCCGATCTCACCCGCGACGCACGCGTCATCCAGATCCTCCCCCAGATCAACGCCGACTCCCGCATGGCACGCGTGCTCGTCGAGGTGCCCGATCCCTTCGCCATCAATCAGCACGCCGACACACCGGCTCTACCCCAACTCCTCATCGGCAGCTATGTCCAAGCCTCCATCGTCGGGCCAACCCTCACCAACATGGTCCGCCTCCCGCGTTCGGCCGTCTGGGAGGGCAACATCGTCCGCGTCATGAACGACAACGACGAACTCGAGATCCGACACATCACCATCGCCTTCAAAGAGCCCGACCATGTCCTGATCTCCGAAGGGCTCGCCGCCGGCGAACGCGTCGTCACCACCAACCTCGCCACCGCCGTCCCCGGCCAGCCCCTGCGAGTCGCGACCTCACAAAGCCAACCCCAGAACCAGAACCAGAACCAGCCCCAAACCCAAGCCGAGGGCGACTCATGAACAGCCCAATCAATCCCACCCCCGAACGCACCGGCGTCATCGGCTGGATGGTCCACAACAAAGTCACCCCCAACCTCGTCATGCTTCTGCTGCTCATCGGCGGGCTCGTCACCTACTTCCATGGCGTCACCAAAGAAGTCTTCCCCAGTTTCGATCTCGACATGGTCACCGTCTCCGTCCCATACCCCGGCGCAAGCCCCGAGGAAATCGAGCAAGGCATCGTCCTCGTTGTCGAAGAGGCCATCCGAGGCATCGACGGCATCAAAGAGATCAAAGCCACCGCCAGCGAAGGCAACGGGCGTGTCGTCGCCGAACTCATCGAAGGCACCGATCGCCAACGCGTCTTCCAAGACATCCAGCAAGAGATCAACCGAGTCACCACCTTCCCCGACGACGCCCAGGAACCCATCGTCAGCATGAACATCCGACGCCGCGATGTCGTCGAGTTCCAGGTCTACGGCGATGTCCGCGAGAACGACCTCCGCGAAGCCGTCGAGATGGTCCGCGACGCGCTCCTCCAGAGCGACGAGATCACCCAGGTCGATCTCATCGGCGTCCGCGACCAAGAAATCATCATCGAGATCCCCCAAGAAACCCTCCGCCGATACGGGCTCAAGCTCCGCGATGTCAGCGACATCCTCCGCGCCGACTCCCTCGAAGTCCCCGCCGGCTCGATCGACTCCTCCGCCGGAAACATCCTCGTCCGCATCGATCAACGCAACGACTGGGCCCGCGACTTTGCCGAAATGCCCATCGTCACCACGCCCGCCGGCGGCATCGTCCGCCTGGGCGATCTCGCCACCACCGTCTCCGACGGCTTCGAAGACACCGATATCTACAACAACTTCAACGGGCTCCCCTCCATCGAGATCAAGGTCTACCGCGTCGGGGATCAAACCCCCGCCAGCGTCGCCGACGCCGCCTACGAGATCATGGCCGAGATCGAATCAAGCCTCCCGCCCAATGTGTGGTGGGGGGTCACCGACGACGACGCCGATCTGTTCAAAGAACGCCGCGACCTACTGCTCAAAAACATCGGCATGGGGCTCGTCATCGTGCTCGTCGTCCTCGGGCTCTTCCTCGAACTCCGCCTCGCCTTCTGGGTCATGATGGGCATCCCCATCTCCTTCCTGGGCACCATCCTCCTGCTCCCCGCCGCGGACATGAGCATCAACATGATCTCCATGTTCGCCTTCCTCATCTCGCTGGGCATCGTCGTCGACGACGCCATCGTGGTCGGCGAGAATGTCTACGAATACCGACAACGCGGCTTGTCCGCCGTCGACGCCGCCATCCAGGGCGCACGCGATGTCTCCATGCCCGTCTACTTCGCCGTCATCACCAACATCGTCGCCTTTATCCCCCTGGCCATGATCCCGGGCTTCCTGGGCAAAATCTGGGGCGTGATCCCCGTCGTCGTCTGCACCGCCTTCGCGATGTCACTCTTCGAATCCCTCTATATCCTCCCATCGCACCTCGCCCACAGCGCCGGCGAGCACCGCATCGCCCTCTTCCGCTGGATCGATCGCAAGCAGCAAGCCTTCAGCGTCCTCGTCCGCCACTTCATCCAACGCATGTATGGCCCATTCCTGGGCATGTGCCTCCGCCAACGCCTCCTGACCGTCTCCGCCGCCTCCGCGATCCTCCTCGTCTCGCTCGGCTATGTCGCCTCGGGCCGGCTCGGCATGATCCTCATGCCCCGCATCGAAGCCAACCAATCCGTCGCCAGCGCCACCCTCCCCGTCGGCTCACCCCTTGACCAGATCCAAGCCGTCGAGCGCACCCTCCTCGATTCCGCCTACAAGGTCGCCGAAGAATCCGGCGGCGACGAACTCGTCACCGGCTTCGCAAGCTCCATCAACAACAACACCGTCGAAGTCACCATCTACCTCACCCCGCCAGAAACCCGCCCAATCTCCACCTCAGAGACCACCCGCCGATGGCGCGAGCACACCCCCTCGCTCCCATCGCTCGAAACACTCAAGTTCGAGTCCGACCGCGGCGGCCCCGGCGGGGGCGCCGCCATCAGCGTCGACCTCAGCCACCGCAGCATCGACACCCTCGACCGAGCCGCCGAAAGACTCGGCGAGCTGCTCAACGAGTACGGCGCAGTCTCCGAAGTCGACGACGGCGTCGCCGCCGGCAAGCAACAGCTCGACTTCAAAATCAACGACTACGGGCGAAGCCTCGGCTTCACCGGCTCTGAGGTCGGCCGCCAGCTCCGCGACGCCTACCAAGGCGCCGAGTCCATCAAACAACAACGCGGACGCAGCGAAATCACCGTCCGCCTCCGCCTCCCCGAGTCCGAACGCACCCGCGAGTACGACCTCGAACAGTTCATCGTCCGCACCCAATCCGGCGCACAGGTCCCCCTCAAAGACATCGCCGACCTCTCCCGAGGCAACGCCTACACCGTCATCGAACGCACCGACGGGCGACGCACCGCCACCGTCTCCGCCGATGTCACACCTATCAGCCAGAGCGCCGGCATCAAAGCCAGCCTCGCCGCCACCGTTTTGCCCGAGCTCGTCGAGAGCTTCCCCGGGCTCACCTGGACCTGGGCCGGGCGACAAGCCGACATGAACGAATCCATGTCCGCACTGGGCAGCGGCTTGCTCATGGCGCTCTGCGTTATCTACTTCCTCCTCGCCATGGCATTCAGCAGCTACACCCAGCCAATCGTCGTCATGGCCGCCATCCCCTTCGGCGTCATCGGCGCGATCATCGGGCACTCCGTGATGGGCTACTCCATGTCCGCCATCAGCATGATGGGCGTCATCGCACTCTCGGGCGTGGTCGTCAACGACTCGCTCGTGCTCATCGTCGCCGCCAACAACATGCGCAAGGAACAAGACATCTCAGCCTTCGAAGCCATCCACCTCGCCGGCATCCGTCGCTTCCGACCCATCCTCCTCACCACACTCACCACCTTCGGCGGGCTCGCCCCGATGATCTTCGAGACATCCCGCCAAGCCCGCTTCATGATCCCGATGGCCATCTCCCTAGGGTTCGGCATCCTCTTCGCCACCGCCATCACCCTCTGCTTCGTCCCCGCGCTCTATGTCCTCGTCGACGACGCCGTCCGCCTCGTCAAAGGCAAACGCCCCAACCGCACGCCAAGCGAAGTATCAAACTGATGACCGCTCAAGAAAAGAATTTCAAACTTTCCGATTGACATCGCCCAAGCAAGCGATACGCTGTGTGCTTGCATCAAGAGTCCCGGGATGTCTCAAAAGGTCCCGGGCGGCAACCGAGCTGCTCAACCCAGCCACGGTGCCGAGACCAGCCCCGGCATGGGGAACGATGTGGACAAAGCCGCTTTTCGCGGGATTTGCCAAACACTGCAGCGATGTCGCTGCAACACCATGCCAACACTGGAAGCTTTCGATGCTGTGAGGAGTCACAGCATGAGCCGTATCCACAATAACGCATCCACCACCCAACCAATCCAGCCAAGCGAAGCATTCTCCGCCGACTCGATCTGCCTCGCCCGAGGACGCTCAACCAGCGACGGCGATCCCCTCGTCGGGCCCATCGCCCAGTCCACCACATTCTGCCGATCCGGTGTCGGCACCAACCCCGAGCACCAATACTCCCGCGTCTCAAACCCTTCCGTCGCCGCCCTTGAAGAACTCCTTGGCAATCTCGAAGACGCACTCCCAGCGGCATGCTTTGGGACGGGCCTCGCCGCCGAATCCGCACTGTTCCTGGCGCTGCTCAAGAGCGGCGACCATGTCGTCTGTGCCCGCGGCGTCTACGGCGGCACCACCCGCCTGCTCCAACAACTCCTCAACGAACTGGGAATCGAGACCACATTTGTCGACGCCACCAACACCGACGAAATCCGCGCCGCCGTCCAATCGAACACCAAGCTCCTCTTCATAGAAACCCCCGCCAACCCAACCCTGGGCATCACCGACATCGCCGCCTGCTCAACCATCGCCAAAGAAGCGGCGGCCCTGCTCGCCGTCGACAACACCTTCCTCACCCCCATCCTCCAACGCCCCCTCGACCACGGTGCGGACATCTCCGTCTACTCCACCACCAAGTTCATCGACGGCCACTCCGTCGCCCTCGGGGGCGCACTGGTCACCAACGACCAAACGATCCTCGATCGCATCCGCTTCATCCGCAAGTGCACCGGCGCGATCCAATCCCCCTTCAACGCCTGGCTCACCCTCAACGGGCTCAAGACCCTCCCCCTGCGAATCCGTGCCCAGTCAACAACCGCAACCACCATCGCCAACTGGCTGGCCGAAAACCAAGACATCCAATCCGTCTTCCACCCGGCGCTCGCCCAAGGCCAAGCCAAAGCCATCGCCGACCGCCAGCACATCGGGCTCCACGGCGCGGTCGTCTCCTTCGAGATCAAGGGCGACTACCAAGCCGCCTGCCGCTTCGTCGAAGCACTCAACCTCTGCACCCTTGTCGAGCATGTCGGCTCCGTCGAAACCCTCATCACCCACCCCGCCTCGATGACCCACGCCGATGTCCCCCGAGACCAACGCCAAGCCGTCGGCATCTCCGACACGCTCCTCCGACTCTCCGTCGGGCTCGAAACCACCGACGAGATCATCGCCGATATCCAGCAAGCCCTGCAAGCCGCCAACGCGCACACCGCCGAAGCAAGTGCAGAACCAACCGCAGAATCATGCCGGGAGGTGGCCAATGTCTAACCCACGAGCGACCTCCGCATCACCACTCATCGTTCTCAAGTTCGGCGGCTCCGTCCTCCTCGACCAACAACGCCTCCGCATCGCTGTCCACGAAATCTACCGCTGGCGACGCGAAGGCTACCGCGTCATCGCCGTCGTCTCCGCCCTCGCCGGGCGCACCGAAGCCCTGATCGCCCAGGCCGATGAACTCTTCGCCGATGCCTCCGATCAAGCCAAGGCCGCCATCATCGCCGCCGGCGAGCTCGAGTCCGCATCCCTCCTGGGCATCCACCTCGACCGCGCCGGCATCCCCGCAACGGTGCTCACCCCCGGTGCAATCGCACTTATCGCCACGGGCGAACCGCTCGATGCAGATCCAAAGTCACTCGACCCATCCCCGATCCAAGCCGCCCTCGAATCCGACGGCGTCGTCGTCCTCCCCGGCTTCGTCGCCATCGACGACCAATCCCAAACCGTCACCCTCGGACGCGGCGGCTCAGACCTCACCGCCATCTTCCTCGCCCATCAACTCAACGCACAGCGCTGCCGACTCATCAAAGATGTCGACGGCCTCTACGACCGCGACCCAGCAAAGACAGACCCAAACTCACCACCCCCGCGCCGATACCAAGCCGTCAACTACCAACACGCCCTCGAAACCGACGGCTCCATCATCCAACACAAAGCCATCCGCTACGCCCAACACACCCAAACCCCTTTCGAGCTCGCCCGCTTCAACGCTGCCCGCCCAACCATCATCTCCAACACCACTCAAACCACCGTTTGCCCACGCGATCTCCCCAAACCGCGCACCGTCGCCATCTGCGGCCTAGGAACAGTGGGGGCCGGCGTCCTCGAACTCATCACCCAACTCCACGAACTCTTCAGAGTCACCGGTCTCTGTGCAAGCAACCCAGCCAAGCACCCAGACCACCCAATCCCGATCACCACCGACGCGACTGCACTGGCCGCATCGGGTGCCGACATCGTCCTCGAACTCATCGGCGGGATCGACCCGGCATTGGACATCGCCCGCAACGCCCTCACCAATGGCTCGCATTTGGTCACCGCCAACAAAGCCATCATCGCTGAGCACGGGCGAGAACTCAACGCCCTCGCGCGCCAATCCAACCGCCGCCTGCTCGCCTCCGCCAGCGTCGGCGGCGTCGTCCCCGTGCTCGAATCGCTCAATACAGATCGAGTCCGATCCGTCCGCTCTGTTCGAGGCGTCCTCAACGGCACCGGAAACTTCGTTCTGGGCGCACTCGAATCCGGGCAACCCCTCGAACAAGCCGTCACCCAAGCCCAAACCCTCGGATTCGCCGAGTCCGATCCCTCCCGAGACCTCGACGGCCGCGACGCCCTCGACAAACTCCTCGTCATCGCCCAACAACTCGACTGGTCCATCCCCGAAGCGTCCATCGCCCGCCAGTGCATCACCGAGTGGAAACCCACCAACTCCACACTGTCCACCGCCAAACAACACGCCGCCGTCTCCAAAGACCAAGCAACCGTCACCATCGAACAGCTCGACCGCACCAGCACACTCGGCTCTCTGACCAACGAGTGGAACGCCGCCATCATCGAATACGACGACGGCTCCACCCGCACCGTCCGAGGCAAAGGCGCCGGCCGATGGCCCACCAGCGAATCCGTCCTCGCCGACCTGCTCCAACTCAGCCGGGAGACATCCGATGCCTAACCAAAAACTTCCGCACCCACCAACGATCGCCATCGTCGGCCCCACCGGGCTCGTCGGCAATGAAGCCCTGCAAATCCTCGCCGAACGCAACCACCCATCCGCCCACATCCACTGCTACGGCTCCCCCCGATCCGTCGGCAAGCACATCGACTACCAACGCACCCAACTCCCCATCAAACCCCTCGACCAAATCACAACCGATGCGATCGCGTGTTCCATCGACTACGCCCTGCTCTGCGCCGATGGACCGACGGCTATCAAAGCCCGCGACCTGCTCGCCCACACCCAAACCGCCATCATCGACAACTCCTCGGCTTTCCGCATGGCCCCTGATGTTCCATTGGTCATCCCAGAGATCAACGCCCACCTGCTCTCACCCCGCCCCCGCATCGTCGCCAACCCCAACTGCTCAACCATCATGCTCCTCGCCGCCCTCGCCCCCATCCGTGAGGCCCTCACCATCAACAGCATCCAGCTCACCACCTACCAAGCCGTCTCGGGCGCCGGCAAAGCCGCCCTCGCCGAGCTCCGCGACCAGACCCAGGCTTACCTCGATGGCCAAGTGACACCACCGAGCGTCTTCCCAACCCCCTGCGCCTTCAATGTCTTCGAGCACGAATCCCCAATCGACCCCGCCACCGGATTCAACGGCGAAGAAACCAAAATCATCCAAGAATCCCGCCGAATCTGCAACGATCCAAACCTCCAGATCTTCCCAACCTGCGTCCGCGTCCCCGTCGAACGCGCCCACGCCCAGTCCATCGTCATCGAACTCGACGCCCCAACCACTGCCGACCAGCTCAGGTCCCTGCTCAACCGCCCCGGCATCAAGCTCAGCGATCCCGGCTCGCCCCTCACCCCAAGGGATGCCGCCAACCAGGACGACATCCACATCGGACGCATCCGCATCGACCCCTCAAGCAACCACCGCCGAGCCGCCCTCTGGATCAGCGCCGACCAAATCCGCAAAGGCGCCGCCCTCAACGCCATCCAGATCATGGACACACTGCACAGCGGCAACACCAGCCAATACCAAACTTCGCAAGCGATGGTCTGATAACCCCACAAAACCGATGATTTTCCTTGCCAACGCACCCAAACTCGATTATCTTTACGCGTCCAAACCGCCAGAGCGCGGCCGGTATGTAGAGAAATCAAGCAGTTGATTGCTTCGTCGCGAAACGATTCGCCAATCAATCGCTCAACAGAGAGAGACCACCATGTCCAACCAAACAATACCCGCTACTTCCAACGACACCACCCGCTGGATGGCCTACTCACTCGCAGCCGCAGCAGGCCTGGGCGCCACCGCCCTCGATGCCGACGCCGAGATCATCTACTCCGGCGTCCAAGACATCTCCGTCGATCAGTTCGCTTCAATCAACCTCAACCTCGACGGCGATGGCTACAACGATGTCCTCCTCAAGAACTATGTCTTCGGCGGCGGCAACTACCAAGGACTCAGCGTCAACTACGCACCAGGCAAAATCGTCGGCTTCAGCAACGGGCTCAACTACGCCTCCGCACTCGCAGCAGGCGACATGATCGACTCCGCAGCCACCTCCGCAGGACTCTTCTTCGGGTCCATGGCCTACGGCTCATCCAACCCAAGCGCCCAGTTCAATGATGTAGAGAACGCATTCCTCGGGCTCGAGTTCGTCGTCTCCACTCCATCGAGAGGCGATGTGCAAACCACCTCCTTCGCATGGATCCGTGTCTCAATCGATAACGACGCAGGCACCTTCATCGTCCACGACTGGGCCTACAACTCAATCCTCGGCGAAGGCATCCAGGCCGGACAGGTCCCCGCACCGAGCACCCTCGCGTTCCTCGCAGTCGGCGCAGCCGGTGTCCAAAACCTCCGCCGCCGCCGAAACGGTTGAGATCAACAACCGATCGAGCCGATACCACAACTCATGAGTCGACCAAATGATGACACGATCAACGCGCCATCGTTGAGGCAACCCTTCAATGGAGCACCCAAGCGGGTGCTGCTTGTCGGTTGGGACGCCGCCGATTGGCAGCTCATCAACCCACTCATCGAAAACGGCGAGATGCCCACCCTCGCCAACATGCTCGGCAACGGCGTCTGGGGCAACCTCGCCTCCATGCAACCCATGCTCTCGCCGATGCTCTGGAACTCCATCGCCACCGGCAAACGACCAGACCAGCACGGCATCCACGGCTTCACCGAACCCAGCCCAGATCCCGGCACCGGGGGCGTCCGACTCGTCTCAAGCACCAGCCGAACCTGCAAATCCATCTGGAACATCCTCACCCAGGCCCAGCTCCGATCCCTCGTTGTCGGCTGGTACGCCTCCCACCCCGCCGAGCCCATCTCCGGGGTCATGGTCTCCAACCTCTTCGAACAGTTCGCAGTCAACGAAGGCATCGCCACCCCGCCCCCCGCCAGCAGCGTCCACCCCGCAGAGTTCGCAGACCTCCTCGCCGAGTTTCGTGTGAGCCCCCAAGAGATCGATGTCTCCGCCATCCTCCCCTTCATCCCAAGCGCCGCCGAGCTCATCAAACAACCCAAGCACCGCATCGGCGCCCTCCAGCGTTTGGTCTCCCAGATCGCCACCGTCCACGCCACCGCCACCCACCTGCTCACGACCCAAGACTGGGACTTCTCCGCCGTCTACTACGAGGGCATCGACCGCTTCGGGCACGAGTTCATGGAGTTCCACCCACCCAAGATGGACCAAGTCTCCCAAGAAGACTTCCAAGCCTACCAGCACTGCATGGTGGGGGTGTACAAGTTCCACGACATGATGCTCCAGTCCCTCCTCCAAATCGCCGGCGACGATACCGCCGTCGTCCTCATCTCCGATCACGGCTACTACTCCGATCACCTCCGCCCCGATCCCCACGACGAGCACCTCTCCCCAGCCGCCTGGCACCGCCCCTTCGGGGTCTTCGCCGCCCAAGGCCCAGGCATCACCCAAGGCTCCCGCCTCTACGGCGCAAGCCTCCTCGACATCGCGCCCACACTCCTCCAGCTCATGGGCCTGCCCGCCAGCGCCGACATGCCCGGGCGCGTCCTCTCCGAGATCCTCACCGAGCCCAACCCCATCGACCGCATCATGTCCTGGGACGACCTCCCGGGCGAGAGCGGCATGCACGCCGCCGAGATCCGCACCGACCCCACCCAAGCCCGCGAATCCCTCCGCCAACTCGTCGACCTGGGCTACATCGAAGCCCCCAGCGATGACGAAGAAAAAGCCGCCCGCGACGCGACCTTCTGGAACACCCTCAACCTCGCCCAGTCCCTCTACCACGCCGCCCGCCTACCCAAGTGCATCGACGCCCTCGACACCCTCGACGAACACGCCCAAGCCACCCTGCCCGTCCGCCTGCTCAAAGCCGCCTGCCTCCTGGGCATGTCCGAGCACGCCGCCGCCCGCACCATGCTCGATGCCCTCGCCCAAGACGCTCCGGACCACCTCCGCGTCCGCTTCATGCTCGGCACCCTCGACCAAGCCGAGGGCAACAACGCCTCCGCCCTCGAACACCTCACCTTCGTCGAGCAAGCCTCGCCCCGCCTACCCGGGCTACACAACAAGCTCGGCACCATCCACCTCGCCGCAAAACGCCACGACCAAGCACGCGCCGCGTTCAACACCGCCCTGTCCATCGACGCCGACTCACCCAGCGCCCACCTCGGACTCGCCCGCACGCACCTCGCTCGCAGCCAACCGGATCAAGCCCTCAACCACGCCATGCACGCTGTCGAACTCACCCATCACCTCCCCGCCGGGCACTTCGTCATCGCCAAAGCCCTCATCCTCCTCGACCGACCTCAAGACGCGATCCAAGCCCTCCGCGTCTGCATCGCCCAAGCCCCCCAGATGCCCGGCGCCTACGAACTGCTCACCAAGCTCTACCGCAACCTCGGCATGACCCAAGAAGCCATCGACACCGCGATGCACAAAGCCAACGCGCAGATCCCCAAAGCCGCCAACGAGCAAAACTGAACAACCAGTCGAGCAACCAGCCATGACCGACCAACCCACCATCATCGTCAGCGGCCTCCCCCGCTCAGGCACCAGCATGATGATGCAGATGCTCGCCGCGACCAACATCGAACCCCTCACCGACCACCAGCGCACCCCCGACCCCGACAACCCCAAAGGCTACTACGAGCACGAAGCCATCAAGGCCCTCGCCCGCGATCCTAGCCCGCTATTGAACGCTTCGGGCAAAGCCGCCAAGGTCATCCACCGCCTGCTCGCCTACCTCCCCGATGGCCCAACCTACGCCATCGTCTTCCTCCACCGAGACATCAACCAAGTCCTCGCCTCCCAGAGCGCCATGCTCGAACGCCTCAACCGCACCGGCGCCAAGCTCGACACCGCCCGCCTCGCCGTGCTCTACCAAAACGAGGTCGCCGCCGCCCTGACCAACGCCGGCGCCCGCCCCAACACCCACCTCCTCGAACTCACCCACGCCGATGTCCTCGCCGACCCCACCAACGCCGCCACCCAACTCACCGAGTTCTTCGCAACCCTGCCCAACTGGCCCCGCCCTCTCGACCCCGCCGCCATGGCCAAGGCAGTAGACCCTGAACTCCACCGCCAACGATAACGCGGCGTCCTGAGCATCTCATCCAATCTGCGGTATACAAGGATTCGCACCACCCTAAATAGGTGTTCGTGTGCTGGCCTTGTAAGGACCATGTACGAGACACTATCCTCAACTTCAAACACGCGCCCGTGGCACTTCCAAACACAATTACACAAAGAACTGACTATTCATATTGAATCAAGACACAGGTTCCACTAAAATAGATGTCCTATGCCGGGTGATCTCAGAGGGAGTCATCACGAATCGGTATAGCAAATGGCCTTTACAGGCTATGCCTACAACTCAAAACCTATAAAACTGAGGGAAACCATGTCAAAGAAAACAGCAACACTCACCGCACTGCTCACATGTACAAGCGGAGCACTCGCAGCCGATGTCACCGTCGGCGACTACACCTTCGACCTCGATCAGTTCGCAGGCGCTGCAGTCAACTACCGCACCGACGCGGACGGCGGCGATGTAGATTTTGCCGGCAAACTCTGGGACAACGCCGCCGGCGTTGACGGATACACTATCGGCGAACTCGCGCATGTCCAAGCCGGCGGCGATCCAGGCGACCAGCTCTCGCTCAACAACCGATCAACCCCAGACTGGTTCACCATGACCTTCGCCGTCGACCTCACCATCGGCGGCCCCGCCAGCGACACCTTCGTCTTCTACGAAATTACCAGTGCAACATCGATTGATCTCCTCAACGCTTCCGGGATTGACGACGAAGGCACCAGCTGGGAGGTCAGTTTCAATGGCGGGCAGTTCTATAATGCAGGCCTCGGCGACACGAAGTTCCTCGATAGCACATCGCTCGGTGGTGGGGCTGAGAATGTCAACCAGATCGCATTCGATCTGACCAGCTTCGGGCTCAGCGTTGGTGAGAAGCTCACCACCGTCATGGTCCGCAACCTCGACTCCGGCTCTGGCACCTCCGACCCCGACTTCATCTTCGGCGGCCTCGAAGGCCCACTCGCCGTCGTCCCACTCCCACCCGCGGCATTCGCCGGCTTCGGGCTCCTCGCTGGCTGCGCCGGCGTGCGTCAACTCCGCCGTCGATAACCAATCAGATTACCCCATCGGGCAATCAAAGCGAAATCAATAACTCCACAGAAAAACCCGCCGATCGGCGGGTTTTTTATAATCAAACAGTCTCGGCCAGACGCTTATCGCCGACGACGAGCAGTCATCAACCCACCCATCCCCAGCAACGCAAGCGCACTCGGCGATGGCACAAAGTCAACATTGTCGATCGCCGAAGCATCGCCGCCATTGGTGTACTCGCCGCGGATGTAGAACCCGTCAAGATCCCCAAGCACCGCCTGGATATCTGCAACGGTCGCATCCGTCCCGGTGAGTGTAGCGCCAACGAACGAGTCAACAATCTGCCAGTCCGCAGTCTCATCGACCAGCGTCGAGACCGAAACCCACTGGCCATTTACCGGTTGCACCGCAAAGTTGATCCCGATCGATATCCCCGAGCCGGTGAGCACCACATCGGCCAATCCGCCGACATTTTGGTTCCCGGTGATTCCCAAGATATCGTAAGAAATCGAGTTCCCATACAACCCAGCAACATTTCCAAGGTCATCCGTAGGCGCGGAGAAATACCAGTAGTCCCCATTCCCCACATCCCGAGCACGGATCGCCCCGAGCCCATTGTTGCCGATCGTGTCGTCCCAAGTAAACCCGGTCGCGTCCGAAGCCGTCGTCCATCCCATCGCATCATCATCAAAGCTATACGCAACCCCAGCCATCGCCGGCATCGCCAATGCGCCAAGCCCAATCCCCCAAAGTACATACTTCATGTGGTGTTCCTCTCTCAAGTCAGTGTGTATGTGTAGACAGCTCAATTATAGACATTTTGACCCATTCCTCAACCACATTCACCAACTCTTCACACAGAATCCAGTACCCTCAAAGAACACAAATCGACGCCTCCTCCACCCGCACGCAATATTCGATGCCCGGAATCGGTTCCCTTGTCGTCCACTCGAAACGCACGACTCAATCCAACAAAGCAAGGACCCCGCCCATGAGCCCGATCGCCGCCCTGCTCTGGATCCTCGCACTCTACACACTCATCGGGCTCCCCGTCGCCCTCCGCTTTGTGCTCGCCACGGGCCCCAAGCTCGACCCCGCACTCAACAGCGCCCCCCTCCGCGTCCGCCTGATCTTCATCCCCGGCGCCGTCTGCCTCTGGCCAATCGTCCTCCGCCGTTCAGCAACCCTCCGTACCACCGGAGACTCCGCATGAACCACACCCTCCGCAAACGCCACGCCCGAACCTGGCTCATCCTCTGGCCAATCATCGCTCTGGCGATCCTCTTCTCCATCAAATGGTCCGCCCAAAACCGCGTGCCGAACACTGCGTCTACAAACCAGCCAACCACCGGAGCCACCCAATGACCCACAGCTACACCTGGGTCCAATGGAACCCCCACAAAAAAACCTACGACCTCGTCCTCGCCCTCCTCTGCGTCTTCTACCTCGCCGCCTTCGTCGCCGTCAGCACCCTCACCCACCAAGGCGAGCACCAACTCTCAATCATGCTCCTGCTGACCCGAGCCTTCTCCACCCTCGCCCTGATCCTCCTGCACATCATCCTCTGCATCGGGCCACTCTCCAGATTCACCACCCTCGTCGCGCCCCTCCTCTACAACCGCCGCCACCTCGGCGTCACCATGGCCCTCGCCGCCCTCGCCCACAGCGCGCTCGTCATCCTCTACTACGGCGGCTTCGGCGATCGCTTCCCACTCGCCGCGGCCGTCGATGGCTACCAATCCTTCACCTCCATCTCAGGATTCCCCTTCGAAGTCCTCGGACTACTCGCCCTGCTCATCATCGTCACCATGGCCGCCACCAGCCACGACTTCTGGCTCAGCTTCCTCACCCCGCGCACATGGAAGACGCTGCACATGCTCGTCTACATCGCCTACGCCCTCACCCTCGCCCATGTCTTCCTCGGGTTCCTCCAGTCCGAGCAATCACCCATCCTCAGCTCCCTGCTCATCGCCGGGGCCGCCCTCGTCACCACGCTCCACCTGCTCGCCGGGCTCTACGAACGCAAACGCGACACCACCGGCCTCGACCCCGCGACCGATTCAGCAGACCCAGACTCCAACGAGCCCACATGGATCGACATCGGCGCCATCAACGACTTCGAGCCCGATGTCGGGCGCGTCATCTGCCTCAAGCAACGCGAACGCGTTGCCGTCTTCCGCCACAACAACACCCTCTCGGCCATGTCCAATGTCTGCGCCCACCAAGGCGGCCCGCTGGGCGAAGGACAAATCGTCGACGGCTGCGTCACCTGCCCATGGCACGGCTACCAATACCTCCCCGAATCCGGACAGAGCCCGCCACCCTACCACGAAAAAATCCCCACCTACGAACTCCACATCCAAGGCACCCGCGTCATGCTCAACCCAACCCCAAACGCACCGGGCACCCCAGTCGATCCAGCAGCCATCCCCGTGTCAGTGGAGGACCAATCCAATGGATAACTCGACCGAACCCACCAAACCCGAGTTCTATGTCGGCTACCTCCCAACCCCACCAGCCCACCGCCGATTCATCCAACTCACCGTCGCCGCCCTCACCTTCCTCACCCTCGCCCTCGCTGTACTCATCGCCCGCGCCCAGCGCGACCCGGGGGCATCGCTTATCCCCAGCGCCACCATCCAATCCTGGACCGGCACCCTCTACACCCAGCCATACCCCATGCTCATCGAAGACGACGGCTCCATCCACCTCGTCATGGGCATGGGTAAGTTCGGCGTCGCCGACCGCGTCGCACCGTTCAAAGCAAAGCGCTGCATCGTCGAAGGCTGGGCCCTCGCCCGATCCGACCGCCAAGGCATCCAGCTCGCCCCAGAGTCCAACGCCATCCGACCAGACCCAAACTCAACATCCACCATCGCCCAACCAGCACTCTCCCCCCCAACCCCCGTCCGCCTTTTCGGCGAAATCGTCGACGGCAAATGCTTCATCGGCGCCATGAAACCCGGCGACGGCAAAGCCCACAAATCCTGCGCCATCCTCTGCATCGGCGGGGGACTCCCGCCCATGTTTGAATCGATCGACCCCACTGAGTTCGAATCCCTCCCCCTCATCCTCGTCAACGGCCAAGCCCACCTCCCCGACCAACTCCTCCAACTCGCCGGCGAACCCGTCATCATCACCGCCAACCTCCAATCCCTCGGCCCCCTCCCCATCCTCAACATCCACTTCGATCCATGGCAATCTGTCTACCCCGTTCAACGATGGACTCCCGCCCTTGCCCAAATAGCCCATGAACCCCAGAAGCAACACTGAACATTGAGAACCAAACCGCAGGAACAAACACCCGAGCGGCACGAGAAGCACTACAAATGATGTCCACTTATGCCCTGTGTTCTTCGAGTAATCGGAGCAGCACAGATTCCATCTGCCCCCCAATCACATCCCAACTATGCCGCTCAGCCTCTTCGCGCCCCGCCCGAGCCATCGCCCGCCAAGCACCATCGTCGAGCGACAACACCCGCTCAACCTCATCCGCGACCGCGCACACAATCCGATCAGGATCATCCTCGTCCACCAGCACCCCGCCCCCGCTCGAGAGCAATTCCCGAGCGGCCCCCGCCGGAGTCGCCACCACCGGCGTCCCGCTCGCCAGTGCCTCCACAATCGGCAGCCCATACCCCTCTTCATCACTGGTAAACAACCAGCAATCACAAGAGCGATAAATTTCGGAGATCCGGTCAGCCGACGGGGCCACTTCGAACGCCGACCCATCCGGCAGGTCTTCCTCCGAGAGATTCCCAGTCCCAAAGCCAACAAACCCGCAGTCCACCCCGCGCCGACGAAGCTCCTCAACAACCTCGCACGCAATCCAGAACCGCTTGCACGCCACCGTTGAAGACACCACCCCGATCATCGCCCGTGCATTCTTTGACCGCTCACCAAACGCGAACGCATCACAATCAATCCCATTGGGAACCAAAATCGATGAGTCATCCCCAAATCGGTCCAACGCGATCCCTCGGAGCCAGTCACTTACCACGATCTTCTGCATATCCATCCGCCAGACCGCCTCAATCGGCTCAGACGGATGATCCGGATGCACATCATACCCTTGGATAAAGCTGACCTTGATCCCTTTCGAAGCCGGCATCGCCTCCACCCAATGAGCAGTCTTCCACCAAGTCGCCACGATGATGTCCGCGTCCGGCACATCAGCCGCCGTGATATCGCGGCACTCATCAATCACGCGAACCTCAAACGCCACCTCATCAAGATGAGTCCCGATCCGGGGTTTCCCTTTGGGAAGCTGCCCACGAAGCAGTTGCTTTACGCGATCCTTCACACTCGGCTCCCTCCGCCGACCAGCAACCACGCACACCTCGTGACCACGCAGATGGAGCATCCGCGCATGATCCGCCACGATCCGAATACCACCGGATAGATTCACATTCGGGATGACGATGGTGATCTTCATACGAGCCTCATCCACTTAACTCTCAAAGAAATACGGCCCAGTAGAATACGACAGCCACCCAATCGCCAAGAACCCCGCAAACACCAACACATCAAACATCGGCATCCACAGCCCCTTCTTATGCAGACGCCAAGCCTCAAAAGGATAAATCAATCCCTGAGCCGCGATATCCGCGATCAGCATCCCCTCGATCCCATACATCGTGAACCCCAAATACACCGCCCCCATCCGAGCGATCGCACGAACAAACATAATCATGGCATGCCCGAACGAATCACCAGTCGCGATCAGCACCATCCCAAACGGAGTACGCTGAGAGCTAATCGATGCGCTCGTCGCCATGATGACCAAATACACCCCAGCGCTCAGATAACGATCATCATACATCAGCGTGATGAGATCACGCCCAAGCACAATCAGGACTAAAAAAATAGGCAGCGAGATCAGATACAGCTTCGTCCGCGATTCACGCAGCTTGTGCACCAACTCCTCTGGACGCTCCAGATGGATATGTGCAAGCGCCGGGAACAAGACCATCCCACCGATACGCACGATCAGCTGATTCGTCACCATCGCCAGCATCCCCGCGATCGAGATTATCCCCAGCGTATCCATCGGCACCATGTACCCCTGGATCAGCCGGAGCCCCTCGCCCCCGAAGTAGGTAAACGCCGTCGCAACAAAGATCCATTTCCCGAAGTGGAAAATCTCCGAAGCCGCACTCCGCTCAAAGCGGAAATGGTTCCCCGACGAAGGCAGCAACCGATGCCCAAGCACAACACGCACCGCCGATGCCAGCACCCCGCCGCCAACCAACGCCCAGACCGTAGGGTGATACGCCGCCCAGACCACCATAGTAAAGATCCCAGCCCCCTGAGAGATCAGATCAATCGTCGTCAGCTTCCCCAGCGACATCTTCCGGTTCGCTGTCGCCATCCCAATACTCTGAAAACCCGTCGTCAACGCAGTAAGCCCGATCAGCATCAGGATCGGAAACAGAAGAGGCTCATCGTAAATCAATGACACTGGATACGAAACGGCACACATCCCAAGGAACAACGCCAAGCCACGCAGAACCTGCAAGGTCCAAGCCGTCGCCAGGAAATCCGGATCATCACCGCGCTTATTCTGCACAATCGAAGGACCGACCCCGATATCGCTGAGCATGTTGAGACCGGTCAAAAACACCTGAGCCAACGCCATCAACCCAAACGCTTCAGGAAACAACAGCCGTGTCAGGATCAGATTCGACCCCAGCCGCAACACCTGCGACGCCCCGAACCCCGCAACCGTCCACCCAGACCCGCGTAGCGCCCGCGCCCGCAGACCATCGCCCTGCACCATCCGTGCATAGCGTGACCCGACCAACCGAGCACGCATACCCCTTCGCACTGTTTGATCATCGCGGACAGACTCGTGTTGTGATTCGTTCGACATCTCGCGATCGCCTCATCCGCCCAGTCGGGCCTATCGGAGGCGATCAAAACCCGCTCTCACAGTCAGATCATTATCGTCTAGAACACGGATTTACTTGATCGAAGCTCAGTATTCACCAACTACAAACCGAGCCCCGCAGAGCCAAGACTCAATCTTGACCATGCGGGGCTCAGCAATAAGCGATATCTTGTGCAATATCCAGAACTTACGGGCAGCCAGCGCCAAACACATCAAGGAACGCACTCACATCAAAGAAGTCCCATTCCCCATCGCCCGTCAAGTCCGCGGCCGCATCCTGGGCACCAAACAGGTCCAAGAACGCACTCACATCAAAGAAATCCAACTCGCCCATCGGCTCAGCGAAGTCCACCGGGCAACCGCCCTTTGAAACCACGCCCGAGACATCCAGGATCAACTCGTCGGCCGCCGCCAGGCTCCCAAAGAGCCCGCGATCGTTGTAGACCAAGAAGGTAAAGCTCGCACTGAACGCCCCCTCGTCGGCAGCGCTGATCGTCGCCTCAAACCCGGCGCTCTCGCCCGATTCGATCGAGTTGGTCGCCAGGAAGTCCGTGGTGATCACGCCGGTATCGCCCGAACTCGAGATCAACTCGACATCCATCGGCGCCCCAAACACACCGCCATCGGCGATGTTAAAGAACGAGAACGACTGCGAGAAATCGCCAGAGCCCAATGAGACCGTGCCCAGATCAAGGCTCAACTCGTTGGTGTCGGCCCCGCCCTCGAACGAACCGTTCGTCGGGTTGAACACATCGACATTCACGAACACCATGTCGTTGACATCGTTGGCCCCGTTGCCCGCGCCACCCTCGGTCGTCACATCAAGGTTGTCAATGGTCATGTCACCGCTGAACGCACCCGCGAAAAGGGTCACGCCGATATCCACATTGAGTGTGATCGATTGCGAGAGATTCACCGGGCTCATCGGGAAGGCGTTGTGCCGACCGGTGACCGATGGGCTCAGCCCGTCAGATGCCTGGACCTGGTAGTAGGTCCCGTCGTTCCCGCTCTTGTTGAGCGTGAACTGCATCGGCGAGATCGCGTGGCCCGTCAGCGCGTTGATGTTGATATCAATAGTCGATGCACCATCGCTGGGTTCGAGATCACCAAGCCACAGCGTGGTGTCGTTCTCCTGATCCATAAACACCGACCACGCATACTCCGGGCGATCAATATACGCGTTGCGGTTGCCCGCGCTAAACGAAGTGTTCGCATCATTGTGATAGATCACATGGTTCCGCCGACGCTCAAAGGTATCCGGAGCATCCGTGAAGTGCCAAGTAATAAGCGACGCAAGATCACCCATCTGGTTCCCGCTGGGAACCCCGTTGACCAGTGTCAAGCCCGACGAGCTATAGCGTGTCGCCGAGTAGAACAACGAGCGAGCAACATCACCCTTGTCCTCGTCACCGGGGAAGTAGAAAGTGCCCTGGCTGCCAAAGTTGCCCGTGGTCGTCACATTCCCGTAGGGCTTGTTCCCACGCGAGCTATTCACACCCGGGTTCATCGGCAGCAATGAATGCGGATCACCCATGTTGCCCCGTGTGCCATTCGACGCGCTCCCCGGCTGGCGACTCTGCGGCCAGATATGCTCACGGTTCCAGGTCGCGCCGCTGTCCCAGTTGTAGCTCACCGATGCCCGGCTGTACCCCAGCAAAATACGCGAAGCGTTGTTCGGGTCCATATCGTGGTAGCGTGCCGATGAACGGAAATCGCCGTAGGTCCGCTGCGTGTGACCAGCAGCCATCGCAACAGTCAGCTGTGTTTTCAAAGCAGCACCGGTACCCGTCGCCCCCGCGTAGTAGCTCGCCGGCGGCGAGTACTGATCGATTGCAAGCGCACCCGAGACCGAGCCCGCGAGCACCAAGAGGGAAACACCAAAACGCACTCGAGTAGAAAAATCTGCCATCTTCGCTCTCCAATCAACGGGCATCAACGCCCATGATTTCTATGTATAAACAGTGTAAAACAGTGCTCTGCGAACCCTGAGAATAGCCGTTCTCAGCATCAATTCCTAGCAAGAACACACCCAGAATCCCCAATTCATCGAGGATATGGCGTCTCGGAGCCTTTAAGAACAGGTTATGGGAACCCGGGAACCATTGTACGAATCCGGGGCGTTTCATGTACAATCGACCAGAGGAGAACCCATGGCCAAAGCACCAAGCACAAAGAAGAAAACACCAGCACCCAAAGGCGCCACAAAGAAAACCGCCGCGTCAAAGGGCACACAAAACAAAACCCAGCGCACCGAGCTCGATGTCCAGAGCTACCTCGATTCAGTCGTCCCCGAGAGACGCGACGACATCAAACAGCTCCACGAGATCATGAGCTCCATCACCAAAGACCAAGGCGCCATGTGGGGCACCGACATCGTCGGCTACGGGGCATACCACTACCGATACGCATCCGGGCGCGAGGGAGATTGGTTCCTGGTCGGTTTTTCGTCCAGAAAACAGACCATCTCGCTCTACCTCATGTCCGGCTTCACGAACCGTGAAGAACTCCTCGAAAAGCTCGGCAAGTACAAAGCCGCCAAGTCATGCCTCTACATCAAATCGCTCGACGATGTGCACATCCCGACGCTCAAGAAACTCATCCGAGCCTGCATCAAAGCGCTCAAAGAGCAGCACGCCTAAGAAAAGAGCACCTTCCACCACCCAAATCGAGTGGTGGAAGATGCTCGATCGATGCAGTCAATCTCATGCACGGATGCGCCGGTAAGCACCCATCGCGCCCAAGAGCCCGAGCCCAGCGAAGGCCGCCGATGGCAGGGGGACGACGGCGATGCGATCGCCCGAGAGCATGATGTTGTCCACCGCGAGGTCCTCGTCACCCGAATCGAGCTGCCAAACCAAACGGAGCTGCATCGATAAGCCGGTCAGGCCGCTAAGATCAGCGCTGAAGGTCGAGAAGGTGCTGGTGATCGCGGTCCCATTGATCTGAGGCTCGGTGTTGAACTCGATGTTGTTGGTGTTGAGAGCGGTGAAGATCTCAACCCAGCCATTGCCGTCAACATTGTACTCGAAACGGACATAGTCAGAGTCGTCCCAATCCTGGTTCGAGCCATCGTCGTCTTCAGCGAGATCAATCGCAAACTGGAGGTTGTTGGTGTTCGAGATATCGATAGCGTTGGTGGTCAGGTGGAGCGGGAGGCCAGCGCCTTCGCCGTCAAGGTCCATGCCGGCGAAGTATTCGCCGTCGGCGCCGTTATAGACAACCGAGCCTGAGAACGAGATGTTGTCGGAGCGGCCGAAGAAATCGGTCCCGCCGTCGGTGAACTCTGGGGTGGATGTGGAATACCCGGTAGCTCCGTTCTCGAAGTCTTGCAGGTACAGGGTGTCGGCGGATGCGATCGCGGCGGTGCCGGCGATCAGCAGGGTGATTAGTGTGGTGTTCATGGGGTCTCTCCTCTTTGGGGTATATTGGGGATTTGGGGTGATCTCTCCAGATCAGGTACACATGGCCCATCGGCCGGTGAAAGTGTACGGGGGGCGCGAGGGATAGATACCCAGATTCGGTGGTTTTATCGAATCTGAACACGGATTGGAGGATTTGAGGGGCGATTAGTCGGCGGCGTAGCGGTCCACGAACACGCTGAGCATGTTGGCGACATAGTCGGCGTCGCTGGGGTTGGTCAGCATGTGGTCGGCGCCGTCGATGGCGATGAAGCTCTTGGGGTGCTTGGCCCAAGAGTAGATCTGGGCGGCGCTCTCGACGCCCACGATCTGATCGGTGGGGGAGTGGAAGATCAGCAAGGCCCGCTTGAGGGATTTGATTCTCGATTCGGGGTCCTGGGCGCGCAGGTCGTCGAGGAGTTGTTTGCCCACGGTGAACGGGCGGCCGCCGATCGAGACCTCGGCTTGGCCGTCGCGGTCGATGTCGGCGGCGGCGGAGCTGAAGAGGTGGGTCACATGCTCGGGGTCGGCAGGGGCACCGATGGTGGCGATGGCTTTGCACTCGGGGATCTGTGAAGCCGCCGCCAGCACCGCAGCGCCGCCCAACGAATGCCCGATGAGTACGCACGGTGCCTTGCGATTGGTCCGCATCCAGTCTGCACCGGCGACGAGGTCGGCGATGTTCGACGAAAAGGTCGTGTCGCTGAACTCGCCGTCGCTCTTTCCAAGCCCCGTAAAGTCGAAGCGGAAGGTCGCGATGTTGAGCGTGGCGAGGGCCCGCGAGATGCGGCTGGCGGCGATGACATCCTTCGAGCAGGTAAAGCAGTGGGCGAACATGGCGTATGCACACGGGGGGGGGGCGGGCGATTCGGGGGTGTTGGGCTCGTCGATGATCGCGGAGAGGGTGTGGTTGAGTGAGCCGGTGAAGGTGACTTTGGTGGAGGGCATGTGGGGCTTTCTCAGAGACTTTGAGGCGGGTGAGTAGGCCGAGTCGCCGGCCAATCGAACGATAGGCGTGGCTGGATTGTGGAGTTTGGACTTTGAGGGAAGTATGGATTCTGGTATGCTCGGGGGGTGTCTTTGGTTCTCCTGGAATAGGGCTTTGAGAAGGGGTTTTCTATGCTTCGGTCTGCTATTGGTTTGGGTGTTGCGGGGTTGGTCTTTGTGGGGTCAGTGATGCTGGCGTACACAGTGGGGGCCGGGGGGCATGGTGACGGGGCGTCTGCTGGGGCTGGGTTTATGCTGACCAACAGTGTGGTTCGGTTTGAGCCGATGGAGCGGGCGGAGGCAGGGGCGGAGTTGGCTGTTGCTGAGTTGGTTGGGGGCGAGGTGGCTCCGGCGGGGGTGCCGCTGAATCATTTTACTTATCAGGGGGTGCTGACGGATCTTGGTGGGCAGCCGGTGGAGGGGCCGGTGTCGTTGCGGTTTGAGTTGCTGGGGGATCCGATTGGGGGCGGGGCGCGGACGGTGCTTACAGGGACGACGGTTGCGGATTTGATGCCGGATGAAGGGGGGCGGTTTACCGTCGAGGTGGGGTTGCCGTTTGGTGATTCGATGAAGCACTTTGAGGACTTTGGGCTGCGGGTGATTGATCTGTCGGATTCATCGCCGATCGGGGATGAGATTGTGATCAACCCGACGCCGTACGCTTGGCTCAGTGAGTTTGCGCGGACGGCGGATCGGCTGGCGGAGGATCAGAGTCACACGATTGTGCTTTCGGATCAGTTCAGCCCGAGCCTCGGTGGTGGGCGGACGCCGTATGCCACGCGTGTGGGGAACATGGTGTATTTGTCTGGGGCGATGCGGAACGATTTTGCCAACCCGAGCGGGTCGGTTGTGGGGACGCTGCCTGTTGGGATGCGGCCGGCGAGCTCTGAGATTTTGGCCATTCATGTTGCTATTGCTACTGAGAGTGGGAACGCTGGGCTCATTGTCACTTCGAGTGGCCAGATGAGTCTGATCTCTCCGAGCTACAGCGAGGGGTTTACATTCTTCCTCAATGGGGCGTACTTCTCTGTGGAGTGAGTGGAGCGGCGGGTGCTTGCTTTGAAGCTCGCTCGGGGGGGGGTTCGGTGATTTTGGTTTGGTGTTGCGTTGGGGTGCGCGGTAGATTTTGGCCGCGGCTTTGCGGGCGGTCTCGGTGGACTGGGGGGTTGGGGTTGGTTGCTGGGCGACTCGGGTGAGGGTTTCGAGGGCGGCGGGTTTGGACTCGGACTCGATGAGCCCTACGCGGGCTTGGTTGATTTGGGTGATGGCGGCGGTGAGGGTTTGGAAGTCGGGGGATTGGATGAGGGCGAGGAGATTGGGGAGGGAGATGTTGTGGATGTCGCAGAGGTCGAGGGTGGTGAGGGAGCCGTCCAATAGGTCGCGCGTGAGTTGGGCGGTGAGTTGATGGGTTGGTGGAGTGGTTGTTTGGGTGCGCTCGGTTGTGTTTGTGTTCATCTGCATGGGGGAATTATGCGCGATGAAGATTGGCGGCT